>Ga0307414_10000002_pt1 | contig 623006 bp, 507 predicted proteins | sample DK1Ometagenome_FD_203804 | JGI IMG/M metagenome (GOLD analysis project Ga0307414, IMG submission 203804) | Maize rhizosphere microbial communities from greenhouse at UC Davis, California, United States - DK15-O-3 | ecosystem: Host-associated > Plants > Roots > Rhizosphere > Soil | place: USA... | reverse complement strand
TGAGTAACAATACAAATGCAAGATTAATTTCTTTGGATGCGCTACGCGGATTTGTTATGTTTTGGATTATGAGCGGAGAACATATCATTCACGCTCTGGCAAAAGCAGCTCCAATTCCTGTTTTTATATGGATGTCATCGCAATTGCATCATGCGGAGTGGAATGGAATTACATTTTACGACATGATTTTTCCTGTTTTTCTTTTTGTTGCGGGAGTTTCAATGCCCTATTCTTTTGAAAAGAAAATGCAGCTTGCCGGTGTAAAAACACCACAAGAATTACCGGGTAGCGAAAAGCGAAAAATATACGTATCAATGCTCAGAAGAACCTGTATTTTACTGATTTTAGGTTTTGTGATAAATGGATTATTGCGATTCGATGGTTTTGATCACACCCGCTTTGCAAGTGTTTTAGGAAGAATTGGACTGGCTTGGTTTTTTGCCGGTATCATCTATTTAAACTTTGGTTTTAAAAAACAATTGATCTGGTTCTTCGGGATTTTGATTGGTTATTATGCCGCAATGAAATGGATTCCCGTTCCTAATTTTGGTGCAGGAGTTTTGACCAAAGAAGGATCACTTGAAGGCTATATTGATCGGCTGTTTTTACCAGGCAGGCTGCACAGTACCGTTTATGATCCGGAAGGAATATTTTCTACCATACCCGCTATTGCCACAGCATTATTAGGTGTTTTTACAGGAACATTTTTAAAGACAAAATCAACTTTTTCAATACAGGCAAAGCTCATTTTAATGACGCTTACGGCACTCATACTGATTATGTCAGGATTAGTTTGGGATATTAATTTCCCAATCAATAAACATTTATGGACGAGTTCGTTTGTGTGTTTTGTTGGCGGATTCAGCATATTGTTTTTTGTCTTTTTTTATTTGATAATTGATTTGTTTGGATTTCATAAATGGGCATTTCCATTAATCTTAATCGGTTCAAATTCTATTTTAATATACATCGCAGCCGAAGGTTTAATCGATTTTAAACACACAGCAAATTATGTTTTTGGCGGACTTATAAATTTTACGCCGCTCATTTGGCAGCCATTTTTTGCAGCGTTGTCTGTAACCATTGTACAGCTTATTTTACTTTACTTTCTATATAAAAGAAAATGGTTTCTGAAAATTTAATAGACAGGAAGTTTTAAAATACATTTTACTATCTAACCAAACAATAACCACACTATTATGAATGTATTACAAACCGCAGATTATATTGTTTTCTTTATTTACTTTGTCATAGTCACGGCTTATGGAATGTATATTTACAAAAGCAAGAAAACCGCAGCAACCAGTTCCAACGAATATTTTTTGGCCGAAGGATCACTTACCTGGTGGGCCATTGGAGCATCGCTGATTGCTTCTAATATTTCAGCAGAACATTTTATTGGAATGAGCGGTTCTGGTTTTGCCATCGGATTGGCCATTGCTTCTTACGAATGGATGTCTGCCGCCACATTAATTATCGTGGCAATGTTTATTTTACCCATTTATCTTAAAAACAAGATATTTACCATGCCGCAGTTTCTGGCCAAAAGATACAGCGGAACAGTAAGTACCATTATGGCCATTATCTGGCTTTTAATCTATGTGTTTGTAAATCTTACTTCGATCATTTATTTAGGTGCTTTGGCTATTTCGTCAATTGCTCCTGTAAGTTTTCAGTTTTGTGTTATTGCGCTGAGTTTATTTTCGGTTATTGTTACTCTAGGCGGAATGAAAGTAATCGGATACACCGATATGTTTCAGGTTATCGTATTAATTCTGGGCGGATTAGTAACAACTTATTTGGCATTGACTTTACTTTCAGATCAGTTTGGTTTTGGAAAAGATATTTTAAAAGGACTGTCTATTATTGCAGATGAAGCGCCTGGGCATTTGCATATGATATTAGAAAAGTCAAATCCGCATTATACTGAACTGCCGGGAATGTCTGTTTTAATCGGAGGTATGTTAATCAATAATCTGGCTTATTGGGGATGCAATCAATATATTGTTCAGAGAGCTTTAGGAGCCGATTTAAAAACAGCCCGTAAAGGAATTTTATTTGCCGCTTTTCTAAAATTATTAGTTCCAATTATTGCTGTTTTACCAGGTATCGCGATGTTTGTGATGCATTCAAACGGAATGTTTCAACAGGAAATGGTAGATGCAGCAGGAGTTTTAAAACCAGATCAGGCGTATCCGACTTTAATGAATTTACTTCCTGCAGGATTAAAAGGTGTGGCTTTAGCCGCTTTGACTGCAGCAATCGTAGCTTCTTTGGCAGGAAAAGCCAATAGTATTTCGACTATTTTTTCTTTAGATATTTATAAAAAATATTTCAATTCGCAGGCATCAGAAAAAAAACTGGTACGTACCGGAAGATGGTGTGTGGTAGTATGTATGATTATTGCTGCAATTGTAGCGCCGGCATTAAAATCATTAGATCAGGCTTATCAGTTTATACAGGAATATGTTGGGTTCTTTTCACCTGGAGTTTTAGCAGTTTTTTTACTGGGAATGTTCTGGAAAAAAACAACACCATCAGCAGGGCTTGCAGGAGCATTGTTAACAGTACCTCTTGCTGCTATATTGAAATTCCTGCCAATGTGGACAGATGGCGCTTTTCCTGATTATCCTTTCCTGGACCGAATGACGATTGTATTCTTTTTAATCGTTTTTATAATGGTTGGTATCAGTCTGGCAAATCCAGTATCTGAAGAAGAGGCTGAAATACATAAAATCGAAGTCGATAATTCGATGTTTAAAGTGTCTTCAGAGTTTATTGTCGGCTCGTTTATTATCTGCGGAATATTAGTGGCTTTATATACCGTTTTTTGGTAATTTGTATTTGGCCACAAAGACACAAAGGCTCAAAGTTTATTTAAAAAGAATAAATTGAAAATTGCTTGCAAAGAATTGAAGGCGCAAAGTTTATTGAAAGAAACTGTAGAGAAAAAAGCTTAGCGACTTAGTGTCTTTGTGGCATAAAAAACAAAATGTAATGAAAAAGAAATCTGTAATCGCGATCCTAATTTTCTGTATTTCCTTAACCGTTTCGGCGTAAAAGATATTTGACATTAAAAAATATGGCGCCATAGGAGACGGTAAAACTTTAAATACAAAAGCCATTCAAAAAGCGATTGATGCTGCCAACAAAAATAAGGGTGGAAAAGTTGTTTTTTCTAAAGGTGAATTTTTATCAGGAAGCATAGTATTGAAAAGCGGAGTTGAATTGTTTTTTGAAGAAGGAGCCATTTTGTTAGGAAGCACTAATCCGGATGATTATCCGAAATATGAAGGAATAAGAGCTTTGATTGTAGCTAATCAATCAAAAAATTGCAGTAAACGGAAAGGGAATTATCGACGGACAAGGAAGAGAATTGGCATTAGCAATTGATAGTCTGCATCATACCGGAGTTCGAATTGATCCAAAGTACAATTACAGAAGAATGCGCCCTGAAGATGGAAGAGGAAAACTAATTTCGTTTGTAAAATGTGATTCTATAACGATGATTAACATCACATTAAAAGATAGTCCGGGTTGGGTGCAATGTTTTACCGAATGCAAAAATATTGTAATTGATGCTATGAAAGTCAATAGTACCGCTTATTGGAACAATGACGGAATCGATGTTAACGGATGTGAAAATGTTCGAATTACAAACTGCAATGTAAACGCAGCAGATGATGGCATTTGTATAAAATCGGAGTCGCCGGGATTGCAGAACAATAATATTTACATTGCCAACTGCAGAATTAGATCAAGTGCCAATGCAGTTAAATTTGGTACAGGATCGTATGGCAGTTTCAAAAACGTAACCGTTGAAAACATCGAGGTCTATGATACTTTTAGATCCGCAATTGCGATTGAATCTGTGGATGGAGCTGAAATTGATAATATTAAAGTTTCAAATATTACGGCTGTAAATACAGGAAATGCAATATTAATTCGTTTAGGTCACAGAAATGGAGACAAGCCGGGTTATATCAAAAATGTATCTATTAAAAATGTAAAAGTACAGGTTCCTTTTGGCCGTCCTGATATGGATTATGATATGCGCGGACCAGAAGTTGATTATTTCCATAATCCGTTTCCGGCTTCTATTGTGGGAATTCCAGGGCATTTGATAGAAAATGTGACTTTAGAAAATATTGAAATCACCTATCCGGGAAGAGCCTCAAAAGGAATGGCGTATCATCCTTTAAGCAGATTAAAAGATGTAAAAGAAAACGTAAACGGTTATCCTGAATTTTCCATGTTTGGAGAATTGCCTTCCTGGGGATTTTATGTGCGTCACGTAAACGGAATCGAAATGAAGAATATAAAACTGATTTTGGAAAAAGAGGATTTTCGTCCAGCCTTTGTTTTTGATGATGTAAAAAATCTGACGATGAAAGCTATTGATATTCCTTCGGATAAAATCAATCAGATTATTTTTAAAGATGTTTCATCAAGCAATTTAGACAATGAATCTTTAAAAAGAAAAATAGAACCAGAACAAAATAAGTTTGAATTGCCAGCAAGGTAAATTTAAAATATGCATACTTTTTGGCAGTTTTGTCATTCTGAGGAACGAAGGATCACAATCGAAACTCGACAAAGATTGGTGAAGTATAGAGCGGAGCTTCTTGTGTGATCCTTCGTTCCTCAGGATGACAAATACTGCGTTTAATGCATGTGTTTGAAACAAAAAACTTTGCGACTCTGCGCCTTTGCGAGATTAAAAAAATAAACCAAAACTTTGCGTAAGCTATCTTAAACAAGGTTTTTAATAAATAAAATGAAATGAAAAAGAAATCTATAATCGCGATACTAATTTTTTGTCTTTCGCTAACCGTTTCAGCACAGAATATTTACGACGTTAAAAAATACGGAGCCAAAGGAGACGGAAAAACCAATGACGCAGCAGCCATTCAAAAAGCAATTGATGCCTGCAGTAAAACAGGCGGAAGAGTTTTAATTCCGGCACCGTTTACCTTTTTAGCCGGGCCAATTGATGTAAAATCCAAAGTGGATCTTCATATCGAAGCCGGAGCGAAATTATTGGCAAGTCCCGATGAAAAATTATACACCAAAAGCGCTTTCAGAACCAATCCGGGAGAAGGAACCATTTGGATTGGAGGAGAAAATGTAGAGGATTTTACCATTAGCGGAAGCGGAAAAATAGATGGAAACGGAATTTCTTTTATGGGTGAAGAACTCGAAGATTCTTATGTTTTAAAACCTTTTAATGTGCTTGATCCAAGACCACACGTGCTGACGATTATCGGCGGAAAAAATATCAGAATCAAAGATGTTCATATCGGAAATTCGGCTTATTGGACCATTCATTTGGTTGGCTGTAATGATGTTGTAATTAGCGGTATTACTTTGTTGAACAGCTTAAAAGTGCGTAATAGTGACGGTATAGATTTGGATCATTCCAAAAATGTGAGAATCAGCGATTGTTATATCGAAAGCGGCGATGATTGTATTTGTTTAAAAAACAGAAGAGAATTTGAAGAATTTGGAGCCTGTGAAAACATTACGGTTACCAATTGCACGATGACCAGCAGCAGTTGTGCTATTAAAATTGGTTCAGAAAATATGGATTCAATCAGACAAGTGGTTTTCAATAATTGTATCATTAAAAACAGCAATCGCGCCTTAGGAATTCAAAATCGAGATGAAGGAACGGTAAGCGATGTTATTTTTTCTAACATTATTATTGAAAGTAAATTGACTACAGACACTTGGTGGGGAAAAGCAGAACCAATTTATGTAACAGCTTTTAGCAGAGCAAAAGGAAATCATAAAGATGCCAACTGGCGTTTTCCAAAAGGAGCAACAGAAGGAAAAGTAGGCGAAATAAAGAATATCTATTTCTCTAATATTCAATGCACAGGAGAAAATGGTGTGTTTGTAAGCGGAGAATCAAAAGATAAAATCAAGAATATTGTTTTTGATAATGTGAGTGTTTTTATTGATAAAACAACCTCTTTTCCTGGCGGAGTGTATGACAGACGCCCTTCTAATGTAGAAGGTTTTGTAAAAGGAAGTACTTCGGGATTCTATTTTGATTCGGCGGAACGTATCAAAGTGCAGAATTGTACCGTACAATGGGGGAAAAACAAACCGGAATATTTTAAATACGCAGTCGAAAGTAAAAATGTCGATGATTTAATCGTAACAAATTTAGACGGGCAATCCGCTTTTCCTGCTAAATTAGAGGCAGTAAAAAAATAATTCTTTCCATTCCAAAAAACTATGAAAAATAATATCCTTAGAACATTCACCATTGGTATGCTTTTAAGCAGTTTTTATGTAAATGCTCAAAAAACAATTTTAGAAGTTGATGCCACAAAAACCATCACCAAGATCCAGCCTACGATGTTCGGTTTGTTTTTTGAAGACATCAATTTTGCTGCAGATGGAGGATTATATGCTGAATTGATTAAAAACAGGTCTTTTGAATTTGATAAACCTTTGATGGGATGGGAGCAGCCCAATACAAAAAGATCTTCTTTGAATAAAGAATCGGGAAGTGCAGCGCCAATTAAAACCGAAGCAAATAATACTGTTTTTTGCAGAGTCGAAATTAATAATGCTAAAGGTTACGTTTTAATAAATGAAGGCTTCAGGGGAATGGGAATCAAAAAGGAGGCAAAATATAACCTTTCATTAAAAGCAGCCAATCACAATTCAGCAATTCAAAAGATTATAATTCAGCTAATTGATAAAGACCAAAAAGTAATTGGAGAAACAAGCATTGTTCCAAAATCAGAGCAATGGACAAATTATACTTCATCAATTACAGCAACTCAAACGGAAGTAAAAGCAAAGCTAAAAATAACTTTTGAAGGAACAGGAACGATAGATTTAGATATGATTTCGCTGTTTCCGGAAGATACCTGGAAGAACAGAAAAAACGGACTTCGTAAAGATTTGGTACAGCTTTTACATGATATGAAACCTGGCTTTTTACGTTTTCCCGGAGGTTGTATTGTTGAAGGAAGAACATTGTCAGATCGTTATCAATGGAAAAAATCGGTTGGGAATGTAGACAATAGAGAGACAAAAATGAACCGTTGGAATGTAGAATTTAATCATAAACAAACACCCGATTATTTTCAAAGTTTTGGTTTAGGTTTTTTTGAATATTTCCAGCTTTCAGAAGATATTGGAGCAGAACCGCTTCCTATTTTAAGCTGCGGAATGGCCTGTCAGTACAATACAGGAGAATTGGCACCCATAAACGAACTCGATCCTTATGTGCAGGACGCTTTAGATTTAATTGAATTTGCAAATGGTGCTTTAACTACGACTTGGGGGAAAATCCGTTCCGATATGGGACATCCAGAACCATTTAATCTAAAATATATTGGAGTTGGAAACGAGCAATGGGGACCAGATTACATTGACAGATACAAAGTTTTTGAAAAAGCAATTAAGGCAAAATATCCAAATATCATAATTGTATCGGGAAGCGGTCCTTCGCCTGCAGGTGAACATTTTGATTTTGCTATGCAGGAACTTAAAAAACTAAATGCAGAATTGGTAGACGAACATTATTACGAAAGCCCGAAATGGTTTAGGGAAAACGCAGGACGTTATGATAATTACGACAGAAAAGGCCCTAAAATATTTGCAGGAGAATATGCCGCGCAAAGTGTTTCTGGCGCGAATCCGAATAACAGAAATAATTGGGAATGTGCTTTTTCTGAAGCCGCTTTTATGACGGGATTAGAAAGAAATGCAGAGGTAGTTCACTTAACATCTTACGCACCTTTAATGGCTCACGAAGATGCGTGGCAATGGACGCCTGATATGATTTGGTTCAATAATTTAGAATCTTACGGTTCAGCCAATTATTATGTTCAGCAATTATTTTCAACCAATAAAGGAACAGATTTGTTAAATATTACCAAAGATGGAAAAGCTTTAACGGGGCAAAATAATTTATACGCATCGGCAGTAAAAGATGCAAACAGCAAAGAAATAATTGTGAAATTGGTAAATACAGCTGCATCAGCACAAGATGTTAGTTTTGATTTAAAAGGAGCAAAATTAGGATCAAAAGGAACAATTACCAGACTTTCAAGTCCAAATACACAAGATGAAAATACTTTTGCTGATCCCAAAAAAATCACACCAAAACAAACTGAATACAAAATAACAAAAGGAAATCAGCAATTAAGTCTTCCGGCTTATTCTGTAACCGTTTTAAAACTGAAAATGATTTAATAATTTTATTGGCTTAGAAAATAATTTTCAATCTAAAATTAAAAAAAGATGCTGCACAATTCTCTTAAAAAAAGTTTTCTTCTTCTATCTGTAATGGCAGGATTTTCTTCCTATTCACAGGAATTAAAATTGCAATACAACCAGCCTGCGGTCGAATGGACGGAAGCTTTGCCTATAGGAAACGGTACTTTGGGAGCAATGGTTTTTGGAAGAGTAGATTCTGAATTAATTCAGTTGAATGAAGCCACTTTATGGAGCGGCGGACCTGTACAGAAAAATGTGAATACGGATGCTTTTAAAAATCTGGCGCTGATTAGAGAAGCACTTACAAATGAAGATTTTGAAAAAGCATATAATTTGACAAAAAACATGCAGGGCGCTTACAGCGAAAGTTTTATGCCGCTGGGAGATCTTATTTTAAATCAGAACTTTAACGGACAAAAAGCCGATTCTTATAACCGAAGTCTTGATATTGAAACAGGTTTAGCTGTAACCAATTTTAAAATTGATGGCGTAAATTATAAAAGAGAAATATTTGCTTCGGCACCGGCGCAATGTATTGTAATTAAACTTTCGGCAGATCAGTTAAAAAAACTTTCTCTTACAATTGATGCTTCAAGTCTTTTAAGAAATCAAAAATCAGTAAACAATCAATCTTTGGTTTTAAAAGGAAAAGCACCATCGCACTCAGACCCAAATTATATTGATTACAATAAAGAACCTGTTGTTTATGAGGATGCGACAGGTTGTAGAGGAATGCGTTTCGAATTAATTATCAAACCAATTATAAAAGATGGAGAAGTAAGTTTTGATGGAAACAAACTGGTTATTAAAAATGCATCCGAAGTATTACTTTTCGTTTCAGCAGCAACAAGTTTCAACGGCTTTGATAAATGTCCGGACAGTCAGGGAAAAGATGAGCATAAATTGGCAGAAAGTCCAATTAAAAAAGTTGTTGCTAAGAAATATGAAAGTTTGTTAAAAGAACATATTACAGATTTTCAACATTTCTTTAATAGAGTTTCATTACAACTTAATCAAAAAGAAACCAATAAATCAAATCTGCCAACAGATACAAGATTAGAACAATATGCAAAGGGAGAAAAAGATGCCGGACTTGAAGCTTTATTTTTTCAATACGGTCGTTATCTATTAACTTCCTCTTCCCGCACACACAATACGCCAGCCAATTTACAAGGCATTTGGAACAATAAACTTCGTGCACCCTGGAGCAGTAATTACACCACAAACATTAATTTACAGATGAATTACTGGCCTGTAGAATCAGGAAGTTTGTCTGAATTGTTTTTTCCGCTTGACGAATTTATCAAAAATGTTTCTGTAACAGGAGCCGAAACTGCCAAAAGTTATTATCATGCCAACGGATGGGTATTGCATCATAACTCCGATATATGGGCAACAACAAATCCTGTGGGTGATTTCGGAAAAGGAGATCCGATGTGGGCGAATTGGTACATGGGTGCCAATTGGTTAAGCAGACATTTATGGGAACATTACCAATATACAGGCGATGTGGCTTATCTTAAAAAAGTATATCCAATAATAAAAGGTGCGGCAGAATTTAGTTTAGACTGGCTTCAAAAAGACAAAAATGGTTATCTGGTAACCATGCCTTCGACATCACCGGAAAACAAATATTTTTATGATGGAAAAAAAGCAGGTGTTGTCACAACTGCTTCAACGATGGATATTGGAATCATAAAAGATGTATTTGAAAATACGATCGAAGCCTCTAAAGTGCTCAATACCGATTTAGAATTCAGACAAACGGTAAGCCAGGCGGCAGACAAATTACTTCCTTTTCAAATTGGCAGCAAAGGACAGCTTCAGGAATGGTATAAAGATTTTGAAGATGAAGATCCGCATCACAGACATACTTCTCATTTATATGCTTTGCATCCTGCTAATTTAATTTCGCCGTTAAAAACTCCTGAATTGGCTGCTGCTGCAAAGAAAACTTTAGAACTTCGCGGCGATGATGGTACTGGCTGGAGTCTTGCGTGGAAAGTAAATATGTGGGCAAGACTTTTAGATGGAAATCATGCTTATAAATTATTCAAAAACCAATTAAGGTTAACAAAAGATAATGATCCAAAGTACAAACGACAAGGGGGATGTTATCCGAATCTTTTTGATGCGCATCCGCCTTTTCAGATAGACGGAAATTTTGCCGGAACTGCAGGCGTTATTGAGATGTTAATGCAAAGTCAGAATAAAGAAATTCACCTGCTGCCCGCTCTTCCTGATGAATGGACAGACGGCGAAATAAAAGGTATTACGGCAAAAGGTAATTTTACCTTAGATATAAAATGGAATGATGGTAAAATGACTCAGGCAACAATTATGTCTAACCATGGCGGTAAATGTTCCGTAAGAGCTGCAGTACCATTTATGATTGAGAAACTTAACATAAAAAGCGAGAAATCCTCTATTGGCTATTCTGCGGTATTTGAAACTAAAAAGGGAATTTCATATCTAGTGGTATCATCAAAATAGTTGACACAAATATAATGGGATCTATTTGAAGGTTTTTATATTAAAATTTATTTTAATATAACTTTTATGGTCTGTTTGATACTATTTTATACACAATAGATTTTATATATTTACTGATAACTCCCCAGATAATAAAGTATTTAGAGGAATAAAAAGCACTTTCGGTTTCTTAAATATAATGGAGCTACAGTTTTTAAAAGTAAGAATATAAGTTAATTAATTTATTATAAAATGAAAAAAGTATTTATGATGTTTGTGTTGCTAATGCTGTCTATAGGCACATTTGCACAATCTTTTCAAAAGACTCCACTGGGAATAAAAACTTCCATTAATGACACATATGTTGAAGTACAATTTTATTCCCCTTCAATAATAAGAATTATAAAAGTTCCTAAAGGCAAAACATTTTCAAAAGAAAGTCTTTCCGTAGTATTAGCACCTTCAAAAACGTCATTTGAGACGCAGCAAAAGGGGAGCTTATTGACATTAAAATCCAATAAAATAAATGTTACGCTGGATCTTACACATGGTACTATTTCTTTTTCTTCGGCTTCAGGGCAGAATTTGCTAAAAGAAAAGAGTGATGGAACGAAATTCACATCTTTTGATGATACGGGTATTCCAAGTTATACTGTTTACCAGTCTTTTACACTTGATACTGATGAGCCTATTTACGGACTTGGGCAACATCAGGGTGGAATCCTTAATCAAAGAAATCATCAATATTATCTTGAGCAGGGGAATGTCGAAGATGCTGTACCATTTTTTCAGTCCGTTAAAGGTTATGGACTTTTTTGGGATAATTATTCTCCAACAGAATTTACAGACAATGTTAATGAGACCTCTTTCAAATCACAGGTTGGTGATGCGGTAGACTACTATTTTATGTATGGAGGCAGTGCTGATGGTGTAATAGCTGACATGCGTGAGCTTACAGGAAAGGTTCCAATGTTTCCGTTGTGGACATACGGTTTTTGGCAAAGTAAGGAACGTTACAAAAGTCAGGACGAACTTGTAAGTGTGGTAAAAAAATATCGTGAATTGGGTGTGCCTCTTGACGGAATTATCCAGGATTGGCAATATTGGGGTAATAATTATCTGTGGAATGCCATGGATTTTTTAAACTCCGAGTTTCCTGATGGCAAAAAAATGGCAGACGATGTACATGCACAAAATGCACATCTGATCATTTCGATTTGGGCTTCTTTTGGTCCAAAATCGAAACCTTACCATGATATGGATAAAAAAAATATGCTTTTTAATATTAGCACCTGGCCGGAATCAGGTTTAGAAAAGTGGCCTCCAAATATGGATTACCCTTCCGGGGTGAGGGTATATGACGCCTATAATCCTGAAGCGCGTGACATTTACTGGAAATATGCCAACGAAGGATTATTCAGCAAAGGTATAGACGGCTGGTGGATGGATTCTACAGAACCCGACCATCTCAGTATAAAACCGGAGGATTATGATACCAAAACATTTCTGGGCTCGTTCCGCAAAGTACGGAATGCCTTTCCTTTGATGACTGTTGGCGGAGTTTATGATCATCAGCGTATGACCACATCAGACAAACGTGTATTTATCCTTACCCGGTCTGCATTTGCAGGGCAACAGCGTTACGGTGCCAATACATGGTCGGGAGATACGGGATCCAGTTGGGAAACGCTGCAAAAACAGATACCTGCCGGATTAAATTTTTCACTTACCGGTATACCGCACTGGAACTCTGACATAGGAGGCTTTTTTGCGGGCGCATATAATAAAGGCAAATATCAGGGGGCTGGTGCTCAAAATCCGCAGTTTCAGGAATTATATGTTCGCTGGGTTCAGTTCGGAACTTTTAATCCGATGATGCGCTCACATGGAACGGATATTCCAAGAGAGATTTATCAGTTTGGTAAAAAAGGAGAACCTGTATTTGATGCCATTGATAAATTTATAAACCTGCGATATACATTGCTTCCTTATATCTATTCTGTGTCCTGGGATGTAAGTGCCAACCAGTCTACTTTTATGCGTGCCCTTTTTATGGATTTTGTAAACGATAAAAAGGCCTGGACGATCAACAATGAATATATGTTTGGGAAGTCCATTTTAGCAGCTCCTGTGGTAAAAGCGCAATACACTCCCGAAATCTTGGTAAAAGTCGATGAACAAAGTGGATGGAAAAAGCAGGACGGAAAAGAAGGAGGGACTGAAATAGCGGTAGACTTTACTGCTGAAAAAGCGATGCAGGTATATCTCCCGTTGGGAACTTCATGGTATGATTTCTGGACCAATGAAAAATTTAACGGCGGACAAAAAATCACAAAGAAAACCACTATTGATATTATGCCGCTCTACATTAAAGCAGGTGCAATATTGCCAATCGGCCCAAAAGTACAATATGCGACTGAAAAAAAGTGGGATAATCTGGAAATACGAATATATCCTGGTGCTGATGGGAAATTTTCACTGTATGAAGATGAGTTTGATAACTACAACTACGAAAAAGGGAAATACACAGAAATAGAGTTTTTATGGAATGATGCTGCAAAAAAACTTACGATAGCTAATCGTAAAGGTTCTTACTCCGGAATGCTGCAAAACAGAAAATTTACTATTGTATTACCGTCGGGCTTAAGTAAGAGTGTTGTTTATAATGGAAAAAAAACAGAAATAAAGCTTTAAGCAGCAAATTTCTTTCTACTATAAAACGCGCCTAAAAATCTACATTTACTGATCATCAAAAATAATAAAACCTCCAAAATTTGATTTTTGGAGGTTCTTTTTTGATTAGTAAAAATCGCTAAAAGGCCTGCGCAAAAGTCAGGGTTAAACGTGTACCATTTTCTTTTACATAACTCATATTACTGGCCTGCCATTGAGAAATAACACTATAATAGTCTTTGTTAAACAGATTTTCGACACCAAGGCGAATAGTACTTTTTTCTCTGAAAGTATAACTTGACGAAAGATTAAAAGCCGTAAAAGATTTTACAGGCCCGGTTCCATAACTATAAGCTCCATTAACAGGTTCAAATCGATCCCTGCCTGATGTACTTGTCATTTGTAAAAAAACCGACCAGTTCTCAATAGGCCTAAAAACAGTATAAGCTGCTAGTTTAGGCGGGTTTATGCGATCACCTCCCAGATAAACTTTTTTGTCTGTCAATTCACGTTTTCCTTCCGTAAAAGAATAATTAGCTCCAATATCAATTTTTGAATGCAGACGGTATTTCGCTGACAATTCAAAACCGTAAATTTTTTCAGGTGAACGTGAAATCTGCGGATTACCATCAATATAAACATAAGAAGCACCTAATTTTGAAGTACTGTAATATACAGCTGCTTCATAAGAAAGTTTGGTAACAGCTCCCGAAAATCCAAATTCGTAGTTGTTGGCTGTAACCGCTTTAATGGATGTGTTGCTCACTGTGTTTTCTTTAGCCGCGCGCAATACTAAACCTAAATCGGCTACGCTAAAACTCTGAGAAAAGCTCAAAAAAGGTTTAAATAATTTCCATTTTGTATAACGCAGTCCGGCGTTAAACATAAGAGCATTGAAGTCCAATGTGCCGCCATTTACCTTGGTACCACCGCCAACATAAGTACCGTTTACGTAGTTACGAATGCCGATAGTGGTATAATCCGGCACATCGATGTTAACATTTTCAAGTCTTAAGCCGGTTTTTAATACCAAATTAGGTCCAAACATGTTTTTAAGCTGAAAATACGGTGCGAGGTTACTCATCTTCATTTCCGGAATAACTAATCTCTCATCTGTTAGATGCGTATCTGTTACATCAGAAAGAATATCTATACCGTAAGTTAAATTGCCAGATATTAGAGAGCTGAACTCATAAGGGCTGTTTAAATTTAAACGAAAACCAACTTTTTTACTTTGCGTAGCCGGCTGTCCATTATTTTCAAAAAAGTCGCTATAGTTAATTAGCGTAAGATAGTCTTGAAAATACAGGGTAGCATTAACATCCGTATTTCCAATTACATTAGTACCGATATAACTTAAACTTGCATTATGGTTATAAGGTGTTCCTTCGGGCTCTCCCGGCCTTTGCCCTTTTATACCGGTAGTTGGCGAATCAAAATTGCCATAAACTCCGGCTTTTGCTATATAGTCAGTATGCTGTGTACTCTTAAAATAATTATACATTAATTCTAAGCGGTTATTTGAATTTAAATCATATCCAATTTTTGCAAAAGCATTCCAATTTCGAAGATCATTCATTCCATATTCAGGAGAAAGCACACGTCCTTTGGCATCACGATAAAGTCCCGTCTCTTCGTAACGTCCGCTGACTACATAATCTATTTTTTTTATTTTTCCGCTAAAAAGCTGAGAGACAAAGAAACCGGCTGTTTCTGCAGGTTTCACCAGAGAAAAAGCCGTGCCTGCTTCTGTTGATCCGGTTATTGCTTTGTCCGTATTAGGTTTTTTAGTAATATAATTTATTAAACCGCCATCAGCACCATTACCATAAATAGCAGTTGCGCCTTTTATTACTTCTACACGGTCTAAAACAGTAGGGTCAAGAGAGCGCATATCTTTAGCACCGTCCCTAAGAGGGGTAGATTGTGGTATACCATCAATCATTACCAATACACGGCGTCCGCGCAAAGTCTGACCCAGATTTTGAGTTCTGTTAGTTGTAAAACCCAAACCAGGCACCGATGCTCCAAGGATATCGCTAAGATTACTGCTAATGCTTAATTGCTGCTGTAATTGCTTTTTAGACAGTAAGGTAACAGAAGAAGGAACTTCATCTAAAATTTCCGGCTGCCTTGTTGCAGATACTACAATCTCTTGTAACTCATTATCAGTAACTTGTTTGTCAGGTAAGATACTGTCCTGAGTTTTTGTATTTAAATTTTTGTCTTTTTCTGTAGAAGAATTTGTTTGTGAAACTTGGGCAGATAGGGAACTTACAGTGAATAACATCATTATAAGTAAGGTAGAGAATCGTATCATTTTATTTAGACTTATTTTAAATAGTGCAAATATAGATAATGTAATCAGTTCTTCCAATTAAAATCATCTCAAGTATGTTAAATAAAAAAGAGAGGTTTGTCAGTGTACTATGACATGAGTACTAGTTCTAGACTATTCTTTTTTAGCTCCATCAGTACTATGAATTTGCACTCCATAACGACTATCTGCAATTAAGCAAGTTCCAGCAAGTATTTTTACTTCTATTTTTCTTTTAAGCACAGAATGCCGTGGGTGTGTAGATTCAATGCATTATGATTTGTATATTTGGAATTATAAATAATAACAATGCTATCTATGAAAAAAATAGGATTTTTATCTTTTGGGCATTGGGCCGACCATCCATCGTATAAGACCCGTACGGCGGCTGATACACTTCTTCAGTCAATAGATTTAGCCGTTGCTGCAGAAGAAATCGGCTTAGACGGCGCATATTTCCGTGTACATCATTTTGCTCGACAACTGGCATCTCCTTTTCCTTTGCTTTCGGCTATAGGTGCCAGAACAAGTAAAATAGAAATTGGGACAGGAGTAATCGATATGCGCTATGAAAATCCTCTATATATGGTAGAAGATGCCGGTGCGGCAGACTTAATTTCAGAAGGACGTTTACAATTGGGAATAAGCAGAGGATCTCCAGAGCAGGTTATGGAAGGCTGGCGCTCTTTTGGCTATGAACCTTTGGAAGGTGAAACAGATGCTGATATGGGACGCAAAAAAGCTTTGGAATTTTTAGACAGGTTAGATGGTGTGGGATTTGCGGAGCCAAATCCGTATCCCATGTTTCCGAACCCGCCAGGCTTGTTGCGTCTGGAGCCTTATTCTGAAGGTTTACGCGATCGCATCTGGTGGGGTGCTGCCTCTAACGCCACTGCCGTCTGGGCAGCAGAAAACGGGATGAACTTACAAAGTTCGACGCTCAAGTATGATGAAAATGGAAAGCCTTTCCATATCCAACAGGCAGAACAAATCAGGTTATATAAGGAAGCCTGGAAAAAAGCCGGACATCAGCGTGAACCAAGGGTTTCGGTTAGCCGTTCCATTTTTGCTCTGGTGACCGACCAGGACAAATACTATTTTGGAGAGCAGGGTAAGGGCTCTGATAGTTTTGGTAATATTGAAAGTGATAAGCGTGCCATCTTCGGAAAGAGTTATGCAGCCGAGCCCGATAAACTCATCGCAGAGCTTGCCCAGGACGAAGCTATTCAGGAAGCCGATACGCTGCTGTTAACCATACCTAATACGCTAGGGGTTGACTATAACGTTCATATACTTTCATCTATTTTAAAATATATAGCCCCTGAAATGGGCTGGCGGTAATTTTATTCCATAAGAAGTGCATTAAAGCTCTCTTTTCTTTTAGAAAGAGAGCTTTTTTATTGAAATCGTATTGCTCAATTTGGTAAAATAATCACCTTGGAACAAATAAAAAATATGGAGATATTATTATCCGAAGATTACTTTTTACGTATTCATAGATCCTTTAGACTTTATCTTTTTTTTAATAGAAATAAAGCATCACGATTTATTGCATATTGTTTCTCTTATTGATTAATTCATCAAGCAATGCGATAAAACTATCGCAGCTGGAAATTGAAGAAAAGGCTTTTTTAAAGACTACTTTTTCATCTGTATTTATAAGTTGTATTTCATTTGTCCAGTCTGTAACAGAGAAGTTAAGAACTTCTTTAAAATATATAATTTGTGAATCAACCATCAATTTATCTTTGAATACCTGCATGGTTTTAGTTTTTCCATTTAAATAAGAATTGATATTTATGGACTTAAACTGTTTTATAGGCAAATTTTTAAAATCTACATATGTGAAATCTACGCTATGGCCTTCTTCCAGTTTTTTTAAAAGTAATGGTAAATAAACAGAAACGTGTCTTGAGCGTATAAATTCAATTACTTGGTAAATGCCGGAATATCTTGCTGAAATTGGATGCCAGTCAGCACTGCTGTTTTTTCGAATTGCAATAGTATTAAAGGCAAACATGTTTTTACCCGAAGTAAACAAATAAACATCCTGAATATCTTTAAAATATAAAGTTTCTGTATTGCCTTTGCTGTTAGTCACAATGCCATTTTCGTATAAATAAAAAATGGCTCCTCGTGACATATAAGTAGCTACATAAGATATAATTAAAGGGATTGCCGTAATAAAAATTATGAAATAATATAAAATACCAACCCCTCCATCAAAGCGTATGGTACCTCTGCTAATAGGTTCAATTAGTTTAAAATAAATAAAAAGACTTAAGCCGCTAAATAAAACAAGTATTCCATAGGAGAGATAAGGAAATGCTTTTGGTAATGCACTTTTTCTAACAAATTTACCTAACTCCGGATTTGATTTCATGATGTAATTTTTAAGGATAACAGTGATTGAATTTAGAATGTTTTGTACTTCTATCCTATTATTTTGGCATACTAAATTCTGTTCCTGTCAATAAAATTAGCGTTTTTCAAAATCGCATCCGTTTTTTTATTCTAAACTTTCTTGATATTCTAAAGAAAATAGTGGTATAGTTTAAAAATTTTTAATCTGGATTCCGTGTTTTGCTGCGTATGGAATTGCCAGATCCCGTAATTTTTTATACCTGCGGTTAAATTCAGGTGCATTATCAGTATCTATTTTTAAAATAGCTCTGTCAATTTCTTCCTGTGAAGCTTTTTGGTCCAGCAGGCGCGCTGTTTTAAGATAGTCGGTTTCGTATTTCTTTTTCACGAAATTAAAGAGTTCCAGTGAGGCGTTAATCATAGGAGCCGTTTCATCTGTGGGTTTTAAATCCTTAATTTTCTCTATAGCTTGTTGCAGATAAGGAATTTTAAATCGAAGAATATGATCCTCATATGATTTGGCAACAAAAGTGTTTTTATCATCAAAAGCCATCAGTTGGCCTCCATTTTTATCCTGCTGCATTCTTTGGAAGTCCCTGGAACCAAACTCAAAGAAAATGTTCGTGTTCAGTGTGGTAATATCGAAGTACTCCTCGGGCGTATTTTCCATTTTACAGGATTGAAAGATAAGAAACAGAGCGGCGAGAAGGAGTATTTTTGTTTTCATTTCGATGGTATTTGTATAGTAAATTATTAGACAGATATAATCACCTATTTAATATAATAGGTTATAAACAAACTGACTCATAAGCAGCATGAGGCGTAGTATAAATTGTATCATGCTTATTTTTATTGGCCTACTTCCAGTTGAAACAAAGCCATTGCCGATTTTTGGCTACCCTTATCTGCTCCCGTATTCCACAGTTCTTCTGCTTTCTTTTGGTCTCCCAGAATGTAATAATAAGAACCCAATACAGTGTAGCCCTCCAGTTCGCCTTGCGCAATAATTTTGTTTCCCAAAGCAATGAGCTGTTTATTAGCAGGTTTTGCTTTTTTATTTTTTTCAGGATTCAAAAGAGATCCCAATCCCTGATCCTGAATTAGAAGTATTCCGAAATAATCCAGACAGGCTTTTCCAAGTCCTTTATTGCACAGCATGCTGATTTTTTCAGTATGAGAGTCATGAGTTTTCTCAGCCAGCATAAAATCAAGTGCTTTAGAAGTGCCGGTCAGCTTATAATATTCATATAATAAAGCTGCTTTATTTTGAGACACGGCGGCATCTTTTCTATTATTTGTTGTTACAGTATCTTTTCTGACCCAGGTTTTATTTCCAACCCACTTTGAAACTCCTAACAGTGTCTTTCCTTTTATTTTAAATTTAAAAATGCTTTTATCAGGATAGATAATAAGGGAGTCTCCTTTGGTAAAATAATCACCGGTCCCCAAGCCGGCGATATTTACTTTACCATCGCCATCAAACTCAAAAAACGAATACATATTAGAATCAGACTCTGCCTGATAGTGCCCCTCTATTTTATTATCTATAACCTGACTATTTATCAGATTAGAGAAAAGAAGCAAGATTACAAGTAAACAACTGGTTTTCATAAGTAACGGTTGTGGTTGAATGACAGAAAGCCAGTATGAACTGTTTTGGTTCGTACTGGCTAAATAATTTATTTAATGAAATCAAATTTATCAGTAAATAATTTTCCTACTACAGGTACAGGAACTTCCTGCTCATTATTAGCATTAATGATTCCCATAATCCATAACACCAAAATACCAAGATGTAATAAACTTAAAATGCTTGCAAGAGTGGGTACAATAACAGCAATAATAGTTATAGCAACTGAAAATGCTATACCTAAGATTGCAATTCCTAATCCCTGTTTAAGATGGAATCGTGTTAAAGAATCTTTTACAGTTAATTTGTTGTAATTTACATAAGAGATAATCCATCCGATTATTGTAATGTACGAAAGGATCGATAATGTTTTCTTGTTCATTGATTTAGTTTTAAATTCAATCCAAAACTACATCTATTTGAGTTGTCAGAAACAAAACGGGCATATACAAACTATCTACATAACGTTTTTTTGGTATCTATTTTCTATCTACAAGAACGCGCAATGTCCTGTATTTAAAGGGGTCGAGCCTACCATTATTCTAAAGATGTAATATAAGAATCCAAATCTGTTTCACGGTCCAGATTTAATTTCTGTTTGATGCGATATCGGGCCATTCGCATACTTTGTGGCTCAATATTCATTAGATTGGCAATCTCTTTAGTACTTAAACCTAATTTGATATAACCGCAATATTTATAATCAAGTTTAGTAAGCGTGCCGGATGCTTTTTCTTTTAAGGTTGAAAAAAAGACCGGATTTGTATTTTCGAGGCTTGTTTTTAGTAATTCAAATTCATCGTCTACTTCCATGCTTTTGTCTATTGTTTTGGAAAGTGTATTAATGTCAGCAGATTTTTCTGCTTTCATCTCAGATAATTTAATTTTAATATCTTTCAAAACTTCATTTTTCTTGTCCAGCTGCAGATTATTGGTCATTAATTTCTGTTGCAGCTTATTATTTTGTTCTTCATTCCATTTTTTCTCCTGAAGAGCAATGCGAAGTTCTTTCTCCATAAGCTCCGATTCCAATACGGCAATAACCGTTTCTTCCTCCTTAATTTTAGATAAAAGTATTGCCTCTTCATTAGCTTTTTGAAGCAGCAGGTTATTTTTTATATAGGATTTCTGGCGGTAATGGTACGAGCGTAACATAAATAAAAAGGTAAAAAACACAAAAATTAAAAGTGCAGTAAAAAGGTAGTTGATTTTTTGGCGTGATGAAAGGTTCTCTTGCAGCATGGCAATTTGCTGTGATTTTTTTTCTGTTTCAAATCGCACCGACGCATTATACTCTTTGGCCCGGTTTTCCTTTTCAATCATAACCCGGACTGCTTTGTCATACTGTTCAAAATACTTTCTATAGGCACTAAAATCATTTTTAAGCTCGGCGAGATCCATGTAGTTTTTATAGAGAAGGGAACGGTATCGCGCGTTAACAGTCGGATTTTTTGCGATGATCAGCTCAATGTTTTGCAATACTTTTTCAATATTTGGTATGTCACTTAGATTGGTGTAGAACTGTGCCTGCTGTCCGTACATCACCATGAGTTGTACAGGAACGTTGATCTTCAGGCATACCTCTTCTGCCTTGTTCAGATAGAATAAGGTTTTGTCCGGCTGAGATTCAAAAAAATGATACAGATAAAGGCTTGACAAATTCAGGCAGGTCCTGCCGTAAGAGGCACTGATGATCCCTTTTTTCTGTTCTTTTTCAAACAGGGAAATAGCTTTTAAATAATAAGACTCAGCGGTTTTTAGAAGCTTCGGGTCTGCAGGAGACTTTTGCTCTGCGCTTCTTACAAGAAAAAGTGCCCAGCTGGTGGAAGCATTGGCAATATTAATCGCATTGCGGCTTTCATAACTTAAATCCAATGCTTTTTTATTGTATTTCCGACTGAATTTCAAATCATTATTGTCGCTAAAACTGGCTCCTAGATTTTCATATCCGTTTACCACTTTGTCGTATCTTATTTTTTGCTTTTCAAAATAAGCCAGCGATTTAAGCATATGGTAGATATATTTATCTGTAATGCCAACCGCCTCGTGTCTGTAGGCAATGGCATAATCGGCGTACGCAATAGCCTTATGATCCCGGGAACGAACAGCCAGCAAATAGCTGGAATCTGCATATTTTACCTGCAAAGGTACATTGTCCTGATATCTCGCAATATCTGCCAGCGCCTCATACGCAATAGCTTGTTGATTAAGAGCGTCTTCATTTCGTGCTGTTGTAAGTGCTGACTGGGCATAATGATATGCTTTGATAGTATCAGTTCTTCTAAAATGACAGCTCAGTTCGCACAGATACTCCACCTTTTGTTCTAAAGTCAGATCCTTTTTACTAGTTAGAGTAAGTAATTCCTCTTTGGAATGCTGCGCAGTGCAATGCAGTGAGAAAATGAAAAACAATAAGGCAGAAAGTACTTTGGAAAGCTTTAGAGTAATAAAATTCATGTGGTATTTTTGGTTGGATAACTAGTAAAAATGTATTGATTGATGATGTAAATATACATATACATTTTAATTACGCTTATAATACTTCACCAGAAGATTTCTGAATCCGTTTAAATCTTCACCAGTGATAACATCGATTAACATAGTCTAAGTTTTAGATTGTTATGATTCAAAATGTAATGAATTGAATTATTTGTTCAAAATTTTCCTTGTTACAAATTCATTAAAAAAGAAATCCCTGTAAATATTCCCAATTGGTATTTCATTTTTTCCAATATATACCGTATTGTTATCTACAGAATCTATTTTATTTACATTAATAATATAGGATTTGCTGACTCTGACAAGGAAACTTTTTGGAAGCAGGTCATGAATCGTTTTAATATTCATCAGGGTAATCACTTTTTGATTTTCTATATAAATAACCACATAATCTTTTAAACCTTCTATAAAAAGAATGTCACTGAAATGTATTTTAAACATTCTTCGGTCCGCTCTTACGAAAATATAGTCATCCGTTATGTTTTCTATATTACTGTTTATATGATTAGTATGAAATAATTTACAGTATGTCTGTGCTTTTTCAACTGCTTTTTGAAAGCGTTCCAATTTTACAGGTTTGATCAAATAGTCTACAGCGTCGACTTCGTAACTTTCAGAGGCAAATTCATGAAAAGCGGTCGTAAATATTACTAAAGTTTTTTTAGGAATAGTTCTGGCAAATTCAATTCCATTCACACCCGGCATTTGAATATCAAGAAACACTAAATCAACAGTATTTATTGCCAGAAATTCCCTGGTAGCTTCAGCTCCGTTAAATGACGCTATAACTTCCAGATTTTCTGTCTGGGACACCAGTTTTTGGATTGCTTTTCTTGCCAATGGCTCATCATCTACTATTATGCAGTTCATTTTATAATTTTAAAGTTAAGGTAACACAGTAAGTTTCCGAATTGTCTTCTATTTTCAAATCATGTGTCGAAGGGAACAGGAGTTCCAATCTTCTTTGAATATTGACCATCCCTAATCCGCCTGGTTTACTAATTGCTTTTACAGCAGGTTTTGAGTTTATACATTTGAAAAAAAGCTCAGTGCGACGAATATCGAAGAACAAATTTACATAGGATGATTTTGCGGAGTCATTATTATGTTTTACGGCATTTTCTACAAATGAAATAAACAATAAAGGAGGCACCTGGACACCGCTCAACTCACCTTCTTTGGATATTAAAAAATTAAAATTATCCCTTCTGACTTTTTCCAGGTTTAAAAAATCTTCTAAAAAATGGATTTCTGAAGTTAATAAGACTTTATCTCTGGAGCTATCATAAAGCTGATAACGAAGCAGGTCGCTCAGCTTCACCAAAACCTGCGAAGCTTTTTTAGGATCATCTTCAATTAAGACATTAGCATTGTTGAGCATATTAAAAAGGAAATGAGGATTGATCTGATTCTTGAGCTGTTCCAGTTCGGCACCAGCTTTTGCCAGTTCAAGATCATGAATAAGCTGGGCATCAGATATCCATTGCTGGAATAATTTAATTGCTGCCGATGCAACAATAAGCACCATGATCATAAAAGAATAAGTAAAAAAGTTAATATCATCATCCTGATAAGGCAGTAGATCAGGTTTGAAATAATAAGAAGCAATCTGATGTATGATATACGCCAGAATTATGCCTGCAAGCACTGACAGACTATAATTCAGGTATTTTTTTCTCAATAAAAATTTAGGCACAAAAAAATACATATTACTGTAGACCAATAAAATTATCTGAAAAAAAATGACTATTCGATTATAGGTCTCGAAAGGTTGTACATAATCGGGCGGACTGTAGTACAATACAACAATACTAAATGCGATTAGCAGCAAATGACGGTGAAACCGGAATTTTTCTGAAATGAAAAACTGAAGCATCCAATTGGTATCCGTAGTTTTTCTGTGTAAAGTTTTATTCATGAGCCTATTTTAGATTTCAAGCAAATGTAGCAATATGCAGGAAATACAAATTTTTACTATACAAAAGCACATTTTTTATATACCAAAATAAGATTTAAAGATAGTAAACCTTTTCCGGGTGTTTGGATATTAACATAGAATACCTGAGAAATGATATTTCAATTACGAATTTTTTGATTAAAAAAATCCAGCTTCTTTCGCTGAAATCTAGGTGCGCAAATTTTTTACTATATGAAAAAGCTGCTTTACTATATAAAATAACCCATTTTGTATATATAAAATATGTGGGTTAAGCAAAAAATTACTTTAGCCGTGAAATGTAACATTTAATCCTAAAATTTAATAAATGAAAAGCAGAATCCAACCCTTTCTATTACTCTTTTTTGCCTTTGTAGTGAATACATATTCGCAGGAAAAAATTACCCTTAGCGGCACAATAGCCAATGAGTCCAATACCGAAACATTAATTGGCGTAAACATTTACATTCCGGAAGCTAAAGTAAGCATTACTACCAATTCTTACGGATTTTATACCACCACACTGCCAACAGGAACTTACACCATTATCATAAGCTATATGGGTTTTGATACTATTGAAGAAACCATCACGCTGACCGAAAACACAAAGAGGAATTTTGGGATGACAGAAGCCAGTAAGACATTGGACGAAGTTGTAATTAAAAGCAATACAACAAAAGCAAACATCAGAAAGCCTGAAATGAGTACCAACAAGCTTTCTATCGCCACGATAAAAAAAATGCCGGCCGTTTTGGGCGAAGTGGATGTTTTGAAATCGATCTTACAGCTTCCCGGTGTTACTAATGCCCAGGAAGGTGCATCGGGATTTAATGTAAGGGGAGGTTCTGTCGATGGAAACCTGGTACTGCTTGATGAAGCCGTTGTTTATAATACCTCGCATTTATTCGGATTCTTTTCTGTTTTTAACTCCGATGTTATCAAAGATCTAAAACTATACAAAGGCGGGATTCCCGCTAATTTTGGAGGACGCATATCATCTGTCCTTGACATTTATCAAAAAGAAGGAAATAACAAGGAGTATCATATTAACGGAGGTATCGGATTAGTCTCAAGCAGATTGCTTGTTGAAGGTCCTATTGTGAAAGAAAAAAGTTCATTTGTGGTTGCAGGAAGAGGATCTTATGCACATCTTTTTATGAAACTGGCAGATGAACCAAATTCAGCCTATTTCTACGATTTGAACACCAAGTTCAATTACAAATTCAATGATAGAAATAATGTTTTTGTATCAGGATACTTTGGTAACGATAACATTGATTTTAATAACAGTTTTATAAACACCTACGGTAACAAACTTTTTAATGTAAGATGGAACCATATATTCTCAAATAAGATTTTCTCTAATGCATCTGCCATTTACAGTGATTACGACTACCAGATTAAAGTAAAAACCGTGGGGCTTAACTGGAAATCAGATGTTAAAAATTATAGTTTTAAATATGACTTTAGACATTATTTTTCAAACAACCTGACCTTAAATTATGGCTTAAATTCAATTTACTACAGCTTTAATCCCGGAACAATCAGGCCGTATGGAGATACTTCAGCTATTAATCCGGACCAGCTGGCCAAAAAATATGCATTTGAGAACGCAGTATACATCAGTGCCGAACAAAATCTTTCTGAAAAATTATCACTGAATTATGGACTTCGCTACAGTAACTTTCAAAGATTAGGCGCTCAGGAGGTGTACACCTATGCCAATAATCAGCCGGTTATTTTCAATCAGCAGTTTCAGATCTACGAAGAAGCAGATCCAACAGGAACAATAAACTACAAGAAAAACAAAAAGATAGCAAGTTTTGACAACCTCGAGCCTAGACTTGCCGCAGCTTATTCGCTAAACAATGACCAATCCATCAAGGCCAGCTACATTAGAATGAGCCAGTATGTGCATTTAATATCAAATACTGCTTCTGCAACTCCGCTTGATATCTGGGCACCTAGTGACCAATACCTGAAACCAGAAATTTTAGACCAGGTGGCACTGGGGTACTTTCACAATTTTAAAGACGATAAATATTCCCTGGAAGCTGAGACCTTCTACAAAAAAGTAAAAAACAAGGCAGATTATATTGACGGCGCAGATTTACTTGGAATCGATGCTGTAGAAAGGGTGCTTTTAAACGGAGAGGCAAGATCATATGGTTTAGAATTGATGTTCAAGAAAAATACAGGAAAACTGACGGGCTGGGTTTCCTATACTATTTCTAAAGCAGAACAAAGAACGCCAGGCAGAACTGCAGATGAGCCGGGTATAAATAACGGCAAATGGTACAGGGCAAATTATGACAAAATGCATAATTTATCTGTTACCGGTGCCTATGCTTTCAATCCCAAATGGACGTTTGGGGGTATTTTTACTTTCCAGAGCGGAAAAGCAGCAACATTTCCTAATGGAAAATACCAATATCAGGGTATTACTGTTTCGAGTTACGGAACAAGAAATGACGATTCTTTAGCAGCATACCACCATTTAGATGTATCTGCAACCTATACTCCTAAACCCGACAAGAAAAAGGGATGGCAGGGTGAATGGAATTTCAGTATCTACAATCTGTACAGCAGAAGCAATGCAGCATCTTACAGTTTTAGACAAAATGAAGATACAGGAGCAAGCGAGACAAGGAGAACATCCATTTTTGGTATTGTTCCGAGTGTAAGCTACAACTTCAAATTTTAAAAAATAAAATAACAGACTTTTAAAAAGATATAAAATGAAACTATTACAAAAAATTCTCATACTATCCGCCGGACTGTTTTTGACAGGATGCGAAGACGTTATTAATGTTGATCTCGATACGGCACCACCAAGACTGGTTATCGATGCATCTATAGACTGGGTGAAAAATACGCCGGGCAACGAACAAAAGATTATATTATCTACTACAACAGGATATTACAGTGCAGAATTCCCGACCGTCTCCGGAGCGGTGGTTACTGTAACAAACGCATCAAATACGGTCTTTGAATTTGTAGAAACTCCTGGAACAGGACAATATGTATGCAGTAATTTCCTTCCTGTTATTGGTCAGACCTATAACTTAAAAATTGTTTTGAACGGGCAGACCTATACTGCTTCGGAAACATTGACAGCTGTGCCTGAAATTAAAGATAATATTGATCAGAACGACAAGGGAGGTGACACCGGTGATGAAATTGAAATAACGTTTTACTATCAGGATGATGCAAATCAGGCAAATGCTTATCTGAACAGTGTTACCCAGCCGCACATACCGTTCCCAGAGCTAGAAGTTGAAGATGATGAGCATACTAATGGTAATGTAATGCAGGAGTCCTATTCTTCTGAGGATTTAAAGCCTGGGGACCAGGTAGACATAAGACTATACGGGATTTCAAAAAACTATTACAATTACATGTACAAATTAATTGTGGCCTCTGGTAATGATGGCAACCCTTTTCCAACCGTACCAAGTGCAGTTCGTGGTAATGTTGTCAATCAGACCGATAGCAAAAATTATGCTTTTGGCTATTTCAGGCTGGCAGAAATGGATATTAAAAGCTATACCATTAAGTAATTAAGTTCTGTAAATGCGGTAAGATGGAGTTTTTTTATCGCATTTTAACTTTTACAAATTCAGTTTAAAAATGGATAAGATATTGGTAACCGGTGCAAACGGACATTTTGGAAAAGGGGTGCTGAAAGCCTTAATCAATAATGGATTAGATAAAAAAAACATTTATGCAATGGTAAGGGACAAAACCAAGACCTCAGAATTAAAATCTTTAGGTATTCATGTTGTTTTTGGAGATTATGAAGATTATGATTCTTTACTCACAGCATTTTCAGGTATAGACAAACTTCTTTTCGTTTCCGGAAGTGACTTAAGGAACCGTGCCACACAGCAAAAGCTGGTTGTCAAAGCGGCTAAGAATGCTGGGGTAAAGCATATTTGCTATACAAGTCAGCAGCACAAAAGTGACGATCGGGATTCGCCCATTTATTTTATTATAAAATCACATTTGGAGACAGAAATAGCTATTATGAACAGCGGTATGAATTTTACAATTTTAAGAAATGCCTTGTATATGGATATGCTTCCTGAATTTCTAGGAGAAAAAGTTGTAGAAAACGGTATTTTTCTACCGGCAGGGCAGGGTAAAATTGCTTTCACGCTCCGAAGTGAGATGGCAGAAGCCGCAGCGGTTGTTTTGACATCGCGGGGTCATAAAAATAAAATCTATGAGATATTGGGCAGCAGTATTTCCTTCACAGAAATTGCCCAGAAAATTTCTGAAATAAAAGGACACAATATTACCTATCTGAGTCCCGATCCAAAAGTATTTATAAATGCAGCCGTAAAGAAAGGTGCACCAAGAATGCTGATAAAAATGTTGGCGGGTATTGCGCAGGCAGCCCGAATTGGAGAACTGGACAGCGAAAGCCCGCACATGGAAAAAATTTTGGGAAGAAAACCTTCCCATGTCAATGATTTTTTACAACAGATATACAGTTGAAAGAAATTATTCTACCTCTTTGAAGTCAATATAATGACTTCAATATTTTGTTTGTTTTGGTTAACGGAAAATGCTGAAAATTAAAAAGTTCAGCATTTTTTTTAAAACAAATAAGATTTTACAAGAAGTTGCAACCTTTAGGGATACTTGTTTAATTATCACAGAACGAACCAATTTGCTTTAAATGCCTTTCGGTCTGGTATTTATTAAAGTTGTCCCATTTTGGAGCGGTACTTGTTTTTTGTCCGTACATAGCATCCAGGCAAATGTTGTTGTCTTTGTATTTGTCATGTAAAACAGCCAAAATTTTAAAGAAAAATTCATCCAGCATGATGATGGCTTCAAATTCTGATTTTAGTGTAGTGTAATTAGAATCTGAAGGATTTAATAGCTGCAGTAAATTTAAAAGCTCATTCTTTTCTTCTTCATTGATTTCAGTGGCATAACCTGTTTTTAAGGTTTTAAAGACCAGGTTATTCCAGACTTTGCTGTCATGTCCCCATTGCACATCAGGCAGGTTTAGGGAATGTTCGCAAATTAGAATAATAGAAAAAAGAACATCATTTAAATACTCCGCCGGGAATTCGTCAAAGCTTCTGAATTCGAAACCGCTCTGGTACATTTTTTCCTGATTAAAATCAAGACCCACTTCCGAAAGCATTTCATATTCCATGTCGGCTTCAATCTGATCCCGCCACCATATGTTTTCTTCTTTTGTAAATTTCAGCAGTTTTCTAAAATCGTCTACCTTATAGGTTAGAATTTTACCTTTTGGCATTGATTTGTTATAGGTCCCAACACCGATATAACGGGACATGGCATTTCGCATTGAACCCAAAGTAAATTTTTTGTCTAAACTGTATTTATCACTAATAACGCCCATAATATCAGGACTTCCCAGCGTGGATATGAAAAAAGGCTCAAACCATTGTAAAAGGTAAATGGCGTTAGCATGTGTTTTTTCAAAATCATTATAATCCACAATTCGGCTGTCTTCTGTTAATGACGGTAAGGTGATATGAAAATGGTAGGTACCGTTATTGAACAAAACCAGGTTTTCCTGATTGGTCATAAACATATTAAGGCCGTTGTTGTAATCCGGAAAATTTAATTTTCCGTTTAACACAGACGATTTGTTGATTTTATCCAAAAACAGTTTTTTGGTCGCTTTCAATTCTTTGCAGGAATCAGTAATTGTTCTGTTTTCAAAATATTTGGTTACAAATTCAATAGAATCACCATCAAAATGCACAGATCCCATAGTTTTGTTTCTTTGGGTAATCATACTCTGAATGTTGTATGGCTGATCTTCAAGGAAAAGTTCCATGATCGATTTGCCCAAATATTCCGGATTTTCAATTGGTTCTGCGATCGTTTGACCGGCTTCCGTATCAATTATTTTTTTTACTGGCGATAATGTCTTGTGCTGATAATTGATATCGAGCTTTTCGAGCGAATGACTGTTCATCATTCGGCTTACTTTATAGCTTTCAGTCAGGTTAAAAGCTTTTTTCAGCATAGGAGCCAGGCTTTCGGGTTTATAGCATTTTCTGTAATCAATACTATATTTCTCAAAGCCAATTTTTTCTTGTATAAATTCACCAGAAACTATTAGGGGTTCTTCAAACTGCATGTAGGTTTCGTTTTCCAATCCTATTCCCCAATAATATTTTTTTGTCTGATTGTCTTTCATTTATACTTACTTTCTTTTTTAAGTTATTTTAATTTATTAAGTCATTTTTATTCAGGAATACAAATTCAATCTGTTAAAACCAAAGGCAAGAAACCTATAACGGATTAAGCATATTATTGCCTCCATTATAAAAGTTTTCGTTTACTTTTAAAAATATAGGAATTTATATTTTAGATTTTTTGCAATTTTATCGACTGAAACATCAATTTAGAAGTAAAATTTTATAATAAGGTTATAAAATTACTTTTGTTATTAATCACTTTTGTATCAATAATTTAGGCAAGAGAATAGCTAAATCGCAACTTTTAGTATTCTTGTTTTTTCTAAGTTGCAAAAGTAGTTTATTATTATCGTATTTGCAAGCGGTTAACTTGTTGACAATCAACATTTTTTTTAATGGATGAAATAATTCTGTAAATTGCGTTTTTTATTCGTGATAATACAGCACGTAAGAAGAATACAACTCGTCATTCCACCAGTCTTCCCTGATTTCCGCAAAGTAATTATAATTCAGTTTTCCGGCTTGTGATTGTAGCGGATATACCACTATACCATTTTCGCGATAAGCTTTGTGCAAATCAGTTTCAGGAACCACAGGAACAATATGTCCGGAAAGTCCTTTTTCTCTTCTTTTGGCACAAATGATTCCAATTCCGCCATTGGCATTTACCTTACTCTGAATTTCATCAACAGTAGAAATTCTTTCCCAACCAAAATTTGGTCCCCATTCTAAAAACCAGTCGTGTATGGCACTAGAATAGATGCGGTCTACGGTTTGTCCAAAAACAGCTTCTACATCTTGCCCCTTTATTATTTTTTCCAGGGATTCGGGAGTCCACCAAACGGTTGGAAGATATACTTTAGCGAAATAGCAATAATCATAAGAGTATACATTGCAATAGGTGTCTTCTACAGTTCTTTGATATCTAAGACTATTTTCAACGTCCAGTTTATCAATTATTTTGGCAATACTTTCTTTTTTACTCGCTGCATCTGTCAGGTCCCTGTAAGGAATGGCAGAATCCATTAGCGGTTTTTCTTTCATTTCCATAGAATCCAGCCGCGATTGCAGATCTGGTAACAAATTGGCTTTCTTAATTTGAATATTCGATAGTGTATGATCATCTAAAGGTAACGATGCTACTGTTACAGTATGTTTTTCCATCTTGACTGCTTAAAATTAATTGACCTGACGCTGCTAAAATTGATTAATTATACAGCGTTATTTGGTTTTCCAGCGGGTAAATGTAAGGATTTAAGTTGCTAAAGAGTTTTAGAAAAAGACAAAATACAGAAAATTGTGTGATTACCTTAATCTTTTTGTTCTTTTAAACACCAAAAAAGCATAACAAAGACAGCATTAACTTTTGTGACAAAAAGTATTAGCCTCCAATTTACAAACCTTGCAATATCTGTATAAAATCGTTTCTGCTCCAGTGGTCTGTTATCTTTCCATCTTTGAGAATATCTATTTCTATCACATTCATTTGTACTTTTTTCCCCGTGGCGGTTTTTCCCATAAACTCGCCGGTGTGTGTTGCAGTTATCGTTTTTCTCAAGGATACTTTATCGGCTTCTGCCAGCACTTCGTCAATTCGAACTGAGATATCAGAAAAACCTTTATGAAAGCCTGTTATAAATGTAATCATCGCACTTGCATCTTTTGGCGCATTGGGTGGAGCCGTATGATTTGTAAATGAATCTGACAAAAGTTCTTTTGTGATTTCTGTATTTCCAGATTCGAAAAATTCTTTATTAAACTTAATTACTACTTGTTTGTTTTGTTCTAGTGTCATTTTTTCTTCTTTTCTTTTTTTTGTTACCTGTCCTTGTATTGTCTGAAATCCGGTTGTTAAGATTATTAACATTACGGTTAAAAATTGTTTATGCGTCAACCTCCCGACGGCATATCGCCAGTTGGGTTTCCGTGATAAATTTTTCATAATCTATGTTTTATAATTGCAATACAAAGATGAAACAAGCCAGAACATTAGGCCAATAAGAAAGTTTAAGAAATAAGATTAAGATAGTTTAAGAGTACAGTTATTTACCAGCAATGTTTTTTCGAATATTGCTCAGAAATTCAGGCGTAATTCCCAGGAAGGAGGCAATTTGAGTATTAGGAAGTCTATTGGAAAGGTCTGGATATTGTTCTAAAAAGGAAAGGTAACGCTCCTCTGCTGTCATGCTAATATTTTGCAACATTCTATTTTGAAGCTCGATAAAATTATTTTCAACAATTACTCTAAAAATCCTGTTGAACTTTGGGAATTTTTCAAACAGGAAAACCAAATCTTTTTGCTCTATTTGAATAATTACTGATGGCTCGAGTGCTTCAATAAACAATTGGCTGGGTTTACCTGCATTTGGGTTTTTAAAATCAGCGGGCTCTACAGAATGGAAGCTTGCCATATCAGTAAGCCAGGCATTTTCTGCTCCAAATTGTAAATTGTACTCTTTTCCAGCATTGTCAACGTTGTACATTTTAAAACACCCGCTAACAATAAAATTATAATGTTTGCATCGGTCTCCTTTTTGTAAAATAAATTGACGGCGCTTAATCTTTCTTTCATTTGCTTTTTTTGTTACAGCATCTGTTTCATCCATGCTTAAAGGAAGATAGCTGTTAAAATGCGATATGAGTTTTTGAATAGACATAGAATGCAAAGATATATTATTCAAATAAATTATATTGTATTAGAATTGTAGGTCTAAAATATACTGATTTATGATTAAACAGTTTTTTAGTTAAAGTGCTTACCTTTGATTATCTGATATTTATTTGAACATTAACCCTATACTGTAGTCAATGGAAAAGCAAAGTTCAACAATGATTATATCCAAATATAATTTGATTATTTCTATTTTACTCTTTCAGTTTCTTCCTGTACATTCTCAAAAAAGTAATACTGATTACTACTATCAGGAGTTGATAGCCAAGGCAGGCCTATATCATCTGCAGAAGGATTATGTTAAAGCCATACCTATTTATAAGCAGGCTTTTGCGCTGCAAAAGCCAGATGCACTTAATGCTTATAAAGCCGCAGGAGTATTTGCATTAGCCGGTGATATTCAACAGGCAGTAGATTATTTGCAGTTTTCCATAGATTCGGGATGGACTGAAGCTGAATTTCTGGTAAACGATCCGTACTTTATTGCTATTCCAACTGCGTCAATGGAGTTATGGAACCAAATCAAGAATAAAGCTTATGCAGCGGAACTTCGTTATGTTTCGGGGTTAAGCGCTCCCGAATTACGAAGTATGATTAATCAGATGATGATCAAGGACCAGCTGCTTCGTTACAAAAGGGCGCAGCTTACTGTCCAGTCTGAAATAGACAAAATTAATCTTGAGATCAACCAGGCTGACCAGGAAAATCTTGAACAGGCAAAATTGGTGCTCAGCAAATACGGCTGGCCTAAGTTGTCAGCAGTTGGAAAGGACGGTGTAAATAATTTTTGGCTCGTAGTACAGCATGCCGACAATGATATTATTTTCCAACGGCTTGCCTTAAAGGAAATGAAAAAGCTTATGACAGGGCGGGAAATCAATTTGGAGAATTATGCTTTTCTATATGATCGTGTACAATGCAATCTAAACTATAAGCAGACTTACGGAACTCAGGTAGTGTGGACTTCAATGGGGGAGGCATCCGGTTACAGGCCGATATGGCGTGAAGATCAGGCCAATAGTCGCAGGAAAAAAATGGGTCTGCTTCCGCTTAGTATCTATGCATTGAATTATGGCTTTACTTATGCTCCTGTACAAAAGCATGCAGCAATTAGCAGAGATGCAGATGATATTCTTCAGGCATCAAAATTAACAGACAGCATTACATATTATTATAGAAACAAGCAGTTTGACAAGGCTTATCAGGCAGCTGATCGCGCGGCTATTATTGCAGGGGGCATGAGCGACAAACAGAATCTTCAAGCGGCCATGCTCTTCGCAGCGATAGCAGATTACGATAGTGATGCTAAGTACAAAAGTATTGCCCTTGATTTTCTATATCTGACCGCCATACGAGGGAAATTGACGAAGCATTCGCTATTAGCCACCAATTTTAATGCGCTTAAAACAGAACAGCGCTGGATCGAAATTGAAAAGCTGGCTCATTAGTGATTATTTAAACAAACTTTTTTGTCATTTTGTTTTTGCTTACTTCTTTTCGCTGCAAGACAGTCAGAAGCAAAGGATTTCCACTTTATTATTTAAGATCAAAAAAGACGATTTTGCCATGGAACTTATTATGCCAATTTTTAATTATTTTAGTAGGTAACTTACTTTAAGTAATGTACTTTAATTCGTATTTTAAAATTAAAAATATAATTCTTTTTGATAAAAAGAAAAATTGCACCCTTAACTTTCTTAGACCAAACAGAAGTTAACTCATTGCTATTATTTTTCCACAAGGCTTTGGGCTTTGCTGAGTGCACTGGCCATATCGATTCCCTCCTGCAGGACGCCTTTAAAAAGGTCTCCCTCGCTTTTCATCCTGGCTATGGCATTCGATAGGGTAAAATCCTTCATGGTCAGCCCTTTTTTTACCTCTTCCCAATGCAGGGGCATAGATACGGTAGCACCAATTTTTGGACGCAGTGAATAAGGACAGGCTATAGTGGCACCGGGACGGTTCTGCAGGAAGTCCAGGTACATTTTGCCGTTGCGGTTTTTAATCTGGCGCTCCATGCTGGTAAACTCCGGCAGCTGCTGGTGTACAATGGAGACAATTAGTTTTCCAAACATCTGGGACTGATCATAAGAATAGGCAGCGCCGAGTGGAATATAAATGTGGATTCCGGTTGATCCCGATGTTTTAACAAATCCCGGTATTTCCATGGCATCCAGTACCTTTTTGACTTGTTGAGCCGCTTGTATGACCTGATCAAAGGTATTTTGGTCGGGATCAAGGTCAATCACGCAATAATCGGGATTGTCGGGATGCTGTATCCGGCTAAACCATGGGTTCATTTCAATACAGCCCAAAGAGGCCATATAAAGAAGGGTGGCCTCATCGCCCCCGACTAGAAATTCCTTGTCCTCCCCGTCACTTGTGGTATAGGGAAACGTTTTGGCCCAGTCCGGGGCTTTACCCTTGACATCCTTCTGATAAAAACTTGGGCCGTGTATGCCGCCGGGAAAACGGTTGAGTGATAAAGGCCGGTCTTTGAGATACGGCAGGATATACTCCGCCGCCTGATAATAGTAATTAAACATATCGCGTTTGGTATAACCGTCTTCCGGCCAGTAGATTTTGCTCAGGTTGCTGAATTTCAGACTGTGTCCTTTGATTTTTTTTACCTGCGATTCCTCTGTGGGATTCAATAATGTTTTTCTGCCCCTGTTTAAAGGCGCAGATACCAGATTGTTTTTAGCATGGCCTGAATCATGTTCTGTATCAGAAACCACTTCTGTTGTAGGAGCAGCTGTTTCGCGCACGACCTCGGAGGCTTTTTTATCCGAGCGCATCCCTTCAAAAGAAGGATGGCGGAACACCCCGTCGGAGGTCACTTCTGCAAAACTCACCTCACATACCAGGGAGGGCTTCAGCCAGGTTGCCTTAGCATGGGGCGGATTGGGACGGAATCTTGAGGGTTTGTTGATATCGGGCTCCGAAGCAAAAGGGATTTGGTCTGTAATGAGTGGTGAAAACTGCTTCATCATTTCCTTTTGGAGTTTATCGCTGAATCCCGTGCCGACCTTACCTACATATTCTAAACGGTCGTTTTCATATACTCCCAAAAGCAGGGAACTGAACTGCTTGGAGGAACCTTCATTTTTTGTAAATCCTCCAATGACTACTTCCTGGCGCTGATTTACTTTTATTTTCAGCCACTCCCTATTCCGGCTGTCCGGACTGTAAACAGAGGATGCCCTTTTGGCCATAATGCCTTCAAGGCTCATTTTTTTTGCTGCCTCAAAAAAATCAAGCCCGCTCGAAGTGAACACCTGGCTCAGGCGTATGGTGTCGTCACCCGTCGGCAGTATTTCTTTTAAAATAGCCTGTCTGTCGCAGAGCGCAAGTGCCATGAGGTCCTTGCCATTGTACCAGAGAATGTCAAAAACATAATAGATCAGATTGCCGTCTGCTTCGCTTCGCCAGTTCTGAAGGGCACTGAAGTCGGCTTTTCCGTCTTTGCCAATCACTACAATTTCACCATCCAGAACCGCATCAGAGTCCCATTTGGAAAGGGCAGTAGTAACGGGATAATATTTCTCGGCAAAGGATTTGTTGTTGCGTGAAGAAATGGTAACGGCGCCTTTATTAATGTAGGCAAGTGCGCGATAGCCGTCCCATTTGACCTCGTAGGTCCAGTCTGGATCATCAAATGGCTCATTGACTAGTGTGGCAAGCATTGGTTTTATACCGCCAGGCATTTTGGCCCGCGTGCCATTTTTTAACAATGCAGTAATATTCAATGCAATTTTTCCGGATGTTTCCTTCTTTGTTTTCATCTGCGGTCTTTAATTTAATTTAACGTATATGCCTGTTTTGGTAAATACCTTATTTGGGATATTGTCATAACCGGTGTTTTCAATATTTTTCGATACATTAGTATGACATTGTTGCTTGGCCGGGATCGGAAGCTTCCGGCTAGTTATGTTTCCCTGTTTTTTTTTAAATGCTAAACCTTTTAAAATTAAAGAGCTAAGTTTAATATTTTTTACATTATAAGGCACAATTCTTATCTAATTTGCATGGTGATGCTAATAGGATATTAGTAATTTTATCATTTTTCATCCTAGTTAGAAGCGAGCCAAACAAACTTGATTTTTTCATTTGTCAGGCTCTTTGCTAAGATTAGTCATTATCCAGATTAGGCGGAATCAGTTTATACATTACCGGTGTTACAATTCTTGAAAGAATGGTGGAGCTTATAAGTCCCCCGATAAGTACAATGGCCAAAGGCGCAATAAGCGGATTGGAATTTAATGCGAGCGGGATCAGTCCGCAGATCGCTGTGATGGATGTCAGCACTACTGGAAGAAATCTTGTTTCGCCGGCAATAGCAATCGCCTCATCAATAGACTTTCCTTCCAGTCGCAATTGGTTGGTAAAATCTACCAGAAGAAGAGAGTTCTTAACCTGGATTCCAGACAATCCGATAAATCCGATAATCGCTACCAGTGACATTGGGCTGCCGTCAATAAGCAGAAATACTACCCCGCCTAAAATCCCCAGCGGAATGATAGAGAGCACAATAATAATTCCTTTAAAGGTTTTGAACTGCAGCAATAAAACAGCGATGAACAAAAAGGTACTCAGAATGATTACCGAAAGAAAATTGCCTCCCAGCGAATCGCCTTCAGATTCTTTCTCTCCAGCCAGTTTGTAGTAATACCCTTTTGGCATTTTTAGCTGGTCAAGTTTAGGAACAATTTCCTTTAGCAGGTCATTGGCATAATACCCATGGTCTGATACGGCTGTTACTTTTGCGAATCTTGATTTATTGAAATGATTGATAGTTGTGGGTGAGGTTTCAAAAGACAATGTCGCCACCTGGTTTAGGGCAATAGGCGATCCCTGAATATTATTCACATACAAATCCTTTAAGGCGTCCAAATTAGAGAACTTATCCCTTGGCAGGGTAAGAGTCACATTTCTGGCATCTCCGCGGTCGTCTATGTAATTCCCCATAGTCAGGCCGGCTACGGCAAGGCGTACAACCTTGTCAATATCGCTGGTTAAAACCCCAAGTGTGCGTGCTTTTTCCTTGTTAATTTTTACTTTAACATCGGTTTTATAGGTGTTAAGTTCGTTATTGACGTAAATGGTTCCTTTCTGTGCGCGCAGAATATTTTCTGCTTCAAAAGAAAGTTTTCGAAGCACTGCCTGATCATCTCCAAATAAACGCACCACAATATTGGCCTCAAGAGGTGGTCCCTGTTCAAAATCTTTAATTTCAATTTTAGCATAAGGCATTGTTTTGAATTTTTCGCGTAATCTCTCGATAAGAGCTGTTTTTTCTGAAGGTTTTGCTTCATCAGAGAGTTGAACAAAAACTTGTGCAAAATCAGTTTTTCTGTCCTGTGGGTGTACATTGTAGTAGATCTGAGGATTTCCTTTACCGATATTTGCGGTAAAAAAGGCAATCTCCTTATGGTTTTTTAATTCTGCTTCTATCAATTTTGTTACCCTGTTGCTTTCTGAGATATTCGACTGAAGCGGTGTTTTTACATTAATTAAAAACATGGGTTTCTCAGAGGTAGGGAAGAGTTTAAATCCGGTAATGGTAAATAATCCAAATGCCGTAAGACTCAAGGCTATCGATATGGCAATAGTAGTCCTTGGATATTGTAAAGCTTTTGGCATAATACCTCGATAGGATCCAGTCAGGAATTTCTGCAGGTATTGAAGAAAGATATTTCCTTCTGCATGATCGTGGGTTTTTAGAAAACGGCTCGCCAAAAACGGAACCAGCGTTAGTGCCACAACCATAGAGGCCAGTACACTTGTAATGACAGCCATAGGGAGGCTTCGGATAAATTCACCAGCTACATCAGGCAGGAAAGCCAAAGGTAAAAAGGCAATAACCAAAGTGGCAGTACAGCCCACAACGGCAATACCGATCTGTTTGGTGCCTTTTAAAACCGCATCCATTTTTGAATGTCCTTCACGCAGCCATCGCTCAATATTTTCAACCACAACAATACTGTCATCAACCAAAAGTCCTAACGCAACAACCAAACCTACGATACTGAGCTGGTTCAGCGAATAACCCAAGGCATTCATAACTATAAGCCCAAGTGCCAGAGAGAGCGGTATGGAGATCATAACAATTATGGAAGCTCTTGAGCCTAAAGGCAGTAATGTGATAATAACAAGGAAAATGGCGAGGCCGAAATCAAACCCCAAATGCCCCAAACGCTCCGAAACCATTTTTGCCTGGTCGAAGTTTTTAACCAACTTGATGTTTGGGGGCAGTTCTTTGGAGAATTCCTCTATTATTGGCATGTATTGCTTCTCTACGTCCGTAATATTGATATTATCTTTCATTCCGGCAGTCACTAAAATACATCTGTGCCCGTTAATGCGTGTAATATGGTCTACAGTCTCAGATTTGTAGCTCACCTGGGCAACATCCTTCATGTAGATGATCTTCCCATTAGCGTTATAGATAACCGTATTGGCAACATCCTGTTCGTTTTTAAACTTCCCGCTGGTTTTCACATTGAATACTTTGGTATCCATATCAATACTTCCCCCAGGAATATCGGCGGCTTCACTTTGCAGGCTTCCCATGACTATATTTAATGGAATTTTTAATTGTGCCAATTTTTCCATGTTCAAATCCACCCGGATTTCCTGTTCCGGAATTCCAGCGTATTCTACATCTTTAAGATTGGTGATTTTTTCTAGTTTTGTCTTTAGGATATCAGCCTGGTCACGCAGCTTCTTGTCCGAAACATTTTCAGAAACCAATGCCACCTGAAGGATCTTTACATCTGAAGAAGCTATTTTCTCGGTTTTAATCAGGTAAATATCTTTGGGCAATTCGCTGTTTTTCAGTGCATTTATTTCGGTAGAGATTTCCTGATATTTATTATCCACATCCACTCCGTATTTGAATTTTACCTGAAAGGCAGCAACTCCATCCTCTACGGTGGTCAGAATTTTATCAATGTTCTCAAGGGCGTAAATTTTGCTCTCGATAGGTTTTACTACCTGTTCCTCCATGTCTTTTGGACTGGTGCCCGGATAAATTACCGTAATAAGATATTGTGGCGCATGGGTAGAAGGATCTTCGGAGCGCGGCATTGAGAATAGGGTAATGTAGCCTACTACTGCAACCAGAAGAAAGATAATCAGGGTGAACTGATAATTTTTAACGGAAAAGTTTGTTATCTTCATGATGTTATGTTATTTAATGATCTTTATCTTGGATTGCTCATTCAGATACGCACTGTTGGAAATTACAATCTGATCGGTCTTTTGCAGTCCGTCTTTGATATAGACTGTTTTATTTTCGAATTTGTAAATGGTAACCGGCTGTCTTTTTACCTTATTGTTCTCCACTATAAAGACAAAGGCGTTATTACCGTCTGCTTCTATAAGAGCATCATAAGGAATAGTAATTACATCCTGGGCATCGTCATTATGTATTTTCGCTTTTCCAAACATACCTACTGCCGGTTTGCTGTTTTTCATATCCAGTTTTAGCTCTGCCTGAAAAGAACCAAGAGCCTGATCTGCCGCCTGCGATTTTCTAAAAACAGTTGCATTAAACTCATCATCGGGATAGCCATCAAGAGTCACAATGGCTTTTTGTCCCAGTTTTACCGCCGCCCATTCTCTGTCTGTCAAGCCAATTTTTAATAAATAATTATTGTTTTGGGTTGTCTCATTTATGGCAAGCACTGGAGATCCCGGTCCGACAACTTCGCCTTCACTGGCTATTTTTTTGGCTACAAAACCATCAGCCGCGGCGTATATTTTGGCATAACGGGCGTTAAAGGCAACTGCATCTTTCTGTTTTCTGGCGATGTCCAGACCTGTTTTGGTGTTCTGAAGCTGCTCTAAGGTATACACGCTGTCTTTGTACAGATTGGTAGCACGCGTATAATCCCTTTCGTATTTTTTTAAATTCAAATCGGTCTGGTTTAGACCTGAACTTATTTCTGTCTGGTCGAGTGTGGCCAAAAGTTGTCCTTTTTTAAAGAATTGGCCTTCCTGAACATAAATACGGTTCACCACGCCACCGATTTTAAAGGAATAATTGGCATCATTTTCAGTAGTGACCAAACCCGATGCACTTATAGTACTTGTAAGCGCCAGTGATTGGACTGAGGCTGTTTTAATCGAAACAATTTCTGATGCTTCAAATTCGGAATGTTCCTTTTTTTCTTCTTTGCAGGCATAAAATATCGGAAATGCAAAAAGACATATGGCTATTGATTTTTTACTCACAAGTATAAAATTATTATATTGGAGTTCGTGAATCTTTGATTTCATAAGTATTGATTTTTGATTTATTTAAAGGTGAAAGTGGCATTGGCTCTTTCCATTTCGGCAAAAGCAATCCAGGAATTATAAAGTGATATGTTGGTATTGAGCTGTGCATTTACCCACTGGTTCTGCGCATCCAGAAGTTCAATGTATATGGCTTGTCCTTCCTTGTATAATTTTGTAATATCCTCGTTGTATTTTTGAGCAGACTGTTTCTGATTTTCATCGGCATGAAACTGTTCCAAAGCAGATTTCAGGTTGTTTTGCGAAACCTGAAACTGCAGCAGTAACTGCTGTTTGACATTATCAGTCTGGGAATTTATTTTCTGGCTGTCCAGTTCCACCTGTTTGATTTTATATTTGTTCTTGTTTCCCGAGAAAATATTCCATTCCAGGCCAAGACCTGCAAAATAATATCTGGAATCCTTATTAACTTCAAAGTCAAAATCCTGAAAGCCGACATCTGCAAACCCGCTTAACTTTGGATACCAATAAGATTGTGTCAGCTTGTTTACATTTTCATTAATTTCACTTACCTGATTGAGTTTTGAAAGTTCCTCTCTGTTCAGCGTATTCTCTGACACCATTACATTTGGCAGATTCTCATTGTCAGAGTCAATTTCTATTTCTGAGTCCAGTTTCTGATTGATCAAAAAGTTAAAATATGATTTGGCATTGTTGCTGGTTTGTTTGGCCGTTTCCAGGTTGGCTTCGATACGTATGACTTCGTTGTCACTTCTAAGAACGGCCGTACGGTTTATTTTGTCATTTTTAAATAAAGACTGGTTTACCCTTTGGTTTTCCTTTACCAATTTTAAAGCATCCTGGTAAATATTGACCCCTTCAATGGATTGAAGATATTTGTAATAGGCTATTTTTATTTCCTTGACCAGCTCCCTCTGGTAGATTTCCAATTCTATTTTTTGAAGGGAACTCTGTTGGCTTTTGATTCTCTTGTTGTAGATGATTTCAAAATTCAACAGCGGCATAGTGGTATGAATCTTGGCATCGTAAAAATTGTCCGGATTGATCAGCACCGACTGGTTCTGAAGTGCAGGAAAAGCGTTCGAGTTCGTAATTTGGTTCAGCGTGCTGTATACCGGATTGAGCATATCCCCAATAGGAATGTCTATGGTTCTTCCACCATCGGCCACAGTGTAATTCGCATTTAAAGAAACAGTAGGGTAGAATAGTGAGCGGGCTTCTTTAAGGGCATATACGCTCTTTTTGATGTCGAAGTTATGCTGTTTGATCACTTCATTGCTCTTTAATCCGATCAGGATATAATTATCAAGTTTGCTTTGCGAATACCCTAAGAATCCATAGCAGAGTAGTACTAATGTTATTGCGTTTTTCATTATTTTATACATTGTTTATTTGTTGAACATTGTTCATTTTTAAAGCCAAAAAAAAATTTATAGTTTATCTATTATTTTTAAATATTCACTGTAGCCATCCATCAGGATGGTATCTGGATTTGAAAATTTAACGCCTTTTGTTCTCTGGCGGATTTCAAGAGAGCACATTCCGTGCATAAGGCTCCAAATCATAAAGGCTAATGGTTCTAAGGAATGTCCTTTGAAATGTCCGGCTTTCATACAGTCATCTACAGTAGTTTTCAAGACCCCGAAAGTGGTCACGCCTTCATTCCATTCCTCTTTTTCAGAAGATTCGATAAATTCCATTGGTGCTTTTACGTTAAACATCAGGTCGTACATTTCCTGATTTTCTATGGCAAACTTCATATATATGATCCCCATTTTCCTTAAGCGCTCCATTGCGTCTTCAACAGAGAGTAACGATGTGAATTCCCCGCCTAACTGCTGGAAACCTAACGAATGCAAATCATGCAGTATGGCATTCTTATCTTTAAAGTATACATAAACAGTTCCTACACTATAATCAATTTCATCGGCAATATTTCGAATCGTAGTCTGATCAATCCCTCGTTCCAAAAAAAGCTTTTTTGCTCCTTTTAAAATAAGTGACTTCAAGGCGTCCTTTTCACGTGCTTTTCTTTCTTGGGTACTCATAGTGTAAATTTATACTGCAAATATATAAATATATTTTGAACAACGTTCAAAATAATTTAATAATCTAACACCACAGGTCTGCAGCACCACTATTATAAATCTTTCAAATGATAATCCATGTGGTAAAAAGGGCGATGGTAATCCCCAAGATCCTATTAAAAACCGCTAATGGTAACGGTTTTTTACAGGCATCAAATCCCAATACAATTAAAATTTTCGTTGGGAAGGTTTGGTATTGCGGGTTGCACCATGACCGGATTCGTCCCTTGTGCGTTCATCTTCTTTAAGCTCCTCATTGCCAAGTTCCCCAATTTCGAATTCCCTTTCAACGGGATTATCCTGATCGGGTTCAATGGTTTCAAAGGGGGAGCTTTCAGCTTCATCGCTCTCTGGTGTATCAATATCAGTTTTAAAACCTTCAGACGGATCATTATTAATACGATCCTCTTCAATGTCCTGTTCGGTTATATCTTTCGATTCACTGTCCGATTCATTGTCAAGATTCTCTGAATCATAAGGATTGCTGTTTGGATGGCTGCTTTGCGGGTCTGTGTTTGCGTTTTGAAAATTCTTGTCATCCTGAGGATAATTTTCCGGTGTATGTGAATTTGTCATTTTATTTTTTTAAATTAAATTATTACTGTTGTTTTTTTAAGGAGTGTCATGAGCAAGTTTGCCAATATTGCCGTGCTTGTCTGCGTTGTCCTTGTCAAATGTAAAAAGGATAGTAATACTTTTTCTTACAGAATAATGATTTGCATTTATAAAATAGCTATCAGGTAATCACGGGGGGAAAGGAGTTCTTCCCACTATACGTTCCACTTGAGCGCCAGCGAAATAGCTAAGCAATCGGGGAGGGCTGCTGAGGGGTCTGCTTGACCATCCAAAAAGAAGTAGTTTCGTGCTAAAAAATAAAACAGGTCATTAATGTGATCTCATTTTACTAAAAAAAATAAAGGGTTTGTAGTATTTATATTCCTTACATTCGCTTGGTAAAAACCTAACTTTAATAAATCCGGGCCAAATAAGCGCGTAGTTAAAAAGTGAATCATCTAATGTAATTATGACAGATAAAGATTTAAATTTTGGCAATATGCCCGATGCCCAGAAAGATATGAGAGACGGCTACGGCTACGGTTCGGTCGGTGTTTTTGTATCTGGTATGGTTTGGGTGCTTTCCAGCTTCATGGTGTATTACTATTCATCACAAAAAGGTATATGGGCCTTAATTATTGGAGGAATGCTCATCTTTCCGGCAGCAACCCTAATTGGCAAACTAATAGGGATTAAAGCAAGCCATCACAAGGATAATCCTCTTGGAAAACTGGCCATGGAAGGTACGATATGGATGATTATGTGTGTGGCACTGGCTTATGGGCTGTCGATAATTAAGCCACAATGGTTTTTTCAGGGGATGCTGATGATAATTGGCGGTCGGTACCTGACCTTTGCAAGTATCTATGGTCTTCGCCTTTACTGGATATTGGGAGCTGTGCTTGCGATAGCAGCCTATGTTCTTTTCAGTATCCAGGCCGGCAGCTTTCTCTCTGCATTAGCTGGGGGCTGCATTGAAATTATATATGGCTTGGTTATTTATGGTCTTTATAGAAATGATAAACAGAAAGCCAGATAATTTGGTATTGGCGCTATGTTTTACGGAGTAAAACACGGCTATTTTAAGAAGCTTAAATCCTTGCTCGATCAGATACCAACCTGCATGAACCTGGTTTGGGCTTTGGTGAGAACAGGAAATTCTTTTAGTTTAGTATTAGGTTTGCTCATTATGCATCGTTATAAAAACTTCGCGCTATTGAAAATGCATTTAATTAGCGGTGTGTATTTAATATTCCTTTTTACGAGCTCTTCCCATCCGCGCCTCATCGAACTGGCGAAGCAATCGGTGCTGAAAGTTGAATCCGTTTTTTAGTGTTGCTATTTTAATTAAGAGTATTTTCTTCTTCCAGTCTTTTGTCTCTCTCTTTCTTTTGGAAAATATAAATTCGATTACTAATTAACGCTACGATTAAAATGAGTATTCCAAAAAACAAAGCTCCATTTCCGTCAATTGATTCCGCATTCATACTGGTTCCTAAACGAGTTTTGTAGGATTGGCCAGTTGATAAAATATTGTTTAAGTTCATATAAGCGCCAACTGCAAGAAGCAAAAGACCTGCAAAAAAACATAAACCGGAAAATATCTTGGTTGAATACATTGTAATTGATTTAGAAATACTGTTATTAATTTTGCCTGCATATAAGAGCAGTACTTTATCTTTATACTTAAGGCTTTTTAATACTCAATGCTTTTTGTTTTATCCATTTACGGGAATGTGGATATCTTTATCACCAAAAAGCCAAAGCCCTGAAATTGAAAGCGTATTCAAGGAAATCTTTGGGTCAGTAGCTGTAAATTGATACCGGTCAGCATCATTTTTGATATGTTCACGAGCATCTGATTCTGTATGATTATCCCAAAATCTATCATTCCCATTGGTATAAATCGCAGCTGCTCCAGAGTTGTAACTACTACAGTTACTTAAATAATTAATTAATTAATTCTCCTGGATTGGTAGGATATTATATATAGAAATAAAATAATCTATCGAATCTGATACCAATTGATGCCATCATTTTGTACTTCAATACAGCTTGAGGCATTGATTGTATTTACTGAACTTCCTGCTAAATTAATATAATTTGCTGTGAGGGATTTTGGCAAGGCAGAATTATTGATAATGCTATATATCCGACCCATTATTCCTGACGAAGCAGCAGGCAGAGTAACAGTAAATGCAGACTCAAGTGGAATGATTACCGTTTTATGACTTTGATCTAATGTTAAGTCTGCAGAAATGACCGTGATAGTATTGGCAATACTGCCATTTACCTGAAAAGTAGACGTTGGTGAGATTCCGACTCCAAAAAGTCCTGTGTTGGTGAACCTTGCAAATGTAGTAAAAGCCGTTGCATTAGTATATTTACCAAAAGCGAGATGTGGTGGTACTCCTGCAAAATTTGATGTAAATACGCGTAGTGCATCTGTTGTATTGGTTTGGGCAGCAGAAACTTTTTCCATCCCATATGCATCACCTATAGCAACAGAATATATTGCTGCTATTCCCATTCGTGTATCTTTAGCAAATCCTAATCCAACTGGAGCCTGAAATTCAGGCCTTCCAGATCCCGAAAAAGTAAGATTATTAGCTCCCAAAGTAACTGTGCGACTACCTGTCAGCGTACCATTACTGTTGTAAATGTCACTCGCGGTTATTGATGATCCTAAGGTAGTTTTCCATGCTCCGTTGGTATAGACAAAAGTTACAGCCTGACCATTGAGAATTGTGGTATCTAAAAACGCTGCACTAAAACCACCTGTAGTATTATTAGAGATGGTCAATAAGTGACCATTGATAGTTGGGACAAATGCTGTTATAGTTACAGTACCCGTAGCTGTACCTGTAATACTGGCCAGTGAAGTATCAGTATTAATGTTGGCCGCATTAGAAGACACCGTAAAACTTGTCTGCCTAAAAGTGATCGCGCCGTTAACATCCAACATTGTTTTGGGATCAGTAGTATTCATCCCAATTTGTGCAAAGGATAAGTAGGGGATAAAAAATAGGAGCAGAATTTTACTTTTCATTTTAATTGTCCTTTGGATTATGTAATACTTTAAAGTAAGTTTTTATAAAAACCGTCATTTTTAAGCAATGACTTTATACTACGATGAAAAATTATTTGATAAAAAGTTTCAACCTTTAATTCATATTGATAAGTCTATCAAACCCCTTCTTTTCTTATTGTATCTGATGCCAATTTGTACCATCACTCTGCACTTCTATACTGCTTGCTGCATTGATTGTATTTACAGAAGTCCCTGTTAAATCAGAATAATTTACGGTAAGGGATTTCGAAGCGGCTGTATTATTAACAATGGTATAAACTCTTCCTGGTATTCCTGCTGCTGCGGGCAGTGTAACGGTAAATGCAGACCCAAGTGGAATGATTACCGTTTTATGGCTCTGATCTAATGTTAAGTTCCCGGAAATAACTATGATACTATTTGCAATACTGCCATTTACTTGAAAAGTAGAAGTTGGCATAGTGGTAGCAATACCAAAATTTCCCCCATTGGTAAATCTGGCATATTCGGTATAAGCAGTTGCAGTGGTATACTTACCAAAAGCAAGATGTGCCGATGCAACACTTGCTGTAAATAAACGCAGTGCCGGAGTCGTACCACTTTGGGCAGTTGAAACCTGCTCCATACCATAAACATCGCCATTAGCAGGATTATATATTGTCGAAATCCCCATTCGTGTATCTTTTGCAAATCCGAACCAATTTTGAAATTCAGTTCTTCCTGTACCAGTAACAGTAAGACTATTTGAACCAAGGGCTACCGTACGATTACTAGTCAGGGTACCATCACTATTGTACAGATTATTTGTTGATATTGTAGATGTACCCATTGTAGTTTTCCATGCGCTGTTGGTATATACAAAAGCTATAGCTTGGGCATTGGGAATGGTTGTTCCTGCAAACGTTGCACCAAAACCACCTGTAGTATTATTTGAAATGATTAACATGTGACCATTAATAGTCGGGATATATGCTGTTACCGTAACCGTTCCCGTAGCAATACCGATAATATTGGCCAGTGAGGTTTCTGTGTTAATGTTCGCTGCGTTAGAAGCCACCGTAAAGCTTACTTCTCTACTTGTAACTCCACCATTGACATCTAATGTTGTTCTGGGATCAGTAGTATTTATTCCGATTTGGGCAAAGGATAAATAAGGAATAAAAAACAGAAAAAGAATTTTATCTTTCATTTTAGCCGTCTTTGATAATTAAATATTTTTTATTAAAATAAATAAAGATAATATTTTTTGGATGTAAACAAGGTGTCTATAATCTTTTCTATTAAAATCATCAATTTAGGATTGGAACCGTCGACCTCCAATGATAAATTCTTGAAACCGCTAATGTAATAAAAACGTTGGTTCAGCTTTGATTTGTAGGTAGTTCTTTCAGTCATTTGTAATAGCTGCTGGGATCTACATAAAAAAAAATTGCACATCATGATAAATTGATACCCCACTCATCGCTAGAAAATGCCCAGCACCTTTTTTCAGAGTATTGCATTTCTGCTTGATATTTTTAATTTGCTGTTTAAACTTAATAGCTCTTTGCTACTTGTATATAAATCAGATGATGTCTAAAAGTTTCGAACCTAAACTTCTCAGAACCTTATTTTGCTGTGATTTACTTTTTCAAAACACACTGTGCCACGATTTTGCTACAAAAGCAAATTTCCAATTTTAGACTTATTTATAGTAATTTAATAGCGGGAAGCATTCAAATATCTAACCAATTTATTAAAGATTTTTATGGAATTGTAGCATGGTAATTCGTAATTCAGATCTTATTAATTGTCTTTTCATTCGGTTTTAATTTTTATTTCTTTTTGCTTTATAGCAATTAAATAGTTTTTCCATTTAGCACAAATTTGCCAAGGACAAAAACTATATCTAAATCGAACCAAATTCCTAAGTCTTGTCTAGCTGTTATCGGTAGTTTTAATTAATTTCAAAGATGTTAGATTTTTCAATATTTTTAATATCAGTCTCATATTCTTTAGAAGTAATTACTCCTTTATTTTCAAAGTAAAATTTAAAAAAATCTTTGAAACACTAATAGGAATTGTATTTGAGGTTTTAACAGTTCGACTCAATCCGCTAAAAAGAGGCTCTAGTTGAAAGTAAGAATATTTTTTATATTTTTCATTTTCAGAAAATTTATAATACCCTTTGATTATTCTACTTGAAGTATTGTTTTTAAAATCAAATTTTACTGTTGTAAATCCATTTTTGGGATCTGTTTCTAAGTCACATTCGGAAAAGTCCTCTTCTACGTCTTTTGTTTCAATGTTTAAAGTTTTGGATTCACCAGGTATAAAATATTTAAAGCAAACATTTTCATAATAGTACGGAGAAGTTGCGTTAAAACAAATAATATTGTAATGTGAAGAGGTTTTGAGGTTATATTTCAGCTTAACACTTTTACCTGCAAGTAAATTTTTATCAATTAAATTTTCATTAAATATTTGTCCACAATAAGGAGCTTTAAGTATAGAATCATATTCAATTATATAAAAATTTGTAATTGGATTTTTAGTATTATTTTTTACAGTTATTTGACTGTGAATTTTAAAACTAATCAAAATTAAAATAGATAAAAGTATTGTTTTTTTCTTCATGTTTTTTCTTTGTTATTATAGTACTCCAGCTCTTGAAAGTGTTCTTATGAAAAGCTGTGCGAATGTCTCCTGACTTCGCACCCGCAATCTAAATCAAATATAAACAAAAAAGCTCCAGATTTCTCTGAAGCTTTATCTCTTAGTAGAGGGAACGGAACTCGAACCTGTTAGCAAATAAAATAATTAAAATAAAAGCAGCGTATAATATATTGGAACCTAGACTTCGAAACCCTTGTTTTTTTTGACTATTGGTTTTCAAAAATGCAATGTGCCACGATTCTGCCACAAAACTTAGATGGCTGAAATATCTAAAATACGCCATGTCTTTTAGGGAATATATAGCAAATTTGGTAGACGTGCCGGAAAGAACGTAGGAGATATCTCATTTTAAAATGTTGGGATTCAAATCAATGATATAAAATAAGCTCATCATTATTTTGAATGTAGTTCTTGTCACTAAATTTGCTGGTCATTACATTTCCCACTTTTGGCTACTTAAATTATGGTTTTGGCTAAATTTTCTTTCCTGTATCTGCTGAAATTTGCAACATAATAATACTAAAATAATCATATGTCATCGCAAAGTAAAATTGCAGTAGTAACAGGAGGGAGCCGCGGTATTGGAAAAGATATGGCGATCAATCTTGCAAAAAACGGATTGGATGTAGTTTTAACCTATAACACTCAAAAAGAAACAGCAGAAAATGTTGTAAAACTAATTCATGATATCGGACAAAAGGCGGTCGCTATAAAACTAGACGTCTCGGATTGTTCCGGTTTTGATATGTTTAAAAAAAATCTTGGAGACCAAATAACCAATTACTTCATCTCAGATGGAATTGATTTTTTGATCAATAATGCAGGTTTTATTCACTATGCAAATTTTGAAGCTATCAATGAAGCTCAATTTACAGAAATGGAAAATGTACATCTTAGAGGTCCATTGTTCCTTACTCAAAAATTACTGCCGTTACTAAGAGCTTACGGAGGAATTGTAAATGTTTCTTCGGGATTAACACGTTTTGCCACGCCGGGATTTGCTGCTTATGCGGCACTAAAAGGAGCAATGGAGACATTGACAAAATATCAGGCAAAAGAACTTGGCGCAAGGAACATAAGAGTAAATGTTATTGCTCCGGGTGCTATCGAAACAGATATTATGGGAGGTGCGGTTCGTGACAATATAGAAATGAACCAATACCTGGCCTCGCAAACCACGCTTGGAAGGGTTGGACTACCTGAGGATATTGGGGGAGTGGTAGCCTTTTTATGCAGTGATGCCGGCGGGTGGATTAATGCTCAGCGGATAGAAGTTTCAGGAGGTTCAAATCTATAATTAAGACTTAAAAATAGTGCGATCGTAGTTGATCTGATGAATGTTACATACAAATAGAAGAATATAAAATGGCAAAAGAAGATAAAGGAGTAGTCAAAGCTCTGTCAAAACAGGAAATAGAGACCATTGAAAGGTTTTATGCAGCATGGAAACTTAAAAAGCCAGAAGTATTAGACGAAGTCTGCATGCCAGACTGGAAAGATATTCCACTCGCGCCACAACAAGAAGATAATCCAAAAGGACTGCAGGCAATTATGAAATTTTTGTTTGAATTATGTCCTGATATAGAAATCGTAATTCATGAGATATTTGGCAGCTACGAGCGTGCAGCTGTAAGGGCTTCAATGCAATTTACGCATGTAAAAGAAATTATGGGAATTGCTCCAACGAATAAGAAAGTAACAATAGCACTGCATGAATTTCATTATTTGAAGAATGGCAAACTTACCCATACATGGCATTTAGAAGACTGGTTTGGTCTTTTGATGCAGAGCAAACAGGAATAAAAAATCAAATAGCATATTCGTATAATAATTCCTTGAATATACTTTTTAAAGAGTTCATCTGAATTGAGCGTGTCAAAAAAATGTAAATTTGTATCTATGGAAGTAATTAGAATAAAAAACATCACAGATTATCATCGGTTTAGAGGGCTTCCTAAGCCGGAACATCCTTTAATGAGCCTGGTCGATTATGAACAGGTAAAATTCCCTGATGATGAAAAAATGACAAATATCGTGATGGATTTTTATTCTATTGCTTTAAAACGGGATATTGGAGCCAAGCTTTATTATGGTCAGCAGGTTTACGATTTTGACGAAGGACTAATGTCTTTTATAGCACCGGGACAGGTTTTGCGACTGGAGCAGGATCCTGATTCATTACATAAAGGGACGGGGTATTTATTGCAAGTTCACCCAGACTTTTTATGGAATTCACCATTAACAAAAAATATTAAGAGCTACACTTTTTTTGATTATTCAATTAATGAAGCACTGTTTCTTTCTGAAAAAGAGGAAAATATCATTGTAAATATTTTTGAAAATATAAGAGAAGAATACCACATCAACATCGATAGATTTACGCAAGATTTAATAATTGCGCAGATAGAATTGCTTCTCAAATATTGCGACAGATATTACAATCGCCAATTTCTTACAAGAAAAAACAGCAGTCATCAAATACTATCAAAAGTTGAAGAATTTTTGAATAATTATTTTGATGATACAAACCGTGACGAAAGAAATCTTCTTTCTGTTCAGACTGTTGCTGATAACATGAATGTTTCTTCAGATTATTTAAGCAATTTACTAAAGCTTCATACAGGTCAGAATACGCAGCAGCATATTCACAATAAACTCATAGAAAAAGCCAAAGAAAAACTTTCTACTACTAGTTTGTCGATTAGTGAAATTGCGTATGAGCTGGGATTCGAACATCTACAGAGCTTTAGTAAATTGTTCAAAAACAAAACAAACGAAACACCTTTAAAGTTCAGAGCTAAGTTTAATTGATCCCTTTGTATTTTAAGTGCTTTTAAAATTCTTTGATTAAATTGAAAAAAAACAAAACAGTTTTAAAGCACAATCGGAATATAGTGATGAATATCATCGGGATTTACACTTTTCATAGTTTTTAGATTTTTGGTATTAAAGTAATGGTCACCCGGTACTATTTGAGTTCTTATTCGAGCCAAAATTCTGATTTTTTCAAACAAACTACACTTGGTGCCAGAGTAGTATATTTTATCAAAATCTTTCACATGTTCCAGGTTAAAGAGGAATCACAATGGAGGTATAAAGGCTATATAGTTTCCAGCCTAATGATTCATATAACGATTTTCCTTCTTCTGTGGCAACTAAAAAATTTTTGGAAAAACCTTTTGATAACGCAATTTTTTCAAGTTCCTTCATTAAAAATCGTGCAAGCCCTTTTCGTTTATGATTTTTATCAGTCAAAATTCTGTCATATACCGCCAATTCATCAACAAGTATAAGCCGGCCTGTGGATGCTACTTCGCCTTTTTGGGTAATTATCCTAATAATAAAGGTAGAATTATAATTAGTTATTTTTAATTTATAATCATTATGTAAACATATATCACCAATAGCCATCGGATGAAAACAAGACATCATATAGCCTTGAGGCTGAATTATCCATTTCTTTGATATATGAAGTTTAACTTCGCTTGGGGGAGAACAGACTTTTAAAAAGACCCAAGGTTCATTTATATCTTTTGAAAGCTGAATAAAATCGTTATTAAGTTCGGTGAAGACATAGCGCGTTTTCTGTTTTTCAAAACCCACATCCACCTTTAAGCCAGACTTAAATTTAACAGGTAATGGCAATTCTCTTGACATACTCCAGGCTTTAAGCCAGTTCTCAATGATAGCTGAAGATATGTAATTTTCCATTGTTAAATAGTATAAACAAATATAAAAAAAATGCAGGATGAAATAAGAAAAATAATATTTCCCTGAAGCTCAGTCTGTATCAAATGTCCTGCTAGTGACCGGAAATTTCTAAGAATTTGATATTCAACGCGTCATTTTAAGGTAGTTTTGACAACAATAGTTTGATATTAGCGAACCAGTTCAGGCTCATCAAGCTGGATAAAATGTCCTGACTTTATTGTTGTCAGATGTGTGAAATCAGTCACTCCAGTCTTCAGCGATTCCTGTGCATCGTACCATAGTTGTCTATCGGTCATATCATGTTCAGCATCAATTTTCATACTATTTATTGCAATAACCGGGACGTCAGGTAAATTGGGCATTCCTGCCATGTATCTAAAATCTTCCATTAGTTGCAGGGTTTCTAATGCTATTCCTGAATTAGCACCATAATCGGCTTTAAAGGTCTTATAAAGCGAGTCTATCTGACCCTGCGAAAAATGGTTATATTTTTCGTGAGAAGCATCAACAAATATTAAGCCAGCAACTTTCTCTGAAAATCCGTTATCCCCAGAAAATCGTTTATGAGCATTCTGGTTTTTAAAAACTGAGTTTTTTCCAATAGGTCATTAAACTGAATAATGAAAATACAGAAAATAAATGAACCAAACCATCGATTAGCCCTGCAGTTTGACTGATTAATATTTGCAAAAATTAAAAATGCAAGTAATAAAGCTGTACCCGCAACAAAAAAGCTGATTAGTTGATCCATACAAAAATAAGATATAACTCATGAAAGCTGAACTTCTTTACAGCTATGTTTTTACTTTAGAGGATGCTAATTTAGTATATTTTATATAACTAAGTGTAGGTTGTTTTTTGACAAAATGAAAGCATTCAACTTCAGATTTATTACAAAAAAGCCCAGGAAGATAATGTATGTATTTCTTTCTTTTTTGAATTGTACTTCTAAATAAGAGAAAATTTATTTTTTGCGATATATAGTTTCAAAGCCCAGATCCATTTCGCATTCACTATTAAGTACCGCGCCCAGGTATACAGGGTATTCTCTTCCGTTTTCATCATTATTATACATGAAAAAGTCGCCATAATTTGCCTCTTTTAATGCCGAAAATTTCTTTACTTTATATTCTTTACTCTCAAATGACCCGGCATCTGCCTCTAGCTTATCCCATTCATCCTGAGAAAAACTAAGCGGAATATTTTTTTTGGTTTTAGCGATATAAATGGTATCACCATTGATGCGCATTAATTTTACCAATACTCCTCTGGACGTACTATTTTCCACCCATGTTGATTTATAAATATCACCCGGTTTTGGATGCATCAGCAATTCTTTGTATTCTTTTGCTTTTTTACCGGTCCTTTTTTTATTTATCGAGGTAATTCCCCATAATATTAAAATCAGGAAGGGCATAACAAACCAAATTGACCACGGATATACCAATTGCCAAAGGGTTCTTTTATGGTTGTGTCTGATGTCAGTAATCGCCTGAGCTACCCTTGACGAGTATTTTTTTTTGGCAAATATGGAGCTATCGGGACTTTTAAGAATATTTCCGCAGTTAGTGCAGAAAACACCGGTTCGCCTGCCCATTCCAAACAGAGGTATTCCCATGGCGATATATCTCATGTACAGCGTTAAATCTATTGTGTCTTTATTACCGCAGACAGGACAGGCTTCGTCAATAATTGGTTTTGTTTGTAAAGGCTTCGTTATAATTTGATAAATAAAAATTAGCATATACGATCTGAATTTAATTATGGAAATTAGGTCATCTATAGGAAAAATTAATTTTAAAGTCCTATAAATCAATTGATGTTTTGGAATGAAATATTAGTCTTTGAATTTATTCTTATTGATCAATTCATTCAACAGGGCTGTAAAAGTATCGTTGCTAAAAACAGAATTGTATGATTTTTTAAACACTGTTTCGTCATCATTATTGACAAGCTGAATTTGATTGGTCAAATCGGTAATGGAAAAATGGTGAATTTCTTTAAAATAGATAACTTGCGAATCCAAAACTAATTTATCCTGAAATAGCAATATCGTTTTCGTTTTTATATTTAAATACGAATTGGTATTTATAGCCATAAATTGTTTCATGGCTAAATCTTTAAAATCAACATAAGTAAAAGTCGAGCTTTCACCTTCTTCGAGTTTTCTTAAAAGTAGGGGCACATTAACAGAACGGTGAGCTGATCGTATAAAGGCAATTACTTTATAGATATCTGAATATCTTGCAGAAATGGGATGCCACGGGGCTGTACTGTTTTTTCGTACCGCAATATTATTAATGTCAAATATCCGTTTGCCGGAAGTAAACAAATAAACATCCTCTATATCCTTAAAATATAAAGTTTCCTTACTGCCTTTATTAGCTATAACGATAGCATTTTGGTATAAATAAAATACAGATCCTTTTGATAGATAAAGTGCTGTTGTAAATATAATCAGGCCGAGTGCCATAATAAAAACGATGCAGTAATATAAAATACTAATATTCCCTGAAAAGTTCATAGTGCCTTCGTTAACAGGTTTAATTGCTTTAAAATAAATAAAAAGGCTAATTGCTGTAAATAAAACAAGTATTACATATGAAAAATAAAGAAATGCTTTTGATACTGCGCTTTTTCGTATAAACGTACCTAACTCCGGACTTGATTTCATAATCTAAAATTTTGACATTGATAAACCACTATTTAAAAATCTTTGGAAGTGTTCTTTGCTAATTGTTTTTTAGTTTATCAAAAGTAGTTATGGCAGTGGGAAAAAAAGTATATTTTATATATAAATAATATCTACTGCCGGATATAGGGATATCTATTTAGTATCTACAAATAATCATAACCGCTGAAAAAATCATGAAAAGTCAGTGCATCCACGAAGAAGTTCAATGACCTTGCATATTCTTTTGTACCAATTGCCCTTTCGGATTTCTGATCCCAGCGTGTACTATCCCATTTACGTTTGGTTGAAGCTTCTTTACGAATACCATCAATGGTAATTCTAAGATACACGTTTCTAATTTTGCTTTCATTGCGGGGAATTTTCAAAAAGAAAACCATCCCAAAACTGCTTTCTAACATAATTCAATGTTTTAGATTAATAAATGTAGAATTATAGCATCAAATAAACAAGTCGTTAACCTTCTTAACCCCTATAAATACAGGTGTTTTTTTAGTTTTCTGGTGCACATTGCAGCGTCATAGGATTGTGCACCGAATGTGCCACAAAACTTTTAAGCGTTTTTAAAAAAATTGAAAAGCAGTATAAAAGCAAAAGCCTGCGAATCCTAGGATTTGCAGGCTTTACCACGTTTTTTATGGGTTTTTGAAAAGATTGAAAAACTTTCGTTTTGGCCTCTTTACCCTTTTGGTGGGGAGAGCAGGATTCGAACTTTAAGCCCGGAACCCGCATATAACCTGCGTTTTTAATTTTTTAAAACCTTTTGTGCCACGATGTTGCCACGAAAATAAAAACGTCAATTTTTTGAATTTATAAATTTCTTAAATATCTGTTTGTTAGTTGTTTACAAGCTATTTTTCTTCTTCCTATAATTCATTTTGGTCGATAAAGTAAAGGTATTGTAATTTTTGATAAAAATAACTGCCTTTTTTATAATTATTAGTTTTTTAACTCATCCAATTTTGGGTTTTAAAGTCATTCTTTTTTCTGTTCAATTTACTTGTATTTTGATTTTTAAAACTTTCCAGATCAACTGTCTTAACGTGAAATCCATTCTAACTTTCGAAAAGACTATTAATTCGAATAGAGTTGCGGTCTGCTTAATATTGTAATTAGAAACGAACTCCTGTATAATATTGAAGTGGCGCCGCGACCAGCACATAACCAATGTCTCTGGGGACGGATTATCACTATACGTCGACAGGCCAGTGCAGCTGGCTTGGGAAATATTTCTGCACTGCCTCAAAAGAAACAAAGATATATAGTCTTCTTAAAATGGCTTTCCGGTTTCATTATAATGTGATTTATCGATAACTTCATCTTTCATTTTTAACTCCTTAAAACAATACATGAAAAACTGTGTGCTTTAAAAGAATATTGAATATTTGTCCTATTGCTCATAGGGTATTCTCTCAACAGGAATGCAAAAGAAACAGCCTATACACAAGGACTCGTAAAAATTGAAGAGCAGGCCTTGGCGGGCTTACGCGGTATTAGAAAAGTCAACACTTTAATACAGTTAAGCGACTGGTATTAATCTCAAAATTATAAAGTGGGACAACTTCCAAAGGCATTTGATTATGCCAAACAGGAGATATGTAATGATTAAAATCGGTCTTAACAATTTTTATTTTTTGTTAAATGACCTTGAGCTGAGGATTTTTTTATGTATACATGAAGGTCTAATTCTTTCATATATTTTAATACAGAGGTGTGCGAAAGCTGATAGCCTGAAACTTGAAGTTCTACTGCAATTCGCCGGCACCCATATCGTTGTTTGGAATTAAAGAAAATCAAAGCGATTTCTTGCTTTAATCCTATTCGCCATTTTTGTCTTTCTGAAACAAATTCCTTTTTCCATTTGCTGTATGTACGTCTGTTAACACTGAGTACTTTACACATTAATCTTATGGAATATGTTTTTTCATTTTTTTTAATAAAATCACATATAATCGGTTTTCCCTGATTTAGATAGTTAACCGCACTTTTAAGAATTGTAAATTCTAAATCTGTTTGCTTTATTTTTTTCTCAAGATCTTGAATTTTTTTCTGTTCAGGACATAATCTTAAGTTTCCATAACCTGGAAAACTTCCCGTTCCAAATTTTATATAATCCTGACGCCATGCTGATAGTGTCTTGTATGGAATCTCAAGTTCTTTAGCAACCTGAATTATGGTTCGTGCACCGTAACTTAATAAAACTGCCATTATTTTAAATTCGCGTGTGTAGGTTTTTTTATTGCGTTCCATAATAATACATTAAATTTCTATTCTGAATAGTCCTTGAAAGGTTCGCAAAATCCTAATCACAAGAAGGTCTTTGGCACTTGGGTGGTTTACTTAACCTGTAATCCCCGATTTTATTTTTGTATTGATTTCTCATTTGAGGCTATAAACTCAGGTATTGTCTTATAATTCAGGGTTGAATGAATCCTTTTTTTATTATACCAGTTTTCGATATATTCGAATATTTCATTTCTCATATCTTCTGTATTGAGTAACCTTCTTTGTGGATGTAGTAATTCCCTCTTTAAAGTGTTGAAAAAACTTTCAGATACCGCATTATCAAGATGATCTCCCTTGCGGTTCATACTTCTAACACATTTATATGTATCCAGTATATTGGTGAACATTTTATTGGCATACTGAACCCCTCGGTCTGAATGAAATATTAACCCATCAGATACTTTTCGATGAGCCACTGCCATATTCCATGCCGGCAGTGTTGTCTTTTTTGTGGAAAGTGCTGAACCCAGATGCCATCCTACTATTTTTCGGTCATACAAATCCATAATAACAGTAAGATATAAGAAGCGCTTTTCAATTTGGACATAGGTTATGTCCGAGACCCAGACCCTTGCCGGTTCATTGACCTTAAAGTTCCTATTTAACAAATTTGGGGAAATATAAAGATTATGTTGGGAATTTGTTGTGACTTTAAACCTTCTTTTCACTTTGCAGCGCAGTTTAAGTTGCTTCATATGAAATGAAACCTGGGCTTGGGATATTTTAAATCCTCTCCTCTGCAGCTCCCTTGTGATCAGTACAGTACCGCAGCACCCTTTAAATTCAAAGTATACCGAGGTTATTTCCCTTTGAAGTAAATTTACACGTATTTGTGTTTTCGTCAAAGGAGTTTTTTTCCTTTTATAATATGTGCTCAACCCTACTCCCAAAATATGGCACATTTTTTTTATCGGATATGTTCCTTCATGTAGCCGAATGAAATCATAAATTTCCTGCCTGCCCTTATGGATATACTTTTGTCCCTTTTTCAATATTTCCAGATTCAGCATTGACTCGTGGTAGATCTTTTCTAATTCATAAATTTTCAGCTGCTCCCCGCTACCTCTAGTATTACCTGTTCCGGGGAAACTTCCGGGACCAAATTTTTTATAAAGCTGGCGCCATCGGTGCAGCAGGTTGCACCTGATGTTGAGTTCTATGGCAAGTTGTGAAATATTAACTGTTTTGTAACTTAAGGCCACTATATTGTACTTAAAATCAGGTTTATAATAAGTTTTTTTTTTTTTTCATGACCTGGTTTTTTAAACTTTATAACGTATTTATTTTACCAAATTCTTCTATGGTTTTATAGTTTAGTGTAGAATGAATCCTTTCCTTATTGTACCAGTTTTCTATAAAATCGAATATTTCCATTTTTATCTGTTTTTGAGTAAACAGTTTATTCCTGTAAATCAGTTCCCTTTTTAATGTACTGAAAAAACTCTCAGCAACCGCATTATCTAAGCAATTTCCGCTCTGGCTCATACTTCTTTTAACGGTCTTGGAGGAATCAACTAAGTCGGTAAATTTTTTATTTGCATACTGTACACCTCTGTCGGAATGGAATATTAACCCTTTTTTAATTTCTCTGTTCTTGACCGCCATTTCCCATGCTGGTATTGTTGTCATCTCCGCAGTCAATCCGCTGCTTAGACTCCAGCCAATTATTTTCCGGTCGAACAAATCCAAAACAATTGTAAGGTGTAAAAAGCCTTTGATGTTCGGTATGTATGTAATGTCCGAAACCCAAGCCTTACTTGGTTCCTTCACACAAAACTGTCTGTTAAGCAGATTAGGAGCAATATAATGATTATGATTAGAGTCAGTTGTTATCTTATATTTTCTATTTGATTTTTTATGAAGGCTCAGCTCAGCCATATATTTTGATACGGTAACTCTTGAGATTCCATGACCGCGATTCCGAAGTTCTTTGGTAATCCGATAGCTTCCATAACGCTTTTTGGCTGCAAAAAAGATGGAGATTATTTCCTCTTTCCTTTGCATTGCTCGAAATTTTGTTTCTGAAACAAATTTATTCTTCCATCGATGATAGCTTTTTTCCCCTATTCCTAATATGATACACATTTTTTTTGCAGAATACAATATTTCATTATTTTCTATGAAACGGTAAATTGGCAATCTACCTTTTGATAAATATTTAGTTCCTTTTTTTAAGATTTCATATTTTATTTCTGATCGTTTGGCCTTTCTTTCTAGCATATTTATTTTTAGCTGTACAGGATTTACCCTCAGGTAACCGTTGCCACGACCACAGAAAGCTTCGATTCCGGATTTCTCATATTGCTTGCGCCATTTTGAGAGCAATGAAAGTGAAATCTCAAGTTCTTTTTCCAATTCCCGGAGACTGATTCTTTCATAAGATAATAGAACCGCTTTTACTTTAAAAAGGCGGTCATATGTTCGGTGTTTTATTAACATGTTGTAGGCTGTGTAAATCTGTAAGTACTTGTTTGCTAAGTTACTACTTATATTTAGTAGTGACCCATATACCTAGTTAATTTGAAATATTCTGCATCAAAAAATAATTGGTAGGTTGAAATTTTATATGCCGTAAATAGGAATAACTGCATATATAAGCATAGTACAATCGATGCAAATGATACACAAAGTTTCAATTTAGATAAGCTTATGCAGCTGGTATCTCCTGTTGGTGCAGAGTGTATTATTAATAGATCAGAAGAGATTGTTTGTCAGTCAAAAGTACTTCGGTACTGATATTTCTTGCTGATTTCAATTTACGACATTTAGATTCAAAAACGATTGAAGTTTAATTAAAAAAATCTAATGCGAAATTAATTTTTTAATGCAAAATATTTTTTATATCTTTGATAATGTGTTGTTTGCATTTATTAACTATAATTCTCAATCATCGCACGTTTACATGCCTTCTGCAGACTATGCAAAAAAAACTTTAAAAAGAGCCTGAATTTTATGCTACAATTTTGGTGTTTTTAAAGATAGAGCAGTAAGGGCAAATAGCAATATTTGCTCTTTTTTTATGAATTTCCACCAACTTCCATTTAAGTTTGAAAGCAAATAGTGCTATTTTCTTTTATTTTTATTCGTTTTTTAATTAAAGCTTAGAGTTTGTTTCGATCTTTACTTAAACCCATTCCGTTATTCACTAACGCAGCAGTAAAAAAAAATGGTTTTGAGATACTCAAAACCATTTTAGGAATACTGTAATTAGGATTTTATTGTATAAGTACCTGATGGCTCTCAATACGGCCGTCAATATTTATTCGAAGGACATACACGCCAAGGGGTAAAATGGAAATATCAAGCTGAGCAGTATGGTTTTTAATTGTTACTGTGGATTTCAGATCTCCTGTGATGGTATACAATTCGGCGCTGATAGTGCTGCTGGCAACTGGTCTGTAACTTTCATCCGCAAGACTGATATTGAGTGTCTGACTGCTGGGGTTAGGATAAATTTTGTAACTAAGCTTTTCATTTGAAGTTCTGTTCTGCAGGGGTTCAAAAGGATCTAATGGCTCAAGTGGACCGGGATCGAAAAAACCGGCGCAGCTAATTGGAACTTTGCTCTGAACGGAGCGGCTTACATTGCATCGCGAGGTACAGGTTAATGTATATTCCAGCATGGGGCAGTTTACTTCATCTGCCAAATACATCGGCACCCAAAAGGTATAGGTAGAGCTGGTTCTTCGCTGGGTACCGATTGTTACGGGAATACCATTGACTTTAAAGTTTGTAAAAGTATACTCACTGTCTGGGTTTTTAGGAAATACCTCCATATTGAAAATCAGTTTACCATTATGTTGAAAATTATTATACACATCTGTAGGATACTGGAAAACAGTTTTATTTGCAATAAAAGGCTTATCGTCCCCAATCTCCATGTTTCTTGTCATTGTGGAGCCATCGCTGGAAAAAGTGGCGGTGAGCTTTGCGCTTCCCGCTGTTCCGGTATTTTCCCTCACGGTTACCGAGTATCCTGAGACTGACAATATGGTTAAGTTGGGGGTAACGGACCACTCAATGGCAGGCACATCAGGGCAGGTTCCCGGTACGGTATAGGTGATAGTCTGGTTTTCACAGATTTCATACGGACCTTCAATAGAGGATCTAGGAGGAATATTCCCCACGGTGATTGTTTTGGTTAAAGTCCTGGAACCGCAGTTTGGAGTCGCGACAGTAAGGCTCAGTACAATCTGTTGGCTGGCTTTCGGGGCTAATAACCGAAGTGTTACTGTGTTTGTTCCATTTCCGGTAAGGGCTACCAGAGAAGCACCCTGAGTTACGGACCAGTTGTAGCTTTGGGCTGAATCAGGAACGCTGTAAACCGCCGTACTGCAAAATGAATTCTCTCCTGTAATCTGCGCATCAGCGCATATAAAAGAACAATTTGACCGAAGTGGTATCAGGGACGTATTGATCAGTGCATCAAGCTCTGATGAGAGCCAGTCTCCATTTCTTTTATCAAATGAAATATGAGCTTTGTTATGTGCAGTGCGGTCTGACTCATTAATATCTGCGGTAAAGTTTGTAAAGGGACTGTTTTTAGGTGCGACAGGCGGTACTGCACCTATATAAGAGCTGAGATAATCTGCAGCTGCTAATGTTACATTTCTTTTTCCGATATCCAGAGCGCTGACCGTTGGAATAAAGTTGAAATGATCCTTTATCATAACAGTAAGGCCCGGCGTAGTGGAAGGGGCTATGAGATCTTCGGCATTATAATAACCGCCTCCAAATGTATCAAAGGGCAACATATTGGAAGGTTGGTTTTTTCCAACATTCGTAAGGTCAATTGTAATTTTGATAAGCCAGAAGATTTTTTTTGTATATGAAATTCGCCCTTTGTAAATCTGATTTCCACCGGAAGCATACAGCGATTTTGCCTGAAAGTTAACGTTGTATGTCGAGTGGCCGGGATGCAGGCCTAAAATCGCCACACCGTAAAAGTTTCGGTTTACAAATTCTCCTGCCAGGGACCCTCCGAGCGGGTTTACAATCAAGCTCGCCAAATCTTCTAAGAAATTCAGGCTTTTATTATAATTAACGTTCACCAGATCATCACCGGGATTAAAATTTTGAGGTGTGCCGCATTCGCTGCCGTTACTGATGGAAATATTGCGGCATTGCATAGGGTAACCTCCGCTATTGGCCAGACCTTTCGCTTTTAATTCATTGTAAAAATCAATATGGGCTGTATTGTCAATTCCATAACCGGAATTTACGAAATTTGCAATTAATTGTTTTGAAGCCGGCGCATCGAGTATAGACAGCGAATTTGTAACATTGTACTTATTATCGGCAAGAGGAATGGTCACTACATTGCCCCATGTTGTGTTCCCCACCTGTACAAACTGTTTGGTAATATGTCGGAACATAAATTGCAGCGATACCGGAATGTTGGCACCCTGCTGCGGCGCATCATGTGATATGAACAGGCTTGTCTGATGATCTATACCTCTCTGTTCCATATCGGCAAGCGCATACCGGGCTATTACACCTCCCATACTTTGGCCTAATACCACATTCTTAGCATTGGAAGTCTTTACAGTATTCACGTAATTGATTACCTGCTCCAATGCATAGGCATTTCGCTGCAGATAATCCACCCCGTTGTCCCAGTCCACGTAAATGATATCGTATTGTTTGTTACCATTGTAGATCAATCGTCGTAATTCTGTGCTGTTTGATGCTAAAACAGAGGTCATAAAATCGCCGTAACTGTAATTTCCGTATTGTTTTTCAGGCTCTAATAGAACGCCCAGGTCAAAACCTTCGGCAATAATAAGCGGTCTTTTTATACCCTGTGAGGGATCACCGGCATAATCAATTGTAATCTTTGCTGATCCGGACTTTCCTAAATAAGGAATTGTGGCGGTGATGCTGATAGGCGATTCCGAAGGAACTACCCTGCACAGTTCACAAACCGGCTTAGGTGGAGGCCAGATAACCTCACCAAAGCTTTGATCTCTTCCTATTTTTATTAAGGATTGATTGTACAGCGATGTGCCATCAGTCAGGTTTAATTTATATTTCCATGTCTTAGTCCCTTCAGTGGTATAAGAAACATTTACATTCTGATTAAACGGAATAGTTACGTACCCCGATCCATTATTGAAATCAATCTGGATACTTGCAACGGAACTCGCACTGTTTGACAGGAATATGCCAGACGGAATTCTGACCTGCAGCACCTTTTGATCAGACTGCCTCAAAGCCGGAGCCATAGCAAATGTTTTGAATTCCTGATAGGGATTCTGCCAGACGCCGTTGGTCGTTTTATCATAAAATTTATTATTGGTCACCGTCAGTTTGCCTGCCGTAACAGCAGTGGCCGAAAACTGTGCGTACTTAAAGAAAAGACCGCTAATGGTAACTACTCCCGAAGCCTTCTGAGTATTCCATTGATCAGCATACTGAGCAGGTGTCAGCCAGACAGTGGTACTTGCCTGGACCCTGCTGGATATTAAAGTATTGTAAATCTGTTGTAATGTTGTTTTGTCGGAATAGGTACTATCGGTTATGGTACCGTTATAGGCAGGAACATTTGTGAAATCCATGCCATAATCAAGCAAAATGCCGTGTGGCACCTTAGAAAGATCCAACGAACCAAATACAGTATTCATCTGGTCGGCAAATGAAGTATTAACTTCATCCTGTGCGGTGGCAGCACAATAAAATAAGAGAGCAGTTAAAATAGGTAGAATTTTTTTCATAGACTGATTGTTTAGTATTTCATATCAAAACGCCCATCACGGACCTGGACTTTATATCCGGAATTATTTACAGCATCAAACCAGAACGTGCCGCTTATAGTACCTTTTTGAGCATTATGGTTCGTGATTTTAAGCTCTCCGGTTACTGTTGAATTGGTGCTGTAATCTACATGGCTAAAATCCGGATCGATCACAATGTATTCTCCATATTGGGAAGCATCTCCATACTCTTTGAGCTCATACACTGAATTTACTTCCAGTTTTTGATCTAAACTGGCAACGTTAACGGTTCGGATTTGGTCATTAATTTTTTGACTAATTGCAATACTAAAATGCTTTTCATCAGTGTACTGGCAAAACAATCTGTTGACGACAGTTCCTTTGGGTAAAAATGCCTCACCATTTACCAGGCATCCTGCAGTATCAGCACCTGTTGCTGTCAAGGGCGGTAATTGCTCCAGAGGTGTTTGTACTTTATCATCTTTATCACAGGAACCCAGACAGAGTAACACTGCAAATAAAAAAAGAAGATTTTTCATAGCATAAGGTTTGTATAAAGATGAAATAATTTGCTAAATATAGGATAAAATTTACATTATGATAGTGTAATGTTTTGTTTTATTTAAAGTTTTTTCTTAATTTACAGAAATTATTGAATTGATATTCAGGGGTTATTTGAAAAGTAAGCTACCCCATGGATTTGAATAAAGATACTTTTCTGTAAAGGCATTGACGAGCACTACTTAATACATCAGGAAATTAACAATAGGATATCGTGGAAATACAAGGTGAAATTATACAAAGTTTTATGGGTGCCATAGATGGTTATTGAAATGGAAACGGCCGCTCCAATAAGAAATTCAGTAAATACAATAGGGAGAAGGTATTTATGCTTGCCAATTGGATAACTCAAACCCGCAAAAATAATCAGCGGGTAAAAATCTACATATTTTCAAACTCAATAAAAAAAAGCAGAAATAATTATTTACATTTATACTTTACTTATAAATGCAATGAATAACACCGAAGAACCTATACCACACAACGAACTGGGACGCCTGGCAGCGTTAAAGCGCTATAATATTTTGGACACCTTACCGGAACATGCTTTTGATGACGCAACAAAACTTGTTTCGTACATATGTGGTGTGCCCATCGCCCATATTTCCTTCATAGATGAAACCCGTCAGTGGTTTAAATCAGAAATAGGGATAGGAGTATCTGAGGTGCCCAGGGAAATTACCTTTTGCAGGTATACCATTATGGATTCGAAAATGGTTGAAATACCCGATACTCATGTAAACGAACGTTTTATGAATGATCCCAATGTTGTTGGTGGCTTCAAGGTAAGATTCTACGCCGGAGTTCCACTAACAACACCCGACGGTTTTAATATAGGAACCATTTGTGCCGTAGACCATGTTAGTAAAGAATTAAACGAAAACCAGCGTAATGCACTTTCAATAATAGCAAAACACGTCATAAATCAACTGGAATTAGGGACAAAAAATTCGCAGCTGGCCACGCAGAAAAAAATCGCCGAACGTGCCGTATTAGCAAAAGACAGTTTTTTGGCCAATATGAGTCATGAAATAAGAACACCGTTAAACGCTATAATAGGTTTTACAGATCTTCTGGCGCAAACAAAGCTAAATGATGTTCAGAAGGACTACATTGACAGTGTACAGATTGCGGGAGAAAATCTCCTTTTGATAATTAATGATATTTTAGATCTTTCAAAAATCGAATCCGGTAATTTGATCATAGAAGCACAGCCGTTCAATTTAAAAAAGGCACTCAAACATATTTATGATTTATTAAAAATAAAGGTACATCACGGAATTGAATTCAATCTTTTTCTGGATGCGAATATGCCTGAAATTGTAGTTGGTGATCAGGGAAGACTAAATCAAATATTGGTTAACCTTACCGGCAATGCGCTTAAATTTACAGAAGAAGGTGAGGTAACGGTTTCAGTAAAATTACTTGCTGAAACTCAAGATGATTATTCGCTTAAATTTTCAGTTAAAGACACAGGCATCGGTATACCGCAAGATAAACTTTCGACTATTTTTGAGCGATTCAAACAAGCGGAAGAAAGTACCACCAGAAGATTTGGAGGCACGGGACTTGGGCTTAATATTGTGAAGCAATTAGTTGAATTACACGGCGCTGAAATTCAGGTAAAAAGCAAACCAAACAGAGGATCAGAATTTTTCTTTATTCTCAATTATAAAAAGGCAGAGCATACGGAAACTATAGCTCAGCCATTTTTAGAAGATAAGCTAGGCAATCTTAAAATACTGGTCTGCGAAGACAATATTCTAAATCAGAAATTGGTAAAAAGCGTTATACAAAATTTTGGTTTTGAATTAGACATTGCAGAAAATGGTCAGGAAGGAATAGATCTTTTGTCAAAAAATGAATATGATCTTGTATTAATGGATCTCCAAATGCCAGTTAAGGATGGTTATCAAACTACTGAATTTATCAGGAATGAATTGCAATTACCGATTCCTATTATTGCAATGACCGCGCATTCTCTTGTGGGCGAACAGGAGCGTTGTTATGATGCAGGGATGGATGCTTATGTACCAAAACCATTTAAGCAGGCCGTGCTCTTGGAAGCTATTAGAACGCTAATGAACAAGGATCTTAACACTGTAAAAAAGAGAAGAATAGACTTTTCTTATGTAGATGAAATGGCATGCGGTAATCCGGAATTCAAAAAAGAGATGATCTTGCTTTTTATAGAAAAAATTCCTGCTGAAGTTACGCAGCTGGAAGCAGCATTTAAGGATAACGATGCTGAGAGAGTGAGAAAAATGGCGCATAATATGAAGTCTAGTCTAGACATGTTTATGCTAACGGATCTTAGTAATTGCCTGGGTATTATCGAAGAAGAAGCAATACTGGGAGCGTTTACAAGCCAAGCTGCAGATCAAATGAATATACTGAATTGTGGAATTAGCGAAGTAGTTAAAATTATAAATGAGTTATGATAAAAGAGAAATATACGCTAGCTTTACGTTATATCCGGCATTCATAAGATAGTTTGCCGCAAAATCAATAGTATATGAGAATTATTTTATCTGAAGATAATGATATTCTGCGTAAATCATTATCCTTTTATCTGGAGTCAAAAGGATTTACAGTTGATCAGTTTTCTGATGGAAAAGAGGCGTTAGACGCAATTGAAATAAATAATTATGACTTGATTCTGACCGATATTAACATGCCAGGCATAAGCGGAATGGAAATTACTCAATATGTGAGAGAAAGTTTGAAATCTGATATTCCGATAATTATATTTACTTCTTCAGGTATAGAACAAACCGAACTGGACTCATTTGATATCGGTGCAAACGAATTTATTGCCAAACCTGTCAGTCCTGCAGTGCTTTTAGTGAGAATTAATAAATTACTAAAAACACGCGCTTAATGAAGTTTCTGTATTATATAATTTTCCTGTTGTTTATTTCGCCTGTTATACTGGCACAGGACATTAACATGGATGCCATTATGGCTCATGCAAAAGGTGAAGTTGAGAAAGGCAATTACGATACGGCATTGTCGTTGATTGAACCTTTGAGTTTAAAATTTCCTGAAAACGAAGAAGTAAGAATTTATGCAGGACGTATTTACAGCTGGAAAAAAGATTACAATACCTCGATAAAGATACTATCCCCTATGGCTGACCGGATCAACCCAAATCCGGATGCTTTATTAGCCATTATTAATACCTGTTTCTGGTCAGAACAATTGGAGAAATGTATTAAGTATTGCGATAAATACTTGGCGATAGCACCCAATTCTGTTGATGTTATCAGGATTAAGGTAACGGTTCTTGAAAAATTGGATCGCGACGAAGAAGTATTGGCTATTATAGAAAAATTTTCGATTACAGATAACAGTACCCAGGCATTTAGAGCAGTGCGCACACTTATTGGCAGAAAAGCAAAAAATGCAGTAGCCGCTTCCTATCTAAATATCTCAACATCTGATCCCGGACAATCTCCATTGCATTACGGATATGTCGAATACTCTCATAAGTTTGCAAAGTCAGCACTGGTCGGTCGTGCCAATGCTGGGCATGTAAATGGCGATACTCAAATGTTATTTGAGGCAGATTATTACCAAACCTTTTCGAAAAAAAACTATTTGTATGTAAATGGAGGTGTTTCAACAGGAGAAACTGTATTTCCTGTGGTGAAGGCCGGTGCCGAATATTATTTTGTTCAGCATAAAATGTTTGATTACTCCCTGGGGATTCGGTTTATGCATTTTCAAACAGAGGATGTGACTTTGCTAACCGGACAGCTGGGCTATCATAACGGTGATTATACGGTAGCATACAGGCCTTATTATGATACTGGGAACGCATTATTTTCCCATGTATTGAGCTTCCAGAAAGCAAATGATGAAAAAGAAAGCATCTTAAGGCTGGAGCTGCAATATGGAAATGTCCCATATCTCTATCTTTATACTAGTTCAACTCAGCCTTTAAGTTCATACAGAGCTGGTTTACAATATCAACATCGTTTCGGTGCTACATTTTTTGTCAGACCCGTTTTTCTTTATGAATATGAAGAGTACTTGCCTGATACATTCAGAAATAGGTTTAATTTTCAGGTAATCTTTACTAAACGCTTCTGAAATGATGAAAGTATGGGAAATTTATAAAAGTGGTTCATGGGTAGAACCTTTTTTAATTCTGTCCATATTGCTGTTTTTGCTTACAGCAGTGGTTCTTTACATATTAATTATCAAAAGCAGAAGCAGCAATATAAAAAGGGACAGAATCCTGACAGAATACAATACGACTATTGAAAAATTACTGTCTGCTATAGTTTTTCAGGACATTCTTTTTTCTGAACTAATAGGTGATGAAAATTTTAGAAGGCTTTTTAAAAATGCTTTTTTCAGAGCAGTGATGACCGAGGCCGTTATGAATCTTCATAAAAATTACGAAGGTATCTATGCAGAAAAGTTAGCGCAATTTTACAATGATTCAGGCTTAATACAAGACTCCTTTAAAAAACTAAAAAGCAGGAATTGGGAAATAAAGTGCAAGGGGATTACAGAGCTTGCCGAAATAAACTGTGTTGAAGCTTTTGAGAAAATAATACAGGCATCGAAGGCCCGTAATAAAGTTTTAAAAATTACAGCCATTAACGCTTCTATTAAGCTTGTTGGCATAAAAAGCCTCATTTATCTCATCTCGCATCCTTATCCTATTGATGACTGGACACAGATAAATATAATTGATGCCTTTAAAAAGCATGATATTGGTGATAGCCAGGGTGTCGAATTATTGCTGGAATCTCAAAACACAACCGTCATTTCCCTTGGGTTAAAACTCATTAAAGAACTAAAACTAACACAAAAAATTCCATACCTAACAAAGTTAGCGGGCAATGCGCCAAATACATTAATAAAATACGAGGCCCAAAACGTAATTCAGTTATTAACAGTAACAGTATAGCAAATGACTTTTTTTACTACTGAACTATCTTTGTTTTCTGAGGGATATCTGTTCCTTATAATTGGCTATGCAGTGCTGATAATGGTATCCTATCTGGTACTGGCTCATTTGTCGACCAGGGAACTCAGGGAATATCTAAAAAAGAACAGTTTTGTTGATTATAATGTGTTGCTGACAAGTGAGTTTGCTCCAAGCCTTTCCCTGATCGCTCCCGCCTATAATGAAGGTTTTACCATTGAAGAAAATGTCAAATCACTGCTTTCCCTAAACTATAACAATTATCAGGTAATCATAGTCAATGACGGAAGCAAGGACAATTCTATGGAAATCCTTATAAAAACCTATGACCTTGTAGGGACAGAGCTGGAAATTCATCACAAAATTGCAACAAAAAAAATCAAAGGTATTTATGTCTCCAGAAATGCTGCTTTCAAAAAGCTGCTGGTAGTTGATAAGGAAAACGGAGGAAAGGCCGACGCTTTAAATGTAGGGCTTAATATTGCCCAAAACCCTTATGTGGTTTGTATTGATGTCGATTGTATACTTGATAAAGATTCGCTGCTTAAACTGGCAAAACCCTTTCTGGAATCTTTTGGAAAACGAATTATAGCTACCGGTGGTGTGGTCAGGATAGCAAACCAGTGCATTATAAAAAATGGCCGTCTGGTAGAGGTAAATGTACCTGATGGTATGCTCCCCAGAATACAGGTTTTAGAGTATTTAAGAGCATTTCTTTTGGGCAGAATGGCATGGAGCAGGCTCGACGGGTTGTTACTCATTAGTGGTGCGTTTGGCGCATTTGATAAAGAAATCGCTTTGTTGGCCGGTGGTTATAACACCAGAACAGTAGGTGAAGATATGGAGTTGGTAGTAAGAATGCGGCGTTATATGCTTGATAATAAAATACCCTATGGGGTTAGTTATATTCCAGACCCGCTTTGTTGGACCGAGGCTCCTGAAGATTTTAAAATATTCAAAAAGCAGCGTAGTCGCTGGATGAGGGGAACAATTGAAACACTTGCTTTACATAAGAAGATGTTTTTGAATCCCAAATACAAATTGCTGGGTATGATTAGTGTGCCTTATTGGGCCCTGTTTGAATTTCTAGCGCCTGGAATAGAGTTTATCGGTGTACTAATAACAATCGTGTTTATTGTTTTGGGATTGTTAAACTGGCATTTTTTCCTGCTGTTGGCCTTGTTTGTCTATTTGTTTGCTGTAATGTTTTCCGTTATTGCGCTGTACAGCGAAGAACGTACTTATCATAAATATCCAAAGCAAACCGATTTTTTTAAACTTTTGCTCGCAGCTTTTATAGAACCTTTATATTTTCATCCTTTAACAGTTTACGCCGCTTTAGTGGGCTATAGGGAAAAAATAATGGGTACCAGAGGGTGGGGGGAAATGACAAGAAAAGGCTTTACTAAGAAATAGAAAATATACCAGGCAGAACATCATGTTATATAAGGAAGCCTGTAAAAAAGCTGGGCATAAGCCTCAATCAGGAGTGTCGGCAGCCATTCCATTGCTGCTCTGGTGACAGATCAGGAAAAATACTATTTGGAGCCCAGGGTAGGGGGCTGGGCTTTGTAATATGACAGTGACTGCGCCATCTTCGGAAGGATTATGCCGCCGGGCCAAACAAACGCATTCAAGAGCTTGTACAGGACGAAAGCTAATCGGTAATCGATACACTTTAACCCTCCTTAATACCATGGGAGTTGACCATAATGTTCACATACTTTGATCTTTTTAAAAATATATAAACGCTGAAATGCGCTGGGCTAATTATTTTCCCTGAAGTATGAAGGTGAATATTTATTTTCCGGCCATCATGCCCTTTACAGATAAGAAGCTGGCTGCTTAAGCGGAAGGAGTACTATAAATTCAGCACCATTATTATGCTCTCCAGTGGCAGTGATAGTACCGTGATGTCTTTTTACTATTTTTCTGCAAAGTGCAAGGCCAAGACCGTTTCCCTCGAACTCGTCCTTAGAGTGCAGTCGTTCAAATGCATTAAATATCTTTTCGGCATAGATAGGATCCAGTCCAATGCCATGGTCCTTTATTTTTATTTCCAGTACTTCCATGCCATTCGCATCATTTATAATAGCAGAGGTGATTATTACGCGTGGCGGCTGGTCTGCTTTTGAAAATTTAAGGGCGTTATGAATCAGGTTATAAAAAAGCTGATGGATAAGTATTGGGGCCCCTTCGATATCCGGCAGTTCACTTATGATCAGAATGGCACCCTTCTCATTTATGATGAGTTCCAGATCTGTTTTTATATGTTCCACTACTTCATCCAGATTTATTTTTTCAACAGGCTGCGTTTTTTTATCCAAGGTCGAGTAAGCAAGAATACCTTCTATAATGGTCTGCATTCTTTGGGCTGACTGATCTACTTTATTAAGATATTTTATGGAATTTTCATCAAATGTGGTTTTGGATTCATGTCTTAAAAGGCTGTTGAAGGTTTTTATTTTTCGCACGGGCTCTTTTAGGTCATGACTTACCACATTGGCAAAATGCAATAGATCATCATTGGATCTTTGCAATTCCACTGTATTTTCTGCAACCTGTTTTTTTAATTCTTCTTCAAATTGTTTTTGTTCATGGATATCCTGTATTATTCCAATAATAGTGATCGGATTTCCATTTTCGTCTTTGATGATTTTCCCGTCAATTTTTACCCAGCGGGTAGCACTGTCATCGTTTACAATTCTGGCCTCATAAGAAATTTTACCTGTTACTTCCGCGGCCTGATGTGCTTTTTCTCGCAGAGCCTGATCATCGGGATGAAGTTTTGAAATAAGCTGTTCATTAGTAATTTTACCTTCAATAGAACAGATAGCATTAAAATTTCCGCAGGCCGTAATCTTTTTTGTGGCAAGGTCTATTTCGTATGTGCCCATACCCGATGATTCAATAGCCATCCTAAGCCTCTCATCTGAATTTTGGACCTCTTGCTTGGCCTGATGCAGAGCTGTTACATCTGCTCCGGTATTCATTACACCGTAAATATGGCCTTGTGTATCTGCAAGGGGTATAAAGCTATAATTAAAATAATGCGATTTAATCTCCCCATTGATCACAAGATCAACTTTTTTATCCGTGGCGTGAAAAGCAATTCCGGTTTTAAGTACCGTAAGTGCCTGGTCAAAGATCTGCTGGTTATGAATTTCTGGTACAATATCGAGATAATTTCTTCCTATTACATGTTCTCCTTTACCCCAGGTCCGGACCATTGCAGGGTTGGCAAGCTCAACTTTCAGGTCTGGTCCTGTATATACTGCAATAGGTAATGGGGTGTTGTCTACTATATCTTTTAAAAGCTTTAAATCATAGTACATGGCAGTTTATTTATTAAGCGAAGCTAATTTATGATTAGTTGTATTTGGTTATACGAATATCCGAAAGAGTTGCATAATTTCAATATTAATAGCATTATCTTTTTGAAATTCTATTATTGGTGATGGTACGCTGAAGGCTGCATCTAAAGCGGTTGATGCCCGGAATGCGTGTTGCAGAATGTTTTGTCCTGCAGTTCTCAACCCGTTTTCGCCATAATTTATAACTGCTGAATTTTAATTCCTTTTTCATTAGAACCTTTACTTCAGCTTCCGATAAATTAAACTGAAACTTGATGGCGTCAAAAGTTGTTCTGTCTTCCCATGCCATTTCAATAATGCGATCTAGTTCTGCATTAGAGAAATTAGGTTTTTCTTTTTTCATAAACATTCAGTTTTTAAGACTAAGTTAATTAAAAAAAAATATTTTTTGTTTAATATTTTTTATAAATAATTAAACAATTTTAAGTATTTAAATGGGAATGAACTCAGCTTATAAGTAAAGCCATTAATTAAAGATTTAAAGATGAATAAATGCAATTATAGGGTGAAGCAAAGGAATTGGAAGCTATATTTTACTGCAACAGCTTGAAAATAATTGGGTATATAATAGCATATAATTTAACTTTAAATATTTTTTTTGTAGCGGAAAATAATTTTAAATAATGTTTTACCTGATACTAATTTAGTAGCGCATAGTTTATATATTTATAATATAAAATATTTAAAATGAAAGTTTATAGTGGATATTATTTTGTGTTTTGTCTCTTATAATGGAAAATACTTTAATTAAATGTCATTCATTGCGTTATAATGGAAAAAAATAAAATCCATAGCTGAAACAGGCCAGGAAAAATTTTTCATGAGGTTAAATGTTTTCCCAGCAGTATCAGAGCAGTTGCAATTATTGGTTCCATATTTAGTGGTTGGGTTAGTTTGTTGTATTTTTATTTCTATTTAAACTTCAGTTTTTCCAAAAGATCATTGAAGTACTGCCCTGACCAGATGTTCAGAACACTCTCGTTTTTGATAAATGGGGTAACGTCTTCTTTAATGTTGTCAAAAGATGCTGCTTTAAATTTTTCACGTAGCAGATTAAGAACATCTTGCTTTGTAAGTTCTTCCTCTGTCCAGTCTCCGGTATCTTTTGCGCGCAAAGTGAAATGATGCAGATCCAGAGGAATGCCGTTCTTTATGTACCATTCAAAATCATACCAGTCACGCCCTTTTACCCTATTTCCCCATTTACGGAATAAGAGTGCATGCATTTTGCCTGCAAATAAACTCGGCCTGCCAAAGCAGTTCACGTAAAAAGAGAATGGTCGGCTCAGAAGTTTGTTTTCTGTTTCAAATCCCAGCGGCGGACGGCGGTCGACTTCAATTTTGATTTTTATGGTTCTGTTGGTTGTTTTTATTCCTTCCTGTTTTACGATATTTTCAAGCACCAGTTCTTTCCACTCGGTCTTGGATTTAAGAAATGCAGAGTCAATATTGGTTTTCTTGGTCTTTTCCTTTTCGCGTATGCTTACCTGCATTCCGACAGCCTTAAATTCATCTACAATAGATTCGAAATAAGGTTCGAGCGAAAAATCATGATCTTCTTTCAGAAGAGAAAAATCAAGGTCTTCTGAGAAGCGGTCCAGGCCGTAAAATATTCGCAGAGCTGTTCCTCCGTAAAAGGCGGCTTTTTGGAAAAAATCAGTTCTAGATAAGCCCGCGAGGGCAACTTCCTGCATGATTTCGCGTAAAGCTGATAATACATCATCAGTGTTTTTAGGATCATATTCGGCAATCCATTCTTTTATCATAATTTTTCAAGTGTTTTAATAAGCATTAATAAGCTTTGTCTTTTTGGAGCATCTTTAGCCCAAGAGCGTATGTCTTTAAGATTGAGTTTTTTAAGACTTTCGGGTTCAATGCGAAGATCGTCGGTTAAAAAAACTAATGTCTGGGCAGTTCCCCTTAAAGCCAGCCGTGCAGTAGTGATTATTTTATCGCATAATGCCTTCTCGGGGGATGCGATAAGAACAGTCTGTCGGTCGGACAGCTCTATGCTTTTAATCCCATAGCTGTAGTAGGGCCATGGCATTGTGCGGTAACTATATCTGCCCACAGGAGTTTTATATTTCTTTGATACCTTAATTGTGACTGAACTTGTTTCATAAACCCTTTCGGGAATCAGCCCCCAGTATGATAATGCTGATTCCAGTGATACGTAACTTGGTCCCCATAAATGGTTTGCTATTAGAAATGGTTCGGGGCCTGAGATTTCAGCATTTGACCGGGTTATATACAGTCCCTTTTTTAAAGGGATTAATTCACCGCTTTTTATCAGTTCGCTGATTTTGTCGTTTGGTCTTTTGTACTCTTTCAGCACATCGAGCATAACCTGTCTGTTTAGAGGTGCTTTATTAAATTTTCTGGCAAAGTCTTTAAAGTCCATTGTTGTTAAATTATTGTGCTAAAATCGGAAATTTTCCGATTTAAAGCAAATATTTCAGCAAAAAAAAATGTGTTATTAAAGATAGATAATCGGATTTTTTCCGATTATCGATACTAAAAAAAGCAATTTTATAAATTATAATACAGATTAAATCGGCTGATAGAAAATCTTTGAACCCACCATCTGAAGGCTTTGCCATTCGAACCTCAGTAGTTTGATTTTAATGAGGAACGTCAAAGCGAACAAACGACACCATCCTTATTTTTAACTTTTACAGCAAGCATATTGGTAAATGCTCTTGCTGCCGGGTTATTAGGTTATAGTAATTATGGCTTTATGCTTTTGGGTATTGGCACTGTTTCCTGGTTGATTATGGATTCTGTAATTACACAGCAATTAACTGTGGGGGGACTTGGTGTGAAGACAAGAAATTTTATGGGAATTTACATGGCGCCAGCGGTTATTTTATTTGTCGCTTATCAGGTTGTGGCCGGTACAACATCAAGCATACCTGTCACTTATGCATTAATGGGATATGCCTTGTTTATTTTTGTTTCGATAACTTTTGCTTTAAAATGGCTTTAAGAACAGTCATTTGCTCCGGGTTATTGGGCATATACTTTTGGTATCGCTACTCTATCCCTATTTGCTTTAAAAGCAAATGATTCAGTTGTTACCGGGCTTGCGTTATTTATTTTTTGCTTTACAAATATCTTTGTTTTAGGTGTTGCAATTGGGAGTGTTAAACTCGCCCTTAGTGGCAAATACATTCCAAAATAATTAAAAAGGTTGAAGAATGCATATAAGGGGCAATTTATGGAAACGAAAACAAAAAAATGACCTATTTTAATGATCAATAGTTTTTTATATAAAAATGGCGTCCATTGTATTCAATTGGCGCTATTTGGCTGTAGTGACCCCAACGGGACAAATTGCTATGAGTTTTATGGAGGATTTGAAAAGGGGCTTACTACTGAAAGAGCATGTCTTTCATTGGCTTTATGAATTTTGTTTGTATGTCGTGCTGGGGATTGTTTATTTACCGCATTTACAAAATGTGGGGTGAGTTTTAAATTTAAACCGCATTTTTGCGGTGATTATATTTTTTTACCACCGCAAAGTGACTAATAAATAAATAACTTAAGGCTTTTTATTTTTAATGAAATGATATTCATTAAAAAATATGTACAAACTATATTACAATACAAAATGCTACTGCCAACAGATTAATGATCTATAACAATTTCCGAAAACTAATTGAGGCGGTAAAATCTTAATCAACAGTTTGGGTAGTAAAATCTCTGTAGGATTACCAATTAAAGGATTATCTGAACTCCAAGGGTGCCGAAGATAGCCGGTTTTTAAAAGAAGGTGAAAGATTGCGAATGCTAAAACCTAAATCATAGTTGATTTCTGAAACAGACATAGAAGTGGTGGAGGGGGAGCTGCAGATTTGAATCTTAACCGCAGAGTGGCTCTTTTGCTGAATTTTTAATTTTTCTAGATTGTTTGTGCCATGATTTTGTCACAAAACTCAAAGTACTATTTTATTTAAACGTACTTTTACATTATCTAAATCTAGGGTCTTTACAATTTTGACTGTCTTTAAAAACAGAAGGAACTATTTCTTTTCCCCATATTTTTTTTCCCGCTTTTTGTGGATGTAAAAGGAAATATTGATTCCTGCTGGTAAAATATTGAGAGATAGCCTCCTTACAGTCCTCAAGACTTTCATAATTACTATTATGAATGACGGATTTTGCCAATCCACTAAACACTGACTCAATGACGTTTAAGAACTGAGCTGAGGCTGGCAATGGTGCTAATGCAACAATTGGAGTATGATGTTCTTTTCTGTAATCATCCTGATTTATTGCATATAAAAACGTATTGAGCTCTTTTGAGGAGTGCCATGATGCAGCATCCCAGGAAAGATATAGTTTCTCTTCTGTGTTATATTGCGACAACAGCAGTTTAATCAATTTTATCATTTCGATTGTATTCTTTTTTGTGGAATAAAAATGAGTAATTTGATTTGAAGATAATTCTAATGCAGCTGTACAAATGGTAAAACCCTTACTTTTTTGTATTTGAGGAAATGTTTTTATTTCTCCTTTTTGAACTAGTGATCTGCCTCCTTTTATTTTAACTGCGAAGGGACCAAACTCATCTATAGAAAAAAACTTTTCTCTTCGTCCGAGATTTTTTAGAATATCGGTAATTTCATTCATTTTTTTTCTGAATTGTGGATCTGGGCTTGTAAGCACTTCTTTTGCTTTTCGATAAGTATAACCTTCCAATTTAAGATATTGTGATATAGTGGAAGTAGATATATTTATCCCGTATATTTTTCTGTATGTTTCGGCAAGATCGGTCAAAAACCAAGAAGTACGATTTATGCCATGCAGTTTAGGAGACTCATGAATTAGCTTTATAATATTTGTTTTTTTCTCTTTTCTAAGCTGTAATATATTAGGATTGGTTTTATGATTTTTCTTTTCAAACCCTGAAATGCCGTGTTTTTTATAGCTATTTATCCAGTCCCTGACTGTATTTCCGGACCTTTCAATTTTTTCAGCAATTTCCGCTGTAGGTCTGCTTTTATAAGATTCTGTAATTACTACAGATAGTTCCCATCGATGGCGGTCACGTGAATTTCGCCAGCTTCTAAAGGTTTTTAAGTCTTCTTCCGGTATAAAATTGACGTCCCATGCTTTATGAACAATGTGCTTATGTGTTTTGAGCCAATTGTTAAAAATAGTAATGAACTGGGAACGTTTGTAACCATCTGTATATACACTAATGTATTTATTCCATGCTGTTATTGCGCTTGAAAGCCGCTGAGGTTCTTGCTGTACCAGCTCAAAAAGAAAATTTTGCAAATCAATTGTCTTTTCGCTGATATGTGCTTCGGGTTTAAGAAGGGGAATCTTCTTATTGTTATAAAGTGCATCGCCAGGTTTAGAATGAATAACGGAGGTATAAAATCTTGCATAACGCTTAACGGTGTTCCTTGTAATATTAAGATTAGAGGCGCACTTGCTAATATTTAAATTTTTAGACTCTACCAAATGAGCAATCTTCAACTGTTTGGCTTTTGATATAGGATGACGGGACATGATTTCAAGTGTAAAATTTGACGTCAAGTATGATTGAAATTACAGGGTAAAGATGTAAGTATAGTTAATATATGGTGTCGTCAGGGTCACCTATATAAGTACTGTTAAAGTAGTGCTGGAATTATTATTAAAGATAAGGGAGATTTAATAATGTTAGTGATTGTAATGCTAAAATTTTTTTAAATTGCTTTAATTACTTATAAAGTTTCGAACCTAAAATTCTCAGAACCTTATTTTGCTGTGATTTACTTTTTCAAAACACACTGTGCCACGATTTTGCCACAAAAGCAAATTTCCAAATTTTAAACTTATTTATAGTACTATTTAATAGCGGGAAGCATTCAAATATCTAACCAATTTATTAAATATTTTTATGGAATTGTATCATGTTAATTCGTAACTCAGATCTTATTAATTGTCTTTTCATTCGGTTTTAATTTTTATTTCTTTTTGCTTTATAGCAATTAAATAGTTTCCATTTAGCACAAATTTGCCAAGGACAAGACTATATCTAAATCGAACCAAATACCTAAGTCTTGTCTAGCTGTTATCGGTAGTTTTAATTAATTTCAAAGATGTTAGATTTTTCAATATTTTTAATATCAGTCTCATATTCTTTAGAAGTAATTACTCCTTTATTTTCAAAGTAAAATTTAAAAAAATCTTTGAAACACTAATAGGAATTGTATTTGAGGTTTTAACAGTTCGACTCAATCCGCTAAAAAGAGGCTCTAGTTGAAAGTAAGAATATTTTTTATATTTTTCATTTTCAGAAAATTTATAATACCCTTTGATTATTCTACTTGAAGTATTGTTTTTAAAATCAAATTTTACTGTTGTAAATCCATTTTTGGGATCTGTTTCTAAGTCACATTCGGAAAAGTCCTCTTCTACGTCTTTTGTTTCAATGTTTAAAGTTTTGGATTCACCAGGTATAAAATATTTAAAGCAAACATTTTCATAATAGTACGGAGAAGTTGCGTTAAAACAAATAATATTGTAATGTGAAGAGGTTTTGAGGTTATATTTCAGCTTAACACTTTTACCTGCAAGTAAATTTTTATCAATTAAATTTTCATTAAATATTTGTCCACAATAAGGAGCTTTAAGTATAGAATCATATTCAATTATATAAAAATTTGTAATTGGATTTTTAGTATTATTTTTTACAGTTATTTGACTGTGAATTTTAAAACTAATCAAAATTAAAATAGATAAAAGTATTGTTTTTTTCTTCATGTTTTGTCTTTGTTATTATAGAACTCCAGCTCTTGAAAGTGTTCTCATGAAAAGCTGTGCGAATGTCTCCTGACTTCGCACCCGCAATCTAAATCAAATATAAACAAAAAAGCTCCAGATTTCTCTGAAGCTTTATCTCTTAGTAGCGGGAACGGAACTCGAACCTGTTAGCAAATAAAATAATTAAAATAAAAGCAGCGTATAATATATTCGAACCTAAACTTCTTAGAGCCTTATTTTGCTGTGGTTTTACTTTTTCAAAATGCAATGTGCCACGATTCTGCCACAAAACTTAAAGTACTTTACTTTTAAAGTATTATATGAAAATTGCTTTGATTCAAGGGCTCTAATTTTACCTTTCAATTTGTATTTTGATAGTAACTAAAATCATTTTGCTCTGCTTCATGATCAAAATTTTATTTACTGAAGGGTAATCAATATTTTACTTTTTGCAATCCTAGTCTATTCTAAAAGCTGGACTCTTTTATTTCTGTTTGCACTATTTAACTAAGAATTGCTGGTAAATAAAACGTGGTTTATTTTGTCCCGTCAAGGGACCCCAAAAGGACAAATTATGCACCATTTTATGGAGGATTTGAAGAGATTGGCGTACTGGAAGTAGAGGCTGTCTTTCATTGGCTTTATGAATTTGGTTTGGATGTCCAGTTGGGGATGGATGAAATTCGTATCTAATCTAATAGGAGAGTTGCGAATTCTAACTTTCAGCTTTAGTAATTGATTTAGAAGGAATACTATTTTTCAGAATAGCATGTGCAACGATTGTGTGATAAAACTAATAATTTAAAGAACTTTATCTAAGCTTTTTCAAGTGCTACGGCTTTTGGAAATAAAATATTATTCTCCAGATGAATATGCTTGTGCAGGTCACGTTCAAATTCTTTAAGCATTGCAAAAGTTACTTTATAAGTATTGCAGGTATCTGCTGGAGGGGTATAATTTTTGGTTAATGCAGCAATTTTTTTAAAGCGTTGTCCTACTGTATCATGTTCTTCTTTGATCAAAAGTATTTGATTTTCAAGAGTTCCAAAGTGTGCTATCTCTAAAAATAATCCTTTCGCATGCGCCTCATTTATTTTTTTTATAAAAGGAAAAAGGACCTGTTCTTTTTTTCTCATATTAGCAGAGAGATCTAAGGCAGATTCAGTAAATAAAGTATTAATTTCAAAGAGGTCAGGATATGTTTCACCATGAACAGTACATAGTTCATTTAATAATTTACGCAAGACGGGTGTTTTTTCAGCTACATATCGATGATGTGTTTTTTCTATATAGTCTGCCAACAGATCCGATGACCATGATTTATAATTAAAAGATTGGTTGGCCGAATTATTTGTTGCACGGTCAAGCTCATCAATTAGAAGAGACTCCTCAATGCCTCGTTTTTTGCAGGCTTCTTTTAAGGTACGATGACCTTTACAACAAAAATCAATGCTATATTTTGAAAAAATTGCTGCCGTCCTAAAATCATCAGCTGCGATTTCGCCAATTGTGGTTTTGTTTGTTGTTTTCATAGGAAGTTATAAAGACTTAAGGTTATTAATTAGTATGAATGTTCTTTTTCAGGTTGGCATTGTTTAATAATAATTAAGGCCGTCGTTAGCATATTTGAGAAATCAATAAATGGAATTGTAATTTTATTTCCCTCTATAAGATTTTCTGCTTCGTTTTTTAGCATTTTTATTTTTAGCATTGCTAAATGCGTGTCGTGTTCATCGCTGGCATAAAATGAAGTTATAAGTTTCTGTAGTTCTTTTTTTAAAATTAGGTACGGTTCGTAGTTATTTTTAAGATTTACGGTTGAAAATTTTGGAAGAAGGATTTTGGAAGAAAAAATAAATGCGGCAATCGTTTTATCAATGTTGTTGGATGCCTGATGAGCAAAAACCAAGGCTTCAAGAAGTGAATTAGAGGCCAATCGATTTTTTCCATGTAATCCTGTTCGGGCACATTCACCAATGGCATATAAATTTTTGATTGTAGTCGCACCATTGTGGTCTACTTTAATACCACCACACTGGTAATGAGCCGCAGGAACAATGGGAATCAGATCTTTTTCCGGATATAAACCTATTTCATTGCAATGGGCAGAAATAGAAGGGAAGTGTTTAAAAAAATTAGTTTGATCTAAATGCCTGCAATCAAGATATACGTGTTTTGTTTTAGTTTCGCGCATTTCGATACTTATAGCACGGGAAACAATATCTCGGGTAGCCAGTTCGCCTCTTAAATCATATTTAAAGAGAAATCTTTTGTGTTCTTCGTTTACAATATAGGCTCCAAATCCTCTTACAGCTTCTGAAATTAAGAATAATGGATTTTTCTTCCCGTAGGCTAATGCCGTAGGATGAAATTGCATGTATTGCATATCTTCGATTTCTACTCCCGCACGCGCCGCCATTGCAATGCCGTCTCCAGTAGCAATCGCAGGATTGGTGGTGTTTTCAAAAAGTTGTCCGCAGCCCCCTGTGCTAAGTACAATAGCCCTGGTACGGATGTATTTTATTGTGTTATTGGTTTTATCATAAAAAAAAGCACCGGTGCAGTTCACTTCATTGCGCTTTGTTTCAGTATTTAATTCTATAACCTGATGATTTTCTAAAAGTTCAATATTTGCTGTTTGAGTGATAATTGAAAGGAGCTTTTTTTCAATTTCTAATCCTGAACTGTCTTTATGATGTAAAATTCTATGTTGTGAATGGCCACCTTCTAGACCTAAATCCCATTGGCCTTCCTGATTTTTATCAAATGTGGCACCAAGTGCTATCAGTTCTTCTAATCTTTCGGGAGCTTGTTCAATAACCATTTTAACAATTTCTTCATCACAAAGGCCGGCGCCAGATTTCAGCGTATCTTTTATATGCTGTTCAAAACTATCCTTCAATTGATTGGTGACTACAGCTATTCCTCCTTGCGCAAGTTGCGTATTGGTGTTGCTTGCCATATCTTTTGTCATGATACAAATAGATAAATCGGGCCGTTTTCTTGCCGTTTTAATGGCAAAAAATAGTCCTGAAATACCAGAACCTACTATTAGAATGTCAGTCTTAGGCATATTTTTAGGTTTAAGAAAGTTTAAGATTTTTTGCGGGTTTGTGCGTTTCACGCTTCACTGGTTAATTATTTCAATTCTCAACATTTATTTTTAAGATGTAGATCAGTTTTCCCAGTGTATTTATTTTAATAAAGATTTTTTTACTGCCTATCAGTCTTGTGTGGAAGGAGTCGGAATCAGCTTTTTATAAAACACTATTTTTAAAGGCTAGTGCAAGATTCCGACTTCTGTAACCACAATGAAAACGGTAGTAGGACCCGTTTTAATAAATTAACAAATGCCGTTTGTCAACCAATACCAAGCTGCCTGTAAAATATTAAATTCACATTCTTGATGTGCAATAATCTAGCGGTTCTGTATTTTTTGGCAATTTCAAACATCCGGTTACTAGTAAGCCATGAACTTACATGAGAACATCTAAAGCACTAATTGCCCTGAGTTTCTTTTTGAGATGGATCCTTTAATTTCCGTATAAGATGATATTATTTAGCAAAATTGATGATCTTTTTATTTGAAGTAACAAACAAGTTGCTCAAGTCTTTGAATTCCACCGAAGAATTATATTCGAAAGAAACTCTGGGAGACTATACTCCCAGATGTTCTATAATTAGTTTACTTACTTTTTTTTCTAAGGGTAAGGTCAAATACAAACCAGCACAATGCCAATACGCCAAATCCGAAGATAGTATCGCCGATAGCCCTAAGCCATTTCAATGTTACCATTGCTGGCTGCTGCATTAGTTCGGCCGAACGTGCATACCACATTCCGTGCTCTATACTTTCTATAGCTTGCCAAATTCCAACTGGAAGAAGACTTAGTAATGCCATTGCGAGCAATCCGATATTGGTAGACCAGAATATGAATTTCATTGCTTTTTCATTCCATATCTCATGTCTGTACAAACTGCGCAGCACAAATAGCATCAAACCAATTCCGAGCATTCCGTAGACCCCAAATAAGGCAGTGTGTCCATGCAAAGGGGTTGTGTTTAAGCCTTGAACATAATATAAAGCAATAGGCGGATTAATGATAAAACCAAATACTCCGGCTCCTAAGAAATTCCAGAAAGCAACAGCAATCATAAAATAGATAGGCCATTTATAATCCTTGATCCATTGTGTTGATTTTGAAAGTTTGTAGTTATGGTAGGCTTCATAGCCAATTAAAACCAGAGGCACAATCTCCAAAGCGCTAAAGGTTGCCCCAAGAGCCATCACGGCAGTTGGCGTTCCTGCGAAATACAGATGGTGAAATGTTCCTAGTATTCCGCCAGACATAAAAATAATGGTCGAGAAAATAACATTCAGCGTTGCTGTTTTTGTTTTTAACAGGCCTAAACGAACAAATAAAAACGCAATTACTACTGTGGCAAACACTTCAAAAAATCCTTCTACCCATAGGTGTACAACCCACCATCGCCAATATTCTGCAATGGCCAGATTGGTCTGTCTTCCCCACATGAGGCCAGCTGCATAGAAAGTAGCTATAGCGGTACATGAGATTAAGAACATTATGATAAGGTTTCTTTCTCCTGTTTTTTTCTTCAATACAGGAAGTAAAGGACGAACCATTAATGCCAACCAAAGAAACAATCCTACAAGAAGGAATATTTGCCAGAATCGGCCTAAATCCACATATTCGTAACCCTGATGACCAAACCAGAAGTTTTCTACCAAATTAAGTTTCTGCATTACTCCAAACCATTGTCCTGCCATTGAGCCCAGTACAATTAAAAGTAAAGCATAAAACAAAAAGTCTACTCCAAATGTTTGAAATTTTGGATCCTTACCAGAAACAGCCGGGGCAATATATAATCCAGTAGCAAGCCAGGCTGTCGCAATCCAGAATATAGCCAGTTGAGTATGCCAGGTTCTTGTTACTGCGTAAGGTAGAATCTGATCCAGAGGAATACCAAAGAATCCGTTTCCTTCTACGCCGTAGTGTGCAGTAATAACACCCATAACAACCTGCAGTACAATTAAAAGACTTACGACCCAAAGATATTTTTTTATTCGAAACATCGAAGGTGTCATTCCTTGTTTTAATAGCGGATCCTGAACTGGTATTTCGAAATGCTCATCTTCTCCTGATCGCACATGATAAAAAATTAGAACACCGATACAAAATAACAGCAGTATGATACTAACTCCTGACCATACAAGAAGATCTTTGGTAGCCACATTTCCAACTAATTCATCAGATGGCCAGTTGTGGGTGTATGAAATTTTCTGATTTGGCCTTTCTGTTACAGTTGCCCAGGTTGCCCAAAAGAAAAAAGCATTCATTTTATGCATTCTTTCGGGATCTTTTACAGACATTTTTGGAATTGCATAATTATGGCGAAGTGTCTCAAATTTAGGATCATCCATAAACAATCCTTCGTAATACTTACTCAGATACGCAATAGCTTCAATTCTGTTTTGAGATATGGTTATGACGCCAGTATTACTGTCGTAGGTATTTTTACGAACATCATTTTGGAGCCTGATCTTCATTGTGGCCTGTTGCTCTTCTGTCAGCTCTGCAAAAGTTTTTGAATATTGCTTTTCGGATAATTTATCCAAAATAAACACTGCTTCTCTATGAAGCCAGTCTGCAGTCCAGTCTGGGGCTACATAAGCACCATGTCCCCAAATAGTACCAACTTCCTGTCCGCCCATACTTTGCCATACATTCTGCCCATCCTTAATTTCCTCAGCGGTATAGATTACCCTGTTGTTTGGCCCTACTATTTCGGTTGGAATAGGAGGTGCTTCCTGATAGATCTCATATCCGTAATATCCTAAGACAGAAAAAGAGATACTCATCACAAGCGCAAAACCTATCCAAAGTTTTTTTTCCTTGTTCATTCTAATGATTTTAGTTTTTTTTTATTAAAAAAATTGCTTTATTCTACAATTAATTTTCCTTTCATCATCGATACATGTCCGGGGAATGAGCAGATAAAGTCGTAAGTTCCTTTCTGATCTATTGTAAATTCTATAGTGTCACTTTCTCCGCCGCCAATTATTTTTGTATGGGCGATTACTTTTGCTTTTTCAGATGCAGGTATGTAATCTGTATTTTTAGCCTCTACAGCTTTAAGTGTAAAATCAGAAATATCAGTTCCAGGCTTTAAAATAACTAAATTATGTCCCATTGCGATTTTTTCCATCTTACCGACATGTTTAAGCGTAAGGGTAATTTTTCCTGCGGGAGCTCTTAATTCAGTTACAGAATATTGCATTTGATCATTGCTCTCAATCTGAAGATCATTTGTAGCGACTGGGGTTGCGATAGGATTTTCTTCGTAAGGTTCCTCAGTTGCGGGTGTTGCAACTGGTTCTATGTCTTTTGAACCTACTTTTCCGCATGAGAATAAACTGAAAATTGCAAAGGCTGCTACGAGGGTAATCTTGAAAGACTTTTTCATTGTTTTTGGTATTTAAATGTTATTGAAATTTAATACTGTAAAAGTATAGCTATCGGTTTTTTTACTTTATGATTCTAATCATAAAGGCAATTTTTTTTCTTGAAGCTTAGGGAAAACTATATGTAAGATTGATAAAAGCATTTTGTCCCATTCGTGGTATTTTGTTCCAATCTGAAAACGTAGCGTAATATTTATCAAAAATATTTTCAATACCCGCCTGCGCTTTTATTTTGTTTTGATTCCAATCAAAGCTATAGCCTGCATTGATATTAAATATCAGGTAATCGGGTGTTTTGCTTTGTCCGTATACTTTTGCGAAGTTATTTTGTGCAAGATTTCCAGAGGCAAATATTCCCGCATTGATTTTTTCTTTTTTAAACTCTACTGCTGCATTATATCGGAGCGGACTTATAAAAGGAAGGTTGTTTTCCTGATCATCTTTGCCCAGACTGTAGGCGATCTGTGTTCTTAAATTCCAGTTTTGCAAAAAGGAGTATTCAAGATTAAAATCAGTATTAAAAATCGAAGCATAATTAAGAGCGTCGTAGATTTTTATACCTGATGCTCCAATCGTCATAGGTAGCGTGCCTGGGTCAATTTTTCCAATGATATAATCTGAAATACAAAAATACGAAGCCGTAAATTTAGACGTTAGCCTGCCGTTTTTATAACCAGAAAAAAAGTTTGCTTCGACTGCTTTTTCATTTTTCAAATTTGGATTTCCTAGATAATCATAAAAGTCATTGCTGTTATACAGATAAAAGCCATAGCCCTCCGAAATAGAAGGTGCTCGTTCGGCGTAAGCCAAACCAAATCCAAATTCAAACTTACCAGTATTCTTGGTATAATTTCCAGAAAAGCTCTTTAAGAACCGGTTTTGTGTGGTATTCATTGCAGGGTAAAAAATACGAAGGCTTTGCAGTCCAAAATCATTGGCTACTGTATTAGAATGAAAACCTAGATTAATGCTGATTCTAAGAATGGTTTCGGGAGAGATTGTAATATTATCTTCTAATGATAATCCGTTATACAGCGTTCGAACATCAGGCCAGGTGTACATAAACATCAGATTTTCGGTTGGATCAACAGGATACATTGTCATCTCGGCTACCGCCTTATTGTAAAAAGAATTCAAATCGGCTAGAAACTCATGATTTTCGTGTTTTCCTTTTATTTTAGAATAAAAACCATAGGTGTCAGACCAGCCCGGCATATCCATATGGATAGGAACTGCTGGCCTTTTAGTATCATCCATTTTATGGGTAATGGTATTATAATATCCTTTTGTTTCCCAACTGGAAATAAAAATAGAATCCGCAGTGTACTTGTAACTCAATGAAAGGATTGCAGCTTCTGCCAGTGAAACATCCATTGGAAGTGCCGGATAGCCAACATTTGTTGCTTTATCATAAATTATGGAGGTTTCCAGTACATTCTTCTTATTGATAAAATAGCCAGCATTTGCCGAGATATTGTACTTGGTAAATTGGGAGAAATTAATTTCTTTTTCGTCTCCCGCTTTGTAGTTTTCGGCATCACGATGCATAAAATCAACATGCGCAAAGAAGCTGCCGCTGGTATAGCCTAAAGCGGCACCAATAATTTTTTGCTGGTTATTAGTTTCATAACCAGAGGTTAAGCTGCCATTCCATCCTTTTTTTTTCCGGTTAAATTGATTACGTTTTAAATCTATCGAACCTCCAATCGTAGCACCATGACAGCTTGATTGCTGACCGGATGCAACTGTTGCCTCAGATAAATTTGAAATCTCGACATAAGAAGTCACGGGATCCATTTTATCGGTACAGGCACCAAAAATGCGCATCCCATCAATGGTAATTACAGTACGTTCGGTCGACATATTATTAATTGTAGGTTCCCATGCATATGCACCTCTTTTAACCATATTTATTTTGGAGGACCCCATCAGATAATCTTCTATGGAGGTTAATGATTTGGGCTGTTTAAGATGTAAAGGTGTTTTTTTTCCTATCACTATGATTTCATTGAGATTTACAGCTGCAAGACTATCATTCCTTTTTTCCTGTGCCCAGCAAGCTGTCGAAAAGATAGCTAAAAGCACTGCGATTATATTTTTCATCATAAGATAATTATAAGAAAGAGACAGTCAAAACCATCTCTTTCTTGTTACTATTGGACTCCTAAAATTCAATTTCTAAAAAAAGACTACTTGTCTGATTTTCTGTTGTCACCGGCTCTCCTTTAAGTACATCATCTGAAGCATTTAAAAGTTGAAGATTAATTTTCCAATACCCAGTCATGGTCAAAGAAAGTTTTCCGTTGTAAAAGCCATCAATTGTAGATTGGGTTAAATCGGTATTGTTAGGCGAACCATGGTTTCCCATGCTCGGCATTCTCGGATCTATTTTGATTTTAAAATTGTTTGCAACTGAAAATGTCATCATATCCTGTATTTTATACACACCAATGCTTATGTCGTTTGTGGCTACTTTAGGTTTTTGGGGAGCGATATAGGCAACCAAATAACGAAAGCCATCGGTACCCATAAAAGTACTTACAGTTCGTTTTGCAGAAGCCGGAACTTTTATAGTATCAGCAGCTGTGTAAGAAAGCGTGTTTACAGTATAGGTAACTGTGAGATCCCAGTATTCAGTATCATTTTGAGCCATTTGAAAGATAATATCACCTTCATATAATGTTTGTTTGCCAGAAGTTTTTATTACTGCAGATTTTGGACAAGAATGCTTCATTGTAGCCATATGCATAAGAGGTGTCCAGTTAATTTTGGCGTCTTGAATATAGGTGCTTGTCTTTTTGTCTTTAATTCTAAGTGTGATATGGTTGTAACCCTGAAGTAAAGTACCGCTTTGAGAATAAAGCTCGATAGTATGATTGTCATTGGATATTTCCTGAATTTTTTGAAGTCCTGCAATTTCATCAATTGGAATCTGAGTGGAAGAATTATCATCTGAGGAGCAGGAGAACAGAGAAATGGACAGAATTAAAATGGCTATGTGGTTTAAGATTTTCATTTGAATATTAAATTAAATTATAGATATAGGGCTTCTCTCGAATGTAAATCCGAATGAGAAGAAATTAGATAATCGAAAATTAATACTTGAAAACCGGCGGACGAAACACAAAATAAGTGTTCAGGTAGACGTAAAGATTTTTATATCCTGAGTTTATTTCTAAGATGACATTTTGGCTGTTTTGAAAATTAAAAACAGGAATGCTTTCAAAGTATAGCAGAATAGTTTCCGTGATTTCACTTTTTTTCTCGTTCGAGGAAGGTGTTTCATTTTTTAAGGCTTTTGCCAACTCTTTCTTTAAATGGCATTTACCGTTACAGTCCAGTTCAGGATAGTATTTATTTTCGCATAATTCTGTAGAAATATAGCGGTAGTTCAGTACGTAATCCAAGATTGGAAATACCGGTCTGAACAATACTGCAAAAAGGAATATGTAAATACAAAATTTCATTAACTGTATTTTGAAAGTACGAAGGTATCATGATCTTTTTTTTCATGTTATGATTAGGATCATACTTTATGTAATACAAGTTTTGGAATTTTGACCAAAGTTTAACAAATTAAAAACCTTAGTAATGAACAGATTATTTTTATTAACGATGTTTGGTTCTTTCTTACTTGTATCGTGCGGGAAAGAAAAATCCAATACTGATCAGGATTTTTCAACTCCTGCCGCTACAGAAAAAACAGCCGAAGCAGAATCATACGATCCTAAAAGAGGCCTCGGGAAATTTTCTACAGTTGAATTAGGCGCTTCCTTAGATAAGCCAATGGCTGAAAAAGGACTGAAGGTAGCAGAAGTAAAATGCACATCCTGTCACAAGCCTACAGATGAAAAATTAGTAGGACCTGGATGGAAAGGCGTTACAGGACGCAGAACTCCTCAATGGATTATGAATTTCATTACCAATCCTGATCCTATGATTGACAAAGATCCTGAATTGCAGGCCCAATTAGAACTCTGTATGATTCGTATGCCTAATCAGGGTCTGACCGATGATGAAGCCAGAACTATACTTGAATACATGCGCCAGATCGACGGGGTGAAATAACCAGAATAAAAAAATTAAAATTCTAAATGAGAATATCATGAAAAATAAATTATTAAAATCAATTTTTGCCATTGCCTTAGGCTGTGCCTTCTTTGTTTCCTGCAAGCCCAAGGATTCCAGCGATACTGTCGATGGTGATGCTGCCCAAAAAGTCTACGTTGCTCCGGGTAAGTATGATGAGTTCTACAATTTTGTATCTGGGGGCTTCAGCGGTCAGGTGAGTGTTTACGGACTTCCTAGCGGTAGATTGTTAAGAGTCATGCCGGTGTTCTCCGAAGATCCACAAAGTGGCTATGGTTACAGTGAAGAAACTAAAGCCATGCTGAATACTTCGCATGGTTATGTGCCATGGGATGATCAGCATCATTTAGATTTATCTCAAACCAACGGAGAAGTTGACGGGCGCTGGCTTTTTGCCAATGCCAATAATACGCCAAGAATTGCCCGTATTGACCTGAAAACTTTTAAAACGGCTGAGATAATCGAGCTTCCAAATTGTGGAGGAAACCATTCTTCTCCTTTTATCACACAAAACACAGAGTATATTGTGGGGGCAAGCCGTTTTAGCGTTCCTGCAGATAATGACGATGGCGATGTGCCAATTAATACTTATAAGAAAAACTTTAAAGGGCACCTTAGTTTTGTAAAAGTGGGTAAAGAAGGAGAGTTGGATCTTGCTTTTCAGATCGTAACTCCGGGAGTTAATTTTGATCTAAGCCATCCGGGAAAAAAAGAATCTCACGGTTGGTTCTTTTTCTCCTGTTATAACACTGAACAGGCCAATACCCTGCTTGAGGTAAACGCTTCTAAAAATGATAAGGATTTTATCATGGCCGTCAATTGGAAAAAAGCTGAAGAATATATTAAAGCCGGGAAAGGAAAACGCGTGCCGGCAAATTATGTTCATAATACCTGGGATGAGAAAACCCAAACGGCTAAATCAGAAACCAAGAAAGAAGTATTGATTCTGGATGCTGCTGAACTGAAAGATATCTGTTATATGATTCCCTGCCCTAAATCTCCACATGGTTGTGATATTGATCCAACAGGCGAATATATTGTTGGAAGTGGAAAACTGGCAGCTCTTATACCTGTATTTAGTTTTACGAAACTGAAAAATGCTATTGCCAAAAAACAATTTGATGGTAATTATGCCGGAATACCTGTCGTTAAGTATGAGGCTGCTCTCCATGGAGAAGTTCAAAAACCGGGATTAGGACCGCTTCATACCGAATTTGACGGAAAAGGGAATGCATACACTACAATGTTTGTATCTTCAGAAGTAGTAAAATGGAGCATAAAAGATTTAAAAGTTTTAGACAGAAAAGCCACCTATTATTCGCCAGGGCATTTAATGATTCCGGGAGGCAATACAGAGAAACCATTTGGAAAATATATGGTGGTTTACAATAAAATTACGAAAGACCGATTTTTGCCTACCGGGCCCGAATTAGCGCAAAGTGCACAATTATTTGATATTAGCGGAGATAAAATGAAGCTTTTATTGGATTATCCAACCATTGGAGAGCCACATTACGCGCAAGGTATACCAGCTGATAAAATACGTAATAACGGTCAGCTAAAGTATTACAAAATGGCTGATAATCTTCATCCGTACGCATCTAAAGGTGAAAAGGAAACCAAAGTGGTTCGGGAGGGTAGTAAAGTACATGTTTATATGACTTGTATCCGTTCACATTTTGCTCCGGATAACATTGAAGGTATACAAATAGGGGATGAAGTTTATTTTCACGTTACCAATTTGGAACAAGATTGGGACGTTCCTCACGGATTTGCTATAAAAGGGGCGAATACAGCAGAGCTGCTCATTATGCCAGGAGAAACGATTACACTGAAATGGGTTCCTCAGAAAAAAGGAATTTTCCCATTTTACTGCACGGATTTCTGCAGTGCACTGCATCAGGAAATGCAGGGTTATGTTAGAGTTTCACCTGCAGGAAGTAATGTTCCAATTACCTACAGTTTGGGCACTAATTTACCAAAGGAATAACTAATAACCAGTGAAGGGGACAAAGTTTTCTTTGTTCCCTTTTTATTTGAATCATCATGAAAAATAAAATACTTTCAATTTTTTCAAGAGCAGTACTTTTTGTGTGTGGCTTTCTGCTAGTAGGATCCATTTTTGTCCCCATGTGGAAAATTGAACTTACTGCTCCACAGTATCCTGAAGGTTTAGTTTTAAAGCTTCACGCCACAAAAATTGCAGGGGATGTAGATATCATCAACGGATTGAATCATTATATAGGCATGAAAACACTTCATACCGAAGACTTTATAGAGTTTAAAATACTGCCTTATATTTTAGGAATGTTTGGTATCATTGCATTAAGCTGTTCCTTTTATGCTAAGCGAAATTCCCTGTATATATTCTTTTTTTCTTTTGTGCTTTTCGGAGTTTTAGCCGCTATCGATTTTTACAGATGGAATTACGACTACGGTCATAATCTAGACCCGAATGCTGCCATACGGGTTCCTGGTATGGCATACCAGCCTCCATTGCTGGGTTATAAACAGTTATTGAATTTTGGTGCTTATTCTATACCTGATATAGGTGGATGGATGCTCATTACAGTGGGTGTCCTGCTTTTTCTGGCTATAATTAAAGAGAAAAAGTCAGCATTAGGATTTAATAAATTTTTAAGCGTTTTGTTTATTATTTCATTTCTTTTTTCATGCTCAGGAGATAAACCAATTCCTATTAAAATAAATGCAGACAATTGTGAGTATTGTAAAATGGGAATCAGTGACGGGAAATATGGCGCAGAGATTATTACTCGAAAAGGGCGGGCTTATAAGTTTGATGATATTGCCTGTATGGCCAACTATTGTAAAGAACATCCAGAGATGAAGGTTAAGAGCTATTATGTACATGATTATACAAGGGAGAATGAACTAATTCTGGCAGAAAAAGCTTTTTTTATTTCAGGCGGTACAATAAAAAGCCCCATGCATGGTAATGTAGCCGCATTCTCAAATAAAAGCCAATCAAAGGCGTTTGAAGCAGAATCAAAGGGAACAGAGATCGAATGGAGGTCAATTCTAGAAAAATAATTTTAGGGGAAAAGCTAATTACAATCAATTAAACATGAAAATACTTCTCTGTCTTTGCTTCTCATTTTTTTTAACCTGTCTTCATTCGCAAAAAATTGAAGTAGGGAAAAACAGAGCCATAAAAACCATAAAAAAAGCGATACAACTGGCCAATCCCGGCGATACAGTGTTGGTTCACTATGGTGTTTATAGGGAAGGGAACATAGTGCTGGAAAAAAAAATAATACTGCAGGGAATTGGCTTTCCTATTCTCGATGGACAAAAAAAATACGAAGTGGTCTCTATCAAAGCCGATAGTGTAACCATTGCAGGTTTTAAAGTCATAAATTCAGGGTATGCCTCCCTGAATGATCCCTGTGGTATTAAAATATATAACAAAACAGGGGTTACGATAAAAGGAAATATTCTGGAAAATAATTTTTTTGGTATTTATGTTCAAAAAGGAATTGGCTGTATTATAAAAAATAACACCATACAAGCCCATCAGAAACAAGAGCAGCGTATAGGAAATGGCATTCATTGCTGGAAAAGCGAAAAGCTGCAAATTGTTGGAAACCAAGTCTCAGGACATCGAGACGGTATTTACTTTGAATTTGTGTCTAATTCCATTATTTGGCGAAACATCTCAAAGAGTAATATTCGATACGGACTTCATTTTATGTTTTCTAATGATGATTCGTACATCTCGAATGTGTTTAAAAATAATGGGGCAGGAGTGGCAGTCATGTTTACCAAAAATGTAAGAATGTTCAATAATTATTTTGCAGAAAACTGGGGAGACGCCGCTTATGGTTTGTTGCTAAAAGAAATTTCAGACAGTTATATCATTGGAAACAAATTCATCCGCAATACTTCCGGAATTTATATGGAAGGTACCAGCCGTGTCACCCTCTCAAAAAATATTTTTAGAGATAATGGGTGGGGCATGAAAATTCAGGCAAGCTGTATGGAGAACGAGATTTTCTTTAATAATTTTATAGCCAATACATTTGATATAAGCACCAACGGCAGTTTAGTTCTCAACTATTTCCATAATAATTATTGGGATAAATACGAAGGTTATGACCTTAATAGGGACGGGATTGGAGATGTACCTTTTCATCCTTTAAGCCTTTTTGCCGTGCTTACAGAAAACAATCCCTCGGCAATGCTGCTATTCAGGAGCTTTATGATAACGCTTCTTGATAAGTCAGAAAAGATTCTGCCAAGTATTACCCCGGATAATTTTGTCGATGAAACTCCCGAAATAAAATCTCTTACATTATGATTGTTTTGCAAAATATAAACAAAAAATTTGGCAAGCTTCAGGTATTGCAGAATTTGAATCTGAAATTTAACGAAGGGGAATGTATTGCACTTATTGGCCCAAATGGTTGTGGAAAAACGACCTTGATAAAATGCATCCTCGGAATGGTTTTGCCTGACAGCGGCGATATTTTATTCAAAGGAGAATCTATTCTAAGAAAGTTTGAATATAGAAATAATATTGGCTATATGCCTCAAATAGGCCGGTATCCTGACCATATGACTATAGGCCAAATTATTGCCATGATCAAGCAAATCAGGAATTCGAAAGCCATTCTGGATGAAGATTTAGTTAGAGCTTTTAAGCTTGATAAGATGGATGATAAACAAATGCGTACGCTCTCAGGCGGAACAACCCAAAAGGTAAGTGCAACATTAGCCTTTCTCTTTAACCCTGATGTCCTTATACTTGATGAGCCAACTGCAGGATTGGATCCCTTGGCATCAGAAATACTGAAGGAGAAAATTATTAAAGAAAAGCAAAAGGGGAAATTAATTTTGATAACCTCTCATTTACTAAGTGAACTTGATGATATGATTACCCAGATTATTTTTATGCAGGAAGGTAAAGTGCATTTTCATAAAAATATAAAAGAACTGCTTGAATCAACGGGTGAAAACAAAATTTCAAAAGCCATATCTAAAATTTTAAAAGAAAAGGATTATGAACAGGATCATTAAATTTGTATTGTTGGATATTCTTAAAAATAAAATCGTACTGAGTTACACTTTTATTTTGGCCTTACTCTGCTGGGGATCTTTTGGTCTGGAAGATAATTCTGCTAAAGGCCTTCTGACAATTTTGAATGTTATTTTATTTACTGTTCCACTAGTTTCGATACTTTTTTCTACCATATATCTTTATAACAGTTCTGAGTTTATTGAACTCTTGCTCAGTCAGCCATTAAGACGAAAGAAAATATGGATCAGTTTGTTTGCCGGGCTTTCTATTGCAATGGTTTTGGCCTTTTTACTGGGTGCGGGAATCCCTCTTCTAATTAACGCGCCGAATGCTTCAGGTATTATGATGCTTTTGTCAGGATGTTTAATTTCAGCTGTTTTTGTGTCCTTAGCTTTTTTGGGCTGTATTTTGACTCGTGATAAAGCAAAAGGAATCGGCATAGCGATTATGTTTTGGATTTATTTTGCGATACTATTTGACGCATTTGTTTTATTTCTGTTGTTTCAGTTTGCCCAATATCCTATTGAGGAAGCAATGGTGGGGGTAACGGCCTTAAGTCCGATAGACCTTGCCCGCATTCAAATCCTTTTACATCTTGATCAGTCAGCTATGATGGGTTACACAGGCGCAATTTTTAAAGATTTTTTTGGGACAACGATTGGATTGATTATCTCTTTTTTGCTATTGATTTTATGGATTGCAATACCTTTTTTTATTTCAGTTAGAAAATTTAATAAAAAAGATCTTTAACGATTAATATTTAATACCAGATTATGAAGGAGAAGATAAAAACAGATATTAAAAACAGACAGGATATCAAAATATTGGTCGATGCTTTTTATGGTAAGGTTCAGACAGATCCTATTATCGGATACTTATTTACCAAAGTGGCGAATGTTAATTGGGAAAAGCATCTTCCAATCATGTATGATTTTTGGGATAATATCCTTTTTCATTCCGGAAATTTTGAAGGAAACCCGATGATGAAGCATCGGGTTTTAAATCAGAAAAGCCCCTTAACTGAAACTCATTTTAAACATTGGAATGAGTTGTGGAAAAAGACTGTTGATGATTTATTTGAAGGGACAAAGGCATCAGAGGTAAAGATTAGAGCTCAGAGTATTTCTAAAATGATGATGAATAAAGTGATAGAATAGCGAAACGGGAACCTTCAGGTTCCCGTTTTTTTTAAAATTAAATGCTACCAGAGCTTGAATTAATAATTTTGATTTAACCTAGGCAAAGAAATAAAAATGTTTGAAAAAAGTATATGACCTGAATCATATTTTGAAGTATTTAAGGAATTTTAATAAAATATTTTATGATCTATAATCTCTATTTTTTTTTTCTTGTTCATAATAGAAATTGTGCGGATGACCGTCTCCACACGCAAACCAGTGAAATCTGCAATTTCCTGGCGGGTGTAATGAATTTTTAATCTTTGATTTGGGGGAATGTTCTGCTGTTTTTTTAAATTATCCAGGAAATACTGCACCCGGTATTCCGGTTTATGATTAATTATATTTTTTGAAAATACTATTTTATTGTAAATTCTCCAGGCAAAGACTTTTAATATTTTTGATTGGATTTTTGGATTTTCTTCAAGAAGTAAAAAGAAGTTGGCTTTTGAAAGTTTTAATAGTACACAATCTGTCTGCGCTACTGCTGAGGCTGGGTACGGCTGGTCAATGAAGAGCGGCGGTTCGCCAAAACTACTTCCATTTTCAAAAATTCCTACTGTCAGATCTTTCCCGTCTTCATTGGTATAGGTCATTTTTACAGTCCCTTCCAGGATCTGATAGAAGTACAGGGGAGGATCATTTTCATAAAATATGATAGAGTTTTTAGCTGTTTTTTTTGCAACAGCACCCCAGGTGAAGAGCAGATCTGTATCAATATCCATTTTTCTTAAATTTATATGCAATAGATGATCCAAAATATTTCAGTATCCGAATCCAATGCCTGCGGTTATTATTGATTTTCATGCATTCTGAGGTTTTTGTTTTAAGCAAAGAAAAGAAATCAGAACCAGAAAAAATATGATAAATATTAGGTTTTGAAAGTATTGCTGAATTTAGCTAAGCTTTTAAATAAGATGTATAAAAAATATATTTAAACTTCAGCTGCAAGGTAATCTTTTGGAAATCATTGTGTAATCTCCAGGGTTATGATATTTATCATATTACTAAAACCGGATATGTCGGATATTTGTAAAGTACTAGCAGAGATAATAGCTAAAAATAAGATTCATTTTCAATTAAAAAAGATTGACTGTTTCATTTTCGTCCTAATTTCTAAAATTAAAATTATGTCAAGATCTCTAATTCAAAAATATAATGTTCCCGGTCCCAGATATACCAGTTATCCAACTGTTCCGTATTGGAATGAAATACTTTTTTCAATAGAGCAATGGAAGAATTCTTTTGAAAAATCATTAAAGGAAAGCAATTTACAAAATGGGATTAGCCTGTATATTCATTTGCCTTTTTGTGAAAGTTTGTGCACTTTTTGCGCATGCAACAAACGAATTACCAAAAATCATTCAGTAGAAGAAAAATACATCATGGCTGTTTTAAAGGAATGGAATATTTACTGTGGACTGTCTTGTGAAAGGCCAATCATAAAAGAAATTCACTTAGGCGGTGGAACTCCTACTTTTTTCTCATCAGATAATTTAGAAAAGCTTATAAACGGTATTTTTACGTCGGCCGATAGAGCTGAAAGCCATGAGTTCAGTTTTGAAGGCCATCCCAACAATACAACTTATGAGCAGCTTAAAAAATTATATAATTTAGGATTTCGCAGAGTAAGTTTTGGCGTCCAGGACTACGCGGAAAAAGTCCAGAAAGCCATTCACAGAATTCAGCCATTTCACAATGTGGCAAAAGTGACTTTTTGGGCAAAAGAAATTGGTTACACCTCAATTGGACACGATATTATTTTTGGGTTGCCTTTTCAAACAATTGAAAACATTGTGGACACCATCGAAAAAACAAACTCTTTAAAACCAGATCGATTGGCATTTTACAGCTATGCGCACACGCCCTGGATTAAAGGAAATGGACAGCGTGGATTCAATGAAGCCGACCTTCCAAAAGACATTGAAAAAAGAACATTGTATGAAACAGGAAAAAACTTGCTTTCTCAAAACGGCTATCATGAAATTGGGATGGATCACTTTGCTTTAGCTTCTGATAGTTTGTATAAGGCTGGTCGTAATGGGGAATTGCACCGAAATTTTATGGGATATAGCTCGTCAAAAACCCAGCTAATGATTGGATTGGGAGTTTCAGCTATTAGTGACAGCTGGTATAGTTTTGCTCAAAATACAAAGAGATTGGAAGAATATTATCAACTATTGGAATCCGACCAACTTCCTGTAGTGAAAGGGCATATACTTGACAAGGAGGATTTAATTATTCGCAAACATATTCTCAATTTAACCTGTCAATTTGAAACTTCGTGGGATGATAAAGCCTTTTGCTTTGGCGAATTACAAAGTGTTTTGTCCGATTTAAGGGAGATGGTAAATGATAATCTGGTAATTATTGAAGGAAACAGAATTCAAATCACAGATGCAGGCAGACCTTTTGTTCGTAATATTTGTATGGCTTTCGATCTGCATTTGAAAAGAAAATCTCCCCAAACTAATCTTTTTTCAATGACAGTTTAAACCTTTATTGGGATTCCTTGCACAAATTGACTCATATCCTGAAATCTTCTAGGTATGCTGTTTATCAAACATGATATACTGACAGGTTGATTCGTTTAACTACTTTCTGGATTTAAGATCACATCGATATGCCAGTAGCCACTGTATCAATCTTTAAAGAATAATTTTGCTGGAAAAGAAAATTATTAGAATTTTTCAAGTAATGTATTGTAATGACTCTAATTATTCTACTTTTGCAGCAAAAAATTACTATGAATAAATGCGATCAATGTATTGTAAGACAGCTTAGTGCCCTAAAAGCACTAAACAAAGAGCAAATCATACAATTGGCAAATAGTAAAAGCACCCAGGTAATTAAAAAAGGCGAGGCTATAATAGAGGAAGGGGAAGTAATTAAAGGTGTTTTCTGTATCAAAGATGGCATTGGAAAACTTTCGAAATTAAGTGCCAACGGCAGGGACCAGGTTGTTAAACTTGTTAAGGCGGGTGAACTTTTAGGGCAACGTTCAATGATCAGCAATGAACCTGCAAACTTGTCGGCTACAGCAATTGCAGATATGGAAGTTTGTTTCATTCCAAAATCTGAGATTATTCATTTCTTTAATAATAATAATCAGTTTTCAATGAACTTAATGCAGGCGGTTTGTGAAGATTTGAAACATGCTGATGAGCATACTGTGGACATGGTACAGAAAACTGTTAAGGAAAGACTGGCTGAAAAGTTATTATATCTTAATGAGACTTTTGGTGTCAATGCTGATCAATCCTTAAAAGTGCAATTATCAAGAGAGGAATTGGCTGGAATGATCGGTACAGCCACCGAGAGCTGTATCCGATTGCTTTCTGAGTTTAAAAAGTCAGGGTTGATTGAATTAAAAGGAAAGCTGATTTTTTTAAAGGATATTAAAGGATTAAAAAAGGAAGCAAAGTAACCGGAACATAACTAGATCTTTCAGTACTTTACGCTGGGAGATATTGTTGCTTACAGAACCGTTATTAAGTTAATGGTATAATCATTATTTGGATAATTCCAGCATTCTTTCAATAGGAACAAACGCTTTTTTCATTATATGGGCAGGAACTGTAATTTCGGGAGTTTCATTCAGCAAACAGTCGTGCAATTTTTGTAATGTATTTACTTTCATATAGCCACACTGGCTGCAGGCGCAAGTATTGTCTTCATTTGATGGTGCCGGTATTAATATTTTATCAGGAACTTCCTGTTTCATTTTATGAAGAATTCCCGCTTCTGTAGCTACAATAAATTTGTTGCCTGGATTGGTTTTAACATATTCAATCATTCCTGCTGTAGAACCAATATAACAGGCTGTTTTTAAAATATGGGTTTCAGATTCAGGATGGGCAATAATTTGCGCACCTGGGTTTTGTTTGTATAATTGGATTAATTTATCAAAGGAAAATGCTTCATGAACTACACATGCACCGTCCCAAAGCAACATTTCCCTGCCTGTTTGTTCCATTACATATTTTCCCAAATTTTTATCAGGAGCAAAAATAATGGGTTTGTCTTTTGGTATAGAATTTACGATTTTAACGGCATTGGAAGAAGTGACCACAATGTCAGTTAAAGCTTTAACCTCGGCAGAACAATTCACATAGGTAATAACAATGTGGCCTGGATGGGCTTCGGTAAATTTTTGAAACAAATCTGCAGGACAAGAGTCAGCCAACGAGCAGCCTGCATTCAAATCTGGAAGAATAACTTTTTTAGACGGATTTAAAATTTTTGCAGTTTCAGCCATAAAATGTACCCCGGCAAAAACAATTATATCAGCATGTACTTGCATTGCTTCTTGTGACAAGCCCAGGCTGTCACCCACATAATCCGCAACATCCTGAATATCGGATTGCTGATAGTAATGTGCCAAAATAACTGCATTCTTCTCTTTTTTTAATTGCAGTATTCTTTCTTTAAGGTTCTTCATTATTAAATCTTTAATTATTCTCGTGTTTTTAAAACAAACTGAGTGTATGCTGCTACTTTTGGTTTGGTTTTTAGAATTGAAATTTTTGAAATCGATAAGATTGTTGATTTTTCGTAAAATCCAATCCAACAAAGCTTTCATTATGAAACAAAAATTAATGCCTCAGGAAAGTGTCTCCCGTTTTAATGCCCAAAGCCAATTCTTCCAGGTTGGTATTCTCCAGCATATACACCAAATCGTTTCGAATAGATATAAATTTATCGTGCATCGGACAAGGATGGTCTTCTGAGCAATTGCTTAATCCTAATAAGCAACCCGTTAAAATGCAATCGCCATCCAAAGAACTCACTATTTGCGCTAATTTAATTCCTTTCATATTCTCTTTAGGAATTTCAAAACCGCCGCCCACTCCTCTTATGGAGTTGATGATATTGTCTCTCGATAGGATTTGAAGAATTTTAGCTGTAAAAGCTTCAGGAGAATCTATTTTTTTTGCAATTTCTTTCAAGCCAATTCGATTGCCCTGATACGATTGGAAAGCAATAAAAATAGTTGCACGTATGCCGTATTCACAGGTTTTAGAGAACATAATAGATTTTTTATTATTACTAAGAATTTTATAAATTAAAGCCCTCCAAAACGCACAAAAGACCCAAATATAACCATCAAAACCCCAATTATGGTAACTGATAAAATATGAAAAGTCATTTCGGGTAATTTGTCCGCACTTTTTTTAAGTTTTGGCAATACTCTAAATTGAGCACTCAAAGCAAAAAGGGCAGTCAATAATAACAACGCTAATTTTGTTGAAACAACTTTTTCTAGAGGTGTTTCAAACTGAAACCAATATTGAATAACAACACCATATTTATAGGCCATTAAAACCCCTGTAATAACCAATAAACCCAGAGCAGTCATTCCTATAGGTTCATACTTTCTTTCATAATCGAGGATTATATTTTGATTTTTTTCTTTTAGTGCTTGTGGCAAAAAAACAAAGACAAGCAACAAATGGCCACCAACCCAAATAGCGGCACTCAAAAGATGGATGATTAACAATAAATGATGGCTCATGCGGTTTTTCGTTTAAGTTTCAAAATTTCAACAGATAGCAATAAAAGGCCTGCAGGCAGAAAAATACTGGATAAAAATAGATTTTGGTAATAACCCGGTAGAGTTCCCTTACCCAGGAAAAACCAAATCCCCTGAAGGAACAAAAGAGTTTCAGTTGTGAAAAATCCGAATAAAAAAATCGCGATTCCCCATTTTTGAATACGGTTCCTCGAAGTTAAAAAATCATTTTGCAAGGCAAATCCAAACAGGAAACCTGTAATAATTCCCAACATCGTCAAATGAATATAACCAATAACAAAATTACGAATCTGATGGGATACCTGTGCCAATTCGGGAACCAAAGCCACAAGTTGAATAACGACTTTTAAAGCCAATGAAAACAAAGCAAAACCATACACTGTTTTTGCGATTGTTGGTAAAGCAGCAAAAAAGGATTGAAACTGGGGGCGGATAAATTGTATAAAAAGTACCCCAGCATATATCTGAAGGATTACTCCAAGAGTATTTAACCAGTAAAAGACAGGATCAGGCAAATACCAGCTAACCGGCAAAGCCAATGTCAAAAAAGTCGAAGCAACAAATAAATTATAAAACACCCGAAATTTTTTAGCTTCAATAATAAGTATTGCCTGTTTGAAAAACAAAGCCAAAACGGCAAACAGAAACCAGCCGTTAAATTGAAAATGAAGAAAAAATTGGATAGCAATCTGATAAAAAGCGCTTGTTTTTCCTAATAATCCTACGACGGGGCCTAAACACCAAACACCTAAAGTGGAAAGTGTCATAAAAAACAAAGACATATAAAGCATCTTCTTTTCGGAGAATGTACCTGGATTGGCATCCTTTATAATTAAATAACAAAAATAGTAGCTGCAGAAAATATGCAAAGTAGAGAAAAGAATAGAGGCAAAAGCATATCCTTGGGCAGGAAAATCAACCATCATTCCGAGTACAGCCAGTTCTGTTATCCAAAATAAACGGTTGTAGATGGGTTTTTGTTTTTTTTCTTTTGGAACGAAAAAATAAAAAATCAAACAGTACAACATCAAATAAACCCAGCCTAACATCGCCACATGTGAATGTCCGTGCATTAAAAACTGAAAATTCAGTCCAGCGATCGGTGCAACATACATCCATCGAAGCAACAGTCCCATCAGTGAAGCGATGAAAAAATTAGTAAAGGTACAGAGTAACCAACTCTTCTTCATGATTTTTAAAGAATTTTAATTCTTGATACTAAAAAGTGTGTTTATGCTTTAAATAAAAAAGAGCGAATATTGCTCTAAATAGACAATAATCTCTTTCTTTATTTCATCTTTATTGGCATCCTCCAGATTATTTATTTTTGACTTTAACGGAATCAGATAGTTGTGTAACTGATTATGGGCTTCACCTTTAATTGTACATTTTTTTAGAATCAAGGCAAATTCAAAGTTCAGTTTCTCTTTCAAAACCGATGCGCCTTCTTCTTGACCTGATTCCAGAATTATTTTTTGTAAAGTAGTAATCCCTTCAGTAGTTTCTGCGTTGGCTACCCATAATTGTCCTTTGTGCAGACTCACTTTTGCGGGTGTTTCGATATTTTTTTCCGAAACTGAATTTATTTCATCAGCTTCTTTAGCTATTTTATCTTCTTTGTTTTTTTGGCATGATCCGATAGATACAATGGCCAATAAAAATAATACTAGTTTTATTTTTTTCATTTTGTCAAATTTTAGCTCCAAAAATCAGCATCTTCATTTTCTATAAAAGCTTCCTTGGAATGTATCTCTTCTATTTTTTTTAATTGTTCTTTTGTGGCTGCTTTTTGAATTTCAGCAAATAAAATACGTTCTTCAAAACGAATATGAAGGTCTAATTCTTTTTCGATACTTTTTAAATTTGCTTCCAGATCCCAAGCAGTTTCGAATAGTTTCCTTAGCGCTCTATGTTCTTTGAGTGCTTGTATTACGAGTTGGTTATCAGGTTCTAAAATTGGGAAGATGTATTTTTCCTCCAATAGAAAATGTCCTTTTAAATGCGTTTCATAAAACCAATCCACGTATTTTCTGATGTGGGGAAGTTCGATATTTTTCGCCATTCCGGTTTTAATTTTCCAGCAAAGAAGCAAACCATGATGATGGTCGTGGCTAAAAGGTTTTAATTCCGGAGACCTCGTTATGGGAGAAGTTGGTTTCATTTGGCTAAATTTATTTAATTGATTAAAGCATTTAAAATAACAGATTACTACCCTCTAAAATGTATTTTAATTTTTTCTGTAGCAAGATTATGTTTTTCCAATTCTTTAAAAGATTCCCCAAGTTTTTCTATTGTTGATCCATTAACAAAATGCTGAATGTAATAAGCTCCTGAATATCCCAAATTTTCCAGAAAGGAAATCATTTCCCGGATATCTTCTATCTTTAGTAAATCCGAATGCACTGTTGTACGAACTTCAAAAGGTATGTTGTTTTGTAGCAATAAAAGTAATGACTTTGCGAAAGGAACAAAAAGGTTGGACCGGGTAATTTTTTCAAAATTTGCAGGCATTGCCTTAAAATCAAGAGCTACATAATCAATGAGTTCTTTTTGGATCAGTTCTTCCAGTACTTTGGGTTGCGAGCCATTGGTGTCAATTTTGATTAAAAAGCCCATTTTTTTGACTTTTGTAATAAAGGAAATGGCTTTTTTGTGCAACAAACATTCGCCTCCGCTAAAAACCACGGCGTCTAGCAATTGCACCCTGTTTTTGATAAATTGAAGTGCTTTCTCAAAAGAAATACTTCCCTTTCCAAATACAATTTCAGGATTATAACAATATAAGCATCGCATATTACAGCCTGCAAACCAAAGAATGCAAGCTGACCGCTGCGGATAATCTAATAAAGTGAAAGGCGTAATACTGTAAATAGGTGTACTAACATTTTGCTTCATTGAAATGGGTTCGTTGTTTGTGTTCTCCTTTTTTTCCGATATTAAAACTCTCTACTGGTCTATGGTAGCCCATTACCCTTGTATATACCAGACATTTGGTGCGTAATTCTTGATTTTGTTCTAAAATCGCGTTGGTTGTTAGTTTCATATTTGCTGTTTTTAAATTATGAATTGTGGGATTGTCTATGGTTGCTTATTTTTCAAATCCCAATAAATTCGCTTTTTCTTCTATAATAATCTCATCACATTTTGGGCAATACTCGTGTTCTCCGTTCAGGTATCCGTGAACAGGACAAACACTAAATACAGGTGTTACTGTTATGTAAGGCAATTTAAAATGGGTAATCACTTTTTTTACAAAATTTTTGCAAGCTTCAGGGGAGCTGATTCTTTCGCTCATGTACAAATGCAAAACAGTTCCTCCGGTATATTTGCATTGCAATTGGTCCTGCAGCATCAAAGCTTCAAATGGGTCCTGGGTAAAATCTACAGGGATTTGTGAACTATTTGTGTAGTAGATATTTTTTTCTTCTCCCGCCTGAATAATATCGTCAAAACGTTTCTTGTCCTCTTTGGCAAAACGATATGTGGTCCCTTCTGCCGGAGTGGCTTCTAAATTATAAAGATTTCCAGTTTCTTCCTGATACTGCTTGATTCGGTCCCGGATGTGTTCGAGAATTTCAGAAGCCAGTTCTATACCCGTTTCAGTAGTTATGTTATCTTTATTATAGGTAAAATTCTGAATCATTTCGTTCATTCCGTTAACACCAATAGTTGAAAAGTGATTTCTGAAATGTTGTAAATAACGTTTAGTATATGGATACAATCCCCGATCGTACATTCCCTGAATAAAGGATCTTTTTTTCTCCAAAGTTGTTTTGGAAATCGATAAAAGTTTGTCTAATTCTTGAAATAATGCTGCTTTGTTTCCTTTAAATAAATAACCCAGGCGAGCCATATTAATAGTTACCACGCCAATGCTTCCTGTCATTTCGGCACTTCCAAAAAGTCCGTTTCCACGCTTTAATAGTTCGCGTAAATCAAGCTGCAAACGGCAGCACATACTACGAACTGCATTGGGCTTGTAGGCATTTTCATTTTCTATTTGATTGCCATTTTCGTCCAAAACATATTGGCTCCCAATGAAATTTTGAAAATAGGAAGAACCAATTTTCGCCGTGTTCTCAAAAAGCAGGTCTGTATTCTCACCATCCCAATCAAATTCTTGAGTGATATTTACTGTTGGAATAGGGAAGGTAAAGGGTTGCCCATTGGCATCACCTTCTGTCATTACGGTATAATACGCTTTGTTTATTAGATTCATTTCTTTTTGAAAATGTTCATATCGCAAGCGGGTAACCTGGGAAACACCTCTGTTTTTGGCTCTTGCCAAAAGCTCTGAACTATTGATTTTTTCAAAAATATGATAATCATTTTTGGTCGGAATTTGTGCTTTTAAATCCTCAGGTACAACCCAATCTAACGTGATATTGGTAAAGGGAGATTGTCCCCAGCGTGCGGGAACATTCAGGTTGTACACAAAACTTCGTACGGCTTTTAAAACTTCATCATAAGGTAGATTATCCTTGAACACATAAGGGGCCAAATAAGTGTCAAAAGAGCTAAAAGCTTGTGCACCTGCCCATTCGCTTTGCAAAATACCCAGAAAATTAGCCATCTGCCCTAAAGCTTCCCTGAAATGTGATGGTGGTTTGCTTTCCACCCGGCCTCTTACTCCGTTGAAACCTTCATTAAGCAAGACCCGCAAACTCCAACCCGCACAATAACCCGTTAGGCAATCCAAATCGTGAATGTGAATATCACCGTTGCGGTGTGCATAGCCTTCTTCTTTTGAGTATACTTTATCCAGCCAATAATTTGCGATAACTTTTCCTGCGACATTGCTCACCAATCCTGCGTTCGAATAAGAAGTGTTGGCATTGGCATTGATCCGCCAATCTGTTTGTTGGATGTATTCCTCAATCGTTTGGGTGCTGTCGACATAAGTGGTATCATCATTCAATCCTTCAATATGTTCGCGTTGCAGCTTTCTGGTGTGTCGATACAGCATAAATGAGCGCATCACATCAAAATGGTTTTTATCGAATAATTTTTTTTCAATTAAATCCTGAATTTCTTCAACAGACCATACTTCTTTGTTTTGGAGTTGTATAGCTACAGTTTCAAAAATACTTTGATCAACAGCTATGCAGACACTCTGAAATGTTTTTTCAATTGCGTCTTTAATCTTAAAACTTTCAAGTGGCTGATACTTTCCATTTCTTTTGAGGACATAATTTTGCATAGATGTGGGTTCTTGGTGTTTGAAAGTACTTATTGTGCTGAAAATTCTTTTTCGAGTTTGACAGCTTTTGGAAACAATATATTATTCTCCAAATGAATGTGTTTGTGCAAATCTTGTTCGAATTCTTCTAACATTGCAAAGGTGACTTTATAGGTATTACAGCCATCAGCCGGCGGGGTATAATTGTTACTTAATTCTGATATTTTTCTAAAGCGGACCCCTTCGGCGTCATGTTCGTGCATCATCATTGCAATTGGATTTTGAATTGTTTCAAAATGAGGCAGCTCAATTAATTCATCAGACAGGGTGGCATGAACCATTTTTTTGATAAAAGGAAACAAAATCAGCTCTTCTTTTTTCATATGTTGGGCCAATTCCTCTGCGCAGCCTTGAAAAAGCTCATTTATTAATATTAATTCAGGATGGCTTGCGCCATGCACTCTGCTTAATTTAGCTAAAAACTGTAATAGTATTGGTGTTTTTTCCGATACATATCTGTGATGCGTTTTTTCAATATAATCCGCTAATAAATCAATCGGCCAGGCATTATAATCAATTCCCGAATCACTTTTTGATAATAGAACTGTTTCAATTTCTTGTAATAAAACAGCTGGATTGACTGCTTTTTTCTGGCAAGCTTCTTCAATGCTTCTGTTTCCGTTACAGCAAAAATCTATTCCGTATTTGGAGAACAAGGCTGCTGTCCTAAAATCTTTTGCCACGTATTCTCCGATTGTAATTTGTTCCAGGGTTTCCATAATTTTTTATTATATTAAAGTTTGTAATACTAAACGATGATTAAATTAATAAAAGAGTTTTTAGTCTTTTAATTAAGCACACTTCATCGGTTCCTTGTTATCCAGTTGTGTTTTTATTATTTAAGTGATTTTTTTGATACTGTAAAATTCGTGCAATTTTAAAAAGCAGAATATGATTTAAATCATAATACTGCATTTTTTAAATATTTTTTAAAAGAAATTTTTATCACTTTTATTTTTTCTAGGAAATAGTCAGTTGTAAATTACTTTCACTTTTCTAAATTTTTAAAAAACAGTGAATATGACAAATATCATAATAAAGGATTTTTTTATCTTTTATTTTTACAATATAAAATTCAAACCAATAATTTATGAAAGCCAGAGTTCAATTAACCAGACACACTAGGGGGGTATTTATAATGTTACTCGCTCTTGCGCTATTTTTTTCCTGTAAAAAAGATGCAGAGGAATCAAAAAATTACCAAAATATTGAGACCAAAGGGAAACAAACTGCCGAACTCACGGCGCCTCCGTTTGTTCCCAAAGCGGTAGGAGACCGTGAAGCTGCAAAATTGGTGGTCAACATGGAAATTAAGGAAATTGAAGCAGAAATGCTAGATGGCGTGAAATATACCTATTGGACTTTTGGCGGTTCTGTGCCTGGAAGTTTTATCAGAACCAGGGTTGGTGATGAAGTTGAATTCCACTTAAAAAACCATCCTGATAACAAAATGCCGCATAATATTGATTTACATGCTGTAACCGGACCAGGAGGGGGAGCTACTTCATCTTTGGTTGCACCAGGACACGAAAAAGTGTTTAGTTTTAAAACCTTAAATCCAGGTTTATACGTTTATCATTGTGCTACAGCACCAGTTGGGATGCACATCGCAAACGGAATGTATGGGTTGATTTTGGTTGAACCAGAAGGAGGTTTACCACCTGTTGATAAAGAATATTACATCATGCAAGGTGATTTTTACACTAAAGGAAGTTATGGAGAGCAGGGCTCTCAACCTTTTGATATGGATAAAGCCATTAAGGAACAAGCCGACTATGTGGTTTTCAATGGAAAAGTTGGATCTATTGCCGGAGATAAGGCTTTAACGGCCAAGGTTGGAGAAACAGTACGTATTTATATGGGCAACGGAGGCCCGAATTTAGTGTCTTCTTTCCATGTTATTGGAGAAATTTTCGACAAAGTGCATATTGAAGGGGGAGATATGATCAACAAAAATGTGCAAACTACTTTAATACCTGCAGGAGGCTCAGCCATTGTAGAGTTTAAAGTAGATGTTCCCGGAACTTTTATATTAGTGGATCATTCGATTTTCAGAGCCTTTAATAAAGGGGCAATTGGAATGCTGAGAGTTGAAGGCGAGGAAAATAAAAAAGTATATTCTGGAACCATACAAGATGGGATTTATTTACCCGAAGGCGGAACAATTCAAGGTATGCCCAAAGGAAAAGCGGTTCCGAAAAGCACTGTTGCAAAGACTGTTGGTGAACAAATTAAATCAGGTAAAGAATTATTTGACAGAACCTGTTATGCCTGTCACCAATCTGACGGCCAGGGTATTGCCAATGCTTTTCCACCATTATCAAAATCTGATTACCTGAATGCTAATCCAGACAGGGCTATTGGAGCAGTATTGCACGGATTAAGCGGCGAAATCACTGTTAATGGCAAGAAATTCAATAATGTGATGACCAGTCAAAACCTAACTGACGAACAAGTAGCGGATGTTCTGACTTATGTCTACAACAGTTGGGGTAACAATAAAACAGTTATAACGCCAGAAAAAGTCAAAGCTGTTAGAGCCAAACCAGCACCAAAACTAACACAGGAACATTAAAATAAATCAAAAAAAGTAAGAGATGGCCGTATTTAAAACAATACCAGTCCTATTTATACTCTGTTTAAGTTCTCTTTTTGCCCAAGAAGAAAAAATGGCATCCATAAAGGGGGGCAGTTTTGTACCCCTATATGGTGGTACTTCTGAAAAACCGGTCAACATAACCTCTTTTAATATTGATGTGTATCCGGTTACCAATAAACAATTTCTTGTTTTTGTCAAAAAAAATCCCGGCTATAGTCGTTCTAAAATCAAAGGTATTTTTGCTGATAAAAGTTATCTGGCACAGTGGGTAAGTGATCTTGATTATGGTTCAAAGAATTTAAACAATGCTCCGGTAACCAATATTTCCTGGTTTGCTGCCAGAAAATATTGCGAATGCCAAGGCAAAAGACTGCCGACAATGGACGAATGGGAATATGTAGCCATGGCCGATGAAAAACGTATTGATGCCCGTTCTAAAAAAGAATTCAATAAATATATTATGTCATGGTATGAGAAACCAAAAACTTACCTAAACCCTATAGGTCAAACCTTCAGGAATTATTGGGGAGTATATGATATGCATGGATTAGTTTGGGAATGGACAGGAGATTTCAATAGTATATTTCTTTCGGGCGAGTCCAGAAAAGATAAGGCCACTGATAATAACCTCTTTTGCGGAAGCGGATCTGTAAACGCTACCGATTTAATGAATTATGCGGCTTTTATGCGTTATGCTTTTAGAGGCAGCCTGAAGGCCAATTACACTACCAGGAATCTTGGTTTTCGATGTGCTAAAATTTAAATAGGTTCTAATCCATTAATATTTTAAAATAATGAAAAAACTGTTTCTGGGATTAACATTAATCCTTTTAGTTTTACAGGGATGTACCACTAATAAAAAATCCGATGAAAAACCGGTTTCAGATCTATCCATATACAACCTGCCTTCAAAATGGACCAATCAAAATGGGCAAAATCTTGAAATGAAAGATTTAAAAGGGAAAGTACTTGTTATGGTAATGATTTATACTTCCTGCAAAGCAGCTTGTCCCAGATTAGTGGCCGACATGCGGAATATAGAATCTCGTTTGCCCGACAATATCAAACCAAATGTAAAATTAGTCTTAATTAGTATTGATCCTAAAACAGACACTCCAAAACGTTTAAAAGATTTTGCTATTGCAAATAAAATGGATGGGGATCAATGGGAATTTCTGAGATCCACAGAAGAAAATACCCGAGAGTTTGCCGCCGTTCTGGCGGTAAATTATAAGAAAATTGCCCCTTTAGATTTTTCTCATTCTAACATTATAAGTGTTTTTAATGCCCAAGGAGAATTAAAATTTCAGCAAGAAGGTTTGGGTGTAAATTCTCAGGCAACTATTAAAAATATTACTGAAGAGGCTCAAAAGATACAGTAACTTTTTCCTTATAACCGATTTTACATTTGGCTATTGAGTCCGTAAATTTGTAATATAATGCAGGTTATTCCCCCATGTTTGCTACCGATACCATGGAAAGATTGAAAGAGGGCGATGCTGATCACATTAACAAGTAGGCTTGGGAAATGCTTAATGTAAATACTCAGATTATTGCGTATAAAAGTACTTTTTAATTCGGTTCCAGCTCTCTAAAATAGTATTATCCAGAACGTTTTGCATTGCCGGCTTATGGTACCAGTAATCAGGTTTTTTTGCTTGATTTTGTGAAATACAAAGTTTTATGGCTTATTTTTATTAATTTCATCTTAACTTTCTGATTATTCTAACTTGACACCAATAAATGATTTATATCATGTTTTAGGATTACGGACTATTTTATCTTTGTTTAAGAATTAATTAAAGCAAGTATGAGCAATTTATCGCAATCACACAGAATATTATTTTTAAACACACTCGCTTTTGCGGTCTGTTTTGCCTGCTGGACTTTAAATGGTGTTTTAGTCACTTTTTTAGTTGATCAGGAAATTTTTGATTGGAATGTAGTTCAGATCGGGTGGCTATTGGGAATTCCAATACTTACAGGCTCTCTTATGCGATTACCAATGGGGATATTAACAGACAAATATGGAGGCCGCGTGGTCTATTCTGCTTTACTGGTTTTGGCATCCATTCCTTTGTTTTTGCTTCCTTTTGCTGCTAATTTCTGGATGTTTGCCCTATTGAGTTTTATGTTCGGAATGGTGGGAACAAGTTTTGCCGTTGGTGTGGCCTATACTTCATTATGGTATCCTAAGGAATGGCAGGGACGTGCCTTAGGAATGTTCGGAATGGGTACTGCAGGAGCTTCTATCACTCCTTTTATAGCCCCAAGTATGCTGAAATACTTTTCAGAGTCTGATCCCGTAAATGGCTGGAAATATTTGCCTGTTATTTATGGTGTAGTATTGCTGACCATGGGGATTGTTTTTATTCTTTTTTCGAAAACTAAAAAAATTGAAACAAAGGCAAAAACAGTCAAAGAACTTTTGCAGCCCCTTAAAGAGGTGCGTGTGTGGCGTTTTGGAACCTATTATTTTTTGCTATTTGGTTCGTTTGTATCATTTTCCCAATGGTTGTTGCCTAATTTTATGAATGTTTATCATACTACTTTAATTTTAGGCGGGCTGTTTACTACCTGTTTTAGTTTACCAGCTGGTGTTATTCGTGCTTTTGGAGGATTTTTATCCGATAAATTTGGAGCAAGAAAAGTGATGTATTGGGTATTGAGTACTTCTGTGGTATTGAGTTTCCTGCTTTTATTTCCAAAAATGAATATTACTACTTCGGGTAGCGGCTTAATGGCAGCAAAAGCTGGAACTGTTACACAAGTATCACCATCTAAGATAGTGATCGGGGAAAAAGAATATTTGCTTACTCCAGAAGATGCTAATGCTGGGCACAATGCTTTTTTTCCTTCTAAAAAAACATGGCAGGAAGTTGTTGTAGCAGAAAATCAAAAAGTCCAGAAAAAAGAATTAATAGCAGATGGAATAACACAAATTCATTTTGAGGCCAATATGTGGGTTTACCTTACGTTGGTCATTTTAATTGGTGCCTGCTGGGGCATTGGTTCGGCAGCAGTTTACAAACATATTCCGGAGTACTTCCCGAATCAGGTAGGAGTAATCGGAGGAATGGTAGGTATGATTGGTGGCTTGGGAGGATTTATTGGACCTATTGTTTTCGGATACCTGCTCGCTTTTACTGGATTCTGGACCAGTTCATGGTTCTTTATCTTCGCCTTGTCAATTACATGCTTGATTTGGATGCACCGGGTTATTGTAAAAGTGACTACAGAAAAACTGCCTGAATTTGCTCAGGATATGGATAGAAAAGATGTTGTACAATAGCGATCAAATAAAAAGTATTATTAATTTTTATTATAAATTAGAAAGGAATTACTCAATTGGTCTTGAAATCGATTTGCCTTTTCCTTTTTTTTTGTAAATTAACCTTCTTTAATATTTAAACATTTTGAAGCGCTATTTTTTATAAGCAGTCTAAAAGTAATACCGGTCCTTATGTATGGTACGGATTGTAATTTGAGAATTAACAGTTATTCTTTGTAATTAGAATTTAAAAGTCAACTGATGTAATATAATTTAAAATGAAAGATAGAAACTACAATATTAAAGCTTTACTTATTGCCACCTCCATGTCCGTGCTAATGATCATATTAGTTTTTTATGGATCCAGAAAACTGCAAAATTTTGATGCGGCATTAATTACGTATTTATTTGGGACTGTGTTTGCTTTTTTTGGTATTGTGTACCGCTATTCTGTTTGGCTGCAAAGACCGCCTACCTGGATTTATTTCAAAAGAGGGGTTAGCTATTTGTTTACCGGTAAAGTATTTTCGCACTTTTGGTTCGCTTCAAAAGAGACTATTGAAAATATTGCTTTCCAGAAGTTTATTTATCCACGTGGAAAATACCGTTGGATAGCTCATTTTTTGATTGCCATAGGCTGTACCTCCGCTTTTTTAATTACCATACCTTTAACTTTTGGATGGATCCATTTTACCATGGCTCCAAACTCAATATTGGTCTATGAAGCGCACTTTTTTGGTTTCAAGGTCATGGACTTTGAATTGGGTTCCATTATGGCCTTCCTGACTTTTCATGCTTTGAACTGGTCTTCTTACCTGGTTATATTAGGTTCATTATATTATCTAAGACGACGTTTGACCAATCCGGGTTTGATCGCTACTCAAACTTTTGAAGGTGATTTATTACCCCTTATTTTATTGATTGCTATTTCTGCTACCGGACTTGGATTAACGTATTCCTATCAGTTTATGAAAGGTTTTGCATTTGATTTTCTAGCTGTTTTGCATGCTGTAACAGTAATTATGTTCTTAATATGGATTCCATTTGGAAAGTTTTTCCATATCATTCAGCGCCCGGCACAAATTGGGGCGCATATATATAAAAAGCAGGGAATGAAAATGGGCATGGCAGTTTGTGAGCACACCGGAGAAGAATTCGCTACCAATTTGCATATAAAAGATCTTAAAACAGTAACTAAGGAATTGGGCTTTAATTTTGACAGGCCGGACGGAACATCACACTTGGATTTAAGCCCTGAAGGAAAAAGATCCCGTTTGGCACAAGCCCACCTGAAAGCCCGACTGGAAGGCGGAAATTTATTTGGTTAATTTTTTTAAAGTCGAATTAAAATTTAAAAACAACCTGACGATTTTTTTATCGTATCGGTTAAAAATATAAAACATGGCAAAATTACCTGTTTCAGAACAAAACATTATCACGCAGTTTGGCCCTCATAAAAATTACACACCTAAAGATGGTTATGAAGGCAGGGATGAACCAGATGAGTTGGTAAAAACACATTGTTGTTTTTGCGGGATGCAGTGCGGGATTCAATTATCGGTAAAATACAATAAAGTAGTAGGCTTTGAACCCTGGATGGAATTTCCGTTCAATGAAGGGCGATTGTGCCCCAAAGGAGTCCAGCGCTATTTACAGAACAATCATCCGGATCGTCTTTTGTCCCCGCTCAAAAGGGTGGAAGGGCAAGGATTTGTACCGGCATCCTGGGATGAGGCCATGGGTAAAACAGTTTCTGAAATCAAAAGAATTCAGGAAAAATATGGAAATGATGCATTCTCGGTCCTCTCGGGGGTTTCCCTTACCAATGAAAAAAGTTATTTGATGGGCAAGTTTGCCCGTGTAGCTTTAAAAACGAAAAATTTGGATTATAATGGACGGTTGTGTATGGTAAGTGCAGGGGCGGGAAATAAGAAAGCGTTTGGCCTGGATAGGGGTTCAAATAACTATTCGGATCTGGAATATGCAGAAGTAATTATTGTGGCCGGAGCCAATATTAGTGAAACTTTCCCAACATTAACCCACTGGATTTGGAAGGCCAGAGACCGTGGCGCTAAATTGATAGTAATTGATCCGAGAATGATTCCATTGGCCAGAACAGCTGACATTCATTTGGATGTTCGTCCCGGAACAGATTCGGCTTTATATGGCGCTATGCTGAAATATTTGGTGGATCATGATATGCTGGATCACGATTTTATTGCTAACCATACATCAGGTTTTCAGCAGACCATAGAGGCCGTAAAAGAATATACCCTGGAATGGGCAGAAGAAGTTACAGGGATTAAAAAAGAAAAAATTCAGCAGGCAGCCCAATTATGGGGCAGTGCCAAAACAAGCTTTTTACTTCATGCCCGCGGAATTGAACATCACTCCAAAGGTGTAGATAATGTTTTGGGCTGCATAAATCTGGTTTTGGCAACAGGAAGAATTGGTAAGCCATATTGCGGTTACGCCACTATTACAGGTCAGGGAAATGGGCAAGGTGGTAGAGAGCACGGTCATAAATGCGACCAGTTACCAGGCAATAGGGATATTGAAAATCCGGAGCATCGTAAATATATCGCAGAGGTTTGGGGTATTAATGAGAAAGATATGCCAGGAAAAGGTTTATCGGCTTATGAAATAATCGAAGCCATTCATCGTGGGGAGATCAAAGGGCTATTGTCTATTTGTTTCAATCCGCTAGTTTCATTGCCCAACAGCAACTACGTTCGGGAGGCTTTAGAAAAGTTGGAATTTTATGTTTGCATTGACTTTTTCTTAAACGAAACGGCCCGTCATGCCGACATCGTTTTGGCAGGTTCACTGCAGGAAGAAGAAGAAGGGACAACCACTTCGGCAGAAGGGCGTGTGATCCGCATCCGCCAGGCAGTAACGCCTCCGGGAGACGCCAGAACCGATACTTCCATTATATTGGAATTAGCCAAACGATTAGGCGTACAGGATAAATTTACCTATGATAGCAGTGAAGCCGTTTTTAATGAATTGCGTGTAGCCTCAAAAGGAGGAACTGCTGATTATTATGGAATTACCTACCAAAGGATTGAAGACGAAATGGGTGTTTTTTGGCCGTGCCCGGAAATAGGCCATCCCGGAACACCTCGGCTGTGGGAGGATAAAAAATTTAAGACAGCAGATCAAAGGGCGCATTTTAATCCCGCCCCCTACAAGCTCCCGGGTGAAGTTCCAAATGCTGATTACCCAATAATTTTGACCACAGGACGTGTGGTTTCACAATATCTGAGTGGTACACAAACACGAAGAATTGGAAAATTGGTCGATCAGTATCCGGAACCTTTATTGGAAATTCATCCAAATTTAGCTCAACAATACGGCATCAAACAAAGGGAATTAATAAAAGTGACTACCCGGCGTGGTGAAGGCATTTTTCCTGCAAATATTGTCGAAACGATTCGCGAAGATACGGTTTTCATACCCTACCACTGGTCTGGGAAAAAATCAGCGAACCAGTTGACCCCCGGAACATTGGATCCTATTTCTAAAATCCCGGAGTTCAAAGTTTGTGCCTGCCATCTGGAGCCATTGCGTGAAATAGCGCCACCTTCGAGCGAATCTATGGCTTATGCTAGTATTTAACCTGTAAAAACAAAAAATGAATTATACCAATTTTAATAAAAATGAAGAGTTTTTTGTAGATATGCAACGGTGCATTGGCTGTAAAGCCTGCGAGATGGCCTGTGCTGAATGCGAAACTAACGGTCAGGAATCCTTAATTCACGTAAATTATGTTGATCGGGCTTCAACTGTACAGACTACCGTTCAGGTGTGTATGCATTGTGAAGATCCTGTTTGTGCAAATGTATGTCCTGCTGATGCTATTTCAAGGGACGAATTCGGAATTGTCCATACGGCAAATACCGAAAGATGTATTGGTTGTTCCAACTGTGTGATGGCGTGTCCATTTGGCGTGCCTAAAAAAGAAGAGTCTTACGATTTGATGATGAAATGTACGATGTGCTACGACAGAACCAGCGTGGGCAAAAAGCCAATGTGTGCTACGGTTTGTCCAAGCGGGGCCTTGTTTTATGGCACCAGAGCGGAAATACAGGAAATGCGCCCAAATAGTTCGCCTGTAAATACATTTCTTTTCGGAGAAGAGGTAGTGAACACAAAAGTTAATATTATGATGCCCAAAGGCAGTAATCAATTAATAATTTATTAGAATTCATGTCTAAAGAAGATAATTTAAATAAAAATTGGAAGAAGGATTTTCCAATCGAAAAACAACAGGCAACCAATGTGAGCCGTCGTGATTTTGCCAAATTCCTCACACTGGTATCAGGAGGATTAATGGTTGGAAGCGGCCTGGTGGCAGCCAAAGCGCACCTATTTCCAAAAGATGAACTGGATGGAGAGCACTTTGTCTGTAAAAAAGAAGAGGTGCCGGTAGGCGGTACACGCGCATTTGTGATAAAAGGAAGTACAATCCCCTATATATTGATTCATCTGGAGACGGGAGAGTTCAAAGCGTATGAACAAAAATGTACCCATCTTTCCTGCTCTGTCTTTTACAAGCCCGGTACCGGAATTATTCATTGTCCATGCCACGAAGGCTCTTTTGACGCCCAAACCGGAGATGTTATTGCCGGACCACCGCCCAGGGCGTTGCCTAAACTGCAGGTTTTTTTTAAAGAAAATGCTATTTATGTAAAGGCATCGGAAAATCTGAAAGAAAAAGTAGGATAAATTCGTAAAATTAAGAACCATGAGTACTTTTAGAACTGGTCAGAATCAGGCCAACCCCAATAAGTTAAACGCGATACTTTCAACCATTATTTTTATATTAATACTAAATGTGACTATTCAAATTTGGTTGTTGTATGCGGCCTTGAACAATGCTTTGGATAACAATAAAGAAATCCTTATTCCTGCATTTATTGCGTCATTGATATTATTTCTGATAGGAATTGGTCTGCTGTATTACTTACCAATTGGAAATTTGAAGAAAAAGCACGTATAAATTTGTTTTAGGGTTTTAGATTAGTGTTTTTTAGATGTGAAGTACAATGATAAATGCTTACTGAAAAAAAAATCGTTTGTAACCGCTGTATTTGGAAATTGGAAGAAAGTCTTTAGTCCAAAAACAAATATTAATTGTGGCGGATGTGTTGATCTTAAACTAAATTTATATATTACCATGCATCTGCAACCGGAACGTTGATACCAGTAATGAAGGGCGGCTGATTGAGAGTGGCAGGAATTGCGGCACAACTAACGTTATCTCAGAAATACGTATTTTACCTGTATTTTATTTCAAAAATCATAAAAATATAATTTTAAGGAATAATAAAAAGTTTTGTCTTTCAAGAATTTTGCTAGCTGCTTGTAGTTATACTAATATGTCAGACCTTCAAATACTAAAGATAAAGTAAACTATTGCTGTTCCTGTATTTATATTACACGATAGCAACTTTAAAATAACTAATATGCCAGGGTTAGGATTACATGAAAAGATCACCTGCATTCTCGCTGAGAATTATAACAAAATTTACAGTCTTGAAAAATTAACCAATATGGTTTTTCCCCTCTCAGAATTAACTCATGCTGAATCATATATTGCTGCCGAAAGGGAAAATCAGGCTATGGTGCTGGATGCTTTGCTTTTTCTTTTTGAAAATGGTCAAATATTTTTAGATCCTATTACTGATGAAAGTTCAATGAGAAGATAAAATTCAAAGGCAGCTTCGATATATTATCTGACATAATTGCTATAAATGACATCTTTTTTTTTGTGAGAGAATGGGATATTCAAAAAGCGAATGCTGCATTTATCTGTTTTTTTGAATTAGTGATCAGAAATTTAACGAATTTTATTGTAAAAGCGATCGTTAAATTCTTGTTATCTGGATCATGAGAACAGGTTTTCCAGCTCGCTAAACTGTGATGGATGGTATATTGTTATATCTGGTCGCGGGTTATTGTCGCTAAAATTTCCATTATTTTTTTTTCTTTTTCCGAGATGGTTTTTAAAATCTTTGATGCCTGCTCAATATACTTAAAGTTGCTGGTTTGGCTCACTTTTTCAAATAAATACGAAACTGAAGTCCAAAGTTCTGCAATTTCCATAAACGCCTCATGTCCTGATTTAAGTTGGTCCAATTCAAACATGTCGTAACTTTCTTTTAAAAAATCACGGTACAGGTTTCTAAATAATGCTCCGCCTGTACCTGCCTTTTCCATAAGCATTGCAGCTGTTTTAAAGTCGTTTTCAATATCTTTACTTCTCTTAAACCATTTAATTATTTCTGTACTTGTTTTTAAAATTCCTTTATAGCCAATATTTGTTATAGGTGGATTTATATATTCAGCAGCGTTATTTTTAACTGCAGTTAAAACTGCCGTTTTTAAATCTAATTTATTGTCTGTTTTATCCAAAATATAATACAGGTTTTTAGATGACATTGGACCTTTTGCTGCTCTGGCTAACGACAAACTTTTCAAGCTTGTTTTCACTTTGCCCCCCTGCTGTTTTGTGTCCACCAAATAGGCATTTTCATTATCATAACCATAAATTGCAGTATAATGTCCTGCAAAATGAAATGCCTGTGAAAAATATTGCAAATGAAAACAGTCCAATTTTAATCCGACTGCCTGTCCTTTGTCTAGTAATTCTTTTACGTTCTCCCAGGCCTTTTGGGCTGATGCTGTTTCTTTGACCGACAATACAAGATTTAGATTTCTTGCAATATTTTCAGTTAGAAGGTCCGGTTTTACCCTTCCGCCAATAAAAGGAAAATCCATGGATTTCATGTTCCAGAATATGAATCCGAGTCCTTGTCCCAGTCCAAAAAGCATAGGCTCGGAAAGTTCTATGTTAAGTTGCCCCAACAAAGTTCCTGTTGCTGTTGTTTCGCAATGTTGTCCTTCAAATGCTTTTATGTTATCTATTTTCATTATCGCTCCGATATTGTTTTCTAACTGCCAACTTGCATACTTTTGACAGTATATCTGCCTTTAATAGGTATAGCGTTGCATTGTACGTGTAATGGTTTTACAATACTACGCAAAAATACCAATACATATAGGATTTTTTAATAGTCATGAGAGTTTGTGCAAAAAAAACAGGGTATAAAGAAATCACCCAACTGACAAGGGGAGGTTTTCGGGTCGTAACGCCTCACGGCATTGCCTTTAAGGCCCATATCGGGACGATAAAGATTTAAAAGATTATCGGGGCTGAAAATACTTAGGATCAATGTCCGCCTATGTTAAAAATAACAAGACGCAGCGATTGAGAATTAGGTATGAAGGTATCAGTATATTCTATGGAATCTCGGTAAGATATCAATGAATAATTTTTATATTTGGTGTTAAAGAGCAAGCGTAGTATTTAAAGTAATTGCAATGGAAAAGGGGATGAAACTAAAGGTTCGAAAGCAGCTGGACGGCAAACAGCAGTCCAATATTATCAAATTAAAAGGAAGCCTGATCTCCAGGGGCTACACCGAGATTATACACATTTTGGACCAGGATGAGGAGTTTCATATCAATTCCTTTGATATTGAATCAGCTGTGGCCTTAGAAGTACAGGAATTTATCACGGCTTTTATTGCCAGGGAGCAGCTTGAGGAGAGTGTATCTATTTTTAAGTAGTGAATTGATCGCGGGTATTGGGAATTGTTACCGGTACCTAATCTGAGTGATTAGCATCGTCAATTGTATTTAATCTTTTTTAGCTTTAATTTTTTTTAGGAGCTCATCCCGCTATACGTTCCAATCTTTTGTGCCGAAAACCGGCACAAAAGGATTTTCACTGCTATCGGGGCTAGGGCTCCTGAGGAGCCTGTTTTGTATTATCCTATAACAGGCGCAGCGTGCCACTGCGGTTAAGGAAAAAGCTATCAATAGAAATTTTATTTTTCAGAACTTCCACCATTTTTTATCCTTGTTTTTAGCTGTATCGGTTGCTATGTCTGAACTTAAATTCTCGCCTGCAGCAGCTTTTTCATCTTTACCGAATTGCTGGTCCTCTGAAGACACCGCATCCGAAAGCTTATTTAGTTCTTCAGCAAAGGGATTTTTTTGGGATTTCAAATGAGATTGTAAATCAATACTATATGCATCACTATTCCCATTGGCTTCTGAAGTGGAATCGTCGTCTATTTTTTTAAGGAAGCGGAAATTGAAGTCTATTGGCTTTTCTTTGCCGATTTCAAAAAAGTCGATCGTATATTGGTTTTTATCCAGATTGACCGCCCTTATTCTTCCTTTCTTAAATACCTCATGTAAAACCAAATCCCCGACAGCAAAAAGCTCCTTGTTTTCGGCATCGGAGTTTCTAGCCGGTAGTTTAGAAGCCTGCAGGATTTCAGGGCTTAATTTGCCTTTGCGGATGTAAAACTCCTCGCTGATTTCAAAGAGAAAACGCGAGGGATATTTATTGAGCCCCGTGGTAAAATTATATCCTTCCGAATCGGTGATGTAAAATCTTTTCTCGGCGCGGGTCACCGCAACGTAAGTTAGCCTTCTTTCTTCTTCAATGGCTCGGGTTCTTCTTTCTTTGATCGACAGTGCGCTTGGCAGCACGCCTTCGGTAAAACCGCAAAGGAAGACATAAGGGAATTCCAGTCCTTTTGATATGTGGATGGTCATCAGTTTTACCTTATCCTGATTTTCATTATGGGTGTCCAAATCCGTGTACAGTGCAATTTCCTGCAGGTACTCTTCCACGTTGATGGGCTCTTTATATTCTTTTTCAAGCAGCAGCATGGAACTGACAAGCTCCTTGATGTTTTCCAGGCGGTCCTCATCCCCGTCTTTTCTGTACAATTCGGCCAGTCCGCTTCTCTCGAGTATCTCTTTAACCAGGTCCGATATGGATTTAGTTTTGGCGAGCTCTTTTAGTTCGGCAATTAAATCCAGAAATTCAGCGGCGCCTTTTTTAGACAATTCCTTGTCGGTACTGTTTTGTTCCAGCGCACGCAGAAGCGAAAGGTTTTGCTCGCGTCCCAGATAACTCAGGCGCTCGATAAACTTCTTGCCAAGGCCCCGGGAGGGATGGTTGAACATACGAAGGAATGAAATATTATCACCTGTTACTATTAGCCTTAAAAGGGATAAAACATCCTTGATCTCCTTTCGCTCAAAGAACTTAACACCGCCAAAAATGGTATAGGGGATGTTTTCCTTGATCAGTGACTGCTCTATGTTTCTGGAGATATGATTGGCACGGTACAGTATGGTGATATCGGAATATTTTGCCTTTTCGGTTTTAAGGATCTCCTTGATTTCCGAGGCTACCCAGAGTGATTCCTCAAAATCATTTTTGCCGTGAAAATGAACCACTTCAACTCCTTCGGGCTTCTCGGTAATCATATCCTTATCGACCCTTATTTTGTTGTTTTTAATAATGTGGTTGCCAACTTTCAGGATGTTGGGCGTAGAGCGGTAGTTCTGGTTCATGATGATCGTCTCGCAGTTTGGAAACATTTTGTCAAAATCCACCAGGTATTCGGGTTTGGCACCGCGCCACTCGTAAATGGTCTGGTCGGGATCGCCCACCACAAATAAGTTTTGATGGATGCGCGAGAGCATTTCAACAAGCTCAAACTGGCTGTCGGAGCTGTCCTGGGCCTCATCAACCTGTATGTAATGCATGTTTTGCTGCCATTTTACCAGTACCTCATTAAAAGTCGTTAGGATCTGTACTGTAAAATGTATCAGATCATCAAAATCCAGGGCATAGTTCCGCTTCTGTTTATCCAGATATTTGTGAAATACCTTAAGAGATAAATTCTCGGTCTTTTCGTCCTCAAAACTTTTATTGGCCAGGATGTAGCTTAAATAATCCGAGGTGCCCTTTGATTTGGAAATGAACTGCAGGACCTGTTTGAAAGTCAGGTTTTTGGAGTTGATTTCCAGCTCGTTAAACACTTCTCGAAGAATCGTCTTTTGATCTTCCGCATCCAGTATGATAAAATTTTTGGGATAGTGGATCTTATTTATTTCCTCGCGAAGAAACCGTACGCAAAAACCATGATAGGTGGTGATAAGGCTCACATCATAGGTATCGCCAATGAGCATTTTTACCCTTTTTTTCATTTCCTGCGCTGCTTTGTTTGTAAAGGTCACGCATAGTATATTGGAAGAGTTGATCCCAAGCCTGTCCACAATATAAGCAAACCGGGAGGTAAGGGCTTTTGTTTTCCCTGATCCGGCCCCGGCAATTACCCGCACATACCCTTCGGTAGTTTTCACTGCTGCAAGCTGTTTTTGGTTAAGGTTCTCTAAAATCGGATCAATCATTTTGTTATTATAGGATTTAAAAGATATTGCTGGTATTTTTGGATCGTACCGGACGTATTGTACTTGTCGGATAAAATCAAAAATCCTGAAAGGAATTTACCATAAAAATACTAAATTCTTTTCAAGATCTATGAGTGTCATTATAATACGCTGATGTTAAATATCGGAGAGCTTCGAAGGATCGGTGGCCTCGGCAATGCTTTTTCCCTCAGGATTGTTTTTTTTGTCTGAAGCATCATCCAGGTCATCCTCCTGATAGTCATTCAGGCGGCCGGCTTCTCCGGTACCTGCACCGGGCTGCATACTTCCCGAACCGCTGTAGGCGCTGTTGGCATTTTGATTTGTACTTTCCTGATCGTTTTCGGATTTGTTTCTATTCGTTTCCATGATTTTCATTTTTATCGGTTTTCTCTTTATGGTTTTTGAGTAGCTCGCGGGCCTGTTTAAGGCCGGTGGCTATGGCGATTCCTTCTTCCGCGCCGTCCTGGAGCAGGGCATTGGCTATTTCTACTGCCTTTTGCCTTACCTCGGCGGGCTGGTTTTTATAAGATGGGGGATAGTCCCCGTTGTACCAGGGCATGATTAATTATTTTCTGCCAGATAATCCCTGACGTCATCCACTCTGGTGCCTGCAGCCCTCACGGCACTTTTTAATGTTTCCTGCGGTACATTGAACTTTTCAGACCAGTACTGTACCTCATATGATTCATTGATATTAATCTGCGAATCATCTGCTTTTCCTATTTTTGATTTATCATCCATGATTTTTGCATTTAATAGTTTAGCTAAAGTTACCATAACAGTGCAGAAATTCTGTTACAGGAAAAACGCTGATTTTTATAGGATTGCTATGATGCGCAGAGCTAATTCATTTGAAAATGGATCCGTTCGGGTTATCTCACCTGACGAAAAGTAAGGTTGATCCTGGGCAGCACTTCCCGGGCTGTTTTGGGTACCTGATGTTCCCAATAGGTATTGGTATGTCCGGCCATAAGCAGAAAAGTACCGTGATGCAGGGGAATTTCAATTTGCGGAATATGCTTTAGGGTTTTATGGCGCAGTCGGAAAAGGCGCGTTTCCCCAAAGGTAACCGAGGCGATGTTCATGTCCTTGTTGGTGCTGGTGGTTTTATCGCTGTGCCAGCCAACACCGTCGCTGCCATCCCTGTAGAGATTAAGCAGTACTGCGTTGAATTCGATATTGGTATGCTGCTCCACACGTTCCCTGATCTGAAGCAGTGCTTTAGGCCAGTCGGGATTTGACTTTCTTTCAGGTCTTCTTGTCTCCCCATACCAGGAAATCATTCTTGGGGCTGTGACCACCTTGTCGTACATGGGCATTTCATATTCCCTCCACTGGGTGGTATGGTATAAAAAGTTATAGTAATAATCGGATTCTTCCTTACTGAAAAAATTATCAATCAGCATCAGGTCCGCATCAGGGACGTCAAATGTTCTTTTGCCGCCTTTGCCTGATGAAAAAATTTCGGTGTCATCAAATAGCATCATTTTCATAAGTTTTAAATTGTACACTTTACAAACCATAACCTGACAATCAAATAAAGCATTCTTAATTGCTCATCTTTAGTCTTGGCAGGTTGATTTCATGTTCCTGAGGGTAGGGTTGGCGGTCGGTCATGCTGACATCCTCACGCAGCTGCTGGTGCGCTTTAAACTGCCGCTCATCAGAGTTGGAATACCTGGGATCGGCAATAAAAGGCATCTTTGCCATTTTGGTAACGGTAATAGTAGGGAAGTGGTAATCCACTTCCACATGGCCAAGCAGCAGATAACAGCCTCCTCCCTGAAAGGGATATTCCTTTAGGCTTCCTGTGAAATGGGCCGTATCAAAAAGCTCACCTTCAGCGTCTATCCAGGTTCCAAAATACATGGCGCCCATCTTGGTAGGCACATGTTTGCGCGAGATCAGATAGGCCAGCATTCGGACTGTTTTTTTATGATGCCCCAGAAGATCTTTGGCCATTACATCACCGCGGAATTTTGTCTGCAGCAGATCAAAAGGCGAACAGGAAACAGGGAAACTTAAAAGCTCGATCTCATCAAAGGCATCTTCAAAGGCAGAGCGCGCGAGCTCCGGCAATTCATATTCCTTGACAGGTTCCTGAATCAGCATCAGGCTTCTGTTCTCGGGTTTGAAATTTACCATGATAAGCCGGGCAATAACCAGCAATTGATTTTTTGTCTTGCCCGTAAAGCGAAAGGCACCTATAAAAATCAAAATCTGTATACCCTCGATACCGATGGGAATACGGTTAATAAAATCCTCAAGGGATTTATACTCCCCGTTTTGTTCCCGTTCTGTTTGTATTTGTATCGCGATTTTGGATTCCAAACTCTGCAGGTGCATAAATCCCAGATAGACATCAGAGCCGTAAAGGGTGGTTTCAAACTCGCTTTTGTTCACGCATGGATTGTGAATTTTAGCGCCTGACATCCTTGCTTCATGTACATAAACTTCAGTGCGGTAAAAACCGCCCTGGTTGTTGATCACGGCCACCATAAATTCGATAGGATAGTGCACTTTCAGATAAAGGCTCTGGTAGCTTTCCACGGCATATGATGCCGAGTGCGCTTTGCAGAACGAGTATCCGGCAAAGGATTCGATCTGACGGTAAATTTCCTCGCTGAGTTTCATCGGATGCCCTTGCGCCTGGCAGGAGGCAAAGAAATTATCCTTCACTTTCTGAAGTGCCGCTTTAGAGCGCCCTTTCCCTGACATAGCACGGCGCAGGATATCACCGTCTGCTGCGGGAAGCCCTCCATAGTGCAGGGCGATTTTGATCACATCTTCCTGATACACCATAATCCCGTATGTTTCCCCAAGCTGCTGCTCGAACACGGGATGGAAATATTCGAATTGATCGGGATGGTTATGGCGGAATATATATTCTTTCATCATTCCGGACTGCGCCACCCCGGGACGAATGATGGATGATGCCGCTACAAGGGTTTTATAGTTGTTGCATTTCAGACGGCGCAAAAGCCCACGCATGGCTGGGCTTTCTATGTAAAAGCAGCCGATAGTTTTCCCTATTCCCAAAAACGCATTGCAGCTGGCTTCATTTTTTGAAATTGAGGTATCGCGGATATTCAGACGAATACCCCTGTTTTTCTCAATAAGCTTCACGCTGTCATCGATATGGCCAATCCCGCGCTGGCTTAGGATATCGAATTTCTCAAGGCCGATGTCCTCGGCTATATGCATATCAAAAAGCACAATTGGAAAACCTTTTGGAGGCATTTCCAGGGGCGTGTAATTGGTAATTGGCTCCTCGGAGATCAGGATTCCGCAGGAGTGCATGCTTCGCTGGTTGGGGTATTTTTCGAGCAGCATTCCATATTCCTGGACCTGTTTTACGACTTTACTCGTCGAATGAAGCTCTATCGGGTTTTTAGCCAGCGCATCGAGTTCTTCCTTTGGAAGCCCAAAGACTTTTCCGACTTCCCGAAAAATGGAACGGTATTTAAATTCCACATTGGTGCCGCAGAAAGCTACATGCTCGTAACCATAGCGGGAGAAAATATATTCCAGGATCCTGTCGCGCTCTTTCCAGGACCAGTCAATATCAAAATCAGGAGGGCTCTTGCGGTTTAGGTTCAGAAACCTTTCAAAGTATAAGTCGAGTTCCAAAGGACAGATATCAGTAATACCCAGACAATAGGCAATAATGCTGTTGGCACCGCTTCCACGGCCAATATGCAGGAAGCCCTGCGAGTTGCTGAATCGGATGATGTCCCATGTAATTAGAAAGTAACCGCTGAACTGGAGCTGGTCTATAACCTTAAGCTCCTTGAACATTCTGGATTTGGCTTCTGCATTATTTTTACCATAGCGCCATTCAAGCCCCTGCTTTGCCAGGGTGGTGAGAAGGTTCATATCATCCTTGCGGTTATTGGTGTAAAATTTCTTGTTTTTGGGCGTTTTGAAATCAAATTCAAAATGGCAGTTTGCTATTATTTTCTCGGTATTTAAAATAATCTGAGGATATTCTGAGAAGCATGACAACAGCGTTTCGAGTGGTACCATCACTTCGGTGGGACTGCAATAATCAGAAGCAGTAAGCCTTGAAAGAATAAGGTTCATATCAATAGCCCGAAGGATCCGGTGCAGGTTATATTCCCTTTTGGTACGAAATGTTACCGGCTGCAAGATGACCATTTTAATCTGTCTTTTTTTCCAGTCCGATAATACCAGTTTTTGCAGCTGATCGGGACGAATGCCGATGTATTCATGATCACGAAGTAATTCAGGAACATTCTCCAGGGGATAGATAATAAAAACATCCTTAAAATCAGGAGCAGAGATTGGAAGTGCTGTTTTTTCAAAATTATGTTTGGTCAAAAAGCGGTTCATCTGTGCAAGGCCCGATGCATTTTTGGCCAGACCAATATAGCGCAGCTTGTGTTCACATCGAAATTCCATTCCCACAATTGGCTTAATGCCTGCAGCATTGCAACCCTTTATAAAATCATAGATTCCAGTTACCGTATTAACATCGGTTAGTGCCATAGCTTTAACCCCTGAGGCAACAGCCTGGGAAATCAACTCGTCAAGTGGAATAGTGCCATAACGAAGGGAATGGAAGGAATGACAATTGAGATACATCTATTCTGATTTACGTTTTAAAATTTCATTTTTATTGTTGGGTTTAAACGAGGCCCCTGCGCAGCGCATTACAGCGTCAAAGCCATATCGGGTCTTCATTCGGTCCATAGCCTGATAGAGTGCCAGCATTTCCTGAGTATCCTCAAACAGATCAATTTGGTAGGTACCACGGACCAAACCGCTGAACCGGACGCCGATAAGGCGAAGGCGCATACGGCGCTGGTAGAGTTTTTCAAAAAGGTCCGTTACGGTTTTAGTCAGGATGTGATCCGCTGAGGTATACTGCACCCGGCACTGTTTGGTTTCGGTATCAAAGTTGGCGTAACGTATTTTAATTGTCACTGTTGATGTCAGCCACTCTTCAGATCGCAATTGAAAAGCCAGTTTTTCCACCATTCCAAGAATCACCCTTCGCAGCCGGTCAATATCAATAGTATCCTGCATAAAAGTATGTTCGGTGGAAATAGATTTTCTCTCTGTATAAGGTTCCACAGGATTATTGTCAATGCCATTGGCTTTTTTCCAGAGCTCAGAACCATTTTTGCCGATCATCTGCTGCAATACTTCACATGGCATTTTAGAAAGGGTTTCAATTTTTCTGATACCGATTCTTGATAGCAGCTGGAAGGTCTTTTCACCTACCATGGGTATTTTCTGAATGGATAAGGGATTTAAAAAAGACTGCACTAAATGCTCAGGAATCTCTAAATTCTGTTTTTGTTTTCCTTCTCCTGTTCCGATTTTCGATACGGTCTTGTTAATCGAAAGGGCAAAGGTGAGGGGCAGTCCGGTTTCTTTTGTGATGGTCTGCGCAAGTTCGTTTGTCCATTTGTAGCTGCCATGGAACTTGTCCATGCCGGTGATGTCCAGGTAAAATTCATCGATGCTGGCTTTCTCCACAACGGGCGCTTTCTCTTGAATAATCTGGGTGATATCATGGGAAAGGCGCGAGTATAACTCCATGTCGCCTTTCATGATTTTGGCCTGCGGGCAGAGCTTCATGGCCATGTGGATGGGCATGGCAGATCGCACTCCAAATCTTCGGGCTTCGTAAGAGCAGGATGCCACAACACCCCTTTCACCGCCCCCGATAATCAGCGGTATCCCGTCGAGTTCTGAATTTGTCAGTCTTTCGCAGGACACGAAAAACGTATTCATATCGATATGTACAATAGACCTTTCCATCCTCTTTTCTCATTTTATACAAATCAAAATTAGTACAGATAATAACAATATTTAAAAATAATATGTTCTAATTTGGAACAAATTTCATTTGTCATTTTTTTCCTATAGGACAAATGTGCGCCAATATTGAAAACTTTAAAAAACAGCAAGATTAAGAAAAGGTAAAAAGAATTTTTTTTAATGTGTTTTTTCTGAATTATGCCTTATCTTTACCATCCCCTTATCAAATTCAGGATATCATTTTGCAGTTTTAAAATGGCATGACCTTTACTTTGGAATATTGTTTATCCAAAGCAGCTTTCTATTTTATCGTTTAATGTAAATTGTAGTAAAATGGCATTTGAAAAATACAATTCCCAGCGGTTTATTTACCAGGCCGATGACGACAGCGATGACAGGGAGTTCTTTGCTGACGCGGTAAGTGAAATTGATGCAGATCTTATCCTAAAACAGGCTCCCGACGGCATGCATTTAATGGATGAACTTCTCGCGCTTGCAAGTTCTGATCTTCCCGAATTTATTTTCCTTGATATCAATATGCCGGGTAAGTCAGGACTGGAATGCCTTCAGGAAATTAGAAGTCTTCAGGGAGGTCTTAAAGAAGTGAACATTGTGATGCTTTCCACCAGCAGTGATCCTGAGAATATCCGCAGGGCATCGGAGCTCGGCGCTACCTTTTACGCGGTGAAACCCAGCTGTTTTGAGAGACTGAAGTCTTTGCTTGAAGAGGTGCTGTCGATGGATCTTATTGGTGCAGGTGAGGGAAATAAAAAGTTTCTTTTGGTTTAGGTTTTGGGTTGCTGATTAGCGATTTTTATAAACTTGACGCTATTGAAAATGCGATTTAGATTAGCGGGGGCTGCAGGGAGAATCATTATATTCCTGCACATGAATTGTCCTAATAGCTATTCCCATCATCATTTGGTATCTTTATTTTGATGTTGCAAAAAATATAGTTTTTCTCTTTTTATTATTTTTGGAGCTTTTCCCGCTATACGTTTCAATCTTTTGTGCCGAACCCCGGCACAAAAGGATTTCCACTGCTATCGGGGCTTGGGTTGCGGCGTAGAAGTGATGGGCAGGCCGGTTCTTTTATAATAGTGTGCGCCAATTCATTTGTCCATTTACAGCTGCCATGAAATTTATCCATGCCGGCGATATCCATATAAAATTCATCGATACTCGCTTTTTCCACCATGGGCGCTTTTTCCTTAATGATCTCGGTGATGTCATGGAAGAGCCTTGGGTATAATTCCATGCCGCCTTTCATGATTTTGGCCTGAGGGTAGAGCTTCATGGCCATGTAGATGGGCATGGCCGAACGTACCCCGAAACGTCTGGCTTCATAATAGCAGGAGGTTATAACACCTCTTTCACCGCAATATTTTCACACAGTGCACTAGGTTAAAACACAGGAATTTTAAAATTCGGGATAGAAAAGAGGTCATGGAGGTAATAAAGAATTTAATATGCCTTTTCTTAAATTGTACTATTTTGAAATATATATTAAGCTGTATTTGATTTGATAATAGGGGATAATTTATTTTCTATAAAAAAATATTTGTAATTTTAGGTAAAAACAATTACATGCCACATAAATCCTTCAAATTGAATAATGAGATATTGCGCAGTCTTGCCCAAAATCATAACAGGAGTTTCACTCTGGAGGAATTGACCACAATGGTAAGTCCTTATCCTGATTTGGTGATTAGTAATAATGACCCTATAGCTGTGGAAAGGGAAAACCAGGCCAGGGTTTTGGAGGCTTTACTTTTTCTGGCCGATCATGGCCTGATATTCCTAAATCCTTTTACAGACCAAAGTTGTATCAGATAAGATTGAAATAATAACTATAATTTCTATATCTTTGATAATCTGCTGTTTGTAACACTTGTTAAGCATGTCCTTGTCAATCTTATAGCATTAATTTAGCAGCAGTAAACCTTAACTATATTTGAAGAGCAGGTATTTCCACTTGCTTTTTTGATGTATTTGTTTACCAGCTTCCAGTTGGTGTCTAAGCAAATATTCAAACGGGCTTTGTAGGATTGACCAGTTGATAAAATATTGCTTTAATTTCAAATTGAAATAATGAAAAAGCTATGATAAAACAAAACAGTGCCTGCTCTCATTGCAAAGTTTCTGAGAAAAAATTAATATCCGCCTGCATATTTGACCTCTAATTCGGCAGCCTTTGTCAACTTTCAGTTTTTATTTTTCAAGATTTAATGTGCCGCGATTCTGCACAAAACTTAAAGTAGTACAAGTAGTGTTTTTTTGCAGTGCTGCAGAAAATGTTTTGATTATGAGTTGTTTATATTCATGTTTATAAAATATTATTTTTTAGGTTACACCGTTTTTATTAGAAAATTATTGTTAAATTTACAAATGCTCCCACAATTTGAATCCTTAATTTAGTGGTAAATTAAGTGTTTTTCGAATATAACAAAAATTGCATTTCTCCATTTGAACATTTTTATACTATTTTGACTTTTTAAGATTGATATTTCCTGTAGCTGCTACGTATAAAATAGATTTTTTTAAAAGATTAATTACTAATAAATTTCGAAATTATGCAAAAATCACTTTTATTTTTTATCACACTGCTGTTTTTTACAAACTGTAAAAAAGAAAGTTCTGCACCAAATGATTTAAGTCCCCAACAAGCAAAAGCCCTTGCAAAAGAGGCCTATATTTATGGTTATCCGATGCTCATGGGATACCGGTCATTGTACTACACAGTGATAGATCAGAAAAGCCCGGGATATCGAAGCGGGCTCAATGAAATTACCCACGACAGGCGGCCTGCCGATGACACAAGGAAAGATGTGGTTTCTATGAATGCAGATACACCGTATTCAATGTTTGCACTGGATTTAAGAAGCGAACCCATGGTTGTCTCAGTGCCTGCTATTAAGGACAGGTATTATGTGTTTCAGTTCATCGATCTTTTTACACATAATTTTGCTTATATAGGAACACGGGCTACTGGAACTGATGCGGGGGATTATTTGTTTGTTGGCCCGGATTACAAAGGCGAAATTCCCGCTGGAAAATTCAAGAAAGTTTTTCATGTGGAAAGCCAGATTGCCACCGGTATTGGAAGGACCCAACTCTTTGGCAGTAAGGATCTGCCAAACGTCATTAAAATACAGGATAAATACAAGCTTACTTCAATGAGCCGGTTTTTAGGAACCCAGCCAACTACAAAAGCCCCTGAAATTAAATGGACAGCTCTTAATGCCAAAGATTTTGAAGATGTAAATTTTATCAAATATTTAAATCTGTATCTAAACTTAGTTAAGCCATTCCATAAAGAAGATGCGGGCGATATTGCAAGATTTGAAAAAATAGGAATAAAACCCGGAGCTGATTTTGAATCCTCACAGCTAAATCAGGAAATTGTAAAGGCTATTAATGAAGGCGTGAAGGAAGGAATTGCGGCAATCAAGGAAAAGGCGGCACATATAAGCGAACAGAAAAATGGCTGGAATATGATGGATCCTTTCGGCAATAGGGCATTTTATAAAAAAGACAGACTATTGCGCGCCGCGGCTGTTATGGTTGGAATTTACGGAAATGATAAGGTTGAAGCTTTTTACCCTGTTGCTTATATCGATAAAGAGGGAGAGGTGCTGAATGGAAAAACAAATAAGTATCAGATTCATTTTTCCAAAGATGAGATTCCGCCCGCAAAATATTTTTGGTCCATAACCATGTATGATAAAAGCGCAGACGGGACGGGCGGATATTTGATTAAAAACCCTATTGACAGGTTTCTTATCAATTCTACTTCTGAAGGGCTCACGTATGATAAGGATGGAGGGCTGACAATCTATATTCAAAATCAGAAACCCGAAAAATTAAAAGAGTCCAATTGGCTTCCCGCTCCAGCAGAAGAATTTTATTTAATGGCCAGGATTTACGGACCCAAGGAGGCTGCTTTCAACGGCAGTTGGTCCCCGCCGGCAATTGAGAAAGTAAACTAGTTTTTTTTAAATAGGAATTCCAAAAAGAATATTTATGAAAAAGATATTACTACTATCGCTTTTAACAGCAATTTCAATAATTTTTACGTGTTGCAAAAAAGACAATAAGGGCACTGAGATAAGTGACGCAGCCCATGATCCAGCCAAAGTGGATCTCAAAGAAATCAGGGAAATCACAAAGCAGGCATACATATACGGATTTCCCCTGGTGGATAACACCAGGATACAATATGCTTATTTTGTAGACAAGCAAAATCCTGAATATAAAGCGCCATGGAATACAATTCGTAATATTCCCCGTGTTTTTACATCCCAGGATAAGGCTGTTCAGACTCCAAACTCCGATACTCCTTACTCGTGGATTGGACTGGATTTAAGATCGGAGCCTGTTGTTTTTATTATACCTCCTATTGAAGGGAACCGGTATTGGAGTTTGCAGTTAATTGATTTATATACCCATAATTTTGCTTATTTGGGAAGCCGCTCGACTGGAAACAACGGGGGTGTTTTTATGCTTACAGGACCCAACTGGAGGGGAGAGACCCCAAAAGGCATTACCAAGGTCATTGCGTGCGAGACTGAAATTGCAATGGGGATTATACGCACCCAGTTATTCAACCCCGGCGATTTGAAAAATGTAGAAAAAATACAAAAGCAATATGGTCTGAAAACACTTTCTGCCTATTTGGGCAAACCGGCTCCCCCGCAAGCAAGACCAATTGATTTTATAGAGCCTCTTACACTGGAAGAACAAAAAAAATCTTTGGAGTTCTTTAATAATTTAAATTTTGCCCTGCAGTTTTGTCCGGTACATCCTTCTGAAAAAGATTTACGGGCCCGATTTGCCAAAATTGGAATTCAGCCGGGAAAAGTTTTTAATCCTGAGAGTCTGGGACCTGAAGTTAAAAATGCTATGGAGGAGGGAATAAAAGACGCATGGCTGGAAATGGATGATTTGAAGAAAAAATTAATAGCGGGCAAAGTTTCTTCAGGTGATGGTTTTGGGACCAGGGAATCGCTGAAGAACAATTACCTTTTCAGAATGAGCGGCGCTTTTCTGGGAATCTACGGAAATTCCAAACAGGAGGCTATTTATCCGGCCTATTATGTGGATAGTACGGGCAAAAAATTGAATGGCAAAAATCGTTATACTTTGAGATTTCCCCCCGGACAGCTTCCCCCGGCCAATTCTTTTTGGTCCATTACCATGTACGATCAGCCGGCAAGCCTTCTGGTGGCAAACCCGCTTAACCGTTACCTGCTTAATTCAACGATGCTGCAAGGGTTTAAAAAAGATGCCGACGGGGGCTTCACGTTTTTGATTCAGGCTGATTCACCCGGGAAAGATAAACAGCCCAACTGGCTTCCGGCGCCAAAGGGCGATTTTGCTCTAATCATGCGGCTGTACTGGCCAAAACAAGAAGCTTTAAACGGAACCTGGAAACAGCCTGAGGTGGTTAGGATTTGAATTTATTGAATTAATTAAGATATTCAGGAAAGTTAAGGGCGTATTTTTGCCCTTAACTTTTAAATCCCATTTGGATTTCCCTGAAGCTTTAGGGGGTATCTGATCCCTAACCATTAAAATTTTCGCTGGGAAGGTTTAATATTCCCCGGTGCATCATGACCAGCCTCATTTCTGGTAAGCTCATCTTCTTTAAGCTCTTCATTTCCAAGCTGCCCAATTTCGAATTCCTTCTTTACCGAATTGTCCTTTTCGGGCGCCATGGTTTCAAATTGGTTGCTTTGATCCTCATCGCTGCTTTGGGTATCCATATCCCTTTGAGACCCCTTTGAAGGGTCATTATCTGTAAGGTACTTTTCTATGTCCTTCACCGTTATGTCTTTGGGGCCGCTTTGGGGTTCCTTATAAGGGTGCTGCGGGTCATGGGGGCTGGGTGTTTTTGGCTGCGCGTTTTGGGGCTTTGATCGGGTTTTGGGAATTACGTCGTCCTTGTGGTAATTTTTTGTTGTATGGGGATTTTTTGTTTTATTTTTTGAATTAGATTATTGCTGTGGTTTTTTTGAAAGGGGTGCCGGGGGCAGGCTGGGCGGTATGGGTGTGCTTGACCGGGGTTGTACTTTGTTTTTAGTCTCTTGTCTTTTTCTTTTGTCAAATTTAAAAAGGATAGTAATACTTTTTTTTACAGAATAATGGTTTGCATTCATAAAATAGCGATCAGATTATCAGGCGGGTAGGTAATATTACTTTTAGGTTTAATGTTATTTTTTAGGAGCTTTTTCCCGCTATCCGCTCCAATCTTTTGTGCCGAACCCCGGCACAAAAGGATTTCCACTGCACACGAGCGAAGCGAACTGGCGAAGCAATCGGGGCTAGGGAAGTTGAATCCGTTTTTTAGTGGTTGCCATTTTAATTGAGGTATTGTCTTTGGTTTTGCATTTCTTCTTATTTACGATTCCCGATCCAGCTTATTTAAATGGCATGCTTTAAACAAAAGAAAATATTTAATAGCCAGAAAATGGAACCAGATAAATTGCTTAAAACTGGTGCAAGTTTCAGGACTTACCAATTGACTTGTTATGTAATAGTATTATTTCTCATAAGGTTTTGTAAAAATAGATTTTAAAGACAGTTTTGCAGATGTTTTTTACTTACTTGTAAACATTTCGTTTGATTCTTCAGCGGTAATTTCAATAAATCTTTCATAGTGCTTTAGTACATCACTAATAAGTTCGTCTTTAGTAAAATACTGAACATCATAACCCGCCCTTGTATCGCCAAAATAAGTTTTTGGGTAATAAGTCTCACTGCTCTGCAGTTCCGGCAGATTCTTCTCTTGGACCAGTTACTCTGAAATTGTTTTTGCCTGTACCTTAACTCCGTAAATGAAATTATGAATTACATTATGAGAAATTTCCATTTCCATACTTAAAGGATCAAAAGCCGACCGGATTGAAACATCAATTCCTCGCGAGGCAAATTTTTGAAGACGAAATTAAAGCTTTTTCAGAAGATAAAAAACTATCATGGTTCTTGTAAATAACAGATTCAATACCACATTTACGAAGTTCTGTACCGCGTATAAAAGCGAGCACGAACAGTAAAATGAGAGTTATGAATTTTAGTTTTTTCATTTACAGATTTGAGAATTATAATTTGTCGCCAGGCAAGGGCTTAAATTGGTAGACAACAAATATAATCATTTTGAAAAAGGAAACGATTCTTAATAATTAAAAAATAAAATAAAAAATAAGCTTAAAATATTATTTTACAAAAGAGGTTTGCGTTATATGATATTTGATTTGTGTTATTTATAAAAAAAATCCCATCTGGGGAAATGGGATTATAACTGTATTTTTTGATGCTGCTCAAAATTTACAGTTTGGTATAAAGTGATTTTAATATATTGCTCCTCCTAAAGCTTTATAAAGCATAACCTGAGCATTCGCATTTTTTAATTGTATAGCTACAAAATCCAGTTCAGCCTGCAGTTTGTTTTTCTGAGCACTGATTATCTCAAGATAATTGGCATAACCGCTTAGATATAAGTTATTAGAAACATCGACGGCTATTGCAAGGTGTTCAATTTCTTTTGATTTATATTTCAGAACATCTTCAAAAGCTTTTGTCCTATGAAGCAGTGCGCTTAGTTCATTGTAGGCTGTCGTTATTGTATTCTGATACTGGAGAAAATAGATTTCCTGCTTTCTATTGGCTGTAAAAAATTCATTTTTGATCTGTCCCTTATTGAAAATGGGCGCTGTCAGTCCGCCAAGCAATTGCCAGGCAACTGATCCGCTGTCAAAAAAAGTAGAGAATGAAAAAGAATTAAGTCCGCCGTAGGCACCTAAGTTTACACTTGGAAAAAACGCAGCCCTTGCGGCCTTGGCATCAGCATTTGTTGCAAGCAATTCGAAATAGGCTTTTGATACATCGGGTCTTTTATGGATAATGGAATCCACGCTTATTTTTTGATTTAATACTTCAAGATGCCCCGATATAAAATCAGTACTTCTCTCGACACTGCCTCCGTACTCTCCAAGCAGGTTAAGCATTGCTTTTTCTGTCTGGTCAATTTTAAGGTTCAGCTGCTCGGCTTCAGCCAAAATATTATTATTTTGGGCATGGAATTGCTGCACAGCTAATTCTGTTGCTTTTCCTACCGATCTTTGTGCAGAAATAATATCGAGTGCACGATGTTGGGTATCGAGGTTTTCCTTGTAAATAACAGCTTGTTTATCCAACGCGATTAGCTCATAATATAACTCTGCAATATCGCTGAGTAGTTTGGTCTGCAATAAACGAACGCCTTCTTTTGATGCAAAATATCTTTGAAGTGCCGCTTTTTTTCGATTTTTCAGTTTTCCCCATATATCAGCTTCCCACGAAACTTTTGCACCCAAAAATAAATTGGGTGTTACATCAGTCGCAATTCTTTGTTTGTCGCTAATATTTTGCGAAAAATTGGTATCAAAATTTCCAACGCCGTCCATAGTATATTTGCCATAATGCGTTCCTGAAATATCGGCTTGTAAATCAAGAGATGGCAAGAGCGCAAGCTTAGCGGCTTTCAGATGAGAGTTGGCAATCAGTATTCGCTGTTCCATAATTAAATAATCAGGATTCTGAGCGATGGCTTTATCTAATAGCTGTTGCAGCTTAGGGTCTTTAAAATAAGTCTCTACTTTTAGCGGAACAAAACTTTTAAGGCCTTCAGTTGTTTTTTTGCTTTTTAAATCAAAATTCTCAGGGAGTGCTTTCGGGGTTAAATTTTCATTGATTTTAGGAGCAGAGCAGGCCGTAAGTAGTGCAATGCTTCCATAAATTATATATCGATTTATGATGTCTTTCATTTTAAATTTATTTTTTCAAAGATTTTTCAAGTTTTGCAAACAGGATATAAAGTCCGGGTATTATAATAAGTCCGAATACAGTTCCTATTAACATTCCCCCTGCAGCTGCAGTACCTATTGACCGGTTTCCGACAGCACCGGCTCCAGAAGCTATACACAAAGGTATCAGTCCTGAAATAAAAGCAAAAGATGTCATTAGAATAGGTCTGAAGCGTAGCTTTGCGCCTTCAATGGCAGCTTGCGAAATATCACTTCCCAGTTTATTTTGAGCCATGGCAAACTCCACAATTAATATGGCATTTTTGGCTAGCAGTCCTATAAGCATGACCAGCGCCACCTGGGCATAAATGTTATTGTCCAGTCCAACCATTAACAAGGCGAGATAAGAACCAAAGACACCTACAGGCAGACTTAAAAGTACAGGGAAGGGAAGAAGTAAACTTTCATATTGCGCCGCAAGAAGTAAGTAAACAAACAAAATACATAATGCAAAGATGTATATCGTTTGGTTTCCTGAGAGAATTTCTTCACGAGTCATACCCGACCACTCAATTTCGAATCTGCCGGGCAGTTTTTCCGCTGCAATTTTTTCTACTGCGGCAATGGCTTCTCCAGAGCTGTAGCCTTCGGCAGGTTCACCGTTTATCATGGCAGACATATACATGTTATATCGGGTTAAAACTTCCGGACCGTATACTCGTTCAAGTCTAATGAAGGTAGAGAAAGGCACCATTTCCCCGGCGTCATTTTTTAAATACATATCCAAAATACTCTCCGGACTTCTTCTAAATTGTGGACTCGCCTGTACCATTACTTTATACATTTGAGAAAAACGGATAAAATTTGTGGCATAAAAAGAACCCAGCATGGTCTGTAATGTTGACATGGCATTATCTACAGAAATTCCTTTTTTAGCTGCAAGATCATAATCAATATGGATTAGATATTGCGGAAAAGTGGCATCAAAACTGGTAAATGAGTTCAGTATTTCGGGTGAAGCATTTAATTCCTTTATGAAGTTTTTGGTAACCTGATCGGTGTTGTTTATACTTCCTCCTGATTTGTCCAATAATCTCAGTTCAAATCCACTTGTATTACCAAAACCGGGAACAGTAGGCGGGGCAAAAATTTCGATCTGAGCATCAGAAATGTTTTTTGTTTTTTCGCTAAGCTGCGATATAAATTCGGTTACCGATATATCGCGCTGCTTCCAGTCTTTCAGATTAATCATTCCCATACCGTAAGAAGCTCCTGCGATTTCTGTCACAACGCTGTATCCTGCAAGAGTAGTCACATTATCAACTCCATTAATTCCTTTTGCGAGGCGCGTAACTTCATCTAGCACTTTTTCTGTTCGTTCTACCGTTGCACCCTGTGGCGTCGTAACGCTAACATAAATCATACCCTGATCTTCAGAAGGGATGAATCCTGAGGGAAGGAATTTGCTGGATCCCCAGGCAAAAAAGCAGAATACGACAAGCAAACCTATAGTTACAGAGGTTCGGTCAGCAAATTTGGCAAGTATTCTGATATACCCTGAAGTTACTTTATCAAACCACGAATTGAACCCGCTGAAAAAACGATCCAGAAATGTTCTTTTTTCACGATCAGCATTATGTGGCTTCAGTAAAATGGCACATAGGGCAGGGGTCAGGGTCAGGGCATTAATCCCTGAAATGACAATACTGATTGCCATTGTCAAGGAAAACTGCCTGTAGAAAACCCCAACAGGCCCGCTAAGGAAAGCTACAGGAATAAATACGGCGCTCATTACAATTGTAATGGCAATAACAGCCCCCGTAATTTCTTTCATCGCGCTTATGGTAGCGGGCAGAGGCGCCATATGCTCCTCCGAAATTTTGACATGGACGGCCTCTACAACCACAATGGCATTGTCCACTACAATTCCGATCGAAAGCACCAGTGCAAAAAGGGTAAGCAGGTTTATGGAAAAGCCCATCATGGACATAAAGGTAAAGGAACCAATTAGCGCTACAGGAACGGCAAGCACAGGTATTAAGGTAGATCGCCAGTCCTGAAGGAATATAAACACAACAAAAGCGACAAGTATAAATGCTTCAATTAACGTTCTTAATACTTCATCGATAGAGGCATCCAGAAAACGCGATACGTCATAAGCAATATTGAACTCCATTCCCGGAGGAAAAGAACTCTTTTTAAGTTCAGCCATTTTTTCCTTGACACTGGCAATCACCTCAGATGCATTCGATCCAGGGCGCTGCTTTAGCATGATGGATGCTGATGGTTTTCCGTCTGTTTTTGAAACCATTCCGTAGCTCATCGAACCAAATTCAATTTTAGAAATATCTTTTAATCGTAAAATGGTTCCATCAGCATTGGCCCTAAGTGGAATTTCTTCATACTGTCCGGGTTCGAAGAATTTACCTCCATATTTAATTACATATTGAAGTTGATTGTCAAGTTGGCCCGATCCTTCGCCTACTTTACCGGGCGCTGCAGATATATTTTGTTTTTGAAGTGAAGCTATAACTTCATTTGCAGAGATATTGTAGGAAAGCATTTTTTGAGGATCTAGCCAGACTCTCATCGAATATTCCTTCTGTCCCATAATCTCAGCCCTTCCAACCCCGTCAATTCTTTTTAATTCCTGCAGAATATTAATGTCGGTAAAGTTGAAAATAAACTGCTCATCCTGCGATTTGTCAGTGCTGGTAATATTTAAATACATCAGCATACTGTTCACCTCTTTTTCGGTTGTAACTCCGGCGCGTATCACTTCTTCAGGAAGCTCATCAAGGATCGTAGTAACACGATTCTGTACATTTACTGCTGCCAGATCGGGATCAGTTCCTACTTCAAAAAATACCTGAATAAGCGTTAAACCGTCATTTGAAGTTACAGTTGACATATAGGTCATGCCCGGAACACCATTTATAGCGCGTTCTAATGGCAACGCAACAGCATTTGCAGAAACTTCGGCATTTGCTCCTGTGTATTTTGCCGTTACGGTTACCGATGGCGGCACAATATCCGGAAATTGTGTTATAGGAAGCTGGAACAGTGCAAGTAAGCCCAACAGGACAATTATGACTGAAATGATTAAGGACAATATTTTCCTCTTGATAAATAATTCTATCATTGGTATGTTTTTTTCTAATTAATAATTTGATTGCAATCTTTACATTTTCATCTCCTTGATGTTGATTTTATCGCCATCACGCAATGATTGGGTGCCTTCCTGTACAATAAGATCGTTGTTTTTTAATCCCTTGTTTAGAATATAAACATCGTCAAGAGTACTTCCAATTGTAATATTGGTCATTTTTATTAATCCTTCTTTATTTACCAGAAATACAAATTGTTTATCCTGTATCGAAAAAACGGCTTTTTGTGGAATCAAAACCACATCTTCTTTGGGTTCCGAAATAATTAATTTGCCTGAAGTTCCGTGTTTTATAAAACCATTTGGATTATGAAACTTCGCTTTGTATTGAATAGAACCGGTTTGTCTGTTTATTTCTCCATCGGCAGTTTTAAGTTCGCCTTTTTGGTTGTAAACTATTCCATTTGGTAATATCAGTTTTATGTCTCCGCCCTGTTTGTTAAGCGTTTTATCAGTCATCATTTGAAAATAGATATTTTCCGGTATCGAGAAGTAGGCATAGACATCATCTAGTTGTGAAACCGTAGTCAACAGCGAGCCATTCTCTACAAGGCTTCCTTCCTTAAAGGGAATACGATCTACTGTTCCGTCAAATGGAGCCCTGATATTTGTAAAATTAATTTGTTGGTTTATCGCTTTTTTTTCGGCAACAGCATGGGCAACTTTAGCAGATGCAGCTTCGTATTTGGCCTTCGATAGTTCAAGTTCCTTATCTGCTATTACTTTTTTGTCAAAAAGGGTTTGTGCCTGTTCAAGTTCAACGGCGGCAATTCTTTGGTCTGCCATTGCACTTTTGTATACTGCCTGGGCTTTTAATAATTGTATTTGTAATTCAGCATCACTTATTTTAAATAGAAGCTGACCTTTTTTTACTTTTTGTCCTTCACTAACATAAACTTTATCAAGTAATCCCGGTATGCGAACATGTATTTCAACATTATTTTTTGCATGAACGTCAGCGACAAATCGATTTGTGACTATTGTATCTTTTAACTTTACCTGATAAACAGGCACTGTTTTAATAGTATTAGACTTCTTCCTTTCCTTATTTCCGCAAGAAACCAGAAACATAAAAGATAAAATTGTTGAGAAAATTTTAATGGTTGTATTCATAATAGGTGAATATATAATTAGGGCGCCTCCTTATATTATTTACAAGGAGTGCAATATATGTTTAGATGTATGTTTTTGAATAATATTAAGTGCTGGTGAGGCACTATCAATAAATATTTGCACGACAGTACAATGCCTTTATAAGAATTATAAAGACGTGTGCAGCATTTATTGCCGCATTAAAAAAAGAAGAAAATTAATCTAGAAAAGCTGATAAAGATGTAAGTGCGTATGACGTTCGACTTGATAGAGGGTAGCTATGCCATAAATCAAACGGCTTTTGCAAATTACAAAACTAACAAGCCTGGAATAATAAGGTGTTTTAAGGGTGCAGCTTTGGGAAGTAGTAGCGCGAAAACGTACTTTCTTTTTGATTTTATAATGAATGTCCAGATCCTTGGAACAGGACAGATCATAAAAGCTTGCTTTTGCAATTTTGAAAGCAGAAAATGAATCTTTATGCCCGGTTTTGTCAATTTTTTGTACAGACGGGTATTTATAGTTTCCTGTGCTCGATATATAAGAAAACAGAAATAATAAAATACCAGCTATGAACTTAAATTGTTTCATCTAATGAAATAATGGATTTATTTTTTGGCTTGTAAAAGACAGTGATTAAATTACTAAAGGCCCAAATATAGCACTTAGGAGCAAAATTACCAAGGCATATTTAATGAAAAGCATTATTTACTGCATCGCTGGTCAGAAAATTCATAAAATTAACCTTTAGTTAATCTAACAACTTAGAATGCCATTTTTTTATAAGCAGAGTGGTTCATATTTCCCAATATATTTAATTAAGTTATTTCGATAAAACAATTCCAAGATTGGGATGAACTTAATAATACTTTTCTAAGTACTCTCAAACCTAATTTGGGAAGAAAAAAAAATAAAGAATTATAAGCAATAATTATATTATTGCAAGCAGACTGGGAGCATTTCTTTTTGTGTTTTAGAATACTCAATGCCGTGGTAAGGATCTCCGTTTTTGGATTTATTTTACTGGCCTGCGTTTGCTGTTTTAGCTCACATTCCTTATTTTTGTGAAATGGCAAAACTTATTAATCTCAAAATTTTCGCGCATTTTTTTCAATCTTCCTCAGCGGGAGGGATCCTGCTTTTGGTATGTGTTTTCGTGTCACTTCTAATAGCAAATACAGGCCTGGGAACAGCTTTTAATGATTTTCTTGCCTTTCCCGTTGGTTATGAAACTGATTCTCTGCATCTGAAATACCCTATTTTGTTATGGATCAATGATGGACTTATGGCTGTTTTTTTTCTGCTGGTAGGCCTTGAGATAAAAAGAGAAGTTATTGAGGGTGAGCTCTCTTCGGTGCGGCAGGCAGCCCTGCCGGTGCTCGCCGCTGTAGGTGGCGTCGCGGTTCCGGCAATAATTTACTTTCTTTTTAACGGGCAAAGTGACGAGACTGCCAAAGGATGGGGCATCCCTATGGCGACAGATATTGCCTTTGCTCTGGGAATCCTGTCGCTTTTAGGAAATAAGGTGCCATCTGGACTTAAAATATTTCTTGCTGCTTTGGCTATTGTTGATGATCTGATTGCGATTCTGGTTATTGCAATATTCTATTCATCGGAACTCCATTTTCGCTATTTGGGCTATGCCGGAGGGATTTTTTTACTCCTTGTAGTTTTCAATCGCCTGGGTGTGAAAAATTTATTTTTTTATTTGCTCCCGGGCGCCGTCATGTGGTATTTTATACATCATTCAGGGATTCATGCCACAATAGCAGGAGTGCTTGTGGCACTGACGCTGCCCACTAACGAGGAGGATACCGATTCACCTTTGGAAAAACTCGAGCATGCCCTGACCAGGCCGGTAAATTTTATTATTATGCCTGTTTTTGCCCTTGCCAATACCAATATTGCTTTTGAGACAGAGATGCTGCAGGGTCTTACGGGAAATTTGGCCTTAGGGATAATACTGGGCCTTTTCCTTGGGAAGCCCATCGGTATTTTTTTAATGTCCTGGATCTCTGTGAAAATAAGGGCTGCGGACCTGCCTGCTCAGACCACATGGGCCCATGTGCTCGGGCTGGGGCTTTTGGGAGGAATTGGATTTACCATGTCGATATTTATCGCTTTATTGTCTTTTCAGCAGCAGGCCTATCAGAATGAGGCAAAATTTGCCATATTAATTGCCTCTGTTCTTGCCGGTGTTTCAGGCTTTCTGCTTTTGAGTCTCTATAACAGGAAGCACCAAAAAAAACAGCCTTGATGTTATTGCCTTTTAAAGAGTGCGGCATCTTTGACAGACAGGCGCTCATTGAGCCATTTCCGGAGTTTTTCTTTTTCCGCTGCAGTAAGGCTTTTTGGCCCGTCATAAATTACAGCGGTGATTGTGGTGGTGCTGTCTTTATAATTTACTAAGGAACTTTTTGCAATTGAAAGCGAATTGATATTGGGAAATAAAATTTGTATTTCATTTAAAATCTGCCTGTGGTCAAGTTTGTTTTTGGACAGCTCTTTTTCAAGCTGTACGATTTTAACGTCTTTCATGTTCATCTCATTTTCACTGCTCTTGATCTGATTTAAGATATCGCCTTTAATATCATTGAAACGATCTGTACTGTCCTGCCTGATGCGCAGAGTGGTACCAATCAGGTATTTGTTGTGGTTCAGCTTATTTTTCAGCGTTTTTATCTCTTCTTGTGAAAAGCGTTTGGACAAAAATGCAAGTTCGAGTTTTTTATTCTGCGGGTTAAAATCTGTTTTTTTATAAACGACCGTATAGCCTTTATTGCTGAACTCATCTTCGATGAAAAGGTTTACATTCTTTTTGAACTGCTGTTCCCTGTATAATGTATAGGCGAGGTAACTGCTGGGGGCCAGCATTGCAGTGATTAAAAAAGCAATAGTGTATTTTACGCGTTTTTGATGCTTTTCATCCACCTGTTTGACAGCGGGATAATTAAGGTATTTAATGATTAAAAAGGTGGCAATGCCTATAAAAACGCAATTGATGCAGTACAGATAAAAGGCACCCAGGAAAAATGTCCACTGGGCGGTCGCAATTCCGTATCCCGCTGTGCAAAGAGGAGGCATTAGGGCCGTTGCGATAGCTACACCGGGAATAGGATTTCCTTTTTCTGATCTGGTAACAGCAATCACTCCTACAACACCGCCGAAAAATGCAATAAGAATATCATAAATATTGGGCGAAGTCCTGGCCAGCAGTTCAGACTGCACATCCTTAAAGGGGCTCAGGTAAAAATATAAGGTAGAGACCACAAGGCTCACAACAGTGGCGTTGAAAAGGTTTAGAAGTGATTTTTTAAGCAACGAAAAGTCATATATGCCAAGGGCAAAGCCAGCCCCTACTATGGGTCCCATCAGAGGCGATATAAGCATCGCGCCGATAATAACAGCTGTGGAATTTACATTGAGTCCGACCGAGGCCACAATAATTGCGCAGGCCAGTATCCAGAGATTCGCTCCCTTAAAAGAAATATTCTTCTTAACGGTTTCCAAGGTCTTTTCCCTGTCGTCTTCTCCTTCTTTAAGATTTAGAATATCAGTAATTTGTATCATTTCTTTAGAATTAATGGTATCAATATATTGGAAGGCCTCCTCTATAAAGGTAAAATTTATTTTAATAAATACTGATAAGTTTACATAAAGTTTACAATTTTCCTGACCAGCTTATTCTTTTTATTTGAATACGATATTGATTATAATTGCTTCCAATCCTGGTATTTTGAAACAGATTATTGCAGTTTTTTTGGCTTTTGTAATGATTTGCTTTATTTTTTTGTACCTTAAAAATTATAATCAATAAAGAAAAATGATGACTAAATTACGAGTTTCACTAATCAACATTCACGGACTCTTGAAGGGTTCCGGGCTTGGGATTGGTCGGGATGCAGATAATGGAGGACAGACTAAATATGTTTATGAACTTGCTGAATTTTTGTCTCAGCATGAAGCGGTAGAACACGTTGATTTATTTACAAGACTAATTGATGGGTGTAATGTTGTTTTTTAGGATTTATATCATTTTTTAGGCTTAATATTATTTTTTTGGAGCTTTTTCCCGCTATTCGTTCCAATCTTTTGTGCCGAACAACGGCACAAAAGGATTTCCACTGCTATCGGGGCTAGGGCTGCAGGGCCTATTTTGCGTTGGAGAAATGTAAAATTGAATTTAATTGTTGTATTTCTAATTTACAGGTGGTGCAAAAAAACAAGTATTTTTTCGTAAAATATTTTCTTGTTTTTTTTAGGTCTAATAAAAAGGAAACGAAAATCAACTAATGTATTGATTAAAAGTTTTTTAAGTAAAATAAGGTGCCAATTGTCTTCAATTGGCGCCTGTTGGCTTTTTGTGACAGGAGAGGACAAGTTTATATAAAATTTATGGACGATTTGAAGAGATTGGCTTACTGGAAGTAAAGGTTGTCTTTAGATGTCTTTACTATTTTGGTTTGGATGTCCTGTCGGGGATTGACGAGTTTTTTTAAAAACTGAATTTTGTAAATTATCTGGGTTGTTGGGAATGCTTCAAGGAATAAGCTCACCATCATTATTTGAATGTCGTTCTTGCCACTAAAGTTGTCGGCAATTCCATTTTACCAGTTTTGGCTACTTAAATTATGGTTTTGGCTAAATTTTCTTTCCTGTATCTGCGCAAATTTGCAACATAATAATACTAAAATAATCATTATGTCATCGCAAAGTAAAATTGCAGTAGTAACAGGAGGAAGCCGCGGTCTTGGAAAAGATATGGCGATCAATCTTGCCAAAAACGGATTGGATATAGTTTTAACCTATAACACTCAAAAAGAAACAGCAGAAAATGTTGTAAAACAAATTCATGATATCGGACAAAAGGCGGCCGCTATAAAACTAGACGTCTCAGATTCTTCTAGTTTTGATTTGTTTGAAAAAAATCTTAAAGACCAATTAACCAATTACTTCAACTCAGATGGAATTGATTTTTTGATTAATAATGCAGGGTTTATTCACTATGCAAATTTTGATGCTATCAATGAAGCTCAATTTACAGAAATGGAAAATGTACACCTTAGAGGTCCATTTTTTCTTACACAAAAATTATTGCCATTACTAAGAGCTTACGGAGGAATTGTAAATGTTTCTTCAGGACTAACCCGTTTTGCGACGCCGGGATTTGCAGCTTATGCAGCACTAAAAGGAGCAATGGAGACATTGACAAAATATCAGGCAAAAGAACTTGGCGCAAGAAACATAAGAGTAAATGTTATTGCTCCGGGTGCTATCGAAACCGATATTATGGGCGGTGCGGTGCGTGACAATGTAGAAATGAACCAATACCTGGCCTCACAAACCGCTCTTGGAAGAGTTGGACTACCCGAGGATATTGGGGGAGTGGTAGCCTTTTTATGCAGTGATGCCGGCGGGTGGATTAATGCTCAGCGTATAGAAATTTCAGGAGGTTCAAATCTATAATTAGACTTAAAAATAGTTGATCATAGTTGATAAGCTGAATGTTACATACAATTAGAAGAATATAAAATGGAAAAAGAAGATAAAGGAGTAGTCAAAGCTCTTTCGAAACAGGAAATAGATACCATCGAAAGGTTTTATGCAGCATGGAAACTTAAAAAGCCAGAAGTATTAGAGGAAATTTGCACGCCCGACTGGAAAGATATTCCGCTCGCACCACAACAAGAAGATAACCCGAAAGGATTGCAGGCAATTATGAAATTTTTGTTCGAATTATGTCCTGATATAGAAATCGTAATTCATGAGATATTTGGCAGTCACGAGCGTGCAGCTGTAAGAGCCTCAATGCAATTTACGCATGTAAAGGAAATTATGGGAATTCCTCCAACGAATAAGAAAGTAACAATAGCACTGCATGAATTTCATTATTTGAAAAATGGCAAACTTACCCATACCTGGCATTTAGAAGACTGGTTTGGTCTTTTGATGCAGAGCAAAGAGGAATAAAAAATCTAATGGCATTCGTATAATAATTTTTTGAATATACTTTTAAAAGAATTCATCTGAATTGAGAGTGTCAAAAAAATGTAAATTTGTATCTATGGAAGTAATTAGAATAAAAAGCATCACAGAGTATCATCGCTTTAGAGGGCTTCCTAAGCCGGAACATCCTTTAATAAGCCTGGTCGATTATTCACAGGTAAAATTCCCTGATGATGAAAAAACGACAAACATTGTGATGGATTTTTATTCTATTGCTTTAAAAAGGGATATTGGAGCCAAGCTTTATTATGGCCAGCAGGTTTACGATTTTGACGAAGGTATAATGTCATTTATAGCACCGGGGCAGGTTTTGCGGCTGGAGCAGGATCCTGATTCATTACATAAAGGCGCAGGGTATTTATTGCAAATTCACCCAGACTTTTTATGGAATTCAGCATTAGCGAAAAACATAAAAAGCTACACGTTTTTTGATTATTCAATTAATGAAGCACTATTTCTTTCTGAAAAAGAGGAAAATATCATTGTAAATATTTTTGAAAATATAAGAGAAGAATACCACATCAACATTGATAGATTTACACAGGATTTAATAATTGCGCAGATAGAATTGCTGCTCAAATATTGCGACAGATATTACAATCGCCAATTTCTTACAAGAAAAATCAGCAGTCATCAAATACTATCAAAAGTTGAAGAATTTTTGAATAATTATTTTGATGATAAAAACCGTGACGAAAGAAATCTTCTTTCTGTCCAGACTGTTGCTGATAATATGAATGTTTCTTCAGATTATTTAAGCAATTTACTGAAGCTTCATACTGGTCAGAATACGCAGCAGCATATTCACAATAAACTCATAGAAAAAGCGAAAGAAAAACTTTCTACTACTAGTTTGTCAATTAGTGAAATTGCGTATGAGCTAGGATTCGAACACCTTCAGAGCTTTAGTAAATTGTTCAAAAACAAAACAAACGAAACACCCTTAAAGTTTAGAGCTAAGTTTAATTAATCGTTTTATTTAAGTTTTTAAAGTCTCTTTTTGCAGAGAGAAAATAAATGTAAAAAATCCAAAGTTACCTTGCCTGATAGCGTAATTGAAAAAAGGCGCCAATTGTCTTCAATTGGCGCCTTTTGGCTGATTATATGTAGCTATCTGTCTTCCAGTGGCTTTAAATTTGTTTGGATATCCTGTTGGTGATTGATGAGAACTTTTAAAAACTGAATTGGTTTAAGGCAGTAAATTATTCTAGAGAAATTTGGTACAATAAAAAAAAAAGACATTAGGTTTTGGATTATAAAAACCATTGAAAAATTTAAGAAGCTAAATAATTACAAGAAAAGGATTAGAATAAAAAGGTTTGTTTTTATCTGTATTAATTTTAATTTTACTAAAAGCAAAAAACTGGCTGCATAATCAGTGATTTTAGTATTTAAAAATAAGAAAAATCAATCTGAAAAAAAAAACTGCCAGAAATTACTTTTCGGACAGCCTCTTAAAATGAAAATAAATTCCCAATTACGCTCTAAAAATATAAAGCGTCAGTTTATTAGCCAAAGGGATAATGATCAGGGCGCTAACGTACGCAATGGGCAGCATAATGAGCCAGGATTTAAAAAATGTAAAAATCCATGCTTCTTTTTCATATCCATTATTTAAAATGAGAGCGCAAACTGCCATTATCAGTGTCATTGCTGTAACCACAAAAAGGGTATTGACATATTTCGCAAAAAGCTTCATGACTTTTAAAAGGAATCAGTTAGAATTTTCCGTTTATGTTCTTCTGATTCTCTAAAGATGGAATTTCTTCAATAACATCCCAATGCTCTATGATTTTATTATTTTCAATTCGGTACAAATCATAAAAAGCCGAATGTGTTTTTCTAACGTAACCTTCACTTAAAACCAAAACAAAGTTTCCTTCTCCCAAAACTTTATGTACAGCAGTGTAAACTTGTGCTTTGCCATTATTTTCCCATTGTTTCAAAACACTAAAAAATTCCGAGACACCGTCTCCCATATCAGGATTATGCTGAATAAGGATGTCGCCGTCAAAATATTTTGAAGCTTCATTAAATTTTTTGCCTACCAAAACTTCTGAAACAAAAGATGAAGCTAGTTCTTTGTTAGCATCTGTTAAATGATGATCAATAGCTTTTGTTTTACCATCTGTCATTGTTCTTCCGCTCTTGTTTACTTTTTTAGGATTCGTCTGTAAATTATCCCAATGCTCTACACTCACACCATTTTCGAATCGGTGAATATCAAAAGCGACCGTTGGTTCAAATAAATAATAATCGACATGCACAAATCCGATATCGCCATCCTGAAAAGCCCTTACCACATTGGTGTAAACTTTTTCCATCGGCATTAAATCGTGCAGGGCCATAATTGCATCAAAACCGTCGGCTACATTAATATTGTGCTGTTTGTATGATTTAGGATTAATTAAGCCTATTTGTCCTAAAGTTTCGGTTTCGATACTGTTTTGAATTGCAGCAGCTTTTTCTCTGTTTGAAAGTTCCATTTTTTATACTGTTAAAAATTATTCGGCAAAGTTATCTTGACCGTTGTAGTGATGCAATAATGGATAAAAGGTTCGTATGGGGATAATATTATCCATATAAGGTTATAGAGCCCGTATGGATTATATGCTTATTTTTGTACCTATAAAAAATATAGCTGCTATGTACGAAAAAAAGATTCCAAAAGATTTTGACTGCGGAATGAGTATAACACTTGAAGTAATAGGAGGGAAGTGGAAACCCTGTCTGATCGATTCTATATCTAAAGGTGTAAGAAGACCGAGTGAAATACACAGATGCCATCCTGATGCTACCAAACGTGTTTTGAATCTTCAGCTAAAAGAATTAGAAGATCATGGTGTGGTACGAAAAACCATATACCCGGTACTGCCTCCTAAAGTTGAATATTTCCTGACTGATCTGGGTAAAACTTTATTACCATTAATTTCGCACATGGAAAAATGGGGCACTAATTATATGCCGATATTTAATGAACTACAGCAGCATAAAAGAGATTTACAAGAGGCAGTTTAAATTGTTAAGGAAAAATCGTCCATCATAAAGCGAAAAATCGCCATTCCGCAGACTCGATTATTCGGGATAAAATTGACCATGGAGCAAAACTTATATGTGGCAGGTAATTGCATTAACCCACATTTTTTGCTTTCGATTTTTCTCGATCTATAAGTTTCACAAAAATCGCAGCGCACAGTAAAAAATCAAGTATATAAAAAGTTACGACTAAAAAGTCAAATTTTTCTCTTGAATTAGTATCAAAAATTGGAATTAGAAGTAAAGTGATAATACATAACATCGTCATCTTAATAATGCGGTTTAAATATTTTAAGTTCGCAATTCTTTGGTTTAAAACTCCAATTATTAGAAATGCCATCAGCCATGCAGGTACATGCAACATTAAACCATAAAAATATCCATCTGTCAAAGTATTAGCACCAATTGGCTGATGGTATATTACCGCAAAAATAAAGTACAATGAGTATAATAAAAAGGCAGTGCTCAATGCAGATATTAAATATCTTCTCATATTTAAGTAGTATTAATTATTATTTAAATCGTTCATAGTAGCTGTTATAAGCAGTTTTTTTATTGTCATTAATCAATTTTTTATAAACTTTCTTATAGTACCTTTTTTTAATTTATGCCTTAAATTTCCACATTCTATCTTAATCATTTCGTCATTATATTTTGTTTTTCCTAACTCAATGAGAAAACAACCTGTTTCGCCTGAAACTATTAAAGAATCGTTGTTCCAATAAGCTTCTGTAACATTACCAACAAACCCTTGGTGTCCATTGTGCAAAGAAATTGAAGAATACATTTCCAAGTATTCAATTTTAAACTCATCATTTATTTTCACTGAATTACTACACGAAACCAATGTTATTAAAGTAAATATTACTGAGTATTTTATGATTTTCATTAGATAATGTCTTTAAATTGCTTATAAGGTTTTAGTACTACAGTGGGGTAGGGAATAAATTACCCTTGAGACGGAGCCTCGAGGAATCAACTGATTAAAGTAAGCCCATCCTTCGGATTTGACACCCGAATGACAGCAAACAGGCGAAGCAAATCATCCCAATACAAAACTAACTTTCCATTAAACCAATTGCCCAAATCTGTTGTAGTACATGTTATGCTGTTAATTTCCACGCTTATTCGTAATTAGTTTTGCTGTTGCTCGGATTCAATTAAATAATTTTTCTTTCTTTTTTTCCAATTGTAAATAGGCAGGAATATAAAAGTTAATAAAGCGGTCATTACTGCGGCATATCCAAACCACTCTTTAATAAGTTCTTGCTTACCAAATTCTGTATAGTAATTTGCTGAACCAAAATCGTAAAAGAATTTAAAAACAGCTAGTCCAATAAGAAAAACTGGAAATCCTATTATTAATGACGGCATTACTTTAATGTCAATGCCAAAAACTAATTTGTAAGTAGTTATAAAAAACAGGAAAATAAGGAATATAAAAATGAGATTTGTATATATAGCCAAATAGCCAATAAAGTTTATCAACCATAAATTGAAGGAAAGGAGAAGTCCACAAATTAGCCCATAAATAATTATGAATCCGTATATTCTTTTCAGCCTTATTTTGTTTTCGGATTTCATATTACAATAATTTAAAAGTTTTCTTGTGTTTAACTAAGGTAGTGTTGTATAATAGCATATAACGTTCTGGTACTAGCAGGTTTGGGATTATATTAAACCTATTCTTCGAATTTACCACGCGAACGAAGCGAACAAACGAAGTAAATCATCCCAAATACAAAACCAACTTTTCATTAAGCCATTTGCCCAAATCCGTTGTAGGCTGTTGGGCGACGTTTTTTTATTAATTGTTTTTGATAAATCGAACATACATTCCATTTTCTGCTGTATGTGCAGAAACTTCACCCGTAACAGAATTATCTTCTGTCATTAAACCAATGAAATCATTACTGTTTTTACCTGCCTGTACTTTTGTACTCCAAAAGAAAACACAATAGTCTAATGGATAAAAATCCATTTCATTCACAGTACTTCTGTATCCGCCCGGAATTGCATTAAATCCAGAACTATTATCTCCATCCCATTCTTTAGATTTTAAATGCTGGCCGGCATTGTCGTAACCTCCTAAAGAAATAATTATTTCCTTCCATTCCTTAGATGTGGGAATATGGAATCCTTTAGGACATATTCCCCTTGGATCATTTACAGCAAATCCATTATAAATTTTTCCAATTTTTTTCTTGTTTTTTTGATTATTCTCGTGATAGCACCACGCTGGTTTTTTTAATTTACCATACTTTCGCCATTCCTGCATTGTTTTTACCTCGGGTATTACATCACCATTTTTGAAACGACTTACATTTAAATTTTCACTTGAGATTAAATACTTGTCAATTTTAACTAAATTGTATTTATTTCCATCAATATCAACAGCTATATTGTTTTGAGATTGGTTAGGAAGAAAGAATAATAGAATGAATGATAAAAATACTTTGTGCATTTCTTTAGTTATGTTTGGTTACTTGAATTCTCTTTGGTTTTGTAAAATGTCGCCCAACTGATTTATGCCAACCATAAAATGGCAACAATACGACTGCTTTTTAGTTGCCTTGCGCTTTTAGTATACTTAGCGAATATAAGAATAATATTAAATCTTTTGATTTAATGTCTTACAAAGGTGCTTGCAGTATCATTGATCTTCACATCGGGATTCGCCCAATAGTTATATCTATTATTGGAGAACCTTTCTTTTGCAACAGCGAAAAGAAAGCCTTTTTCTTTTGGTTTACAAGTGGGCAGAATTCCCTTAAGGCTTGGATGAATCCAAACATTAAAATTTTCGCTGGGAAGGTTTACTATTGCCATTGTACTCTGACCTGTCTCATTTCTAGTTATTTCATCTTCTTTTAGCTGCTCATTGCCAAGTTTTCCAATTTCGAATTCCTTCCTTACCGGATTGTCCTTTTCGGGCGCTATGTTCGCAAAGGGATCATTTTCATCCTCATTGCTCTTTGGGTATCCATATCCGTTTGAGGCCCTTTTGAAGGGGCATTCTCTATTAGGTCTTTTTGGATGTCCTTGCCCGTTATGTCTTTGGGGCCGCTTTGGGGTTCCTTTTAAGGGTTCTGCGGGTCATAGGGGCTGGGTGTTTTTGGCTGCGTGTTTTGGGGCTTTGATCGGGTTTTGGGAATTACGGTGGTGCTTGTGGTAATTTTTGGTTGTATTTTTTTCGGTTTGATATTGTTTTTTTGGAGCTTTTTCCCGCTATCCGTTTCAATCTTTTGTGCCGAACCCCGGCACAAAAGGATTTCCACTGCACACGAGCGAAGCGAACTGGCGAAGCAATCGGGGCTAGGGAAGCAGCTGTTAGTGGCAGTTACATTTCTTAAAGTCTGTTATTTTCAATGTTATTGGTGTTTCATATCTCTCATTACTAATGTCCGCCGTAAAAGATTTTTTGGGTTTCAAAATAATTGTGCTGTCTGTCAAACCAATTGTGTCCATTAAAGTATAGATGTCTTCATAGAATTGAAGTTTGTAATTTACCGAACTGCAAATGTTATTTTTTTTGTCCTTGTATTCTATTACAGCTTTTGTTCCACCGCTTACCGTTTCTATTTGATAATAAATGTCGATTTTGAAAGAAGTGGTTTCTTTTGATTTGAAATGAATTTTAATTTCTGTGTCAAATTCTGCTATTAGTTTTTCTGTCTGATTTACTACTTCCAAATTTGAACCTGAACTTATTTGCTTTAGTACTTTAAAGGTTACTGATTTTATGAAATTATTTTTTTCGCTGTCAGAAAGTGAGTTTAAATTTTCAGAGCTAATACCAAAGTCAATATATTTAATTCGCTTATCAATATTTCTATTTGAAACTATAATTTCGCCTTCTTTCAAGATAGTCGTTAAGTTGATATAAATATGGTCAAATTCTCCATAAGTAAATTTTAACTCGTTTAATTTTCGAGCAATTCTCTGTCCAATATAGTTTGTGTCTTTTGTGGGAATAAAAATTTCACCCAATTCATTAGGTAAACTTTGTCCTCCGATATTTTGTTTTTCACTTTCGTAAAATCGTATGTCTTTTAATATTCTGTCAGTCATTCTCTAGGTGTGGATTAATTGCCAGTAACCAATTTATACCAGCCATAAAATGGTACCAATATGGCATTTTCAGCTGGCTTGTGCAATTAGTAAGCTTTTAGCGAATATAAGAATAATATTAAATCTTTTTGATTTAATGACCGGGTTGCTGGCAGTAAAATTGCACTGCTGCTGATCGATGCGCCCATAGCTGTTTTGGTTATTGGAGGATCTTTGTTTTGTTGTTCACGAAAAATAATGCTTTTTCTTTTTTTGATATTTTTTAGGAGCTCTTCCCGCTATTCGCTTCAATCTTTTGCGCCGAAACCCGGCACAAAAAGATTTCCACTTCTCTCGGGGCTAGGAAGGTAAAGCCGTTTTTTACTGGCTGCCATTTTATTTAGGGTGTTTTCTTCTTCGAGTCTTTTGTCTCTATCTTTCTTTTGGGAAGTATAATTCGATTACTAACCAGCGATACAATTAAAATAAGTATTCCAAAAAATAAAGCTCCATTTCTGTCAATTGATTCGGCGTTCATGCCAGTTCCTAAACGGGTTTTGTAGGACTGGCCAGTAGACAGAAAATTATTTAACTTCATATAAACGCCAACTGCAAGAAGCAGCAAGCCTATAAAAAAACATAAACCGGGAAATATCTTTGTTGAATACATCGAAATTGTTTTAGAAATACTTTGTGGATTTTGCCTGGGTATAATTTAATTGCAAAAATCCGTTGTAGTAGTTATGGGCTGTTTTTATTTTTTAGTATTGTTTTCGATTTCCATTAAACAGTCTTCAATTGTCTCAACAACGAAGTTCTTATCAATATTTATGGAAAACATTTCGCCAATTTTATCCACTGGACAAGGATCTCTTAAGCCTTCCCAAAGAAATTTTATTTCACCATTATCTTCTGTCATTGCAATCAAATAGGCATCTGTTGTTTCATCAATTGAAATATGACAATTGCTCCAAATTTCATTATCTAAAACTGGTAAATAACTATATTCGGTACTATAATGTTCTTCTTGTTGATTAGCTTTCCATATTAGTTCAAATAGTTCTCTGTCATTTCGATTATTAAATTCTTCGTGATATAAGGAGCTTGAATTATTTTCTATTCTGTCTTTAAGTTTTTTAAGTGAATTTTTCCAGCTACTCAAATAACAAGTTTCATTCTCGTCACCGATTATTTCCCCACCAAACACTAAATGGCAAAATGCGAAATTTGAATTGTTAAGGATAGGTATATATCGTAGGGCAAATTTTTTTTTCATCTCCAATATATTTTTTGTTTTCATTTTTCATTTTTTCAGGGCACAATAGGCACTAACGTTTTGGGACTACCCGCGTGTTGGGACTAAATTAGGCCCGTTCTTAGGATTTGCCATACGAGCTTAGCGAATACAGGGAGTAAATCATCCTAAATACAAACCAATTTTCCATTAAGCCAATTTTCCAAATCCATTTTTGTACCTGTTAACAAACGTATTTTATTCAATATTATGTTTTACGATTTTATTTCCCCAAGCATTAAATTCAGAAAATCTAAATTGGATAAAACTATTCACATCAGGCATTTTTAATAATAATTTTTCCGTTATTTTATAAACTTCAATTGTTGGCTTTAAACTATGAGAGCTATATTCTCCTGTACCGCCATATAAATTAGAAGTTCCTATTTCGATTGTTTCTGAAATCAGTTTAATTAAATCCTTATATAGATTTTGATAGATTTTTTTTAATTCTTTATATTCTGCAGCATCTATTGTTGGGAAATCGTTTGGAAATTTTTCGTATTCCACCCCTAGGATGTTCGTTGGATTTAAATCACTAATTTTTTCATCCCAAAGGTTTAAACTTTCAGACTCCGTAAATTCCCATAACAGGGTTAAAAGTTTGTCAATACTGTCGATTTCTATTTTGTTTTCTGAAACATAGCTCTCAATACATTTTACGCCAAAAGCAAACCTGCCTCTTATTGAAATTTTTTTAAATACTGTTTCTATGTCCATCTATGGTAATTTGTTTGCTAAGGTCATTGTAGCTGTAAGCAGTAGTTATTTAAATTAGTCGATTATTCTATATCCATTCTTTTCAAAATTTGATTTTATCTCAATATGACCATCTCCGAAATCTTCATTGTCATATTTATATCCGTAAATTTTATAGAATATTTTTGAAATTTCCTTTTGTTTAAAACCGATTTCTAAAATCTTATTTTCTTTATCAGGGAATATTTTTAATTCATTCCAATATTTGTTATAATCTATTGGAAGAGCAAAATAAAGTTTTCTTGTCCTATTTTTGTTTGTTGTTTCAATTTTATAAAGCTGTTGGTCTTTTCCCTTAAAATCTACCAACTTATCAGCAATTAAATTTACCGTAACAAGATATTTTCTCTTTTCCTCACTTATTTCGAGTTTTGCAGATGACAAAATTGTATTTTCAAATGGTGGAGGATGTTGCACATCCTTAACACAAATACAGGCATCATCTTTTGAGACTACAGTTTTAGTTGACTTTGCGGATTTTTTCTGTTCATCAACATTTTTACAAGACTCATTTAATAAGCTTAAGAATAATATCGTGATTATAAATAATCTGTTTAATAGTTGTCTTTTCATTATGATTCTCTTCTTCTATAATTACTGCTAACGTTCTCGCACTAAAAGCAGTTTGGGATTAATTAAGGCCCTATTTTCGGATTTGCCACTCGAGCGAAGCGAACAGGCGAAGCAAATCTTCCAAATACAAACCAATTTTTTTTAAGCCAAATCCCCAAATTGCTTATAGCATGTGTTACTGGAGGCCTGTTTTGTCGAAATTACAATTGAACCGTAAATTTTTCACGCTTCTGTTGGTGAATTACAACTTTTAAATTTATTCAAAACTTGTTATATTTCCACACTTCATTAATGTGCTGGTCTATGAATTGAAAGTATTACAAAAAGAACAACAGGTAAATATGAAATTGTAATTATAAAAAAGTAATACCAATTTTTATGGTTATTTTTATAATACTCGAAAGCAAAAAGTATTATTGATAATATTGTAAAAACTATAGGTAAATAGAATAAAATTAATTCTCCAAAGAAATAAGGTAAATTAACCACAAACCAACCTCCATTATTTCCAAAAGTCAGAAATAGTAAAAAAATAATAAGATTTAAAATTCCAAAGCTTGTTAAGACTTTCTCAATTATTTTTAATTTCATATTACTTTCATCTATCAATTATATATTTTTTTGTCAGTTCGGTTATGCATCTTATTTTTTAAACTCTTTAAAATTGACTTTGCTTTTCAATTTTCACGCTTCTGTTTTGTTAACTTCTTGCGGAAACAAATGTATATTTTCTAATTGTTTTTATCTGCGTAATTTCGGCACAAGTCTCCAGTAACGTCTCGCTACTACAGCAGGTTTGGGACTAAATTAAGCCCATTCTTCGGATTTGCCAAATCATCCCAAATACAAAACCAATATCCCATTAAGCCAATTGCCAAATCCGTTGTAGTACTTGTTACCAAAAGTCTATTTCCTATAAAAGAAATATGCATCTTCTATTGTTGGTTGCCAATTCAAGTTTTTTAATTTCTTTAGTTTCAACTTCTCAAATATTTTTTTAGAACCTTGAATTTTCATTGTGAATTGATTGTGATCTCCCATGTTTTTTTCATTCAGTTCATAAGAAACACTGAATTCATTTTTATTTGCAATTTTTTCAATAAATGGTTCTAAATATTCACTGATTTTTTTGGGACTAGAAAACTCTTCCGATTTTTTGAATTCTATCTCAAAGCTTCCCTCGTATTTAAATTGTGGTCCATAATCAAACAAGAATGCGGTATTCTTTTTTTGTGCAATTAAATACTCCTGATATTCCAATTTACTTTTAAACTCTTTAATTTCGTATACATAATCAAAGGGATTTGTTGCGTTTAGCATGGCAATTTGAGATATGTCAAATTTATATGTATGACCGTCATGCGTCATTGCACTTTTTTGAGTGGGATTTATTGTCCAAGATCCAATTTCATCATAATTCTTAACAATAGTGAGTTTAAAACAAGGATTTTCGATTGAATTTTTAACTTCATCACCAAGACTTATGTTCCTTTTGAAATTTTCAATTGAAATTGAGTCTTCAAATTACAAAATTGAATTTTTCGTAAGTCTTTTTTTTATCATACTGGGGATATCTACCAATGATTTTAGTATTTGAATCCACTTTTAATGTGTCAAATAATTTTTTTTGACTAAATGTCAAACTTGTCGAGAAGATGCAAATTAATAGTAGTGTTTTTTTCATTTGTTTGATAGATTCTGGTAACTAAATTTATATAAGCCATAAATGGCATCAATATGGCTTTCAGTAGTTGACTTTGTGCCATTAGTAAGATTTTTAAGCGAATATAAGAAATAATACCAAACCTTTGTAGCTGTGCGGCAATAGCTGTCACTAAATATTCTTAGCCCCTGTCCTTGACAATACATGGTTGGTTAAGGTGGCCAACTTTTGGAATTCATGCCCGATGATGCATGCTTCTTTTTCCCTACTACTGTTACCCATACGTACCGCAATTGCTTCCCTTTTACTTTTTATCAAAGACCTGTATGCTTTTGTTTTATTTCAGCAGCAAAGGTAGTACGAGTCCATAAGCCAAAGCAAGACAGTGCCTTTGTCTTGCCCAAAAATCTCCACCATGCGGCAGATTGATCGCAAGATGCTATATAAAGACGCGTTAAATTGATAACGGTCTTTTACAGGTCTAAAATTCCGGTCATTAAAATTTTCGCTGGGAAGATTTAGTATTGCCCGCGGATCCATTACCTGTTTCATTTCTGGTAATTTCATCTTCTTTAAGCTCCTCATTGCCAAGCTGCAATCCAAAGTATAAAAGCCTGTCAGTTTATTTTTATTCAATAACTTTCCTATAAGACAATTGCACAGATCAGTTGTAATGGCTCTTACCTGCTGGAGATTATGTCCATTGTGAAATTTGATATACAAAATCGTTTTCTTTGTCCCAAAACAAATATAATTCGGCTGTCCCGTTAGTAAAATCACTTTCAGAAACACTCCCAATAAAAATCATATTTTCATAATTTAGTTTTTCCGGTGCCTGGATCCAATTCGGCCTGGCAAGTATGTTTTTTATAATTTCGCTTTTATCTTTTCCATCGGAATGAAATTCCTTTATAACTTCTTCTTTTGTTGTTGTCAATCCGATAAATGTTTCAGGATAAGTAAAGTCTGAATTTATATTGTTGAATTTTTCGAATTTCTTTTTGGTATAAAGATACTTTGTGATTTTTTCGAAATAATAGCCAGATTCCACTTTGTCAAAATTCTTGTTGGCAGAGTGCACTAATTCACAGCCTTTGGATAATGTGTCTGCAAATTCCTTATTGCTTTTCGGTGTTAAGTAGTAATCTAAATTCTCAATAAAATTACTTTCAATGATTTGGTAAGCTCTTTTTAATTCACTGATAAATGGAAAATTCAAATTTGATAAATAGGAATATTTATTATTTTTATATTTAAAGCGGATAACTCTGGGGTCAGGCCTATTATCATCGAAATAGTCTTCGATATAACTTCCAGTATCCCAGACTGAAATAAAATGAAATGAATTATTGTTCAGAACAGGATGATTTTTAAAAGTAATAGACACCAGAGGTGTAAAAACATATTTTTCATTCGGACTACTTATCTCGAAAATATCTTCTATTAAAGGAAATGGTTTATTTTCGTATTTCATATTTTTGATTAAAAACTTGAATTCTGGATTTTTGTCGGTGTTTGCTAGTAAGGTTCTATCTCTTGGCGAGCTTGGGGAATAAAGATGCGGGATTTTTCAAAAACAAACCAGCTTTCCATTAAAAACTATTGTCCGAATCGGTTGTAGCTGTTGTAATAAGTTAATTTTCAATTGTAATGGTTAATGGAATATCAACTAAAAAATCAACTTTTATTCCTTTATTAATTGCTGGTTCTGTTATATTTAGTTCATTTATACTGTTCATTATTTCCTCACAAAGTTTGGTGTTTTTGTGGGATACTTTAATGTTAATAATTTCTGCATTTTTATCTATAACAAACTTTAAAAAAACACGGTGCGCACCAGCAGTCAAACCGAAAGCTTCGAAGTCTATATCATTGGAAATATGGCCTGCGATACTTCTTTTTAAACATTCTATTGATTTATCATTTTCAGTGGAGCATTTTTCTATAACAGGAACTTGTTGCACATTATTAGACTGAAATAAATTATTGCTGTCTATTTCCCGGACGATCAATTCTTTCCTGGGTATCAATTCTCCCTTTAGTTTTTTTTCTCCTTCATTTCTTTGATACCCTAGGATAATAATATACTCTTTTTTTTTCCTTTTAAACTCGATGGAAACCTCCCTGTCCCCTTTCTCTTCATAAAATGTATCACTGTATCCGGCAGTTATAGTACCATCATCAAAATAATTTCTGAAATGATACGGTTTCTCAGATACTATTTTTATTATTTCATTTTTTTTAACCTGATAGAATTCTTTAGCAGTTTTAACATTTGAAAAATGATGGTAGGTCCAGACAATGAGTAAATTCTGGTAATAGTTATCATTTTCTATAAAGCTGCTTCCGGTTGATAATTGAATTTTTATGCTGTCAGCCAAAGTGTTCCCTAATGTTTTTACATCTAAATAACCGGAAAATGTTTTAATAATTTTATTGTTTTGCGATACAGTTCTATTTGTACTTTCTTCTATGAAGCCATATTTTTTAATTGAGCAGTAAATACTATCCCTGCCTGATTCTAATGGCAGATTAAAGAATAATTTGTTGATGTCTTTTTGGGCATATGAATTTAACAGGCTCAAAAAATATATCAGAATAATTAATATGTTTCTGTTTTGTGATTTCATTTTTTAGTAATTGGCTACATCGTTTTGTCCCTTGGCCCTGTTTGGGGATTAAAGATGCGGGATTTTTTGGTTAAACACAAATTTTCCAAATACAAAACCAACTTTCCATTTAGCCTAAACCCCAATCTCGCCGAAGGGCTGTTAGCGTCTGACTTAATCTATTTGAGAGGGTCTATCTAAAATATGTATTTGAAGCCTTTCATTTTCGGGATTATAACCTAAAGATTTTAAGTTTTCAATTGTAATAGTATTCCGTATGTCGATCATTATATTTCTTAATTGCTCGCGAGTAATTTTTTTTGAAGCTGTTTTTTGTTTGAGTAAAATATTTTCATAAATCGAAAAGTATTCTACATATTTAGAAATTTTATCATTGAAACTTATATAAATATATTTTTCATTATTATCCTTGATAGTAAATTTTTGTTTTTTAGGCTTAGAATTTATAATGGTTTGTAAAACATATGTTCCATCTGGTAATTTAAGAGAAAGCGAAGAATCTTCATTTCTGTTCTTGGGGCTTTTAAACAGGACAGAATCATTGAGCTTTATTTCAAAGTATAAGTATTCACTTCTTAGGTCATTCCACAAAAATAGTTGACTTTCTCTAATTTCTTTTTTTCTTCCCAAAGCATACACCATAACAAGTGCAATTAGACACAATAGTACTATGTTAACAGAAATAATCTTTATATGAGATTGAATTCCTAAAATATTTTTAGAGTGGTCCATTTTGATCTCTTTTTGGTTTGAAGTTTGCCGCTGACTTGTTTATCGGGCCCACAAATGGCACCAATGATACTTTTTTTAGCTGGTTTTGTGCAATGATAAGCTTTTTAGGGAATATAGGAATAATATTAAATCTTTGATTTAATGATAATGAACCTGGTTGACGGCAGTATCGTTGTACTGCTGTTGATTGAAATGCAACACGGAACATCTATTTTGTATCTACACCTTTTTTTTACGATGGTATTTCGAAGTATAGTTTTTTTTGTGTAAAGCGTTGATTTAAAATGTTTTGTTTATTGTTAATGCATAAATATCCCATAATCAAACAAGAAGTCAGCAATTCTGATTAAAAAGAAATAAGTAAGTTTGCAGACTAAAATAAACCATAAACTAATATGAAAAAGATTGCCGTTTTTATTTTATTTACTATTGTTTTCTATTCCTGTAAACAGGAAATCAGCAAAACTTCAGATGATGCAACTACAGCTTTAAGTACAGCAAAAAACCTTTCTTTTAAAGTAAATAAAATTGATTCTACAAATTTCCCTGACGGGCTAAAATACGAAGGCATTATTAAAAATGCCGTTCGCTGGAAAGATAAGTCAGGTGATAATATTGTAATCGCAACCGAAACAGGTCATTATATCAATCCTAAATTTAAGCATGAAAGTGAAGACAGTTCAGATGCTGAACTGTTTGCATATCATTATATAATCTCAGGTAACAAAGCTAATCAAACATGGAAAGTTTATGACTATATTTCGGATTGCCCTGTTGAAATTGCAGCCTATTTTGTTAAAAATACTTTTAATATTACGGATTTGAATAAAAATGGAATCGCAGAGGTATGGCTTATGTACAAAACTACTTGTCAAGGAGATGTAAGTCCATTGCAAATGAAAGTTATTATGTACGAAGGCAAAGAAAAATATGCTATGAGAGGTGAAAATAAAGTATTGTTAGAGACCTCGGAAGGAAAAGAAAAATATATAGGTGGCGAATATACATTTGACGCAAATTTTCAAAAGGGACCAAAAGTTTTTAAAGAATTTGCCCTGAATTTATGGAACAAAAATTTAATGCAAAAATGGGGCGATGATCAATAACACGAAGCTGTAAAGCCAATTCATTTATACATAAAAAACTCATTATAAATTAAATCCCGAACTCGGTTCGTTGGTTCAATAAGTGCGGTATCTAATGCTTTCCTTTGTATTTCCTATGTAATACTTAACGGATTTACAGGCTTAAAGCCTTTTTATTTATTTTAGACTAAATTATACCGGTTTAGGAAGGAACTATCCACTTTTCAGGTTACATTAGAAATGGTGGTTCTGTCGCATCTGTTTAATAACTATTATCTTTAGTGCTTAACCCAGGAACAAGTATGTTTAAATCATTCTGTAAATTGGCTGCATAATTTTAGGGTTTTTGATTTCTTACGGATTTACATGGTAGATGCGACAGAACCGGAAATTGTCTTTTAAAACAAAAAAATCATATAAAAAATTTTTTAATGTATTAATTTTCTTATTTTACACCAAAACAAATAAACATGAAATTACCATTTATAGAAATCATTGAAGCTACAACATCTGACCCTAATTTACTGATGTGGAAATTTCATGATGAGGATAAAGAAATAAAAAATGGGGCCAAATTAACAGTCCGGGAAAGCCAGCATGTGCTTTTTTTGAATCAAGGTCAGCTTGCAGATACCTTTTTACCGGGAATGCACACCTTATCTACTGAAAACATTCCTGTTTTAAGCAGATTAAAGGGCTGGAAATACGGATTTGAAAGTCCGTTTAAGGCCGATATTTATTTTTTCAACACACACCAGTTTATCAATAACAAATGGGGAACTCCTGCCCCTATTTTGCTTAACGATCCACAATTTGGACAAGTAAGAGTAAGGGCGTTTGGAAGTTTTGATTTGAAAATTGTGGACGTGGCTACATTTTTTCGTCAGTATGCCGGAACCTACGTGCAGCTTACCATTTTTGAACTGCAGCAACAATTAAGGGATTTTGTAGCGCCAAAATTTGGGGAAGTACTGGCCAATGAAAATATTTCGGTAACGGACGTTGCCGGTAATATAACGCAACTGGGACGAAAAATAGAGCCTTACTTAAAGCCTTATTTTCTTCAATTAGGAATTGAACTGACACAATTTGTAATCACAAGCGTAACACTTCCTGAAGAGGTAACTGCTCATTATGATAAGATTACCAGCATGAATATGGTGACAGATATGGATAAGTTTACCAAATTCAACACTGCTAATGCCATAAGCGAAAAAGGAACCACTGTTCACGATGCTACCCAAAATGCATTGGCTATGGGAATTATGATGAACCAGATGCAGCAAAACAAACCCGAAGTAAAAGAAGACATAACTTCTAAGCTTCAAAAAGTCAAAACCTTATTTGATACAGGTTTGATAGACGAAGAGGAATTTAAAGCAAAAAAAGCCGAATTACTAAATTTACTATAAATGGAAGAGAAAAAAATCATTTCCTTTTTGGAACGGCTTAAAGAAAAAGCGCAACAACAGGAAAATTACGGTGGAAAAACTGAAATAAATGAAGCGAAAATGGATGCCAAATCTTGTCCGAATTGTGGAGCAGGACGTACCAAACATGACGGAATTACAAGTTGTGGCTACTGTGGGTTTGAATTTATAAGGGTAAAACTTACTGATGGTGTTTATATTAAAAAAGAAGACAATTCACTTTAAAAGAAAATAAAATGTTTGGATTATTTAACAAAAATCCGGGGTTTGAATCGTTGCCTGAATGGTTCACAACTCTTGAAGAGTCAAAAGAAAGATTGTTTTTATTTTTGGATAAACTGGAAGCTAAAATGGAAGAATTATGCAATGCGGCAATTCCGGAATTAAAAGAGCTGCTGGCCAATGATGAAGACATGTACAAAAGGACTTTTCACAGGGTTTATGCAGGTATAAATGGCCAACTTTCGAATATCAGAGAAAAAGCGCGTGATGTTTATGATGAGAAAATCAATGATTTGTATGACAATTTAAAATCCGAAGTATCGGTATTACATCCGCATTATGATTTGTTGTCCAAATTCAGAACCGAATGCTCAGACAGATACAATAAGGAATTTGAAGAAAAGTATCAGTACTGGCAAAACCAATTAGAGAAAACACAAGAGCGTGATCTTGAAATTGAATACCAGAAAATAGTAGCCGAATACGATGAAATAAAAAATAGTTTTAATTGCAAACAGTGCGCAGGCAGCATCACCATCGAAAAAATATTCTTTATTGATACCTATATTGCCTGTTCCCATTGCCAAACCCAAAACACTTTTGAACCGAGTTCACAAGCCCGGAACCTGCAAAATTTTGCCAGAAATCTGGCAGAACAAAGAGTGTCGCACTTACTCGAAATATACCATACGGAAAACAATAAGGAAAGAGAACTGTACCACGAAAGACACGAACTGAGTCTAAGTACAATACATGAAAAAGACAAAAAGATCCTTGCACAAAAGCAGTCGCAAATGGATGATCTTGAAAACAGACGCAAAGAAGTCATCAAAAATGCCCCGAAATTATACCATGTTTATTTACGCGCCATGTACGACGAATGGAATAAAATCACACCGGATTTAAAGGAGCATCATGAAAAATTGTACGAAAATCAAATAAATTATTAATTAAAAAACAGACAAATGTTTAAAAACCTTTTTGGTTCGGGAACCAATGAACAATCAGAGGATCAGAACAATCAGAACCAACTTTCAAACGAGGAAGATTTTGAAAATGAGTATCAGGAAACAGAATATGATCCTGAAACACTGCATGGTACACATTATGATGTAGACGATTTTGATGCGGAAGTAGCAGAAAGATCAGAAGCCTGGATTCAGGACGAACGCGACAGTGGAGAGGAAATGGACGAAAAAGACGTGCAAAACACCTACTTCAATTACCGAAGAGAAGTGTATAAAGAATGGAACGACTGCGACAGTGACCAGATGATTCGATGGGAAAATGCCAATTCCATGAAATACCGCGGGGTACAAACATCCGGGTTTGTAAAAACCACTGATGACAATCCGTTTTTGGAGCCTGTTCATGGCATATCCTTAAAAGAATATACTGCAATGTGTATCAAAATGAGCTCGGGAGTAGATTATATTGATGTTTGCACAGCTATGGGTATCGAACCTGTAATCTGGCAGGAATTAAATACCATCTGGCCACAGCGTATGGCAGAAGATACCTCTTTTACGGTAAGTACTTTGTTTGGACAATATTATGCCGAAAATGTCGTGATTCCACAATTAGAGAATCTGCAAGCAGCAGTATCAGAAGGTGGAGCTGCCAATCTTGAAAAAATAAAAACAGATCGTTATTTCTACGAAGAACTGGCCGGAGCAAGACAAGCAGCTTATGAGTACGGAATGGACGGCGCACAATGGATTTTAGATAACTACGGAATCAATCTTGCCGATTTTCAGTCTGTTGCCATGCAATGGTTAACTGAGCAGAATCAAAATTGGAATTCTGATGATATTATGGAGTTTTCAAATTACCAACAGGGAAAACAAAAAGAATACGCTGAAAAATTTGCAGCGGAGCAAGGTGGAAACATTGCTGATGATGTAATTTTTTAATTTCGTTTCCATAAATTCATTACATCCGGTTTGTTCATTCAAGCCGGATTTTTTTATGGCATGTCCCGCCAAAAAAACGGTGTCGGGTTATCCGCTAAATCCTTAGTTCCAAACAGTGCTTTTGTCGTTTTAAAAGGTTCATTAATGGGGGTATTTATTGACCCTGATAGAAATGAGCTGCTTCATCCCTTGCGCGTTCATCTTCCTGAGGCTCCTCACGGTCGAGCTGCCCAATTTCGAATTCCTTGTTTATGGGATTGCCCTTTTCGGGCTGGATGATAGCCTTTTATAGCTTTTTCTTTGAAAAGCGGATCATAAGTTCGTCGTGTTGCAGTCATATCTGGTAAGTTATACTAATGTAACTCTTGTTATACTAAGTTAGTATAATTATTGTGTGAGGATTTTCTTTTTAGAAATATAAACACTGTTGATTTAAAATGCAACACGGAACATCTATTTTGTATCTACACCTTTTTTTACAATGGTATTTCGAAGTGTAGTTTTTTTTGCGTAAAGCGTTGATTTAAACTGTTTTGTTTTGTGTTAATGCTCTCATAGCATATTTTTCTTTGCCTTGGCAGGCCTTAATTTTCCTTAGTTTTTAATTATTAAAAAGTTGATGTGCAACGATTTTGTCACTAAAGTATGTGTTGAAACAGCAGTAAAATTCGCCTTGTTTTTTTTGTGGGAAAAAAGTGTAAATGCAATTTCTGCTTTGCCACGAATGAGTCACAAATTACAAAATCTCAATTTTGTTAATGGTAACTTCTTGTTTTAAGCTAGCATACAAATTGATATGAGATTGAACTACTTTCAAATAGAGAAATTTACCCCTTTAGACTGTTATTTTTTTTATTTTTATCCAAAATATGGACATGTCAAAAATTAGCTGCGAACGTCTCTTTTATGAACTTGAACTTTTACAAAAACTATCAGTAGAAGAGAGAAAGGTTATTTGCCAAAACGTTGAATATCGAAAAATAAAAGAAGGTGAAATAGTGCTGGAAGAGGGGCAGGTGGCTAAGGAACTTTATTTTATTTGCAAAGGAGTTTTGAAACTTGCGAATGTTAACGACAAAGGAAATGAAGCGGTACATTACTTTTTGGAGGAAGGACAATTCTGCAGCAACTTAAAAAGTTTTAATGAAAATATCGTATCAAATTACCGTATTCAGGCATCCTGTGAAGCGGAGATAATCGTTTTTAAAAAAGACCAATTATTCTTTCTTTATGATGCGATTTATTATTTCAAAGAATTATTGGGTAGAATTTGTCAACGAGCATTATTTGACAATATTCAAATGCGTAATTCTTACTTGGGCGATGACGCTACTGCAAGGTACCGTAAATTTTTTGCACAACAGTCCACCGTTGCGGTAAGAATTCCACTAAGTGATATAGCTTCTTATCTTGGAATAACGCAGCAATCCTTAAGCAGAATAAGAAAAAATAGAAGTTAATCCGTTTTTAACATTTGGTAAATCCTTTCTAAGATTCACTATTTACTTTTGTTTTTGAACATTAAAATCAAAACAAGTGGAAACATTGAAAAACAAAAAGGTAGTTATCATTGGAGGTACTTCCGGCATTGGTTTGGCAACCGCTAAACTGGCGACTTTAAAAGGAGCAAATATAATTATTGCCTCAAGCAATCAACAACGTGTAGATAATGCTTTACAAGAACTCCCAAATGAAAGTAAGGGCTACGCCGTTGATACAACTAATGAATCGCAATTGAAAATATTATTTGAAAAAATCGGCTCGTTTGACCATTTGATCTTTACAGCGGGGGAAGGCCTAATTCTTGAAAATATTGCTGATGCAAGCTTAGAGACGGCACAAAAATTTTTTAACGTTCGTTACTGGGGTGCATTTACTGCCGTAAAATATGCTATACCGTATATCAGGACAACTGGCTCTATTACGTTAACAAGTGGTATTGCAAGTGAGCGACCAAACAAAGGATGGACTTTAAGTGCGAGTATTTGTGCGGCAATGGAAGGTTTTACAAGAGCGTTGGCAATGGAATTAGCGCCAATTAGGGTGAATATCGTATCGCCCGGTATGGTAAAAACAGCACTTTGGAGCGGTATGCCTGATATGGACAGACAAGCAATGTATACAAATGTTGGAAATGCCTTGCTTGTGAAAAGAGTTGGCGAAGCGGCAGACGTCGCTAGAACTTTTATATATTTAATGGAGCAGGATTTTGGGACAGGACAAACTCTTATCGTTGACGGTGGAACTTCGCTGATTTGACCCGCATTAATAGTTATCGAAACAAACTAAATTTATACTAATAAATCCTATGCCTCTATAGGAATATAGAGGCTGTTTTCTATTAGGGACTGTATGTTAAAAATTATGTTTTAAAAGTCTTTGCTGGTGATTTGTTTCCATAAATCTGATATTGGATTTTTAATTACCAGCTCATATAATAGTTCAATTTCCTCATCATTTAAGTTTCCGGGAAATTCATCCGGATTAATGTCTTTCCTAAATAATGATTTCGTTTTTCAACTTTCAGTTCCAGTTATATTATTTTTTCATTCCGTTAAATTACCGATTAGTTTCAAAGCAAAAATCGTTAGTACCAGTCCAAAAAATAATCCCATACATATTGGCAAATAAACCTGACTGTTGATTTTATTGATCAGGCAGGATCTTTTTGGATTGTTTTTATCGTAATAGACGGTTATTTTTTTTCCTGTTTGGATTTCTTTTTCTTTTTCAGTCTGAATGAATTGATTGCTTTTTAAAAAGATTTCATCGTTTTTTGGAAATTGATCCAGACTTTTATACTCTTTTTCAAACAGATAATCACTGGCGTAGGTTTGATTGGATTCATATTCCACGTCGTCTACAACATAGTTATATGTCTTTTTTAACCTAAAGCGGTAATCCTCAGAAAATGACATGTATTTTATTTCTGCATTTTTAACCTCTCCAATGCAATATTTCCATCTCGTGCTTTCTTCCATTCGATGCAACCCGATGATTCCGGAAATAAACAGCCAGTATGAATAATAAAGAAATAGGGGTAATAAAACACATATAAAAACAGTTGGAATCACGCCATATTGCCAATTTTCAAAATTCATCTTTTTATTTCTTTTTCGTTATCCATACCGCCAGCCAATTATTCCAGTCTTACAATGGCACCAGTAAGACCTTTATTTGCTTTGCTTTGTGCGGTCAGCAAGTTTTTTCAGGCTAATATAACAATATTATACTAAATCTTTTAGTTGTGCGGCGATAGCTTTGACGTAGTTATTTTACCTGTACCAAATCTAAATGCATTAAAATTTTCGCTGGGAAGGTTTAGTATTGCCGGCGCTCCATGACGCGACGCGTCCCTTGCGCGTTCCTCTTCCTGAAGCTTCTCACGACCAAGATTCGGATTTCGAATTCCCTGTTGACGGGATTATCCTTTTCAACTTATCCGGGTATTTCTGATACAGTTCGAAAATTGTTTGAAAAAATAATAACGTCTATGAAAGATTGATCTTATAGGTTTTCTCAATTTGAGAAGAAGCATGTGTCGGTGAAAGCTGTCCAATTTGAAATACTTTTTCAATAAGGTCAATACTTTCATCCATGCAAGTATTTTCATTTTTCAAGTGGCTTGCAAAGTGGTTTGTTATTTTTTGAATAATCCTGGCGCTGATTAAATCAACCTGAGCGACATCAAAACTGCCTGTTTTCTTTCTCTGAAAATCCAATTCGCTCGCCGCAATATCATTTAGTTTAGCTTTTAACGCATGGATAATTGGCGCATATTTTCGACCATTTATCCACGTATTGAATTCTGATTTCATATCCTCAATAATAGCTTCTGCAGCAGGAATATGTTGTTTTCTTCTCTCAAGGGTATGATCTGTAACCTGTGACAAATAATCGAGATGTATTAAAGTTATTCCTGGAATTTGCGCTACATCTGGATTTACATTTCGTGGAATTGATAAATCCAAAATCAGTAAGGGTTTCTTTCTGTTAAGCAGTGTTTTGTCTATAGTTGGATTTTGGGCACCTGTTGCGACTATCAACACATCTGCCTGCTTTATTTCTTCTTGTAAATTCAGAAAATCCTTTACAATAACGTTTAGTTTTCCAGCTAATTCTATGGCCTTGTTCTTTGTTCTGTTTATAAGGGTGATATGGCTATTCTTTGTATGTTTTACTAAATTTTCGCACGTATTCCTGCCAATTTTCCCTGTTCCGAATAATAAGATATTTTTATTTCTAATATCTTCTACATTTCGGATAATATATTGAACTGATGCAAATGAAACAGATGTGACACCGGATGAAATTTCAGTATCTGTTTTGACTTTTTTGCTGGCCTGTATAACCGAGTTGATTAAACGATCCAGGAATGTATTGATTAAGTCCTCGCGTTTGCTGTTGTTAAAAGCGATTTTAATTTGACTGATGATTTCAAAATCCCCTAAAATCTGACTGTCTAAACCTGTTCCTACCCGAAACATATGGTTAACAGCTTGCTGATTCTTATATATATAAGCGACCTGCTGAAATTCTTCTACGGAGCCCTTGCTGTTTTGGCAAAGCAATTTGATTAATTCAAATGGATGATTGGCAAAACCATATATTTCAGTTCTGTTACAAGTAGAAGTGATAATTAATGATTCTATTCCTTCTGCTTTTGCCTGCAGTAAAAGATCAGATTGTGCTTTAGTATCCAGACTAAACTTCCCTCTAATTGTTGCATCTGCTTTTTTATAACTTAGGCCTAAAGCATAAAAAGTGGTATTCTTGGACATGTTATGTTTTTTCATATTATGCTTTTTCTTAAAGTTGAAAAAATAGTAGTTGGTTATTGTAAAACACGATGAAACTTCCTTTAATCCTAAAGAATAATGGATTCGGACATAATTGGATATAAGTTGCCAGCAGGATTTAAATATAAAACGCTACCTGAAAAGCAGGTAGCGTTTAAGAGAAATTATTTTTGAACTATTGGAGTTCTAAGTGATTCTAAAACTGCAACAATATCGGTGTAAAGCTCTGTATTTGAAGCCACACCATTTGCATTTGCAGCCGCCCCTACATAGCCTTCAAATTTTGTATAATCCGCAGTACTTGATTTTGTTCCCATACGAGGATTTTTTGCAGGATCATGCGCCGCTACCATATTCAAGCCAGAATAGGTATTTACGGCACTTGTACCACCGGTGTTAAACGAAAAGAAATCAGTCAGATTGTCTGATAGTTTAGCAATATTTGTAGACTGGGTACTTCCGGTTTCGGCTAATACCGGGGCAAAATGCGCTTGTAGGTTCCCCGCGGCATTCGACTGAACATCGGCAACAATTAATCCTATAGTTGAATTTACCACCTTGCGGAAACTCAAACGCCCCTGCTCGATCATTTGGCCAGCGTTATCCGGATCTGAAACCATTTTAGTTCCGCCTAATCTTTCGTAAATAGATGCCTTTACAGGAGGAGTTACCGGGGCGTCATCATCATTACTGCTGCACGAAGCCAGGGTTGCAGAAGCTGCGAGTAATACACTAAGTGTAATTTTGGAATAAATTTTCATAATAAAAATATTAAAGGTTAATTAAAAAAACGGTTTAGTTTTTGAGACAATCTGTAGCTCAAACTATTTTGATTCACTGGACAAACTTCTTTGCCAGCCAAATTTTCTGGTAAAATATAACGCTGAGCATCATAATGTCCTATCGCTATCAACTGGTCAAAGACTTTTTTAGAATTAGTGATCTTGTTGTTGTGGAAGTAAACAACCACATTTCTTTTTACGATTATAGAATCAGAGGTTAATCCTTTGATAGATCTCAAATCGGAACATATTTGTTTGGCCTGCACGGAATCTATATTGCTTTTAAAATCGATTCGGCTTACCTGCAGATTAGGGCTTTCATAAACAGCAGGCTTAGCGGTAATAATGTGGAATAGAAAAATGGCAAAAAATAGTACCAAAATGATCAATCCCGTCCAAAGGCCTTTTTTAATAAACTTGTTAATTTTCATAAAGCTGATTTTTAAAATGATTTTAGGTTTTCTAAATCATATACGAACCCTTTTTTGGCTTGGTTTTATTTAAACGGGTAAAATAGTAGTTTAGATTTGTTTTAAATAACAACGCGCTGAATTACAGGTTTTTTTAGAAAACTCTCGCCAGATTAAACCCAAAAAAAACATCTCCCTTAGTCCAGTCTCCTGTAGTTCTTCCAAGATATCCGGCCTCGTCAATGGCCTGGGAGCTGGTAAAATGCATTTGAAAAACATGTCCGCCGGTTTCCAGGTCAAAACCAATGGATAATGGATTTTTATAAATAGAATTTGAGGCCCTGTTTAAGTGTGCCGCATAATCCATATTCAATGACCAGCGTTTTGCAAACTTGTATCTGCCACCAAAGCCAATGGCATATTGTGAATTGTTTTGCTGGGGATCCAGCACGAAATTTTCATGGAAAAAGGATGGAACTATTTCTAAAGATAGTTTTTCAGAAAACTTTCTGGAAATTAAAAGTTGGGCTACATAGGTGAGCCTGTTTTTAAATTCAAGTTTAGGATATAGACTTTCCTTTAGCGTGTTGTTTATAGACAAGCTATTAAACCCTGCGATAGTGACCGGAAATCCGTCTTTTATTTGCGCCAATACCATATATTTCGTTGCAAGGTCATAAGCAAATTCACTTCTGGCGGCGCTTATATTAATCCCCGGGGTCAACCCGTATATGAATTTTATTTGGGTATTGGCGTTGTCCAGTCCATAGAATCCTTCAAAGCCGTCTTTTATAGAACCGAACCGGTGTGCAACGACAAAATACAAATCTCCTTTTGCTGCCAGTTTGGTCGATTCAAGATTGACAATCTTCAGGGCTTTAAATGCCGATGTGACCTTTTCTTTTGTGATTGGCGCTTCAACTCCCGATAATAGGTCGTCCTGCGAAAAGGTTAGTAGTGGAAATAAAAACAGTAATAGAATGAGCTTTTTCATGTGGTTAATTTTAATTGTTATTTGTTTTGGTGTACAAGGGAAGATTGATCTATTTTAAATTCCTGTAAGAGCTCATCATATCCTAAAAAACGCCCTTTAATTTTTAGCATCCTGCCAATTGCAATGTCTTTGGGCAAACTGTCTTTGAAGGTTGCAAATATCTTTTCGCCAATAACGATGCCCTTACCGGCGGGTTCAACAGCTGTTACTATTGCAGTTACTTCAATTGTTTTGTCCTGGTATTTGACAGTAGCAAGGCTGTCATTGAAAGTAAATTCTTTTTCGAGTCCTTTAACCGTTACAGTATAATCTGCGGTTTCTGATGCGATATTCCTGTGGCCTCTGTAACTGTAGAGGTAAATTGAGATCCCGGTTATCAGGAAGAGGGGAATAACAATAAGTATTTTTTTTCTCATGGCTGGTTTTTGGTATTTGGATTATCTACGTTAAAAAATACCTATTGGATTTAAATCATCAAATATGACTGTTGCTAAATCTGTATCATCTATTTCCCCGTATATGATTTTAAAATGCTTTAAATAGTAAGATCATTCAGCCTTTCTAAAACTAAAAACCAATCCCATGAATTTAAAAACCCGTTTACTTATTCCATCATTTGCTTTACTACTGGTAAGTTGTACAGATGATAATCCTGGTACTTTAATTGACACTCCACCAATCACCGGTGTTGCCACATACAACCAGAATGTGAAATCCATTATTGATAATAATTGTGTTGTCTGCCATGCAGCTGTTCCCAAAAACGGTGCGCCTATGTCCCTGGTTACTTATGATCAGGTTAAAAATGCGGTCTTAAATCGCGGGCTGCTCAACCGTATTTCTTTGGAAAATGGAAATAGTTCGTTAATGCCACAGGGAGGGCCAAGATTGCCTCAAACCACAATTGATGTTATTAAAAAATGGGAACAAGATGGATTATCAGAGCAATAATCCATAGTAAAAAACATGAAAAAAATCATAGTAATGCCAATGATATTGGCTTCGTTCCTTGTTTTTTCGCAGGAAAAAATCGTAACTAAATCATCGACAATCACTTTTGAAGCTTCGGTCCCGTCTTTTCAGCCGGTTTTGGGAACCAATACCAATGTGACTTTTGTTCTAAATCCCGCAACAGGTGAAATTGCATCCTTAGCCCTTATAAAAGGATTCCAGTTTGAAATGCCTTTGATGGAAGAACATTTCAATGAAAATTACATGGAGACCGATAAATATCCGAAAGCTATTTTTAGAGGAAAAATAGAAAAGTTTGATTCGAATAATTTGACTGAAGATTATAAGGATTACGTAATAAAAGGAAATTTAGAACTTCATGGGAAATCAAGAGATATAAATGCGAGCGCAAAAATCACCAAGACGGGTTCCCGAATTACCATTATTTCAGATTTTGCTGTTAATGCCAGTGATTTTGGCATTCCAATTCCATCGCTTATCAAGTATAAACTTGATGATAGAGTAAAAGTTCAAATTATTGCTGTTTTAAAATAGAGCAATACAAGAAGGACTTTGTTAACAGATAATTTAAAACCAAAAAACCATGAAAAAAGCCATACTTATTACAATGCTATATGTTTGCTTTACAGGTCTCTCACAAGAAAAAATGATTAGCAAGTCAGGAAAAATTACTTTTGAAGCATCAGTTCATTCTTTTGAAGAGGTCAAAGCCACAAATAACAATGTAACCTTTGTATTGAATACTACAACAGGTGAAATTGCAGCTTTAGCCCTAATGAAAGGATTTCAATTTAAAGTGGCCTTAATGGAAGAGCATTTCAATGAAAATTATATGGAGAGCGATCAATATCCTAAAGCTATATTTAAGGGGAAAATAGAAGATTTCGATTTAAATAGTCTTACCAATTCTGCTAAAGATTTTACTATAAAAGGAAAGTTAGAACTTCATGGCAAATCAAAGGATATAACAACCACAGCAAGAATAAAAATGTCGGCATCTGGAATTAGTGTTGTATCTAATTTTGCTGTAAATGCCAGTGATTTTAATATCGCGATACCAAGTCTTGTTAAAAGCAAAGTTTCTAATAAAATAAATATTCTAGTTGTTGCGGTTTTGAAATGACAGATCAAAAAAGAAAGATTTATAACTTTAAGAGAAGTATATTAAACCATTAAAAGATTTAATTTTGAAAAACCAATTATTCGCTATTTCAAAAATGGAGCAAGAAATAAAAGTTGAAGACGACTTTACACTTATCCGTTTTCAGAATGACCGTTCAGAAACTTTTTTTACACATCGTAAACTGAGCACTGCTTTCATTCAGTTTCATTTCGTACTGAAAGGTAACGCTAAATTTTTATTTAATCACAGTAATTATGATGTAGCGCTACAAGAAGAAAAATCCTTTCTTTTATACAATCCACAGAAGGAGCTACCATTTCATTTAGAGCTTTCACCAAATTCGTGGGTGATTTCCGTTATTATATCAATTAAGAAATTCCATGCATTGTTTTCTGCAGAAGCAGATTATATTGCTTTTTTAAGTCCTGATAACAGGGACAAAAATTATTATAACGCAGGTTACATAAGTCCATCAATGGCAATTGTTTTAAGCCAGTTGTTTCATTATAACCTTCATCCCTCTATAAAAAATCTATATTGTAAAGGAAAAGGATATGAATTACTTAGTTTGTGTTTTAATAGGAACGAAGATCCAAATGCACATCATTGTCCGTTTTTGATTGATGAAGATAATGTTTTGAAAATTAAAAAAGCCAAAGAAATCATTATTGAAAATATGGCTGAACCACCTGGTTTACAGGAATTGGCTGATGAAATTGGCCTGAATCTGCAGAAACTAAAAATGGGTTTCAAACAAATTTATGGCGATACGGTATATGGCTTTCTATTTGATTATAAAATGGATTTCGCCAGAAAGCTACTGGATAGCGGCGCTTATAATGTAAATGAAGTAGGATTGAAGATAGGGTACAGTACGGGAAGCCACTTTATTGCGGGATTCAAGAAAAAATTTGCCACAACTCCGAAAAAATACCTGATGTCGATTAGGACGAATTTTTAAAAAAAATCGGTTATATAGATTAAAGCAAAATGCTTAAAGCCAGTGCTTAAAACTTAAAGAAAAAATAATGAAAGGCGTATTATTAGTAAACTTGGGATCTCCGGATAGTCCGACACCAAAAGATGTAAAACCTTATTTAGATGAATTTTTAATGGATAAATACGTGATCGACGTCCCGTATTTATTGCGAGCATTATTGGTTCGTGGAATCATTTTAAGAAAAAGACCCGAAGAATCTGCGCACGCTTACGCGAAAATCTGGTGGGAAGAAGGTTCACCGCTTGTGGTACTTTCAGAAAGAATGCAGAAAAAAGTACAGCCGTTGGTAAATGTGCCGGTGTCGCTGGCAATGCGCTACGGAAGCATGACTATCGAAAAAGGACTTCAGGAATTACACGACAAAGGAGTTACAGAAGTACTGCTTTTTCCTTTGTATCCACAATACGCAATGGCCTCGACCTTGACTATTTTAGTAAAAGCTGAAGAAATCCGTAAAAAGAAATTTCCGAATATGACTTTTACCGATGTTCCTGCGTTTTATAATAAACCAGATTACATCAAGAATCTGGCAGATTCAATTCAAAAGCACTTAGTTGGGTTTGATTATGATCATTTGTTATTTTCATATCATGGAATTCCAGAGCGTCACATCCGCAAAACAGATGTAACCAAATCACATTGCAAAATCGACGGATCTTGCTGTAACACGCCTTCGCCGGCACATGATTTTTGCTACCGTCACCAATGTTATGAAACGACAAGACAAGTTGTAAAATTATTGGGGCTTCCTCAAGATAAATACAGCCTGACTTTTCAATCGCGTTTGGCGGGTGATAAATGGTTAGAGCCTTATACAGACATCGAAATCGATAAAATGCCAGCTAAAGGAATCAGGAAATTAGCAGTTGTAACACCAGCGTTCGTTTCAGATTGTTTGGAAACGCTGGAAGAAATTGCCATGCGTGCCAAAGAAGATTTTGAAGCTAAGGGAGGAGAACAATTTCTTGCAATTCCATGCCTGAATGACGATGATGAATGGTGTGAAACTGTTGGTAACTGGATTAATGATTGGGCTGGATAAATCTAAATGAAGAGCATAGAATATTACATTTACTATTGCGCTGGAACAGTAGCGTTAATAGTTTTTATTTTTGTTTTAAAGTAACAGTTTTCGTTTTTATTATTCATTAAAAATTTATTTGGATGAATTAAATTTATAAAAAAAAAGAACAATTGGTTAATTAAGCTTAATACTGAATGTTCCGAAACCGGCTTAATACGTTTGGTTGTACAGTTTGTGTTTTGAGCAGTCAGTGTTAAAGAGGTAAGAAGCAGTAAGTTTAAAATGACTTTCTTCCTATATCGGGCTTGTCTTCGGTTTTCTTGTAACGTTCTGGTACTACAGCAGGTTTGGACTACATTAAATCCATTCTTCGGATTACCATGTTGTGATCAAAATTGTTGTTCGTTTCGTCCGCCAATAGTATGTTTCATTTTCTGTCCCATAGTGGTTGTTACATAGCTGACAACATTTTCTTCTTTCTTTTGTCCGCCCGATAAATAGTCAATGCTTATTGAACAATCACCGGTGATGGCAACCCAAACCGTTTCACTTTCTCCACTTTCTAATTCTTCAATGTACGCGCCGCCACAGCCAACGATATTTATGTTTGTCAAAGTTGTTTGCGTAGGGTTTGTGAAAGTAATCCTCATTGTATCAAGCAAAATTATAGCTGCCCAGCAGTAAAAAAATAGTACTGGAATATTAAGCAGCATCAGTGCGCAAGTTCTAAATAATGTAGTTCTGTTCTCTTTGTCCCTTTTGGCTTTCACTAAAATTGAAATTAAAACTACACTATTTAGTAAAGCTGCCAGTGTGATAAAACCATAGACGATAGAAAGTACTTCAAAGGAGGAAGTAAAGAAGTAAAATCCAAAAATAGCTGTCCCAAGCAGGAATGAAAGGAGTGCTGTTTGTCGTGCGAGTTTTAGGTGTCGTTCTGTTTTCATATGCTTGGCGCCAGTGTTGGCGGATGTTTACATTTTTACTTCAATATCTTTTGAAATTCCGTAAACCCGGGAAAATAAAATAAAATTGTTTTTAAACGGGAAATCATTGACAATGGCATAATAACAGCCGTTCACTTTCATTTTTTGTAATTTCTCTAACGGTAATTCTTCTTTTAACTGCTCTTTTGTTAGGTTTGGATTTTTAGTATAGATATCATACAGGTCTTTATAAATAGGATATCTTCCGGTGGATGGGCTTTTTATGACGTTTTCTTTTTTATCCAGATTTATGGCAGTAATGTCAAAATTTTCATCCATCTGAATCCCATCAACAATTATAATATTGTTCGTCGCATTTATTACTGTAATCTTTTTATTATTTAATAAAAAAGATTTTCCGAAATCGCTTTTGCCAAGTTTTATACTTGGATACGCCGTTAAGATTTTTACCTCGTAAACCACGCTTCCGGTTAAAGGACCTGTTGTACTGCCTATGCTGTTTTTGATTTCGATCGTTTTATAGGTTTGTTCTTTTTCAACTTCATTTACTTTGGTGTAATCCCTGAAGGTTCCGAAATTTGCGATATGATTTTTATTGATGCTAACCTTACTTTTGTTTTTAGCTAAAAGTTTATTCTCTTTAATCGATATGGACACGCTATTCACTGCATCTGCTTCTTCCCTGTAGAGTGGCAGACTTGATTTTAAAACAATAAAATTTTGCAGGGAATCTGTTTCAAGTTCCAAAGTTGCATTTTGTTTAAAAGACAGTAGACCTTTTTCATTTAGTGCCGTAGAGAGCAAAGTTTTATTATAAATCTTATTTTCTTTTAAGGATTCGGTTACATATTTTGCCTTGTTTATTGACTTAAATTCCAGGGTCATATCATAAATAGCATCATAAACAGCACTTAAATTTTCTTTATTTATTTTTTCGCTCCGGGCCTTAAAAAATATAGCTATTCGGTCTTCAAAGCTAAGCTGAGCGTTCATTAAACAGCAGTGCAATAACAGTATAATGGTTATTAGTTTCATTTTTTTCATTTCGTTTTTTTTATTATCTGTCCATTAATTATATCAGCCATAAAATGGCGGCAATAGGGCTTTTTAATTGGCTTTAGGCAGGTTAGTACGTTTTTTTTTAAGCGAATATAACAATAATAATATACTAAATCTTTTAGTTGTGCAGCAATAGCTGTGAATCAGTTATTTTACTTGTCCTGCTGCTGTTTGCTATACTTGAAATCAGCCAATCCGGTTTTAGGCTGAAGTAAATCCGGTATCAGGAATTTCCGGCAGCACCTAATTTGAATGTAAAGATATGGGCCCCGGGTCCTGTTTTAGCTGCATAATATAGCGGGGATAGGAGCCTGTCACAGTCTTTGTTACTTTCGTATGCTAAAGCAAAAGCGCTGTGAAATTTTAAGGGAGCAAACCTCTCAGGGAGCTGTAAAGGATAGCAGAAGCTGATAGACTGCGACGTTCCTGCAGTCGGCCAGATGTCCGTTTGTTAAACAAACGAATCCGGCTGCCGGGTGCTCGGAACTCGCGGCAGTGCTTTGTAAAACAGAAAAGGAAGGCGAACCACTAAAGGAAAGGGAAAATGGGAAGGCAAAAAACAAAAAGAACGCGTATCGTCGGGGTGAGGTTCACCGCCGGTGAGTATGCCGCAATGGAGAACAGGTTAAAAGGGACCGACTGCAGGAAGCTCAGCGAGTATGTCCGTAACATGGTGCTCTCAAAGGCCATTGCAGTACAGTACAGGAACGCCTCGCTGGATGAATGCATGCTGGAAATGATCAGTCTGAGAACCGAGCTCAATGCCCTGGGCCAGAATTTCAACCAGGCAGTGCGGAAACTCCACATGCTGCGCGAGGTACCCGAGTTGCGGCACTGGATCATAAGCTCGGAAGCGCAGCGGGAAAACCTGCTGGAAAAGACCGCCGAGATACGGCAGTGCATCGAAAAAATAGCCGCGGAATGGTTGCGGTGATCAGCACCGGGCATTCGGTGCGGCGTATCCTGCTTTACAATGAAAACAAGGTCAGCGAAGGGTGCGCAAGGTGCATCGGGGAAGGGAATTACCCTATGGAGGCGGGCAGCATGAATTTCAATATGAAACTCAACCGTCTGGCGCGCCAGAACGCGCTCAATGCAAACGTGAAAAGAAACAGCGTGCACATCTCGCTGAACTTTCATCCCTCCGAGCACTACCCTGTGGAAAAGCTTATGGCAATCGCCCGCACGTATATGGAAAAGATAGGATTCGGACAGCAGCCGTACCTGGTGTACGAGCACCATGATGCCGGGCATCCCCATATCCATTTAGTGAGCGTTAAGGTGCGCGCAGACGGCTCGCGGATCGACATGCAGAACATCGGGCGCGGGGAGTCGGAGAAGGCCCGCAAAGCGATCGAGCAGGAGTTCGGACTGGTCAGGGCGCAGGACAGCAAGGAAGCTTTGCGTCCCGTTCCCCGGCCGGTGACTGCCGGGCGGGCGGAGTACGGGAAAACGGAATCCAAAAAAGCCATAGCCGGTGTGCTGCGCTTTGTGGTTTTTTCGTATGCCTATACCAGCCTGGCGCAGCTCAATGCGGTGCTGGGACTCTACAACATCAGGGCGGACAGGGGCAGTGAAAACTCCAGGATTTTCCAGTCCGGGGGACTGGTATACCGTATACTGGACCGCTCGGGCCGTCCTGTCGGGGTTCCAGTCAAGGCGAGTGATGTGGCCGGAAAACCCACACTTGCTTTTCTGGAGAAAAGATTTGCCGTCCATACGGCGGCACAGCTGTCTGAAAAAAAGAGAATACGCAATGCCGTGGACCTGGTTTTTATCAAAGGCTGCCCTTCGCCGGCAGGGCTTGTTGTGCAGCTAAAAAAGCAGGGGATAGACGTGGTGCTGAGAAAAGGGGATCAGCAGATCCTTTACGGCATCACCTATGTGGACCATAACAGCCGCTGTGTCTTTAACGGCAGTGAGCTCGGGAAAAAGTACAGCGCAAAAGGAATCCTGGAACGCTGCGGGGAAACTGCTAACCCGGCACAGCAGACCGTTTTTCACACGGCCTGCCAAAACACGCCGGATCCGGATGCCCGGGGAAATACTGCAGCGGTTTTCGGCCCGGGTAGTGCAGGGGTCTGGGAGATGCTTTCCACGCCCCTATGGCAGCCGGATTATCTGCCACGGGAACTGAAAGGGAAACGCAGGAAAAAAAGAGGAAAAGGAAAGGGAGGTAATCAGTAAGGAATTTAAAATCTAAAGGCATGCAGACAGGGGAGAATGAACAGGCGCTTCACAGGATACTCGATATGACAAGGCTGGTCAGCCTGGTGCTGCTGGGGATCCATTTTTATTATTACACGTACGGGGCCTTTAAGGTTTCGGGGTTTACCGCAGCGCTGGGCGATAGGATACTGCAGGGGCTGTACGGGACAGGGCTGTTCGGAAATTTTTATATTTCCAAGCTTCTCTCCCTTGGTTTTTTACTGATTTCCCTTTTGGGGGCAAAAGGCAGGAAGGATGAAAAAATGCGGTACAAAACCGCTTTGGGGTATCTGGTATCCGGGCTGCTGGTTTATTTTTTAAGCGGGGCGGCGTGGTCTTTGCAAATGCCTTTCTGCTACCGTGCCGCGATGTACATAATACTGGCCTGTAGTGGTTTCCTTCTGGTGCTTTCCGGGGGTACGCTGCTCTCACGCATTATTCGCAGCAGGCTCTCGGCCAAAGATATTTTCAACCGCGAGAACGAGACTTTTCCGCAACAGGAAATGCTGCTGGAGAATGACTATTCGGTCAACCTTCCGGCGCGTTTTTATCTTAAGGACAAGGTACGCAAAAGCTGGATCAATATCATCAATCCCTTCCGCGGGCTGCTCGTGCTGGGAACACCCGGATCGGGGAAATCCTATTTTGTGATCCGCCATGTCATTACCCAGCATATCGCCAAAGGCTTCAGCATGTTTGTCTATGATTTCAAATACGATGACCTGTCCAAAATTGTCTACAATACCTTTGAGAAGTACAAGCACGTGTATGCCGTGCCGCCCAAATGTTATTTCATCAATTTCGATACCATCATGCACCGCTGCAATCCACTGGATCCCCAGGGTATGGAAGACATTACCGACGCCTCGGAATCGGCGCGCACCATCCTGCTTGGACTCAACCGGGAGTGGATCAAACGGCAAGGGGATTTTTTCGTGGAGTCGCCCATCAACTTCCTCTCGGCCGTAATCTGGTACCTGAGAAGATACAAGGACGGGGAGTTCTGTACCCTGCCGCATGTCATTGAGCTCATGCAGGCGGACTACGACAGCCTTTTTACCCTGCTGCGCACCGACAAACAGATCGAGGTACTCATCAATCCCTTTATCAATGCCTATCTCCATGATGCCATGGAACAGCTCGAAGGGCAGATTGCCTCGGCCAAGATTGCCATGGCCCGCCTGTCCTCCCCACAGCTGTATTATGTGCTGTCGGGCAATGATTTTACCCTTGATATCAACAATCCCCGGGAGCCCAAGATTGTCTGCATGGGCAATAACCCGCAGAAAATCCAGGTGTACGGGGCGGTTTTGTCGCTGTATGTGAACCGGCTGGTGAAGCTGGTCAATAAAAAAGGGAAGCTGAAGTCCAGCCTTATCTTTGATGAATTTCCCACGATTTACCTCAACAATATGGACAGCCTGATTGCCACGGCCAGGAGCAATAAAGTGGCAACCTGCCTGGGGATCCAGGACTTCAGCCAATTGCGCAAGGATTACGGAAGGGAACAGGCCGAGGTGATCATGAACATCACCGGCAATATCATCGCCGGACAGGTTACAGGGGATACGGCCAAACAGCTCTCCGAACGCTTCGGGAAAATTCAGCAGGACCGCGAAAGCCTGTCCATTAACAGCAGCGATACCTCGCTCAGCCGCTCCAGGCAGCTTGAGGCTGCAGTGCCCCCGTCAAGGATTTCCGCACTGAGCTCGGGGGAATTTGTCGGGATGGTGGCCGATGATCCCGACTGTCCGGTGGAGCTTAAAACCTTCCACTGCCGGATTGTGAACGACCATCAGGCGCTGCAGCGCGAGCAGGAAAGTTATGTGGACATACCGCCGGTCAGGAAGCTTGACGACGCCATCATACAACGGAACTACCTGCAGATCAAACAGGACGTGCAGGACATCATCCAAAGCGAAATGGAACGGCTGCTGGCAGATCCGGCATCGGGTCATCTGGTGATCCGGAAATAGCAGTTTATCGGCTGTTCTTGTATGGGTAGGGATTATCCCTTCCTGTGCAGTTCGGAATCCCAGTTGTCAAGCCTTTTTCTGGCAAAGCCGGAAACCATTTCATTGGCCTGCTGTGCAATCTCTTCCAGATACGCCCTGGCTTCGGGGGTGCCGATGTCGGCGAGGGCCCAGGTACATTTGCGCTGCATGGGATAGTATTCGTTCCAGGCATAATAGTCAAAATCCGAAAAGGCAACTTTAAATAAGGATTTGGCGGTAATAGGGTTGCTGATACACTGGAAGGCTCTTGCCATATTTTCGTGGTTCTTGTGCCAGTCCGATTCGAACAGCTCGCAGAGCAGCAGCAGGAATTCATCATCTTTTTCATACCGGTAAATGAAGGAATCGCCATTATCATAGGCCCCTTGCGCATCTTTCTCTGCTAAAATTCTTCTGGTTTCACTGAATTCGGTTTCTCTCTGGCTCATAAAATATTTTTCAGAAGGCTGTATTACCCGTGCTGGTTGTTCCCTTCAAATATAATTAAATATGTTTTACAGGGGTTGTTTTAATTTTGTATTTTCACCCGGCCAATAGCGGTTTCCGGTCTGCAGATCATGGCGGGAATACCACCGTAAGCAGCTTGAAAGTACTAGTAAAACATACAAAATGAAAAAGAAATTAATACTTGTTTTTATTCTGGCGGCCTCTTTCTTACAGGCACAGGAAGTGAGTGAATCGGATGTTCGGAAAATAGTGGAAAAAGATTTTTCGGCAATTCCGCAAAATCTGCTGGCAAGGCTGGTGCCCTATAACGACAAAAATAACCGTACCGGATTAATGGATGCCAAAACACGCAAAATAGTGGTGAAGGCCAAATATTTTGACCTGGATTTTTTTAAGCCGGAGTTAAAAGGAAACTATAACGGTATTTACCTCTTTCAGTACAATCCTGCCACAAAGAAAGCCAATATACATCTCGATAGTGAAAGCCAGCCCGAACAGGATAGCGGGAACACACAGACAGACAGGAAAAACAAAGCCGCACAGATCAGCGGGTTCAGTCTTACCGAAGATAAAAAAATAAAAAATTACGACATGCAGTATTCCTTCTTTTCAGAAGAGCCTTTCCTTTTTCAGGGCAGGTATTACGGAATTGCCGTCAGGGAGCAAAAATACGGCATTGTGGATGAAGACGGAAAACCCTTAACCGGATTTGACTTTAATTATGACAGGCTGGAATTTAATACCTACAGTCCGGCACCGCAATGCTGGTTTAAATTCTTAAAAGAGGATGGTACTTCGGGTTTTATTAACCTTAATGGGGAGATGAAATTCGTCAATGAATTCAAAACGACTTACAGTCCTAAAACGTCCACCAGTATTTATTGTGCAAACGCCTCTCAGGAATTTGCCTACAACGGGTATGAGATACTGTATTCGGATCAGGGGGCAGTAGGAGTGCTGGACCTGGAGAATATGAAATGGATTGTCAAATCCACGGCAGAAAGCGAAGTGATTGAGATTAATTACGCTTCAGACCGGAAAATTGAAAACATCAAAAAAGACAGCAGGGACCTTAGGCTCTATTTTCTAATGTATGATAAAAAAAGGGAGACCAAATATTATATGGATCAGAACCTGACCGCATACAGGCTTTAAGTCAAATCTATAGTAAGAGCCTGGTTTCGGACTTTTACGGCGTGGAAAAATAGGGCTGGAAAACGATCTTTAAAAAGAATAGCTACAGTAAAAAATACGGTATTACCATGCAGAAGTCAGACAGCCTGAACCGGACCATCGGGTTTGATGGAAAGTAACAAACATGCAAAGGTTAAAAACATCCGGGCCTTTTACTCCAGAACAGCATCCCCTAAAAATTCGCAGTCAAAGTCAGGTTCATCAGCATTTCTGTTATACAGGTCCGCCAAATTAATTATTTGGGTTTCTGTATGCTGAAAATTAGTTTTGGATGTGAAAGGGAACGGGTTAACGGAAAACGTTGGACAGGCGGCGTGTTGGGATGATTTCATAATACGGTTTTTTTGAATATTTGTTCTTTGTTCAAAAGTAAATCCTGCGGCAGTGTTTTGGATTACAGAATTCTGCGATGGATTTATATAATTTCATTACCACATAAGATGCCGGTATTGAAGATTTGTAATTTTTTAAACAATCTAAATAGAGAAGTGAAAGCCGTACGGCATTAATATAGGTGTGACAGTACTAGGGGGGCTGATGCTTAGTGAGCGACCTGACATGCACAGGCAGGCTGCGATTTAGAATACAATCCCATGCCAGCTAAAACAGCCTTCGGGTTGTTTTTTTTTAGGCAAATTGTTGTTCTGCGATTTGTTGCACGAAAGCAGTGAAGCCTTATGGTTTTTCGGTGTACTTCTCTGGTACCAACCAGTTTTCCCTGCATTGCTACCTAAGAAAAATGCAATGGAAAAGAGGGAAAAAAAATGATATAACCTGCTCCTTTACTAAAAAATCTGCTGCAGGATATAGCAGAAAATATTCAAAAATGTAAAATTTTTATTTCAAAATTAAAAGTATATATTTACCGAATTATCTGACATATACACTGTGTTGGTGCATCTGTTATAAACCCTAAACCAAAACGACATTATGATTAAAAACTTTACTTTATTCTTCTTATTTTTTGTTTTTCCCTTTTACGGCCAGGTGCTCAATACCGTGGTGGTGACGGCTTCCAAAAAACAGGGTGCCTTTAAGGACTGCAGCCTGAGCTCGTGCAACTATTTTGAAAGTTTCGGGGATGAAATCTCCTATAGTGACGGTACCGGGGGACAGTCCGATACCAAAAACGCCCGGTACCTGTTTGAACACCCGGGGTTTAACAACGACAAAATCAGAAAGATAATCCTGGAGATCAGCATCAGCAAGATCTTCCAAAGTACGGCAGTGGACGCGGGGATGTCGATCAAAATGCCCAACAGTTCCTGCAACAGCAGCCTTGCCTGGAGCGGCTTTATAAACCAGCAGACCCTTTACAGCTGCAACCAGAACGGGACTTCCATATTCCAGAACGGTATCGGGACGGGCAATACCTCGGCAACCACCTTTTTCCTGTCCATCTACGATAAGAACGCCACCGGTTTTATCGGCCAGACCATCAACTATTTCACCCCGGGAAGCGATTCCTTTACCTTTTCCTTCCACCCTTTGGTGGGCGGGGTTCAGATACACTCCGCAAAGGTGCACATCACCTATGAGGGCACCGCGCCGGTTCCGGTAGTGCCCGCAACACCGACACTCACCGCTACTGCAGCCGGTGCCTCCGGTGTGTCGTTGACCTGGAATGCCGTAGCCAATGCGACGGGCTATGAGATACAGACCTGCAGCAACCAGCAAATAGGGATCGTGAGCGGAACCACTTACCTTGTTTCAGGATTAAGCTCCTCAACCAGCTACGGTTATAAAATCAGGGCCAGGAACAGCACGGTATCTTCCGCTTTTTCAGCCTGTAAATATGCCACAACGCTGAGTGACTGCAACTCGGCGATCACCAGCGTAACCCCTGAGGTGTACAGCTACTCTCAGCTTTCGGGTGTGGTGACCTACAAATGGCATCCCGTGACCCAGGCAAATTTCTACAGGGTATACCGCTGTGAAACCAATCAGTTACTGGGCGAAACAACAGCGACCGAATTTATTTTTACTCCTAAGCAATTAAAGCCTGGCGAGTCGTACAGCATCAAAGTTGTGGCGGTGGATTATTGCAGCGGCGGGGCAACCTACCTGTCAAAAACCTCCGCCTGCAGTTATGTGCACCTGGTGAAGTGTGTCAGTAACGAATTCCCCGAAAATGCCATCTACGCCACGGTTGAGGCAGGAAATGTTACCTTAAGATGGCCGCATGTTTATCCGTATGGAAATTACGTATACCAGATATTTAACTGTGCCACGCTCCAGATGATCGGCAATACGTATGAGACGAGTCTCGCGCTGGGCAACCTGCCCGTTGGTACAACCTCCTATATGATACGGACAAAAGGTTGTGAAGCCAGTCCGGTGTCGCCGCTGAGCAGCTGTTATGAAGTCGTTATAGGCAGCGGGGTAAATAAAGAGGCAACGGCAAATGTTATACATAAGCAAGAGCTCCTGAATGGCATCGGGGCTGGCGATAGTCAGTCTTTTAATGATTCGTTATCCAGCGACGAATCGGGCTCCAGGGAAAACGGGGCAGGCCTTTTGGTCTATCCTAATCCGTCTGATGATAATATAACCGTTACCCTGCCAAAAGAATTCCTGGGAGGGCAATTGGCCTTATATGATCTGTACAATAAAATGATATGGAAAAACGATAACATCAGAGCAGCCGCTGAAACCCTAGAGGTGAAACAGCTGCCGGCCGGTATCTATTTTTTAAGTGCCCGCATACAGGGCAGGACCCTAATGGCCAGGGTGGTGAGAAAATAAGATGTTATAAGTGATGTATTGTTTGCCTGAAAGGGCATAACGTATAAAGCTATAAGGAAACTGCGCGGATTTTAGGATCTGCGCAGTTTTTTGTTTTTAGGATGGAGTGAATAAGGAAGTATTCTTTCTTTTAATGATCTTTTTTTTATTTTAAAAGCCCGTTGCTATGTTTTTTTATTTCGGGTTGGGGTGGAAGGTAGTACAGGTATGCTATTTGAAAAGGCTCGGCTGGTGAAATTTAAAACAGTAGCCACATCGTCTCTGCGAGTGGAAAGCAGGATTAAAAAACAATTCCCGATTACTAAATTATTTTCTGTTTGTATTTTAACTTTACTACTTCTCCATCAGGTTTGCTATTTATCAAGACTGGCTTTTATCTTTATTTTGGCATCCCTTATTTTTGCGGAAGCTTCTTCGGCAAGCTTCGAGGAGAGTTCCGCTTCTTTTTTGATTTTATCAATGGGAACCGTTTTTTGTTTCAGGGACCTTCGTATATCCTTCATGTAATTTGTTTTTTTATCTGCGAAAGCAATCCTGATTTTCTGGATGATTTCCTCTACCTTTTGTTCATCTGTCCTGTCTACATCGGACTTAATCTGCTCCAGGTTCAGGATTAAACTGTTTATATCCTGAATAATAACGTCAACTTTTGGAGTCAATGCCTCGGGGGAATTCTCAGAACTGGAAATTGATAATCGGGATAGTTCGGAACTGAGCAGTATTTTTCCCAGGGCAATATTATCGATGTCCTCACTGGCATAGCCCAGCTGCCGGTAGATTCTTTTTAGTTTTTCCTTGTCGGAGATTTTGGTCAGCACCTTGTCTATATCGGAAAACCAGCTGATCAGCTCACTGATCCCGCCCGTGTATTCCGTAGCCGGTGTCTGGGCAAAACTCCTGCCGCAAAGCAGTACAAATAGGGCCAATACAGTAAAGATGTTATTTTTCATTGCTTGACGTTTTAGTTTGTTTGTAATACAGGTAAAGGAAGAAAAGGCCTAACAGCAAGATGAGGACAGGCTTCAGCAGATCTGCCTTGTTTGTTTTTCCAAAACCCCTATGGACGATATCATGGAAAATATCGGAGGTTTCAAAAAAGAAGTACAGCGAAAATAAAATTGAAACAATGCCGAGCAGTAACAGTGTATATTTCATATTAGGTGTTTTTTGCGAACTAAAGGGATTAATAACTTGCATTAAAAAAGATAGAGTACATCTCTTCTATAAACGAAACTATAAAAAAAACACCTAATACAAGCAGGTGTTTTTACCTGTTTGTGTCTGATTATTAAATAATTGCATTATTATCTTGGTAATTAAAAGAGAAGGATCATGTTCGGACTTATTTGACGTGTAGGGCCGGTACTCGCAGCACAATTCATGCTCAACCGGATTTATTCTTATTTCTGCTATTTTTCTTTATTGCCGGATTTAGATTGGATGACAAAAGTTTTTAATGCGTTTATGGTTTACCGTAAAGACAGGACCTTTTTTTTGAGGTTATTTGTCTGAAGAAACAAAATATAATAATAATCAAATAAATTAAGTATGAAAGAAGTTCTTGCCATTAAGCCAGGTCCTAAACCGAAAAAAGAAGATGGGACCCCCGATAAAAGACCGCGTGTTAATCCGCCTAATAAGGATAAGCATCCCTATTTGAAGCCTCACAAGCACAAGCCGAAGGATTAAAAAGTGTTATTTAATCAAAGGAGTAAAATAATAGTAAGCTGCCCCAATACAGTTCTGCCGTCCTGAGGTGGTATATTGCTTATTTTCCTATTTCTGATAGGCTGTGAAATCAGGTTCAAAACCGGTAAGGTAATAAATCGAAACAATAGTCAGGCAAATCACTATTACGATCAGATTCTGTTTGAAGAATTTAGATAGAATGGCTAATAATAATCCGAAGGTCAGTATTGAACCTTTAAGGGCATATGGCGCAAAAGTCTCGAAAGCGATGCACTTTGGGAGTAAGGGATTTTGGAAAACGAGTTTAGTGGAATAATAAACGGCAAAAACAAACAGCAGATGTAAGATCAGAATGATCAGCAGGACATTTGCTGTTTTTTTTAAATTGTTTTTCTGATTTATTTCAGTTAGTTTTTGAAACATATTTGCAGTTTTAGTTCGTAATTTCTCTGTGTATGATGTGTTGAAAGCCTGTTGTTTTTTGATAATATCCGTTTAGATTAATCAGCAGATTCCTGCCATTTCTCATATTCAAAAACAGAATACATCGTCTGGTAAAGATAGGAGGTTCTTTTCTCTACAGCGGATTGCCAGGCCTTTCTCCTTTGCAGGGGCCAGTCTCTCACCGTTCCGCCTGCATCCAGCCATAGCTTTTTGTCATTTAATGGTATTGCAGAGGCCGTTAAAAAATCATTTGCCGAATTTAGCTGAAGGCTCAGGGAATCCGAATCAGGATTAAAACAGTTTGCGCCCATTCGTAGTTTTTCAGTATGGCATTTGTTGTTGTCTTTACGGTTAGCCCAGAACGGCCATAAACGGTAATTACCGATTGAATTCACATATCGCGTCCTGTTCCCATAGAATTTCAAATTCAAATGCTCATCCCCGGAATACAGGTTGGGGGAGGCCCCGGAGGTGATCAGGTGGGATTTGGGTATAATGTGATCCCAGTCATAGGGCGTGTCATAAGCATCAGTGCTTGTAGGATCGTAACCTTCAAACCATTTGGATGCCCAGCTTCTCTGAAACCACAGTAACAGTTCTTTGGAATGATTGCAGAATTTATTTCTGAAAACATTATGGGCATCATCCTGTATAGCAAAAACTTCATTCCCATGCCTTAAAAATCCGTCCGCGGGAGTTTCAAAAGGAGTACTAAATGCTGCAGGGGAAGGGAGTAATGGGGACAATTCATTTTCGACTAAAGCAAGATATATTTCCTTGTCAGGAAAATCGGTACTGCGGTTATCCTTTAATAGTCCCATAATGATCTTGCTTGCCTTATCGTGTTTTTCAACAGTAAGGTGGCAATACACCAGATAACGAAGGATATGGATCCTGTTTTTTTCAATAATTGCTTTGTCATTTCCAATATTGTAAATCCAGGAAAATAACGGATATAAAAATGCCGGTTTGATGGATAAAAGCAATTTTTTTGGCAGTCCAATGTCTTCGGGGTTGCCTGCACGATAAAGTACCGTATCGCAAAACAAGTGCAGGGTATGATGCAGGATTGATTTTCCTGAGGAATCCTGTCGAAGCAGGTGTTGCATTTTCTTTAAGAAGGTACTGTCTTTTTCCCCGATCCACTTTCTGAAATTGGCTATAGTGAGCACATGCGCGTCGTTTTTGTCCTGAAGGGCCCTGGCCATTCTGGTTGCGGCCATAACGATTCCGGTAGAGGGCAATAAATAACCGATTTTTGGATCATTTACAATACCACAGACCATTTCGTACGCATCGTCCCAGCTCGACTTCAGTAACGAATAGGCCATTTCTTCTCCCTGAAGCACAGTTCCTCCTGCATTTATGCGCCTGAAGAGCACTTCCATGCTGTCCTGAACGTGTTCGCTTTTTTCTGCTTTATGGTCATCCTGAAATAATAAAACTACCGTTCTGGTTTTTATCTCATCGTTCCCCTTTGCTATTAATTTCTCGATGGCATGCAGAATTTCGTAATAATGTCCTGTTGGTTCCGGTAACAGGCCTTCTTCGGAAAGATATCTGTCCGGGATCATACCGCAGACCGATTCCCAGTCCGGCTCATGAAATACCCCTGAGGTACCGCCGCAAAGGTGAATTAGTTGATCCAACGGCACAGGAAGACCTGATTCTATGGGCCATGAAAAGATATCGGACTGCTCCTGACCGGTTCCGTTATTGATCATTATTTCGTAATCATAGTGGACATGCTGAAGGGCTAATGCTTCTCTTGCTTTGTATTTCTGGTTTTCCTGTAGTTTTTCTGCGGGATTTTGTTTTCTCATCCCCCAGGGCTGATAACGGGTTAAGAGCCGCAATAAGAACTTCCTGTCGTTTGATTCGATGTTGTCAAAAAGCAGATCGGGATTCAGGTCAATCCACAATCTTGCATCTTCATTAGGTTTAAAACCCAGTAATAAAGCCCTGGTTCTTTGCTGGCCGTCCAGCAAAAAGAATCCGTCGGAAACTGATTTTATCTGTTTTTCGTTGTAAATCCCCCTGGTAGCGTTTCCTTTTTCTCTGGGAGAGACCAGAAAACTGCCAATAGGGTACCCACGAAGGATCGAGTCCCAGAGTCTTTCGATCTGTCCGACATTCCAAACTGAGTTTCTTTGTATGGGTGGCAGTTGAAAGGAATTAAAATAGCGGCTCCCCTCATGGAGAAAGCTGTCCACGTAATCGGTCAGGGGTATAAAACCGGCATCGTTTTTAGAAAATAAATCGTTCATTCAGATAAACAGTATTTTGGTAATTAAGTTACATACGATCTTAGCAATTCGCTATGCGGGTACGGCAGCGCTTATGCCGTCAACATCATCATCTCGCGAAGTAAAACTACAGTATTTATGGGAAGATCTTTTAATAAGGAGATGAAAATCGGATTTGGACATACCTTAAGCAGTAAAAAGAGCAGCGCAAACAGCTCCGGAAAACTATAAACTTAGGGGATAATGGTACTGGTTTTCATTCGAAACGGACTAAAAGGGCAGCCAAGATAGTGTCCGGCGTCTGCTGCATGCGCATAACGGCCTTCGTTTCCCTTCGCCCGCCCTTCGGGACTTATAGCACTCCGCATCCTGTAACCGGACACTTTATTTCTGCTTTCTTTTTTTCCGTTTTTTCTTTTGAAAATAATTCTTTTTAAGGGCGGACGGACTAGGGAAGCGGGGATTGGATTCTCCATTGAGCGTTTTTTAATCATTTAAATTTTTACAGTTATGGAAATTACAGCAAGGGTTACGGCAGATGCGCTGGTTCAGCAAAGGGACGGCGGTAAAGAGGTGGTGAATTTCAGCATGGCGGTCAACGACCGCTACAAGCCAAAGGGAAGTTCGGAGTATAAGGAAGTAGTGACTTTTATCAACTGTTCGTACTGGCTCAGACCCAGTGTCGCACAGTGGATTAAAAAGGGGGCAATTGTTCAGGTAACGGGTCGTATCGGCATGCACGTATATATCAATAGCGAAGGCAATCCCGTGGGAAGCCTTGACTTTCACGTGGACAGCATTAAGATTCTGGTATTTGGGAAAAAGACCGACGGTGGCAAGAAGGCAACACCTAAAAGCACCGCAAAAGGGAAGAAAGAAAAGGAGACGGAAGAGGTTCCTTTTTAAGGGGATGGGTTTGACCTTATAGGCTGAACCGGTCACATTTATCAATTAGTTTAATACGTAATCATTTTAATTTTAGCAATCATGTCACATAATATCAACTATAACGAGCAGACAGGCGAACACAGTTTTTTCAGCGTAAAGCAGAAACCATGGCACAATTTAGGCAAAGTGGTGCAGGACTATCCGACCAGTGCCGAGGCCATCAGGCATGCAGGCCTGCATTACGAAGTGGAGAAACGTCCGCTTTTTACCATGTCCGAGGAAATTATCCTGCAGGGCGTACACCACTGGGGCAACATCAGGGTGCCTGACTATTACAGTACGGTACGTACCGACAATGAATATGTTTTGGGCGTGGTAGGGAAGGACTACCATATCGTACAGAATACCGAGGCATTTTCTTTTTTTGACAGTATCGTGGGCGGTGATGGAATCCTTTATGAAACTGCAGGTGCACTGGGAAGGGGGGAACGTATTTTCATCACGGCCAAACTCCCTGACTACATTCGTGTGGGAAAGGATGACCTGATCGAGAAATACATTTTCCTGACCACCTCGCACGACGGAAGCGGGAGCATCATGGCAGCCTTTACCCCGATCCGAATCGTCTGCGCCAATACGCTCAATGCGGCCTTGCAGAACAGGACCAATACCGTGCGTATCCGACACACGGCCAATGCCAAGGATCGTCTCGAGCAGGCACACAAGGTGATGGGGATCGCCGATAAGCTTTCGGCTAATATGGAAGCGATTTTCAACCACTGGACACGAATTTCCATCTCCGACAAGGACGTGAAAAAGCTTATCCAACACGCCCTTGCCCCGGGTAAGGAAGTATTGAAGAACCTGAAAGAAGGAAGGGATTCCGAATTGTCCGCCTGCTTTACCAATATGGTCGACAGCGCTTTTGAATATGCCATGAGCCATCCGACCCAGCAGACGGATACCACACGCGGAACGGTGTTCGGGGCGTACAATGCCGTGACGGGGTATTTTCAGAACGTGCGCAAGTATAAGGACGATCAGGCCAAACTGACTTCCGTTTTAATGGGCGGTACGGCTCAGCTCCGCGGACAGGCCGCTTTTAACCTTTGCGTGGATTATACCAACAGGGGACTGGATTCGCTGGTGCTTCGGAACTGAGCATGTTTGTCTGGCAGGCAGTATACCTGCCTGCCTCGTCAAAAAGTAGACACTTTAAGAATTTAGCGTTTTTAAAATTCCGGCTTCCTGAAATGATTATTACTCTAAGTCCTGTTCAGTAGCGGGAAGCATTCAATTATCTAACCAGATAATTGAGGATTATTGTAGTATTATAGAATACTCTCTTTGATAAACGATTGAAAGAATTAAAAAAAGTGCTAATAACAAATATATTTTAATTTCTCTCTTCTTTTTGTTTGTAAATATGTCACACACGTAAATAATTTACGAGAAATAGTGGAATCGTTGTTGTTGAATTCAGCTAATCAATAAAGGACTAAAGCTAATTCTTCTAAGCGTATAGCCATCGCTTCGGTAGAGACTTTAAATTCGTCAGCTAAAGAGTTGAATCGCACGCCATTGTAGGACTCCGTTGTAGCCAACCCTCTTGACAATTCTCGACGGTTTCTATATTTTTTTCTTAAATCAGAAACATTTCCTCTAGTTAAGTTGAAAGTTGTTTGCTCATTTATTATAAAAGGCAAACTTTCAAATCTTAACTCGAATTTCTTAACAATTTCTTTTTTCGGTAATAAGAAATAAGTTGCGCCACGATCAGCAACTTTTTCTTCTGGATCTCTTTTCTCGTAAGGAGTATATCGATCCTCCGGAAGTTCACGGTGCCTTTCAGATTGGACATGAAACAAGGCATGAATTAATTCATGAGCAGCTGTAAATCTCTGTACCTGAATAGGCAATTTTGAAGAAATGGCTACCAATCTTTTTTCTTGGTCTATAAATCCCATTAATTCTTGTACTTTTCCAAATTCATCCATGATACCAAATTCATGTTTGAGAACAAAATCGTAGCATAATACATCTTTGAAAATGCGTTCTGGATTTAAAATTTCTTCAGAACTTGTTGGTGGTTTTTTCCAAATTATATCTTTATGTCTCCAAACAAGATTTTGAAATTCTCTTATTCCTTCTTCAATTTGGGAATTTGTTGGATTAATTTTGCTCTTAAGGTTGTCTATTAAATCGTTTAACTCAAGATAAAATGGCAATTTCCTGTCATATTCTTTCTGAAGAATAATAATCTTAGATGTTGCTAACAAATTATAATTTGTGTAATCGACATCAAGAGCTACTAATTTTGATCGAATTTCTTCACAGTAACGAAAATCATCGCTTCCGAATTGAAGTAGATTTAAACGAATTATCGCTAAAGAACCCGCTAGACCAGAAACAGCACTACTAAAAGCGACATGAGAGTCGCCTCTTGCTGCTTTAAATGCATTGTCGAAGACATAATTAGCTATTTCGCAAAGCTCTATTGACAAATTACAAATGTCTAAAGGGATTGCTATAGCAACTTTCATTTGTTCTAACGATTGTCGCCTCAACTGATTTTGGATTATCGGATCTTTTTCATTTTTTTTCAATGTCCTAAGCTCTATTACTTTGTCAAACTCAACAGCATCATGCGCAAATAGTTGGCAAAGCTGAGGAAAAATTTTCTTTTCTATTTCATCTTGATATTCTAATAACTTAGGTAACACTTGACTAAAGGATTTTTGATAATCGGGTCTGTTTGTTAAGCTTATAACAGTTATTAGCAATTTCGAAGCAAGCATTCCTTGAAATGCTGCCGCACTTCCGGAGCCAGGTTTTGCCTTTCCTGCTCCAAATTTTTCGAGTAATTCAGCGGTTGGAATATCTAATAATTCTATTTCCATAATAAATCATTTAAAGAAATCCTGTAAATATAATAAAATTGTTAATTTAATAAGGAATAATCAAAATAAAAACACTGATTCTAGTAATCGTCTCTAGATTATCATAAATTATGAAGGCGCTTATAAAGCGCCTTCATCAGCAAAGGAATAATAAGATTCGGAAGTTATAATTAATGAATCCAGTAATGTGATATCAAGAAGTCTTCCGGCTTCTTTTACTTTTCGAGTTATATGTTTATCGGCTTCAGAGGCAGTGAGATTTCCTGAAGGATGATTGTGAATCATCATTATAGATGTCGCATTTGCTTTAAGAGCTGCTGAGAATATTAATCTAAGATCTACAACCGTACCTGCAATTCCTCCAGAAGAGATTTCGTAAATTCCAAGTGCCTTATGGGATTGATTCATTAGTAATACTTTGAACTGCTCGAAGAATTCTATTTTATTATAATCCCAAGCTGAAAGGATTAGTTTATATGCATCTTTTGAAGATTTAATTTGTGGTCTTTCAGAGTTTTTTACTTTTGTTTTGTAAATAAGTTCAATTTCAGATACAGTCTGCCAGTTTTGATTTAAAGTTTCCATAATTTCTATATTTTAAATTAATTATGGAGCATTAACTGGGAATTGGCTAGCAAGCGCAAAAAGCAACGCAATAAAGCAGGATTTTTTTCCTGCATTTATGGGGGAATTTTTTGCAAGCGCCCGCAGACGATTCCCTAACTTTGTGACGAAATTAATTAAGATATTAAAAGAATAAAGTACCGTATGATGAAGGTATCTTAAAGAATACAAATAATAGAAATAAGTATGCTTTTTAAATACTACACTGCTTTTTGAACTATAATAATGCTAGTCCCTTTTTCGATCTCAATTAAATATTTTCTGTATTCTTTTGCTTTTTCATTATCAGGTTCGATACTTATTATATAATTTAATTTTCCAATTAAAGAATTGACGTAGTAAGGTAATCTAATTTTCATTTTTGTCATGTGTGAATCTAATCCATGCTTACTAATGTAATATAATTCTTGAAAAAGCTTTTTTTTATACTGTTTAGGTGCTTTTAATTTATTAGTATTTATTGAAACGCCTGTAAGAATACGTTTTCCTTTACCGTTGTATAATTTTGTCTTGCTTGGATTAATTTTAAATCCTTCGTCTTCTATTATTTTAGAAATATAATCAATAAATTTTATTGGTAGCTTTTGCCCTGAAATAGCTAAATCATCAGCATATCGAGTATATTTCAAATCAAGTTTTTTTGCGAAAGCTAACATTCTATTATCCAATTTTATTGAGATAATGTTACTTAAAACAGGACTTGTAGGTGCTCCTTGTGGTAGACATTCATTCAAACAACAAATAGAGGCAAGATAAAAAGAAACTTCTGCCGGATATCCTAATCTATGAAATAAAGCAATAACTCTATCTTTACTGATTGATGGGAAAAAATTTTCAAGGTCAACTTTCAAAAGTTCAGGTTGATTTAGATGAATTCTAGCATTTGTAACAATTGATTTTTTCTTTGCAAATCCATGTGCACAATAGTTTAGTTTTATTTTAGATAAAATGTTTTCATAGATCCAATATTGGCATTCTAGTAAAGCTGGATAAGGAACATCGATACTCCTAAATCCACCGCTTCTTTTTTTCATTTTAAACTGCCTATAATGTGATTCTGGAGAAAATACCACAGAGTTTAAAAATTTACTTGTTCTTCCCAGTAATAAAGAAAGGTGTTCTATTTCAAATATTATAGGCACAGCAACAACAGTAACATTACACTCAAGGAGGCTTACAATCTGATGGAAGGCCGTGCCGTGAACAAGGACCTGAAGACAAAGGAGGGCGAGTCATACAATTCATGGATTCAAATGGACTTTAAGGTGACAGACGACAATGGAAGCTTTAAACTCAACCATTATCATCAAAATTACGGCTATGACCTGGAAGCCAGCCTGGCCAAACATTCCATCAAGGAACTCGATACTCCCAAATACAAGGAAGATCTTTTGAACTCGCTCAAAAAAGGAAACCTGCAGTCGGTTACCTTTGTGGTCAACGGCGCGGAAAGTAAAAAGTACGTGGAAGCCAACCCGCATTTCAAGACCATCAATGTCTACGACAATAACATGCAGCGAATCAACCATCATCGTGAAAGTAAGGACCAGAAGCAGTCGGAATCACCGGAAAAGACTGTTGGTAAGGGAACCAGGCAAAATCAGGATGCGGCCGGTGACGAGCCGGAGACGGGGAAGGAAAATAAACAGCGAAAAGGAAAATCTAAGTCCCTTTAAACCATGGAAACCTTAAAACCTTTATCGGATTTCTTTTCTGCCATTGAAAAGGATTATCGCATCAGTACAACGCATATTGCAATCTATGCTGCCTTGCTTGGATATAGGGCTGATAAAGGTTTTATCAATCCAATACAGGTCTATCGGCATGAAATTACCAGAATCGCCAAAATTTCTTCCCCTTATACCTATCACAAATGCATACACGAACTGAGTGCTTACGGGTATTTGAAATATGAACCGTCATTCAAAAAAACAAAGGGGAGTAAGATTTATTTTCCTGAATAATGGAGCGTCACAAAGGATAATGTTTGGTTTTGATATTCATGATGAGTTTGCCTTGAGCAAATAAGTAAGGGCGTTAATTTCATCAGGATTACTTTGTGCTCTACATTGCTGGTCATCACCAGGGAATGGAATAGTAATGGTACTGAATCAAAAAATAAATTATGGGCAAGGCAGTAACAAAAGAAGATTTAAGGCAGTTTAGTCTGCTTTTATTGGATAAAATTAGTACCCTTCTTAAGGAATCGGCTCTTGAAAAAACCGGGACGATTGATCCTGATTGGATCAAAACCGGCAGGGTCAGAAAAATGCTGGACATATCGGCAGGTTCCGTACAGAATCTAAGGGTGACACAAAAGGTGCGATTTAAAAAGGTTCTTGGGTCATATTATTACAATAAGGAAGATCTGCTAAAACTTTTCAAAGATGAATCAGGCTAATAGTACAACAGAAGAGCAAATCATAGATTACTTGTCTATTTACATGGAAGATCCAGAACTTAACGTTTGGCATCTGGCCCTTTTGACAGCAATTTTAAGTTTGGGATACAGGCAGGGGGAGAGACAGAGAATTAAAGTCAGCCGCAGTAAACTGATGAAGTTATCGCATATCAATACGCTGCCTACCTACCATAAGTATTTTAAGCAGCTGCAAGAGCTGGGGTATATACGATACAATCCGTCTTATCATCCCGGTTACAAAAGTGAAGTTACGTTATATGAAAAAAGGTTATCTCAGAATTGAGATAACCTTTTTGTTTTACACTTAGTTGTAACTTGAATTCAATTTTTAGGATGACGTAACATCATATTTCTTTTTAATTGCTTCAATTTCTTTTTCTAATCTGCTGAGAACCTCTAAATCTGATTTTGAGATTTTCGGTGTGGTTTTATTCAGTTTTTTATTCAGCAGCGACATCTCGCGTCCTATTGTTGCTTGTTCAGTTATAGCATAGGCTTCAGTCTGTTTAACAGATGCATGTCCAAGGAGTTCCTTTACAACGTTTATTGGTACATTATTGTTTAAGGTAACCGTACTTCCAAAAGTTCTTCTCGCCATATGCGTATTAAGAGTAAATGGAAAACCGCAAAGAATTGCAATCTCTTTAAGATACTCGTTCATTTTCTGGTTGGAAGAAACCGGCAGCACTGTGCCGCGCTGTACACAAAGCGGATGATCTTTATATTTCTCTATTATTTTAAGTGCCTGTGGCAGCAGCGGTACATTTGTTGTTGAATTCGTTTTCTGGCGCTCGGACATAATCCACAGGTTGCCGTCAATTCCCTTTTTTATATCTGTCCTTCTAAGCTGAAATGCATCAATATATGCCAGTCCGGTGTAACATTGGAACACAAATACATCCCTCACAACATTCAGTCTGTCTGTTGTAAAATAATGTCTTTCCAGTTCATACAATTCTTGGGTGGAAAGAGGTTTTTTTACCAGCCTGGTCTTTCTTCCCTTAAAGTTTTTAAAAGGATCTTTTAGGATTATCTCCTGGTCAATGGCACGGATTACTATTTTTTTGAAATTAGCAATGTACTTAAGTGTAGTGTTATTGCTGCAGTCGCGAACTGTCCTGAGGTAAAACTCAAAGTCCTTTACAAATTCAAGATTTAAATCCGAAAATTCCATGTCATCTTTTTTAAACTTAAATTTAATAAAAGCTGCTAAATGATTCTTGGTAATGGTAAAGCGTTGCAGAGTGCCTCTTGCATAACCTTTCCCTAAAAGCGCCGTCATTTGGTCGTTGTGCTTTTGAAATTCTTCAAGCACTTTAACTCTAGGCTGTACTTTGCCCAAAACATGATCCATGATTTTTTCAGCGGTTATAATTTTACCGCTGTACATCATTTCTGTTTTGATTTCATTAATTTTTAAAGTAAGTGAGTCCAAAAAGAAGTTTAAAGACTTTGCATCTTCTTTAGATCCGACTGCCCTTTCCGTTTTTTGATCCCACCTGGAATGTTCCCATTTACGTTTGGTGGACGCTTCCTTTGTAATACCATCTACCGTAATTCTAAAGTAGACGGTTCTAATTTTTCTGTCATTGCTGGTAATTTTCATAAAGAAAACTAAGCCAAAGCTGTTCTCTAACATAATTCAACTTTTTAGATTAATAAATGTAGAATTATAGCATCAAAAAAACAAGTCGTTAACCTCCTTAATCCCGCTGTATACAAGGGTTTAGTTCAAAATCTGTGGCAGTTTTTCTTGCCAGACAAAAGTGCCACGATTCTGCCATAGAAATTTTAGGCATTTTTACAAAGTTTGAAAATTGTCTTAAAAGCAAAAAGCCTGCGAATCCTAGGATTTGCAGGCTTTACCACGTTTTTTATGGGTTTTTGAAAAGATTGAAAAACTTTCGTTTTGGCCTCTTTTACCCTTTTGGTGGGGAGAGCAGGATTCGAACCTGCGAAGTTCACACAGCAGATTTACAGTCTGCCCTCGTTGGCCGCTTGAGTATCTCCCCCTCTAAGCTTTGTATTGTTGCGCTTTGTTGTTCTAAGCGGTTGCAAATATAGTAACGTTTTTCATGTTTGCAAACAAAAAATGAACTTAATTTTAAGTTATTTTAAAGTTATTTTTTAATTGATTGGTATTGAATAAAATAAAAAAATCTCCACTAGGGAGATTTTTTTATTTTATTCTGAATATCGCTCTTATTTTGCTAAAAGCTCTACAATTTTTGCTTTCAATTCTGGTCCTCTTAAGTCCTGCGCAACTACTTTTCCTGAAGCATCAAGAATAAAAGTTGCCGGAATAGATTCTACTCCATATTGTTTTGCAATTGGCTCGTCCCAGTATTTTAAATTAGAAACATGTGTCCAGGTTAGTCCATCTTTTGCGATAGCCTCTTTCCAGGGACCTTCTTCTTTATCTAAAGAAACACCAATGATATTTAAACCTTTTGAATGTAATTCTTTATAAATAGCTACAACGTTTGGGTTTTCTTTTCTGCATGGTCCGCACCATGAAGCCCAAAAATCAACAATTGTAACTTTACCTAAGCTTTCCTTAAGAGAAACTACTTTTCCCTGAGGATTAGGTGCAGAAAAATCTGCTCTTCATTTAGCGCTGCCTACAGGAGGAGCTGTTGCACCAACTGATGGCATTTTTGCCTGACCAAGTTTAGTTTTGATTTCTTTTCCAGGAGTAGTGTTTTTTAAAGACTCATCTAAAGAGTTGTATAAAGCTTCAGCTTTTTTTATGTCTGTAGATGGATCTCCTAACATACCTTGAATAATCAAAGCAGAAATAAAAGATTTTGGATGGCTTTCAGCGTAAGCTAAATATTTCTTTTTAGAGTCTGTTTGTACTTCAGTCTGGATAGCCATAAACTCTTTCATTAAACCATTGATAGTTGCAGTATCCTGAGTTTGTTGAGCTGTTTGCATTTTTGCAGTATTCTTTTTCTGAAAGTCAACTAATCTCTTTTGAGTTTTTGTAAGTTCAGCATTAAATGTTGTGTACTCATCATTATTGTAAGTTCCAGAGATTTTACTTTTGTGAATACTATCTTTATCAATAGCGATAGTGATTTCTCCAGTTTCTAAGATAAATGGAATTGGTCCGTTTGCACCTTGTAGAATTAATGTATGAAAAGCTGGTTCAGTTACTTTTCCTTTTATTTCAAACTTTCCGTCTTCAACTTTTACTGTATCAAGCGCAAGTGGCATTTTTGTTGTAGGATCCTGACCTTGTAGAACGATAGTTTTTCCGTTTTCGATTCCTTTTGCAGTTCCGGTAATTAGGTACTCTCCGTCTTTAACTTTGCTGCATGAAATTATCGCTACAGAAGCAGTTAGTAAAAAAAATATTTTTTTCATTATAAAAAATTAATTAGTTAATTGATTTGTGCAACAAAAGTATCTAAAAATATAAAATATAAAGAATTTTGTTGCCTAAAATTTTGTTATAGTTTTTTCATGCTTAATTCTCATGTTTTCAATGTATTTATTAGTGAAATCTCCCTTGAAGGTTTAATATTTTCCTTATAAACAATTTAAAAACATAAATTTTTGATTTATAAGCATAAAAAAAGCATCCTTACAAAAGGATGCCTTATGGATATTTTACGATGTAAAACTATTCCTGATTTGTTTTCTTTCTCCAGGTAAAAGAGTTAAGGATGTGTCTTTTTGCAAATCTTCCAGGAGAATCTGCATTCACCATTTTCACATAAGTAGCCTTAGGAACACTGATGTATTCGTATACACTTCCGTTAGAGAAATCAATGATTAAACGGCCGTCAACAAATTTATAATCTGTAATTGAACAAGTAGAAATCGTTTCAGTATACTCAGGTAAATTTGCTTTAATCGTCTCAGGATTAATACTAACCAAAAAGTGGTAAGCCTCAATGATAGCTTTACTTTTTTCCTCTGCAGCTTTCAAACCAGCTTCGTCACCTTGAAATTTATCAGGATGAGATTCTTTCATCGCATTACGATAAATGGTCTTTAAATCTTTTAACTCTGCAGTTTTATCAACGTTTAGTAACTTACGGTATTCAACTATTTTTTTCATAAATAAAAGGTAACTTCTTGTCTATTAGTTTGAAATGGATGTTTTTTACTTCAAAACGACAAATTTTTTGCAAAGGTACACTTTTTTTTAACTTTTTAGTTTTGAAGGAAAAAATATTGTAAAAAATTAAGAATTAAGTATGTGAAAAGATTACACAAAGGCAAGTTTTTACATATTACATTGCTTATAAAACCAAAAAGTTCGCAAAGCTTTGTTTAAGCTTGCGAACGTTGTGGTTTTTATCTCATTTCAAACCTGAAACCTGAAACAAAAAAATCAAACCTGAAACAAAAATTATTTATTTTCAGGCTTATTATTTGCCTTATCGAAGTTTTTGGATTTTTTTGGATATTTATCGTAACTGATATCGCTTGGGTTTTCTATTACAGATTTTATAGTAATCCAGTCACCCACATTAAAGTTAGAGTGTGCTAATTTGTAATCTAAAAGATATTCGCCACAAAAATAATTGTTGTTTTCATCTTTTTCTATAATACCGGTATAAACTCCTTTTTGCAGCATTTTTCCGTGTGAATCATTAGACATGTTTTATAATTTTAAGATATTAATGTGGCAAAGTTACGCAATATATTGTTTGTTTTAGGGAGATCAGGACAATCTCATTATATTTGCACTATGCAGAAAAACTTTAAACCCCATCCAAATTCTTTTAAAAATACATTCTGTATATTTAATGAAGTGCTGCCAAATGAAATAGAAGGTTTAAAGAAACAATTTGAAAGCAAAGCCGGCAGCAGTTATTATTATACAGAAAAAGGGATGTACAGAGTTTCTAATCACTGGGGAAGATTGGCCAACAGTAAATGGCGTCTTGTAGCACGTGAGCCTGAAACAGAATCGAAAACCAAAATTGGTTTTGCAGCCTGGACTGAGTTTCATCCGGATAATGCAGAAGAAAAGCTATATTATATTGAAGCCGATTACGTCAAAAATACTGTAAATTATCAGCACAAAAATAATTTACTTTATGATGGCAGGGCAATTTTAAGAACCAGTTTTGAAACCACAAAGCGCATTAAACAAATCAGAAACCTGCAGCAATTAACGGCGTGGGCAAAATATTTTGATGAAGATATTTCTGATTTAAGAAAGCAAATTATCACAGAATTGATTTATACCGAGAAAACTTTAGACGAAATTAAAAGAGAAATATAATGGGACGCAATAACGAAAGAAATATTAAAAAGCACAATGACAAATTGCATAAAGCCCAAAATAAAGTAAAGCAGGCTGAAATTGCACGTAAAGAAAAATTAAAAGAGATTATTAAAAAGTTCAACGAAGATAAAGCACAGGAATAAAAAATAAAAAGTTTCAGGTTTCAAGTAGTTGAGCCACCTGAAACTTGAAACATGAAACCTGAAACAAAAAACAACAAAATAAGACATGAGTAAATTTGAAGATTTAAAACCAAGAGTGCAGGAAATCATTGATTTGATTGCTGCAAAACAAGATAGAGAAGCCAATAATAAATTACTTGAAGTAAGTGAGACTTTAGATGAGATGCTGGATCATGCTGAGGAAGATGAAGATCTGAGAGAAATCAGTCGTTATCAGGTTTTGCTAAATCAGCTTCATGTAAAAATCAATGGAGAAGAACAAGTTGATGGAGAATAGAACATGTTTTTGTGATACAGGTTTATTCTTTGATGACTGCTGCGGATTGTATCTGTGCAACGATAAAAAAGCAGTGTCTGCTTTGGCATTAATGCGCTCCAGATATTCGGCTTATGCAACTCACAATGCCGATTATTTATTAGAAACAACTCATGTTTCAGAAAGAAAATATTATTCAAAATCAGAAATTCAAAAATGGGCTACCACCAATAAATGGCAAAAACTGGAAATCTTAAGTTTTACAGAAAGTACGGTAGAATTTAAGGCTTATTTTCTGAATGCAGAAAATGTCCCACAAACACATTATGAATTTTCTACTTTTAAACTCGAAAACGGAACTTGGTTTTACGTAGATGGAAAGTTTGAATAATTGTTATATTTAACAGTGTTAACCTTAGATTTTACTTCAATATTTTAACTAAAAATTAATAAACGTTTCTTTTTTCATAATTCTAAAATAGTGTAATTTTAGGATTATGAAAAACGAATTTAAAAAAGGTTTTTATTTTAAGACATACGAAGCCCCGTTTCAGTCTCCGTTTGAAAAACTTTTTGGCATTTTCAAAGAGCTTATCACCCATACTTCGGGCGATTTTGATGAAGCAATAGACTGGCTTCGCGAGTTGGACAAAGAATATAAACTTACCGACGAGAACTACACAATCGATGATTTTATCGAAGATTTAAAAAAGAAAGGTTACATAAAAGACGAAGCTAAAGACGACGGAACACCGGGTTTTGGAATCACTGCTAAAACAGAACGTGCAATCAGGCAGCAGGCCTTAGATCAGATTTTTGGAAACTTAAAGCGTTCCGGAAACGGAAATCATAAAACCAAACATGCCGGAAATGGCGATGAACATACCGGTGAATTCCGTGAATTTAATTTTGGGGATGGTTTAGAAAGAATTTCCCTGACAGAAAGTTTGCGAAACGCTCAGATCAATAATGGCGTTGATGGTTTTAAACTCACCGAAAATGATTTGGTGGTAGAAGAAACACAATACAAAGCACAAATGAGTACGGTTTTGATGATTGATATCAGTCATAGTATGATTTTGTATGGTGAAGACCGCATCACGCCAGCCAAAAAAGTAGCAATGGCGCTAGCCGAATTAATTACGACGCGCTATCCAAAAGACACGTTGGATATTTTGGTTTTTGGAAATGATGCCTGGACAATTCCAATCAAAGATTTACCGTATTTGCAAGTTGGACCTTATCATACCAATACCGTTGCCGGTTTGCAACTGGCTATGGATATTTTGCGAAGAAAGCGAAATACCAACAAACAAATTTTTATGATTACCGACGGGAAACCAAGCTGCGTGCGCGAACGTGACGGTTCTTATTATATGAACAGTAACGGACTCGATGAATATATTGTAGATAAATGCTATACGCAGGCACAACAGGCCAGAAAATTACATATTCCGATAACAACATTTATGATCGCAAACGATCCTTATTTGCAGCGTTTTGTAAATCAATTTACAGAAGCCAATCAGGGAAAAGCTTTTTATACAGGGCTTAAAGGTTTGGGTGAAATGATTTTTGAAGATTATGAAACGAATAGGAAGAAGAGAGTTCGATAATTTTACGGTTCTAAGATGCTAAGAATTTAGGTGCTAAGATTTTATCATTGTCACGTTTGACACAACGCATATCGTAGGAACGCACAGCATGCGTCTTCACAAAGAGATCATTATGTAGGTTGTCACGCTGAGCGGAGTCGAAGCGCAATCCAAATAAAAATAACAACAGATATTTCATAAAATGAAAATAGAGAACATAAAAACATTAGGTCAATTAAAAGCCTCAGGATATAAAAGTACAAGTATCAAAGATGAATTGCGAAATAATCTTCGTGAGAAAATAAAAACAGGACAAGCGGTTTTTGAAGGTGTTCACGGATTCGAAAACACTGTAATTCCAGAATTGGAAAGAGCGATTTTATCCCGTCATAATATAAACCTGCTGGGACTTCGCGGGCAGGCCAAAACACGTTTGGCAAGAAAAATGGTTGAATTACTCGACGAATATATTCCATTTGTTGCGGGTTCTGAAATTAATGATGACCCGTTGAATCCAATTTCAAGGTTTGCAAAAGATCTAATTGCCGAAAAAGGGGAGGAGACACCAATTTCATGGCTTCACAGAAGTGAACGTTTTTTTGAAAAACTGGCAACTCCTGATGTTACTGTTGCCGATTTAATAGGTGACGTAGACCCGATAAAAGCAGCAAATTTAAAATTATCCTATGCAGATGATCGTGTAATTCATTTCGGAATGATCCCGAGAGCAAACCGTTGTATTTTTGTAATTAATGAATTGCCAGATTTGCAGGCAAGAATTCAGGTAGCATTATTTAATATTTTGCAGGAAGGCGATATCCAGATCAGAGGTTTTAAGTTGAGAATGCCTCTCGATATGCAATTTGTGTTTACTGCAAATCCGGAAGATTATACAAACAGAGGAAGTATTGTTACACCACTAAAAGACAGGATTGGTTCTCAAATCTTAACGCATTATCCTGAAACGGTAAAAATTGCCAGAACAATTACAGAACAGGAAGCAAAATTAGATAAGAATCAAAATGATATCGTATACATACCAGGTCTGTCCAGGGATATTTTGGAGCAAATAAGCTTTGAAGCCCGTGAAAGCGAATATATTGACAACAAAAGTGGTGTGAGTGCGCGAATGAGTATCACTGCTTTCGAAAATTTAATTAGTACCGCAGAAAGACGCGCATTATTATCGGGAGCAGATAAAACTACTTTACGTTTATCTGATTTTATCGGAATAATTCCGGCTATTACAGGAAAAGTAGAGTTAGTTTACGAAGGAGAGCAGGAGGGAGCGGCATTTGTTGCTCAAAGTCTTATCGGATCATCGATTCGTACATTATTTCCAGAATATTTTCCTAAGATTGAAAAACTCGAAAAATCGGGCGAAAAAACGCCTTATACAGATTTAATTGAATGGTTTTTTGCAGAAAGTGGTTTTGAACTACTAGACGATTGTTCAGATGCTGAATATCAGGCAATATTAGACGAAGTAACTCCGCTTGACGATTTAATCAAAAAATATCAGCCTCAACTGGATAAAAAAGACCAGTATTTTATGAAAGAATTTCTTTTGTGGGGATTGGTTGAATATAGAAAGCTAAGCAAGGATCGTTTTGCAAAAGGACATCAGTTTAAAGATACATACGGCAGTTACATTAGTAAATTGTAAACTTTTATATATCTTACAGCAAACCTAACAGGTTTTTAAAACTTGTTAGGTTTTTTATTTAATGAAAACTAGTTTTCTTTATTTATAGAAAATAAGCCCATTACCAGTTTTATTTACTCTGCCTTGTTCCGTTGGCTGAGATAAACCTTATTTTTGTGCCTAAAATTTAATTCTATGTTATTTCTCATTTTTAGTATAATCTGCAGTGTAATTGTTGGTATAATTTTTAAAATCACACGAAAATATAATACCAATCCTATCCAAATTGTAGCTTTCAATTATGTATTTGCTCTTATATTATGTTATGTAACCTTTAGTCCTGATATCACTCAGGTTCATGCTACAGCGCCCTGGAATATTTATATCGCAATAGGAATTTTATTGCCGGTTGTTTTTCTGTTTCTTATCGCATCCATAAAACATATGGGAATCGTAAAAACAGATGCAGCACAGCGCCTGTCACTATTTATTCCAATTTTGGCAGCATGGTTTATTTTTAAGGAAGACTTTAATTCTTATAAGCTGATCGGATTACTAATTGGATTTGTGGCGTTGTTGTTCATCTTAAGAAAAAATAACGGAAACGATCAGAATAAATGGATTTATCCAACAGTTGTTTTGCTTGGTTTTGGAGTAATTGATATACTCTTTAAGCAAGTGGCACTCTACACGGCTTTGCCGTATACAACCTCTCTTTTTGTCATTTTTGATATTGCTTTGGCGGTTTCATTACTCGTTGTGATTTATTATTCGGTAATTAAAAAAGTAAAATTAGAACTAAAAAATATCCTTTTCGGAGGTTTGGTAGGCCTTTTTAATTTCGGAAATATTCTTTTTTATCTAAAAGCCCACAAGGCATTTTCTGAAAATCCGTCTACTGTTTTTGCCGGAATGAATCTCGGAGTTATAGTTCTCGGAAGTCTCATCGGGTTGCTTTTTTTCAAAGAAAAATTATCCAAAATTAACTTCGTTGGTATCTTTTTGGCTTTGATTGCCATAATTTTTATCGTTTTTTCTCAATTAGTATAAAAAATATTAATTCGTAAACTCTTTATTTACAGTACATTTTGTAATAAATTCATTTTATTACAAAATTAATTCTACTAATTCTATAGAATATATAAAGTAATTTGTAAATTTGCCTTGACAATGAAAAACTATAGCCAAAATATCGTTCCGTTTATGTGCAGCTTTGCGATGTGCTGCATGATGAGCAACGGAATGAAATGGACTTAATAGAAAATGGACTTGTTAGTTATTTTTTTTTTAGCCTTTCATGCACCATGAAAGGCTTTTTTTAGGATTATAAAAAAATTAAGGAAATGAGATCAAATAGAAATAGAAATATAATGATGCAATCTTGTCGGATTAAAATTCCATGTTGTGTCTGTTGCACTAGTTAAAAGAATATAGCTCTTTTAAAAGTGAAAGAGCAAATCAAATTATCAACCCAAACTAAAAAAATATATCATGAGTGCAGAATTAATTAAACAAAATCCCTTTCAATCTATGATTGATAGATTTAATATTGCAGCAGACATCCTTAATCTCGAAGAATCTATAAGACAAAAATTACAGCGTCCGGAAAAACAAATTGTGGTAAACTTTTCTATTACACTGGACAATGGAACCACACAAAATTTTGAAGGTTACCGCGTGATTCATAATACAGCATTAGGCCCGTCAAAAGGCGGTATTCGATATGATACTTCGGTAAATCTGGACGAAGTAAAAGCATTGGCAGCCTGGATGACCTGGAAATCTGCCGTAACGGGAATTCCTTTTGGAGGAGCCAAAGGCGGAATTATTTGCGATCCCAGAAAGCATTCAAAAGCAGAACTTGAAAAAATAACCAGAGCCTATACCAAAACGTTATCTGATATTTTCGGTCCCGAAAAAGATGTCCCGGCACCGGATATGGGAACAGGTCCGGATGAAATGGGCTGGCTTATGGATGAATTTTCATTAGTTCACGGAAAAACAATTCATGCTGTCGTGACAGGAAAACATCTGCATTCCGGAGGTTCTTTGGGAAGGGTAGAAGCAACAGGACGCGGTGTTAGTATAATTAGCCTTTTGGCTCTTCATAAATTAAAAATCAGACCTGCGAGAGCTAGTGCGGCGATTCAGGGATTTGGAAATGTGGGATTGCATTCGGCTTTATTTTTATATGAAAAAGGATTAAAGATAGTTGCTGTAAGTGATGTTTCAGAAGCATTTTATAATCCGGCTGGATTGAATATTCCGGAACTGATTTTATATTATAATCTAAATAATAAAAGCATTAAAGGCTATCCGAATTCGGTAGCAATCAAGCATGAAAATTTATTGCTTTTGGATGTTGATGTCCTGATTCCGGCAGCAAAAGAAGATGTTATTACGAAAAAGAACGCTGCCGATATTAGAGCTAAAATTATTGTAGAAGGAGCAAACGGACCCGTTTCTTCAGATGCTGATGCAATTTTGCATGAAAACAATGTTTTAGTAATTCCGGATATTTTGGCAAACGCCGGCGGAGTAACAGTTTCTTATTTTGAATGGCTTCAGAATTCGCTTTTGGAATCATGGAGAATCCATCAGATCAATACAAGATTAGAAGATATCTTAGAGAAAAGTTTTGATACTGTTTTCAGAACTGCATCAAAGTATAACGTTACGCCTCGTATTGCCGCTTATATTCTTGCTTTGCAAAAAGTTGCCGATACACAATCGGTAAAAGAAGTGACATTGGATGCTGTAAAATACAAGCAAAATTAAAATTTACTAGGTATTAGACTAAGATAATTTTCACTGGCAGATATAGCTACAAATATTATTTATCAGTGAAAATATCTTCTTTTAAGTTATTTATAAATCAAAAAAGTAATTTTTAAAATGGAACATATTAATTTTCTTGCCTTCGTAATGCCTGCTTTTTTTCTCTTCTTATTTATTGAATATAAAATAATGCAGCATAGAAAAAGACCTGAAATTTTCAATTATGAAAGCTCTGTTTCGAACATTAGTATTGGTATTGCAGAAAGACTAATTAATTTATTTATTGCTGCAAGTTTTTATCAGCTGTATTATTTTATTTATGACAATTATCGAATTTTTGACATTCCGACGAATATTTTTGTTTGGTTTGGCTTAATTCTGGCCACCGATTTTGTTTGGTACTGGTACCACAGGTTAGGCCACGAAGTCAATTTTTTCTGGGCAGCACATATTGTGCACCACCATAGTGAAGAATTTAATTTTACTGCTGCGGCAAGAATCACCACTTTTCAGGCTATTGTGAGAACTGGTTTCTGGTGTGTTTTGCCATTTACAGGTTTTCATCCCAAAATGGTGATCACGATGCTGATTGTTCACGGTGCTTATTCCTTTTTTACGCATACACAACTTATCGGAAAAATAAAATGGCTCGAATATGTATTGGTAACTCCTTCTGTTCATGGAGTTCATCATGCCTCAGACGAAAAATACCTGGACAAAAATTACGGTGATATGTTTACTTTTTGGGATCGTCTCTTCGGAACTTTTCAAACCGAAGAAGAAAAACCAAAATACGGATTAACACATCCATTAAAAAGTTATAGTTTCCTTTGGCAGCACTTTCATTATTACTTTGAAATTTATGAATTAATGAAACGTTCCAAAGGTTTTAAAGAAAAATGGAAAGCCGTTTTTGGCAGTCCGGCACATATGGATCAGGATATTCGCCCAATTCTGGAAAAACGTTTTCTGCAGGATAAAAGTAATCCGCATCAAAGACTTCGTTTCAAGAACTATCTCTATATTCAGCTAGGAATCTGCACTTTATTTCTAACTGGATTTACCTGTTATTTTGATTATTTAGAATTGTACGATAAGGTTTTTGTCCTTTCTTTTATCCTGATAACCTTGGTAAATTGTGGTGCATTATTAGAGCAGCGCAAATGGATGTATTATCTCGAATACGCCCGTATTTTTATGATTACGACTTATTTTCTTTACCAGGAAAATTTAACGATATTTCTGTTTGTACCGCTCGCAGTTATGATTTTTGCCGAACAATTATTTTCGTTGAGCAAACGTTATCAAAATGTGGTATTGCAATTAGAATCAGAATAAAAAATTAAGGTTTTCCTGCAAGGTTTCCAAAACCTTGTAGGTCCTTATTTTCACGCTCCTATTATTTCAAAAGACATACCTACAAGGTTTTTGAAACCTTGCAGGAACGCTGAAATTAATAATTTATAAGATTACATTATTGACCTTAAAGTTTTTTTCCTGCAAGGTTTCCCAAACCTTGTAGGTCTTTATTATCAAGCTGCTATACTTCAAAAGACATACCTACAAGGTTTTTTGAAACCTTGTAGGAACGCTGAAATTAATAATTTATAAGATTACATTATTGACCTTAAGGTTTTTTTCCTGCAAGGTTTTCCAAACCTTGTAGGTCTTTATTATCACGCTGCTATATTTCAAAAGACATACCTACAAGGTCTTTTGAAACCTTGCAGGAACGCTGAAATTAATAATTTATAAGATTACATTAATGACCTTAAGGTTGTTTTTCTGCAAGGTTTCTCAAACCTTGTAGGTCTTTATTATCAAGCTCGTATAGTTCAAAAGACATACCTACAAGGTTTGGAAACCTTGCAGGAACGCTGAATTATATCGTCTTAATAGCCATAATTTTTTCTTCAAAAGTATCTTTAAAATCTGATTTGCTTTTGATTCTCGTTTTGTACGTATATATTGTAGCCACAGAAAGTTCCAGGAATTCTGCCATTTGACTACTGTCCTGAATGCCCAATCGGTACAGGGCAAATATTCGAAGTTCAGTATTCAGAAGTTCACCTTTTTTTACAATGCATTTATGGTCATTTGGAAACAAATGATTAAAATCGGTTACAAAAGTTGGGAATAATTTCAGGAAGATTTCATCAAACTGATGAAAGAGATTTTCTCTCTCTTCCTTTACATTATAGCGTTTTAGACTTGCAATAACTTCATCTGTTTTCTTGGTAATAATTTTATGAAGCGTGCTTTTCTGAATATGATCTATCTTATTAATGAAAGCTGATGTGGCTTTAATGAAATACGTGATATATTCTTCTTTAATCGCATTTGCTTCACTAAGACTAATATTCATTTCCTGAAGCTGCGCATACGAAGAAGCCATAATTTTTCTCGCCTTATTTCTTTCTTTTAATTGTTTGAAAATGATGATCAGAAATAAAACAATAATTATAGTCAATATCGTGAGCAGAATAATGATTCTTTCGAGTTTATCATTTTTTTCTTTTACATTATTAAGCTGTGCTTTTTCGATAATAGGCAAGATCGATGAAATTTCAATTTTGCGATGTCTGGCGTTGTAGAAAGTCGCATCATCCATTGCAATATTGATGTATTCGTTTGCTTTGTCCAGATAACCCATTTTAAAGAGTTCGTTGGCCAGGTTTCGTAAAGCTACGGTTTCTTTTGTGGCATTTTTGACATCTGCAATTGCAGCAAGAGCCAGATAGTAAATGGCTTTTTTTGTATAACCTCTTTCAGAATAAATATAGCCGAGACTTGATGTAGCGATTCCGTAATAATCGGGTGGTAAATCATAATTGTTAACCCAATAGCTAAAAGCAAATTCGGCACCGCGCCAATCCTGTTGTTTTAACCTTTTTAAGCTTTCGGCTGCCCAGTATTCATTGCTGTTTGTGCCAATTAATTCTAATGCTTTTTTGAGGAAATTAGTTCCCTGCTGTATATAATGAATATTAAAACGATGATCACTGTTATAATCAGCAAGATCGTAATAAGCCCTCGCTTTTATATTATAGTATTCAAATTTGTTTTTTAAGTCGAGTTTTTGGTCATCTATAACATTCAGGGTATCAATAGCTTCTTTAAATAAGCCCGAAGAAAGCAATACAAAACCTTCCTTAATACGGCTTTTGGCTAATAATCTTGGTTCTTTTAATTCAATTGCCTTAGCTTTTGCTTCTTCCAGATAATAATAAGCAGAATCATATTTAAAAGATTTATATTCATCAAACAAAGACATGTAGCAATTATAAAGGGCTTCATTGTTCTGGCTTAGAGTAAACTTTGATACATTTTTTTTTAATGCTCCAATTTTTTGATATTTCTTTTTGAGATACACCTCTTTTTTAAGGAGCACTTTATCTAATTCTTCTAAAACAGGATTTGTCTCTTTCGCAGTTAGAGAAAAACCCGCAATGAAAAAATATAGAATCAATATTTTTCGCATGGTTATGTTTTGGTTTTAAGGTAAAATAGTTCTTGATTAGTTGAGTTAATTCGTTTTTCAATTCAAAAATAAGTCTAAGAGTTGACGACTGATTGTTTTTTGAAATTTAGCAAATTTAGACGTAACGTACTTAAAAACAAGTGTTGTTTCGTTTAAAAATAGGGTTTAAATGTTAAATGTAGTCTAATAATTTGCAATTATACAATAAAAAGCAATTATATATATGTATAGTTAAAAAAATATCGCCTTTAATTTTGATATTGTCATTTGTACCATTATTTATTGGATGAATTTCATCTAAACAACGTCTTGATTTTTTTAGTTTTGAATATGTGTTAATGTATTGGTAATCAATTTATTAATACTTAAATCACATGATTTTTATCTTGATTTTTCTCCGATTTATTTTTTAAGATTTATTTAACTTATAGTTTCGCTCTATCCTTTCGGGATAAAAAAAAACTAACAATCAAACCAAAATTTTATGAAATGTAAAAGTATTTATTGGTTGGCTGTTGTGATGAGTTTATCAGCTATTGGCTGTGACAACACTGACGACGGAAGCCACGTTGATCCGATTACCATTTACGAAAAAGTAAACGGAAATTGGGGATTGACAAATCTGAAAATGGTTGATGAATTTGCAAAAGCAAATAATATCCAGCCAAACGAAGAGAACTTGAGCACCTATTTTAATTACGAGGATTTTAAAATCAATTTCACCGTAGACGAGAAAAACAGGCCAACAAGTTATGAAGTAACAGGAAATGTTCCTCCATTATTTGCTCCAAAAGGGTATTGGGCATTAAGCTCAGACTTTCAGCAGACAAACGCTAGTGCAGTAAAAATCTATTTGTACAGCGATGCCCAAAAAACTCAAAAAACAGACGAGCTTCGTCTAATCTCAGTTCCGGGAAAAAACGACGAAATGCAGCTTCAATTGATGCGTACTTCGGGCGGGGCAGATTTTGTGTCTTATGTATTTAAATTAAATGCTATTAATTAAGAAGTACTATGAAAAAGTTTATATATACAATTTTACTTGCCCTTTTGATGGCGCCAAATTTTGTAACGGCACAAGAAAATGCAGGAGCTGTAGGACCCATGTCATCTTATCCGGTAGTGTACAAATATGATGAAGAAGTGACATGGTACTTTGATCTTTCGGGGACGACCTTTGCAGAAACAGAAGATCTCTATATCTGGATTTGGTCGCCTTCTGAGCCTGATGCGGGCAATTGGGAAAACTCATCTGATTTTGCAAAACTAACATACGAGGGCGATAAAATCTGGAGTTTTAAGTTGACCCCAACAACGTATTTTGGTAAAACTCCTGAGGAAATTGCTGCAAGTGCAGGATTCTGGTTTCGTTTAAAAAACAAAAACGGGTCTAAGCAAAGTGATGTTGCCAACATGACTTATACTGATTTTTCGTCATTTTATACAGCAAATGAAGTAATCAGATCTTATCCTTCAAAACCAACAATCGATAAACCGGTAAGTATCTTATTTAACTCTAATCTAAAAGATGGTTTTGCAGGAGTTCCAAGTGTTCACTTTCATAGTGGTTTAAACAACTGGGCTGTTTTGCAGGAATATCAGGCCTGGCTTCCGGACGTTTCTGAAAAAACAAAACTAAAGGATTTAGGAAATGGTTTTTACCGAATGGATTTGATTCCGCAGGAATATTATAATACAGAACCAGGTTTTGTTATGGAAAATATAACATTCCTGATGGTAGCAAAAGACTGGACAACCAATTCTGGTGACCAGATTATATATGCTGGCGAATTTATACCGCCACCACCACCGGTTTTTACTTTCTTCCCTTTACAAATAAGTCAAAAAGACTTTTTAGGAATGTCAAGAAAAAACAATGAATCGGGTGTAAACAAATTAATTTACACTATTACAGCCGGCAGTAAAGTCATTTCGGGTGAATTTTCGGGAGGAACTGCTGAAATCAAAGGATTTGTCAATTTAGTTTCAGAACTAAAAGGAATTACAAACTTATCAGAAATTCATGTATTGGTAAAAGATAACAAAGACAAAACGATTTCAGATACGTCAATTCCGCTTAAGACTTTAGACAAATAATTCACTATCAAATTAAAACACCAATTCTAATGAATAGTAAAAATAAAAAATTAGTCCTGCATCAAATGTGGACTACTAAATCGGCGGTATTGATGATTTTCATGCTTTTTCTTTCGGCAGGAATTTTTGCTCAGGGAAAAAAACAAATCTCAGGAACCGTTTACGACAATACAGGAAATGTATTGCCGGGTGCTTCTATTATTGAAGTGGGAACAAAAAACGGAACTACGACAGATTTTGATGGAAAATTTTCATTGCAGGTAGCCGTAGGAGGTGCAATAGAAGTTTCTTTTATCGGAGCTACAACTCAAAAAGTTCAAATTACAGCAACTACTTCTAATCTTGATGTTCGCCTGCAAAATGATGGTTATGCACTGGCAGAAGTTCAGGTAGTTTCGGTTGGATACGGAAAAGTAAAAAAATCTGATTTGACGGGTGCGATTTCTACTGTAGGCGCAGATGATTTAGTTAAAGGAACAATTTCATCAACAGAGCAGGTTTTACAAGGAAAAGTAGCAGGTTTAAATGTTATACGCCCTTCAGGAGATCCTGCTGCAGGTTCTACATTGCGTTTGCGCGGAGGAACTTCATTAACAGCAAGCAACAGTCCGCTGATCGTTGTTGACGGAATTGCCGGAGTAGACATTAACGTTGTTCAGCCTTCGGATATTAAAACAGTAGACGTTTTAAAAGATGCTTCTGCAACTGCAATCTATGGTTCAAGAGGAGCAAACGGAGTTATCATCATTACTACCAAATCAGGAACAAAAGGCGTTTCTGTAGTTTATAATGGTTTATCAAGTATTGGTTATGTGACAGACAATTTAGACCTTTTGTCGGCAAATCAATGGAGAGGATACATGCGTGAAACCGGAAATCTTGATGCTATTGATTATGGAGGAAATACAAACTGGCAAAAAGCGATTGAGCAAACAGCAGTTTCACAATCACATACCTTAAGTATAAATTCAGGAAAAGCAGACAGCGGTTTCAGAACTTCTATTGCCTACCTGAATAATGAGGGAGTTATTAAAAAATCAGGATTGGAGAGAATTAGCGGAAACGTTAGTGCTTACCAATATCTTGGAGACAGCAAAAGTGTAAAATTTGATATGGGATTATTTGCCAATATAGACAAATGGCACCCAATTGATTACAGAATATTTGAACGCGCTTATAACCTCAATCCAACAATACCGGTTTATAATGCAAATGGTGATTTCTCATCTGTAAGTGGAAACCTTTACGAAAATCCTGTTGAAATATTAACCAACAGAACTGTTGACAATGAGAGACACAGACTTTTAGGATATTTTAAAACAGAAGTTAAATTCCTGAATGATTTTACAGCTTCTGCTAATATCTCATTAGAACATAATGCGGTAAAAGGCGGAACTTACAAACCATCTTACGCAGTTATGGAAGGAAGAACAGAAGACGGTTATGCACAAAGAACCTACGCAGAATATACAAATGCTCAGGGAGAGCTTTTTGTAAACTACAACAAAACATTGGGTCAGCATAACATCAGTGCATTAGCAGGATATTCTTATTTTGACAATATGTACGAAGGTTTCGGTGCACAAAGAAGTGGCTTTGTAACAGATGCTTTTGGTTACAACAACTTAGGAGCAGGTTATAATTATCGTCTGGGCGATGTGTACTCATATAAAGGAAAATCAAATTTAGTTTCATTTTTTGCACGAGCCAATTATTCTTTCGACGGAAAGTACCTTTTGACAGCAACTGTAAGACGTGACGGATCAAGCCGTTTTGGAGAAAACAATAAATGGGGAACTTTTCCATCTGCATCTGCGGCATGGAAGGTTTCTGGCGAAGAATTTATGGACGGTACAAAAGGCTGGCTGGATAACTTAAAACTTAGGGTAGGTTATGGAGTTACAGGAAACCAGGACGGAATTGGGGAGTACAAATCACTTTCTATTTTAGGAGTTGGAAATGACAGCTATTACGATCCCGTTACCAAAACATGGAGTTTGGCTTATTCTCCAAAACAAAACCCGAATCCTGACTTGAAATGGGAATCAACAGAACAAATTAACATTGGGGTAGATTTTAGCTTTTTCAACAGAATTTCAGGATCATTTGAGTGGTATTCAAAAACAACAAAAGATTTGTTATATACGTATGAAGTGCCTCAGCCTCCTTATTTAGTTGGAACTATGTTGGCCAACGTTGGCGAAATGTCGAATAAAGGTGTTGAGCTTACTTTGAACGCAGATATCATTAAAGGAGATAAATTTACCTGGGATGCAAATCTGACTCTTGGACACAACGTTCAGAAAATCGAAAAGCTGTCGAACCCAACTTACAAAACAGATGTTATTTACAGCGGATCGCTACATGGATTAGCAGGTATGTCAGGACAATATTCTCAGGTTATTGCCGAAGGATATCCTGTTGGAACATTCTGGGGTTATGAAAGTGCGGGACTTGGCGAAGACGGAAAAATGCTTTATTATAATGCATCTGGAGACAAAGTACTTGAAGGTGCTTTGGTTGATGCAGACAAAAGAGATTTAGGAAATGTGCAGCCGGACCTTACTTTAGGAATCGGAATGAATTTTACTTACGGAAATTTTGATCTTGGTATTTCAGGATACGGAATGTTTGGCCAAAAAGCATTAAATGCAACCAACATGATGTTAAACGATCCAAACAGATTGCCGGCGTTTAATGTTCCGGATGATTTCTTAAACAGTGGTATTACTTCGTCGCCAAAATATTCAAGTTACTGGATAGAAAACGCTTCATTCTTTAGACTTCAAACACTTTCACTTGGTTATACATTGCCGTTAAAATTCAAAGGATCAAAACTTAGAATGTATATAATGGGAGAAAATCTTGCTGTATTTACAAGTTACAAAGGTATAGACCCGGAAATTGGCCTAAATGCTCAGGATGGTGCAGACCAAACGGGCTTAGCAGCGCCTGGAATTGACAGGTACAATAACTACCCGAGACCAACAACAATTTCTGTTGGATTAAATTTTGCGCTGAATAACTAAGCGAATTGATAACCATAAAATATTAAAAATGAAAATCAAAATAACAGCAGCGATACTTTTAAGCATGCTTTTTACGGTGTCATGTACAGATTTGAATGAAGAATTATATGACAGAGTAGAGGATGGGAATTTTGGAAATACTCAAAAAGAGATTGATGCATTGGTTGGTGGCGCTTATTCTTCACTAAGAGGATTTGCCGATGGAATCTCAAATAACTATCCAACTTGCGAGTATGTTTTCTTTTTGAATGAAGTGGTTTCTGATGAGGCTACTATACCGACAAGAGGCACCAACTGGTACGACGGCGGGCAATATCAGGACGCACAAAAACATACCTGGAAACCCGACAACAGAATGATACTTTCTGCGTGGCGATATAACTACACCGGAATTGCAAAAATCAATGCCATCATTTATCAGATAGATAAATCGTCATTGACAACTCAGGCAAAAACACCAATCTATGCAGAGTTAAAAGCAATCAGGGCATACTACTATTACAATCTTCTGGATATGTTTGGTAATGTGCCAATTGTAACCAATTTTGAAGATGTTGATTTGCCATCAAATTCTACAAGAAAACAAGTGTATGATTTTGTTGAGAAAGAATTACTGGATGCAATTCCGAATTTGAACTCAAATGTCGTGTACTCAAAAGTAACAAAGAACGTTGCTTATTCTATATTAGCAAGGTTATATCTTAATTCAGAAGTATATATAGGAACAGAACGCTGGCAGGATTGTATAGATATGTGCCAGAAAGTTTCTGGTTACACATTAACCCCTGATTTCTTTACCAATTTTGCTACAGAAAACCAGACGTCAAGCGAAATTATATTTGCTATTCCGTACGATTCAAAAGCAGGAACAGTTGGTAACTATATGAGTTCAATGTCTTGTCATTATTTACATAAACTGACCTTATCGCCAACAGGAAATTATCCTTGGAGTGCTAACGGAATGTGTGCTCAGCCGGGCGTTTATTCTGCTTTTGCAGACACAGACAAAAGAAAAAAATGTATGGTTGCCGGAGATCAGATCAATTTGGCAACAGGTTCTGTAATTATCATGGATAACGGAGAGCCGCTTACCTATACCGAAAACCTGACAAGCTTAGCCGATGCTAAAGAAAATGAAGGAGTTCGTTTAGGAAAATATGAAATGAAAGCCGGAGAAAACTGGGAACGTGATCATGATTTTGTACTTATTCGCTATGCCGAAATCCTAATGATGCAGGCAGAATGTTACGTACGCTTAGGCGCACCAGAGCTGGCAAGACCATTTTTACAGCAAATTACAGCACGTGCAGGAGAAGAAATGCCAACAACGATAGACCTTGCATTTATAGATCAGGAATTGCTTAAGGAATTTACTTTTGAAGGAAGAAGAAGAACAGACAACATTCGTTTTGGAACTTTCTTTGACCCATGGTGGGAAAAAGGGACAACAGAAGCCTACAGAGCTATTTTTCCTATTCCGACTTCAGTGTTAACGACTAACAAAAATTTACAACAAAATCCTGGGTATCCTGTAAATTAGGGTATTAAATGTCAGTCTTCCATGTTGGTTAGTCGTGGAAGGCTGACATATTTTTAAACGTCAATAAATAATTATGAAAAGACACATCACATTATTGTTTTTTGGTATAATGAACATTTTAGTTGCCGTCGGATGCAGCAGTGACGATAAAGGTTCAGATAATTCCACAAAATCAGAAAAAGCAGAAGCCGTTGCAATCGAGAAAACAAACAGTACCAAAATTTATGTGCATTACATGCCATGGTTTGAAACCAAAGAAAGCAGTGCAGACAAAAAATGGGGCTATCACTGGACAATGGCCAACAAAAACCCGGATATTATAGGAGCAAACAACCGCAGGGAAATTGCATCTTACTATTATCCGCTTATCGGGCCTTATCATTCAGGAGATAAAAATGTGATCGAAAATCATTTATTATTGATGAAATACTCCGGAATCGATGGCGTTTTGATCGACTGGTACGGCACTTATGATGTTTTCGATTACAGAATGGTAAAAGAAAATACCGAACAGCTTATCGCAATGCTGGACAAAGTTGGTTTGGAATATGCCATAGTTTATGAAGACAGAGTTACAAAAAATGCCGTCGATGCAGGAAAATCCATTTCGGTAACGAGCGCTGCCAAAACTGACTTGGCCTATTTGCAGAACAATTACTTTGATGATAACAATTACATTAAAGTAAACGGAAAACCTTTGCTTCTTAATTTCGGGCCAATCGTATTGCAAACGCCTGCAGAATGGACAAACGTTTTTAATACGCTGACTACAAAACCTACTTTTGTAACCCTTTGGGATCAATCTGTAGAAGCAGGAGAAAATGCTTCGGGAGAATATGCATGGGTATACAAAAACAGCACCTATCTGACTAATTTTTATACCAATACAAAACCAAAACTTTCTGTTGCTATAGGAAGTGCTTACCCGGGTTTTAAAGATTTTTATGCAGAAGGCGGAGGCGGGGAGGCCATTGGCTGGACTATTGAGCCAAATAATGGTGCAACACTTGACCAAACTCTGGAAATGGCCAAAAATGCAAATTTAAATTATCTGCAATTGATTACATGGAATGACTTTGGAGAAGGAACAATGTTTGAGCCAACAGTAGAGTTTGGTTATACTTATATCGAAAAAGTAAAAGCATTTGCCGGAGTTAAAAGTTCAGAAAATGTTTTTCCAGACATCAGTAAACTTTATGATTTACGTGTGCAGAAAAGCGGCAATCCAGACATTCAGAAAAAATTAGACCAGGCCTTTAATTATTTTGTTTCGATGCAGTCTGCCAAAGCAAAACAAGTGCTAAATGAAATTAAATAAGAGCTGTAATTAATACCATTAAATAATGAAAAACATAAGATATAGATACTGTCTGATTACATTAGCATCAATGCTGATTTTTGCCTGCAGTACTAAAACTCAAAAAACATATAAAATCAGCTCTCCGGGAAAAATCTCCGAACTAGTTTTTGAATTAACAGCCTCAGGCCAGCCACAATACCGTTTTTTATCTAACGGAAAATCAGTTATAGAACCTTCTTTATTAGGATTTGAATTTCAGGAAATCAAAAAAATGACGGATGGTTTTGAAGTGGTTTCCACCGAAGAAAAAACAGCTGACCAAACTTGGGAGCAGCCTTGGGGTGAATTCAAAAAAGTAAGGGATAATCATACAGAAATGATTGTTCACCTAAAAGAATCTGCCGGAGAAGAACGTCTGGTTGATATTATTTTCAGGGTTTTTGATGATGGTTTGGGATTTCGATATGAATTTCCGAAACAGCCTCATTTAGGAAAAGTAAAAATCTCAAATGAAGTAACACAATTTACTTTTAAGGATAATAATGAAGTGTGGTGGATTCCTGTACATCGTGAAAACAGCTATTATGAGAGTACATACCGCAAAACATTAATGAGTAAAACAGATACGATTAATACACCGGCAACTTTTGAAACAAAAGACAAATTGTATGTCGCTATTCACGAAGCCAACCTGACTGATTTTGCTTCTATGACATTATTAAAAACTTCAGATAAGCAATACAAAAGTGATCTGGTGCCGTGGGCTGATGGTGTAAAAGTATATGCCGAAACCCCTTTTAAAACGCCATGGAGAACTGTTGTGGTAGGTAAAACTCCGGGTGATGTTGCTACTTCTACAATTATGCTGAATCTGAATGAGCCTTCGAAAATTGAAGATTTATCATGGATTACACCATCAAAATATATTGGAATCTGGTGGGGAATGCATTTAGAAAAGTTCACCTGGGGACAAGGACCAAAACATGGCGCGACTACAAAGAATACAAAAGAATATATTGATTTTGCTGCGAAAAACAATTTTGACGGCGTTCTGGTAGAAGGCTGGAACGAGGGCTGGGATGGTGACTGGACTGCAGATGGATCTGCATTTAGTTTTGTAAAGGCATATCCGGATTTTAATCTGGAAGAAATTACAAAATATGCCGCCATGAAAAATGTTCGCTTAATCGGTCATCACGAAACAGCGGGCGCAACTAAAAATTACGAAAACCAATTGGAAGATGCTTTTAAACTGTATCAGAAAATGGGCGTAAATTCAGTAAAAACGGGTTATGTAAATAAGTTTCTGGATAAAAAAGAGTGGCACGACAGCCAATATGGAGCACGCCATTACAGAAAAGTTATAGAAACGGCGGCGAAATATCACATTATGATTGATAATCATGAGCCAATGAAAGGAACAGGAATTCAGCGTACATATCCGAATTTTATGTCTCAGGAAGGCGGAAGAGGACAGGAATATAATGCATGGTCTGCAGATGGGGGAAATACTCCGGAACATTTGACAACTTTGCCTTTTACGAGAATGTTGTCAGGGCCTTTTGATTACACACCGGGTAATTTTAATTTTGATTACAAAACACCTTCCGGAGCGAGAGTACAGACTACTTTGGCAAATCAGCTGGCATTATATGTTATCATTTTCAGTCCGTTGCAAATGGCTTCAGATTTGCCTGAAAATTATATTGGCAAATCAGAATTTCAGTTTATAAAAGAAGTTCCGTGTACATGGTCTGATACGAAAGTACTGGATTCTAAAATTGGAGAATATACTACAATTGTACGTAAAGACTGGGACGAAAAAAACTGGTATTTGGGTTCTATAACCAACAAGAACGCGAGAGATCTAAAAGTGGCATTGTCATTTTTGGATAAAGACAAAGAATACGAAGCCGAAATCTATGCAGATGGCAGCGGAGCAAATTATAAAACCAATCCGTACCCTGTTTCAATTTCGAAACAAAAAGTAACAAACAAAACAGTTTTAGATTTAAAACTGGCGGCTGGCGGAGGAACAGCCGTAAAATTTTCTCCAATCGAAAAAAAATAAGTTGAGTTTATTTTGAGTTAAGTTGAGTTGACACAAACCTAACAGGTTTCCAAAACCTGTTAGGTTTTTTATTTTAGATTTTAGATTTTAGATTGGAAAATCCTGAAACAAAAACTCAGTTTCTCAGTTTCTCAGCAACTTAGCACCTCAGAGCCTTAAAATCAATGTTTATAAAGTTTCACATGATTTCCAAAGGTATAAACAGCACTAATAGTAGGTCCGTTATAACCCCATTTTAGATAACCGTTTAAACGTTCTTTTACAGTATCTATTTTGAAATTAAGACCGGTATAACCCGCACTCAGACTAAAGTTTTTATGAACATTATATAGAACAGCTAAATTGTAACTTACAATTCTGCCGTCGATATTATCAATTTTTAATGCAAGATAATTAGCATTTACATACAGGCCAAAACGTTTTGCTAATACAAATTCTCCCCAAATACCAACATCTGGTAGTGGTGCTGTAAAGGCAAAATTGTCTCTCACTTCAGCAATTTGGTCATTCGCAGTTTCGACGCGAAGCCCTAAATCTGCAAAAAGTACGTGAGTACCAATTAATAATCCTGCTTCATATTTGGGTTTGGATAAAAAAGCATATCCATAAGCAATACGGGCAATCTGAACATCAAAAAAAGCAGTGATTGTGGTATTTATGTTATAAGTATTTTCACCAAAGTGAATTTCTCTTTGCAGTGTTTTGGTTGAACTTCTGTCTAATGCAAAATACTCAAATCCTAATCTGGATCTTCTGGAAATACGCCAGTCAAAGGTTCCGATAAAGGAAACACTTGACTTAGAAAATCCCAAATCATCTTCGAGATCAATTTCTGTTCCGATCTGGCCATTATTGGAGCCTACCTGTACTTGTGTATTGTTTACCGGAAAAAATGCTCCCGCTGTGATTTTAAATCGTCGTGCGTGCCAGGGATAATCTTCATCGTACTGATTTTGAAAATCAACGTTTTCTGTTTTGTTAAAAATTGAATCCTCAAAAGTGGTATTGTCTGCAATGGTTTGTGCACTTACCGAAATCCCAAAAAGTATTGCTAAAAAAATGTATAGATTTTTCATAGAATAGTATTTAATTGGTTTGGAAATTTGTAACGATTAAAGTTAGTAAAAAATATCTTTCATTTTTAGTTTTGAAATGCTTTTTTGTTTTTTAACTATTTTAAATTCAGGTATTTATGTTTTTCAGATTGAAAAGCAATAAAGTAGAGAGGTTCAAAGGCTTTTAAGTTTTGATGATAAGAACTGCTGAAAACCATCTTTGTATTGATAAAGATTGGCTGCGTGAGGGATAGGAGGAAGCTACCGAAGTAGCCCGGATAGCCCGACAGCATCCCGATGTGAGGGCGCATAATCTCATAGAAGTTTTGCCCTCGCATTGGGATGCTGTCACGCCCTGAATTATATTTTTGAAGGTGATTTAAACTCTGTTATAATCAGCTCTCCAGTGTACAATTGCTTTTTTGATAGCAGATCCTGTGAGACTGTTTTTTAGAGCGTCATCTACTAGTGGCAGCAGTTCATTGTCTGGTGCAAAACGAAGCGCAAAAATCTGGTCGTCGGTAAGTTTGTATTCAAACTCTTCGAGCCTTTTTCCGGTAAGTGTGAAGTAACGGTAACGAAGTTCTAAACGTACAATTCTGTTTTGGAGCGTGAGTGCATAGTGCTGACGTAACATAAATGCCAGACAGAATAAAAAAATAAATGCGACACTTATAAAAGCCCAGATTAACTGATCTTGTGTGGTAAATGCAAAATAAATACTTGCTGCAAGAAATGCAAGAAGTATGGGGTAATAGACAAAGTGATGAGGTGGATAAAAACGTATGTGATTCTGATAGGTTTGAATTTTCATAATGATTCGGGTTTAAAGAAATACGAGTTAAAAGTATAAAAGCTATTCTAATTAAAGAATAGCTTTTTTTCTCAAAATAAACTAACAACCAATATTTTATAATTAAGATATACTTTTATAAATAGTGAGTCTTTATAAAAATTGAAAATTTAATTATTTAAAATATCTTAAAACCTTTTGGTAAAATTATTATACAGACACTCTTTTTTTGTTATATTTTAAAATAATATTATTACAGAATTCAAATATTCTGTTGAAGATATGAGGCTATTATTTTCCATTCTTCTAATTTTGACTGATATGTTTTAGAAGCGTTTGCGGGACTTGTCGATGGTAATGTAATGAGTTGATAGTGCTTCTTGAGTGTTACATATTTTTTGAAAAATGCTGCTGCTTTCTGTCCGTTAAAAAATAGAGTGGTGATGTTTGGATGTTTTTTTAAGAAGGACTCAAAGTCGTTTGCTATTTCATTTTTTATGGCGCTGTCCAGACTTCCAACCCGATCACAATATTGCAAAACGTCCCAGAGGGCAATGTTATTTTTTTGCAAAAGTGCCTTTCGTACTTCATAATCGGTTGAAAAATCTTCTTTGAGAATGTTGAACATAAATTTCCAGAAATTGTTCTGGCTGTGTCCATAATACTGGTTGAGTTCTAAGGATTTTGTGCCGGGCATTGTGCCGAGAATCAAAATAGTAGCCTTGTCTGAACGTATTGGGGCAAAAGAAAAACTCTTCATGTTATAGATAATTATAAAACAAAATACGAAAATTATATAACAATTTGGGTGCACGTTTCAGCGAACTTTGGATTTGTAGATTTAAAAAGAGTTTCTAGTCCCAAAATGAATTCCTCTTTTGATAAAATCTATAAAATCTGATTATAGAATTTTAAATCCAGCAAAATGAAAACAGTTACCATAAGCACAGAAAAAATTAAAGATATTTTTGAAACTCTCGCTTTAAATCTAGGCGGAAAAGTAAGTTTTGATCTTGACGAATATACTTTGGATGTCAATAACAGTTTTGCCAAGGGTTCTATTATTGGTGCTTCATTTAATGATGATATCTCATATGTGCAGTTTGATATGACTTTTTTTGCAGATGTAAAAATGAATATTACCAATTTGAAATCGGCTCCGGTTTATTTTGCTTATTGTTCTAAAGGAAATTTATCTCATAGTTTTGGCGTTGTAGGTGAAGAAAGAAAACTAAAAACATTTCAGACTGCTATTCTTTCTTCTAAAGAGAATCAGGAGAATGTTTTGTTTTTTGAAAAAGATAAAAGAACGCAATTTACCCTGATTCTTGTAGGAACTCAGGTTGAGGTAAAAAATCAGATTAATTCTCTAAATGAAAAAGTAAAAGAAACTTTTTTTGGAGAGAATGGAAATGATGATTTCTTTTATATAGGATCATATAACCTGAGAATCGCCGAAAAAATAGAACAGTTAAATGCTGTAACCCAAACAGGAATTGTTCGCCATTTATTAAAAGAAGGAATTCTGAGAATTATCCTGGCAATGGAGATTCAGCAACATACAGATGATCTTGCTTCTGCATCAAAAGATTCTAATTTCCTTACTTTGCGTGAAATGGAGCAAATAAAAGAGCTATCTGAGGCTATAAAAGCGAATCCTGAAGAAGCGTTTACGATAAAATCATTAAGCAAAAAATCTGGTCTATCGCCAAACAAATTGCAGGAAGGTTTTAAAATGATCCACAACCGCACTGTAAATGATTACATAACACACATGAGAGTTTTAAAAGCCGAAATCTTAATCAGGACTTCTGACTTAAATATTTCTGAAATCGTATACTGTATTGGTTTTACGAGTAGAAGTTATTTTTCTAAAATTTTCAAACAAAAATTCAACTGTAGCCCAAAAGAATATAAATTTAATTTGAATCCGTTGGCTATTACAGCTTAATTTAAGATTCTAAGTTACTAAGATGCTAAGGTTCTGAGGTTTTTAATTTTCTTTAATTAGAAATTTAAAAACCTCAGAACTTTATTTGTTTTGAGAGGATACTAAAGTTAAAAATTATTTTTTTCTTAAAATCTTATCAACTCAGAACCTTAGTAACTAAAAAACGTATATATTTGCATAACTAATTATGTAATTAATTATACTATGAATTTTTTTGATAAAGTTGGAAAAGTAGCTTTAGGAAGCCGTCTTCGTTTAATGACTGCGGCTATTACGGATGATGCAGCAAAGATTTACAAGCTGTATGGACTGGATTTTATGCCAAAATGGTATCCTGTTTTTTATTTATTAACCGAAGAAAAGGAAATTACAATAACAGAAATAGCAAACGAAATAGGGCATTCGCAGCCTTCTGTAAGTAAAATTATCCGGGAAATGATTGCTGCAGGTTTGGTTCATGAAAATCTTAAAACAGATGATAAACGCAAAAATAGTGTTGCCCTGACCGAAAAAGGATTGTTTATCTCAAAGGAATTAAAACTCCAGTCTGTTGATGTTCAATCGGCTATTGAATCTCTTATTGCCGAATCTAACCATAATTTATGGGCAGCGCTGGAAGAGTGGGAATTTTTATTGGAGCAAAAATCTCTTCTCAAAAGAGTTATTGAAAATAAAAAATTAAGAGAAAGTGTTGATGTTGAGATTGTTGAGTTTGAGCCAAAATACCAGAACTCTTTTAAAGCCCTGAATGAAGAATGGATTTCCATGTATTTTGAGATGGAAGAAGCAGATTATAAAGCTTTGGATAATCCGAAGGAATATATTGTGGATAAAGGAGGTAAAATTTTTGTTGCCTTGTATCAGGGTGAACCTGTAGGTGTTTGCGCATTAATCAAAATGAATGATAAAAATTATGATTTCGAAATGGCAAAAATGGCGGTATCTCCAAAAGTTCAGGGTAAAAGTATTGGATGGCTTCTGGGAAAAGAAATCATAAAGAGCGCTAAGGAAATTGGGGCAAAAAAAATATACCTCGAAAGCAACACAATTCTAAAACCTGCGATTAATTTATATCATAAAATGGGTTTTCAAAAAGTATCCGGCCTTGCGACACCTTACAAACGCTGTAATATACAAATGGAGTTGGTTCTTTAGTTTCTAAGGTACTAAGGTTCTGAGAATCTAAGGCTCTGAGGCTCTAGATCTTTGTTTAAGATTTTAACCTTAGTACCTTAGAGTCTCAGAACCTTAGAACCTCAGAACCTAAAAAAGAACTTATCTCCCAAATCTATAATACTCTAAATCATTGTGTTGCTTGTCTTCAATTGAACATAAAATTGAATTCATTGCTATGACGCTAAAGGTGATTCCGTTTCCTCCAAAGCCCAGAACATAGTGTTCGTTTTTATTTGGATTTGGTTTTCCAAAATAGGGAAGTCCGTCTTTGGTCTCGCCAAAAGTTCCCGCCCAGGAATAGTCCAGTTTAAATTTGATTTTAGGGAATTTCCTTTGAAATTTTTTCAACAGCAATTGTTCCTTTTTGGGTAATAATTTATCACGTTTTTTCGGATCCTTGAATTCTTCATCACCGCCACCTATAATGATTCTGTTGTCTGGTGTACCTCTAAGGTATATATATGGCGTTGATGTATCCCAGAAGATAGCATTCTTAAAAGCTTTTGGCAAGTCAGGAAAACATTCAGACGCAATTGCATAGGTGCTTTTCAGATCGACAACTTTTTCTTTTATTGTTTCTGTACTCTCATAGCCACTGCAATACACAATATCCTGAGCAGTAATTTTGCATTTGTTTTCGGTATAGGCTACAATTTTTCCTTTTTGCTCATGAGTAGATATAATATTGGTACGGTCAAAAACCTGTAATCCTTTTTTCTCACAATAACCAATTAAATCATAAGCCAGTTTATATGGATCTACAACTGCAGCAGTTTTAGATTCTATAGCGGCCAGCGCGTTTAAGCCCAGTTTTTCGAGATCCCATCTTTCGAGCCATGTTACATCAAAACCACTTTCTTTACGGCATTTAAATTCTGCTTTCAGGAATGGTAAGTCTTTTTTTAACGAACAAAAATAGATGCTTTTTTTAAACTCAAACTGGCAATTGCTTTTTATGTTGTCCACAATAGCACGAAGGTCAAAAATGGCTTTTTTTCCGTTTCTATAACTGTCCACAGCACATTCAAGACCTCTTAGTTTTACAAGTTCATGCAACGACACATCAATTTCGTACTGTAGTAATGCAGTACTGGCGGCAGTGCTTCCGTTAGCAATATCGCGACGGTCGACAATGACTACTTTTTTGCCTTCATTAATAAGTTTATAAGCCATTAAGGCTCCTGTAATCCCTCCTCCGATAATTAAGATTTCAGTTTCAAGGTCTGAATCTAATGAAGGATAAGCTACATCCATTGCATGTTTTAAGGGCCAGAAGGTTTCAGTTGAGCGTAACTTCATCTTTATTATTTTTTAGTCCTGTTTTGTGTCCTGTTTTTACCTTTTCTTTCGTGTTGTTGGTGTGCCTCGGCGATCGAATGTGATTTCTGTAAACTTTCTTCTTTTTTTGCGAGTTCACTCAATCGGTGATAGTATTTCTGTACGATAATCATCTCTTCTTCAGTCATACTCTCAATATCAACTAAACTATTACTTGAGTATTTATTTGAAGCTACCAGCTCGTTTAATTTTAACTGAATAGCAAGTGAATCTTTATTTTGTGCTTTCTGAATTAAAAAAACCATCAAAAAGGTAATAATTGTTGTTCCTGTATTAATAACTAATTGCCATGTTTCTGAATAGTCAAAAAGAGGCCCGCAGATTGCCCAAACGACTACAATTAGAAAAGCACTCAAAAATGCTGTTGTACTGCCTGCCGCTTTGGAAACTTTTGTGGCAAATTTTTCAAAAGTGCTTGAACCTTCTCTTTTTTTACTTTTCATTTTATTTATCTTTTCGTTTACTGACCTTTTCTTCCCGAATGACTTTGTTATTTTTTTCATCATAAACAGCGTCTTCGATTTTCTGACCGGTTTTACTGAAAATCTTAATTTTTGGTTCCTGATGTGTTCCGGTAATTACAATCGGAAAACCAATGATCCCGAATGGCGGCAGTCCAAGACGCATTCGCAGATCAAGTAAGCCGTCAAAACTGGTAGTTCCCTTTATAGTTGGTTTAAAAGAAGCCACACTAAATGTAAATGGCTCTATATGAATTAGATTGTTGTCTATAGTCGACTTGATTTCAATGCCTTCCAAACCTGGGTCATCTAAACTTTTTTGACCGGTTTGAGAACTTATTCCTTCAAATAATTTCAGGCCTTTTACTTTTACATCGCGCAGATTGATTGTTCCTGCTCCTTCAAGAGATTCATAGATAGGACCCATATTTCCGTCAAGATCCCCTTTTACTTTATAATCAATAGAAATAATTCCTTCTGCTTTTTCAGCGGCTGTAACCATATCATGGAACATTGGAATTTCTTTGTAAGCTCTTTGAACACTGAAGTCCCTGGCAGTAAAATGGGCATCAAAATTGGCAGTAGTAGGAGATTCGTCTCTATACTGTGCATTGATTCCTAAAATACAGTCGATGATATTAAAATTGGTATTTTCTAAGAAAAAATTACCTTTAGAAATGCCTATTTTTCCTGTAAGTTTATTTAATATTAGTCCGTTATATTCTACCTTATCCACATTTGTAGTGAGTGCCACGTTTAAGTTTTTAGGAATAATAACAACACCGCTCATTTTTGGATGATCTTCTTTGGCATATTCAACTTCAAGGTTTCGATCGGTATTTTCACCTTTCTCAAGTGCCATAAATTCATTTACATTAATAAGTTTTGATTTCATATTAAAATCACCGCTTAGAGTTCCGTGTGATTCTAAGAAATAATTGATGGTATTTAGCAAATATCCATTAATGGCAAAATCAGATTTTCCGTAAGAAGCATTGAATCGTTCAAACCACATTTTTTCATTTTGAAACCTGAAGTTTGCTTGTTTGATAAAAAATGCTTTCGGAAAAAGTTGAGAGGTAGCTTTTATATTTTTTAGAATAATAGTACCCTTGTTGTCCAATTTATCATATTGGCCGTTGGTAGCGTAGCTTTGCTTTCCTTTTAGCGAAAGATCGGCTTTTGCATATCCTGTAATATCAACTCCTTTTCGTGAAAAAACTTTATAGATTCGGCCAACATTAAGTTCACCTTTTATTTTTGCATTATAAGCCAGGTCACTAAAATCTGAAAGTGTAGCATTTACATACATCGGATTTCCTTCAAAAACAAAAGAAGCGGGAGCTACAGAAATAATTAAATCCTTAAATGTTCCTGCTTTATTGAGCACATTGGCGATAAAAGTAATATCGGTTATCGGATTTGGGTACGCATCTGTTTTTAGTGACCCGTTTCGAAGCGAGATTCCTCCGATAGTTTTTGGAAACAGTTTTTTTGTGTTACTAAAAGTTCCTCTTGCCTGAATATTTGTTTTTAAAATTCCGTGCAGATCAATTGTATTGAGTCCCAAAGCAGCGTCTACAGTAGCAAGATCCAATGCACCTTTTACACTAGCATTGACATCCATTTCTGTAAAACCTTTACTGTGCAGATACGCGTTGAAATAATCTTTTTCTCCAACCTTAAATTTCATTGTGTTAAGATTGATCAGGAGTTTTTCAACATCAAGCTGTGGCATGACTGCATTCAGGTCCATCTGAAAATCAGTTAGCGGAGCAGGGGCATTTTGATAATTAATGGCACCTTTGTTGACTTTCATATTAAATGCCAAATCGGGTTTTTGCTTTTTGGCAACATTATAATTTCCTTTAAAAGTAAAAAGCAAATCACTGTTTCCCGAAATCTCTGTTTCGTTCATCCAGGTCAAATATTCCGGTGGCATAACAGAAAATAAATCTTTTAGTGTGGTGTTTTCAGAAGCGGCTTTGATATTGATTTTATAACCGTCTCTTAAAATGCTGAATAAGCCAGTAAATTTTAGCGGTAATTTATTGATTTTTAATTCGTTTTTCTGAAGAATAAAGGATAGCGCATGTGTATTGATTCGTGTAATAAGATCTGCGCGGACTTCTTTTTTTCTAAGGTAAGCTGTTTTGTTATAATAAAAATCGACACTGTCAATTTTGGCATCGGTGTTTAAATCAAAAATATCTTCGCTTAAATTTCCTTTTCCGATATAATTAAAGCCTTTTGCATCAACAAGAATTTTAGCAGAACGATCGTTATATTTTACATGACAGTCTTCAAGATCAATTCGTTCCAGACGAATTGCAGTTCCTTCTTCGGTGGTGTTTTTTGTATCTTCCGGAGCAATATAAATATTATAATTGGCCTGACCTTTTTGGTTTACCATTATATTTATCAATGCTTTGGAAACGTATAATTTATTGATTTTCACTTCATTATCAAATATCAGCCTTTTGAGGTTTATACCAAAAGCAACCTGTTCTGCCTTTAACAGCGTATCGTTGCCAAAAGGGGCTGAGCCAGTAAGGGATAAATCGTCTAAGGAAACCGTAAGGGACGGAAAATGTGTAAAAAAAGACAGTCTCGATTTAGTAAAATCCATTTTGGTATCTAAGCGCTCATTGGCAACTTTTTTTACCTCAGAAGCAATCTTTCCGGGAAATATTAGTGGAATCAAAAAAAGTAATAACAGTATTCCTGCTATTACTATTCCTGAAATTTTTAAAACTTTTAGGGCGGTATGTTTGAATGAAAATGGCATATACAATAGATTTAAAAATTAAAATACCGAATCTGTGATTTGGCTGATAAACAAAAATCAGATTCTATTTTTTAGAAAAGCTATTTCTTGTCTTTCTCGGCTTCTGCCTTCTTGGCGCTTTCTTCCTTTTCTTTTTCAAGCTTTTCTTTTTCTGCCTTTTCTTTTTCCTCTTTTTCCTTTTCTGCCTTAGCTTTTTGCTTTTCTTTTTCTTCTTGCTCTTCTTTAGCTTTTTCCTGCTGTTCTTCTTTTTTCTCTTTTATTTCTTCCTGTTTTTTCTCTTTTTCCTTTTCTTTTTTCTTAAAATATCCTCTTAAAAGGAAATTACTTTTTGCAGCTTCCATATTTTCGCTGAAACCTTTTGTGCCGCTTTCAAGATTAGAAAGGGTATTAGTAACGCTGTTGGCCATTTTATCGTCTTTGACTAATCTTGCCAATGCGCCATTTCCGTTATTCATACTATGGCTAAAAATCGCAAGCTCTTCAGAAATAACACCTACGTTATCAACGCTTTTCTTAACGCTATTCATTATATCAGTCATTTCTATTCCGGCAATTGATGCGATTTTTCCGTTATTTTCAACTACTTTCTGAGAATGTACACCCGGAGAAATAGTAAGTACTTTGTCTCCCATTAATCCGTCTGAGCCAATGCTTGCGCGCGCATCTGTTTTAATAAATTCACGAACTTCATCTTTGATAACCATTGAAACCACAACCGTTGAATCGTTGACCAATTGGATTTCTTCTACTGTTCCTATATTGATTCCAGAAAAACGTACATTGTTTCCAACCTGTAAACCGCTAACCGTTTTAAAGTTTGATGTAATTCTGAACGTCGAACCAAAAAGGTTTTTTTGTTTTCCGATAAAATATACTGCAAGTATAAAAAGCAACAATCCTATTGTTACAAACATTCCTAATTTCCAAGTATATCCAGATTGCTTATCCATGATTTCTAATTTATTTTTTTATATTATTCAAAAAAAGAGCGAACCCATTCGTCTTCACTTTTTTCCAGTTCTTCATAAGTACCTTCAGCATGTATAACACCATCTTTTAGCACCATTATTCGATCTGCGGTTAGTTTTGCACAAGCCATATCGTGTGTAATAATTATCGATGTCGTTTTCCATTTATTTTTAATATCAAGAATCAGTTCGCTGATTTCTCTTGATGTTATCGTGTCAAGACCAGTAGTTGGCTCATCATATAATATAATTTCAGGTTTCAAAATTAAAGTACGTGCCAGACCAATCCTTTTTTGCATACCGCCAGATAACTCAGAAGGCATTTTGTCGATTGCATCTGCCAGGCCAACATTTTCGAGAGCTTCGTGAACTGCATCCTCAATATCTTGAGAAGTAAGATCCCTGTTATGTTTTCTTAATGTAAAAGCCAGGTTTTCCCTAACTGACATTGAATCGTACAAAGCCCCACTTTGAAATAAGAAACCAATTCGTAATCTTACCTCATTAAGTTCGTTTTTATTTAGATCAAGAACATTGGTATCAAAAACTTTTATTTCGCCTTTATCAGGTGTAATCAATCCAACAATACATTTGATAGTAACAGATTTTCCAGAACCTGAACGGCCCAGAATCACCAAGTCTTCCCCTTTGTTTACAGTAAGATTTACACCTTTCAATATCTGGTTATTTTTGCCAAATGTTTTGTGCAGATCTTTAATCTCAATTACCGGAGCCTCTTTTTTATCCTTCTTTTTAGTGTCGGTATGTTTTTTTTCTTCAATCATTTTTAAAAGATTAAATCGGTTACTTGTACTGCAATCATATCTATAATAAAAATGGCCAGCGAAGCTGTTACAACGGCAGAATTTGCAGCTTTACCCACACTTTCTGTTCCGTTTGTGGCGTTAAAACCTTTAAAACACCCAATCATTCCGATAAAAAAACCGAAGAAAAATGTTTTGATTGTTGCCGGAATTAAATCCGAATAATCTAATGATTCAAAAATCTGTGTAAGAAAACGATACATATTGACATCATCATGAATATTGATCCCCACATATCCTCCAAATATCCCTACTGCATCTGCAAAAATAACTAATAAAGGAACCATTAGGGTTGTGGCCAAAATTCGGGTTACCACCAGATAATTATAAGGATTTATGGCCGAGACCTCCATAGCATCAATCTGTTCAGTAACTTTCATTGATCCTAATTCTGCACCAATTCCCGAAGAAATTTTTCCGGCACAAATAAGGGCTGTAATCACGGGTGCAATTTCACGAATCAGCGAAAGCGCAACCATTCCCGGTAACCAGGATTCAGCACCAAATTCTACCAAGGTTGGTCTTGACTGAAGTGTTAAAACCAACCCCATAATAAAACCTGTAATGGCAACTAAGGGGAAAGATTTATAACCAATAACGTAACATTGTCTTCTAAACTCTCTCATCTCATAAGGAGGTATAAATAACTCCTTAAAGAATCTGGTCGCAAACAATGTCGCATTTCCTATTCCTTCGAATGTGTTTTTTAGAGTGAGAATCAAAGTAAAATGTTTTAGTTGTTATGATTTATAGTCTGAAAAACAATTGTTTACAAAGTTCGTTTTACGACTATTTCCTTTATTAAAATTACTTTGATAGTAAGCGAAAAGTATTACAGAACTTTTAGGGAAATTTATATAATTAACATAATGGGACACAATAAGCGCAAAAAACCATTTTATTCCTCATTTGTTAAAAACAAAAACTCCCTTTGTTTTAAAGGGAGTTTAAGTGTAATAACAAGTAATTGTGATTACGCAGTTATGTGGTTAGCTATATTATTATGAAGTGATTGCCATGTTTGATTTGGCATTCATCAATGGTATTACTTTACTTTCGGCAAGTTTTAAGTTTTCCATGATCAAGCGTGCAGTAAGGTAACAAATTGTTGATTCTGCTCCCTGGTTCAGGTTTACGTTTTCTTTTTCAAGACCGTCATAACCGCCTCCGCTGATTGGGTTGTACATCACCTGATTTAAGTGATTTTTACCTAAGAACCAATTAAATGCAGTTTTCATCTGTTGTTTATACTCTTGCGTTTTGAATACTTTGTAAAAAGTATTTAAGGTCATAATTGTATAAGCGACATCTATTGGCTGTTCTCCATACTGATTTGGTTCTGTTCCTTTATGGTACCATCCGTTGTTTGAAATTACTTTGAAAGTATCGTTTACAAACATTTTTGAACTTAAGAACTCAAGCGACTCCAAAGCTACTTTTTTGTAAATTGGTTTGTTGGTTACCAAATGAGCATATAACATTGATTCTGGAAGAATTCCGTTGGCGTACGTCATGTAGTTTTCAAACCATTTCCAATCTTTTGTCGCATGCAATTCGTAGTTAGACAGTAACTTAGCATTCAGCTTATTGATGATTGCAGCTACATATAAATTTGGAACTGTAGTATGATACAAATAAAGCCCTTTTGTTGCAAAAGCTATAGAACGTGGTGACTGAATGTTTTCTGCCCATTTTAAAGCATTTAATAAACATTTTGAAGCTTTCTTAGAAATTGGTTCCGGAAGGATTGCAGAATGCGATACTACCGTTCCTAAAGCCCAGATTGCACGTGCATTAGAGTCTTCCAGATTTACTTCGGCATTTTGTTCTATATGCTCTCTGTTGTGTTCGTCAACATAATTTATAAAATCACCTTTTGGTTTTTGGCAGCGCTCGATAAAATCCAGATAGATTAAAATGTATGGTAAATCATCTTTGTCTTCTGTCAGTTTATAATGCATACAAAGCGCAATCAAGGCACGTGCATTATCATCAAGCGTATAGCCAGAACCAAGATCTGGTACAGAGATTTTACAGAATTGAATAATTCCTAATTCTGTTGTCATTTTTTTGATATGTGCCAATTGAATTGGTGGATATGAGAATTTAATTTCATTCGGATTTTCCATCAATTTTTTGTAAGTTTCCATATGGATGATACCAACATTTTCCCAGGAAGAAGCGCGGGTTTTGCCAAATGCCTTAATTCCCATTTCTTCTCTTAACTCTTCGTCTAAGAATAATTTGATAGCGGCGTCTGCAAACTGATTTTCGTCTCCGATATCCACAAGAATTCCCATTTCAGGTGAAAGTACTTCAAGTGTATGCGGAATTTTTGATGCCACAATTGGACATGCGCAACTCATAGCATAAGAAAAAGTGCCGCTCACCGCCTGATTAGGGTCTTTTGAGGTAAACATATAAATGTCTGTCGCCTGCAGGTATTGTAGCAATTCCTTAGTATCCAGGTATTCGTTTATAAAACGCACATTGTTGTGTAGATCTAATTCTTCTACAATTTCTTCTAATTGACCGCGGTATGCATCAACACCATCTTTGATAAGATTTGGATGTGTTCTGCCAATAATTAAATAAAGCGCATTTGGTATTGTTTTTACAATTTTTGATAATGCTCTTAATCCTGTCTCAATATTTTTTCCTTCACCCAAAAGACCAAAAGTTGACAAGACAAATTTATCCTGTATACCCAATCTTTCTTTTGCTTTTTGAGCCGGTTCGTATACTACAACGTGAGTTCCGTGTGGTACACAAGTTATTATCTCTTTCTCGATATCATAATCATTAACCAAAATCTCCTGAGACTGGTTTGTCATTACAAATGCAGAATTACTATAGCTTAAAAGTAATTTTACAAAAGTTTTTAATTCATTGTTCGGGTTCGGAATTACACTGTGAAAGGTAAACGTAACCGGTTTTTTGATTTCGTTTAAGAAATCTAACAAATGGTCGCCATAGTTACCTCCAAACAAACCAAATTCATGCTGAATATGAACAAGCTTTACACTTTCGTCAGCATTGATTTGTTGCGCTACAGTAGTATATTCTTCCCTGTTTTTTGTATTTAGTGTAAATGCCTGAGTTGGATTTTCTTGTGGTTGGTTAACAAGTTCACAAATTTCACAGCTTATCGATTTACCAAATACGTCAATAATTCCTTTTATTGTATCCTGCGTATAAGTTGCTATTCCACATTGTGTTGGCGGAAAAGTTGATAGAAAAACTATCTTAGATTTAGTTAGTGCTTTCATGGGGATTATTTTTTAATTCGTTTAATAAGTTTTTAAAATTCAATGATGCAACAGCAATTTTATCATCAGCTGCACCGTAGTATATGTAAATTAAATCATCAAAAAGGGCCGTGCCGGTCGGAAAAACAACATAGTTAATATAACCGTGTCTTTCATAATATTCTGAGGGTGTTATTATTGGTATTTTTAATCTTCCTAAAACTTTTTTCGGATCATTTAAATCCAGTAATGCAGCACAGGCGTGATATACCAAACCTTTTTCTCTTCTTTCTGCAGAGTGATAAATCAGCAGCCAGCCGTCCGGAGTTTCAACCGGGGGCGCTCCGGGCCCAATATGACTAGTTTCATGTTCATATTTTGGCTCCATTACGATATGATCAGGAAGATTTTTTAAGTAATCTTTCCAAAAATCTTCTGTCAAATCTTTTTTCTTTTCGAAACTAAAAATTTGTATAGAGGGAAATAACCGGTGTAATGCAACAAATTTTCCATTTATTTTTTTCGGAAACAGCACTACATTTTTGTCCCATATATATAAATTTTCCTTAAGTGTTTCGGTCAAAGGATAATTGCGTTCAATATTGAATGCCAAAATCTTAGCTACACTCGGATTATGCAAATGCTTTCGAATGTAATTAGTAAACTCGTTCAGAATAAATCTGGGAGTAATAATTCCTTTCTTTTTAAATTTTTTTAAATCTTTAGAAATTGCAAAAGCGCCGCTGGCATTTATTCCGTCGTATGTTACATAAGTAAGATAATACAAGTCTTCTATTTTTGTAATTCGCGGATCTTCTACACCGTGAATTTCATAAATATATTCAGGAACAAATATGGGTTCAGTATTTCTTTCTACAACAGTAGTCGGACCCTCCAGCCGACAATATCCTATGGTAGAAAAATTACCTTTTTTTGCAGCCCTGTAAAACATGTGAACAGTATTTCCATTTTGATAAATCGCCGGATTTAAAACTCCAAGCTCTTCAAAAGGTCTTTCTGTTTTTTCTAAAATTACACCATGTTTTGTAGCCAATTCCATATATTTTTTAAATATTGTTTAAAATTACCCCGAGAACAGACCTACGATTAATCCAATCCGTTAAAAAATTAACTCTAAAGCATTTACATGGGAATTCTGTAACCCTCAAAGTGGAATTCTGATACTTCTGCTTAAATCCTGATTTTATTGTGTTGATTAACCTTTTGCGCTAATAAAAAAATGGATAGAGTTAAGCGAAAGTTAATTTTAGTAAGAAATTTGATTAGAACAAAAAGACTAAACAGTCATATTTATCAACTAAAAAATCAAATCATATGTTACGTTGGACAGTCATTTTTATTGTTCTTGCTATAATTGCAGGAATATTTGGTTTTGGCGGGATCGCTGCCGGAGCTGCTAGTATCGCAAAAGTTTTATTCTTTATATTTTTAGTGTTATTTATTATTTCATTAATAAGCGGAAGAACAAAAGTGTAGGCGATTATTCGATAATCAATAAAAAAAGCGCCGCAGTATTAAATTACTTGCGGCGCTTTTTTAATTATCTAATTAGATAATTCTGAATCTTAATTACTATGAAAAGTATAATATTTTTTGGTAATGAAAGCAATTGGTAATCCAACACAAAATACCAGAATCAGGACAGATAATAAAGTTGGAAAGTCTAAACCTTTTGGCGGTAAAACAGGGAATACAATTGGCAAAACAATTAGATTCATGACAATCCACACAAAAATCCCATATATAATTCCAGAGACAAAAGCATTTTTCTTTAAGAATGGGAGATACGGATAAATTATAAAATAAAACCAGGCAAAAAGTATTGCTATTAAGAAATGGAAACCAAGTCCGTACCACGCCATTTGTGATCCGTTTGTATAAGCCTCTTTTTTAAAAACACCACTCGCTATAGATTGCAGAATCTTTATTGGTGTAGTTTTTTGCAGTATAAGAGCATAAATTACTATGGCTGCCAGTATATCTAATGTACCGGCAATTAAGCCTGATAAGAAAACAGTACCACTTTTAGAATTCATATGAAATTAATTAGGTTGAAAATCAATTCACTAAATTACTGATTTATTACCATTTTAGAAATAGACTGCAACTGGCTTAAATGCCTTTTGATATGAGTGAGTACAAAACCAATCCATTCGAGGATTGTAAATTTTCCGAAACCCGGAAGTTCAAAGTCAAGAATAGTCAGTGATAAATCATAACGATCTGTAATATCCAGCAATTCCTTTTCATTTTTTAATAGCGATAGAGCCAGCGAATTTTTGCTGTATTCTGTATTGGCAGGAAGTATAAATTCCGGAGATTCCATTTTAATATCAAAATTCAAAAAAAGAGCTTCAATGTCCTTAATTTTTTCGTCAGGCTCCCGTGTTGTTTTTTCGGTTTTTCCGGCACACATTTCAGGAAATCCCGCAGACGACAAAATAAGATGTTTAACAACCTGAGCAGCAGTCCAGCTTCCCTCAAAAGGAATAATATTCAGTTCACTTTCAGAAAAAGAATTCAGTTTATCATTTAATTCCTTAAAGGTTTCGACTATACTTTTTTGAATTGTTCTCATCTTTTTTAATTTAAAATTATTTTGATATAGAGGTTATCCACCACACATTCCCAAAAGGATCTGTTACCCCGCAGGTTCTGCCATAATCCTTATCGCTTAGTTCCATAACTATTGTTGCGCCGGCATCGGTTGCTTTTTTAAACGTCTCATCGGCATTTGGCACATATACAAACAAGTTGGCGGTCTGCTTTGTCCAGTCTTTGATTTCATCAGTGACCATAATGGTGCTTTCGCCAATAATTACCTCGGCATGCATGACGGTTCCGTCTTCACGAAGAGCTTGTGTGAGTGATTTGGCATTAAAAACATTTTTGGTAAACGCTATAAATTGTAATGCGCCATTTAAAATCAAATAAGGCATTACGGTCTGATGTCCTATAGGTAATTTCATTTTGTTTTATTTAATGATTAAGAATAAACTAAATATACAAAATATGTACTGTAATGACAATCAATGTTTTAAATCTGTTATAAAAGAACTTCACATTGATATCCGTAAGAATCAAGAAGGTCAATAATCTGAGAATTTGAAATTGATAAAGCATGTACACGCAAAATCCTGTCACAATCTTCGAGATCAAAATTGATGTTGCTGTTCGGAAAATGTTCAAGAAGTTTTGTAACAATAATTTTAGATTGCTCTATTTCCTGCACATTTGTTTTAAAAACTTCTATCATTGTTTCCTAAGTTTATAAGGCAATATTCTTATGGCGCTCTATTTTGTGATAATAGATATAAGATATGGCAAGAATTACTAAAAAGATCAATGGAAAGAAGCTCTGAAAGTTGATTCCGTCAACAGCAAAATGGCTTATCGAAGCAAATATAAAATCGAAGCCAAATCCTGCATAAGCCCATTCTTTTACATTTTTTGGAACAGTTGGAATAACTAATATCAAAACCCCAAGTATTTTAAACACTACTAATGCATTTCCAAAATATTCGGGATATCCTAAATGTCTTATACCTTCTTTCGCTAATTCTGACTGAGAAGTAAGCGCCGGCATAACACCTTCGAATAGGAAAATAATAGTAGTAGTAATCCAAAAAATAATTTTTGCTTTTTTCATAGGTTTGGTTTTTAAATAGTTAAGTTAATTATTTAATACAAATCTACTATTGTTATTCTTATTTTTCAATACGTATTTACGACTATTTTAGGGGCATTTACGACAAGTTGTGTTTATTTTCTGTTTTGAGTTTTGAGCAAAGTAACCACAAACCACTGTCATCCTGACGAAGGAAGGACCACACAAGAAACTCGACAAAGAATGGTTGCTCACTATTGCGGAGTTTCTTGTGTGGTCCTTCCTTCGTCAGGATGACAATAAAAGAGATAATAAAGGGAATATAAGAGTGAAATTTAATTTTTTAATTCCAATACATAATTCTTAATCAAAAACAAATCCTCAAAACCCAATCTGCGGTAAATATCCTTTCCTAAATCAGAAGCTTGCAATTGAGCATATTGAGCATCTGCATCAATAGCTTCATTGATTGCAAACTTCATTATTTCTTCTGCAAAACCTTTTTTGCGCATTTCCGGAATTACACCAACGCCATGAATTCCCATTATCTTTTCGGTTTGAAAAAGTGTAAGCGTTCCAATTGCTATATCTTTGAAATGAACCAAATAAAACTTGATATCTTTATAATTTTGAACAACTGTTTCCTCGCTGATTACATAGTTAAAGGATAACGGATAAATATCAGACCAGATTTTGGCATCTTCGTCATTTAAAACCCTTTTAAAAGTCAGATTGTTTTGAAGTGTGAATTTTTTATCTAATTTCAATGCCATTGCCACAAGCTGATTTCGAATTGTAAATCCGTTTTTTTCGAAAATTTCATTTGAATTACTTCCAAAAATATTCCAATACGGAACAATTAAGCCAGGATTGTTTTGGATGATTTCAAGAATTTGCGGAAGATTTTCTGCAGTAATATCTTTTCGAAACCATACTCGATTAGGCCAGCCTGCATTTTTTATCTGACTGTATTCTAAAGAATCAGTTTTATGATAGGATAGAAGAGGAGTTGAAACGGTTTTCCAAAGCGTTGTAAGATTATCAATATTATCTTTGATGAGATTTACATTTTTCATTGTAATGGCGGATTTAAATATAAAACAAAGATAAATACAGCTTTTATAGAAATCCTTTACATATGTTGATTTACAAATCTTTTTCAAGACTTTTTCTGATACGGCTCAATTGAGTTGGCGTAATTCCCAAATGCGATGCAATGTGCAATAACGGAATGCGGTCTGCAATGTCAGGATTTTTTTCAAGAAGCTTTACATATCTTTCAGTAGCATTTTCCATAACAAGGGCAACTTCCCTTTGTTCTTTTTCGATGATCCAGTTTTTTTCTAAATGAGCGATATAGAAGTTTTTCAGATCATCATTTTCGTTAATCAACGTTATGTATTTTTTATAATTGATGTTGATTAAAATACAGTCTTCCAGAGCTTCAATTGTAAAATTAGATGGTGTCTGCAGCATTAATGAAACTTTTGATCCTGCAAATGAATTTTCGAGAAAGAGGTTTTTATTATAAAAATTTCCTTGTTCGTCTGTAATAAAAGTTCTTAGAATGCCTTTTGCAATAAAATGAGTGTTTTTGGCTATTTCTCCGTTTTGTAATAACGTTTCTCCTTTTTTAAGAGTTTGAAATTCTGTGGTGTCCTCAATTAGTTTCCAGGATTTTTCAGAAATTGGAGCATAACTTTCAAAAGCCAGTTTTAAATTACGGAGATGTATTTCTTTATTAAAAGTCATAATTGAAGGTTTTGCCTTGCCAAGAAGACGCTAAGGCGCAAAGTTTTTTTATTCAAAAATAAGAAAAATAAGCACTTTTTGTCATTACTGGAAATGAGAAAAATAAGAACATAAAATTGGTCTTAAATAAAAATCTTGTTGCCTTTGTGGCAAAAAACAAAAAAAACGCTGCAAAACCAAAGTCCTGCAGCGTCACTCAAATAAATAATTAAAAAACGGGTATTATCTCCAACCTCCGCCCAATGCGCGATATAACTCGGTATTGGCAGATAATTGTTCTCTTTTTATGTTTGCGAGTTCCAACTCACTTTGCAATAAATTGGCTTGTGCAGTTATTACTTCCAGATATTCGGCCATTCCGTTTTTGAATAACAAATTCGAATTTTTAATAGCTTGTTGTAATGTTTTAACACGTTCCTGCAAAAAAGCTTCCTGTTGTTGTAATTTTTCTACTTTTACCAAAGCATCTGCAACTTCACTAACAGCAACCAAAACGGATTGTCTGAAACTTAGAACCGCTTTTTCTCTTTCTGCGACAGCGATATTATATTGAGTTCGAACTCTTTTGTTGTTGAACAAAGGCTGTGTTAATCCTCCGGCAACAGTTCCGAATAATGAAGCAGGAATATTAAACCAACTGCTTGTTTCGAATGAGTTTACTCCGCCCTGAGCGGTAATTTTCAATGATGGATAAAGATCCGCTTTTGTGATTCCAACATTCGCATTGGCCACTTTTAAAGCCAATTCTGCGCTTTTAACATCAGGTCTTCTGCTTACTAAACTAGACGGAATTCCGATCGAGGCATTATTTTTTACTTCTATAGCACTTAATACAATACTTCTTCTTTTACCATTAGGAAACGAACCTGTCAATACGCTCAAAGCATTTTCCTGAATCGCAATGTTTTGTTCCAATAGCGGAACCAATTGCGCTGCAGTTAATTTTTGTGCTTCAGATTGTTGAATGGCTAATGAAGTTACCTGGCCAGCATCATATTTTAATTTGATGATGTTAGTGGTACTGTCATTTAGTTTTACGTTTTGTTTTGCAATTTCCAATTGCGCGTCCAGCATCAACAGGTTGTAATATCCTTTAGAAACATTGGCTACAATATTAGTCTGCAACGCTTTTTTTACTTCTTCAGATTGAAGATAACCTGCATAAGCACCTTTTTTCTGATTGCGGATTTTTCCCCAAATATCAGCTTCCCACGAAAGTGAAGCACCGGCAGAATAATCGTCGATATGTTTTTGGCCCAAAGCCTGATTCAAATTCATTCCGGTAAAACTATTGTCAGACGGATTGCTCGTACTTGCATTCACAAATAAATTTACCTGAGGCACATTTCCCCATTTAGATTGTGTGAATCTGTATTGCGCAATCTCAATATTTTTAGTAGCAATCTGCAAGTCATTGTTTCTTGTCACAGCACTATCAATCAATTGAATAATATCACTTTCTGTAAAGAAATTTTTCCACTCCAAATCTCCGATACTAGTTGTATCCCCTGAAACCGATGCACTCCTGAAATTTTCAGGAAATGCATCTTTTGGAGTTTCAATATCCTTAGAAACTTTACAGGATATGAATGTGACGATCAAAATAGCAATCATCACGATTTTGGTTATATAATTTTTCATTTTACTTTATCGTAATTAAATTTCTGGACATTTATCTTTTTTGGTTTCGAGGTCTTTCGAAACTTTATAGGATATGTATGCTAGGCTGATGATGATAACCATCAGGAATGTCGTTATGTAGTTCTCCATATTTATATTTCTTCATTATGAATTACAGCTACCGGTTTTCCGGAAACTTTTTCTTGTAAGTGTTGGAATACGATGAATAAAACGGGGATAATCATTAATCCCAGTATTACTCCCGAAACCATCCCTCCGGCGGCACCAATGCTAATAGAGTGGTTACCCTGAGCCGATGGGCCTTTGGCGCTCATCATTGGAATTAATCCAACTACGAAAGCCAGTGACGTCATGATAATTGGACGTAAACGTAGTTTAGCCGCTTGTATTGACGCTGCGATTAATCCTTGGCCGGATCTTCGTCTTTGTGCTGCGAACTCTACGATCAGAATCGCATTTTTGGCGAGCAATCCGATAAGCATTACCAGTGCAACCTGTACATAAATGTTGTTTTCGATTCCAGTTAAACCAATGGCAACAAATACTCCAAATATACCTGCAGGAATCGATAAGATTACAGCCAGAGGCAAAATGTAACTTTCATATTGTGCAGCAAGTAAGAAATAGATAAAGATCAGACACAATAAGAAAATAGTTGCCGATTGCCCTCCGGAAGAAATTTCTTCACGGGTTTGTCCTGAAAATTCAAATCCATAACCTGCAGGTAATTGTTTTGCTGCCACTTCTTCAATTGCTTTGATGGCATCTCCGGAACTAAATCCTGGTTTCGGAATTGCATTTATACCAATTGAGTTAAACAAGTTATATCTCGAAGCAGTTTCAGAACCATAAATACGGGTTAGTTTTACCAAAGTATTTAATGGAACCATTTCGCCATCTTTGTTTTTTACAAACACACGGTCAATAGCTGTAGGATCGGCTCTGTCTGCAATATCTGCCTGAACAACTACTCTGTAATATTTTCCAAATCGGTTAAAGTCAGATGCCTGTGCACTACCAAAATAAGCCTGCATGGTTTGCAGAATGTCTTTTACTTTTACACCCAACTGATCTGCTTTGGCATCATTAATATCCAGTTGCAATTGTGGATAATCGGCTTTGAAACTGGTAAAAGCTACCGCAATTTCCGGACGTTTCATTAACTCACCAATAAACTGCTGAGAAATACCACTAAACTTATCCAGTTTACCACCGGTTTTATCCTGTAGTACCAAATCTAATGCCTCAACATTACTAAAACCTGGTACAGTCGGGAAACTAAATACAAAGAAACTTCCTCCTGAAATCGCACCTAATTTTCCGCGGACCTCATTCATAATTTCATCAATATTTTTAATCTCACCTCGCTCTTCATTTGGTTTAAGCAAAACAAAGACAACTGCAGAAGAAGGACTTGTAGAGTTTGTCAATAAGTTAAAACCAGAAATAGCAGTTACAAATCGAGAAGAATTTAAACCTCTTAAAGTGTTTTCAGCTTGGGTCATTACTTTTTGAGTTCCATCTAAAGATGTTCCCGATGGAGTGTTAACTGCAATCGCAATAAAACCTTGATCCTCTGTAGGAATAAATCCAGACGGAGTTGTTTTTACCATTATGATTGTTGCAAAAGTAATTAAAGCCAGACCTCCTAAACTAACCCATTTGTTACGAATTAAGAATTTTAATCCGCCCACGTAACGATTTGTCAAAGAATCAAAACTTTTGTTGAATCCGTTAAAGAATCTTTGTTTAAATCCTTGTTTTTCATAAGGAGCGCTTCCGTCTGCATTTGGTGCGTGATTATCCTTTAAGAATAAAGCGGCAAGGGCAGGGCTTAATGTTAAGGCATTTACCGCCGAAATTACAATTGCAATCGCCATCGTAAAGGCAAACTGACGATAGAAAACTCCTGTTGAGCCTTCCATAAAACCAACCGGCAGGAATACAGCAGCCATTACCAGCGTAATCGAGATAATAGCACCCGTTATTTCGTGCATTGCTTCATGCGTAGCTACTTTTGGAGACAAATGTTTGTGCTCCATTTTTGCGTGTACGGCCTCGACGACCACAATCGCATCATCGACCACAATACCAATCGCCAGAATTAATGCGAAAAGTGTTAAAAGATTGATCGAGAATCCAAATAACTGCATGAAGAAGAACGTTCCTAAAATTGCTACAGGTACAGCAATAGCCGGGATTAATGTTGATCTAAAATCTTGCAAAAAGATAAATACCACAATAAATACCAATATAAAAGCTTCTAATAAAGTGTGTTTTACCTGATCGATCGATTGATCTAATGATACTTTTGTGCTATAGAAAATATTGTGTTTAATTCCTGTTGGGAAATCTTTAGATGCTTTGACCATCAATTTGTTGATCGCCACCTGAATATCGTTAGAGTTAGAACCTGCTAACTGAATAATACCAATTACAACTCCTTTTTTACCATTCAGACGGGTTAAACTGTTGTAAGAGTAAGCACCAAGTTCCACTCTTGCCACGTCTTTTAAACGAAGGACAGAACCATCAGCATTAGAACGAATGGCAATATTTTGATAATCTTCTGGTTTAGTTAGTTTTCCTTTGTATTTAATTACATATTCAAAAACTTCCTTACTTCTTTCTCCAAATTTACCCGGAGCTGCCTCAAGACTTTTGTCCTGAATAGCTGCCATAACTTCATTTGGCGTAACATTGTAAGTAGACATTTGAGTTGGGTTTAACCAAACTCTCATCGAATAATCTTTAACTCCGCCAAATATACTGGCAGCACCAACTCCCGGGATACGTTTTATTTCCGGAATAATATTAATCTGAGCATAATTGGCAACAAAAGTCTGATCGTATTTCGATTCGTCTTCTGTGTACATACCAATCGCCATGATAAAACTGTTTTGTTGTTTTGCCGTGATTACACCTTGCTGAACAACCTCTGCTGGCAGCTGACTTGTTGCCTGAGCAACTCTGTTCTGAACGTTTACAGCAGCTTGGTCGGCATCTGTACCCAATTTAAAGAAAACTGTAATCGCAAGAGTACCATCGTTACTGGCAGTAGAGCTCATATACGTCATATTCTCAACACCATTTATAGATTCTTCCAGAGATGGTGCCACAGAACGTAAAACCGTTTCTGCGTTTGCTCCCGGATAAACCGCCGTTACCAAAACCGATGGTGGCGCAATATCAGGAAACTGTTGTAAAGGCAATTTTGTAAGTCCAAGTACTCCCAAAATCACCAATAAGATGGAGATTACAGTTGCCAGTACGGGTCTTTGTATAAATATTTTGAACATTTTCGTAAAAATTATTTTTTGTTAGTTATTTGAGCAACCTTAGCAGCACCTTTCTCAGGTTGGATAACTTGCCCTTCCTGAAGTTTGTCAATACCACTTAATACAATCTGGTCACCTGATTTTACACCATCTTTAATAAGATAGTTAGTACCACTTTTACCGATTACAGTAATGGGCATTTTTGTAACCTTGTTGTCTTTGCTTACTGTAAAGACAAAAACCTTGTCCTGCATTTCAATCGTAGCCGATTGCGGAACCAGAATAGCGTCGTCATGCACTAATCCTAAACGAATTCTTCCTGTGTTTCCAGAACGCAAAGTTCCGTTTGCATTAGGAAAAGTAGCTCTCAAAGTAATAGCACCGGTAGTTTTGTCAAACTGACCATCTACCATATCAATTTTTCCTGTTTGAGGATACGCATTGTTATCCGCTAATATCAAAGAAACCGGAGGCAGTTTTTTAATTTTGTCCCCAATACTGTTTCCGGCATATTGAGATTTAAAATTGATAAAATCTGTTTCTCCCAAAGAGAAGTAAGCATACACTTCATGAACATCAGAAAGTGTAGTCAGAGGTTCAACATCTGTTGCAGAAACCAAACTTCCTTGTTTTTTAGGCAATCTTCCGATGTAACCGCTTACAGGAGCCGTAACATTTGTGTATCCCAAATTGATTCTGGCAGAAGCTACCATTGCTTTTGCCTGTTCGATATTGGCAGCAGCAATTTTTTGAGAAGCTTTAGCCGTTTTTAACTGATAATCAGAAACCACTTTGTTTTGTACTAAAGGAGTTAATTTATCAACCTCCAACTGAGAATTGATCAGAGCAGCTTCAGCAGCATGAAGACTCGCCAAAGCATTGTTTAACTGCTCACGAAAAGGACGTTCATTTATTTTAAATAAGGATTGACCTTTAGAAACATAAGCACCTTCGTCTACCAAAACGCGGTCTAAATTTCCGTTTACCTGCGGACGGATTTCAACATCTACAGTTCCCTGTATAGAAGCAGGATATTCATTATCTGTAGTAGTGTTTTCACTAGTTATTGCCAAAACGGGCAATACAGGAGCAGGTGCAGCAGCAGGAGCCTGCGACTTATCGGCACAGCTGCTTAGTACTAATGCCAGAATAAAGCTGGTTATAATTACATTTTTCATCTTAATTGGTTTTAATTTGTTGGACATTCTCGTTTTTAAAAAATTTATTTATTGTAGTATTTGAATTCATTTTTAATTTCGTTTAATTTTCTAACACTGTTAAGTAAAGATGTATAAAATTCCATACAGCAGTCTTTTTAGAATCTATTTTTTAATCGGTATTAAATTATTTATCACCGTTAAGTAAAAGAGTAAAAAAAACTCATTTATTATCTCAATTAAATTTTCTAACAGTGTTAAGTGAACGTTACAAAAAAAAGGATTTTATATTATCCGATTAAATTATTTTACACTGTTAAGTAAAAATTCAAAAAAAAACTATTGTATAGATTTGATGATACCGCCAATGGCATCCTTCAAAATTTGGGCATTTATGGTTTCCAAAATATCACTTTTGTTAATGATGTTGATGGCGATTAAACCATGAATAACAGAAAAGAAAGTAAAATATTTTTGTTTAATGATATCCTGACTCGGATTGCTGTCCTTCATTACTTCACCAATTACATGAGTAAATAATTTGTAAGGACCTTCCTGAGCCGAACATCGTTGTGCACAGCATGTCATTTGAACACCAAACATTAACTGATACATTTCAGTATTAGTAAAAGCAAAATCCCAGTATGTCATCCACATGGCCTCTAACTGTTCTTCGGGTTTTTCAAACTTATCTATTGCAATTTGCAGTTCTTTAGTCAGTTTAATAAAACCTTTGCCTGTCAGCTCTTCCAATATTGCTTCCTTATTCGAAAAGTATTCATAAATAATAGGAGCAGTATATTCAATTCTGTCGGCAATTTTACGCATACTCAAACCATTCCAGCCTTCTTCTTTTACGATATCATAAGCAGCGCCAAGAATATTATTTCTTGTCTCTTCTTTTTGTCTTAAAATTCGATCTTTGCTAGCCATTTTATTCGAGTATTAAATTGTTTAACACCGTTAGGCAAATGTATGACCGTTTTTCTGATTATGAAATGTTTTTGCCATAATATTTTCTTATCGTGTCATAGACTAATTAAAAAAAGCCCGAAAAGCCTTTTATCATTGAGTTTATGATTTTGTAATTTTTTTAAGAAGCAAACATTTTTTGGTATTTAAGACCATTTTTCCCGCTCTTCACTATATCTTTTGTGGTCTCATTAAAAAAAGAGACCACAAAAGGAGGCCGTTTCGATCGGGGCTAGGCGAGAACGAGTCTTTTTCATTAGATTTTATGCGTCAGGTTTGTCATCCTGAGGAACGAAGGACCACACAAGAAACTCTGCAATGTTTGTCATCCTGAGGAACGAAGGACCACACAAGAAACTCCGTAAAGTAAACACACGTTTGTCCTCCTTAGTTCCTCAGAATGACAAAATGTGCGCTAAAAATTCGATGCTATTGTCAGGCTGAGCGAAGTCGAAACCACCGCAATCTAAATCGATAATTTTTAAAGGAAAAAATCTGCAAAATCTGCCAGATCTGCGTGAAAAAAATAGAAAGCTTAACTCTATTTACAGAATTTCTAATATTATCCTTCGTTCCTCAGGATGACAAAACGAGAATAAGAATAGACATATAGAATTTTTTCGTAACATTACAATAAAAATGAAAACGCTAACGATCAAAACCACAATCGCTGTTTTATTTTTTCAGCAGTTTATATTTTCTCAGGAAACCAAAAAAGAAACTCCCACAGAAATAAATTACACTATAGAAAACTGTGTCAACCATTTTGAAATAGACAAAGCCACCAAAACAAAAGTTGGTTATCAATATTGGTTTGGCGATAAAAACTTCACTCAGGAAAACACACTCAAAATGAGTATCGTTGAACCCGGAAAATCAACACACGCACCACACCATCATGTCGAAGAGGAATTTTTCTACATCCTCGAAGGCACCGCCGAATTCTACCTCGACGGAAAAGCCAAAATCGCCGGTCCTAACACCAGTTTTTACTGTCCGTCAAATATGGAACACGGAATCAAAAATGTTGGAAATACCGATTTGAAGTATTTGGTTATTAAAAAGGATTTGAGATAATTTGATTGTGTCAAAGAACGAAACGTTTGAGCCAGCGTAGCGATAATATTTATAGAATTGGTTTTAAAATAATAAATAAAATTATTAGAATATATTCAAAATTAAAAGCTCCAGCGGAGCCATAATGTTTATAGCTAAATTAATTATACCCAATAAAAAAGCTTCAGCGAAGCGCTATACATTTTATTCTCTTAAAATTCAAATGTCACCCCGATAGGGTTTGTTTTACCGATTCTATATTTCTATAAACATATTGTCCCGCTGGGACTTTTATGCTTTGTAGTTTCTTATCCGCTCCAATGAGAAATTACAAATTTTTGATAGAAGAGGAATATATGATGTGCAAAGTCTTTTGACTTCCCACAGCTTGGTAAAAATGGCATTAATTTTACATAATTTCAATTTAATTTTTAATAATAATTTGAAATTCAATTAATTAACTTTTATTAAAGAAAGCTTTAACATGCTCAGTTTTCCCGAGCTGTTTGAAATAACTAATTTTAAGTAAATCAAAATTAATAACATTTTAAAATTTAAAATTATGAAAAGTATAGCCATATTAGCCACAAACGGTTTTGAAGAATCAGAATTATCATCACCTAAAGCCTATCTGGAAGAGCAAGGCTGGAAAGCAGATATCATCAGTTTGAAACCCGGAACTATTAAAGCCTGGAAAGACGGTAATTGGAGCAATGAATATAATGTTGATGTAGTATTAGATCAGGCAAATGAAGCAGATTACGATGCTTTGGTTCTTCCCGGAGGCGTTTTAAACCCTGATTCATTGAGAAGAGAAGAAGCTGCAGTAAATTTTGTACGTTCCTTTTTTGAAAGTAAAAAACCAGTTGCCGCTATTTGTCATGGCCCTCAGATTCTGGTAGATGCTGATGTTTTGCAAGGCCGAAAAGTAACTTCGTTTTTCTCTGTTAAAAATGATTTGAAAAATGCCGGAGCACAATGGGAAGACTCAGAAGTAGTAGTAGACAATGGATTAGTGACCAGCCGAAACCCGAATGATTTGCCCGCTTTTAATAAAAAAATGGTGGAAGAAATTAAAGAAGGAATACACGAGCGTCAGACAGCGTAAAAAGATGTTTTTATTTATCAGGTTAAAAAATGCAAGATCAATTTTGGTCTTGTATTTTTTTTATAATTAGTTGTCGTTGTTTCTATTATCCAATTTATGTGACTTTGCGGGCGCGAAGTCAAAAGATATTCGCGAAGCGTTAGAAAATTTGTACAGCGGGGAGGTATTATTTATTCTGTAGCCATTGAGTCTACACTGACAGCCAGAGTATCAAATGTTTAGGTATTTTCATAGGTGGTTGCGTCATTATTATTGAACGCTTTATTTACTTTTTCAGAAAGAAAAACATTTCCAAATAGACCATATCCAATACTTTTACTTTCGCCTTGCCATGTAATTTTAGTAATCAAGAACACAATATAATTGTCTCGAGTTACAGAATTCTCAATTAACTTTTCTACCAACGAACTTCCAAACAAAATCTCTAATTTTTCCATATCAGACCCATTTTCGGAGATAGAATTCTGAACAACTTGATTTATTACTGATTTTGCAGCTTGTTTATGTTCTTCAATACTTGGGTTAGTTAAAACTGCTATCAAAATGATGGTTGCAAAAACTATAAGTATTATATTCGATTTTTTCATAATATTTTTATTTTGTTTTCATTTTTTCAATAAATAAGACTTCCATTTCTGGAAGTCTTAAAAATAAACAATAGGCTGTTACGCATATCGAATTAACTTCCATGTTACAGCTTTGTTGTTGTAAGGAGGAAATTGATTACCTTTAGCTAAAGGTATAGTTGTTGATGGGGAAGACTGTGCCTCCCAAACTCCCGATTCAGGACATGTTTCACCGGTCTTGCCAGTTGTGCCTAATGGTAATGCCATAATTTAAATAATTAAGTTAATAATCAGTAAACTTAGCACCAATCATTACTTAATTCTTACGGAAAACCTTTTTTTGAGTTCTTTTATAAAATAAAATTTCTTCTCTTATAAATTATACAAATTGTTCTTTCTGTTCAAGAGTGAGACTTTGGCTCTAGCAGGATAAATGGAAATCCTCGATTAAGTCGAGGTTTTTATTGTTTTGTGCTTGAAAATAAACTGCGTAATTTAGAATTTTACCCTAAATCAATCAAAAAAGATTATTTTAGCTAAAAAATTATATGGCAAAAAGAAATTTATCACAATGGCCTAAAAATGCAGTAAAATCTCTTAATAACGCTGGAGCATTTTTTGGGGTTGCAGGAATACTTACTGGAGTAGTGGGAGCCGTAGCAGCTGCACCAATTGTTATTGCTGCTGGTGTGGGAACTGTAGTAGTAAGTTTGGGATATGCGGCGTACGTAAGTTTTCCAGAAAAACAAGTTGATCCTCAATCTAATGTTGGAAAGAAAATTTCATTAAAAGATTTGCAGAATCTAAGTGAGAATGTTTTAACTTTTGGCATATTTGGAGCTGCAAGTTCTGGAAAAAGTACATTTTTAGAACATAGTATAACCTCAAATCAAAATGTGCCAGTTACTCACGATACTTACGCAACAATTGTGTCTCTTCAAACTACTCCTCCAAGAGTTATAGCTTTAGTAGATGGAGATGGAAAAGCTTTTTCTCAGCAATTTTCAGTAGTAAAGAATTCGAATGCTCTTTTTGTTTTTTTAGATCACAATGATGGTAATACTGATAAAACAATTCTTGATTCTAGGGTTAATGTTCATAATGAATATTTAAATCAATTAAATAATTATTTAAGGGATGAAAGTTTACCAAAATTTGAACTGATACATTTTATTTTAAATAAAAGAGATTTATGGGAGCTATCGCAAGATAAACAAAATCTAATAGGTTGGTTTAATAGAATTGAAACAGAATGGCGAGCTAAAAATTATGCAAAAAGAATTACTACAAGTTTTCATAGTAATAATTTAGCAAGTGATATTAATACGTTAATGAATACAATAAAATCGATTAATTGATGGAAAGAAGATTTAATGACGGGGTGATCTTGGTTGATTCACCAGTAGAGTTTATTGTTATTGGTCCGATTAAGGATCAGCTTAAGGTTTTGATTAAATCTAAAAATGCAGGAATAGATTTAGTTGGCTTTTCACAAGAAGAGAAAAATGATCTTTACTATAAAAATGCCTTTTTTATGAATTCACTTTTCATGAATTCGCTAGTGCCACAAGTTGTTACTTCAAAGAATTTTAATCAGATTAGATATACAATTGTTGATGTTACACAAGAAATAGATCAGAAAGAATTTAGACCTTCGTTGTATAAATTTGTATGGAGAGGTTCAAGAAATGAAAAATTTAATAGAGAAATTAATTATCATTTTGATTCAAAATTGCCAGATATAATAAATTCCATAGAAACAGAAGATTTAGAAAGATTAGAATGGACTTTAGCAACTATAATTTCACTTTGTAACATAAGTATTGTAAATAGTAAAACAAATAAAAACCTTATACTTTTTTCTGCAGTTTTGTATTCAATAATAATTTTAGCTACCTTATATTATTATATTAATACTTTATTTTGAGATTTATTCTTAGGTTATAGCTTATGTCTGTCCTTTTTTAGTTTGAAAAAAATCCGACAATTACCCGCGCTGGGCGCGAGCGTCTCGCTCGTGTAAGCAATCTAATCAACAATACTATTACGTTTTCAAGGGATTCAATCCATTCTACGCATTCAAAATCGCCAATCTTTGTCGAGTTTCTTGCGAAGATTTCTTCTCCGTCTAAATGACAAAATTGGGGTTACCTTGCGATCAATGGATTAAAATATCTTGCTACAAAATAAATCATTCCTTTAGAATTTTGTAAAGAGTTCCCGAGGAACGGATCATATTGTAGGGATGATTTTAATCCATTCTACGCATGCAAAATCGCCAATTTTTGTCGAACTTCTAGTGTGATTTCTCCTCTGTCGAAATGACAAAAAATGAGAAAAAAAGCTTTGCGCCCTTGTTTCCGAAGCTTCGGGATTACGAGATTATTTTCTGTTTTATAAGCCTTTGACTTCGCTCAGGTTGACAATCAGGTTAAAAAAAAAACTCAGCGAATCTTCGCGTTACCTTCGCGAATCTCTGCGAAACTACAAAAACAAAAAAAGGGCATCACTCCGAAGAGTGCTGCCCTCAAGACAAATAGATTTGCATACTAAACCATTTCTGATTTAAAATGCCGCATTAAATAATTGCGTACAGTTTTTGGTAATCTACTACAGAAAGGCTAAACGCAGGTTATTCGTTTATGATATCGCCTTCCTTAGTTTCTTCGCTGGCAATTTTTACCAGTTTATCATTTCGGTTCAAATCTCCGAAGATTTCAATTTTTTCTTCGATTTCTCTTCCTTTTTTAACTTCAACTTTATGTGCTTTATGATCGATTACTCTCACTACAAAAGTTCCCTCAGCCGAGTTGATCAAAGCCGATTTTGGTATTACAAATGTGCTGTCTTTCGCGTTAAGCGGTAACAAAACTTCGGCAACCATTCCTGGTAAAAGATCTTTTTTGGTGTTTAGAACATCCATTTCTACACGTTCAGAACGTAATTTTAAATCTAAAGCTCCGGACATTCTGGTAATTTTAGCTTTAAAAGTTTCCGGTAGTGATTTTACTGAAAAACTCATTTCGTCTCCCTGATGCAAATATCCTGTATACAATTCCGGAATAGAAACCGCCAAACGCAATTTATCCTGTTGCTGAATCGTTAATAAAGGCAAATCTGAACCTTTTCCTGCCGGACCAACAAATGTTCCTAAGTTGACATTTCTTGCTGCAACAACTCCGTCAAAAGGGGCACGGATTTCAAGATAGCCTCTCATAATCGAAACTTCCTTATGTGCAGCAATTGCCGCCTGATATTGTGCGTAATCAGAATTTTTCTTTCCGTTTGCCATTTCCAGATCATTTTTAGAAATAGTTCCTTCTACTTTACTGGTTTCGTACAAACGGTTATACGTGCTTTTACTGGTAGTATAAATAGCTTCCATCGATTTTAATCTCGATTCGGCTGCAGCCAGCTGCGAACTGATTTCTGGAGCTTCTAAAACAATTAAAAGCTGTCCTTTGGTAACTTTAGAACCAATATCTACTTTTAGTGTTTTTACAAAACTGCTTACTTTGGCATACAAATCTACTTGTTGAAAACCGGTTAACTCTGCCGGTAAACGCAGCTCTGTTGTTAGTTTTTCTTTTGCAAGAAGAAAAGTTTCTACTTTCGGCTGAAGTTCTGGCGTAGCTTCTTCTTTTTTCTTCGATTCACAGCTGCTTAGTACCACTAAAGCTGTAAATAATAATGCAGTTGATTTTATAATGTTATTTTTCATAAATGTAAAATTTATTTTATGTCGGTCATTTATGTTATCGCCTTTATTTGTTGGTATTTGTTTGCAACAATCATTTTTTAGCGGCGATTTTATTTCCTGATTTTAATGATGAGATATAATGGATACTTTCTTCGTCTTCCGGATCTAAAGAAACAGATTGTGTCGATGTTTTTTCTTGTGCCCAGGCAAAAATCTGAGGCAAGATAAGCAATACTGCAAAGGTTGAGAATAATAGTCCACCGATTACGGCTCTTCCTAAAGGAGAAACCTGATCGCCGCCTTCGCCATGACCAATTGCCATTGGCAGCATTCCCGCAATCATCGCTACAGAAGTCATGATAATCGGACGCAGACGCAATGCTGCAGCTTCACGAGCCGATTCTAATGCGTTTCCGTTTATTTTTCGGAGCTGTTCTGCGTTCGTGACCAAAAGAACGGCGTTGGCAATCGAAACTCCTACCGACATGATGATTCCCATATACGATTGCAGGTTAAGTGTTGAACCTGTAATCATCAGCATTAACAATGCTCCCAAAACTACCGCAGGAACCGTGGTCAGGATAACCAAAGAAACCTTGAATGATTGAAAATTAGCGGCCAACATTAAGAAGATTACAAAAATGGCAACCAATAAACCGACTTGTAAACTGCTTAATGTTTCGCTCAGTACTTTACTTAATCCAATTGGCGTAATAAACAAGCCACGAGGCAATTCGCCTAAAGAATTAATTGTTGCGTCAACATCTTTTACTGCCGTTCCTAAATCGGTCTGGCTGATGTTGGCTGTAACGGTAATGTATGGCATAGCCCCTAAATTATCATTTTCACCACTTACGTAAGCGGGTGTAATTTTTGCTACGTCACTCAATACGGGACGAAGCGAATTCTTTAATACCGGAATTTCTCCAATATCAGTTTTGCTTTTCATCTTATTCAAAGGAACCTGAACCTGAACGTTGTATGATAATCCAGCTCTTTCGTCTACCCAGGTATTTTTTTCTGTATATCGGGATGATGAAGTAGATGCAATAAGTGATCTTGAAATATCGTTCATATCAACACCTAATTCTGCAGCGCGGGTTCTGTCAATATCAATGTTCATTGCAGGATAATGAATCGGCTGCCCGATTTGAACGTCTCTGAAATAAGAAATCGTTTTTAGTTTTTCTACAATCTGATTGGCATACAGTTCATTTCGTTTTTTGTCTTTTCCAGCAATTCTAACCTCGATTGGAGTTGGCGATCCCTGACTTAAAACCTTATCGGTTAATTCGATTGGTTCAAAAGAAACTCTGGTATTCGGAAGCACTTTTTTAACCCTTGCTCTAAAATCGTCTTTAAAATCATCCATATCAACATGGTATTCTTTTAAACTTACCTGAAAAACGGCTTCGTGAGAACCAGCCATAAACAAATAAATAGGGTTGATTGAGAACAGGGAAGGGTGCTGACCTACATATACAGACGAAATTCCGATATGTTCTTTTCCGACCATTTTTTCTAATTCTTTCAGCACTATAACAGCTTGTTCTTCTGTACGTTCCAATCTTGTTCCGTCAACAGCACGAATTCTTAACTGAAACTGGCTTGAGTTTACTTTCGGAAAAACATCCTTTCCGATAAAAGATATGAAAACAACAGCAAGAACAACTGCAGATATCAGATAAACAATACTGGTCACTTTTTTATGAACAAACAAACGATCTAACGTTCTCATGAATCGAATTTTGAATCGCTCAAAAGCACCAATTTTGCCGTTATTGTTTGTGTCTTCTCTTTCTGCCATTACTTTTTTCTGAGAGATCAGATCTTTCTCAGATTCAGGTGTTAATCTGCATTGATTAAACTCGGCTTCGTCATCTGTAATGTTTGGTTCGTGCGCATGTTTTGGGTGCGCTTTCATCATCCAGTTGGCCATTACGGGAACAAAAGTCTGAGAAAGTAAAAACGAAATAACCATAGAAAATCCGATTGCCAATGCTAACGGAAGGAATAATGCTCCCGGAATTCCGACCATAGTAAATGCCGGAGCAAATACCGCGAGAATACAAAGCAGGATCAATAATTTTGGCAATGCAATTTCCTGACACGCATCCCAGATTGCGAGTGCTTTTGGTTTTCCCATGTCGAGATGCTGGTGAATGTTTTCGATTGTCACCGTACTTTCATCCACCAAAATACCAATTGCCAAAGCTAATCCGCTCAAAGACATTAAATTGATGGTTTGTCCGAATAATTTTAAAAACAAAACCCCTGAAATAATCGAAATCGGAATTGTCATGATTACGATTAATGCGGCACGTCTGTCTCCAAGGAAAAGCAATACCATTAATCCGGTTAAAACCGCACCGATAATTCCCTCGGTAATCAAACTTTTTACTGAATTAATTACATAAACCGACTGGTCAAATTCATAAGATAATTTAACGTCTTCCGGAAGTGTACTTTGAATTTTAGGCAATTCTGCTTTTAATTTCTGAACCACATCCCAGGTAGAAGCGTCTCCTGCTTTTGCTATACTGATATAAACCGAGCGTTTTCCGTTTACCAATGCATAACCTGCTGTGATATCGGCACCATCTTTTACACTGGCAACATCACCTAATTTTAAGTTCTGAACACCGCCTTTGAATAACGGAATCTGTTCAAAATCCTTAACTTCCTTAATCGTATTGTTTGTTGGTGTGATATAGTTGATATCGCCCATTCTCACGTTTCCGGATGGAGCTGTTTGGTTGTTGATACGAATCGCTTCTACGATTTGGTCCGGCGTCATATTGTGCGAACGCAGCAAATCTGGATCAACGTTTACCTCAATAGTTCTTGGGCTTCCGCCGAAAGGTGCCGGAGAAAGTAAACCGGGAATCGAAGTAAACGAAGCACGAACATAAACGTTGGCCAAATCCTGCAATTCATTATTTGATCTGATTTTACTGCTCAAAACCAATTGACCAATTGGCAATGACGAAGCATCAAAACGAATGATAAACGGAGGCTGGGTTCCCGGAGGAAATGCCGCTTGGATCCTGTTCGAAAGCGAACTTAATTCGGCTGCAGCCTGAGCCATATTTGTGTTTTCGTAATAGGTTAATTTCATGATCATTAACCCCTGAATGTTTTTGGTTTCAACCGATTTTACACCATTGGCAAAGGGTAAAATGTTAACGTAAGTTTTAGCAAAATAAGCTTCCATCTGGTCTGGAGTATAACCCCCAAAAGGATGCGCGATGTAAATAACCGGCAAATTCATCTTTGGAAGAATATCTACCTTAATGTCTTTGATGGCACCAATTCCGAAGAAAAATAAACCAGCAACCATTACTAGTATGGAGATGGGTTTGCGGAGTGCAAAACGTATTAAATTCATTAGGCTCTATAATTAAAATTCATTTATAAATAAGTCAAAATTGCCTGTTGCTGCAACTTTTAATAAAAACGACTGCCACACATTGTTGTTTACAATATCACGATCGATTTCGGCACGGTTTAAAGTGTACATAATTTGGGTTAAATCAGTTAAATCAGTCAAACCGTTTTTGTATAAAGTCGATTTTTGCAAGTACGCTTTCTGCGCTGCATTTACCTGAATTGGCGCTTCGGCATAATTCTCTAATGTGATTCTTATCTTATCTTCGGCAAAATTCAATTGCGATTTTAATTCCCTGTCGGCCTGATTGTATTCTTCCTGTAAGGCCTGTGACACATATTTTTGGGCACTTACTTGTTTACTCATTCTGAAAGGTGTTGTCAAATTCCAAGTAATTCCTACTCCTATTAAATAATTCGTACGATCCGGATTTACACCATCCCAGTAATTTCTCGTAAAAGCCGTTTGATCTGCTGCGTACGCCGAATCAAATCCTGATGCTCTGGTTTGTAAAACACCAAAAGCCGTCATTGTCGGGTAGTAAAAACGCTTGTATAATGTAACCTGCTGATTGCTGTAATCAATTCTGGTTTTGTATAATTGCAGTAATGGGTGAAGGGTATCACTTGTTTTCTCTTCCAATAAAAGTGCTTTCGGAATATTGGTTACAAATAAGGTATCCGTTACAAAATCCTGTGGCGCAACCCCCATCAAATCAACAAGTTTATTGTTTTGTTCTTTTACGAAATTCTTCGCCAGATTTAAAGCAATTTTAGCTTTTGAAACTTCGGCTGTAGCCAAAGTAGAATCCACGCCTGCCAATAATCCGTTTTTAACGCGAACAACGGCTGTTCTTTTAAAAACTTCGGCACGGCTTAAATTCTTTTGCTGGGAAATCAGTAATCTTTGGCTGGCCAGCAGATTAAGGTAAGCGGCAGAAATTTTAATTTCCTGCTGAAACATTTCCTGTTTTAAGTCATTTTCTTTGGCCTTAACGTCAACTTTTGCCAGATTGATGCGTTCTTTTGCTTTTCCGAAGGTGAAAAAATCCCAGTTCATGTTAACTAAATACAGGGCTCCAAAAGCAGAGTTCCAGTTTTGCTGCGGAAGAGGTAATCCTGAGGAAGCAACACCAAGACCTCCAAAACCATACAAAGGTCCATTTTGTCCGTTTACAGTTCCGTAATCCTGTTGTGCAGACAAATTTAAATTAGGTAAATAATCACGGCGGGATTGTTTGAGCGTCTCGCGTGAGGCGCTGCTGTAGTTGTTTTTTGCTTTGATCGAACCATAGTTTTCAAGACCTGTTTTTATAGCTTCTTTTAAAGACAGAGTTTGTGAATAACCAAGAGAGGCAAAAATCAAGAAAAATAATAAAGTAATTTTTTTGAAATACATAAAACTCAAAGTGTGAAATTATAGCGCAAAACTATTTTACTTCTCCTGATTTTTGTCATCTTAAATGATGTAAGCCACTAATAAATGACCAATTCAATTGGTCATTTATTAGAAATAAAAATTAAATTTTTGTCCGTACTTTGTAAACTATTTAAGCAGTAAGAATGAGCAGACAATTTGATAATATATTGGATAACAAGTGGTGGCAGGAGGTTGCCGTTGTTGCCTTTTCCTTTACGATTTATACCCTTAAGAACGACTGGATGCTGTTTAGCTCTTTTACTTCTATATTAATGGGGGTATTTTTCTATTGCGTATTATATATGCACGCTCAGTTTAACCGTTTTTTTCTGCTGCCAATACTTTTTAAAACAAGGAAGCCGGTTACCTATATCCTTTTAACGCTATTTGGTGTCTTTGTTTTCTCACTTGTTTTATATGAAATTACAATGCTGGATATGTTTAGCAATTGCAGACTGTATCAAAACTCGCATCAAAGAAGTTATGTGTATCAATTGGCCAGTGTATTGGGAACTTTGGTTTGTATTTTGAGCCCCATTATTGTTTTTAAATTCTACAGAATTCACAGAAAACAAACAAATGAAACACTATTGTTTAATGAGATGCAGCTCAATTCTTTAAAAGGACAATTGAACCCTCATTTTTTATTCAATACATTTAATACACTTTACGGCATCAGTTTAGAATTTCCGGACAGAACTCCCGATTTGATTATGAAAGTTTCGCAGTTAATGCGTTATCAGCTCGAAAGCAACAACAAAAAATGTGTGACGCTGGAAGATGAATTAGAGTTTATAAACAGTTATGTTCAGCTCGAAAAAGAAAGAGTAGGATATCGCTGTGATATTACATACGATTGTAAAATCGATAATGAAAATGCCTACAAAGTTTCTCCGATGCTTTTGATCGCTTTTATAGAAAATGCTTTTAAACACGGAACTTGCGCCATAGAAAAATGTTTTGTACGTATTATTGTAACAGTCGAAAACGGCTTATTGCACCTGCATGTTGTAAATTCAATTCCGAATAAAAAGACAGATGTAGTTTCTACTAAAATTGGCCTGCAAAATACAATCGAACGTTTGAACCTCATTTATGGCAAAGACTATAAACTGAATATTCAGGAAGATAAAAACACTTATATTGTAGATTTGAAATTACAATTGAAAAAAATTGTAGAATGAAAGAATCCAAAAAATGTATTATTGTAGATGATGAGCCGGCAGCACATTATGTTCTGGCCAATTACATCAAGCAAAATCCAAATCTGGAACTTGTTTTTCAAGCCTATAACGGAATAGAAGCAATGGATTATCTCCGTGAAAATAAAGTAGATCTCATGTTTTTGGATATCAATATGCCGGAAATTTCGGGAATGGAACTTTTAAAAATTCTTCAGGTGCATCCAAAAACGATCCTTACAACGGCTTACTCAGAATTTGCCCTTGAAAGTTATGATTACGGAGTAATTGATTATCTTTTAAAACCCATTTATTTCCCAAGATTCCTAAAGGCTATCGATCGTTTTTTTTCTACTGAAAATACAGTGCATAAAGAAGAAGAAGTGGTCAGTTCGGTACCTGTAAAAGTAGACGGCTATTTTGTAGACATAGCGTTAGACCAGCTTTTGTATGCCCAGAGTTTTGGTAATTACGTAAAGCTGTACACCGTAAAAAGGACTTATCTGGCCTCGATAACCACTACAGAATTTGAAAAATGCCTTCCGGAGAACTTTATCCGAATTCATAAATCGTATATCGTGGCACTTGATAAAATTGAAGAAACAGAAAAAGATTTTGTCGTTATAAAAAAAGAAAAACTGCCTATTGGCATTACGTATAGAAGGGAGCTAATTGAGAGGCTGAAAAAGTTTGATTTGTAGTATGATTATTTTATAAGATTTAATCTTGTCTTCATTTTAAAGTAGTAATTTTAATACGTTATTTTAAGGATTGTTAATTAAATAATTGGAATCATGAAAAATGTATTGGTCGTTTTTACTTTTTTATTCAGCAGTTTTTTGATTGCTCAGGAAGGAACAAATATGAAGAAAGTAGTAACGCCGCCCGAAAAGGTAAAGTTTGCTTTTGAAAAAGAATACCCGAATAAAATTCCTGTCTGGTCAGAAGAATATGTAGGAGATGATGATGATGAAATCAGGTATGAAGCTAAGTTTAATACTGATACTAACACCAAAACACTCGCTGTTTATGATAACCTGGGAGTTTTAAAAGCTTTGGAAACACAGATTTCGTTAAGTCAGCTTCCGCAAAAAGCCCAGAATTATCTAAAGAAAAATTATCCGGCCAGTGCCATTAGTGAAATAGCTGTTGTGGTAGATTATAAAAACAAAACAACTTACGAAGTTGGGATAGAAAAAGGAGGAAAGTTTTATGATGTTGTTTTTGATAAAAACGGCGGCTTTGATGTAATAATAGAAAAAAATTAAAAATTTGTAGGAAAAAAGTTATAATATATTTAATTTTAATGTTTTAATCAAAAACCTAAAACATGAAAAATTTTTACATATTGATTTTTTTTACTTGCAGTACTTTTCTAATAGGACAAAACGCGATTTTAGTGCCGCCTGAAAATATAAGAATAGCTTTTGAAAATCGCTATCCCAATAAGAAACCGGTATGGAATATAGAATATAGCAGTAAAGGTGACGATGTTATTTTTGAAGCAAAATTTGATGAAACACCAAATAAAAAAGCATATGCCAGATATGACAAAAACGGCAAATTTAAAGCTTATAAAAGCCAAATAGTTTTTAGTAATCTGCCACAAAAAGCGCAGATGTATCTTAAGACAAATTATGGCGTGAAATCTTGCAGGACATTTTTCTCCGTTGTAAATGGCTTAAATGCAAAAAGCTATGAGGCAGGTGTTATAAAAAGCTCGAAATTCTATAATATAATTTTTGATCAGAAAGGTGAATTTTACAAAAAGATTCAGATACAATAAATTGCTTTACTAATTCAATATTTTTGAACGTCAAACCCGATAAGCTTTAATGCTTATCGGGTTTTGTTGTTTTTAATTCTTCCAGCGGTTACAAGTTCATTCCGCCAGAAATTTCAATTCTTTGTGCATTTATCCAGCGTGCATCTTCAGTACATAAAAACGCTACAACGCCTCCAATATCGTCAGGTAGACCAACCCTTCCAAGTGCTGTGATAGAAGCAAGGGTTTGATTTAACTGCTCGTTATCACGAACCACACCGCCGCCAAAATCAGTTTCGATTGCACCAGGAGCAACTACGTTGACTTTTATTTGTCTTTGGCCTAATTCTTTTGCCTGATATTTTGTCAAGGTTTCTATAGCGCCTTTCATAGAGGCATACGCCGCATAACCAGGAGAAGAGAATCGTGCCAGACCGGTTGAAATATTGATGATTCCGCCCCCATCATTCATTACGTTTAATGCTTTTTGAGTAATAAAAAATGGACCTTTGAACTGAATATTATTCAATTGATCAAATTCTGCTTCTGTTGTTCCAATAAACGAATTGTAAATTCCGATTCCGGCATTATTGATAAGGAAATCAAATTTATCTGTTTTAAAAGTATTTTTCAAAGTTGCTTTTACTTCTTCAAAAAAAGAATCAAAAGTGCCTGAATCAGCAACGTTTAACTGAAGTGAAGCTGCTTTTTGGCCCAAACTTTCAATTTCTTTTACAACAGCATCAGCTTCTTCTTTTTTACTGTTGTATGTAATAATTACATCAAGTCCTTTTTTTGCAATTGCAATTGCCATATTTTTTCCTAAACCTCTGCTTCCTCCTGTAATCAGAGCTATTTTTGTATTTATTGCCATTTTATATATGTTTTTGAATGTTGATTATGTGTAGTAATTAAAAATTGAGAATTAAAAATTAGAAATCTGAGTTATCGGCTAAATCTGCGTGAGAAATAATTTTTAATTTTTAATTCTCAATTTTTAATTAATTAGAATGTAATGCTTCAAAATGTGCTTTTAATTCCGGTACGCTTGCATTTAATCTTGTTTCGCTGGTTCCGAATGTAAGTTCGTTTCTGCCTTCTTTTAATTGTTGAAAAATAGAAACAATAAAATCAGCTACACTTGGATGTGCGTCGTGCAAACCAACTCCGCCCAAATCTGTATTCAATGCCGGCGGAATAATCTCGATCACTTCAATATTTTTTGCTTTTAATAAATGACGAAGCGATATCGTAAACGAACGGAAAAATGCTTTTGTAGCAGAATAAACAGGGACTTTTGCAAAAGGCGAAAATGCCAGTCCTGACGTTACATTCATTACCGTTGTAAGCGATTTCAATTCAATAAAAAGTGAAGTCAAATGCAATGGAGCTTCAATATTGGTATTGATTTCAGATTTCATGCTTTCGTAAAAACCGGCATCCGAAACCGAAACCCATTTCTGGATTCCTGCATTATTAATTAAGACATTTAAATCGCTGTGGTTTTCTTTTATCCATTCATAAAGAGCAATACGCTCGGCTTCAACTGTTAAATCACAAACTTTTGTAATTACAGAAGGAAATTGTGCCTTAATGTCATTTAATATGGATTCTCTTCTTCCGCAAATAATCACTGTGTTGTTTTCTTCGATAAATCGTTGCGTAAGCCCAAGTCCGATACCGCTTGCGCCACCGGTTATTAAAATTTTGTTGTTTGATAAATTCATCTTTTCTATCTTTTAAATTGATAAGACAAAGGTAGGAGTGAAGCAGAGATAGCGAGTTGTAAATATCAAATCGATATTTGCGAAATTCAAATCAGGGAATTCAAAATTCAATTTCAATTTCAAAATTCAAATTTCAAAAACTTTGTCAAAGTTTCAAACTTTGACAAAGTTCTAACCTGAAACCTTTATGTCTTCCTGAGCGAAGTCGAAGGACACGTACTGTATGGAGTCAGCATGCGATCCTTCGACTTCGCTCAGGAGGACAAAGCTTTGTAACAATCTACAATCTACAATCTACAAATTTCTAACCTGAAACCTTTATGTCTTCCTGAGCGAAGTCGAAGGACACGTACTGTAGAACACACAATATAGATTTAGCATGCGATCCTTCGACTTCGCTCAGGAGGACAAGCTTTGTAACAATCTAAAATCTACAATCTACAATCTAAAATTAAATAATCTAACTCCTAAAAGCCAAAGGCGTTAAAGAAGTTTGTTTCTTGAAGAAGTTAGAAAAATGAGCCAATTCTTCAAAACCTAAAGCATAGGCAATTTCAGATATATTCCAATCCGTTTGTTTTAAGAGAATTTTTGCTTCGTTTGTCAATCGGCTGCTAATTAATTCGGTGGTTGTTTTTCCGGTATTTTCTTTTAATACCTTATTTAAATGATTGACATGAACTGCTAACCTGTCTGCAAAATCCTTGGCGGTTCTAAGTGCAAGTCGCTGATGTGGAGACTCTATTGGGAATTGTCTTTCTAATAATTCTGCAAATAAAGAAGAAACCCGTGCAGCTGAATTATGTTTAGAATAAAGTGCTGTTATAGGCTGTAATTTTTGACCAAAGTGAATTAACTCGGCTACATAATTACGTATCAAGTCATATTTATAAATATAATCAGAGTTGATTTCTTTTTGTATTTTATTGAATATCAATTCAACTTCCAAAACTTCTTCATCAGATAATTGAAAAATAGGGTAGCCGTCTGAAGCAAAAATAGGAAGTTCATCCAAATCAATTCCACTTTTGTTTTTGGATAAAAATTCGCTGGTAAAAACACAAAACTGTCCTGATTGATTGGTGTCCTGTGGTATATAATTGTACGGAATTTTTGGCGTTGCAAATAAAAGTCCCTGCTTTTCGATTTCGATTATTTTATCGGCATATTCCGATCTGTTTTTACCTCTAATTAAACTTATCTTGTAATAAGCCCTTCTGTCATAAGGCATAAAAGATTTGCCCTGCATTCTTTCCAGAAGTTCTTTAATATCAAAGACATTAAAATGACCAATTTCTTTTTTGATGTCATTTGGTAATAAAGAATTTGGTTCAACGTCTGAACCTTCGGTAATATCCTGATAAAACGAATCGAGAGATTTCATAAGCATGAATTGTAAAATTCAAATATACGAAAATAGAAGATTGTTTTTTTAGTTTCAGGTTTCAAGTTTCAGGTTTCGCATTTTGTCATCCTGACGGAGGAAGGGATCACACCCGTAACCCGATAAAGATTGGCGATTCCAGAAACTAAATTTCTTATGTAGTCCTTCCTTCGTCAGGATGACAAGATTGTGTTGTGTTTAAAACAAACTTCCCTGAATTAGTTCTGGTTTGGGGTTACTTCCAAAAGAAAAAGTATCAATTACAAAAAATTGTTTTTTAACGGGGTCTAATTCCCGTAAAACAATTTCGCAGCACAAAAAATGCATATCGATTGTAGTAAAAAGCTGTGATGCGATTTTAAGATTCTCGGGAGTTAATCGTCTGGCTATAGACATATGAGGATCGTCACTTTTTTTCAGGTTTAAAGGTTTCAGCGTTTCCTGAGTTTTTTTCAGAATGGGTTTCAGTTTATCCTTTGATATTTCGTTAGGAGAAATAAAAAAAGCGCCACTATTTTCATAAGCTCCAAAATGATCTAAATTAACCTGAAAAGGAGTAAAGGTATCGCAGATTTTAAACAGTTTTTGTTTGTATTTGTCTATCTCTGATTCTGAAATCGTAAACTCGCAAATGGTAATATGTGCAACGGAATTACAGCTGTTATACCAATTTATTTTGCTTTTTAAATAATCTTTCATTGTTTTGACAGCATCAATAACATCTTGCGAAGGATAAATAGCAACAGAATATTTCTTGTCCATTTGTACCGTTTTGGGTTACACAAATTTAAAATTTAAATTTCAACTGCGCTGTCAAAGCTCATAAAATAAAATCTTTTCCTGTTCCTGCTTCTTCAAAACAATGAAAGATTATTTTAAAAGTAAAATCCCGGTGCCTAAATTTTTCCTTTTAGATGTAATCGGTGATAAATTTCAGATTGTAATAATCCGCTGCCTCCGCCAAAATGTTCAATTACTTCTGTTTCAGGCTGATGTTTTAAACAAAAGTGCGTAAACTCTTTTTCGATATGGTCTTCAATTCCGGAACTCAGTAAAACCATATCAATTTTGTTTTTTAGAAAATAATCCTGAGCTAATTTTTCATCGTTAAAGGCTACAGCATTCCAATTTTCATTAGCATTTACAAGTCTAAGTAAAATGGGCAGAATTGCTTCATTTTTTCCGAGTATTAAGAATTCAAGTATTTTCATAATCAGTAATTTATATTACAAATGTATTTGTTAAATCTTGGTTTCAACTTAATCTAGGACAAGAAATGTACCAGTCGAGACGTTTTTATCCTAATAATAAAAGACCGGTAATCCAGAACTGAATAATATCCCAGTTCATTTTGATTTTTTGTGGAGAAAACCCATAAAAAGACTTAAAAGCTGCCGAGAAGTGCGAAACATCTTTATAGCCGCATTTATAAGCGACTTCACTTACTGTAATTGCTTTATTTTGAAACAATTCTTTTGCCTGTTCCATTCGCAGCTTGATGATATAGCTTTTTACGGTAGTGCCAAAACAAGCTTTAAAACCTTTTTTAAGTTTAAATTCATTTAATGAAATGATGCGGGAAAGCTCTGTTAATGTTGGTGCATTTGCGCAATCATTTTCTATTATTTGTTTGGCTTCCTGTAGTTTGGCATAATCATCTGGTATTATAGTTTCTTTTTGCTGAGAATTATTAATAAGAGTTTCAAGCTGATGGATTAGAAGTTCTTTGATTTTGGCTTCGATATACATCTTTTTTAAGGCTCCCTGACGGGTACAGTTTTTTATTTCGGATATAATCCATTGTATTGAAGGAGTAAACGGAAGGTATTCGGAGGTTAAATAACTTGATTGTTTAAATAATATATTTTTTGAGAATTTTTCATGGATCTTCCAGTCTTCATTGATAATTGCAGAATAAAACTCTTTGGATAAAATGATGGACAAATAGTTAATTTGCTCAAAAGCAGGAATTTTAAAAGTAGCATTAAAATGCGAAGTGTAGAAAATGTTGTGTGTGTTTTCTTTAGAAAATTTTTCTGATTCTAATTCTTCGATATGTGTTTCTACGTTATTAGAACTTATAAAATTCATGATGACAGATTCTTCATCGATTTCAAATTCAATTGTTTGCGGAGTAAAAAAATATAATTGAGTATCAAGTAGAACCATTCCGTCACTTATTAAATGATGGCTTTTTATTTCCTCAGTTCCTTCATTTTTTATTTCAATATTTTCTTCTTTTAAAAGGCTTTTTGGGTCGTATTGATTACGAGTTTCAATATCAATAATTAATTTTTTGTGCGCTAAAAGTTTCGATGTGATTTTCAAAATTTAATCCGTTTTTACAAAATAATAATCCGTTTTTCCCTATCATTTTTGATGAAGATGAAGGTACTTTTGCGACAAAGTTATTTATAATTAGTCTAATTAAAGATATGTCAACCCATAAATTTTTATTTTTTATTTCATTTTTCTTCTTTCCCTTCTTGTCATTTTCTCAGCAAAATCAAGGTTTTACAGTATCTGGGCAAGTTTCTGAAAAATCAGGACAAAGTATTCCTTTCGCTACAATTATTATAGAAAAAACTGACTTAAGTTTAATTTCTGATGAAAATGGAAAGTTTATTTTTAAAAATGTGAAGCAGGGTAAATACAACTTAAAAATTACCGCAGTTGGTTTTTCTGACCTTAAAAAAAACATTCAGGTTTCAGAAAAGGATATTGATTTTTCAATTCAGTTAGAAAACGAATTAAACGAGTTAGAAAGTGTTACCGTTTTGGGACGTTCTGCAACAGACAAAGTAAACAAACAGGCTTATAATGTAACGGCAATTGATGCAAAAAAGCTGCACAATTCTACTCTGGATTTAGCGCATGCACTTGACAGGGTTTCAGGAGTACGCGTTCGAGAAGCAGGAGGAGTTGGTTCGAGATCAGATCTTTCGATCAATGGTTTTTCCGGAAATCAAATAAAAGTTTTTATTGACGGTGTTCCTATGGACAATTTCGGATCTTCTTTTCAAATGAATAATATTCCGATCAATCTCGCAGAACGTGTTGAAGTTTATAAGGGAGTTGTTCCGGTTTGGCTGGGAGGTGATGCGTTGGGAGGTGCTGTAAATATTTTAACAAACAGTAAACCAAGAACTTATCTGGATGCGTCTTACTCATTTGGCTCTTTTAATACACACAGAACTAATGTTAATGCCGGTTATACAGCAAAAAGCGGTTTCACAACAGAAATTAATGCTATCCAGAATTATTCTGATAATGATTACTGGGTTAATGTAGAAACAGCTGATTTAGTTACAGGTGAATATTATCCATCGGCACGGGTAAGAAGATTTCATGACAAATACAAAAATGAAACTGTAATTCTGAACATTGGTATTACAGGAAAAAAATATGCTGACAAATTATTATTTGGTTTTACAGCAGGAGAAAATAAGGCAGATATCCAGACAGGAGCAAGGATGATAACTCCATTTGGTACCAGATACAGAAGGGGAAATGTATTGATGCCTACTTTAAAATATCAGGTTAAAGATCTTTTTACAAAAGGTCTGAATATAAATGTTTCAGGAAATATCAATTTGGGAGAGGAGCAGACTATTGACACTGTTAACAGAGTGTACAACTGGCTGGGCGACTATATACAAAGAGAAGGATTGGGTGGTGAAGGCGGACGCTCTTTACTTAAAATACGCAACAATAGCGGTATAGCAACTGCGAACATAACGTATAGTCCTGGAGAACGACATTCTTTTATGCTCAATAATACTTTTAATACATTTAATCGTAAGCAAAGTGATGAATTAGTTCCGACATCTTTACTTTATCAGCAGCCAAGAAAGAGCCAAAGAAATGTGTTGGGGCTAGGTTATAAATTTGATTATAATGAAAAGTGGACGACGTCATTATTTCTGAAAGAGTATTTTTTGAAAACCAAATATACTCAAAGTTATAATCCATCAGGAAATGCCGGCGATATCGCTTATCAGGAATATAATGATAATAGAACTAATCTGGGCTATGGAGCCGCTACCAGCTATTATTTGAGGCAAAATCTCCAAATAAAAGCGTCTTTTGAAAAGACCTACAGACTTCCTACTCCCGATGAAATTTTTGGAAGCCCAAATGATAATATTGAAGGAAACACGGCTTTAAAACCCGAAAGCAGTAATAATCTTAATGCAGGTGTGAGCTATCAGACGAGTTTTAATAAAGTCAATGCCTTAACATTTGATGTCAATTTTATGTATCGTAATTCAAATGATTTCATTCGTACAACATTCAATAATAATCAGAATAAAACCTTAACACTTAATCAGGACAGTGTTAACAATTATGGAGTAGATGGAGAGATTCGATATTCTTACAGAAACAGGTTTACGGCAGGTGTAAATATGACGTACCAGAATTTGCGAAACATGACCAAATATGAGCCTGAGCAAAATTATGTATCTGATTATTATAAGGATAGAATGCCTAACATTCCATTCTTTTTTGGCAATACCGATGCGACTGTATTTTTCTATGATGTATTCAAAAAAGGAAATAATCTGTCTGTAGGATATAATCTTCTGTATGTACATGCTTATTATTTGTACTGGCCAAGCCGTGGAGCAGAAAAGTTTGATATTCCCGACCAGTTTAATCACGAATTAAATGCTGTTTACACTTTTGCAGATGGTAAATACAACATAGGAGTGGAGTGCAAAAACGTACTGGATAACAAGCTTTACGATAATTTTTCGCTCCAAAAACCAAGCAGGGCTTTCTATATAAAATTCAGGTATTTTTTCACAAAATCGAAATAATAATTTAATAATTCAAACCATAATAACATGAAAAAGAATAGTACACTAGCTTTATTCTCAGCTTTGATAGCTTTTACTGCATTTTCCTGCAGTAGCGATGACAATAAACCCGGAGATAACACAGGCGGAGTTGATACAGGAAAAACAAAATACATCATTACCGCAACCACTGGTGCATCTGGAGTTGCAGATTATTTATTAACTGCCGATGATATTTCGACAGGGACAATATCTACAAATGGAAACGGAGTGGAGCAGGATGGCACATACCGTTACTATATTACTGCTCAAAACAATTTTTTTAGTTTGCTTTACGGACAAGGAAACCCTGGAGCCGTAACAACTTATAATTTAAATTCAGAAGGTAAATTAGTTAAAAAATCAAATTTTCAGGCAGAAACAGTACAGGTTTTCGCAGCTGTAAACAAAGATATTTTGACAATTAAAGTACCAAGAAGCGGTGATGCTTCTATTGCAATGATGTTCAAAATTGATGCGGAAAAATCACTTATAACAGGTCAGGTTCAACAAGATACTAAAAAATTAGCCGGAAATGGAGAAAGAGCTTTCTTTACATGGGCAACTCAGGTTGGTGATAAAGTTTTTATGCCATATATGAGTATCAAAGGAGACGGAGTGGATAACTTTGGAACTGTAAATCCGGATAGTACATGGGTTGCGGTATATAATTATCCTGAACTAAAATTAGAGAAAGTAATCAAAGATAACCGTACAAGTTATTTAGGAGCTTATTTTACCAATGGATTAATTCAGGACGAAAACGGAGATGCTTACGGATTCTCTGGTGCAATTGCTACAAGCAACAATGTTTTGGTATCTAAAAAACATTCTGCAGTTGTAAAAATCAAAAAAGGAACTACAGAATTTGATCAGTCTTATTTCTTTGATGTAGAAGAAAAATCCGGAGGGTACAAAATCTCTTCTTCAAGCTATATTTCAAACGGAAAAGTTTTACTGGTAATGTTCGGCAATGCGGGTAAAAACAATGGGGCTGCTAAATTGGCTGTTGCAGATGTTTACAACCAGACTTTTAAATGGGTAACAAATGTACCTGAAACGATCAGTTTTGCAACAACACGTTACAATATCACAACCGAAGATGGTAATTCTTCTGTTATCGGGATCAACACTCCTGACGGAAACTGGATCTACTCAATCAACGGTTCTACCGGAGTGGCTACAAGAGGTATGAAAGTAGAAGGCGGTCAGATTACTGCTATCGCTAAGTTAAAATACTAAAAATTTGTTTTTTTTGAACCGTAGGCTCTTCGGGGTCTGCGGTTTTTTATTTATTAATACTCTTTAAACATATGTTTTCTTCTTCGTCAAAACCAAATAAGAAAAAAAGTAAAAAATCGCTTTTTAAGCGTATAATGGCCTGGCTGCATTTGTGGCTCGGATTAGCTTCCGGTATTATAGTGGTTATTGTTAGTTTAACCGGTTGTATTTATGTTTTTGAAAATGAAATCAGAGATTTTACCGAAGACTGGCGTTTTGTAAAACCCCAGGAACAGGCTTTTTTATTGCCATCACAATTAGTTACCATTGCTGATAAAGAGATGAAAGGCAAACATGCTAAGAGTGTCACTTTTGGAGCAAAAGATGAAGCGGCTATCGTGGGTTATTTTACCGAAAAAAAAGAAGGTAAAGGCAAGGGGAGAGAAGAAAGTAAAGAAATTAATAAAGATAAAAAACAAACCGAAGCTGCTAAAAACAGTGACGAAAAAAGAGAAGGAGAAAAGAAAAAAGGAAAAGAAGAAAAATCCAAAAAAAGAAGAGGCGGTATTTTTACCAGTGTATACATGAACCCATATACAGGTGAAGTATTAAATATCAAATCTGTTTCAAGAACGGATTCACCAGATTTTTTTAGATTTATTCTTAACGGACACCGCGCTCTATGGCTTCCTTATGATATTGGAAGACCAATTGTTGGAGTTGCAGTTCTTATTTTTGTCTTTTTACTGATTTCAGGAATCGTATTATGGTGGCCAACAAAATGGATCAAATCAATTCGTGATAAAAGCTTTAAAATCAAATGGTCAGCAACATTCAAACGTCTGAATTATGATTTGCATAACGTACTCGGTTTTTACAGCATGATTTTCCTGTTATTTATATCTGTAACCGGTTTGGTTTGGAGTTTTAACTGGTGGAGCAAATCTTTATACTGGGTAACATCAGGAGGAAAACCGCTAATAGAAAGTCGTGAATCGCCAAAATCAGATACTACACATATTGCCGCATTTAACATAACAACGGTTGATAAACTGCTAAAAAATATTTCAAAACAAAATCCGCAAGCTTCCGGAATTATGGTTACGATTCCAGAAAAACCTTCAGATGCTATAGGCGCTTTTGTGTACAAACAAAAAAATACATTCTATAACATGGACCGTTATAGTTATGACCAACAAACACTCAAAGAAATCTCTATAAAAACACCTTTTTCAGGAAAATATATAGAAGCCAATTTACCGGATAAAATCCGAAGAATGAATTATGATATTCATGTCGGCAGCGTATTGGGGCTTACAGGAAAGTTTTTGGCTTTTTTCGCCAGTTTGATTTCGGCAAGTCTACCTATCACAGGTTTTATAATCTGGTGGGGAAAACAGAAATTTGGTAAAAAATCAAACACAAAACCTAAAGTAACAGATAAATCAGCTTCAGTTTCTAAGATAAAAACAATAGCAGAAAAGGAAGTTGCTGTTTAAGGTTTTACAATTGTTCACTTGTTTTTTTTTTTGATAACGAAAAAGGCAAAACTCATAGAGTTTTGCCTTTTTTAATTTGTGTGATTTAATTTTTAAATCCGTTGTTTTTTAGCCATTCCTCGCATTGTTTTGTCCAGAATTTGCTTGTATCATTTACACCTAATCCAAAACCGTGTCCGCCTTTTTCATATAAATGTAATTCTGCGGTAACTTTATTTTTTTTAAGCGCTAAATAATAATTAATACTATTTTCAGGAATTACGACTTCATCATCAGTAGCATGAATCAGGAATGTTGGAGGCGTTTGAGCCGTAACCTTTTTCTCATTCGAAAAAGAATCAAGTAATTCCTGCGAAGGACTATTTCCCAATAAGCTGATCTGCGACCCTTTATGTGTTATTTCATTCTGCATAGAGACTACAGGGTAAATTAAAAGGGAAAAATCAGGACGTGCACTGGCTTTAGAGGCCGTTTCATAGACTTTATCATCATAATGTGTCGATAGGGTTGAGGCCAGATGTCCTCCTGCAGAGAATCCCATAACACCTATTTTATTCGGATCAATATTCCATTTTGCAGCATTTTGTCGCACAATTCGAATCGATTCCTGAGCGTCCTGCAAAGGGGCGATCGTTTTGTCTATCATGATTTTATCATTTGGCAGTCTGTATTTTAGAACAAAAGCCGCAATCCCGATACTATTAAACCATTCGGCAACCTTTGTGCCTTCCTTATCAATAGCTAAATGTATATATCCTCCGCCAGGAAAAATAACAACAGCAGTTTGGTTTGGTTTTATTTCTTTTGGCAAAAATACACTTAAAGTAGGCGTAGTAACCAAACTGGTACTTTGTACTTTTCCATCTTTTATTTCCTCTTTTTCCTTATAATCAGCGACTTTGAGTTCTCCCGGGATTTTATTCCAAAGTGGTATTACCTGATTCTGAGCCTGAAGTTGATTTATAATTCCAAAAAGAAAAAAAAGGTTTAAGGATGCTTTTAAGATGGATGTTTTTAAATTTTTCAATTTGATAAAAATTAGTTTACAGTTATTTTGAGATATATCAAAAATATAAATTTCTTCGTGAAGGAGAGACATTCAATCGAAAAAATGCTTCATTCTCAATGAATTTAGAAGATCATTTAAAATTCAGCAAAAACTCCTTAATTCGGTACAATTTTGTTACCAAAAACGGATGATTTTCGTATCTTGACTTTTAACATATATATTGTTTAATATGTAATTTAGTATTGTATTTTTTGTATGATATATTTATTTATATTGATAAAATAATTTTTTATTTAATTTTTTTGGATTATAAGGATTAAAAACTATATTTGTGCAATCGATTACATTTGTTGTTTTTTTTGCTTTTTTTTCAATTTTATGAAACCAGAGTTTTGAGAACTAACTACCTGATAATTATAAATTTATAATAAACCATTACCATGAACCAAACAAATTCAGTCACAATGAATAAAACAAGCACTAATGTTGGAAAATATCGCTGGAGTATATGTGCATTGTTATTTTTTGCTACCACAATCAATTACTTAGACAGGCAGGTACTTTCCTTAACATGGAGTGATTTTATTGCTCCTGAATTTCATTGGACAAACAATGATTACGGAAACATTACAGCGCTCTTCTCTATCTTTTATGCGATATCATTATTATTTGCCGGAAGATTTGTCGATTGGCTGGATACTAAAAAAGGGTTTCTTTGGGCTATTGGTATTTGGTCTGTTGGTGCTTGTCTGCATGCTTTTTGCGGAATCGCAACTTCGGGAATAATTTCAGGTGAATGGTTTGTAGGCTTTGAAGGAGCAAAAAATGTAATTGAGAATGTACACGATACGGCAAAAGTAATTAATGTAAGTGTTGCATTGTTCATTTTTGCCCGTTTTGTTTTGGCAGTAGGAGAAGCAGGAAATTTTCCGGCCGCTATAAAAACTACAGCAGAATATTTTCCTAAAAAAGACAGAGCTTTTGCAACCAGTATTTTTAATGCAGGAGCAACAGTTGGAGCTCTCGCAGCACCAATTACAATTCCGTTTATTGCAAAATCTTTCGGCTGGGAAATGTCTTTTATAATCATCGGGGCATTAGGTTTTGTATGGATGGGATTCTGGATGTTTATGTATGACAAACCAGAAAGACATGCAAAAGTTACTCAGGAAGAATTAGATTATATTCAGCAAGATGAAATTGCAGACAGTAAAATTGTAGGTTTTGTACCTGAGACAAATTCAAAAGTATCACTTGCAGATTGTTTTAAATACAAACAAACCTGGGCTTTTGCATTTGGAAAATTTATGACAGACGGTGTTTGGTGGTTCTTTTTATTCTGGACGCCTGCTTATTTAAGTTCTGTTTACGGAATGGACTCTACACAGGCAGCATTGCCCTTATTTGTACTTTACATGATTACTTTATTGTCTATCATTGGCGGATGGCTTCCGACTTATTTTGTAGAGAAAAAAGGAATGAATCCGTATGAAGGCAGAATGAGAGCCATGCTGATTTTTGCATTTTTCCCATTATTAGCATTAATCGCTCAGCCATTAGGCTATATAAGTTACTGGGTTCCTGTAGTTATTATAGGAATTGCCGGTGCGGCACATCAATCTTGGTCGGCAAATATTTTTACAACAGTTGGAGATATGTTTCCTAAAAAAGCAATTGCAACCATTACAGGAATTGGTGGTTTGGCAGGTGGTTTAGGTTCAACTCTAATCAACAAAGGATCAGGATTATTATTTGATCATGCAAAAGAAACAAATATGTCCTTTATGGGTTTTCATGGAATTGAGGCGGGATATTTTATCATTTTTTCTATTTGCGCAGTTTGCTACCTGACCGGTTGGATTGTTATGAAATCATTAGTACCAAAATACAGCCCAATTACAAATCTTTAATGCATTTTTTAGAATCTTAATTAAAAGTCTTTTTACTTCAACTTTAATGTTTACTTTTAGAGCTTAAAAACAATAAGTGTAAAATTAACACAAATAATTTTTGATTTGTATTATGATTTTTAAATATAAAAATATAATTTTGTGCAATCGATTACATTAAATTAAAAATTATGACAAAATATAGTTCAAGATACGCGTCAAGCCCTGAAGCTGTTAAAAAATATGATACCCAAGAATTGAGAAATGAATTCCTGATTGATAATTTAATGGAGGAGGATGAAGTTGTATTAGTTTATTCTCATTACGACAGGTACATTGCCGGTTCTGCAGTTCCTGTAAAAGGAGATTTAGCTTTAGAAACTATCGATCCGCTAAAAGCGCCTTACTTTTTGGAGCGAAGAGAAATAGGAATTATTAATGTTGGAGGTAGCGGTTCTGTTTTGGTTGAAGGAAAATCATATGAACTTGGGTTTAAAGATGCTTTGTATATCGGAAGTGGTAACAAAGAAGTAATTTTTAAAAGTGATGACAGCAATAATCCTGCAAAATTTTACATCAATTCTGCTCCTGCACATACGACTTATCCAACGGTAAAAGTAAGTTTGGCAGAAGCTAATAAATTGCAATTGGGTACAATGGAAACGGCGAATCACCGTACAGTTAACCAAATGATTATCGGTAGTGTAGTAACTACCTGCCAATTGCAAATGGGAATGACAGAATTAAGACCTGGAAGTGTTTGGAATACCATGCCGGCACATGTTCACGATCGTAGAATGGAAGTTTACTTTTACTTAGATATTCCCGAAAATCAGGCGGTTTGCCACTTTATGGGACAACCTCAGGAAACAAGACATATCTGGATGAACAACCATCAGGCAGTTATTTCTCCGCCTTGGTCAATTCACTCTGGTTCAGGAACTAGTAATTATACTTTTATCTGGGGAATGGCTGGTGAGAATTTAGATTATGGCGATATGGATGTTTGTAAAATCACTGATTTAAGATAAGAAAATGACAAACTTATTTGATATAAAAGGAAAAGTTGCCCTCATAACAGGAAGTACACACGGACTGGGAATGGCGATGGCAAAGGGATTAGGTGAGGCCGGAGCTACAATTGTGGTAAACGGAAATTCTTCTCAACAAAAAATTGATGATGCTGTGGCAGCCCTCAAAAGTGAAGGAATAAATGCTGTAGGATATAAATTTAATGTAACCGAAGAAGAGGAAGTTAAAAACGCTGTTGAGAAAATTGAAAGCGAAGTTGGACCAATCGACATTTTAATCAATAATGCCGGAATTATAAAAAGAATTCCGCTTCTTGAAATGGAAGTTGCCGATTTTAGAGAGGTAATTGATATTGACTTAGTTAGCCCATTTATCGTTTCGAAGCATGTTGCCAGAGGAATGATTGAAAGAAGACAGGGAAAAATCATAAATATCTGCTCTATGATGAGCGAATTAGGCCGTAACACGGTTTCTGCTTATGCTGCTGCCAAAGGCGGTTTAAAAATGCTGACCAAAAATATGGCAACAGAATGGGCAAAATACAACGTACAAATCAACGGAATCGGTCCAGGTTATTTTGCTACTGAGCAGACAAAACCAATTAGAGTTGACGGGCATCCGTTTAATGATTTTATCATTAGCAGAACACCGGCTGCAAAATGGGGAGATCCGGGCGATTTAGCAGGAGCGGCAATATTTTTATCTTCGAAAGCAAGTGATTTTGTAAACGGTCACATTCTGTATGTTGACGGTGGAATCCTTGCTACAATCGGAAAACCTTCAAACGAGGAATAATTTTCAAATTACATTTTAAAAGACATGAGTTCAAACACATTCATCCACGATAATTTTTTATTAGAAAATAAATATGCTGAAGAGTTGTACCATAACTACTCCAAAAATCAGCCTATTATTGATTACCATAATCACTTAAATCCACAGTTTATTGCAGAAGATAAAATCTTTGATAATATTACGCAGGTTTGGATTAACGGAGATCACTACAAGTGGCGTGCGATGCGTACATTGGGAATAAATGAGCAGTTTGTAACCGGAAATGGTTCAGATAAAGATAAATTTGTAAACTGGGCAAAAACAGTTCCGTACACGATGCGTAATCCTTTGTACCACTGGACACATTTAGAATTGGCCCGTTATTTTGATATTTATGATTTATTGAATGAGAAATCGGCTGAGAAAATTTATATCGAAACTTCAGAAAAAATAAATTCTCAGGCTTACAGCACACAAAACCTTCTTAAAAAAGTAAACGCCGAATTGGTTTGTACCACAGAAGATCCAATTGATAATTTAGAATTTCATCAAAAATTCTCAAATAATGCAACAGGGATAAAAATGAGTACAGCATTCAGGCCTGATAAAGCTATCTTAATTGCAAATGATGGCTATAATGCATATCTGGACACATTAGGGGATGTGTTCGGAGTTGCAATTAATACATATGCTGATTTACTTTCTGCATTGCGAAAAAGAATTGAATTCTTTAATGCAAACGGCTGTAAATTAAGCGATCACGGTTTGGATCAGATTTACTTCGAAAACTTTACAGAAAACGAAATAAATGCCATTTTCAAAAAGAAAAGAGAAAACGGAACATTATCTTCAGAAGAAGCATTAAAATTCCAAAGTGCTGTGTTGGTATTCTTATGCGAAACGTACCATGAATTTGGATGGGTACAGCAGTTTCACTTAGGAGCTTTGCGTAACAACAATGCACGTATGCACAGGATTTTAGGCCCTGATACAGGATGGGATTCTATTGGAGATTATCCGCAGGCGCAGAAATTATCTGGCTTTTTAAATGCATTAGACAGTAAAGATAAATTGACTAAAACAATTATTTATAATCTAAATCCTGCAGATAACGAAGTTATGGCAACCATGATCGGAAATTTTAACGACGGAAGCGTTAGAGGAAAAGTTCAGTTTGGGTCAGGATGGTGGTTTTTAGATCAGAAAGACGGAATGACAAAACAATTAAACGCCCTTTCTAACATGGGATTAATCAGTTGCTTTATTGGAATGCTTACCGATTCGAGAAGCTTTTTATCGTTCCCAAGACACGAATATTTCAGACGTATTTTATGTAATCTTTTAGGAGACGAAATCAAACGAGGCGAACTTCCAAATGATATGGAATGGATTGGAAAATTGGTTTCTGATATTTCATATAACAATGCAAAAGAATATTTTAAATTCTAATATTTCTTTTTTACCATTATGATATTAAGGTTATTAAGTTGTAGTGGTAAATTAAAAAGTTTAAAAACAGTAAGATATTAGCTAAAGCTTATTTTTCTTAATCTCTTAATGGTAAAAAAATAAAACCTTTTACTGGCAAAACAAAAAATAATATGAGTAGAGTAATTGCATTTGGAGAAATCATGCTGCGTTTATCGACAGAAAGACATTTAAGATTTGCGCAATCAACAGCATTTGGTGCTACGTATGGCGGCGGTGAATTTAACGTATGTGTTTCTTTGGCAAATTATGGTGTTAATGCAGAATTTGTGACCAGATTACCAGAAAATGAAATTGGTTTTTCTGCTTTAAAAGAAATCAGAAAAATGAACGTCGAATCTAAAAATATAATGTATGGAGGAGAACGTTTAGGAATTTATTTTCTGGAAACCGGAGCAGGAACACGCGGAAGCAATGTTGTTTATGACCGTGCACACAGCTCAATGGCAACTATTCAAAAAGGTCAGGTTGACTGGGAAAAAGTTTTGGACGGAGCAGAATGGTTTCATTGGAGCGGTATTACTCCTGCAATTTCCCAGAGTGCTGCCGAAGCTTGTTTGGAGGCAATTAAAGTTGCTCATAAAAAAGGAATCAAAATTTCGTGCGACTTAAATTACAGGTCAAAATTATGGCAGTATGGCAAAACACCAAGCGATGTAATGCCGGAAATGCTGCAATACAGCAATGTAATTTTAGGTGATATTGATACAGCCTATTTTATGCTGGGAATTCCGAAAGTAAATCCAAACTATCAGGATGAAAAATCACTTCCTGTTTTATATGATAAATTGTTTGAGTTGATTCCGAATTTAAAAGTTGCTGCTACAACACTTCGCTACTCTGTAAGTGCTTCTCACCAAAGAATTGGCGGTGTATTATATAATGGAAAAGCCATTTATAACGCAGCTGTAAAAGAAGTTACTCCGGTTGTAGACAGAGTAGGAAGCGGTGATGCTTTTATGGGAGGATTAATTTACGGATTATTAGAATATCAAAATAATAACCAGAGAGCACTAGATTTTGCTGTTGCTGCTTGCTGTTTAAAACACACTATTGCAGGAGATTATAATCTGGTAACCTTAAAAGAAGTTGAAAATATGATTGATGGTGATGGTTCTGCATTAGTATCAAGATAAAAAAATAAAAATGGCAAAATATTCAAGAATTGAAGTGGCTTCTCAAATGAAAGAAAACGGAATGGTTCCGCTATTTTTTCATTCGGATATTGAATTAAGCAAAAAAGTACTAAAAGCTTGTTATGACGGCGGTGCCAGGCTAATGGAGTTTACAAGCCGTGGAGATTTTGCTCATGAAGTATTTGGAGCTTTAAACAAATATGCTTTGGCAGAACTGCCGGGAATGATTTTGGGCGTTGGTTCTGTTACAGACGCAGCCTCAGCATCTTTATACATGAGTTTAGGAGCTAATTTTATTGTAACACCCGTTTTTAGAGAAGATATTGCAATTGCCTGCAACCGCCGCAAAGTTTTGTGGTCTCCAGGCTGTGGAACACTTACTGAGATTGCCAGGGCAGAAGAATTGGGATGCGAAATTGTGAAATTATTTCCAGCCGATATCTACGGACCCGAATTTATCAAAGCAATAAAAGGACCATGTCCATGGACAAATATAATGCCTACGGGCGGTGTTTATCCAACGGTAGAAAGTCTGAGTTCATGGCTGAATGCCGGTGCATTTTGTGTTGGTTTAGGTTCGCAATTAATTTCAAAAGACATACTTGATAACAATGATTTTGACGGTTTGAAAACCAAAGTAAGTCAGGTGCTGGATATCATAAAAAATATTAAAAATAAATAAGAAATGATCATACCAATTTCTTATTTGACTTGCAGTTTTTTTTAAGTTTTAGAGATTGTAATTGAGCATTACGCTTGTAAAATAAATTTTGTCACTCCTCACAGCAAAATTTATTTACTCACTCAGGTGTAATGTTTCTTTTACAATTTTAAAATACAAGTCAGAGAGTTATTTATATGGTTGTTTTTATAATGCTTAAAGGATTTATAATGGAAAAAATAAACAGATCAAATTCGGAGTTTTCAAATAAACTTCCAATAAAAATTGTACAATTTGGAGAAGGGAACTTTCTAAGAGCTTTCGTAGAATATGCTTTTCAAAAATTAAATCAGGAAGCTGATTTTAATGCCGGAATTGCAGTTGTCCAGCCTATAGACAAAGGTTTGGTAAATATGATTAATGCTCAGGACGGTTTGTACACTTTGTTCATGAAAGGTGTAAAAAAAGGAAAAGAGATTCAGGAAAATGAATTGATTACCAATATTGTAAAAGCTGTTGATCCTTATGCTTCCTTTCAGGAATATCTGGCTTTGGCAAAAGAAGAAGAATTAGCATTTATTATTTCAAATACAACAGAAGCCGGTATTGAATATATCGCTTCAGATTTGCCAACAATGCAGCCGCCTGTATCTTTTCCTGCGAAATTAACCGTACTTTTGTATGAAAGATTTAAGCATTTTAAAGGAGCTCCTGCAAAAGGTTTAACAATTATTCCGTGTGAACTAATTAATTATAATTCAGATAATTTAAAAGAAATTATCTTAAAGTATTGTACGGACTGGAAATTGGAACAGGAATTTATTTTCTGGCTTTTAAACAGCTGTTCTTTTCACAATACATTGGTTGACAGAATTGTTCCTGGTTATCCAAAAGATCAGATTGAAGAATATAACAGTCAGTTGTCCTATAAAGACGATTTGATTGTAAGTGCCGAAAGTTTCTTCTTATGGGTTATTGAAGGTGATGATGCATTAAAAGAGAAACTTCCGTTTGAGAAAACAGATTTGGATGTAAAAATCGTCGAAGATATGCAGCCATACCGTACACGTAAAGTTAGAATCCTAAACGGGGCTCACACCGCAATGGTGCCAATTTCATTACTTTACGGAAACGAAACAGTTAAAGAAACAGTTGATAATTCATTTACAGGAGATTTTGTAAACAAAGCTGTTTTTGATGAAATTAATGAAACACTAAATATGGATAAAGAGGAGCTGGCAAGTTTCTCTGAAGAAATTCTGGATCGTTTTAGAAATCCATTTATCAAACACCTGTTGTCTTCGATTGCTTTAAATTCGATTTCTAAATTCAAAGTACGTGTTTTGCCAAGCTTGACAGAATATGTTGCCATTCATAAAAAATTGCCTGTACATTTAACCTTTGCATTTGCGTGTTTAATTCGCTTTTATAAAGGAACATGGAAGGGAGAAAGTTTGCCGATAAATGACAGTGAAGATATTGTTTCTTTTTTTGATGAAGTTTGGAAATCAAATGATTATAATAAAATAGCTGAATTAACTTTGCAAAACAAAAGCTTCTGGGACGAAGATTTAACATCTGTTCCTTCGTTAAAAGAATCTATAGCATTGGCATTAAAAGAGATAGATGAAAATGGTGTAGAACAAGGTTTTGCCAATTTTAAAAATAAATAATTCAAGAACCCCCGCATACTAAGTTATGGAAACGCAAAAAAAATTAATAAAAGTTAATCCTACTGATAATGTAGCAGTAGCGTTAGTAAATCTGGTTGCCGGAGAAGTGATTAACTTTGAAGGAGAGGATATTACAATTGAGTCTGATGTAAAAATGAAGCACAAAATTGCTCTGGTTCCTTTTAATGTGGGAGACAGAATTATTATGTACGGTGTTTTAGTCGGAAAATCAAGCGCCAGAATTGAAAAAGGTGGTTTGCTTTCTACTCAAAATGTAAAACATGAAAGTGATAAAGTAACCGGAAAGACGGAAACAATTGGTTGGATTCAGCCAAATGTTGATAAATGGAAAGACAGAACTTTTCAGGGCTATCACAGAGAAGATGGTCAGGTTGGTACTGAAAATGTATGGTTGTTTTTTCCTTTGGTTTTTTGTGAAAACAGAAATATTGAAATCCTGAAAGACATTTTCGAAAAGGAATTAATGAAGCCTAAAGAAAATGATTATCAGTTATTGTTGCGTTCTTTAGTTAAAACAGAAACGGGAGGTGCCGGAAACGAAGCAGCTTCAAATGACGCTAATTTATTTAATAACATCGAAGTAAAGTTCATTACACATCAGGGTGGCTGCGGAGGAATTCGTCAGGATTCCCATAGTCTGGCAAAATTATTGGCAGGTTATGTAAATAATCCAAACGTTGCCGGAGCTACAGTTTTGAGTTTAGGATGTCAAAATCTTCAGATTCAGATTTTTAAAGATGCTTTGGATGCGATTAACCCAAATAGTAAAAAACCTGTTTTAATCTACGATCAGCAATCTATTGGAACTATTGAAGCGATGTTGAGCAGTGTGGTAAAAGATACTTTTGAGGCAATTAAAAAAGCGAATGAAATAAAAAGAGAACCGGCTCCATTGTCTAAATTAAGAATTGGTTTAGAGTGTGGTGGTTCTGATGGATTCTCAGGAATTTCGGCTAACCCAACTTTGGGGGTAACTTCAGATTTATTGGCTGCCTTAGGCGGTACTACAATTCTTTCTGAATTCCCTGAATTATGTGGAGTAGAGCAGGAATTGGTAAACCGTTGCGTAGAAGACGAAAGCGGAAAACGTTTCCTTGATTTAATGCAATGGTACGAAAAAACAGTTGTTGATGCAGGTTCAGGATTTGATATGAATCCGTCTCCGGGAAACATCAAAGATGGTTTGATTACCGATGCAATGAAATCTGCAGGAGCAGCAAAAAAAGGAGGAACATCGCCAATTACAGGAGTTTTTGATTATGGGGAATATATAACAAAACCAGGTTTAACTTTGCTTTGTACGCCAGGAAATGATGTAGAGTGTACAACTGCAATGGTAGGCTCAGGCGCCAATATGGTATTGTTTACAACAGGTTTGGGAACTCCTACAGGAAATCCAATTGCACCGGTTGTTAAGATTTCATCTAATACCGAATTAGCTAAAAAAATGTCTGATATTATTGATATTGACACTGGTGGAATTATCACAGGTGAAAAATCTATCGATGAAATGGCTGATGAAATGTTGGAATTTATTATCAATGTTGCCAGCGGTACGATTAAAACAAAAGCAGCAATCTTAAATCAAAACGATTTTATTCCTTGGAAAAGAGGAGTTTCGCTTTAATAAAAGGTAATTTATAAAAATAAAATAAGCTCACTAAACAGTGAGCTTATTTTATTTTTAACCATTAAAATATTAAGATAATAAAGCTTTTTTCTTAATGAAACTTAATGTCTTAATGGTAAATAAATATTAAGAAGTAGTAGTTCTTGTAGAAGATTTGCGAATGTGCAATTCGGGTGCGAGAACCACCTTTTTTTCAATTTTGATCGTATCTGTTTTGTCAACCTGCTCAAGAAAGACACGTGCCGACATTTTTCCCATTTCAAGTGGAGACTGATCTACAGATGTGATAGATAATTCCATGAATTTTGTAAAAGGTTCGTTACTAAATCCTGCTACACAAAACTCTTTTGGGATACTGATGTTTTTATCTTTTAATTCCTGAATAGCCCCCAAAGCGGCAAAATCACTCGATGAGAAAATTGCATCAGGAGGAGTTTCTAGTTGTAATAACCGATTGACCGCTTCTTTTCCTGCTTCAACACTACTTTTAGTACGAATAACATATTCTTCTTTAAACGTCATTCCGTTGTCTAATAAAGCTTGTTTGTAGCCCAAAAATCTGTTTTTGAAAATTTCAAGAGACTGATCTCCTGAGAAATGAGCGATACATCGGCAACCTTCATCTATTAAATGTTTTGTTGTGATGTAGCCACCTTTAAAATCATTAATTGTGACCGAACTCACCCCGTCAATATGTTTACTTCTGTCAAAAAATATAAGAGGTACATTTTTTTCTAAAACATAATGAAAGGCACCGGTATTTTCGTTTGTTACATCAGTAACAGACATCAGAATACCGTCGACCTGAGCGTCAATTAATGTATAAAGGTTTTCGTTTTCGCGTTTAGGGTCCTCATGTGTCTGGCAGATAATTACCTGATAGCCATGAGGATGTAATTCTTCTTCAATACCTCTGATAACTGAAGCAAAAAAGTTGCTGTCAATTCTTGGAACAATAACTCCGATATTATTACTACGACCACTTTTTAATGCCAGTGCAAGTTTATTCTGCTTATAATTCATTGAAGCCGCCGTTTTGATAACTAGTTCACGGGTGCTCTCTTTTATTTTGGGATTGTTGTTTAACGCTCTTGAAACTGTAGCAGCAGTGATATTCAATTTCTTGGCAATATCATAAATGGTTATTTTTTCGCTCATTCAAAAAGTTTTGAAATTAATTACTGGACAAAAATACATCTTTTTTATATAACTCAATAAATTGTTATCGATTACCAGAACGCAAATATAAAACGTTTGCGATATTACAATGATAATAATTTATGTGTTTTTTTACATTTAGTGTAAATATAATTCATAATAAAAATTAAATATATAAATTATTTCCAAATAAATTTGGCTCAGTCAAAGTATTTTTTTACTTTCGTGTAATCGATTACATAAAATGTTGCTTTTACTGGGCTAAACTGAAAAATATTTATAAATGATTACAAATAAGTCTATAGCGTTACAATCATTTTCCATTTTTGGTATTATAGCACTATTGTTTTTGTCTTGTGGAAAACAAGTTTTCAGTACTTCTGAATCAGATCCATGGAAAAGCATGGAATCAATTGTAAAAAACATTCCTCAAACACACTTTTCAGACAAAACTTATAATGTAAAAGATTTTGGTGCTGTTGCAGATGGCAAAACTTCTAATACACTTGCTTTTGAAAAAGCAATAAAGGAATGTACTAAAAATGGCGGAGGTAAAGTAGTGGTGCCAAATGGTAAGTATTTAACAGGCCCTATTCATTTAGAAAGTAATGTTAACCTACACTTAGAAGATCAGGCAGAAATTCTTTTTAGTACAAATTCAAAAGAATATCCATTGGTGCATACTTCATGGGAAGGAACAGAATTAATGAATTATTCTCCTTTAATATATGCAAAAAATAAAACCAATGTTGCTATTACAGGAAAAGGAACCCTGAATGGTCAGGCAGACAGCAGTAATTGGTGGATTTGGTCCGGAGGTAAAAATTATGGATGGAAAAAAGGAATTCTGTCACAAAATGATCCTGAAAACAGACAAGTATTAATTGATATGGCTGAAAAAGGCGTTCCTGTAGCTGAAAGGATTTTTGGTGAAGGACGATACTTACGCCCAAGTTTTGTTGAATTCTTTGAGTGTAATACAGTATTAATAAAAGATGTTAAAATCATTAATGCTCCTTTTTGGATTCTGCATCCAATAAAAACAAATAATATGATTATTGACGGAGTAACGGTTAATAGTCATGGACCTAATAACGATGGTTGTGATCCTGAATATTCTCAGAATATAATCATTAGAAACTGCAACTTTAATACCGGAGACGACTGTATTGCAATTAAATCTGGAAGAGATGCAGACGGAAGAAGAGTAGGTATTTCGAGTAAAAACATCATTGTTCAGAATTGTAAAATGATAGACGGACACGGTGGGGTTGTGATCGGAAGTGAAATATCTGCCGGAGTAAAGAATGTATTTGTAGAAAATTGTGTGATGGATAGTCCTAATCTTGATCGTGCCATCCGTATCAAAACCAACTCCAAAAGAGGTGGTATTATAGAAGATGTTTTTGTGAGAAATCTTGAAGTTGGAACGGTAAAAGAATGTGTTTTAAAATTAAATATGTTCTACAATGTTTACGGGTCGCAAACAGGCAATTTTATACCAACGATCAGAAATATAAACTTAGAAAATGTAACTGTCAAAAACGGCGGAAAATACAGCGTTTGGGCAGAGGGGTATAAGGAATCACCGGTAGAAAATATTACACTTAAAAATGTAAAAATTGAAAAGGTAGATTCGCTCTATTTATTAAAAAACGTAAAAAACATAAACTTTATAAATACCTATATCAATGAGAAAAAAGTAGAATCAATTAAAAATTAAAAACTTTCAATTAACCAAACCACATTAAACAAAACTATGAACATTAAAAAATTATCAAAGAAAAAAATAAAATACAATCTTGTATTTTTATTTTTCCTTAACTTCCTTTTGAGCAATACCATAAACGCTCAGTCGAGCGTAATCGAAGGAAAAATTACGGATGCTGCGGGATTATCACTTCCGGGTGTAAATATCCAGGAAAAAGGAACAAAAAACGGAACTTCGACAGATTTTGAAGGAAGTTTTAAAATAAACGTAACTAACAATAAGGCTATCCTTGTTATTAGCTATTTGGGTTTTCAGACACAAGAAGTTAGTGTTGCCGGAAAATCTAAAGTAAATGTAAGCTTGTCAGAACAATCCAATACACTAACAGAAGTTGTTGTAGTTGGATATGGAACTGCAAAAAAGACAGATCTTACAGGAGCAATCAACACTTTATCTGCTGCCAAAATCACAGAAAGAAATGTTACCAATCCGATGGAAGCTATTCAGGGAGGAATTGCCGGGGTTCAGGTAACTTCTAATTCTGGTCGTATAGGTGATGGTTTTAACGTTATTATAAGGGGAGCAAACTCTATTAACAAAGATGGTTCTAAGCCGTTGTTTGTTGTAGATGGTGTGCCGACCGATAACATAGACTTTTTGAACCCGCAGGATATCGCCAGAATGGACGTGTTGAAAGATGCATCTTCTGCAGCTATCTATGGTTCAAGAGGAGGAAGCGGGGTTATTATTGTTACAACAAAAAGCGGTACAACTGCCAAATCTGGTATAACAGTAACATTTGACAGCTCTTATGGAAACAAACAAGCAGTAAGGTTACCAAAATTAATGAGTCCTGAAAAATGGTGGTATTACCATCAGTCAGCATTTTTGGCTACGACAATTTCCGCTTCAAATCCAACATTTAATGATATTAATGAGACTGAATTGGAGACTGCTGTTGGTCAGGCAGGAAGTAATCCGGTTTTATTTCAGAGAGTAGCTGACAATAAAAGCTACAACTGGCAAGACAATATACTTAAGGGTGGAATGATGCAGAACAATTATTTAAACGTTTCAGGACGTGCAGATAACGGATTGTCATATAACATTGGTTTAGGTAAACAAAAAGAGACCGGAGTAATTGATAATGAAGGTATTGAGAAATACAACTTTAAAGCCGGCCTTAATCATAAAATAAATGATAAAATTTCATTTGGGGTAAATCTTACGATATCTAAAACAGAAGAGCAATTAGGAAGCCCTAATGCGATGCAGGAAGCCTTTAGACAAAATCCATTTACTTCGCCTTGGGCAATAGATGCAGATGGAAACGAAATCGTAGGCACTTACGCGCAACAGCCGGGTACTTTAAAATATCCAAACGGAACTTCTGCCATAAACAAAACAGGTTCTTACAATCCGTTTTTAGAAATTGCCAATACAAAAGATGATATCAGCCGTTGGACTACTATTGGTAATGTATTTGCAGAATATAAAGTAAATAGCTGGTTATCATTTAAATCTACTTTTTCTGCAGGAAAAATGGATGCAAGAGAAGGAAGAGCTTCTGGTGCTCAAACCGATTTTGGTCTTAAAAACAAAGGTCTGCCATCTGGAGACGTAACAAATGTGCAAAACTTTAATTATACCTGGGACAATCAGTTCAATATCAATTATACATTAAAAGATGCCCACGTATTTAGCTTTTTAGGACTTCAGAGTTTTTATTCGAATACTAATGAAACGTATTTTTCATCATCAAGAGAAAATCCTTTTGAAACAGGTTATTACAATCTGGGTTCAGGAGTACAATCTACTTATTCATTGACTCCAACAGGAAACATTGCTTTAATTCCTTCAGGTGTATACACTCCATATTACAAAAACACATTAGAATCATACGCAGCCCGTTTAAATTATGCATACAAAGGGCGTTATTTGTTAACTGCTTCTGTTAGATACGATGGATCTTCTGTTTTGGCAGAAGGTAACAAATGGACTGCTTTCCCTTCTGTAGCATTAGGATGGAACCTGCATGAAGAATCATTTATGAAAGGCCTTTCTTTTGTTTCTAATTTTAAATTAAGAGGAAGTGTTGGTTATACAGGAAATGATAATGTTTCTCCATATTCAAGTTTAAGCCTTTTAAAAGTGCCAACATATTATGATTTTAATGGTACAGTTGCCAATGGTTTTACAACATCAAGTCTGGGAAATACAGAATTGACATGGGAGAAAACAAGAGAGGTAAACTTAGGTCTTGATTTTGGTTTTGTAAACAACAGAATTTCAGGTAGCGTGGATGTTTATGACAGATTATCTAAAGATTTATTGTTTCAGCAAGCCTTACCATTAGAAATGGGAGTTCCTACCATTACCTCAAATGTAGGTTCGGTAAGTAACAAAGGAATCGAGGTTGCCTTGGTGACCAAAAACATACAGACTAAAAATGTGACATGGGAAACCAGTTTTACTTTTACTAAAAACGTAAACAAATTAGAATCTATCTATGGTCAGGATAAAGTAGATGACGTAGGTAATAATTTATTTATTGGCGAAAACATACATTCTTACTACAATTTTGTTTTTGATGGCGTATGGCAGCCAGAAGATGCTGCTTTGGCCGCTTCTTATGGACAAAAACCAGGAGAAGCAAGAGTAAAGGATTTAAACAATGACGGAAAAATTGATGCTAATAATGACAGGGCAATTTTAGGAAATTATGATCCGAAATGGTCAGGAAGTTTTTCTACTTCATTAAAAGTAAAACAATTTGACTTATCAATGTCTTTAATCACCAATCAGGGAATGACAGTGTTTAGTAGTTTCCATGATAATTTTGCAGATGTAACAGACAGAGGACGTCAGAAATTTGATTTAGGAGACTGGTATGTTCCTGCAAACGGAGCAGGTATTCCGGCTCAATATTCAAATACAAACCCACTGCCTCGTGGTGCAGGAGTTTATTATGATACAAATAATGTTGCTTTCTATAAGGATGCCTCATTTGTAAAAGTTCAAAATATAGCTTTAGGCTATAGCCTTAACAATGATTTATTAAATAAATTGAAACTTAAAAGCATGCGTTTTTATGTTAATGTGCTAAATCCGTTTGTGTTTACTGATTATGAAGGGTACGATCCGGAGTGGGCAACTGCTGGTTTGGGAACAAACCGTGTGTCGACAATGACCGTTCAAATGGGAGTAAGTTTAAAATTTTAATTTAAAGAAAATGAAAAAGTTAGCAATATTTATAGCAATACTGGCAGGGACAATAAGTTCTTGTTCAGATTTTATTGAAGAAGACAACCGTGCCTTTGGTTCGGCAGAACAATATTTCCTTACAGGAGCAGGTTTTGAGGCATTAGTAAATACAAATTACGCGTCATTAAAAGACATTTATGGAGGAGATCCGTGGTTATTTGAGGCAGGTACAGACATGTATTCTGAAGGTAGAAACCAAGAGCCGGAAGGATTGAGCAAGTATCTTACTTTATCATCTTCTTCTCAGGGAGTTGATCAATTGTACAGAACATGTTACACCGCGATTCAACAAGCCAATAAAGGAATCTATTATTCTGGTATAACGGAGAAAACAAGCACTTTGGATACGAGAGTTGGAGAACTAAAATTTTTAAGAGCAAATGCTTATTTTCTTTTGGTTCAGACTTACGGAGGTGTTCCGATTGTATTAGAAAATTACAATACGGCAGTGACTTCTTTCAGCAGAAATACAGCCGAAGAAGTTTACACACAAATTATAAAAGATCTTAATGAGGCACTTCCGGCAGTTAGTACCGGAGCTTATACAGGAAGAGTTAACAAAAGAGCCGTGCAAAATTTACTGGCAAAAGTATATTTGACAAAAGGATACGAAACTTTCGGGACACCGGCAGACTTTACAACCGCTGCTTCATTGGCAGATCAGGTAATCAACGGTCAGGCATTAAATGTAGCTTTTGATAATGTAGTAAAACCAGGAAATGAGATGAATGCAGAAACGATATTCTCGGTTCAGTTTTCAGGCCCTTCTAATGCAGCAGGTACAACCGCTTTGGGAAATTCACAAAACTATTGGTTTGGCCCTTATTTAGGACCATCCGCAGCAGGAAACCCTTACCCTAACAGAAGTTATACCTTATGTCCTACCGTGTATGCCTTATCATTATATGAAAAAGGAGACAAACGTTGGGAGGGAACTTTTATGACTGAAATCTATAGTAAATATTATGATTTCTTTACTGTAGCTGATAAATCAGCGTTAAAAGTCACTCATTTTTATGAGCCAAAATGGTTTACACCAGCAGACAAAGTGGCTTGGGAAACCGCTAATGCTTCCAGAAAAGCAACTGGTTTTGTGTATCACGCATGGGGTACGTATTCATCATCTGCACCTTCAGGAGGCGATTACAACCTGATTCCGGTTCGTAAATTTGATGATCCTGCCGCTCCTTACAGCGGTGCAACAAGTGCAAATTACAACACAACTCCCGTAACCGCTGCAACCAACAGAAGCAGTACACGTGATTTTATAATTGCAAGATTAGGAGAAACATATCTAATTGCTGCCGAAGCTTATTTTAAAGCTGGTGTGCCGTCAACAGCATTAGAACGTCTTAACGAAGTAAGAAGAAGAGCAGGAGGAGGAGTTGTAGGAGCAATTCCGGTATTGACTACAATTGATATCAACACAATACTAGACGAAAGAGGAAGAGAACTACTAGGTGAATACCACCGTTGGTTCGATCTAAAACGTACAGGAACACTTGTTGAGAGAACCGTTTTATATAATCCTAAAATCACAAATGCAAATGTGTTTAACGGACAAAACGGAAACCTTAAGATTTTGAGACCAATTCCTCAGTCAGCATTGGATTTAAACAGAAATGACGATTTTCCACAAAATCCGGCTTATTAAAAAGAATTTTTGTTAGTAATTATTTTTTTAAAATTTATTTGTTTTTGAAGTAGTTAAAAAGGAGTTCGGCTTGTTCCGGGCTCCTTTCTTAACTAAAAAAAGAAGAGTAAAATGCAGAAAGTACTGTTAATTTTAACGTTGCTATTACAGAGTTTAACTGCTCAGAGTCAGTCAAAAACAGATACTTCGTATACTATAAAAAGCACTTACAATAAATTAATCAAGAAATATCCTTTTATTACAATCCCTGAAAGAAAATCAAATACAGACGTTCAGGAGAGATTTGATCTGGTTTACAATACAGATCAGGACAGAATTTTGTATTTTGATGCATTCATTAATACAAAGAAAAAAAGAAATCCGGCAGTCATTATGATACATGGCGGAGGATGGAAATCAGGAAATAAAAATCAAATGCATCTTATTGCTCAGGAAATAGCGGCAAAAGGCTATTCTTGTTTTGCAATTGAATACAGATTATCATTAGAAGCAAAATATCCAAAAGGGATTATTGATGTCAAAAATGCTATAAAATTTATAAAAGATAATGCAGGAAAATTTAATGTAGATCCAGACAAAATTGCGGTTTTAGGCTGCTCTTCGGGCGGGCAAATGGCAGCTTTGATTGGTACAACAAATGAAAATCCGGACTTTGAAGAAGCTTCTTTTAAAAGTAAATCTTCCTCAAAAGTAAATGCGATTATTGATATAGACGGCGTTTTAGCTTTTAGGCATCCGGAATCTTCAGAAGGAGAAATGGCATCGTTTTGGCTGGGTGGTTCTTATGATGAAAAATCAGAAAATTGGAAAAATGCTTCGGCTTTAAGCCATACTGATAAAAATACACCGCCAATATTGTTCATCTGCAGCAGTATTGACAGATTTCATGCAGGAAGAAATGATATGATTGTAATTTTGAATAAAAATAAAATTTACAGCGAAGTCAGAACAATAGAAGACTCGCCACATTCATTCTGGTTTTTTGAGCCATGGTTTAGCAAAACGGTGGTTTATACCACACAATTTTTAGACACAATTTTTTAAATAATACATCACAATGAAAACAAAAATCACCGCAGCAATTTTACTTTTAGCAGGGATAACAACAATTAATGCTCAGAATTACGATATAAAAAAGAATAAAACCTATGCCGAAATATCTGTAAAAAAAGATGGTAAATGGGAAGGAAGAAAATATATTGGCGGTACAGTTTTTAAAAATGTTGACAAATTAAAACTGGCTCCAGAGCATACAGATCATTCATTTGATATACGTTATGAAGGGCCGGGCTGGGAAAATAACAGAATTGGGTATCGTTTGTACCTGGACTGGAGAAATGCCATTGATATTTTTGGGAAGAAAACATCAGAAAACATTTTACCAAAAGTAGGACAGGATAATTTTGATTCTTACCACGAAATGAGTGATTGGGGTGCAGATATCTTAAAAGCCGGAAAAGGAATAGGAATTGGTTCTATTGACCGCTATTTAAACAATGAAAAATTACACTTTCGTGAAGTAGATTCTACCATTGCACATGTGTTTAATAAAAGTAATGAGTCTGCTGTAAAAATTGATTATTATGGATGGAAAACCGCTTCTGATAAAATTAATTTTCAGTCAGAATTAACGATAAAACCAGATCAGCTTTATACACAGCATACCTTCAAAGCTTCCAAGGCAATTCAGGGAATTTGTACCGGAATTGTGAAACAAAAAAACACAGAGTTGCTAAAAAAAGAAAGCAAAAACAAAAAATGGGCTTATCTCGCAACATATGGACAGCAATCATTAGTTCCGGACAAATTAGGAATGGCTATTTTTTATGAAGTAAAGACCATAGAAAATATTGCCGATACAGATCTTGACTATTTATTGGTATTTAAACCAACAACAAAATCGACTTCGTTTTATCTTTTAGGCGCCTGGGAACAAGAGGTAAACGGTATTAAAACGCAGGAAGAATTTGTAAAATACCTGGATCAGCAATTAGAAGTATTAAACAAAAAAGGTAAAATGTAAATTAAGATCTCAAAGGAGAAACGACTTATTTTAATCAATAAAACAGTTTTGCAATCAGGAGTATCTCAAGAAAGATGTTAATTAAAAGAATAGTAGAATTTAAAATATTTTTAAAATGAAAAATAGTAGAAACAAGGGCCTGATGTCTGTTTTATTGATTTGCATGATGGCCTTTACCAGTTGTAAAGTAGCCTCTCAGGAATCTACAACTAAGGATATAGTTATTTCTAAAGATGCTAAATGGTCAGATAAAATGGCATTAACGTTGATGAAACGCCATCCTGAAAGTTATATGCTTGATGATTCAAAAAAGCCAAAATGGGATTATGTTCATGCATTAGTATTGCATTCTATTGAAGAATTGTATAAAAAAAATCCCGACCCGAGATATAAAGCTTATGTAAGAAGTTATGTTGATGAATTGGTTCAGGCAGATGGAACTATCAAAACCTACGAATTTGATAAATTCAATATTGATCTGGTTGTACCGGGACGTCTTCTTTTTGACATCTATGCAACATCAAAAGAAGATAAATACCTGAAAGCATTACAACAAATTAGAAAACAACTGCAGGAACAGCCACGAACAGCAAGCGGTGGATTTTGGCACAAACAAATCTATCCAAATCAAATGTGGTTAGATGGTTTGTATATGGGAGAACCATTTTATGCACAATACACAGTTACATTCGAAAACGGAAAAAGCCTTGATGATATTGCAAAACAATTTGAGTTGATTCAGCTTCATGCCACAGATCCTAAAACAGGATTATTATATCATGGCTGGGATGAAAGCAAAGAAATGCCATGGGCCAATAAGGAAACAGGAAATTCGCCAAATTTCTGGTCAAGAGCATTAGGCTGGTATGTAATGGCTTTGGTAGATGTTTTAGATTATTTTCCAAAAGACCATCCAAAACATAAAGAACTGGTTACCTATTTAAACAATGCTTCTGCAGCTTTGGCAAAATATCAGGACAAATCCGGTTTATGGTATCAGGTTACAGACAAAGGCGGCCAAAAAGGAAATTATTTAGAAGCATCTGGATCATCAATGTTTGCTTATGCTTTTGCAAAAGGAGCAAACAAAGGATATTTGCCGGCAAAATATAAAAAAATGGCTAATAAAGCTTTTGACGGACTTACTAAAGTTTTAATCAAAAAAGTAGATGAAGATGGCGGAATTACATTAACAAACTGCTGTCAGGTGGCTGGATTAGGAGGAAATCCATATCGTGATGGTTCTTATGACTATTATGTAAACGAAAGAAAAAAAGACAACGATCCTAAAGCAACCGGACCATTTATTTTGGCAGCGATAGAATTAAACAGATAGATATTTCAATGCCAAACCTAACAGGTTTTAAAAACCTGATAGGTTTAACTAAGAAAAAGAGTAGTACCAAAATGAAAAATATAAAAATCGCCATTTTTCTCCTTTCCCTTTTCTTTAATCAAAAGAATTTTGCACAAGCATGGACACCGGATAATGGAGACGGAACATACACAAACCCCATCATTCACGCTGATTATTCGGATCCGGATGCTGTGCGTGTGGGAGATGATTTTTATATGACAGCTTCGTCTTTTAATTGCATTCCGGGTTTGCCAATTTTACATTCTAAGGATTTGGTAAACTGGAAAATTTTGGGATATGCACTTGCCAAACAACCGCCGTTTGAAACATATAATAAAGTACAGCACGGAAACGGAGTCTGGGCACCAAGCATCACTTTTCACAACAACGAATTTTATATTTACTATCCCGATCCCGACTTTGGAATTTATATGATAAAGGCTAAAAAAGCCGAAGGCCCATGGTCTGAACCTGTTTTGGTAAAAGCAGGTCTGGGACTTATCGATCCAAGCCCTTTGTGGGATGACGATGGAAAAGTTTATCTTGTTCATGCTTTTGCAGGAAGCCGTGCCCAAATAAAAAGTCTATTGGTTATTTGTACGATGAATAGTGAAGGAACGGTAGCAAATAATGATGAAGTAATGATTATTGACGGACATGAAAGCGAAGGAACTATTGAAGGTCCCAAGTTTTATAAACGAAACAACTATTATTATGTTTTTGCTCCTGCGGGAGGAGTTCCGACAGGATGGCAAACCGTTTTAAGATCCAAAAATGTTTGGGGGCCTTATGAAAAGAAAAAAGTTTTAGAACAAGGATCAACAATTATAAACGGTCCGCATCAGGGAGCCTGGGTTCAGACGCAAACGGGCGAAGATTGGTTTATACATTTTCAGGACAAAGGTGCTTACGGAAGAATTGTTCATCTTCAGCCTATGAAATGGGAAAACGACTGGCCGGTAATGGGACAGGATTTTGATAAAAACGGAATTGGCGAGCCTGTAACAACTTTTAGAAAACCAAATGTCGGAAAGAAATATACAATAGAAGTTCCGGCAACATCAGATGAATTTAACGAACCAAAATTAGGATTACAATGGCAATGGCAGGCCAACTCTCAAATCAATTGGGGATTCCCGACAAGTTCAGGATATTTTAATTTATTTTGTATTAATAGTATAAAAGACAGTAAGAGAATTTTTGAAGCGCCAAATTTGTTACTGCAAAAATTTCCTGCCGAAGAATTTACAGCAACTGCAAAACTGACGTTTAATTCCCGATTAAATGGCGAATCTACTGGGCTTTTAGTAATGGGATTAGATTACAGTTATTTATGCTTTAAGAATGATAACGGCAAGTTATATCTGAATCAGAAAACAGGAACTTTTGGCAAGACAATTTCAGAAACAGAAACAAAACCTGTTTTAATAGAAAGTAATACAATATATCTTAGGGTAAAAGTAAAAAAAGGAGGAATCTGCAGTTTTTTTTATAGCCTGAATGATAAAAAATACCAGCCAATTGGAACTGATTTTGTATCAAAAGAAGGAAAATGGATCGGTGCCAAACTTGGCCTTTTTGCATTAAGTGAAAAAATTACAAATGACTCCGGAAATACAGCAGTCGATTGGTTTAGAATAACTAAATAAATTAAAATGATTCAGTTGAAAAAGATCACAGCACTATTTTTATTAATAACTGTTGGAATAAACGCTCAGAACACTTATAAAAAATGGCCTGATATTATCCGTAAAAATGATAATACCTGGTTTGCTTCGGCGGAAGCCAAAAAAATAGCGGAAAATGTTCTGTTGTATCAAAGAAATATTGGAGGATGGCCAAAAAATATTCAGATGCAGCAGGAATTAAGTCCACAACAGCAAAAAGATTTAATAGAACTAAAAAAAATTGCTGCAGAGACAACAACAGATAACGGAGCCACTTGCCAGGAGATGCTTTTTATGTCAAGGATGTATGCTCAGGTCAAAGACGAACGTTATAAAGAATCTTTTTTAAAAGGATTAGATTATTTGTTAGACGCACAATATGACAATGGAGGATGGCCTCAGTTTTATCCCTTAAAAAAAGGATATTATACCCACATTACTTATAATGACGATTCGATGGTTCATATTCTTAATGTGATGAAGGAAATTAGTGAGCAAAGTGATTATTATAGTATTAAACCGTCTAAGGAAGTTATTGAAAAAGCTAAAAAATCCTTCGAAAAAGGAATTGACTGTATTATAAAAACGCAATACAGACAAAATGGAGTTTTAACAGCCTGGTGCGCACAACATGATGAAGTGACTTTGGCCCCCGCAAAAGCAAGAGCGTATGAACTTCCTTCGCTAAGCGGAAAAGAATCGGCAAAAATTACATTACTCTTAATGTCTGTCGAAAAACCGTCACCTGAAATTATTACAGCCGTGCAAAGTGCTAAGGCCTGGTTTGAGAAAACTAAGATTACTAATCTTGAGGAAAAACGTGTAGTAAATGATGCCGGAAAAATTATAGAAAAAAAAATGATCGTAACCCAAAATGCTTCACCAATCTGGGCAAGATTTATGGAGCTGGATACGAATGAACCATTTTTTTGCGACCGTGACGGAATCAAAAAAAAATCATTGGACGAAATCGGTGCCGAACGTCGTAATGGATATGCATGGTATACAGATGAACCAAAAGAAGTTTTGAAAAAATATGCCGGATGGGCTGTCAAAAATGGAGTGAAAGTTTCTGCGATTGAAACTTCAACAAAAAAAAAAGATAACTTTTTTACTGTAGCACAAGATGGCTCGGGCGATTTTACTAAAATTCAGGATGCGGTAAATGCGAGCCCGTCTTTTCCGTATGAAAAAATTACAATTTTTATTAAAAACGGAACTTATGTAGAAAAAGTAAGAGTGCCGGAATGGAATACACATTTGGCATTTGTTGGCGAAAGCAAAGAAAAAACGATTATTGCTTTTGATGATAATTTTTCGAAAATAAATCTAGGGCGAAACAGTACTTTTTATACCTACACAGTTTTGGCAGAAGGAGATGATTTTTCAGTATCTAATTTAACAATAAAAAATACTTCTGGCGATAAAGGTCAGGCAATTGCCTTATCTATAGTTGGCAATCGGGCGCAGGTTTTAAATTGTATAATTTCTGGAAATCAGGATACTTTATATTTATCCGGAAAAGAAGCCAAACAGTATTTTAAAGATTGTTATATCGAAGGAACAACCGATTTTATTTTCGGCAGTGCAACAGCATTATTCGAAAATTGTATTATCCATAGCCTTAAAAATTCTTATATAACAGCCGCTTCAACTCCGGAAGGAACAGCATTTGGTTTTGTTTTTAAAAATTGTAAACTAACTGCAGAAGCTTCTGCAACAGCAGTTTATTTAGGAAGACCATGGAGAATTTATGCTAAGACAGTTTACATAAATTGCGATATGGGAAAACACATAAAACCGGAAGGCTGGGAAAACTGGTCTAAGCCCGAAGCAGAAAAAAATGCTTTTTATGCAGAATATAATAATAAAGGAGAAGGATTTCAGCCAACAAAAAGAGTTTCATGGTCGCACCAGCTTTCAAAAAAAGAAGTAGAACAATACACAACAGAAAATATTCTCAAGGATTCAATTCAAAATTGGTATTCTAGGTAATATTATAATTATTTATTAAAACACAAAATCACATAAATTTAGCTTATTGTATTTGGCTTTAATATATCATTGTAAACGTTGAACAATTAAAAAGAAGTACAAGTTTATCATTTTGTATGAAATACGCGCTTAAAAGTGCTTAGATTTAGTTTTAGCCTCAAATAGGTATAAATATAAAATAAAAACAGCTTTGTAATAACTCAGGTTAATTTTATAGTTATGAATTTTAGATATCTCATTTTTTTATTTGTTTCCTTTATTTCATTTGGTCAGAATTCTGATTTTCCAAAAGCAAAAGCAGATTCAGTTGTCAGCCGAATCCAACTTCCTGTTATCCCTTCTTATCAAATAAATATTACCAAATTAGGAGCAAAAGGAGATTCTGTATTTAATAACAAATCTGTTTTTGATAAAGCCATGGCGCTCTGTAAAAAAAATAATGGCGGAACAATTATTGTCCCAAAAGGAATTTATAAAGTAAACGGACCAATTCATTTTGTGAGTAATGTTAACCTAAAAATAGAAAAAGACGCAAAAATAAAATTTAGTGATAATCCAAAAGATTATCTGCCAATGGTTCTAACAAGCTGGGAAGGGACAATGCTTTATAATTACAGTCCTTTAATTTATGCAAATGAATGTTCAAATATTGCCATAACCGGCGAAGGAACAATTGATGGTGAAGGTGGTAAAACGTGGAAAAGTTTTAAAGCAAAAGAAAATGAAGGTAAAAACCGCAGCCGCGATATGAATCATAACAATGTTCCTCTGAATGAAAGAAAATTTGGAGACGGTTATTTTTTGCGTCCGCAGATGATTCAGTTTATAAATTGTAAAAATATACTAATAGAAAATATCCGTATAGAAAATTCACCATTCTGGTGTTTACATCTCTTGAAATCACAAAGCATTACGGTACGCGGAATAAGTTATAAATCATTGAATTATAATAACGACGGAATTGATCCAGAATATGCAAAAGATGTTTTGATAGAGAACGTGAGCTTTGATAACGGAGATGATAATGTAGCCATAAAAGCAGGAAGAGACCACGAGGGAAGAGCAAATGCAGCAACACCAAGTGAGAATATCGTGATTAGGAACTGTAATTTTAAAGGGCTTCACGGAGTTGTTTTAGGAAGTGAAATGTCTGCGGGAATCCAGAACGTATATGTTGAAAATTGCAAAACTATCGGATACTTAAAGAGAGGTATTTACATAAAAACCAATGCAGACCGTGGAGGCTTTATCAAAAATATTTTTGTTAATAATGTACAATTAGATGAGGTTGAAGACTGTCTGTATATTACCGCTAATTATCACGGAGAAGGAAGTGGTTTTCAGTCTGATATATCAAATGTACATTTTTCGAATATTTCCTGTAATAAAGCAGCAGAATCCGGAATAGTTATTCAGGGGTTTCCCGACAAAAAAATTAGGAATATTACTTTGAACAATATCGAAATAAAATCGGCAAAAAATGCCATATCAAATGAAAATGCCGAAAACGTACTCATGAATGAAGTTTTTATAGGTAAAAGAGCAACAGTTCCTTCAGCAGCAAAATAATAAAAATAAAAAATGAAAAAATACTTGTTGTTAATGTGCCTGATAACCATAAGCTGTTTTGCTCAAAAAACTACAATATATTGTATAGGAGACTCAACAATGGCCAATAAAAAAGACCCCGACACAAACCCGGAACATGGCTGGGCGCAGGTTTTGCAGCCTTTTTTTAAGGACAATATCATCATCGAAAATAAAGCTGTAAATGGCAGAAGCACAAAAAGCTTTCTTAATGAAAACCGTTGGGATTCTATCTGTAAAAAACTAAAAAAAGGAGATTATGTTCTGATTCAATTTGGGCACAATGACGAAAAAACAGAAGATCCGCAAAGATACACAAACCCACATACAAGCTATAGATACAACCTCATTCGTTTTGTAAAAGAAACACGCGAGAAAGGAGCATATCCTATATTACTAACTTCTATTGCAAGAAGAAATTTTAATGAGAAAGGTGTTTTATTGCCTACCCACGGAGATTACCCTTTAGAAACCAGATTAGTCGCACAGGAATATAAAGTACCCTTTATAGATTTAGAATATTATACAGAGTTGCTGGAACAATCGTATGGTCCAGAAAAATCAAAACAGCTTCATTTACATTTTAAAGCAGGTGAGAATCCATATTATAAGGAAGATAAAAATGACGACACGCATCTTTCTTTAAAAGGCGCAACAGAAATTGCCCAAATTGTAATCAATCAGATTAAACTTCTTGAAGACATATCGCTTAGTAAACTTCAAAAGGAAATGAAATAATTCTTACAAAAAAGTTTGTTAATTGATTGATATTTATTATATTTGGTGCTGTTTTTAGTAAAAACAAGTATATACCAATTTAGAAATCAGGCTATTTTTTCCCAAATAATATAGCAGCTATTTTTTATTAGCCCTTCCTTTATAATTAATTTTCAGAAAAATTATTGTGGTATACAGAATAATCTGTTTCGTTCCGTTTATCTTATTTACTTGCCTTCACTTCATTTTAAGCACTAACGTAAATTATTACAATTGCAAACTTCAATACAAGTTATATTGTTGTGCAATTTGTTTTTTTAAATAATCTGATTTAAGAAATATTGGTGACTCGTTATCCAAATATTTGTAAGTAAGATTTTGTAAAAACGTGTTCTTTAACAGAAATCCCCTTCTGTATCAAACCTTTTAGATTAGTGTTTTTAATATTCAAATTAAAGCATTAAATATGAAAATAATTTTACTGTTTTTAATTTTCATGTGTTACATGCGGTGTTTAAGTCAACAGGAATCGCAATACACACAATATATGTACAATACATTAACAATTAACCCTGGGTATACAGGCACCAGAGGGTTACCAAGTGTATTTGGACTTTACAGGACAAGGTGCGTTTGCACATAAATGGAGTCAGATAGAAAAAGCGATTTTAACAAAGGACTTTTTCTTTTTATATGTTAAAGACGCAGAGCAGCATATTATTTCTATTTCAAATAAACATACTGACGGTAGAAATATGAACAAACTGCTAACTTTTGTAGAAAGTAACGTAACCGAGATCACAAAAATTTAAGACCAAATCCTTTTAAAGCTAATAATTGGTTGCAATTATTGATCATTTAGAATTATGGGAAAGAAAAATATTTTAATATGTGACAATAAAAAAGTATTTGTAAAAATGTTCAAAAAGAAGTTTAATAACGAATTTGAATTTATTGATGCTTTTTTTGTAGAAGATAAAGAAAACAAAATCAAAAATTTTGATCGCTTGATATTTGTTGTATATAATAAATTTGAACTGATCGAATTTTTAAAATTATATAAGGAAGGAACAGATATTTTAGTTTGCGTATTTAATAAACAATTGTACAACAGTTTGTCTTTTTTAGAAGAATTTAATAATTTGTTTTTACTGGATGGCTCAAAAACCAGAAAAGAAATTATAATAGATTTGCGAGCCAATTTAAAGAATGTTTTTATTTTTAAACAGCAGTTTTCAGAATCAATGTTTTCTGCGAATCCATTAGAAAATCAATCTTTTACTTCTTTAAAAACCAGAATCATGTCCTCAGTGGTCTAATAAGTGAATGTTTTTTTGATGAAAGATATTTTATGCTGATCCTTAAAGTGTTGGAATCGATAATAAAGACCGTTGAAGATGATTACCATTCGGCTAGAATTGAAGTTGATATCTCAAAATGATTCAAAATTTAGTAGTCCATATTTTTTGGCATAAAAAAAGCAAAAGGAATTATAAAACAACAAACAAAAATGAAAGATTAATATGGCTTTTATTTTTACAAATGCCTTTTAGAAGTATTTGAAGGAAAAATAATAAAATAAATTTCAGGGTAATATGATTTGTAATTGTTTGATTATAAGGTTTAAAGAATAAGGATTAAATTATTATTAACTAAACACGCAAAAACAGTTACAATTTTAACATTAAACATGCGTTATCTATCAAGCAAACTTTTATTTTTGCGCCTTAATTTAACAAGTATAAGCATGAAAGATCTATTAGTAAAAATCAACGCCGAAATTGAAACATTCAAAACAGAAGCTGAATCTCTAACTGAAAAAGGTATTAAAGCTGCTGGAGCAAGAGCACGTAAATCAACTTTAGAACTTGAAAAACTTTTAAAAGAGTTCAGAAAAGTTTCTATCGAAGAATCTAAAAAATAGTATTTTTTTATTTAAAAAATACAACCTCGTTTATAATTTAAACGAGGTTTTTTTATGTAAAAACTTTAGCAAACAAAAGCTTTTTCTTAAATTGAATTTCGATCAATAAAATTAAAAGGCACTTTTACCTGTCCTTTTTCTTTATTAAGAATCATTCGGGCAGCAGTTTCTCCCATAACATTAAAATCGGTCGACATAACCGTAATACCCAAAAGCTCTTTCAGGGGAGTGTCATTATACGAGATTACTCCAATATCTTTTCCTAGGACAAATTCCTTGTCACGAATTTGTTTTACCAGATTAACAAGATCAGATTCTTCAATTGTGATAAATAAATCTCCTTTTTTAAGAATTATATCATCATATACCTCACTCAGGATTTCAAAATTGATTTCATGTTCAACGCAAAATTTTCTGAATCCGTGGAGAATTCTTCTCGGATAGGGGTAAACCGCTTTATCAGGATAGACTAAAAATAGTTTATTGTATTTGGTTATTTTGGCCAAACCTTCCTTTAGTGCATTATAAATATCATTTTCAAAATCCTGATAAATTTTAATGACTTCACTTCCCATACCCAGTTTAATATTATCCAGAATAACCAATTTCTCCTGAGGAATATTTCGAATTGCATTCACAACTTCATCTGTAAAACTCAAATGTTTTAATTCGTCAGTTTTAAAATGTGTAGTAATAACATAATAATCGTATGCCCCTTCAAATTTGTCAAGTAAATTTAAAAACAACGTTTCATCGCAATGATAAATATGCAGGTCCGTATGGGCGTTTGCACCAAGTGTATCGATAAACGAACTATACGTTTTCATCTTATAGGCACTCAGTTTATTGGTTAGAAACAAGATATTCACCTTAGATTCCAATTTTGTTCTGGTAATATAATACCCTTTCCCTCTGATCGAAGAAATTATTTTTCGTTCTTTTAGAATATTATAAGCTTTTTCAACAGTATCCCTCGACATATAAAACTCTTCGCTAAAACTATTTATCGAAGGTATTTTTTGATTTATCTTAAGATTTCCGTTGGCGATATTTTGCAGGATTGAGTCTACAATTTGTTTGTATTTTGGAACCCTTGAATCTTCATCTATTTTAATAAGTTTAATCATTGTGTAGGTCTTGTAAATTATCTCCTTAGTTATAAAGACATAATTTGAAATTATTTTTAATGTAAGTCCATTGAAATATTTTCAAACCTTATTTTTCTTACAATGTAATCGCAACTAAATAAGCCTTTCTTTATATTTTTTGGAAATTTCTTAATTTTCACAGAATTGAGGATATGACAATTACGAAATCGATTGCTAAAATAGAAATTTTTAATTTATTTTTCTACTTTATTGGGACTCTTCTTTGTAATTATCTTTGAATTTTAACAATAAAAACGTAATCTTAAAGGATAGTACAGGATAGTTTTGTTTTTTGCATTATCTTATTTTACAAAACCAGATTAACTATCAAATAACCACAAACAAAATTTAAATGGAATCATTACTGGGAATTATTTTTCACTCTATTGGAGGTTTTTCTTCAGGGAGTTTTTACATGCCTTTTAAAAAAGTAAAAAACTGGGCTTGGGAAAGCTATTGGCTCATCGGCGGTTTTTTCTCCTGGCTTATAGTTCCGCCAATTGCAGCTTACTTAACGATTCCGCATTTTGCTGAAATTATCGCAGCAGCTTCTCCATCTATAAAAGCATTTACTTTTTCGATGGGATTAATATGGGGAATAGGTGGTTTAACTTACGGATTAGGAGTTCGTTATCTGGGAATGTCTTTAGGGAATTCTATTATACTTGGTTTCTGTTCTGCTTTTGGAGCTTTGGTCCCTTCTTTTTATTATGATTTATACCCAACCGCAGGCAAGATTTCGTTTAGCCATATGCTTTCTAATACTGGCGGGCAGGTCGTTTTATTTGGAGTCTTAATTTGTTTGATTGGAATTGCCGTTTCCGGAAAAGCAGGAATCCTGAAAGAAAAAGATTTTGCGGTAGGACATGAAGATAAAGACAAAGATTTCAGTTTAGTAAAAGGACTTATAATTGCGGTTATTTCGGGTATTTTGAGTTCATTTTTTAATTACGGAATAGAAGCCGGAAAACCTATGGCAGAACAAGCTGTTGTAAATGGCTGTAATCCTTTGTTTCAGAATAATGTAACCTATATCGTTTTGCTTTGGGGAGGATTAACAACAAACTTCATTTGGTGTATGTATCTTAATTTTAAAAACAAAACTTTTAGTGATTATACAAGTCCACACGCACCAATTACCAAAAATATATTGTTTTCAGCACTTGCCGGAACCTTATGGTTTTTACAATTTTTCTTTTACGGTATGGGAGAAAGTAAATTAGGAAACGGTGCAAGTTCATGGATTCTGCACATGGCAACAATTATTCTGACAGCTAATTTCTGGGGATTTTATTTGAAAGAATGGTCAGGCGTTTCTAAAAAAACATTCAATACATTTCTTTTTGGAATAGGATTAATCATGCTTTCAATCGTTTTGGTAGGAATAGGAAATTCATTATAAATACAGCAACTAACCAACATATAATCAATGTCAAAAATAACCAATATGAATTTTAAGCACGTGAGCTATTTATGGGAAGAGAGCAAAGCATCAGCTTTTGCAGGAGATGAAGTAGCGCTTTTTATTTATCGTTCCAATATACTGGGAGCCGATTTAAGGCTAACCAACTACGGAGGGGGCAACACCTCAGTAAAGATAACAGACAAAGACCCCTTAACGGGAGAAAACTCGGAGGTAATGTGGATCAAAGGCTCTGGAGGTGATATCGGCACCCTGACCAAATCAGGCTGTGCGGCATTGTATTTAGAAAGGCTCCGCAACCTTGAAAACGTTTACAAAGGCATCGAATTCGAAGATGAAATGGTAGAACTGTTCAACCACTGTATTTTTGATCTGGCATCAAAAGCACCGTCTATCGACACGCCTTTACACGGTTTTTTACCCTTCAAACATATCGACCATTTGCACCCAGATGCGGCCATCGCCATTGCAGCGGCCAAAGACGGGGCAAGAATCACCGAAGAACTGTTTGACGGCGAAATCGGCTGGGTAGGCTGGCAACGTCCGGGTTTTGATCTTGGATTACAATTAAGGTCATGCCTTGAAGAAGCAGAGAAAAAAGGAAAAAAACTAAGAGGGATCATGCTGGGTTCCCACGGACTTTTTACCTGGGGAGACACTTCATACGAAAGTTACATCAACACACTGGAAGTAATTGAGAAATGTGCTGAATACCTGGAGAACAGCTACGGAAAACAACGTCCCGTATTCGGAGGACAAAAAATACAAAGCTTACCAGAAAACGAACGTAAACTAAAAGCAGCGAAAGTAGCCCCAATCCTAAGAGGATTCTGCTCGTCAGAACGCCAGATGATCGGACATTATACAGACGATGCAAGGGTTTTGGAATTCATCAACTCAAATGATTTAGAGAAATTAGCCCCGCTTGGAACTTCCTGTCCGGACCACTTTTTAAGAACCAAAATCAGCCCCCTTGTACTGGAATTGGACCCCAACGAGGACCTGTCAGATGCAGAAGCCGTAAAAGCAAAACTACAACCTGCTTTTGAAGCCTACAGGGCGTTATACAAGGAATATTATAACAACTGCAAAAAAGATAATTCACCTGCCATGCGTGACCCAAACCCTGTGGTTATTTTATATCCCGGAGTTGGAATGTTCACTTTTGCCAAGGACAAAACCATGGCACGCCTTGCCTCGGAATATTATATCAATGCAGTGAATGTAATGAAGGGCGCCGAAGCCGTTTCAGAATATACCTCACTTCCGCATCAGGAAGCCTTTGATATCGAATACTGGTTGCTGGAAGAAGCCAAGCTTCAAAGAATGCCAAAACCAAAAGCATTATCGGGAAGGGTAGCGCTGATTACAGGATCAGGCGGAGGAATAGGAAAGGCGATTGCAAAGAAATTTGCCCAGGAAGGCGCATGTGTGATCATCAATGATATCAACGAGGAACGTCTGCAGGAAACGACAGCGGATTTCATAAAAACATTCGGAAAAGATGCCGTTGCAGGTACACTTTTAAATGTAACAAACCAAAGCAGTACAGAAAAGGCATTAGACGAAGCCTGTTTGGCTTTTGGAGGGGTTGACATTGTGGTCAACAATGCCGGAATCAGCATCTCCAAATCAATAGCCGAACACAGCCTTGAGGAGTGGGACCGTTTATACGATATTCTGGTAAAAGGACAATTTATAGTTTCCAAAGCCGCAATAGAGGTCATGCGCAAACAGGGATTTGGCGGTGATATCGTAAACATCGTATCCAAGAATGCGGTAGTGGCAGGCCCGAACAACCCGGGTTACGGCTCGGCCAAAGCCGCCCAGGCACACCTCACACGCCTTATGGCCGCAGAACTGGGCACAGATAAAATCCGTGTGAATACGGTAAACCCCGATGCCGTGATCTCCGACTCGAACATCTGGTCGGGAGGCTGGGCAGAAGGACGTGCAAAAGCATACGGAGTTACCGTAGAGGAGCTTCCGGCTTACTATGCCAAACGCACCTTACTGAATGAAATCATATTGCCTGATGATATTGCAAACGCCTGTTTTGCATTTGTGGGCGGTTTACTGGGTAAATCGACCGGAAATGCACTAAATGTAGACGGTGGCGTGGCAATGGGCTTTTATAGATAATAATTAGTTTTTTTAAGTTTGTTTAAGCAAAAGTGGTTTTTTGTAATATCTAACGTTCGATCACTCGGACGTTAGATTTTTAAACAATATAAAATCAATTATAAAAAATAGAAAAATAAAAAGAAAAACAGGAGTTATTTTCATACATTGAAAACTCTATTAAAATACCATTAAATATGTTAATCGGATCCAATAAAATAGAATCTCATAACGAAGAACTATTAAAAAAACATACAAATAAACTGGCTTTTACGGCAACTGAAATTGGTGATACAGAATCAATTATTAAAAAACTGATAGATTTTCAAATCGCAATTCCTTCTTGGGCATTAGGTACCGGAGGAACGAGATTCGGACGTTTTGCAGGAGGCGGAGAACCTCGCTCATTAGAAGAAAAAATTGAAGATGTAGGTTTGCTTCATGCTTTAAACAATGCTTCGGGAGCTATTTCTTTGCATATTCCGTGGGATATTCCAACAGATCACAATGCTATAAAAGCTTTGGCAGCACAACATAATTTAAAGTTTGATGCCGTTAATTCCAATACTTTTCAGGATCAGGCAAATGCTGAACATTCGTACCGCTACGGTTCCTTGCAAAATGTAAACAAAGCTGTTCGCAAACAGGCAATTGCTCACAATATAGAAGTTATTCAACAAGGAATTGCTTTAGGATCAGAATCTTTAACGATTTGGCTTGCCGATGGTTCTAATTTTCCGGGACAATTAAATTTCCGTAAAGCATACCAAAATACATTAGAAAGTTTAGAAGAAATCTACGATGCATTGCCTTCAAACTGGAAATTGTTTTTAGAATACAAATGTGCAGAGCCTAATTTTTATTCGACAACTGTTGCAGATTGGGGACAATCCTATTCTTACGTAAAAAAATTAGGAGACAAAGCTCAAACACTTGTAGATTTGGGGCACCATCTTCCAAATGCCAATATTGAACAGATTGTTTCTTTATTATTAATGGAAAACAAATTAGGAGGTTTCCACTTTAATGACTCAAAATACGGAGATGATGATTTAACTGCCGGAGCATTAAAACCTTACCAGTTATTCTTGATTTTTAATGAATTAGTAGAAGGAATGGATGCCAGAGGAATGAACCACGCCAAAGATTTGGGCTGGATGATTGATGCTTCTCATAACATAAAAGACCCTTTAGAAGATTTATTACAATCTGTTGAAGCTATTATGATTGCTTATGCTCAGGCACTTTCGGTAGATAGAAAAGCGTTGGAGATTGCCCAGAATGAAAATGATGTAGTAAAAGCACAGGAAATTTTACAAAATGCTTTCCGTACAGATGTACGTGCTCTGGTTGCCGAAGCGCGTTTACGCTCGGGAGCAGCATTAAATCCTGTAGAGCTATACCGCAGTCTTGCAGTCAGAAAAAATCTTATTGGAGAAAGAGGACTAAAAACGATGGCTACAGGCTTATAAAAATTCTAAAATGAATGTAGTTGCAATTTTTGATATTGGAAAAACAAACAAGAAGGTATTTTTATTCAATGAAAATTATAAAATTGTTTGGGAAAAATCAGTAAATCTAGACGAAACAGTTGATGAAGATGGTTTTCCCTGTGAAGATATCGAAATACTCAAAAACTGGATACTCGAGCGATTATCAGAAATAAGAAATTTATCAGACTATGTTCTGAAAGCAATTAATTTCAGCACATACGGTGCCAGTTTTGTATACATTGGCAAAAATGGCGAAGTTCTGACGCCTCTTTATAATTATCTGAAAGAGTATCCGGAAGACTTAAAAAATCATTTTTATCAAAAATATAAAGGCAAGGAAGCCTTTGCTGTCAAAACGGCTTCACCGGTTTTGGGAAGTCTAAATTCGGGAATGCAGGTTTACAGGCTGAAAGAAGAAAAGCCGGAGCTTTTTGATGAAATTCAATATTGTCTTCATCTGCCTCAGTATCTAAGCTATCTTTTGACCAACGAAGCGTATTCTGATATTACAAGTATTGGATGCCATACCAATCTTTGGAATTTTAAAAAGATGAAGTACCATAAATGGCTCAAAAAAGAAGGTATAAAAGAGAAGCTTCCACCGTTGCATTATGGAAAAGATGTGATAAAAAAAGAAGATAATTTAGCTGTGGGTGTAGGTCTGCACGATAGTTCGTCAGCGATTATCCCTTATACTATTAATTTTACAGAACCTTTTGTTTTGTTGTCAACAGGAACATGGAGTATTTCACTGAATCCATTCAATAATAAACCATTAACTTTTGAAGAATTACAGTACGATTGCCTGTGCTACATGCAATATACTGAAAAACCGGTTAAGGCTGCCCGTTTGTTTTCCGGCAATGAACATGAAGTTCAGACCAAAAGATTAGCAGAACATTTTAATGTTGCAATTGACACGTACAAAGAAGTTTATTTTGATAAAAAAATAGTTTCAAATCTACGAGCACTGACTTTTTCTTTTATTTATCCAAAGAAATATGAATTCGATATTCTTAAAGAATGCCCTTTTCAAAAAAGAGATCTTTCCAGTTTTAAAAGCTACGAAATTGCTTATCATCAGTTAATGATGGATATTGTTGAACAACAGTTTTTTTCGACTAATTTAGTAATTCATAATAGTCCTGTAAAGAAGATTTTTGTAGATGGAGGTTTCAGTAAGAATTCTATTTTTATGAATTTGTTAGCGGAAGCTTTTCCGGATATAGAAGTTTATGCCGCATCAATGGCACAGGCTAGTGCGTTGGGCGCAGCGTTGGCAATTCATGAAAACTGGAATCCAAAACCCATCCAGAACGATTTAATTGATTTGAAATTTTACAAGCACTGATTGAAATTAAAAATTTAGAATAAAAAATTAAAAATCTGACTTTGCCTAAAAATAAGAGCTACAGATAAAGGGTTTAAAGATTACAAATAATAATCTGCTCAACTCCCAAATCTGTGTGAAAAAATATTTAATACATGTAAATATTACTTTCATGTATTAAGAAAAATTATTAAGAATATGAAAATCGGACTTTTTATACCGTGTTATGTCGATCAGTTTTATCCAAAAGTAGCAATTGCAACATATGAACTCTTGCAGAAATTGGGTTGTGATGTCTATTTTCCGATGGGACAGACTTGTTGCGGACAGCCAATGGCAAATAGTGGTTATGCTCATTTAACAAAAGGCTGTGACGCCAATTTTATCAATAATTTTTCAGGATTTGATTATGTAGTTTGTCCATCAGGAAGTTGTGTCCTGCATGTAAAAGATCATTTGCATGATGATAAAATGCAGGATTTAGCAAATCAATTGCGTAAAAAAGTTTTTGAATTAACAGAGTTTATTACCGATATATTGAAAATTGACCACATAGAAGGAAATTTTCCATATAGGGTCGGAATGCACCAGAGCTGTCACGGGCAACGCGGACTAAAACTTTCGCAAATGACTGAACTGAATGCACCTGCTTTCTCTAAACCCGAACAATTGCTTCATAATATAAAGGGACTGGATTTGGTATCGCTTTCGCGAAAAGACGAATGCTGTGGTTTTGGCGGTACTTTTTGTGTAACAGAAGAAGCCGTTTCTGTAAAAATGGGGCAGGACAGGGTTAAAGATCATCAAAACCAAAATGTAGATTACATAACGGGTGGTGATATGTCATGTTTAATGCATTTGGAAGGAATTCTGAAAAGACAAAAAAGCAATATCAAAACGATTCATATAGCCGAAATATTAAATTCCTTCGAAAATTAAAATTAAGATCTTTCGATATTCATTTTAATTCATAAAAAATGTCTTCAAAAAAAACAATAGAACACAGCGAAGCAGCAGCACGTTTTAATAAAGATACAGAACGTGTAAACTGGCATGATGAAACGCTTTGGTTTGTTCGTGCAAAACGTGATAAATCGGCACACCAAATTCAGGATTGGGAATTGCTGAGAGAAACCGCCTCGAAAATTAAAAATAATGTACTCTCTAATATTCACGATTATTTAGTTGAATTTGAAGCGAATGCAGAAAGAAACGGAATAATTGTGCATTGGGCAGCCGATGCAAAAGAACATAACGAAATAGTATATTCGATTATGGCTAAACACAATGCCAAGCAGATTGTTAAGTCAAAATCAATGTTGACAGAAGAATGTCATTTGAATGAATATTTGGCTCAAAAAGGGATTGATGTAATTGATTCTGATCTCGGAGAACGAATTGTTCAGTTAAGAAAAGAACCGCCAAGTCATATTGTTTTGCCTGCAATTCATCTTAAAAAAGAAGATGTCAGCGAAACTTTCCATGATCATCTGGGAACAGAAAAAGGCAATAACGATCCTCAATATTTAACCGAAGCAGCACGTTTGCACTTACGAGATACTTTTCTGACCCGCAAAGCTGCTTTGACCGGAGTAAATTTTGCCATAGCAGAAACCGGCGAATTTGTGGTTTGTACCAACGAAGGAAATGCCGATATGGGCGCACATCTGGCAGATGTGCATATTGCCTGCATGGGGTTTGAAAAACTTATTCCGCAACGAAAACACCTTGGAGTTTTTTTACGATTATTAGCCAGAAGTGCAACAGGACAGCCTATTACAACTTTTTCAAGCCATTTTAAAAAACCAAGAGAAGGTAAAGAAATACATATCGTTATTGTAGATAATGGCAGAAGTACACAATTGGGCAGAGAAGATTTCAGGAATTCGTTAAAATGTATTCGCTGTGGTGCCTGTATGAATACCTGTCCAGTTTACAGACGAAGCGGCGGACATAGTTATCACAATGCTGTTGCCGGCCCGATTGGATCTATTTTAGCGCCCAATTTAGACATGAGCAAAAATGCCGATCTGCCATTTGCAAGCACACTTTGTGGCTCTTGTACCAATGTTTGCCCTGTTAAGATCGATATCCACGATCAATTATACAAATGGCGTCAGGTTTTGGTAAAAGAAGGTCATACGCCGGCAGCAAAAACAGTAGCCATGAAAACAATGGCAACGGTTTTGGCTAATCCGACAATTTTTAATCTGGCAGGAAAATCAGGAAGGTTTGTAATGAAAAATGCTCCTAAGCTGGTGAACAATAAAATGAACAAATGGTACGACCAACGCGAAATGCCAGATGTTCCGCAGGAATCTTTTAGAGAATGGTATAAGAAAAATTCGAGAGAAGCTAAAGCAAAAAAAGATGAGCAGTAAAGAGCAGATTTTACAAAAAATAAAACAAAACCAACCGGATTTTGTAACAGAACTGCCTGATTTAAATGTTTTAGGTTCAGAAAATTTTGATATTCTGGAAACTTACAAAACAGTTTTAAAAGGTATTGGAGGAGATTTTGAAGAAGTGGCTGATTATGATGAAGTAATTGCCTATATCAAGAATAATTATGTATTAAATAAACGCATCATTTCAACAATTCCGGAGCTTTCTGAAATTGCCAGCCAGAACTGGAAAAATGATGATCCGCACTCGCTTGAAGATGTGGAACTGACAATTGTAAAAGCCCATTTTGGAGTTGCAGAAAACAGTGCGCTTTGGGTCACAGATGATCTTTTAGGGCAACGTGTTGCACCATTTATTGCCCAGTATCTGGCCATTGTGGTACATAAAAAAGACATTATTGCCACAATGCATCAGGCGTATGATAAAATTGCAAATCAGGATTATGGTTTTGCAACTTTTATTGCAGGGCCGTCCAAAACAGCAGACATTGAACAATCTTTGGTTTTGGGCGCGCATGGTGCAAGAGGACTTATTGTTTTTTTGATGGATTGAGAAATTATTTATATAAGATAAAAGAGGACTTAAAAGCCTCTTTTTTTTGTTATATAAATCCCAATTTTTAGGTATCCATAAATTAAAAGTTTATTTTTATAGTTATGGATAACAAAAAAAATAAGAATGGAAAACGGAAAAGATCTAAGAGCAATTGCTTATGGAGAAGTACTGTGGGATGTTTTTGGAGATGAAAAAAAAATCGGAGGAGCGCCCTTAAACGTGGCACTTCGTATGAAGAGCCTGGGCTGTAATGCAGGAATGATAAGCTGTGTTGGGAATGATGAAAACGGAAAAAAGATTATCGACAGCATTAAAAATTCAGGACTCGAAACTTCAGGCATTACCATCTCAGAAGAATTTCCAACCGGAATAGTGCAGGTTACTTTAGACGAAAGCGGATCTGCAAGTTATGAAATACAATACCCATCGGCCTGGGATAAAATAATCCTGAATGAAGCAGCAAAATTATTGATTAAAGAAGCTGATATTCTCATTTATGGAAGCCTGATTTGCAGAGATCAGGTCTCGAGAAAAACGTTGGAAGAAATACTTCAAAACGATATTTATAAAGTTTTTGATGTTAATCTCAGAAAGCCGCATTACACTTATGAGCTTCTCGAAAATTTAATGAAGAGCGCTGATTTTATTAAATTTAATGATGAAGAAATAATAGAAATAGCTTCAGCTCTAAAATCTCCTCATACAAGTATTCGCGAAAATATAGAATTCATAGCTTCACAAACTCAAACAGAAGCTATTTGTGTAACCAGAGGAAAAAATGGTGCCTTATTATACTGGAAAGGGAATTTATATGAAAATGCCGGTTATCCGGTCAAAGTTGCAGATACAGTAGGAGCGGGTGATTCTTTTTTAGCCACTTTGATCGCTTCATTGCATACAGGAAAAGAGCCTCAGGAGTCAGTTGATTATGCGTGTGCAGTTGGTGCATTAGTAGCGGCATCGCCCGGAGCTAATCCGCAGATTTCTGATTCTGCCATTACTGAACTCATGACCAAAAAACATTTGTGATAAAATAGAGCCTAAATTGTTAATTTAGGCTTTTATTTTGGTCAGTTCCTTTATAAGGAATGTTTCGTTAAAACAAATAAGGAAAAATAAAATCTTATTAAGTTAGACCAAAAAGTATCATTTTCGCATTTATTTTATAGAATTTTATAAAATAAGCTTATAATTGTGCTTTCTACACAATAGTAAAAACACATTTTTTTATTTTGAAGCATTTTGTTTTACATGTTCTGCTGCTGTTAGGTTTTTCTGTTTTAGGTTTTTCTCAGGAGTATCCGGTTAAATTTCTGGATATCTCTAACGGATTATCTAACAACTCTGTTACGACCATTTTTCAGGATAATGATGGCTACATGTGGTTTGGAACTTACGACGGGTTAAACCGATATGACGGATATAACTTTAAGGTTTACAGAAACAGAATAAACGACAAAAAATCGCTGTCATTCAATACAGTTTATAATATTGAAGGAGATTCAAAAAAGAACATTTGGGTTGGAGGATCAAACGGAATTTCTATTTATAACAAAACAAAGGCAATATTTCATCCTGTAAAATATTTGTCATCTGATAATCAACCAAAAGTTTTAAAAGATATTATTCACCAGACAAATGCTGTTACTGATAATCTGGTATTGGTGGCCTCTCAGAATTTGGGTTTAATTGCTTTTGAAAATGGTTCCTTTGTCGGAAAACATATTCCGCTCAAAGTTTTGGGCAATAAAATCAGCATTGATACTTATGATGCAATTGCCATTCAGCATGACAAAAAAAAGAACAGCTGTTGGGTTTATATTCGAAACATCGGAATCAGTAATTACAATTATAAATCAAAAAGTTTAAAGGTTGTTTTTCCGCTTTCTATCGAAGTAAAAGCAATGAAGTTTTCTGCAGAAGGCAATTTGTGGCTTGGAACCGATGAAGGACTTTTTCTCTTCGACTTAAAAAAAGGAACACTATCAGAAAATTATTTTGCTGAGAAGTGCAGTGTTTCTGATATTCTTCTGGATAAGAAAAAAGAACTCTGGATTACAACAGACGGCTGCGGAATTTATAAGATTGCAAATGCTGGCAAAAAAGCAGTTTCGTATAATACTTTGAAAAATAACCCGCTTGTAAAAAGTAATTCTGTCTGGAGTTTGTACGAAGACAAATCGGGTAATAAGTGGTTTGGAACTTTAAGAGGCGGGATAAGTATGCTGAGCAATACGCCCAAATATTTTAAAAGCATCAGATACAACTCAAACGATCCTGCCGATAACTTTATTTTGTCATTTTGCGAGGATGAAAAACACAATTTGTGGGTAGGTACAGATGGCGCCGGACTAAAATATTGGGACAGAAAAAACAACACTTTTATAAACTACCGTAATAAACTTTCGAGCGGCTTTATTACCGGAATTGTACGCGATAATAATAACGAAATTTGGTTATCAACATGGGCTGGCGGGGTGAATAAAATTAATCCGAAGACCAATACCGTCACTCATTTTTCGTGTTATAATCCTTTTACCAAACAAACCGAAAAGAATATATGGTTTGTACATAAAGATTTAAAAGGAAATATATGGGCAAGCGCAACCAACGAAGGGTGCCTGTATCTTTTTGATAGACAGAAAAATAGTTTTGTACTTTTTGATAAATCCATTACTAATTTACAATGCCTTACGGAAACAAGTGACGGAAAATTGTGGGCAGGAAATTATACTTCTCTTTTTTCTATTGAAAAAAATAATCGAAAGATTAATAAAATCGCAATAGGAAACCCTATCAGGAGTATTCACGAAGACAAGGACAAAAACTTATGGCTCGCAACTCAGGAAGGCGGATTGTTATTATTTGACAGAAAAACAAATACATTCAAAAGACTTACTACAGACGATGGTCTTCCTTCAAACACCATTTTGAGAATCCTTGAAGATAAGGAAGGAAATTTATGGATGAGTACGTATAATGGTATTTGCAGGTTTGACAAAAAAAGAAGAACATTCAGGAATTTCTCTGTAAATGACGGACTTCAAAGCAATCAATTTAGTTTTAATGCAGGAATTGAATTAACAACAGGAGAGTTTCTGTTTGGAGGAATAAATGGTTTTAACATCTTTTTTCCGGAAGCGATAAAAGGTTTTAATCAGAAAAATAATTTATTACTGACGGATTTTTATGTCAATAACCTGCCTGTCGAAGAAACAAATGCTGAAATAGTTTCTGAACAGGATTCTGATAAGACAAAAGAAGTAAGTCTTTCTTATGATCAAACCACTTTGTCATTAGAGTTTGTTGCGTTGAATTATAACAATGCCGACAAAATAAATTATGCCTATTATCTGGAAGGCTGGGACGAACAATGGAATTATGTCGGGCAAACCAGAAAAGCAAATTATTCGAGATTACCGGAAGGAAAATATACTTTTAAAGTTAAAACAACCAATTTTAAAGGCGGCTGGAATAAAGAGGAAAGCCTTATCAATATAACCGTTTTGCCGCCGTGGTACAGAACCTGGTGGGCTTATACGCTGTATTTGTTTATAGGTATTGCCGGGATTTTGGCTTATATCAGATACAATAAAAATAAAGAAGAACTAAAATATAAAGTAAAAATTGCCGAATTAGAAAGCAAAAAAGAAAAGGAGATAGCCGAAAAACAATCGTCTATGTTTACGTATATCTCACATGAATTCAGAACACCGCTTTCGCTGATTATAAATCCGTTGAAAAAGGCGGTTCAAAAAGAAAATGTAGAAAATGGTTCTTCGGGCAGTGATTTGGCTATTGCTCATAGAAACGCAAGAAGACTTTTGAGTCTTGTAGATCAATTATTACTTTTTCGTAAAGCCGAAAATGATGCAGATTCTCTTAGATTGTCTGCGATAAATGTAAATAGCCTTTGTAATGAAGTTTATCAGTGTTTTGTAAATCAGGCAAAAGAAAAAAACATTAGGTACAATTTTACTATTCCGGATCATGAAATTGAAATTATTGGAGATTATGAAAAAATCGAAATTTCCTTATTCAATTTAATGTCAAATGCTTTTAAATATACACCGGCCGGAGGAGAAATTAATCTTAATCTTTCTGAAAATACAACCGAAGTGATGTTGGAAATTTCGGATAACGGCGATGGTATCGAAAAGAAAGATATTGAAGTAATCTTTGAAAAATTCAAACAAATTAATTCTAAAGTTTCGGTAGGAACCGGTTTTGGAATCGGACTTTATATTGTAAAATATTTTGTAGACAAACATAAAGGAAAAGTAAGCTGTACCAGTGAAATTGGCAAAGGAAGCATCTTTAAATTAACCTTCTTAAAAGGAAGCAGTCATTTTAAAGATATCGAAATCACAAATGTTGTTGCAAAAAGAAGCCAGTTATTTGATGAGCTTATAATTGATGATGGCGAAGAAAACAAGTCGGTAAATATAGTTTCAGAAAGTGATTTTCAGAAAGTGATGCTCACAGACAAGCGTACCATTTTGATTATTGATGATAATGCAGAAATAAGAGCTTATCTTATAAAATTATTTTCTGAGGCATATGTTGTTTTTAGTGCAGAAAACGGAGAAGAAGGATTAAAAGAAACCAAAAAGCATATGCCCGACTTAGTAATCAGCGACATTACTATGGACAGTATGGATGGACTGGAATTGTGCAGGAAAATAAAAGAAGACAATGCATTATCACACATTCCCGTAATATTACTAACAGCCTCAAAAAATCCGGAAACCCATCTTCAGGGAATAAGTGACGGTGCAGATGATTATATCACCAAGCCTTTTGATGATGATATCCTCATGGCGCGTGTAGAATCCTTATTAAAAAACAGGAGTATGCTGCGCAAATATTTTTTGGACAGTATAACACTTCGGGAAAACAATCAGAAAGTTCCGTTAGAATATCAGCAAATCTTAAAAAAGTGTATTGATATTGTCGAAGCGAATATTCATAAAAGAGATTTTACAATCAAAAATTTTGCTCTCGAAATGGGAATGAGCCACAGAACGCTTTATACCAAAATCAAAATTATTTCGGGTCAGACGTTAAATGCTTTTATTCGCTCAGTGAGAATAAGAAGAGCCGCCATGCTCATGCTGACTGAAGATATTAATATAACACAAGCAAGCGCTGAAGTTGGTTTTGAAGATCCGAAATATTTCAGGCAGCAATTTGTGAAGCTCTTTGGAATGACTCCATCAGAATACATCAAAAAATATAAAAATTCATTTAATTCAGATTTAAACGTAATCAAATAAAGCGTTTTTGAAATTCTTTATAAAGCTAAAATTGCTTTTACGATTTCATCTGAATTATGAATTAATAAAAAATCAAACGTTATAGCTAAAAAAACAGTGTAGGAATAATAATTTCATATTATTTAAAAATAAGTGTTTATTTTTTAAGAGTTAGTAATTTTTAGTCTAAAATAATAGTTAATTGCAATTTTGACCTCCTTTTTTTTCCATTTTACCCCTCCTTGAAGTTTTAAAACAGACATTACTTTGCACTTATAGTAATCGAAAGTTTAATTACTATACGAATTATTTAGTGTTGTTTTTTTTAGATAAGTTTTTGGTCATTTAAAGAATTGAGCCTTCTTTAAAAAAGATGTAAGAGTTGGTTTTACATACTTATCAACCCGCAGTTTTTTACTGCGGGTTTTAACACAAATTAAATGTCAGATATAAAAAAGCAGAAATTCCTGTATTTGAAATGAAACTGCTCCAAGGATAAAAAAAGAAAAATAAATTAACCATTACTAACATGACAACAACCAAACCACTACGTTTTTATTGTACTATTTCTTTGCCTAAGAAATATTTGGAATCCTTAACCGGGATTAATTTTCAAAACCAACATTTTTAGAATAACAAACAAACTAACTAAACCTAACCTTAAAATTAAAGAAATGAAAAAAAATCTATTCTTAATTTTTCTTTCGTTTTTTGCAATTCTGTTTTCAGGATGTCAAAATAATGAAAATGATTTTCCCAGTTCAGATAATCCGACAGTTACTGTTGCAACAAAAGAAATTTATGGGGCACCAACCCGAAAATTTGAAATCAAAGCTGCCATTGCAGATGATTTAGGATTAAAAAGCGTACGAATCCAAATTCCGGAATTATCACTGGACAAAGTGATTGCTTTTGCATCAGATCCTTTACTTAAATCGTATGATTTGAGTTATTTTTTTGAAATTCCCGCCAACAGAGGAACATCAGAAACTTTTAAAATAAAATTAACCATAACAGACGTTTCTAATAACGACATAGACGAAGAAATCAACTTACGTCTTGATGGAGAATTTTCTGCTCCCGCTATTAGCATGATAACGCCAAAAGAAGGCGCTGTTGTCTTATTGTCAACCAGTAATGAATTGCCCGTTAATTTTGTTGTAAACGACGATTCTGGTATCGACTACATTCAGGTTCAATGTGCTGATTTAGGGATCGATGAAACAATCCAGTTAGACAATGCACCTCAGTCGTATACTTTCAACAAAACATATACATTGCCGGTAACAGCCGCTAATTATGTATTGACAATTACAGCAAAAGATAAATTTGCGATTCCAAATACTGGTTCATTAAACGTTAATATTGTGGCTACAAACGAGTATCCGGCTATTTACTTATGCGATCAGCCAAAAGGAACTAATCTTACGACCGATGCGGTTGGTGTTCCGATGTATTTTCATGAGAAAAACGGACAAGATTTTGAGTTCAAATATTATGCAGACAAAGACAATAAAGAAATTTATTTCTTAGGCCAGGAATCAGGTTTTGCCCCACATTGCTTTGGATTAAACGGATCAGGAAACTTAACAGATGATGTTACTTCTGCACCTATTATTTTGCCGACAAAAGGATATTATAATATAAAAATAAATCCAAACACACTTATTTATAGCGCAACCAAATACACACCAACAAGCAAAGTCTGGGCCGATATTGCCAATGGATTATGGCATGATGATGCCGCTATGAGAAAACCTTTTGTGAGTGTTTGCGGAGGAGGAATTCAGGGTGCAACATGGGATACCTGGGACGCATGGACACAGACAGGACTTCATCTGGCCAATAATGCAAACAATCCTTATCAATTAGTTGGAGAATATACGCTTACAGGAACCATGGAAGCAACCTTCACCGGTCAATGGTGGGATCCATCCTGGAGATTAATCAAAAACGGAATTGCGACAATGTCACCGGGTGATAACGGAAATGCAAAATATCCTGCAGCACCGGGAGTGTACAAAGTAGTTCTTGATACAGAATTGGAAAGAGTATTTATAACAAAAAAATAATCATCTCTCATTTTTGTTATAGCGTTTAATTAATAAAACATCTTAATATGAAATATAAATATATATGGTTATTTATTACCATGTTGTGCACCGCTGCGACATTTGGTCAGATAACAGTAAAAGGAACCGTAAAGGATAAAGCTGCAGTGCCGATTCCCGGAGCTAACCTGATGGTAAAAGGAACTTCGACAACGGCAGCAACCGATTTTGATGGTAAATTCTCGATTTCGGTTCCAAATAAAAATGCGCAGATTGAGTTTTCTTTTGTTGGATTTTCCAGTAAAACAATTCAGGTTGGCGATAAAACACAATTAGATGTTGTTCTGGAAGAAGCCAGCCAGTCTCTGGATGAAATTGTAGTAGTCGGATACGCCGCAGTTAAGAAAAGCGATGTAACAAGTTCAATTTCTTCAGTAAAAGGAAAAGAACTTCAAACGATGACAGTGGGTAACGTTACAGAATCCCTGCAGGGAAAAGTAGCCGGAGTTCAGGTAACCGGACAAGGTGGCCCGGGAGCACAGCCAAGAGTTTTAATACGTGGTATTTCTACAGTAAACCTTAGTACAGACCCGCTTTATGTAGTAGACGGAATTCCGATGGGAACGAGCATTAACTTCCTTAGCAATAATGAAATTGAATCTATGGAAGTTTTGAAAGATGCTTCTGCAAGTGCTATTTATGGTTCTCGTGCTTCTAATGGAGTTATCCTGATTACAACAAAAAAAGGAAAAGTGGGAAAAACCAGATTTACTTTTGACATAAGTTCTGGTTTTCAAATCATGAACAATCCATATAATATGTCAGATGCAGAAGGGTATGCTGCCATTATGAACAAAGCCTATAATAATTCGGGTTATAGTGATTATTTGCCAAATCCATCTCAATATAGAGGAAAAACAACAGACTGGTGGAAAGCGGGAATCAGAGGAGGAACTCCTGTAACAAATGCTTCTTTGGGTGTCTCAGGAGGTTCAGACAAACATACATATGCCATTAGTTTAAATTATTATGATTCTGAATCTATGTATGCAATTGGCGGATGGGAAAGAATAACGATGAGAATTGCCAATGATTTTAAATTCTCTGATAGTTTTTCTGCAGGAATTACGCTAAACCCTCGTTTTGAAACCTGGGGATCTCCTGGAAACTGGGCAGATTTTGATAAAATTGACCCGATCACCCCAATTTACAAGCCCGCAGATCAGTTAAACGGAACTGAAAATGAATACAGTATTTATGCCCGTTCCCCATCTTATGTATGGAATCCTGTTGCAGCTGTAAAAAGATATGATGATTATACAGACCAGTACAATCTGAATACAAATGGATATTTACAATACACACCAATAAAAGGATTAGTGATTCGTACACAAGGATCTATAGAAGTTGGAGACAAAACACAAAGTATCTTCAGACCGGATTTTGTGATTGATGCCGCGCATGAAAAAGAAGAGATTAATAGTGTAGAAAGAAAAAATACCACCAACGCAGACTGGACATGGCAAAATACCATTACCTATTCCAGAACATTTGCAGAAAAACACAATGCTTCGTTAATGGTGGGTAACACAATGGAAGAGTACAACGGAAACGATGTTTGGGGTTATGGCGAAGGAATTCCTAACAATTCTGACGTGATGAGAGAATTAAAAGCAGCTACTAAAAACCGCAAAAGTGATGGTAACAGCTGGTCCAGTTCTTTGATGTCTTACATTTCGCGTTTTTCTTATAACTATGACGGTAAATATTATTTTACAGGAACCTTTAGACGTGATGGATCATCAAAATTCATGACCAATAATAAATGGGCTAATTTCCCTTCAGCGTCCGTTTCATGGAGAATATTAAATGAAGATTTTATGGAATCTACAAAAGATGTATTAAGCGATCTTAGATTCAGGGCAGGTTGGGGAAAAGTAGGTAATCAGGGATTGCCAACAGCGGTTTATCAGTCTAATATCGGACAAGGATTTTACCCTATTGGTAATGTAGTTACCAATACTTCTTTCCCGTCTTCTATGGCCAATAAAGACATTAAATGGGAAACGGTTGAGGATATGAGTTTTGGAATTGATTTCGGATTATGGAAAAACAAACTTTCAGGATCTTTAGAATATTACCAAAAAAAAACAGAAGACATGCTTTTCTTAAAACAATTTCCAACCTATAGTGGTTTTCCCGCATACTCAACAATGTGGACAAATGTTGGATCTATGCAATCCAGCGGTATCGATTTGCTGGTTTCTTATAAAGATAAAAAAGGGGATTTCTCATACGGTGTTGATGTAACTTTTACTACAGTAGATGTAGAAATGCTTTCTCTTTCTTCTGACAGTGAAAAACTGTACGGTTCCGGAAACAGAACATTAACGGTAAAAGGAGAAGAGCCAGGATATTTCTACGGATATGTTGCTGACGGATTATTTCAGAACCAAACTGAATTAAACTCTCATACAGATGAACACGGGACAAAAATGCAACCGTATGCACAGGCTGGAGATGTTCGCTTTAAAGATGTAAACGGAGACGGAAAATTAGATGATAAGGACAGAACCAAAATCGGAACACCTTGGGCAGATTATAACGTTGGTCTTAACTTAAATTTTGCTTACCAACAATTTGACTTAATAGCCAATTTTTATTCAAGTATTGGAAATGATATCGTAAATCAAAATATTTCAGATTTATACAATGGTGCAAGTTTAACTAACAAAGTAAGCGGCCTAGATCAAATGGCGTGGCACGGAGAAGGAACTTCTAATTATGTGCCTCGTTTGTCTAAAGATGACAACAACGAAAACTTTACAAAATTCTCGTCTCTGTATGTAGAAGATGGTTCTTATGTACGATTAAAAAACCTGCAGGTAGGATATTCTTTTTACAACAAGTTTGGTTTAGACAAATTAAGACTGTCATTATCAGGTCAGAATTTATGGACATGGACCAACTACACAGGTGTTGATCCTGAAGTTGGAGGAGGAGATCCTGACAAAGGTGACAGAGTTAAAGGTGCAGGATTTGGCGGATGGAACTATCCGGTTCAGCCAACAATACTAATGGGTCTTAATGTTGCATTTTAATAAAAAGAGATATGAAAAAAATACTAATATCAATAATAGCTTTTTCTCTACTATCCGTTTCGTGTAGTGATTTTATTGAAAAAGAAGAAAGAGGAACTCAAACTTTAGAGAACTACTTTCAGACCGCGCAAGAATGCGAAAATTATGTGAATGAGTTAACACGCAGACTATTACTGCCAAACGATTGGTTTACCTTAGTAGCGCCAAGAGTCACCAACGAAATGTCTACAGATGATGCCTGGATGGGCAACACAGGGCAGGATAATTCAGCGCATAGACCTTGTTCTCAATACATCATCACGCCCGACAATATGGGAGATATGAACAGTATGTATACGGCTCACTATTTTACAATCCAGTCAGCAAACATTGGTTTAGAGAAAATGGAAGCATCGCCAATTAGTGAATCCCAAAGAAATCAATACGTGGGAGAATCTTTGTTTGTTCGTGCATATTGTTATTACGAACTGGTAAACAATTACGGAGCTGTACCATTATATATAACATCATTAGGAACAGGAGATTTAAAATTAGAACGCAGTCCCGTTCCAGCTGTTTATGCACAAATAGAAGCAGATCTTAAGGAATCTGCTGCAAGGCTTGAAAATATTCCGGTAAACAGAAGCGGAAGAGTAAACAAATGGGCAGCTTATGCCTTACTGGCTCGTGTCTCATTATTTCAGGAAAAATGGGCCGAAGCAAAAACATATTCAAACAAAGTAATTACAGAAGGACCTTATTCACTAGAAACAGACTTTTTAAACATCTGGAATGTCAACAATCATAATGGGGTAGAATCTATTCTGGAAGCACAATCTTCCTCAGTACAGGATAAGAATTTAGGATCAGCTTTGCCAACCTTATCAGGTGCCAGAGGCGAAGACAAGAAAAACTTTCCAAGCAATGATGCCGCAGATGTCCTTGACGGATGGGGATGGTGTATGCCTACAAGTGATTTAGAAAATGCTTATCTTTCTGAAAATGATGTTATTCGCCGCAGAAGCACCATTACAAAATGGGGAGAACCGGCTTATGGCGATGAGGTTTTGAACCCAACGCATAAATTCAGTTTAAATGACAATAAATCAGGACGTATTTGCCGCAAATATTATATTCCTATAGCAACACGCCGTTCATTAGACAAACAATACGAACATTTACCATTAAATATTCCGTTGATTCGTTTGGCAGAAATGTATTTAACAAGAGCAGAAGCAAGTTTCCACGTTGGCGGAGATGCATTGGCAGATATCAACATTATCAGAGCGCGTGTAAAATTAGACCCAAAAACAGGTTTAGCCGGTCCCGCACTTTTAAAACAAATTTACAAAGAGCGCCGTTTAGAATTAGCTTTTGAAGGATTGCGTCTGTTTGATATTCGCCGTGAAAAAGATCCAAATACAGGAAAACCCGTTATAGAATCATTAATGGGACCAAACGGAACTTTTGTACAATACAATTTGAATTCTACAGATCCGTATGAAACAACCAATACAAGAGAACCTCAGGATAAAGGCATCAATTTCAATCCGGCAAAACATTTATTATGGCCAATACCACAAATAGAAATCGATTTGAGTGGAGGTTTAATTTCTCAAAACCCAAATTACTAATATGAAGTTCATCAATAAAAACAAAGTAAGTCTGCTGTGTGCAGGCTTACTTCTAGCAAACTCTTTTTTAGTAAGCTGTGATTCAGAAGATTCAAATTCAAATTCAGAAACATCGGGCACCAGAGAACTAAAGATAAATTTGGATATGAATCTCCAGACAATGGAAAGCTTTGGAGCATCAGACGCCTGGCAGTGTAATTTCATTGGGAAAAACTGGCCGACAGAAAAAAGAAATAAAATAGCCGATTTACTGTTCAGCAACGAAATGGATGCAGACGGTAACCCAAAAGGAATCGGACTATCTTTATGGCGTTTTAATCTTGGTACAGGAAGTGCAGAACAAGGAGAAGCAAGTGATATCACAGATGAATGGAGACGTACCGAATGTTTTACAACAAACGGAGTTACGTACGATATGAGCAAACAAGCCGGACAGGTTTGGTTCATGAAGGCAGCCAAAGAACGTGGTGTAGACAAATTGTTAGCTTTTGCTAACAGTGCTCCGGTATATTTAACTCAAAACGGAAAAGCACATGCCTCAATAAAAGAATTTTATAATTTGAAAGACGGAAAAATGCCCGAATTGGCAGATTACTGGACAACATCTTTAGAAAAACTAAAAACAGAACATGGTTTAACAATAGACTATATTAGCCCGTTTAATGAACCGCAATACGAATGGGATGGTTCGGCTCAGGAAGGTTCTCCGGCAACAAATGCTAATATTTACACTTTCGTGAATGCGCTGTCGCCAAAACTACAGGCAAAAGGTTTAGAGGCAAAAATTGTAGTTGGAGAAGCCGGATCTTACGAATCATTGTACAGAACAATTTCAGGAAAAGAAAGCAGATCCAACCAGATTGATTATTTCTTTGGAACAAATTCTTCTAAAAACATTGGAAATCTAAGCAATGTAAAGAAAACAATTTCAGGACACAGTTATTGGCAGGCATGGCCATTGGGAACGTTAATTTCGTCAAGACAAGATGCAGCGTCAAGAATACAATCCGTTGGCGGTGTTAGTCTTTGGTCATCAGAATATTGTGTTTTAGAAAGTCCGGGAACAGCAGAATTACCCGGAGGAGGAGGCCCTGGAAGAGATCTTGGAATGCCCCTAGCACTTTGGACAGCACGTATTATCAGTACAGATATTGCAATTGGAGGAGTAACCTCATGGCAATGGTGGACAGCCATAAGCCGTGGAGATTATAAAGATGGCTTAATTCACGTAGACGATGGTGCAAGCAATGGTGCAGGAGATGCCAATTACTGTAAAAACGACGGATACATTAGAGATGCTAAAACACTTTGGGCTTTAGGAAACTTTTCATTTTTCGTAAAACCGGGAATGGTTAGGGTGGTGATTCCTGAACTGGATAATGCCGCAGCCACTACCGATGTTATGCTAACAGCATACAAAGATGCAGCTACTAAAAAACTGGTTATTGTTGCAGTAAACATCACCAAATCGGCAAAAGCATACAAATTAAACCTTTCAGGAGGAGCAATAACAGATAATAAACTAACTCCTTATATCACTTCTGAAACTATGAGTTTGAAAAAAGGAACAGCAGTTGATGCTACAGGTTTTCAGATTCCTGCCAGATCGGTTGTGACTTATGTTGGAACATACAAGTAAAAATTGCGTTAAAAACTTTGTCAAAGTTTCAAATTTTGGCAAAGTTACCCTTAAAAAGTTTTAGCATTGGAAACTGGGCAAAATAGCGACAATAGAAAAAAATAAGAATAAATGAGAAAAGTATATATCTCGCTTTTATTGGTAATAAGTTCGCTGTCATTTGCACAGCGAACCATTACCATTAGCACAGATAATGTAGTACAAACCATGGATGGTTTTGGAGGATCTGATGCATGGCGAACGCAGTTTGTTGGTAAAAACTGGCCGGAGCAGAAAAAGAATGCCATTGCCGATTTATTGTTTAGTAAAGAAATGGATGCACAAGGAAATCCAAAAGGAATTGGTCTCTCGATCTGGCGTTTCAACCTCGGAGCCGGAAGCACAGAACAAGGAGAAAATAGTAAAGTATCAGACGAATGGAGAAGAAGCGAATGTTTCCTGAATGCCGACGGGAGTTATGATTTTTCAAAACAGGAAGGTCAAAGATGGTTTTTGCAGGCAGCGAAAAAACGCGGAGTAGAAAAATTCCTCATTTTCACCAATAGCCCGCCTGTTTATATGACAAACAACGGATTATCTTTTGCTTCTCAAAAGAATAAACTGAATCTAAAAGATGGAGCAATTCCAAAATTTGCCGATTTCTTAGTTCAAAGTATTCAGGGATTAGAAAAAAAAGAAGGAATAAAATTCGATTTCGTAAGTCCAATAAACGAGCCGCAATGGGAATGGATGCCGAAAAGCGGAGACCAAAACAGTCAGGAAGGTACGCCAGCGACCAATCAGGAAATTTATGATTTGACCAAATCGCTTTCAGACAAACTGAAAGCGCATAAAATGAATACAGAAATTGTGATTGCAGAAGCAGCACAAATTAATTATTTGTATGAGAATGTAAATGGCGAAGACCGCGACAACCAAATCGATTATTTCTTCGGAAAAAACAAAACCAATATTTCAAAACTTCCAAATGTAAAAAACGTCATTTTAGGTCACAGTTATTTTACTACCTGGCCCGTTGATAAACAAGTTTTAAGCAGAAAATTAATTGCTGCAGAAGTGAAACAAAAACCAGGATTAAAATACTGGCAGTCTGAATACTGCATTTTAGAAAATCCCGGAGAAACAGAAATTCCCGGAGGTTCCGGCGGAGGCAGAGATTTAGGAATGCAGACAGCATTGTTTGTAGCGCGATTAATTCATAACGATATAGCAGTTGCCAATGCCGCATCATGGCAATGGTGGACATCCTTGACCAGAGTAGATTACAAAGATGGACTAATCTACCTCGATGACGGAAAAAGTAATGGAGGAACTTCACCCGATTACGTAAAACATGATGGACAATTTCATGATTCAAAACTGCTTTGGGCATTAGGAAATTACTCTTTGTTTGTACGTCCCGGAATGTTAAGAATAGAGGTTCCCAATCAGGATGAAGCCGCTTCCGCGAATGACGTAATGATTACCGCATACAAAGATGCAGCCAGTAAAAAATTAATAGTAGTTGCTGTAAACTGCGGCGAAAATACGCAGCAATACAAATTCAATCTAACAAAAGGATTATTAAAAAACAACGAATTGACGCCCTATATAACAGCAGAGAATTCAAACCTTAAAAGAAACGAAATTCAAAAAGCAGATCATCTCGAAATCCCTGCAAAATCAGTAGTAACCTTTGTTGGTGAATTGCAGTATTAGTTTAAAGTTTCAGGTTTCAGGTTTCAAGTTTAGAACTGTAAAAAAACCTGAAACCTGAAACCTGAAACAAAAAAATAAAAAAAAGGCTTAGCCCCTCAGCATCTTAGCAACTTAGAACCTCATAGAAAAAATGTTTACAAAAAAAATTATTCTACCCGTATTACTCTTCTCCTGTATAACTGCATTTAGCCAGGTATCCTTTGGAGATTCAAAAAAAATCAATGACAACTGGAAATTCAATCTTCAGGACACACCAGACGCCCAAAACAAAACATTTGACGACACCAAATGGCAATCTGTAAATGTGCCGCATGACTGGAGTGTAAAAGGGCAATTGAGCTCGACGCTGGCCAGCTGTACAGGATATCTTCCGGGTGGTATCGCCTGGTATAGAAAATCAATCAATATACCACAAAGCAAAAGTGGCGAAAAAGTATATTTATATTTTGAAGGCGTTTACAACAGAAGCGAAGTTTTCATCAACGGGCATTCGCTTGGGAAACGTCCAAACGGGTACATTTCATTTGCTTATGATGCCACACCGTTTGTAAAATACGGAGAAGAAAACACCATTTCTGTTCGTGTAGACCACAGCCAGAGTGCAGATTCCAGATGGTACACAGGTTCAGGAATTTACAGAAACGTTTGGTTGGTATATTCAAATCCGGTTCATATTGCACAATGGGGAGTTTACGCTTACCCTGAAGTCAATAAAGGAAACGGAACATTAAATGTTGAGGTTGATATTGAAAACGGTTCAAAAGCAAAAACAAACCTTACAGTTGTAAACGAACTATTTACAAAAGAAGGAAAATCAGTAGCAAAAACAACAAGCAAAGTTGAAGTTGCTCAAAACCAAAACGGTAAAATCCTGACCAAATTAAATGTTTCAAATCCACAATTATGGGATATAAATAATCCAAATCTATATGAACTTAAAACCACTGTTTTAAAAGGCGGAAAAGAAATTGACAAAACCGTTACACAGACAGGTTTCAGAACTTTTACATTTGATCCCAATAATGGTTTTGCCCTTAACGGAAAATGGATGAAAATGAAAGGAGTTTGTCTTCATCACGATGCAGGAGTTTTAGGCTCGGCAGTACCGAGAGAAGTTTGGAAAACACGTCTTAAGACATTAAAAGAAATAGGAGTAAATGCCATTCGTACCAGTCATAACCCACAGGCTCCGGACTTTTATGAACTTTGCGACGAGTTAGGACTTCTGGTTTTAAACGAAGCTTATGATGAATGGGAATTTCCAAAACGCAAATGGCTGGAAGGCTGGAACTACGGAACTCCGGGATTTGAAGGTTCGTTTGATATTTTTGCCAATTGGGGAGAAAAAGATTTAGAAGACTTCGTGCGTCGTGACAGAAACCACCTGTCGGTTTTCGGCTGGAGTATAGGTAATGAAGTTGATTATCCAAACGATCCCTATTCACATCCGGTTTTAGACAAAGGAAAAGAAGGTTTTGGACAAGCAAATTATGGCGGATACAAAAAAGACGCACCAGATGCCATGCGTTTGGGAGCAATTGCAAAACGTTTGGTTGCAGCTGTAAAAAAATATGACAAATCACGTCCGACAACAGCAGGACTGGCAGGAGTTGCAATGTCTAACGAAACAGAATATCCGGGCGCACTAGACATTACAGGATACAATTATACCGAAAGCAAATACAAGTCTGATCACGAAAAATATCCAAACCGCGTAATTTTTGGCAGTGAAAATGTACACGATATGGAACCTTGGTTAGCCGTAAAAAACAACAAACACATCTTCGGGCAATTTTTATGGACAGGAATTGATTACCTCGGAGAGTCAGGAAGATGGCCATCAAGAGGTTTTTATTCCGGTTTGGTAGATTTTGCAGGAGTTATAAAACCAAGAGGTTATTTCCGTCAGTCATTATGGTCAGACAAGCCGATGGTATATGTTGGAACTTATCCATTAAAAAATGAAAAGGAAATTTCTAAAGATGCATGGGCAATCTGGAATTATGATGAAGGACAAAAAATTCGTGTAGTTTGCTACACAAATGCTGCAAAAGCACGTCTGGAATTAAATGGAAAAATAGTTGGAGAAACTAAACCGTACGACGAAAAAACAGGCATTATTTATTGGGACATACCATTTGCCACAGGAAAATTAGAAGCAGTTGGTTTAGATACAAATGACAAAGAAGTAAGCCGCTATGCTGTAACTTCAACACAACAGCCAGTTGAACTAACCATTGCAGACAAAAATATCAGCATTGCAAAAGACAAAGGAGTTGCCAAAATAATGGTTCAGGTAAAAGATCAAAACGGCCTTCCGGTTATGCTGTCAGATAATGAAATCACCTGCACGATCTCAGGCCCAGGAACTTTATTAGGATTAGAAGCCGGAAATAATAGTGACATGACCGATTATACCGATAATGTGCAACGAGTTTTTCATGGTCATATCGCAGCTTATATTCAGGCAAACGGAGATTCGGCAGAACCAATAAAAGCTACATTTACAAGCCAGTGGTTAAAACCGGTTGAGGTTACGATAAATGTGAAATAATTTAGTTTTCAACGAAGATCTAACAGGTTTTAGAAACCTGTTAGGTCTAATAATCCACAACAGATTAAAATCATTTAAATCTTTTAATCTGTGGAAAAAAAAAGACCTTACAAGCATTTTGCTTTCGAAGACCTAACAGGTTTTAAAAACCTGTTAGGTCTAATTTTACAAGATTATCGGCACAAAGATAAATTTCATTATATTTAAAGTGTAAAAACCACACATAACTACAAAATGAAAATCAAAAATACACTAACTATCGCAATAGGTACAATATTCCTAACTGTCACATCTATCGCCCAGACCAAAAGTTTCAAAAAAGAAGAATTCAAACAATGGGCACAAACCCCGCCAATGGGCTGGAACAGTTGGGACTGCTATGGGCCAACGGTAGAAGAACATGAAGTAAAAGCCAATGCCGATTATATGGCAAAAGAGCTCAAAAAATACGGTTGGGAATATATTGTAGTCGACATCAGATGGTTTGTAGAAAATGACAAAGCAGGAGGTTACAACCAGACAGATCCAAGATATGTAATAGATCAATACGGACGATACCTGCCGGCAGTAAACCGTTTTCCGTCAGCAAAAGACGGACAGGGTTTTAAACCTTTAGCAGATTATATACATAAAAAAGGATTAAAATTCGGAATCCACATTATGCGCGGTATCCCTAAAAAAGCAGTAGAAGAAAAAATGCCAATCAAAGGTACAAACGGAATCACTGCAGATCAGGTTTACACTACAGCACTGCAATGCGAATGGTTAAAAGATAATTATACTATTCTGGCAGACAAACCCGGAGCACAGGAATATTACAATTCGATATTTGATTTGTATGCACAATGGGGCGTTGATTTTATTAAAATTGATGATTTGTCAAGACCGTATCATGAAGCAGAAATTAATCTCATAAGAAATGCCATTGACAACTGCGGACGCAAAATTGTATTGAGCACATCACCAGGAGAAACACCAATTTCTGCAGCAGCGCACGTAAGCACTCACGCCAATATGTGGAGAATGGTAGATGATGTATGGGATACATGGCCACACATAACACACTTAATGGATGTTGCCCAAAAATGGTATCCGCATATTGCACCGGGAACCTGGCCAGACTGCGACATGATTCCATTAGGAAGAATTTCGATACGAGGAGAACGCGGAGAAGACCGAATGACGCGTTTAACCAAAGAAGAACAATATACGTTAATCACATTTTTCAATATTTTTAAATCACCATTGTTTTTTGGCGGTGACCTCCCAAGCAATGATGCCTTTACATTATCATTATTAACAAATAAAGAAGTTGTAAAAATGCATAACGAAAGTACTGCCGTAAAACAGCTTTTTCAAAAAGACGGAAAAATTGCAGTAACGTCAAAAAATGCAAAAGACGGAAGTACCTATCTGGCATTATTCAATATCTCAGATGCAAATACAGAAAAAGTATCAGTTAATACCTCAGAGTTAAATCTTTCGGGAAAATTAGAATTAACCAATTTATGGACAGGCGTTAAAACGACTATTTCGTCAGGCGAAATTGCTGAAGAGTTAAAACCTCACAGTTCGGTTTTGTATAAGATTAAAAGCAAAAAATAATGAAAAAAGTGTTTTCAAACATTGTATTCTTTTTACTGTTTTTTAATTGTATACAATCTCAGAATAAAACTAATGGCATTCCACCAGCTATTGCAGACAAAGACCTTACCGCTTATTTATTTGTATATTTTACAGGAAATACAATTGAGGAAGAGGCGGTTCGATACGCAGTCAGCGCAGACGGTTACAATTATTATCATCTTAACGATAATAAACCAGTTCTCGACAGCAAAACAATCAGTTCTACAGGAGGCGTTCGGGACCCGCATATTTTGCGTGGCGAAGACGGAAAAACCTTTTATATGGTTTTGACCGATATGACATCATCCAAAGGCTGGGACAGCAACAGGGCAATAGTTTTATTAAAAAGCACCGATTTGGTAAACTGGAAAAGTACGGTTGTAAATATCCAGACCCTGTTTCCCGGAAATGAAAACCTCAAAAGAGTCTGGGCGCCACAAACCATTTACGACGCCAAAACAGGAAAATACATGATTTACTTTAGCATGCAATATGTCGGAGGGCCTGATAAAATTTATTACGCCTACGCTAATGCAGATTTCACAGCTCTGGAAAGTGCGCCAAAATTATTGTTTGTTCCAAAATCTGAAAGAGCCTGCATCGACGGAGACATTATAGAAAAAGACGGAAATTACCACCTCTTCTATAAAACAGAAACAGAAAAAGCAGGAATAAAAGTAGCCACTACAACCGATTTAACTTCAGGGAAATGGATTGAAAATGATAATTACCTCCAACAGACAAAAGATGGAGTAGAAGGCTCAGGAGTTTTCCGACTAAACAATTCTGACGAGTATATTTTGATGTACGACGTTTATACCAAAGGAAAATATCAGTTTACAAAAACAAAAGATCTGGAAAACTTTACAGTAATAGACAATGATATTTCAATGGATTTTAATCCGCGTCACGGAACAATTTTGCCCATCACCCGTTCTGAATTAAAAAGGATTACAGCTAAATGGGGAATGCCTGCAAAATATCCAAAAGTAAACAACAATCCGGTTTTAGAAGGATATTATGCAGACCCCGAAATTTTATATTCCAACAAAACAAAAAGATACTATATCTATCCAACAAGTGACGGATTTGACGGCTGGTCAGGATATTATTTCAAAACCTTTTCATCAGATAATCTTGTTGACTGGAAAGACGAAGGAATTATAATTGACCTCAAAAAAGACGTATCGTGGGCCAACAGAAATGCATGGGCACCGTGTATCATAGAAAAAAAGATAAAAGGAAAATATCAGTATTTCTATTATTTTACTGCTGCTCAAAAAATTGGAGTTGCCGTTTCAGACCACCCGACAGGACCTTTTAAAGACAGCGGAAAACCAATCGTAAGCACAAGGCCAGAAGGTATTAAGGACGGTCAGGAAATAGATCCGGATGTTTTTACAGATCCAAAAACCGGAAAAAGTTATTTGTATTGGGGCAATATGTACATGGCCGTTGCCGAATTAAATCCAGATATGACTTCATTAAAAGAAGGAAGCACCAAAACAATCGCCGTAAACGATTCTTTTCGTGAAGGAACTTATGTAATCTACAGAAACGGAAAATATTATTTCTTTTGGAGCGAAGACGATACAAGAAGCCCAAATTATAAAGTACGATATGCCATTTCAAACTCACCCACAGGACCGCTTGAAATGCCCGAAAATAATATCATAATTCAGGGAAAACCAGATCTGGGTATCTATGCCACCGGACACAACTCGGTATTACAAATTCCAAACAAAGACGAATGGTACATTACCTATCACAGATTCTCGTACCCAACCGGAATAAAAATGGGCGACGCAGCAGGTTTTCACCGTGAAGTCTGTATGGACAAACTCGAATTTAACCCGGACGGAACCATAAAACAAGTTATTCCTACTCATCAGGGAATAAAAGCGATTAAGTAATTTTATTTTGGTTTAATGCAAAACTGCTCCGCCTGTATTGGAGCAGTTTTTTTATTGTTAGAAATTTTTATTTTTAGAATTAGGAGCTATTTCCTGCTATCCGCTATATCTTTTCCTGGCTAAAGGAGCCAGAAAAAGGATACCGCTCCTATCAGGGCTAGAGCACCTGTTTCCATTAGATCTTTTGTAATAATAAAATATTTATATTTGATTTCATAACCGCAGATAAAAACAATTGAATCTAAACACAGTAGCATACTTATGATCGAAAAATTTAAAAAAGTTATTGGAAATGGATTCGCCTATGGTATTTATTATTTTCTCTTATGCCATTTGATGGGTTTTATATTTAATATACCAGCCAAAAGTGTCCTTAAAATTTCAGTACCAATCGCACTTGGAACTTTATTTATTAATGGACTTATTTATAGTAGATTTACCAAAAGAGCAAAAAAACTCCAAGCCATTACTTTTAAGGATGCTGATATAGCCAATGCAAAATTACAAGACATTGCCAATCATTTGATAGCAGACGATTTAGTGTCAGGAAAACTATGTTTAACAGAAAGCGAACTAATATTTATAAGTTTTGACAATAAGGAATATAGATGGCCTTTAACCACTTTTAGTTCATTTAATTTTTATCCCACAATTTTTAATAAAGGAGGAGAATTTGTTATCAAAGATGAGAATAGCCGAAAGTTAATGTTTGAAGTCGATTACATAAAACCTTGGAAAAATCATTTAAAATCTTCCGCAAATTCAATTTCCCATTTATAATTTTCTTTTACAATAAATAATAAAGTGCATTAGAGTATGCGTTTGCATGTATCTCAACTAAAGTTTAAAAACAATAGTGGCTCAGATTTATTTTTAAAGTTGTTGTTTTTTGTATTCCTTTGTAAAGAATACTAACTGGTATCTTTTTATGAAAAAAGCACTCTCTACACGACTTTCAATCCTTCAGAAATCATTTGAACTGATTTATACACACGGCTATCAGGCAACAAGTATTGATACCATAATAGCAGCAACAAACGTAACAAAAGGAGCCTTTTTTTATCATTTTAAAAACAAGGAAGAAATGGGACTTGCCGTGATTAATGAAATTATGTATCCGATGATGCAGGCTGATTTTGTAACACCATTACGGAGTTCTGCAGATCCTGTAAACGATATTTATAAAATGATGCATTATTTACTGCTTGAAAATGAATTTCTTCTAAAAAAATACGGCTGTCCTGCAGGAAACCTTACCCAGGAAATGTCTCCCATAAACCAGCATTTTAGTGACGCACTTGCCAAACTTACCACAGAACTAAAAGACGCCATGCAGACTGCATTACAAAACGGAAAAAAATCAGGACTTATAAAATCAGAAATAAACGAAGAACAAGTCGCTCTTTTTGTATTATCCGGCTATTGGGGAATCCGAAATTTCGGTAAGCTTTCTGATAACAATGATTGTTATAATGTTTATTTGCAAGAACTTAAGTCGTATCTAAATAATTTGAAGAAAAACTAATTTCAAAAACATACTAACTAGTATGTTTTATTTATATTTGCATTATTATTTCTAAACAAATAACAATGTATCCAACACTACTATTTTTGCATTCTATCGTAAGATGGCTTGTACTCCTGAGTTTATTCTATTCTCTTGTAAGAGCTTATAAAGGTTATACCAAAAAAAAATCTTTTTCCAAAACAGATAATTCCGTTCGTCACTGGACGGCCACAATTGCTCACATACAGCTGATGCTTGGAATTGTGCTCTATTCTCAAAGTCCGATAATTAAGTACTTCTGGAATAATTTCGCGGAAGCGTCAAAAGATTTAAACACGATCTTCTTTGGGTTGATTCATTTTGTATTAATGCTCATTGCCATTGTCCTTATCACAATTGGTTCGGCAGTTGCCAAACGAAAAACTGTTCAAGAAGATAAATTCAAAACCATACTTATTTGGTTTTCTATTGCTTTACTAATCATTTTTATTGCCATTCCGTGGCCATTTTCACCCCTTGCAAGCAGACCTTATTTGAGATAATTATGACACACTTTTTTAAAACAAACATCGGACGATTAAGAATTCTTGGACTTCTTGAAGGAATTTCATTATTGATTTTAATTTTTATAGCTGTTCCGCTAAAATATATTTTGGGCAATCCATCAGGAACCAAAATACTCGGACCAATTCACGGCGCCTTGTTTTTGCTTTTTATATTCAATGCGCTAAGTGTAGGAGTAGAGCAAAAATGGAAATTTAAAACCACAACGTGGAAAGTGCTTTTGGCCTGTATCATTCCGTTTGGAACTTTTTATATCGATCATAAAATTTTGCGAAAAATAGAAATTGAGAATCAATAACCGGATTTAGTAAACCTATTAATTTGTAAAGTCATGATCGAGATTTTCAAAACCAATGTAAATTCAAAAAGACAATCCAATAGAATTTTAAAAATACTTAAGAACATATTTCCTGACACCTCTTTTATTTTTGATCTGGAAGATTGTGACAAAATCCTGCGTGTAGATGATGTAGAAATAATGCAGATTGCAACAATCAAAAACGAAATTATAAATTTGGGTTTTGTGTGTGAAATTTTAGAAGAATAACATATTACATTCATAAATTCTGAAGCTTAAAGCGACTGATTCTGTACTTGAATCAGCCGCTTTTTTTTGTATGTTAAGTTTTTTTATAAACTGATTCCAAATTAGGATTACATCTATTTTTTTTGATTAGCTTTCGCTTCTCAATATACAATCAAAGGCCTAATTTTAATCATAAAAAATATATAAGTAAAATCGTTATATCAAAAGAAAAAGAATAAGTAAAAATTGATATTTGGGATTGAATTACAACTTGTAGTTATATTGTATAAGATGCTTTGTAAGAAAAAAAATAGGATTATGCGTAATATTGCGAGTACAAAGTTTTGATCAAAACCAGCGTATTTGAATGCTTTTGTAAGAATGTTAGCCGTTTTGATTGCATACTTTGACAAGTCCCAGAATAAACACCCAATTATATAACTACAAAATTATTATGTTCTTTACTATTACTCATGATCAGGTGCATTTTCACTATGGATCTAAAAGCTGGCAATACAGTTTTAATGAAATTGTTGAGCTGGGATTACTCAAAAAGAAGAAGTCTTACCTTCTTGAAAATGGTATATTTATTGTCATTACAGCCATCGCTTACTACTGTATGGTTTTCTCAGATGTAATGGATTTATATTATATCGTCCCCACTTTGTTATGTTACACCATTATTATCATCTCGCGATTTCACGGAAACATCGATTCCGAATATTATGTAATCGTAAAAGATGTCTACCAAAATGAAATACGGGTTAAAATTAAAAACCTGGACCGGCCTCTAATAGGCAAACAAATTGACCTGTATCTGGATCAGGAATTTGACCGGAATTTGCAATTACAAAAATCTAATACTTAAACAGGCCATGTTTTCAAACGAAATTTTTGGTTACGATGTAGCTTTTATTGTCGTTGCAATAGTATACGGTTTTATAATTACTACCAGAAAAAAATAAAAAAATACCACTTACCAATCCCTTTATATAAGTGATATCATAATCATGCATTAGTTACAGCTGCAGTGCGCAAATTTGCACACTGTTTTAGCTTTACTATACTCCCCAAATCAAGCTTATGCCCACTTCAATAAAAAACAAAATAAAGAGCATTAGAGAGTTAAAAAATTATACTCAGGAATATATGGCAGATCAACTAGGAGTAACCCAGGCGGGTTACAGTAAAATTGAAAAAGGAAAAACGGTTCTTTCGTTTGTAAAATTAGTTGAAATTGCGCGCATTTTGGAAGTCAGTGTCGAAGACATTCTTAGTTTTGACAGTCAGCGGTATTTTAATAGTTTTAATAAAGTAAAAGGAAATAATAACGGCAGCATAATGATCAACTCTGATAACAGCGTCGCCTTGAAGGAACTTTATGAAGATAAAATTATGCTCCTTGAAAAACTATTAACCAAAACAGAAGAGGAACTAAACAGGTACAAAAAGAAATTTGGCCCTCTTTAGAAAACAAAAAACGAGGTTTATGGCCTCGTTTTTTTAATTTTTAATCTTATAAATTATGCTGTCTGATCGTCAATTGTGGCATCGGGTGCATTTGTTTTTACAGATTCTATACCATTATCTCTTCCGGATGCACTTTCGTACATCTCACTCGAACCAATGACTTGACCGTTTCCTGCTTTTAGGGTAAAATAATATTTTCCGTTTGTTGATTCCTTTTTTTCATATCTGCTATCATCTTGTGAGTTGGTTTTTACAGATTCAATTCCGTTGCTGCAGGCAGATTTAGAAGAATAACCTTCACTGCTTAAAATAGTCTGACCATTTCCGGCTTTTAGATTGAATTGAAATTCACCATTAGTTCTTTGATTAATTACAAATTTTCCCATATAATTTTTGGTTTAAGGTTGCTGTTTTTTTCGCAGAAATAAAAATACAAAACTTAGTCATATAATGTATATTTCGGAAAATCAGAGCGGTTAAACTGCAATAGTCTACTAAATAAAAATTGTTTTATATGTTATTGGTATTAAGTTTGTTATGTGTTTTTAAGGTTAAGAAAAATTCTTGGTAATTTGAATTTCAGGAAATAGAAATTTATTTTATATAAGAATATTCTTTATATTTATAATTTTATATACTATATTAATATTATGAAACATATACTTTTTCTTTTGATGATGGTTCTGTTATTGTCCTGTAATTCTGCAAAAAATGATAATGCATTATTGTCTCCGCTGAGAAGTACAGAATCTGCTATTCTGGAAGACAGCAATAGTTTGCATCAGGCTTTTGTATATCAGGGTGTATTGCCTTGTGCAGATTGTTCGGGAATTGAAACCACTCTTAAAATTTATCAGGGAGATGGTACGATAGAAAGTCATACATTTGAATTGGTGAGTATCTATAAAGGAAAAAAACCTGAGAAGAAATGGATTAAAAAAGGAACTTATAATCTGGAAAGAGGATTAGAAGATGATCCCGATGGAACAATTTATATATTGAATTGGGATAAACCCGAAACAGAGCATATTTATTATGGCTATTACAGTAAAAATCCCGATAAAATTTATTTATTGAATAATAAAAGACAAATCATTAAATCAGAATTGAATTATTCTTTAGTGCTCAGGAAATAGAATTTGAGTAAAAAATCCTTTATTTTTGTTATAGGACATAATAACAATGAAGGAAATAAACGAAATTCTACAAGCTTATTCAGAAGCAAAAACAGCACAAAAAAAAGCAGCTTTGGCAACTGTAGTAAAAGTTGAGGGATCTTCTTACCGCCAGCCCGGAGCACGAATGCTTGTTACAGAAGATGGTTTACTGACAGGAGCTATCAGCGGAGGCTGTCTGGAAGGAGACGCACTTAAGAAAGCACTACTTTCTATAAATCAAAAGCAAAATAAACTTATTACCTACAACACCAGCAACGAAGATGATTCTGAGGTTGGTTTGCAATTAGGCTGTAACGGAATTGTTCATATTCTGTTTGAATATATTAATGATGACGAACCCAACAATCCTATACATCTTTTAAAACAGTTAAAGACAGAACGAAAAGATGCAGTTGTGGCAACTATGTTTTCATTAAAAAGAACAGCAGCACAAATCGGAACTATTTTATTTTGTCGCAAAAATACAGAACCTTTATATAGCAATCCCATTGCATTGCAAATTTTAAAAGACGTAGAAAAAACGCTTCATAATAAGACTTCAACTATAATAAAACTAGAAGATAATCCGGAAAATGAGGTACTTATAGAATATATAAGCCCGCCGGTTTTACTCGTGATAGTGGGAGCAGGAAACGATGTCCAGCCGCTTGCAAAAGTAGCATCAATTTTAGGCTGGGAAATCATTGTTGGAGAAGGGCGCGCAACCCATGCCACAAAAAGACGGTTTCCCGAAGCCAAAGAAATAATAGTTGCAGCTCCAGAACAGTTAGTGCAGGAAATCAACATCGACTCTCAAACATATTTTACTTTAATGACACATAATTACAAATATGATTTGGAAGTATTAAAACAGCTTTTGAAACGAAATTGTAATTATATCGGAATATTGGGCCCAAGAACAAAACTAAACAGAATGTTGAATGAACTTGGTGAGGAAGGTATTGTTCCTAATGAAGAACAGCTCAAAAGTATTCACGGTCCAATAGGGCTTGATATTGGCTCTGAAACATCTGAAGAAATTGCATTAGCGATTGTTGCCGAAATTAAGGCTGTAATAAGTGGTGCAAACGGCAGTTCATTAAAATATAAAAAAGAAAAAATACACACTGTAACTAATAATTGACATGAATGAAATGACTGCAATAATTATTCTGGCCGCCGGAAATTCCTCCAGATTAGGAACGCCTAAGCAATTATTGCGTTATAAAAACAAAACGCTCTTACAAACTGCAATAGAAGAAGCTTCTTTGGTTCCCAATGCTATTGTTTTTGTTGTAACGGGAGAAAATCATGATGTAATTCAAAATGAGCCATATACAGAATCAGCAATAATATGCTATAACAATGATTGGGAAAAGGGTATGTCAACCTCTATTGCAACAGGCCTCAAAGAACTTTTGGCTTTGCATCCCGATATACAGAAATGTATTTTTACAGTTTGCGATCAGCCTTATCTTTCAAGTTTTGTATTTAAAGATTTACTAAACACGTATTTTGAAACCGGAAACGGAATAATTGCATCGTCTTATTCGCAAACACTGGGAACACCGGTATTATTTGATAAAAAATATTTTGATGCTTTATTAGAATTGAAAGGACAGGAGGGAGCAAAAAAAATAATTACCAGATTTTTAGACGATACCGCTTCAGTTTTATTCGAAAAAGGAGCCATAGATATCGACACCATAGAAGATTATTACAATCTTATTAATTAAGACCTTAATTCTTTTACAAGTCTAGTAACTCTTGCAATTGTTTCTTCTATTTCGTCAAAAGTGGTAAACTTACCTAAACTAAAACGTACAGAACTCAACGCATTTTGGTTGGATAAACCTAAAGCTTTTAAAACATGTGAAGGTTCAGTAATTACAGACGAACAGGCAGAACCGTCAGAAACAGCAATGTTTTGCAAAGCAATAATCAATCTTTGTGCACTTATTCCGGGAAAACAAATATTAGAAGTATTGTAAATCCTCTTTTGAGAATTTCCGTTTATAAAAGATCCTTCAATTTTTAATAAACTTTCTTCGAGGTGGTTTCGTAATGCATTAATTCTTTCTTCGTCTGCTTCCATTTCGGCAAAAGCAATTTTGCATGCTTTTCCTAAACCAATAATTCCCGGTACATTCAAAGTTCCGCTGCGCACTTTTCGTTGTTGCCCGCCGCCGTGTAGTTGTGGACTCAGTTTTATTTTTGCTTTTGATGAAATATACAATGCGCCAATACCTTTGGGGCCATAAAACTTATGTGCCGAAAAAGCCAACAGATCAATACCAAGATCTTCTACAGCTATAGGAATTTTTCCCACCGCCTGAGTAGCATCACACATAAAAAGAGCATTCTTTGCATGAGCGATGCGGGCAATCTCCCTGCAATCCTGAATCACCCCGGTTTCATTATTAACCATCATCACATTTACCATTAAAGTGTTGGTGGTGATCGTTTTCTCTAATAAATCCAGATTTAATAATCCATCTGAATTTACTGGTAAAAAGGAAACATCAAAACCAATACTTTCCATATAAAGGCAAGTATCCAAAACAGCTTTATGTTCGGTAGCAACGGTCACAATATGTGTGCGGTTTTGAGTGGCAAAACCTTTAATCGCCAGATTTATAGACTCGGTTGCGCCGGAAGTGAAGACAATTTCTTTTTCTTCTGCACCAATTAAACCGGCAGTATGCCATGCTGCAAGCTCAACAGCTTCATTTACAGAAAGTCCGGCCAGATGTGCGCTGTTGGCATTTGCATAATTTTCTGTAAAGTAAGGAAGCATAGCTTCCAGTACACGTTCATCAAGACGGGTAGTGGCATTATTATCGAGATAAATTGTTTTTTGAGGCTGCATTTTTTTGACTTAATATGTAAAAATACAATTTTAAAAAATGAATAACTACAGGAATATAAAAATCAGGAATCAACGAGAAATGATTTAATTTTTAATTGATTTGCAATATTTTTTTGGAAAACGAAAACGCTTATTTAAATTGATTCTGTGCGAATTTTATAATAATTTCTCGCATAGTATTGTTAAATTTGTTAGGATTACCACAGACAATATTGTTAATTCCTAAAAACTGTACGTATGGCTTCTAAAAAAAATAGTAAAAATGAAGTTGACAATGCGTCAAATACATCCCGACGAGATTTTATAAAAAAGTCAGGATTACTTACTGCCCTTGCATTGTCCCCGCCTTCATTAATAATAGCTTCTGAAAATAAATGGGACGAAAAAATAGCAGAATATCTGGAGACAGTTCCGCTGACTATTGAGGTCAACGGCAAAAAACACAATCTCAATGTGGAGCCAAGAACTACACTTTTAGACTTATTAAGAGAGCAATTACAATTAACAGGAACCAAAAAAGGATGTGATCACGGTCAGTGTGGAGCCTGCACAGTTCATATAAACGGCACACGAATATTGTCTTGTTTATCACTAGCCTCCATGCAGCAAAATGCTCAGGTAACTACAATCGAAGGACTTTCAAAAGGAAAAAAACTTCATCCAATGCAGGAAGCTTTCATCAAAAATGATGGTTTTCAGTGTGGCTACTGCACACCGGGACAAATTATGTCCGGAATTGCATGCATAAAAGAAGGTCACGCCAACAGCAGAGAAGAAATCAGCGAATACATGAGCGGAAATATCTGCAGATGTGGTGCTTATCATAATATTGTTGATGCTATTACAGAAGTTAAGGAAGGAGGGATGCTATCATGAAAAATTTTCAAATAATAAGAGCATTATCATCGGGATCTGCTGTATCCAGCATTGCAAAAGAAAGTTCGACCATGTTTATTGCCGGCGGTACCAATCTGGTCGATTTAATGAAAAAAGGGGTAACAGAACCGGACAAACTTATTGATATCAACGGACTGGACTTAAAGAAAATAGAATTCCTAACCGGAAAAGTTTCTATTGGGGCATTAGCAAAAAACAGTCAGGTAGCAGAAGACAAAACAATTAAGGAAAACTATCCTTTGCTGGCTTTGGCACTAGCCGCCGGAGCCTCACAACAAATCAGGCATATGGCGACCGTTGGAGGAAATATGCTGCAACGTACACGCTGTGCTTATTTTTACAACACAGACATGCCTTGCAACAAGCGAAAACCTAAAAGTGGTTGTGGCGCAATTGGAGGAGCAAACAGAATGCATGCTATTTTTGGAACTTCAGACAGTTGTATTGCCGTTCACCCTAGTGATATGTGTGTGGCACTAGCAGCGCTTGACGCTAAAGTTTGGGTCGAAGGACCAAAAGGCAAAAGAGAACTTAAATTTACAGACTTTCATCGCCTTCCGGGAAATACTCCTGAAAAAGACAATAATCTGGACGCTAAAGAAATTATAACTTCTGTTGAAATTCCGGATAATAACTTCACAAAACATGTTCATTATTTAAAAGTTCGCGACCGCAGCAGTTATGCATTTGCATTGATATCTGTAGCAGTAGGTCTTGATATAAAAAATAATGTTATAAATGAAGCAAGACTGGCCATGGGCGGTGTAGCTCATAAGCCCTGGAGACTTACTGAAACAGAAGAATACCTGAAAGGTAAAACAGTTTCTGCCGAAACCTTTAGACATGCAGCAGATCTGGCCATGAAAGGGGCAAAAAGTTATGGCGAAAATGATTTTAAATTGACATTGGGACCAAACGCAATTATCGAAGCACTTACTATCGCAGCATCTAAATAATTTGAATTATGAGTAAAACAAGCAACATAAACAGAGTAGATGGATTTGCAAAAGTAACCGGAACAGCAACTTATTCTGCAGAATATAAAACTGCGGGAGTTGTATATGCCTGTTTGGTAGGAAGTACAATTGCAAAAGGAAGAATAAAAAGCATAGACACCAAAAAAGCAGAATGGGCACCGGGAGTTCTAAGCGTTATCACACACTTAAACGTAGATAAACCTGTTGGATATAAAGAAGCTAAAAATCCGCATAATTTTGGACAGCCGCTGCAGATTTTTAAAGACGATACAATCCTGTATTATGATCAGCCAATTGCACTTGTGATTGCAGATACATTTGAGCGTATGCAGTATGCCGCAAGTTTAATCAAGGCAGAATATATAAAAGAGGAACACACAACAGATCTTAATAAAGCAAAAGATAAAGAAAGAAAAGTTGAAACAGGTAAAGGTAATGATTATCATAGAGGTACAGAAGACGGATATAAAAATGCACCAGTAATTTTCGAAGCAGATTATACAATTCCGACAGAAGTGCACAACCCGATGGAACTGGCAAATATTATTGCTAAATGGGATGGAGATAAACCAACACTTTATACCAAAAGTCAGGGTGTAGAAGGAACCAGAAAGAGCGTTGGAGCCGTATTTGGAGTTCCGCCAACAGATGTTTCAGTAAATTCAGAATATGTTGGAGGAGCTTTTGGTATGGGATTACATACCTGGCCGTATGAAATTGCCGCGCTTATTGGAGCAAAAAAACTGGGAAAACCTGTAAAACTAGTCCTTCATCGTGAACAAATGTTTACCAATGTTGGACATCGCCCTTATACTATCCAGAAGATTGGAATGGGAGCTACAAAGGATGGAAAACTGTTAGGATTAACACATGAAGCTGTAGCTCAGACTTCTTCGTATGAAGATTTTATGGAAGGTACAGTTAACATGTCGCGTTTTTTGTATGATTGCGAAAATGTAACGACCCGATACCGTATTGTTCCTGTTGATACCTGCACGCCAATCTGGATGCGCGGCCCGGGAGAGGCTACAGGCTCTTTTGCATTAGAAAGTGCCATGGATGAATTGGCCTATAAATTAAATATGGATCCGATTGAGTTTCGCAAACTAAACCATGCCGACAAAGATCTGGAACAAAATAAGCCCTGGAGCAGTAAATATCTTATGGATTGCTACGAGGCCGGAATGGAAAAAATTGGGTGGAAAAACCGTAAAAATACTCCGGGAAGCGTGCGCGAAGGCGAATGGCTTGTTGGTTACGGAATGGGAACGGGGACTTTTGGATCGTATAGAAATACAACTTCAGTAAAAGCAAAATTTTTGGCCGACGGAAATCTGGTACTTCAATGCAGCGTCAACGATATGGGACCGGGAACGGCAACTATGATGACCGCAATTGGAGCAGAAATTACCGGTTTGCCTGTAGAAAATGTGGTAATCGAAATGGGTAAAAGCGGACTTCCAAAAGGTCCGACTCAAGGTGGGTCGGCAACGACTTCATCTGTTGGTTCTGCTGTTCATGATGCCTGTAATTTATTGGTAAGCAAAGCGATTGGCCTTGCGGCAGAAAATCCTGTTTTCAAAAATTTAACGACTGATGATCTTACTTTGGCAAATGGCTTGGTAACATCTAAAAAAGACAATTCAAAAACAGTTTCTGTAGTTTCATTGCTTGGTGCCAATAAGCTGGAAGAATTATCAGCAGAAAAAGAATCAAAAGGAAGCGAAGAAGCAAAAAAATATTCTATCTATTCGTATTCGGTACATTTTGTAAAAGTACTGGTAAACCCAAATATTGGAAAAATTAGACTTGCCCATGTAGTTTCCTGTGCTGATATTGGAACTGTAATAAGCCAAAAAACTTCTGCAGGACAAATGTACGGAGGAGCAGTTGGCGGAATCGGAATGGGATTGATGGAAGCGCTGGAAATCGATCATCGATTTGGGCGTCCAATCAATAATAATTTTGCCGATTATCATGTTCCGGTAAATGCTGATATAGAAAAACAGGAAGTCTTTTTCGTCAATAAAAAAGATCCAATCAGCAACCCGATGGGAACCAAAGGTCTTGGCGAAACTGCTTTGGTTGGTATGGCACCCGCAATTGCCAATGCAGTTTTTAATGCTACAGGAAAACGTGTCAGAGATTTACCAATTACATTGGATAAGATATTAGAGACATCTGTTGTAACTGCGTAATTTGACTATTGTACTTTATATAAAATCCCTTTAAGATTCTATTCTTAAAGGGATTTTTTATTTAAGTGAAAAAAAATTACTTTTTATTAAACGCAGGCAAAATATATTTCTGAATAATCTCGTCACTAGGTGATTGCGAATTATAATTTCCTCCGGTAATAATGGTGACCATATTTTGTTCTTCCCAAATATAAATTTTCTGACCGCCGTTTCCTTGCGCAGCTTTTCCGTTATAACGTGTACCATTTGCATCCAGATATTTGAGCCACCATAAATAGCCATAATTTACGCCCTGAATCACTGTTTGTTTGGTAAGCGATTCTTTAATCCAGTCTTTTGAAATTACCTGTTTTCCATTCCAAAGACCCTGATTTAGATAAAGTAAACCCAGTTTTCCCATATCTCTCGGACTTAAATAAAGCTGACAGAAAGTTTCTGCACTGGAAGTATCGGGTTTAAAATTCCAAACAAAATTTTTAATTCCGATATCTTTAAAAAGAGTTTGTTTTGCAAATTCTGGCAAAGGCATTTTTGTTGCTTTTTCAATGATTCGGCCTAGTATTATCGGATTTCCAGAACAATACATTCCTTTTCCTCCGGGTACATCAACCATAGGCAAATCTAGCGTATATTGAACCCAATCTGGAGAATTGCTCATCTCGGTTTCGTTTCCTTCAGATTTTAGGTTGCTTACATCACAATCAAGACCACTTTGATTGGTTAGAAGATTTTTTATAGAAATTACCCTTTTATCTTCATTAAGATTTTTAAAAGTATATTCAGGAAAATAAGACAGAACAGTTTCATCTTTGCTTTTAATAAAACCTTTATCTAGGGCAATTCCCGTAAGGGCCGAGACAAAACTTTTGGTTGCAGATCGCAATTCATGCAATTTAGTTTTGTTGTATTCATAAAAGTACTCTTCAAATACCAATTTACCGTCTTTTATAATCAAAACACTATGAACGTTGGGAAATGTTCCGTCGACAATCTTAGACATCATTTCATTCAATAATGTTTTGTCTACACCCGATTTATCAAGATTTGCTGTCTGTATGCCATCAAGTTCCTGTTTTGGCTGTACATATACATATTTGTAGTCTTTTGGAGCATTTACCCTCGCGTACCACATTTCCTTCGGGAAAACTACTTTTTTATTAATGAGATTATAAATATTTTCTTCAGAAGTATAGCTGCTTACAACACCTGCTTTTCTGTTAAAAGTGACTTTTTCGTTCGACATATTTTCAAAAATGTCCTTATCAACCGCTCTTAATTTGTATTTACTTTCATTTATAATAGCATAAAGGGTAGTATCTTTTGGAGAAGCTGCTATCTTGAGAGTAGTTTTATTTACATATTCATATATACCCTCATATTCTTTTAGTTGTTCATAAGTCGCCTTAAATTGCTGCGAATAACCGGTAAAAATTGTCAATAAAAATAAGAGCAGTATATGGTTTTTTTTCATCTTTTGGTTTTAAAAGGTTGTTAGCTAGTTAATTGATGAAAGTTATAAAAAAAAGAGACACTTAATTAAAAAATTTAGTGTCTCCCTTTTTATGTAAAATTTAATTAGCTTATTTGATCGTAATCGGAACTTCAACCATTGTTTTATCCCAGCCAATAACCAGATTAGTTACTGTACCCTGAGTAGTAAAGGCAATAGATAAAGATTCAACAGGAGTAGAAATCGGTTTAACCGGAACTGTAATTTTTACTAAATCTTTACTTTCATCATAAGCATATCCGCCCCATAAATCAAGTTCCTTGTTTATGATTATCGTCCATTTATCTTTTTCAGGAATTGCAAAAAGGCTATAAGTTCCTGCAGGAACGGCAACACCATTTATAGTAACAGGTTTGTAGAATTTGATTTCTGTACTTTCGTTTGCACCAACGCGCCATACTTCACCAAATTTAATCAAATCACCAAAAATAACTCTTCCTTTTGCAGAAGGTCTTGAATAGGTAACTTTAATTATAGCAGAAGGAGAATCGGTTTTTTTGAATTTTACCGCTTTGTTCGGGAAATAAGCAATATCAGCCGGGCTTGCATCCAGAGGAGGGAATTTTACCTCTTGGGCATTCACAGAAAAAACAAATAATAAAAGAATTGTCAATAGACTAAAATTTTTCATAATGTAGTATTTTTAATAGGATTCATACAAAAATAGAGATTTAAAGGATTCAAAAACTTATTCCTTTTTCTTTTTTTCGTACCAATCGTGCATAATGTAAAAAGCTTTCTTTTTCTGACCATCATTAGAAATAAGCCCTTTTCTGTTGTATTCATCCTGAATTCCCGGAAGCAATCTTCTTGGTGATCTGAAATCTACCAGAATCCACGGACTTAAACCGCTCAAATGAGGAATTTTCTCAATCATTTTTAAGTTTTGAATATAAAGATATTCCTGATATTCTTCTGTCCAGCGTTCGTTTTTCTCTCCATGCAATCCGGCTTTTGCATCACCGCCAAATTCAGAAACGATTACAGGCTTATTGTATTTTGTTTTCCATAAAATCTTCTCGGCATCTTCCAGGTTACCTCCGTACCAGCCCAAATATTGGTTGAATGCGATGATATCCAGATATTCACCAATAGGATCGTTTATGGTTCCAAAACCATCGGCACCGCTTTGTGTCAATAATGCAGCACTAATTAATCTTGTATTATCTAATGACTTGGTATGGTCTGCCAGATTTTTTATAAATTCAGTTCTGGCATCAGAAATTGGAGTTTCGTTGGCCATTGACCAAATAATAATACAAGCTCTGTTTTTATCTCTGGTTATGGCAGATGTCAGTTGGTTTTCGGCATTTTGATAGGTTTCTTTTCGCGTAAACTCAACAGTCCAGTAAACGGGAATTTCTTCCCAGACCATTAAACCTAATTTGTCGGCCATTCTAATGATGTTTTCGTTATGCGGATAATGTGCCAGACGTACATAATTGCAGCCCAGTTCCTGCGCCCAGTTTAATAAACGCAAAGCATCTTCCTCAGAGTTTGCGCGACCGCCTTTTGCATTTTCTTCATGAATCGAAATTCCGCGCAAAAAGATTTGTTTTCCGTTTAATAAAATTTTGTCTCCCTGCGTTTCAATTGTTCTGAAACCAATATTATCTTTTAATTTTTCTCCGTTAAAATCAATCGTTACATCATATAATTTTGGATTTTCGGGAGACCAGTAAGAAACTTTTTTCACCGGAATTTCAAATTTCAAAATACCATCAGCCGGCACTTTTCCTTTATAATTAATTTTTAATTCGGGAATTGAAACAGAAGCCTGATTTTGAGCCTGATTTAAATTATTGATTTTAATAAAACCTGAAATTTTGTTTTTATCATTTTTGTTTAACTGAATGGTGTAGTCTTCTATAAAAGATTCTGATTCTTCAACCAGCGTAACATCACGAGTAATTCCGCCATAATTCCACCAATCCGTATTTAGCGTTGGCACATCTTCTTTATGGCGTGTGTTATCTACTTTTATAACCAGATAATTGTCTTTTGGTTTTACAATAGCGGTAACTTCATAATTAAATGGTGTAAAACCTCCTTCATGTGTTCCCAGTTTTTTCCCGTTCAAATAAACATCTGCTTTGTAATTGATGGCTCCGAGATAAACAAAAAGACGTTTTTTTGCTTTCAAATCATAATCAAAAGATTTCTTGAACCAAACTGTTCCCTCATAATATTTAAGTTCCGGAACCTGAGATGTCCAATCGCCCGGAATATTTATTTTTGGAGACTTATCAAAATCATATTCAACAAGTTCCTGTTTGTTTACAGCGTGGTAATTATTAAAATAAGCAGCATTACTTGGTTTTTTCTGCTGATCATAAACATCATGGTGAAAACTGTAATAACCCGTTTCATAAGGGTCTACGATGTAATTCCAAACGCCGTTCAATGAAGTTGTATTTCTGTTCGGAACGTTTGAGATTAGACTTTGATTTTGTGCCTGCCCTAAAAGGGAAAGAGTTAGGAGTAATGTAGTTAGTAGTTTTTTCATTGATATATTTTTTTTGTTTTTTTTGCCACAGATTAAAAGAATTAAAAGGATTTTTTCTCCGATAGAAATCGTTCCTTCAGAACTTTCGTAAAAAGCCTCTGGCTCGATTATATTGTAGGGATGGATTTTAATCCGTCCATCGCAATAAATATTTTTGTTATTTTTTCACGCAGATTTTAAAATGATTTAACAGATTTGGCAAATTATTTTCCATATTAAATCTTTAAAATGCGTGTGAACAAAATCATTTTAATTCTTTTAATCTGTGGCAAAAAAACCTTGTGTATTAATTTTTCGGGATTATTTTTAAATATTCCCCTTTAAAGCTCTGATTCAAAGCTGTCATTTCAATTGGTAAGCCAAAACCATCCGGAATAACTTCAATAGAAGCCTTTCCATTTGCCATTTTTATAGATTCACTTCCTGTTGGCGTTCCTTGATTTTTCATGGTTTTCCCACCTTTAAGGCATTGAAAATAAACACTTTCTTCATAATCCAGGCAACGCAAATTGTTATTGTCAATTGCAATTGCTGTTACCAGATAATTGCCATTTTTTAATTTTTCTGAAGATAATTTTAAAGAAGTTGCTGTGTCATTTTTGTTAAAACGGTAGTTTACCTTTAAAGTATCTGAAACCGTTTTGCCCTCTTTTGTCGTTCCGGTTGCCACCAGAATATTTTCTCCTTTTTTAAAATTAACATCCCAAGTTAAGCCATTTGCAGGATATAGCGAAAGATTTCTTTGTTTTTCTCCCAGGGATTTTCCTTCATGATAAAGTGTAACTCGCTCACAGTTACTGAAAACGCTTAGCGTTCTGGGTGTATTTTCAGGCCCTTGGCGTTCTGTCCACGTATGTGATTCGATATAGGTGAATGGTTCGCTGCTCCAGTAACTTTTAAAAACATAATAAGCATCTTTCGGAATTCCGTTTCTATCCACCAATCCTTTTTGGTTCATGTACGGAATATCATCTTCGGGACGCAATGGCGTTGCAAAATCCTTAAATGCCCACTGAATATTACCCACAAACGTTGGATCATTCTCGGATATATGCAAGTGCCAGTCGAATAAATCGACAATATAATTTTCGCTCCAGTCACCAATTTGTGCCACATTTGCAACTTTTGTCTGTACAATTGCTTCTTCCCAGCCTTCGGCCTTAATAACACCTTCGCCCGTTATTGGATTTTCGCTGTGACGCCCGACATGACTATCGCCGCCATATTCTGCATGAATAAAATGTTTGTATTCTTTCTTGTAAACATCTATCGCTTTCTGATAACTCTTATAACTTCCTGAATACCAGCCAGACCAGATAGAAGGGGAGAAGACGTCTACAATATGTGAGCCCTCATAATATTTTCTGATTGCTGTTTTTCTGCCCGGATCTAATTGGTGTGCCATATCATTGAGTTCCGTTAAGAAAGCATTTGTCTTTTCTGTATTATCTCCGTCGGGAAAATCAGGAAGCCAATTCATTTCATTTCCTAAAGACCAAATAATAATACTTGGATGATTATAATTTTGACTGATAATTTCTGCCAGCATATTTTTGGTATTGGTTTTCCAAAGTTCGTCTCCAATTCCGCCACGGCACCATGGCAATTCATCCCAAACCAAAAGGCCAAGTTCATCACAGGCTTTATAGACTTCAGGATCTTGAGGATAATGGGCCAGACGAACAAAATTGGCTCCCATCTTTTTTATCGATTCCATATCGGCACGATGCTGGGCATTGCTCATCGCAGCGCCAACTCCGGCTTGTTCTTCATGTCGGTGTGTACCACGAATCAAAAGCCTTTTTCCGTTAAGGTAAAAAGGGCCATGATCTCTAAACTCAAACCATCTGAAACCTACTTTATTATTAATACTGTCCTGAACCTGATTTTTTTCTGATAAAATGGCGGTTACTGTATATAAATTAGGATTTTCGGTGTCCCACAATTCCGGATTTTTAATGTTTTCGAAATTTAGACTGGATTTTTTATCCGTAACCAAAACGGTTTTACTTGCTACTTTTTTTCCTTTCGGATTTTTGAGCACTACGGTTAATGAAAGTTCTTTAGAATTATCAGGATTTACAGTTGATGCAATAACATGTAACGAAGCTTTTTTTGCCGATACTTCGGGGGTTGTAATTTTCAGGTTGTCAATGTAATTTTTGTATTTGGACAGAAACCAGACATCACGCGTAATTCCTCCATAGATAAAAAAATCACTTTTTTGTGACGGAATTATTTCAATATCATAACTATTGTCAACACGAACAAAAATATCATTGTTTCCAGGTTTGATGTAATTGGTAACATCAATCGTAAAGCCAATATAACCACCGATATGACCACCGGCCTCTCTACCGTTTACATATACTTTGGTGGTCACATTAGATCCTTCAAAATATAAAAAATAACGCTGGTTCTTATCAATTTGAGAAATGTTTATTTTTTTCTGATACCAGCTTGCATCACGTCTGTAACCGGGATTTAGGTCGGTAGCATCTTCGCTGTTCCAGCTGTGTGGTAAATTTATATTGCTCCAGCCGGCTGCTTTCTGAGCGTCGTTTAGATTTGGTGTATTATTTTCTAAATAAAGCCAGCTGTCATTGATATTAGTTTTTGTTTGCATTATAGTTTTTGTCTGGGCAAAAACACTGCCCAGACAAAACTGAAAAACAAAAACTAACGCAAAAAAAGACTTATAGTGGTAAGGTTGTTTTCTCATATGTTATAAGTCTTTTTTTCGTAGTAATGCTTCCAGAAAATAATAATCTGCATATACTATAGGTTCATCGATTTCATCATGTTTTGGCCAGTTACCCGTACTATGATCAAGAATAAAAGGCGCATTGATTTCTTTGTTTAAAATATATTTATCCGAATGTAAAGTCTTCATTATTTTATCCGCGAAAGCGAGAAAACTTTCATTTTTGGTATAACCGTAAAGTTCATATAACGCAGACGCCATAATAGTTGCGGCAGATACGTCGCGTGCTGAGTTTGGAATTGCAGGATCTTTAAAATCCCAATACGGAATTCCGTCTTCCGGCAGGTTTTGATGTGTCATAAAAAACTTTGCAGTTGCTTCTGCCTGATCTATATATGCCTTATCTTTTGTATATCGGTAAGACATCGTAAATCCGTAAACCGCCCAGGCCTGACCGCGTGCCCAAACAGAATCATCATTATAACCCTGCAAAGTTGTTTTCTTTCTGACAGCTCCTGTATTTGGATCATAATCGATAACGTGATAACAGCTGTTGTCTTTTCTAAACTGATTTTTGAGCGTGGTATTGGCATGTTTTACGGCAATATCATGGTATTTTTTGTTGCCTGATAATTTAGATGCTTCAAAGAGTAATTCAAGATTCATCATATTATCAATGATCACCGGATAATCCCAGATTTCTTTGTTGAAGTCCCAGGAACGAATAGCACCCACTTTATCGTTAAAGCGCGTACATAAAGTCTCGGCACCTTTGATAATTGTTTTCTCGTAATCGCTGTTTTTTTCGACTTTTAAGCCTTCGCCAAAAGCGCAAAAAACTTTGAAGCCAACATCATGCGAACCTCTGTTTACACTTTCTTTTTTACTAAAAGGAGTCCACTTTTCGGCCTGTTTTTTATAATCAGGATTACCTGTTAATCGGTACAATTGCCATAAGTTTCCGGCAAAAAAACCACTTGTCCAATCTCGCGAAGGTACTTTCTTTATGAGATTGGATTTTATGGTCATGCTGCGTGGCATTGACAGAGAATCTACAGGATATTCTATCATCATTTTATATCGGTTTTCCAGAAGATGTTCAGCGCTTGCCGAAGTTTTTATCTGAGAATTAATTCCGGATTTGCACGCTGTTGTCAGCAGTGCAAACCCTAGAATTAAAGAAAAGTAACTAACTTTATTCATGTTTATGTGCTGTTTTTAGTTTTGTCATCCTGACGAAGGAAGGATCACACTTGAGAATCGACAAAGATTGGCGATTTTGCATGCGGAGTTCCTCGTGTGATCCTTCCTTCGTCAGGATGACAACATTATTTTTTAATAACCATGGTTATTAGGAGCCAGATTAGGATTTATTGCCAACTCGGTTCCCGGTAAAGGCCATAAATAATCTTTTGCCGGATCAAAATTAGCATGTGGTTCTAAACCATTTGGGCCAAATACTTCAGGACCATTCTGAAGCCTTTTGATGTCATACCATCTGATATATTCAAACGCCAGTTCTAATCTTCTTTCGTCAATAACCATTTTTCTAAAATCGGCCTGAGATAAACCAGGTGTTACATTTGCAGGAAAAGAAACTTGCTTGCCCGCTTTATTTCTGGCTCTTGCACGCACTCTGTTTACATATCCATCGGCTTCTGCAGTTCCAGGTGTGATTTCGTTTAAGGCTTCTGCAGCAGTCAGTAATACCTCGGCATAGCGCATTGTGATATAGTTGTGCTGAGAAGTTCTTCCGTTGGCACCAGCTTTTCCGGGAAAACGATAATATTTGGCAATATGCGGACGTGGTGCTTTTTCGTTATCACTTGACGGATAAATTTGTAATGAACCACCCGGACCGGTTTTTTTTCTGATGATAGTGTCAAAACTTACTGCTCTTCTGTAATCTCTCTGATCCCAGGTGTTAAAAACTTTCAGAGATGGTACCGCTACAGAAAATCCCTGACCGTAGCTGTAGCTGTCGTCTTTTAGTGAACCTGTAAAAAATGCTGTATAATCCTGACCGTAATTACCTGATGTTAAGTTATTAAAATCAATTGTAAACAAAGGCTCTTTTAATGATGCGGCTTTTGTAGCATTAAATAAATCCTGAAAATCTGCATCTAATCCTAAGCCAAATTTTGCCTCATTTGTAATTACATATTTGGCCTCATCATATGCTTTTTGATAATTATGAAGCGTTAAATAAACAGAAGCCAGATATCCTGCTGCAGTACCTTTGCCGGGAACTGCTTTTACTTTTGGTTTGTCATCAAGCCATTGTTTGGCAAATTCCAAATCGGCAATGATTTTTGGATAAACATCTTCTGCTTTGGTTCTTTTTAAAGAGTTTACCTGAGAAACATCATTTACAACAAAATCAATGTACGGAATATCCCCAAAAAGACGTACCAGATGGTAATACGTAAATGCTCTCGCAAAATAAGCCTGAGCCACAATGGCGTTTACTTTTGCAGGATCTCCTGGCGTTTTTTTAGCACCTTCAATTGCCTGATTTGCTGCTGTAATGATAACATAAGACTGAGGCCAGAAGTTTGCTACAAGTGCATTGGTGTCGTTCATTTTCATATCGTTTACATCAATACGCGCTGCCTGAGTTGTTCTGTCGCCAATATCGGCCATGTCATCTCTAAGCATTAAGGCTATCGTAAATTCGCGTCCCCAATAATTATTGTGTGCAATATTGGCAAAACTTCCGTTTACAGCTGCCTGCAAATCGTCTGTATTGTTAAAAAAGTTTTCTGGACGAATAACTCCTACCGGATGTTCTTCCAGATCAGAACAGCTAAAGAAAGCGAGTGTCCCGAAGAAAAGAAAAGCTATATATTTTTTCATGATATTTTTTATTAGACTAAAATTTTACATTAAATCCTGCTGTAAACGTTTTTACGTTTGGATAACCTCCATAATCCAATCCCAAATTGGTATTACTTCTTGAGTTGGTATCATTTAAGTAATTGGTTTCAGGATCTGAACCCGGATAATCTGTAATCGTCCAAAGGTTTTGTGCACTGATGTAAAAACGAACTTTGGTTAATCCTATTTTCGAAACAATTCTCTCGCTTAAGCTATATCCCAAAGAGATATTTTTTAAACGGATATAACTTGCATCGTAAACAAATCTTGATGTAATTCTTTTTGTTCTCGCGGCATTTGCAGGAACATTTGTATCGGTATTGGTCGGAGTCCATGCATCCAGTACTTCTGTTGTAGCATTGTTGTTTCCGGAAGCCAGTTCCATCAAAGTATAGTTTAAGATCTGATTGCCTTGTGAACCCTGAAAAAAGATATTTAAATCAAGATTTTTATAAGTGAAATCATTATTTAAACCGAAAATAAAATCAGGATTTGGATTCCCGATAATGGTTTTATCCTGTGAATCTAATTTTCCGTCACCGTTTACATCTCTGAATTTTTCTCCACCAGGAGCAGTTTCAAAGTTGCCTGGTAAAACAGTTTCTCCCTGCTGAATCACACCATCATAAACAAACCCAAAAAAAGAACCCACAGGTTGTCCCACTCTTAAGATTTGAGATTCAGTAGCCAGAAAGTGACCAGGGGCAGAGTTAATCAAAAGATCTTTATTATCGGCTAATTTTAAGACTTTGTTTTTGTTTGAAGAAATATTAAAGCTTGTCGACCATGTAAAATCTGCACCAATAAAGTTTTTGGTATTGATACCTAATTCCCATCCTTTATTTTCTAATTCACCCACATTTTGAAGCTGTGAAGCAATTCCTGAAACTCCGGGAAGCGGTCTGTTGAATAATAAATCTTTGGTAATCGTTTTATAATAATCGGCTGTAAGGCTGATTCTGTTATCAAATAAACCCAAATCGATTCCGTAATCCTGCTGGTATGAAGTTTCCCATTTTAAGTTTGGATTATCCAATGAAGTTAACTGAACAGCATTTACAATCACGTCACCGCTCACATCATAAATCTCAGAGAATCGTGAAAGTGTAGAGTAAGCACCAATTGACGGGTTACCAGTTGCTCCGTAACTAGCTCTCAATTTAAGATTTGAAACTGTTTTGTTGTCTTTTAAGAAATTTTCCTTACTAATATTCCATCCAATTGCTCCAGAAGGAAAAGTTCCGTATTTGTAGTTTTTACTAAAGCTTGAAGAGCCATCTCGTCTGGCAGTAAAAGTTAGTAAGTATTTATCATCGTAATCAAAATTCAGCCTTCCGAAAGCAGAAATTAATTCGGTTTCAGACAAATTAGAATCCGGTTTTAAGAATACAGTTCCGGCTCCCAAATTGTGGTAAGAGTTTGTATTGGTCAAAAATCCTCTCGAAGCAGCATACGAACTTTCGTTTTTGTTTTTTTGATACGAATAACCTCCCAATACAGTCAGAACTCCTTTGTTGATAATTTCACGTTTAAAAGTCAGATAATTTTCTGTCAGGAAAGAAGAAAATCGTGTATTGTTTACAGATGCTTCTCCTTTGATGTTTCTTCCGGCAATTAAAGTTGAAGGAGTAAATCTTCCGGTTTGCGAATTATTATCTGTTAAACCTAAAGTAGTTTTAAAGTTAAGGTCTTTTGTGATTTGATAAGAAGCAAAGAAATTATTTCTGTTTACGATAGAAACCGTCTCCAGAATATTTTCCATAGCCGTTGCATACGGATTGTCGATATCATCCCCGATTGGCGCTGTAGAAGTAAAAGTGCCATCTGCATTATAAATTCCTTTGTCCGGCATAAATCGGTATGCAGAAGCAATTACACCCGCTGCACCTGTACCACCGGCACCTGTCTGGCTAATAATTCCTTCTTTGTTTTGTTTGCTTTGAAAAGTATTCAAACCCACTTTAAATTTATCGGTCAAATCAGCTTCAAGATTACTCACAATCGTGTATTTATCAATGCCTGAATTGATTACAACTCCGTCCTGGTTAAAATAAGTTCCAGACACATAATATCTTATTTTATCAGAACCACCCGAGAAAGATAATTGTGTATTCGAAACCATTCCGTCACGATAAATAACATCCTGCCAGTCTGTGTTTTCGCCGGCTGCAGTATGTGTAGTAAAACTTTTTCTGTAGGCTACAAACTGATCTGCGTTTAATAAATGCAGTTTGTTATTAACCGTCTGAATAGAAGTCGAATTACTGAATTCGATTACCGGTTTTCCTGGTTTTCCTTTTTTGGTTGTCACCATAATAACCCCGTTTGATCCTCTTGATCCGTATATTGCAGTTGCAGAAGCATCTTTGAGAACCTCAATAGAAGCAATATCCTGAGGCGCGGGCATAGAAACACCTGCAAAACCATCTACAACAATAAGAGCGTCTCCACTTGCATTGATAGACGTTCCCCCACGAACCCTGATTTTTACCGGAGCACCCGGCTCACCACCATTATTAGACTGTACAGCAACACCCGCAGCACGTCCCTGCAAAGCCTGTTCTGCATTTAGCAAAGGATAAGCCGTAAGTTCTTTTGCCGTTACCGAAGAAACTGAACCTGTAATGTCGCTCTTTTTACGTGTACCGTAACCCACAACAATTACTTCTTCAAGGTTTTTGGTGTCTGGTTTTAAACTGACATTTACAACACTTTTGTTGCCTATCGGAACTTCAACTGACTGATATCCGACAAAATTGAAAACCAGAACGGCGTTTTTTTCTGAAACAAAAACAGAATAATTTCCGTCCATATCTGCAGATCCTCCCACAGAAGAACCTTTGACATATACATTGGCACCAGGAAGCCCCAGTAAGTCTTCGCTGGAAGTAACTTTTCCGGTGACTTTTCTGTCCTGTGCATTCATAACGATGTTTCCAAGTAATAAGACTACCAGGAAGCACCATTTAAGCGACTTAATTTTTTGGTTTGTAAACATTCATTTTTGGTTTAAGGTTAATGTTAGATAAAATAAAAAAGCAATAAACTAATTCCTATTATTAACATCATGAATAGAATTTGTAGTAATATGAATTTTGTTTTTTTGAATTTCATATGACAAATGTATAAGCCGCAAAGGATATAGAAATACAAAAAAGGGTATCTAAAAATACAGATACCCTTTTTTAAAGCTTGAAAACACTGGATTTTTTAAAATACAGATAATGGTTTTGAAAATTTGTCAGCAAATTGTGACGGAGTTTCACCATATCTTTTCTGGAAGCATTTACTGAAGTATTTCGGATTGTTGAAACCGACTTTATAACTGACTTCAGAAACGTTTAATTTGTTTAATTCTAACAATTGGGCAGCACGTTTTAATCGTACTTCATGAATAAATTCGTTTGGCGTAAAATTTGTCCATGCTTTTATTTTCAAAAATAACATCGTACGGCTTACCCCTAATTCTGAACAGAAAAACGGAATATCAAACTGCTCATTCGAAATATTATCTTCAACAATTTTAAAGGCCTTTTTTAATAATTCCTCGTCAAGCGAAGAAACCGTTATTTCTGATGGGACAAAATTGTCTTCACTGGAAAACTTCGCTTTTAGTCTTTCTGTTGAATTCAGCAGGTTTTTTACCCTTAGTTTAAATTCAATTAAATTAAAAGGTTTACTGATATAATCATCAGCACCGCTTTCGAGCCCTTCAAATTTATAGACCAAAGAAGATCTGGAAGTCAGTAATATTACGGGAATATGGCTGGTTTTTAGGTTTTGTTTTATTTGGGAACAAAGCTCTGTACCTACCATTTCGGGCATAATTACGTCGCTGATAATTAAATTTGGAACATATTGCATCGCTTTCTCCAAAGCCGTTTTTCCGTTGTCTGCTACAATTATATTGTACTCTTTTTTGAGCAGGTTTTTCATGAAGTTTCGCAGTACCTTGTGGTCTTCAACAATCAGGATAGTTTGTTTTTCTGCATTTACAATAAAATCTTCAATATCCTCATGTTCTGCTATTTCTCCAGTTTCAAGCTGTGCCGTATATTGTTCGATATCATCACTTATTTTAAAATCTTTGATGATTTCACTTTCCTGAAGATGTTCGCTGCCAAGCGGTAGCGTAACCGTAAAAATTACCCCTTCGGATGGTTTTTTATTAACAACTTCAATATTTCCTTTATGAAGTTTTACAATGTTTTTTACAATTGACAAACCAATTCCTGTCCCTTTATTGTAATTTTTCTGAACATTGTTGTGCATCGGAATTTCAAAAAACAAATCAAAAATTTTATCAATATGCTCTTCTGCAATTCCAACGCCGGAATCTTCTACGTTAATGAATAAGTTTGCATCATCACGACTAATTTTGATATGGATATTTCCGCCTTTTGGAGTGTATCTAAAAGCGTTTGAAATCAAATTATAAAAAACGCGCTCTAGTTTATAACGGTCAAAATATACCAGAATTTCCTCTTCTTCGGCCTCAAAAGTATAGTTGTAGCCGCCATCTTTGGCATATTCAATAAAAGAAAGAAAAATTTCACGGGTAAATTTTACGATATTTCCGTTGGCAGATTCCAGTTTGACCTGATGATTTTCAAGTTTTCTGAAATCCATCAGCCTATTAATCAGATTTAGAAGATGATTGGCACTTCCTTCTATGACCAACAGTTTTTTGTACATTTCATTAGTACCATTATAATCGGCTAATATTTGCTGCAATGGCCCCAGTATCAAGGTTAAAGGCGTTCTGAACTCGTGTGAAATATTGGTAAAGAAATCCAGTTTTGCCCGATTGTTTTCTTCTATGCGTTTGGTTTCCAAGTACTCCAGTTCTAATTTTTGTTTTAATATGGCTTTAGATTTAATAATCCACATTAAGCCATATAAAGCAAGACCGATTAAAATGCCGTACAATAAAAACGCCCATACGCTTCGCCACGGCGCAGGATTTACAGTCACAGTGAGTGTAGTAGGAGCGCTGTTCCAGACACCGTCATTGTTGGCGCCTTTTACTTCAAAAACATAAGTTCCGGGATTCTGAATAGCAAAAATTGCTTCACTGTTTTTGGTTGTGGTCCAGTTATTCTCCAGACCAATTAAGCGATAACTGTATTGATTATTTTTGGATCGTATGTAATTTGGAATTGCAAAACTTATCGAGAAATTGGCCTTGTCATAATCGAGCGTTATATTTTGCGTATAACCAATACTTTTCTCTAAAATTTCGGCAGTATCATTTGGATTAATAGTCTGATTTTTAATTTTCAGGTTTGTAATCAATACCTGCGGGGCATAGGTGTTAATCGAGATTTTTTTGGCGTCAAAATATGTAGCACCCGAAGGGCTTCCGAAATAAAATTTATTCGAATCCAGTTTTAATGCAGCATTATCGTTGAATTCATTGCTTGCCAAACCGTCTTTCTGATCGTACAGAACAACCGTTTTATTTGTTGTACTATATTTTATAATTCCCTGATTACTGCTGATCCAAAGGTTTTTATCGTCATCTTCTAAAATCGAATGTATCGAAGTTATGATCGTGTTGCCGATTCTTAAATTAATTTTTTTGAATTTTTTTCCATCAAAATAATGCAGTCCTTTTGCTTTTGTACCTACCCAGATTTTATTCTGACTGTCCTGAAACAAAGTCAGGATATCATCTCCTGATAAGGATGCACTGTCGTAAAAGTAATGTTGAATCGAATAATGATTTGGATTAAAATTATTTAGTGAAATGTAATTAAGCCCGTTTTGACTGCCAACCCAAAGGTTATTTTTTTTATCAACCAAAATAGTTCTGATGATATTATTGGTCAGGTAATTGGGTTTTGTATTATCGTTTGTAATTATTTCAAAAGTCTTATTAACAGAATTATAGTGAATCAGACCTTTACCAAAGGTTCCAATCCAGACAATCCCGTTAGTGTCTGTTTTAATGGAATAAACACCGGTTTCTTTTAAAAATTCACTTAGTTCAGGGGAAATCCGGTTGCTGTCAATTCTTTTTGAAATGGTATTATAAACCGAAATTCCTTTTGAGAAAGTACCAATCCATAACATATTATCCTGAGAAAGGCACATTGATTTGATATCGTTTTTATTCGTTTGTCCGGTTTTACTGTTGATATAACTCGTAACAGAAGTATTTGGATTATAAACAGTTATTCCGCCTCCTTCGGTTCCAAAATAGATATTTTTGTTTTTGTCTGCGATGATGGAACTCACCACATCAAAACTCATCGGAATTTTTTTTGAGTTCTGATTGTAATTCGAGAAGTTGACATTAGAAGCATCCCAGATATTTACGCCTTTGTAATAACAGCCAATCCATACAGAACCTTTTTTGTCAACAAACACAGATTTTACCTTATCAATTCCATTATTGTTATTGCTGTTATTGATTTTTTCCAGACTCTTGTCTTTACCGTAAATGTAAATTCCGTCGTAAGCCCCAATCCACAAAGAACCTTCTTTGTCAAAAACTAAAGACCGGATATCAGGATTTATTTCCATGTATTTTTCGGTCGTTAAAAACGAGACAAATTTGTTTGCAGATGCGTCAAATTTTAAAAGACCTTTGTTTTTTGTTCCAATCCATAAATAACCTTGTGCATCTTCTGCAATCGCCTGCACATTAAGAAGATCGGTAGTATTTAAAGGATAATTTCTAAAAGTCAGTCTACCATTTTTTCGGTTTACAAGCTTACATAAACCTTTTGTTGTACCAATCCATATTTCTCCTTTTTTAGTTTTTGTAATGCTTAGAATATTGTTGCTAGGCAAAGTAAAAACATCTGTATCTGAATGAAAAACAGATGTAAAAAGATTGGTTTTTTTGTTCAGGATACTTAATCCTTTCGAAGTTCCAAACCAGAGTTCATTACCAATTTCCTTAATGCACCAAACAGCATTACTGCTTATGGTATGATTGGTATTATTGTGTAAATATCTTTTAAAAGTATTCGATACAGGATTATAGCAATTAAGACCATTATATGTTCCGACCCATAATTTTCCCGAATTGTCTTCTTCAATAGCCAGAATGTCGTTATTGCTGATCGTGGTTTTGTCAAAAGCATCGTTTCTGAAAATAGTAAATTTGCTCCCGTTATATTTATTGAGCCCGTCGCGGGTTCCAAACCACATTTGTCCAAATTTATCCTGATGTATGGCAATAACAGAACTCTGCGAAAGTCCTTCGGTTGTTGAAATATTTTTGAGACGGTATTTATTTTGGGAAAATGCACTTCCGAAAATAAACAATAATACGAAAAAAGCTATTTTGTATTTCATGGCATTGATGTTTGGCCACAAAGTCACAAAGTCACAAAGAATTTTATACTAAACTTTGCGACCCTGTGACTTTGCGCGATTAAATCTAATCTTGAAAAAAACTTTGCGCCTTTGTGCCTTTGTGGCATAAATTATTTTAAACGTCTTTGTAATTGATACTCATACAAAGAAGGAATTTTTTCCATTGATGTATTTACAAACTCGATATAAGGCTCAGGTTCATATTTTACTTCGAATTTGGTATTGCCGTTCACCCCAATAATTCTTGCAAACGGGCCGTCTTTCATGCCGTACAATACTACAGGTTTTGTTATTTCTTCAGGATTAGAAACCTGAACATTTAAATTCCAGAAAGTACTGTAAGGCCCGTGCGAAGGTTTCCAATAATCAGCACCGCCACCGCCAAATAAGGCATAACTATTTTTTTGGTCTGCAGAAAAGTGTACCGTAATATGATCAAACAAATTTTGATGATTGGCACCCGAATGCTGATCTAGAATAGGATCAGCAAAAACTTCACAATCCTTATACACATTTTTGGTAGCAAACGTATTAAAACTCAACGGATGAACCGCTTTGTTGTACACTTTAAGATTTTTAACCAAAATATTATGCACTCCGCCCAGAGTAACTGTATAATGAGCCATATGGTTTCCGTCGGTTACAATATCCTGAATGGTGACATTGGCAATTTCTTCAGCCAAAATTCCGCTGTCAGCATTGGTTATTACGACATCTTTTACCCAGCTGTTAAAAACACGCGTTAAAAAAATGCCATTATTTCCCGGCTCAACATGATGGGCCACTCTTGGAATATCAGGAAAAGTGAAGCGAAGATTTTCAATTCCGACTTCATTTAAATGTTTCCATTCTGTTAATTGTGCCTGATAACCTGGTTTTATCGAAATGGTCAGTGGTGTTTTTAATGTTATTTTAGAACCAGCTATTTTCGTGATTTCAACCTGTTGTCTTACGATTGGCAATTTAGGAAATTGCCAGTGATGTGATCCCGGTTTGACATTGGCACCTTTGTATAAATCTTTAATGATTTCGCCATTTTCGCCATCTTTGTTAAACAATTGCAGTTCTGCAACATCACCAACTTTTAATCTGTTTACATCAGAAACGGTTATTATATGTTCGCCCATAGTTCCATTGCTGACTTTTGTCAGTACAACTGGGGTTGGTTCGTATTTATCCAGATATGATTTTACACGCTCATTTGGAACTTGCGTCCAGATAACTCCGCCCGACCATGCATATTGCGAAAATGGTAAATCGATATTATTTTCTTTCTCTCGTTGTCTTTTGTCAAAAGTGGTAAGATATTCTCTTAGCTCAGCCAGAGCTTCAGGATCTTTAAGATACATCATTGGTCTCGGGCAGTAGATTTCTGTTCCTTTTTCTCCGGAACCTGCGCCGCGAAACACAAAATTGCTTCTTTCGATATACAATATATCACTAAGTATGATTCTTCCGGCGGGTAATTGCAGTATAACATTTCCTTCTACGGCATTTGCCGCTTTTATGGCTTTTAAAAGCGCTTTGGAGTCGTCTAAATCGTCATTTGCCTTTACGCCATAATCTGCTGCATTTACAATTGTACCCTGAAAATCAGGAATATTTTTTTCACCAAAATGATATCCGGCATAACTAAAATCAGGTAAATAATTCGTTTTTGTATCAGTAAGTATTTTTGGCACTTGTTGACTAAATACAATACTATTGATGAAAAGACAGCAGCAAATAACAATGGTTTGACGATTCATGGTTTTGTGGTTTTTGGTGGTAGTTAGTTTAGTTTGCCACGAAGGCACGAAGGCATTAAGTTTTTATCATAATCTTGTCATTTCGACGGAGGAGAAATCACACTAGAATATCCGCAATCAAAATCGCCAATCTTTGTAGCGTCCCGTGTGTGATTTCTCCTCCGTCGAAATGACAAAAAAGAGAGCAAATCTGCGTGAAACAAAAAACTTTGCGTCTTAGCGCCTTCGTGGCAAAAATGCTTATAAAGATCGTTTAATCCCCATTTCAAGACCTCTTAATTCGGCTAAACCTCTTAATCGGCCAATTCCGGAATAGCCCGGATTTGTCTTTTTCTTTAAATCATCCAGCATCTGATGTCCATGATCGGGACGCATAGGCAAATTACTTCCGTTTCTTTTTTCAACTTCAATAATCGCTTTTACAACTTCGTACATATCAACATCACCTTCTAAATGGTTGGCTTCATAAAAACTGCCTTCTTCATCTCTTTCTGTACTTCTTAAGTGAATAAAATTCATTTTATCACCATGGCGTCTTACAATTCCAGGTAAATCATTATCTGCCCTTACGCCATATGAACCGGTACACATTGTAAATCCGTTTGATTTGGATTCAATTGCCCCCATAAGTTCAATCAAATCTTCCTCTGTGCTTACCACTCTCGGCAGTCCTAAAATAGGGTAGGGAGGATCGTCTGGGTGTATAGCCATTAATACGCCTGCTTTTTCTGCCACAGGAATAATTTCTCTTAAAAAGTAAAAAAGATTGTCTTTTAATTTTTGTCTGTCAATATGGTTGTAGCCACTTAGCGTAACCAGAAAATCTTCGACAGTATACGCTTCTTCTGCACCCGGAAGCCCGGCAAGAATGTTTTGCTGAAGTTTAACTTTATCAGCAGCAGACATTGCATCAAAATAATTTCGGGCTTTCTGAATCTGTTCAAGCGAATATTCTTTTTCTGCTCCCGGTCTTTTAAGAATAAACAATTCAAAAGCAGCAAAAGCATTGATATCAAATCGTAACGCGTTTGATCCGTCCGGAACTTCATAAGAAAGATCAGTTCTCGACCAGTCTAAAACCGGCATAAAATTATAGCAAATACATTTTATGCCGCACAAAGCCAGATTTCTGATGCTTTCCTTATAATTTTCAATATATTGGAGATAATTTCCTGTTTGTTTTTTTATGTCTTCGTGAACCGGAATACTTTCAACAACTGACCAAATCAAGCCCGAAGCCCCATTTTTTGGGTCACCATCCTTATGCTCGATTTCAACTTTTCTTTTTATAATCTCTTCAATTTGCCATACTTGTCCATTAGGTATATGGTGTAATGCCGTTACAATTCCGGTTGCTCCGGTTTGCAGAATGTCTTGTAAAGAAACCGGATCGTTTGGGCCGAACCATCTTAGCGTTTGTTCCATTTTTTAATTGTTTATTTTTGATTTCCTGCAAGGTTTCTAAAATCCTGCAGGTAAGTATTATTTATAGTTTGTATTTCTCCTGCAAGGTTTCTAAAACCTTGTAGGTATAAAATTCGGAGTCATGATTATTTAGATAACTACTTTATTAATTTAAACCTACAAGGTTTTAGAAACCTTGCAGGAGCGTGATAATCTAAATACTTGTCGCAGCAAATCCGCCGTCAACTTTCAGGATTGTTCCGGTTACAAATTTTGACATGTCACTGCACAAGAATAAAAGCGCGCCATCAATATCTTCAGGAGTTCCAAATCTTCCCATTGGGGTATGTTCTATAATCTTTTGACCTCTTGGTGTTAATTTTCCATCTGGTTCCAATAATAAAGCACGGTTTTGTTCTCCGATAAAAAAGCCCGGCGAAATAGCGTTGACACGAATTCCTTCACCATATTTTGAAGCCAGTTCAACAGCCATCCATTGGGTAAAATTATCTATAGCAGCTTTAGATGCCGAATACCCTACAACTCTTGTTAAAGGTCTTTGTGCCGATGCAGATGAAATATTAATAATATTTCCCTGTTTTTGTTTTGCAAAAAGTTCTGAGAAAACCTGAGAAGGAAGCATCGTTCCGATAATATTCAAATCCACAACTTTTTGTAAATCTTCTGTTTGCAAATCATAAATTGCCTGATCAGGTCTTATTGTTGCGCCTGGCATATTTCCTCCGGCAGCATTAATCAAAATATCCAGACGGCCGTATTTTTCAACAATAAAATCTTTTGCCTTTTCTAATTCTTCTTTGTTTAACACATTGGCTTGTATCGCAAAAGCTTCTCCGCCATTTTTTTGTATGGCTGCAACGGTATTATTTGCTTTTTCGATAGATTGGGAAACGATTCCGGTGATTACGCCCTCTTTGGCCAAAACGTTTGCAAAATTGCTTCCTAATACTCCGGCACCGCCTGTAATAAGGGCAATTTTTCCTTTAAGATTAAATATTGAATTCATTTAAATTATATGATTTATTTGCTACTATATTATTTTACTTTTTTCTTACTGTCTCTATCAGATCCAAAACCCTTAATGTTTCTTTTTCTATTGTATCATAAGCATCATAATCCATCAGTTTTTTACTAATGAGTTTGCTTCCCATACCCACTGCCGAAACTCCTGCAGAGAACCAATTCTGAATACTTTGTAATGTCGTATCAACACCACCTGTCGGCATAAAAATTAAGTTCGGAAAAATATCTTTTATGCCACTGAGGAAATCCGGACCTAAGATATTTCCCGGAAAAAGTTTAATCAATCTAACTCCGGCATTTTCAGCCATAATTATTTCTGTAGGCGTCATACAGCCCGGAGCATATAAGACTTCTTTACTTCGCAGGAAATCCGAAACTTCGGCAACAAAACCCGGACTTATAAAAAAGTCTGCGCCAATTTTGTAGAATTCTTCTGCCTGCTCAATATTTTTGATTGTACCAATTCCCAAAAGCATTCCCGGTAATTCGGCATCTCGAACTTCTACCATTTTTCTGAAATTCGATACCGCTTCAGGACCGCGGTTAGTATATTCGACCGCCTTGATTCCGGCTTTATACAACACTTTTAGAATTTCTACACTTTTATTTTCATCAGTATTGAAATACAATGGCAGAACGCCCTGTTTTACAATAACATCTATTGAATTTTGAATAGTATTCATAGCTTAAATTTTTACTTTAAAAACAACTTTTTTTAATAATCCTTCGCCAATCATTGCAGCGTGCACATCGTCTGGAAATAAAATAGCAAACTGATTTTCCTGCAATTGAAAAAACATATCCGGTGCATCATAAAAGAAACGTACATCTCGCTCGTCATTATAATCTCCGTTTGGGCTCACGCATTTCTCCCTTGGTTTCCATGCAAAAGTTTCTGGTCCTTGTATAGAAATCTGAATGTCAATGTTTTTGTCATGACATTCAAAACCTTTTATACTTTCTTCTCTTGTTGTTCCTTCGCCGGCAATTACAATTATTTTTAAGCCTTCTGTTATTTCAAAAACTCCTTCTTCTAATTTTGAAATGTCATTTTGACTGACATAATCAAAAGCGTTTTTAAAATTCGGATGCAAAGCATAATATTTTGCGGCGTTTTGTAATGAATCGATTATCATTTTATAGTGTGTTGAATATGTTGTATTTGAGATTAAATATCTCTTTTAAAATAAAGAAAAGATATTTTTCGTGTACGCACACGGATATTTACAAATGTATAGAAAAAGTTAACTAAAACAATTTATCTTTGATAAAAAAAATTAATTTTACGAGTTTACAGAATCATTTTAACTTAAAGACAAAGTATATCATAACGATAAAAAAAATAGCAGAATTAGCCAATGTTTCAACAGGAACAGTCGACAGGATTATTCATAATCGCGGGCAGGTTGCGCAGGAAAATGTAGATAAGGTAAATGCTATTATCGAAAAATATGGTTATAAACGAAATATTCTGGCAAGTAATCTGGCGTTAAACAAAAAGTTTCGTTTTGCTGTCTTTTTGCCTAAATATGAAAATCTTGAATATTGGAAAAGTCAAATTGCCGGAATTGAAAGGGCGGCTTTGGAGTTTGTAAAATTTGGAGTTGCACTCGATTATTTTGTCTATGATTTTAATACAGCTTCCTTTAAGGAATCGGTAGCAAAAGTTTTAGATTTTGAATGTGACGGTTTATTATTTGCTCCTATATTTTATGAAGAATCGGTTCGGTTTTTAAACGAATATGAAAAAAAGAATATTCCCGTGGTAATGATAGATTCTAATTTAAAAATCAATCCGAAGCATGCTTACGTTGGACAAGATGCTTTTCAGAGCGGTTATCTCGCCGGAAGGCTAATAAGTTTTGCTGTTAAAAACGAAAGACAGGTTTTGATTTTTAAAATAGCAAGAGAAATAGAAAGTACTTCTGTTTACCTGCAGCGAATCGACGGATTTTATTCTTTTTTTAAGGATCACGATGAACTCACCAATTTTAAGTTTTCTGAAGTAACCGTAAAAGATTCGGGAATTGATCAATTGAGTATGGATACATTTTCGGGAATCAATAGTGTTTTTGTGCCTAATTCCAGAGCGTATATTGTTGCCCGGTTTTTAGAAAAAAACAATATAAAAGGTGTTCGAATTATCGGCTATGATTTATTAAAAGAAAATATAGAATATCTGAATAAAGGAATTATTGATTTCTTAATCAATCAAAGACCCGAAGAGCAAGGCTATATGGGAATCAGTCATTTGTATAAAAAACTGGTTTTGCAGGAAGCAATAGAAAGCACGCATTATATTCCTTTGGAAATCATTCTAAAAGAAAATTATTTTCCTTCGGGAAAGTAATTTTTGATTCTCATTATGTCAATTATGAGAAACGAAACAACTTAAATGAGACACAAAAGTTTGATTCAGCAAAAGAGATTGCTTCGTTCCTCGCAATGACAATAGATGGTTATTTCTTCACTTTTACCTTAAGCGGATTATTTATTTTTTTGGCAAACGAACTCAAATAAGCTTCCCAATCTTTTTTGTTCTGGTACGGACTTCCTTTTTTCCATCCAAAACCAACATAATAAATCACTTTATTATCTTTTACTTTTAAATTTCCATAGAGATTACTTAAATCTTTTTCATCTGTAACATGGTTGTCAAAACTTATTAAAGTTCCTTTTGGAGCAACCAAACCGGTTCCAATTTCAGAATCATCAATCGGCTCCCAATGACTTAACCAGCCTTCTTTGAGATTTGTTCCAATCGTACCTTTCTTATCATGCAGCGTGATTCCGGCTGCGATGTTTTTTGTACCAGTAATTGAGATTTCAAAACGCGAAAGGTAACTTCCGTAATCCAGGCTGATCAATTTAGACTCCGTTATTTTATTGCCCCGAGCATCCCAATCTGCATACGTAAGAATAAAACTTGTTCTGATTGGTCCCGTAGTAATGGTTTTCCAACTGATAAAGTTTTTTGAAAAATAGTATTTTCCGTCAACATTAACCGCAATTCCTCCAATTCCGCGGCTGTCACCTACGTGAAAATTATCCAGGCCTTCGCCCGTATCCTTATGATACGTTCCCGTTCCGTTAGTTGCTTTTTCGTACCATTTATTAATGATCGGATAATCGACTCTTTTTAACCAGGCATCAATTCCGCTGGTAAGGGTTCCGCCCGCAATATTATCTTCCACCATTTTTTGGGCAACGGGACCATAAGTTCTAAACGCTACCTTATTGTTTTCCCATGCATAATCGTCGGTGCGTTCGGGAACAAATCTGGAATAACAATTGATATTTTTTGATTCTGATGAAGAATTAGACGCACTAATTTCAAATTCTTTTTGGGAAGAAGCACTTATTTTGGGTTGAAATAATAAAACATCCATAACGCCGTCTCCATCATTATCAACAGTTTGGCTTTCTAATGCTAAACCTGAATTAATTTCCTTAACAGCATAATTTTCCAATTTTGCAGAAGTGGGCAAACCGAGGTCTTTTTTGGTAAGTTCAACTGTTTCAAATTCTCTATCTACAGAAAGAGAGTTTGTAATTGTAACGATTTTGTTCTGAGAATGCATGGCTAAATTTCCAGCCAGAATTGCGATTAATAAAAGATGCTTTTTCAAAATATTAAGATTTTAATTTTCATTAATTAAGCTTTGATAGTATTTTATAAAAGTACAAATCAAATAGTAATTGAGAATCCATAATAGGAGTAAAAATGTCCAAAGAATTATTTTAAGAAAAGAAATAGGTTATTCTTAAATTAAGAATCAGATTTTTATAATGATTAAAAAAGGTTTTTCTTATTTCAAAAAACATCAATTTAATCACGATTAATTATCTTTATGTAAACAAATATTCTTTCATGAAAAAAAGCGCGGGCATATTACTCTACAAATTTATAGATACAACAATTTATTTTTTACTGGTGCATCCGGGAGGACCATTTTGGAAGAATAAGGATTTAGAGAGTTGGTCAATTCCAAAAGGTGAATTTACAGATGATGAAGACGCTCTGACAGCAGCAAAGAGAGAGTTTCTTGAAGAAACCGGTTTTAATGTAGAAGGTGAATTTACAGAACTAAAACCTGTAAAACTCAAATCCGGAAAAACCGTTTTTGCCTGGGCGATAGAATTTGATATTGATGTTGCTTTAATAAAAAGTAACGATTTTGAAATTGAATGGCCTCCAAAGTCGGGAATCCTTAAAAAATTTCCTGAAATAGACAAAGCCGAATGGTTTCAGACTGGAGAAGCGTTACAAAAAATAAATCCTGCGCAAGCTGATTTTATAATTCAGATTGTTTCCAGAATTTCGACTTCACTTTAAGCTAATTTACTTTTTAAAAATTATTTTGTAATTTACATTCTTGTCAAATGCGACAGCTAAAAAATGTAAATACTAAAATATGAATACAAAGTGTATAATCTTTGACTGTGATGGCGTTCTTGTTGATACCGAAAAGATTGGTAACGGGATTTTGCTTGAAATGGCAGCCGAACACGGTTTTGAAATGAATATTGAAGATGCTTATCGCAACTTTAATGGCAGAAATCTAAAAGACTGTTTCAGACATATAGAAGAAGCAATTGCAAAAAAACTTCCAGAAGAGTTTGAAAATGAATATCGTATAAAAAGCTTTGAAGCTTTTAAAACGCAGGTCAAACCAATGGAAGGCGTTGTAGAATTTATAAATAAATTAGAAATTCCTTATTGTGTAGCATCCAGTGGTCCGGTAGACAAAATCAGACTGAACCTTGAGGTAGCTGGATTGTTGGATAAATTCGAAAACAGGATGTTTAGTTCTTATCAAATTAACAGATGGAAACCTGATCCGGAACTTTTTCTGCACGCCGCAAAAGAAATGGGTTTTGAGGTAAAAGATTGTATTGTGGTAGAAGACAGCCGCGCCGGAGTTATGGCAGGAACAAAAGGAGGTTTTAAGGTGTATGGTTTTGCAAACGGATTTAATAATGAAGATTTAGAAAATGAGGGCGCAATACTTTTTAGTAGTTATAAGGAGTTGGGTGAATTGCTTCAGTTGTAGAGTTTCAAGTTTCAAGTTTAAGGTTTAAGGTTTTCTAAAATGGCAATATCAATAAACAGCCTGAGTTTGCTTTGTCAAAGTTTTAAACTTTGACAAAGCTTATCTTTTAAAAAATATCTCAATTGAGAGTTTCAGGTTTCAGGTTTTCTTGTTTTCAGGTTCCCTAAAATGACAATACTAATAAAACGTTTTAGTTGCTTTGTCAAAGTTTTGATACTTTGACAAAGCTTGTTTAAAAAAATATCTCAATTGTCTAATTATCAAATTTTAATGTAATTTGTTACAATAAAATAAAATTTTATATATTTGAGATAGGACATTCTTTTTTTTACTTGTGTATTAATGACGAATTATTAATGACACGGGCGTAAGAAAGGTCTTTTTACCTAAAAAATGCTTTTCCCAAAGAGGCATTTTTAAGATTGTGATTTCCAAAATTACAACGAAGTAACCTACAGACCTAAATGACATGACGAAATATATAATCAGAATTTTAGTTTTATCGCTATTCTCTTTGCCTCAGCTTTTTAATGCCCAAATTAAAAAAATAGGCGTTCCCTTTATCACAAATTACAGCCCGAAAAGTTACAAAGCAGCATCAGAAAACTGGGATGTTTTGCAGGATTCCAAAGGCATGATGTTTTTTGCCAATCACTTCGGAATCATGCAGTTTGACGGTGTGCGATGGCATATCATAACACAACCGGAAAATAAAAGTATGGTTCGTTCTCTCGCAATCGATAAAAAAGACAGAATGTATGTGGGTGCCCAGGGCGATTTTGGATATGTTGTGCAGCTGCCAAACGGACAATATAAATATACGTCGCTGGTAAAATTACTGCCAGCCTGGGCAAAGAATTTTGGCGATGTACTGCATACGGTTATTCATAAAAACGAAGTTATCTTTTTTTCTAATGAAGGAATTTTTATTTATAAGAATAACAAAATCAAAGTATTAAAATCTGCAGCAAAATTTGATGAGTTTTTTGAAGTTAATAATGATATTTATGTTTCTGATAACGGCAAAGGTTTACTGAAACTACAAGACGGTGTTTTATCGACAATTCCCAATAGTGAAAAGTTTATCGGACTAAAAATCCGAAAGATTTTTGCAACTCAAAAAGGGCTAGTACTTCTTACTCAAAAAAACGGACTTTTTAATTATAGTAACAATGTGCTAAAGCCATTTGTTACCGAAGCAGATTATTTATTAAAGCAAAATCAGATTTCGACTGGGATTTTATTTTCTGACGGATATTTCGGAATCGGCACCCGACAAACCGGGTTGGTAGTTCTGGATGGTGACGGACGTTTGATTCAGCATATCAACAAACAAATGGGTTTGCAAAATGAATATGTGACAAATCTCAAAACCGATAAGGAAGGAAATTTGTGGGTGACACTCAAAGAAGGGATTTCCCTGATTCAGATTTCTTCGCCTTTGTCTAAAATTCTGGATACATCAAATTCTGAAACCAAAATATATTGCAGTCAGATTTATCAAAACAAGCTTTATATCGCAACCGACAATGGTTTATTTTGGCTGGATTGGGAGGCTTATAAAAACGGAAAAAGAGAAAATGTACATTTTCAGCATATTAACGGAATGTCTGAAAATGTCTGGAATATTGGTGTTTTTGGTACTTCGCTTTTGGCTTTTGAAAAAAACGGAGTATCCGAAATAAATGGAACTTCTTCTAAATTAATTGCAAAAATTGATGGAGCATGGCAAGGTGTTATTATTCCTAATCATCCTGATTTATTGCTTGTTGGTGGTTACACCGGAATGTATTTGCTGAAGAAAATAAATAATTTGTGGATATATCAAAACAAAATAAAAGGGTTTGAGGAAAGCAGCAGAATTATAGTACCCAATAATGGCGACATTTGGATTGCACACGGTTATAAAGGAATTTTTAAGATAAAACTAAATAAAACATTTGATGCCGTTTCTGATGTTCAGTTTTACAATCAGAAAGATGGATTCCCGTCGAGTTTGTTTTTAAATACTTTTAAAATAAACAATCAGATACTTTTTGGTACGACTAAAGGCGTTTATGAGCAGGATAAGAAATTAAAAAAAATGGTTCCAAATACTGTTTTCAAAAAATCGCTCGGAATGAACAATCATATTCGTTTGCTGAAAGCGGATAACCAGAATAATATTTGGTACGTATCGGGAGAAAATACAGGTAAACTGAGTCGCAACAAAAAAGGTTTCGACAAGGAAGAATTGCCTTTTAGAAAATTAATGTACTTATATATCCCGGGTTTTGAGAACATTCAAACGACTGTTGCAGGAGATGTTTTTTTTGGAACACAGGATGGGTTAATTCATTACAATAGTACAAAAGGAAAAAAATATACAACCAAATACAAAGCGGTTATTTCTGAAGTAAAATCGATTTTTCCAAAAGACAGTTTGTTGTTTTCAAGTAGATACGACGTGCTTCCGTCAGATTCATCGGCAGAAAAACCGTGTCAGGTTTTGCCGTATTCACATAATGCCTTGCATTTTTCATTTGCCTCATTATTTTATGATGAAGGCGATGCAACCAAATACGAATACTGGCTGGAAGGATTTGAACCAAAATGGTCAGATTTGAGCCTGCAGACCGAAAAAGAATATACCAACCTTCCTGAAAACGAATATATTTTTCACGTAAGAGCAAAAAACATTTATGATGTTGTAAGCGATGAAGCCGTCTTTAAATTTGAGATTCTGCCGCCCTGGTACCGAACAAGCTGGGCTTATATACTGTATTTTGTACTTTTTGGTGTTTTGATTTATACCATTATCAGGTATCAAAAAAATCAGGCAGAACGCAAACGTTCACAGCTTATTATTAATCAGGAAAAGGAACTTTTGTTTACAAGAGCAGAATTTAATGAGCAGAAATTGTTACTGGAAAAAGAAAATCTGGAAGCAACTATTAATCTCAAAAATGCTAAAGTAGCATCGAATACGGTCAATCTAATTCATCTCAATGAAATTCTGCTTTCTATAAAAGAACTAATTATCCAGATTAAAAAGGATAATGATTTGAGTTTGCTGACCAAAATAAACCGAATTATTGATCACGAACTACAAGGTGATCAGCATTGGAATGAGTTTGAAGAAATCTTTAACCAGCTTCATGATAATTTTATGCAGCGTTTAAAAACCAAATTCCCGGAACTGACTCCACGCGATATGCGTTTATGTGCCTATTTGCGAATGAATTTCAATACAAAAGAAATCGCTCCGCTTTTGGGAATTTCTGTTAGAGGTGTTGAAGATACCCGATACCGTATCAGAAAAAAACTGCAGCTTCCTTCTGATGCAAACATTACTGAATTCATCCTTAATTTTTAAGTTTAATTATTAAGTATAATCTTAGGTGTATTTACGGGCTTTGACGCCTATTTACTACATTTTTTTTGGTTGTACCGTAGTCAAACCGTATTCCTAAATTGGCTTTTTGCGTAGTTTATTTCTTAATATTGTTCATTATTAGCAAAAAATAATAGTCTGATTTTTACAAATCGGTTGTTTTTTAACTGATAAGCTTTACTAACAAAAAACTAAAAAAATGAAACAAAAAGACTTTTTTTCCGGCCGACCACCGGGAGACAATTACCGTTATTTGAAAAGGTGTATTATTCTTATAATGCTATTACTTTCACCTTTCCTAAAAGTGCATTCACAATGTAATACACTGGTTTGGGCAGACGAGTTTGAAGGAACTACAGTTGATGCTACAAAATGGCAAAGTATTTCCGGAAACGGATGTCCTTCGCTTTGCGGATTTGGAAATGCAGAAGCGCAGCGTTATGATCCGAATCAGGCAACTATTGTCAAAGAAGGAACAAACAGCTATTTAAATATTCAGGCTAAATATGAGCCAAATGCAGCTTTTCCGCAACAGCCTTATTCTTCAGCAAAACTTACTACAGAAGGAAAGTATGTGCTGAAATACGGAAGAGTAGAAGCGCGCATGAAATTGTCCAGCGGAATGGGGGCGTGGCCGGCATTCTGGATGCTGCCTGCGGGCGCATCAAACTGGCCATTTACAGGTGAGATTGATATTATGGAGGCCAAACACAGAAACCCACAATCTATAGACGGGACAATTCATTATGATGGCGGAGGTTACCACTACACCGGAAGAAGTTATGCTTCTCCAACCGATTTATCTACAGAATTTCATGTGTATGCTGTAGAGTGGGGACCAAATATCATTAAATGGTTTATTGATGGAAATTTATTTCATACAGCAACACCAAATACTACTGTAAATGGCGGATGGCCTTTTAATGATCAACAGTTTTATATTATTCTGAATCTTGCTGTTGGAAGCGCAGGAACGCCTTATACGAGTGTAAATGGTGCAGGAGTTGCTCCAATTCCGGGTGACTTTCCGGCAAAACTTCAGGTAGATTATGTTCGCGTTTATGACGGAAGTTTTACACACGGCGTGACCGGAGATGCAAAAGTTTACAATAATGAAACAGGCAAAACGTATACCTTAAACCCAATTGCTGGTGCAAGTTATAATTGGTCAGTTCCGTCTGGGGCAACCATAACTTCAGGGCAGGGAACTAATACTATTATAGTAAACTGGGGAAGTACAGGCGGAGATGTTTCTGCTGTGGCAACGGTTTCTGGTTGCACTACCACAACCTACAAACTGGCTGTAACAACAGAAGTTCCGCTCCCGGTTGAAAAAATTCACGAAGATTTTCAAAGTAACAGAAATGTTTTGTACCCCTTAAAAACGGGAGTTTTGACAGAAGCTGTTGCCAATCCTTCAGCAACGGGAATAAATACTTCGGCAGCCGTTGGGAAATACGTTCGTAACTCATCGGAGTTATATGATGTTCTGAACATTAAAAACGTAACCATTACCAATGCCAATGATTATGTATACGGAAGAAAAAAACTCTCATTTGATATTTATACTTCTGCTCCGGTGGGGACAAAAATATCGATGCAGCTGGAGAATAGTTTAGTTACGACAGCAACAAATTATCCTTCGGGAAGACATAGTGGTTTTAAGGCGACAACAACCGTTCAGAACAAATGGGAGACAATTGAATTTGAGTTTGAAAAAATAATCGACCCAAATACAAGCGCTTTGTCTATCAATAATGTAGTTGTTTTGTTTGAATCAAATTCAAATTCCGGCGCTACCTATTATTTTGATAATCTGCTGACAAAAGCAGCGCCTGAAAAACCAATTATTGCTACAGATGTTTTGCAAAATTATGATGGAATTAATAAAATAATTAAAGGAACGACTACAGGAACTTACAGCGTAGTAGCAAATCCCGGATCTAATTCGGTTAACGCTTCTGCGAATGTAGCGAGGTATGTTAGAAATGTAACCGAGCAATACGATGTATTATTTTTTAATACACAAAGCACCATTGAAGATGCAGGTTTGCTGAAAAATCAGACCAATAAAATTATGATCGACGTTTATACTTCGGCACCGATTGGGACGGTGGTAAGCATGAACTTAGAAAATAGTGCGACTTCACTTCCGGCCAATTTCCCTACAGGAAGAAATAGTAATTATGTAGCAATCACAACCAAACAAAATCAATGGGAAACGCTGACTTTCTATTATAATTCAAGTCCTGATTTAGGAACTTCAAATCTGGCTATAAATCAAATGGTTTTGTTGTTTAATTCAGGATCTTACACTAGTGATACCTATTATTTTGATAATATCAGAATCGGAACAACCAAATTACCGGACACTTATACGCCTGGTGTAGTTTACGAAGATTATCAAACCATTCATAATATCACATTTAGAGATGCGATTGGTACTTATACGGCAAATGCGCCAAACCCGAACGCAAGCGGAATTAATACGTCATCGAATGTTGGTAAATACGTTAGAAAATCAACAGAATTATACGATAACTTCTCTTTTAATTCAACGATAAACAACATCGGAGATTTTAAAAGCGGAACTAAAAAATTCGCAATGGATGTGTATACGTCTGCACCAGTGGGATCTGTAATTTCATGGCAGGCAGAAAGCAGTGCTTCTGTTCCGTCAAACTATCCGGTGGGACGACACAGTATTTATCAGGCCGTTGTAAAACAATCGAATTCATGGCATACGCTTGTATTTACATATGCAAGTGCGCCGGATGCTTCAACTGTAGACAGCGAAGTAAATCGTTTTGTTTTCTTATTAGAACCGGGAACCAATTCCGGAAATACATACTATTTTGATAACATCAGAAGTGTAAATTTAGTTTCTACAGAAAATCCTCCGGCAACTTTACCAGCGCCGTGGATTAGCACAGATTTGGGTACTGTAACTCCGGCAGGAGAAGCGACGCACAGCAATGGAACTTTTACTATTAAAGGTTCAGGAGCAGATATTTGGGAGTCTAGTGATCAGTTTCAATTTGTAAATCAATCTATAACTGGTGATGCCGAAATTATTGCCAAAGTAAATTCATTAACTAATACTAATACCTACGCTAAAGCGGGAGTTATGTTTCGCGAAACGCTTACACCGACTTCTAAACATGCAATGACAGATGTTAGTGCGGCAGCTGGGGTAGAATTTTTATCACGAAATGCTGTTTCAGGAATTACAACTGCTGACGTAGCTGCAGGAACGGCTCCAAAATGGATTCGTGTAGTAAGATCAGGAAATGTGTTTACATCCTATACCTCTGATAACGGAACAACGTGGACACAGCTTGGAACGCCAAAAACAATTACAATGGCAAGTACAATTTATGTGGGAATGGCGGTAACATCTCATGCAAACGGAACTCTGGGAACAGGAGTTTTTAGTGATGTAATCGTTAGAAATCTTACTGTAAATCCGACTGTTAATTTGGCTTTGACCAAAACTGCAACAGCTTCTACAGAAGAAAATGCAACACTTTCTGCATCAAAAACTACAGATGGTGATGGAACAGTAAGCAGATGGGCAAGTTCTTTTGCCAATGCAACCGAATGGATTTATGTGGATTTGGGAAGTAACTACAACATTAACCGTGTGGTTTTGAAATGGGAAGCAGCTTTTGCAACGCAATACAAAATACAGCTTTCTGCAGATAACACTTTTACAGAAAACGAAACTATAAATACACAAACTGCCAGCGATGGTGGCACTGATGACTTAGCAGTTAGCGGATCAGGAAGATATTTGAGAATCTTATGTACTGCAAAAGCTTTGGCTCCATATGGCTATTCCTTGTATGAAATAGAAGCTTACGGATCTGCATTGTCGGCTAAAACAGCAGCAGCAGCCAAAGAAATAACTGAGGAAGAAGAATTGACAGATGTGACGATTTATCCAAATCCGGCAACCGATTATATTCAGCTTTCAGTATCAGATAAATTGACTAACAAAGAAGTTACGATTTATGATTTGGCAGGTAATCTTGTATTGAAAACCAAAATCAATACTTCTGCAAATGAAAGCATTCTGGATATTAACAGACTTCCAAAAGGAATTTATATCCTGAATTTTAAATCAGATCAGAAAAATGTTACCAAAAAATTGATTAAGAAATAGATAAAAAAATCCGTTGGGTGTGATTTAGATTAAAAATAATACCGGTTTTTAATAGTCCGGAGATTAAATTTAAGGATAGCACCACACGATTATACCTGACGGATAAATAAAGTCATCATTCAAACAAATGATTTTTTATGGTTTGAAAATTAATTTATAACCCCAAAAAAACTTTAAATATGAAACAAATTAGACTTACAAGAATTTCTTTTTTGACAACACTGTTTCTGGTGTTTTCAAATTTGATGCATGGTCAGGGACCAGTACCCTTTACCATAAGCAATAACTCAACTTTTAATGACAATGAGCTTTATGTAGCCATCGTTGGTATTGATTATACTACCGGAAACCATGTTTGGGTAAATGCCAAAACAAGTCAGATATTGCCAATGAGTGCCTCTTACAATACCGTTACAGGACCAACGTATGGCGGAAATACAGGTCCGGGGCAAAACTCAAAATATGCCGCTTGTTTTACAAAACTGAGCGAAATTCCAAACAAAACTTTTACACTGCCTTTAATCGCAGGCTGCAGGGTTTTTATTTCCAAAGGTTCACAATTGTATTTTTACTTTTTTGGTGCCAATGGAGCTCCTTCGGGATATGCATCGCCAAATCCGCAAAATACAACAGATCCAAATCAGGGTATTTTGTATGAAATGATCGAGTTAACAAATAATCAGTACGGTTTCTTTGGAAATCCAACAAGAGTTGATTCGTATAAATACCCAATGGGACTTGAATTGTTCGGAGCAAACGGCTACCAGAAAAAAGTTGGAGATCTAAAAAAACATGCTGACATCGTTGCCGCTTTTAAAGCGAATGTTCCGGCAGAATTTCAAGGCTGCGTTAATGACGCAACGGGTGAAATTACAGCTCCTTCTAAAACACCGGCTTTCGCCGAAGGATCAGGACCATACGCAAACTACTTAAAATCGTATATCGACGTCATCTGGAATAAATACAAAAATGAAGATTTAATTTTTTATGCCGGAGACGCAGGAGTTTTTAAAGGAAGAGTTGTTGGAGAACAATTAGAAATGGTTGGACAATCTGGCGGATTCACAGGCCGTACAGGACGCGTACAAAACAGACCAAGCACGCAGGAAGCACTCGAAGGAAAAGGTGTTCTGGACAGAAGACTGGTAGACGGAGATTTGGATTTGGTGATTCAGGCACAATTAACAGCAGCAATTAACAGACATGTTGTAAATGTGACAACCCCAAATCCGGGTCAGCAAAACTGGTACGATGCATCAAAATATTATCAGGTAAACCCAACCAATCATTATTCTAAATTCTGGCATTTACCGGGAATTAATATTGATAATCTGGCATACGGATTTGCTTATGATGATGTGGCAGATCAGTCGCCATCACTTCATACGCCACAGCCAACCAAAGTTATTGCTGTTTTTGGAGGATATGCAGGAACAGTGCCTTCCGTACCGGCAACTACAGATGTGATTACAGTTTATAAAGATTGCAACTACACCGGATTTTCTGGCGGATTAACTATTGGAGATTATAATTTGGCCCGACTGAATACTTTAGGCGTTGCAAACGATGATATTTCTTCGCTTAAAGTTGCAAAAGGATTTCAGGCAATTTTGTATCAGGATGATAATTTTACAGGAACTTCAACCGTAATCAATTCTGATAATACGTGTCTGAACACTACCTGGAATGATAAAGTAACTTCTATTCGTATTCTCGCAAACGGAGTTACCACTTTAGGAAATCAAACTTTCTTTTTGCAAAACAGAAACAGTAATTTAAATATGGATGTTTGGAGTGCAAGTACTTCCAACGGAGCAAATGTGGCACAGGGAACTCCAAACTCGGCAAACAACCAAAAATTTACTTTCACACATTTAGGTGATGGTTTGTATAAGATTATTGCTAATCACAGCGGACAATCTTTGGATATCAATAATTTCAACAAGGATAATGGTGCCAATGTAGAGCAATATCCATACAATGCTACGCCAAACCAACAATTTATATTAGTTTCTACAGGCGACGGATTTTATAAAATTGTAGCCAGACACAGTGGTAAATTGATAGAAGTTGCAGGAGCAAGTACTACAAATGGTGCAAACGTACAGCAATGGCAGGATAACGGACAAACTTGTGCACAATGGAAACTGGTTCCGGCTACAAGTTCTCAGACTTCTGTTTTAATTCAGGCAGAAGATTATTCTGCAATGAGCGGAATTCAGGTTGAAGCTACCACAGATACCGGAGGAGGTTCTAATGTTGGTTACACAGAAACAGGTGACTGGATGGCATACAACAGTATTAATTTCCCTACTACAGGTTCTTATTTAATTGAATACCGCGTGGCAAGTGCTGTAGCGGGAGGTAAATTATCTTCTGACTTAAACGGAGGAACAGTTCTGCTTGGAAATGTTGATATCCCAAATACTGGCGGGTGGCAAAACTGGCAAACCGTTTCTCAAAGTGTGAATGTAAATGCAGGGACTTATAATTTCGGAATTTATATTCAGAATACAGGAATGAACATCAACTGGATTAAAATTACAAAAGTGGGAGCAGCTGCAAAAATGGCTTCTGCAAAAACGGCAGAAGAAGAACCGGTTGCTGAACTTAGTATTTATCCAAGCCCGGCAGAAAACACTCTTTTTGTTACTACTTCTGTAAGCGGAGAAAAAGTAAGCATTGTTGATCAGACAGGAACTGTGGTTTCTCAACAGGAAATCAACAATAACAGTATCGATGTTTCACGTCTTAGAACCGGAATTTATTTTGTGGTTTTCGAAAAAGACGGTGCAAAAACGGTTAAACGTTTTATCAAAAAATAATTTCAGAATAAGTAAAAGCCCTGAAAATGATGAACCTCTTCAGGGCTTACTTTAAAAGCAATAATTAACCCCTACTATTAACTATTGAAAATTGAACATTATGAAAAACAATTACAAAAGAATGCCGCTAAAATGGATTATCATTTTAGTACTTGGAGTTTTTAACCTGTCGATTGCCCAAAAAAAAGTAATCGCTTATATTCCCAACTGGATTGATTTGAATGCTTTTTCCGGCACGATCCAGTACAGTAAATTAACGCACATTAATATTGCGTTTGAAAATCCTGATGCAAATGGATATCTGTCCTTTAACTCAGGAAATAATGCTATAATAAACACAGCCCATGCTCAGAATGTAAAAGTTTTTGTTTCTCTTGGAGGAGGTTCTATCTCAGAAGGAGGAGCCATTCGTGACAATTATTTTAATTTGATTACGCCGGCCAACAGAACAGCTTTCGTTCAGAAAATTTACGATTATGTAGTAGCTCATAATTTTGACGGAGTTGATGTTGATTTAGAAGGTCCTGCCATAAATGGCGATTACGGAGGTTTTGTAATTGCTTTGGCCAATAAACTTCATGCCAATGGAAAATTAATTACAGCAGCGCTTTCAGAAGGATATGGTGGTGCCAATGTACCTTCATCTACTTTTGCAGCCTATGACTGGATCAATATCATGGCGTATGATGCAACAGGTCCGTGGGCTCCTGGAAATCCAGGTCAGCATTCTCCTTACAGCATGGCCGTTAACCAGTTTAATTACTGGACAGGAAGAGGTTTACCGGCAAGTAAAGCGGTTATCGGACTTCCGTTTTACGGATATGGTTTTGGAGCATCAGCGAATCAGGGAATTTCTTTTGCCAATATCGTAAACCAATATCCGGGAGCCGAAAATGTGGATCAGGTAGGAAATACTATTTATTATAACGGAATCCCGACCATTAAGGCAAAAACAACTTTTGCGATTCAAAATGCAGCAGGTGTCATGATTTGGGAATTATCTCAGGATGCAACAGGTTCAAAATCATTACTTACAGCAGTTGATCAGGTAGTTAAAGGAAGTAACCCTCCGGTAACGGGAACTTTGATTCAGGCAGAAAATTATTCCTCAATGAGCGGTGTTCAGACAGAAGCTACAACCGATACAGGCGGAGGATTGAATGTTGGTTATGCCGATACAGGAGACTGGATGGCTTATTTTAATATCAATTTTCCAACATCGGGAGCTTATGTAATTGAATACAGGGTAGCGAGTGCGGTAAACGGAGCAAGATTGTCATCTGATTTAACAGCGGGAGCTATTCAGCTAGGAGCTGTAGATGTACCAAATACAGGTGGATGGCAAAATTGGCAGACCATTACGCAAACGGTAAATGTAAATGCAGGAACATATAATTTCGGAATCTATATCCAAAGCTCCGGAGTAAATCTAAACTGGTTCCGTATCACAAAATCAGGTTCAGCTTTGGCAGCAAAATCAGCTCCGGCAGTTGCAGACAAAATTGAAAGTCTTACTATTTATCCAAATCCGACAGAAGAGACACTTTTCTTTTCTGCAGAAGTTTCCGGAGCAAGTGTGAGTGTTATTGATTCTCAAAGTGGTGCAGCGGTTTCTCATCAAACAGCCAATAACAACAGTATTGATGTTGCGGGCTTAAAAAGCGGAATCTATTTGATTTTAGTAGAAAAAGACGGAATCAAAACAGTAAGACGTTTTGCTAAGAAATAAGACAATATGAAGAAATATATAATAGCCTTAATTAATTTAAGGCTACTCTTATTGACATTTATTTTCTTTGGCTTAAGCTGCCATGCCCAGGTTATAATGTTTGATGATTTTAATTATTCAGGCAATAATGATCCGCAATTGGCATCATTCAATAAATGGCAAATTGTTAATGGAGTAAGTGGGCCACCGGAAGGAGCCACATATAATAGAAACAATGTGGCTTTTATTGCAGACCCTGATAATGCTGCTAATAAGTTAATGACATTAAAAACAACGGTTAATGGTCAGACAAAAGCGGTAACACATTCCAGAATCGAAAGTTCTTACGAATATTTTGAAGGAACTTATGCGTCTAGAGTGTATTTGTCAGATGAATCTTTTGCAAGTAAAGACGCCAATATACAAACCTTTTTTACGATTGTAAGTTCGGCTCTTGCGCAGGATGGTTCAAAGTATAGCGAAATGGATATCATAGAATATATGGCTGCAGATAAGTGGGGTGTTTCTCCGGACAACAGAGTGGGGTATACAACATCTTATCACAAATATATTGCAAATCCGTGGACGCCCTGGAAAACCTATTCTACCCAGCAAAAATCATTAGCCGGATGGCATACTTTTATTGCTACCTGCACAGATGGTGTGAATATCAGATATTATATGGATAACACGCTGATTGCTACTCATTCTGTTACCGATAGTGAAACTCAGGCAGGTCTTTCGGTTTACCCGAGAAGTACCATGCAGGTGGCATTCGCAAACTGGATTTGGAATAATGTATTAGGAACCAGCACCAGCAACAGAGAAAACACGTTCATGGCAGACTGGGTTTTATATTATAAAAATACAGCATTAGATCTCAACCAGATTAATACTTTGGTTGCCAATTACAGATCACAAGGATTGAAAAGAAGAAATCTGGCAGGACAAACATTTTATGAGACACCGCAAAATGGTATTGCCACAGTTTATAAGGATTGTAATTATACCGGATATGCTGTTAGTTTACCAGTCGGCAATTATACTTTGGCCGATTTGCAGGCAAAAGGAATTTTAGATAATGATATTTCTTCTGTTAAAGTGCAAAATGGTTATGAAGTAGTGCTCTATGCAAACGATAACTTTTCGGGTTCTTCTACAACTCTTACTGCAGATGATACTTGTTTGGTTGATAATAGTTTTAATGATACAGCTACTTCTTTAAGAGTTCGCGCCATAACAAATTCTTCGTCAATATTGATTGAAGCGGAGAGTTACGCTAACATGAGCGGAATTCAAACAGAAGCAACCACAGATACCGGTGGCGGATTAAATGTTGGTTATGCAGATACGGGTGACTGGATGTCTTACAACACAATTAATTTTCCAACATCTGGTTCTTATCTAATTGAGTATAGAGTTGCCAGTGGTGTAAACGGAGCCGTAATTTCTTCCGATTTAAGTGCAGGAGCGATTCAGCTTGGTTCTGTAAATATACCGAATACAGGCGGATGGCAAAATTGGCAAACCGTCTCTCAAACCGTAAATGTCAATGCCGGAACTTATAATTTCGGAATCTATATTCAGAATACGGGAGTGAATCTAAACTGGTTTAGAATTACGAAATCGGCTTCTGCTTTGGCTTCAAAATCAGCTTCAACAGATAAAATCGAAAGCCTGACTGTTTATCCAAATCCTACAGAGCAGACGCTATTCTTTTCGGCAGAAGTTTCCGGAGCAAACATAAGAATTATTGATTCTCAAAGTGGTGCAACGGTTTCTCAGCAAACAGCCAACAACAACAGTATTGATGTTGCAGGCTTAAAAAGCGGAATCTATTTGATTTTGGTCGAAAAAGACGGAATTAAAACCGTAAGACGTTTTATTAAAAAATAATTTTTCAGAAATCACTATCTCTTCTGTAAAAGAGATAGTGTTTTTTTTACATCGTAACCCCAAATCTCAGATAAATTATGAAAAACAATTACAGATTACGATTAAGCTTATTTGTGTTTATTGCTTTTAGCAGTTTTGCTATTGCGCAGACTTCTTTAGGCACGAGCAAGACTTTTATGAACACTCTAAAGAAAGAACTAGTTGTTTCAGCGACTTCAAAAAGCGCAGAAAAAACAGTCTTACTTGAGGTTTCCAACTCGAAAAAGTTTAATGGAAAAATCAATTTTAAAGAATCGAATGCTTCAAGTGAATTTTTAATCGGAGAAATTAAAAATATTCCGGAATCTTCTTTTTTCATTAAAGTAAAAGACAAATTACTTGAAGGCCATATTCTTTTAAAGAAAACAAGAGAAGCCTACAAATATTATTCTGATGCCGCAGGAAATGCTTTTGTAGAAAAAGTAGATATCAATACTTTGGTTTGTATTGATTATAAAAACGTTCCTTCAAAAACAACAAACAAAACCGCAGCCGTTGCCGCTCAAATTGCTCCGGCTCTCTTGGATTTGCAAAGTTTACCGGGCGCTGCAGGTTGTGTAATGCTGGATTTTGATGGCTATTATATGCCGGCAGGAAATCTTTGGAATAATGGTAACGCAATTAATGCTGCTGCATCCGGAATGAGCGATGCAGCCGTACAACAGCACTGGGAAGTAGTTTCTGAAGATTACAGACCTTTTAATGTAAATGTAACAACCAACGAAGCTGTTTTTAATTCCTATCCAAGAAACAGAAGAATGCGCGTTGTAGTAACACCGACCAATACAGCGGCTCCGGGCGCAGGAGGTGTTGCCTACATTGGTTCTTTTAACTGGGATAACGATGTGCCATGTTGGGTATTTATCACTTCCGGAAAATCCGGGGGAGATGCTTCTTCTCATGAAGTCGGACATACTTTTGACTTAGGGCATGACGGACGTACCAGTCCTGCAGAAGATTATTTTGTTGGTTTAGACGGAACTGCATGGGCACCAATTATGGGTGCAGGATATTACAGACCTGTTGTACAGTGGAGTAAAGGAGAATATAATAATGCCAACAACAAACAAGACGATGTGGCTATTATTGCCAGCACAAAATTTGGAGTAGGATTCAGAGGAGATGATTATGGTAATAATACGGCTTCTGCAGCTACTTTGGATTATAACGGAAGCGGAGGAATTAATCAGAAAAACGGAATTATTTCCAATGAAGCCGATTATGATTTTTTTACGTTTACAACCGGAGGAGGAAATGTTTCTATTAATGCCAATACAGTTTCCAGAGATGGAAATCTGCACTTGCTGATACGATTATACAACTCAGCAGGAGCAGAAATGGGAACTTATTGGAATTCTGATCCGTTTGCCCTTAATGCTTCTATGAATGTAAACTTACCTGCCGGAAAATATTTCATAGGTGTTGATGGTAACGGAGCAGGAAACACAGGAGTCGGAGGTTATTCTGCTTATGGTTCTATCGGAAGTTATTCTATAACAGGCACAATTCCGCCGGGAGGAAATATCAGTCCTTCAACAGATGTAATTACAGTTTATAAAGATTGTAACTATACCGGATTTTCTGGTGGTTTGACAATTGGTGATTACAATTTGGCAAGACTTAATTCACTGGGAGTTTTAAACGATGATATTTCGTCACTAAGAGTTACTCAGGGATTTCAGGCAATTTTATACCAGGATGATAATTTTGGAGGAACTTCAACCGTAATTAATTCTGATAATACGTGTCTAAATACAACGTGGAATGATAAAGTGAGTTCTATTCGTATTATTGCAAATGGTATTACCACTTTAGGAAATCAGACTTTCTTTCTGCAAAACAGAAACAGTAATTTAAACATGGATGTCTGGAATGCCAGTTTATCTAACGGCGCAAATGTAGCGCAGGGAACTGCAAATACAGCAAACAACCAGAAGTTTACTTTTACGCATCTGGGAGACGGATTGTATAAGATAATTGCAAACCACAGCGGACAATCCCTGGATGTCAATAATTTTAATAAAGCAAACGGTGCCAATGTAGAGCAATATCCGTATAACGGAACTACCAACCAACAATTTATTTTGGTAGCTGCAAGCGACGGATTTTACAAAATTGTGGCCCGTCACAGCGGTAGAATTGTTGAGGTGTCCGGAGCAAGTACAGCAAACGGTGCCAATGTACAACAATGGGATGATAATGGTCAGACTTGCGGACAATGGAAATTGATTGCAACAACGACTTCACAAACTTCAACATTAATACAGGCTGAAGATTACTCAGCAATGAGTGGTATTCAGGTTGAAGCCACAACAGACACTGGTGGAGGTTCAAACGTGGGTTACACTGAAACCGGTGACTGGATGGCGTATAATAACATTAATTTCCCAACAACAGGATCTTATTTAATCGAATATCGTGTTGCAAGTGGAGTAGCAGGAGGAATGTTGTCTTCTGACCTAAACGGGGGAACAACCATTTTAGGAAATGTAGATATCCCAAATACAGGAGGCTGGCAAAACTGGCAGACTGTAACGCAAACGGTTAGCGTAACAGCAGGCACATACAATTTTGGTATCTATATCCAGAATACCGGAATGAACATTAACTGGATCAGAATTACCAAAGTGGGCGCAGGAGCTCCTGCAACTACAATTGCTGAAGAAGAAACAGAAGCTGTTGCCTTAAATGTTTACCCAAACCCAACGTCAGACATATTGTTTTTTACAACTGATGTAACTGGCGGAAATGTCAGCGTAGTTGATTCTCAAACAGGAAGTTTGGTTGCTGCACAAAAAATAAATGACAATAGTCTGAATGTTTCAGCATTAAGACAGGGAATTTATTTTATTGTTTTTGATAAAGACGGAAAACGTACCGTGAAACGCTTTATTAAGAAATAGGTTTTTTTGATTTGATTTGAAAGGCTGCCAGTATTGGCAGCCTTTTTTTATAAAAGAATTCAAAAGTATTTTACTTTTTCATTTTATCAAGTTCTCCAATAAATGGAATTTCATCCTGAACAGAAGATCGTACTGTGGTTTGAAAATATTGTTCTAACTGAATGAATTTTGCAGCGTTTATTGAGCCTATTGCTTTTTTTGCTTTACCATAAGCTTTAGATAAAAGTTTCTCGAAATCGACATTATTTTTCAGATTGTTTTTTGCCAGTTCATCTGCTTTTTCATCTGTAATGTTATCATAATTGGTAGCGTAGTCGCTTATGATCTGCATTTTTTTCTGTCCCAAAGCTTTGCGCTCTGCCTCATAATTATCATAAACAGCCTTAAATGCTGTTGCCTGAGGTTCGGCCAAATTTAGGTAATCCTTAATAATATCGCCTTTTGATTTGCCGTAAAGACTTTGAACAAGTGCGACATCATCTGAAGATTGAGCAAATGAACTAACTGAAATGATAAAGGCTAGTGATAAAAATAAATTTTTCATAGTTGCTGGTTTTATTTAGTTGAAAAACGTGTATTTATTTAGTAAAATCATAACTTAAAGTTGCTCCTAAGCCAAATTGATAAGTTGAAACATAATCTGTTGCACCTACAACACCAAAATAAGTCCAGTAATAACTATTACCCACCGCAGCTGCCATAGATTGTAAATAAGCATTTAAATTGATAGACAAAGGCGAAGCAGTTTTAATTTTCACGCCTCCTTTAATCTCCCAGGCAAAGTAAGTCCCGCTTCCGCTTTGAGGTGTTTCCAAAATGGCGACACCCGCACCGGCACCCAAATATGGCAATACGTTTGAACCTACATCAAAATAGCGTGTATAGTCAAGCAGAATGTAATTTACGGCGCCTTTGTCATCTCCTGCATTAAGCTGATTTCTCATAGGTCCGCCATACAATGGCAATTTTGTATCCAGCCTGTTGTATTTTAATTCTACAGAAGTATTGGTTATAAAAAAATATTCAAAGCCGATTCCGTATTCAAAACCATCTTCGACATATCCGTACGCATTGTTGTATTCTACCTTATCAGAAAAGGTATAACCACCATATAAATTAAGCAGAAATGAATTTGAATTCTGGGCCTTGCCACCAAGGGAAAATAAAAAAACGCTGAGTAAAAAATAATACTTTTTCATGATTTTAGTTTTTAATTTGATTTGTAATTAGCTCATGTAAAATGACTTAATGGGAATTCTGAAATTTTAAATCAAAATTAATTTTACTTTCAAAAAAAAAAATATTTAAACGCGTCAAGTTGGTTTCACTTTACAAAATGAAACAAGGTTGTAGTGAAATTCGGTCAATTTGAGAAAAAAAATAGTCGTCTATAGTATATGTTGCGCCAAAAGAAGTTTTATTAAAACACAAAATTCGCAAAGCTTTGTGTAAACTTTGCGAACCTTTGCACTCTTTGCGGTAAAAAAACCTGCGATTAAGAAAAAACGTTACGTTTAAAATTTCTCCATCCAAAACCAATTAATAATAAATTGAAAATGAACAAAGGAAGAAAAGCTTTTGCAAAACTTATTTCTGATTTGTCACTAAAAGTTTCTACCTTAAATTTTGACCAGTTTTCCTGATCTACCGGAGCATTATCAAATATCTTCGGATAAAAATACAAACGCAGTTTTTCGTGAAAATCTTTTGTTTCTTTCAAAAAAAGAAGTTGGTTTCCTAAATCAGATTTAGCAATTTCATTCAGTTGGATTTGTGTATGCAGAGTCGGAATAAACAGTGCTATAAACTGACTTGCCTCATTTCTTTGTTCCAGTTTTGCTGCCAGCTCATTTGATTGTTTTGCCGAGTCATCATCACCTGCCTGCTGCATTGCATAATACCAAAGCCAGCTAAATTCGGCTTCTGGCAAAGAATAACTTTTAAACTGCGGATAATGCGCATAAAATTTATCCATGGTTATTTTTTTATCCATATCCCATTTTTCGTGATACGCGTTTCTTTGTTTCACCGTTAATTCCAAAGCCTCGGGAACCGGATATTTATTGACAATATACGTGTTGATTGCTGCCGGTAAAATGATGATAAAAAACAACCAGATTGTTAGTAAGATAACAGCATTAAAATTGGAATTCTTTTGCAGTGAAACTATAAAAAAGCAAACGGCAAACCAAAAAAGAATATATAAAATTCCCAATCCCAAGAAAGTAAAAAAAGCTCCGTCAAGCGGAATATTCAGAACCAAAATAGCTGTAAAAAGCAAAAGGCAGAAAAGCGCCATTACACTTAAAATCCGGATATAGAATAATTTTACAATATAGAAAAAGGTATTTCCAGTCTGAGTCGCGACAATTTTCCAGGTTCCGCTTTCCTTTTCTTCTGAAATTATATTATAGGTAAAAGCGATAATCAAGAGTGGAAAAAGATAAATCAGCACAAAACTGAAATCGATATTTCCCGACAAAAGATTATTCGGATTATTGAGTTCTGCATCATATTTCTGCGCTTCCAGACCACGAATTGTTACACTCTGAATCGATGGGTTTACATCGCGCTGACCAATAGCCAGACTGTTTAACGGGAAAGTTTTATTGACCAGCGAGAACTTTACATAGTAGAGCAGAAGCCCAATTTCGTCTTTATGAAACGCCGCATTTCTCGCAATATGTTCTTTTTGGTAAACAGCTGCTTCGGTTATATTCTGATTTTGTTTTTCCTGAAACTGCTTCCCGGTCAAGAGGCTTATAAAACCTATTAGCAACAGAAAAATCAAACCAATTTTGGTTCCTTTTGATCGTATGAAATTTTTAAATAATAATACTAACATATTAAATTGCTTTAAGGTTTTTGCCCGCGATTCTTATGGCTGCAAACAGCAGGATGATCCAGAGAATGATGGAGATAATGGAGATGATTTCGCTTTTTAAAACTTCCCGTATTCCTTTTGGTTCATAATGAAATTCTTCTACATCTGCCCAATGTTCCTTGTTGATTGTTTGTGGTTTGTCTTTTTCACCGGGTTTTTTGTTACTGATATATTTAATCTGTAAACCATTCATTTTTTGAGCCATCATATAACGATAATCCTCCGCTTGTTTCTGAAAATCAATATAAGAATCATAATCGGTATTGGATAATCCCATAGACAAGTTTTTCATCGCAACATACGGATTGAAAAAAGCAACTGCTTTTGAGAAACTATTTTGTTTCTCATAAATCTTCAACAATTCTTCAAGATGTTTTTTATAAATATGAGAACTGATTTTTTCTCCCTCAGTCATGATAAACCCCGAATAATTAAAAGGCAGCTTCTGAACCGAATCGACTTTGTACACAGTTAATAAAGAATCATTGATTGCTTTGTAATGCGGATCGTTTGGGTTATGATTGTCACCTTGTTTCAGAATATCCTTCTCAATGTCGCTGTTAAACTGAATTTTAGAAGGAGCTTCATACAAATACGCGCCAATCGCCTGTGTTGTTCTCGGTAAAATAATCGTAAAGAGCAACCAGATCCCAATTAGGGAAATCAAGGCTTTTTTTGAAGTTTTGCTTGATGCAGAAATCAAAACAGCAATAACGCAAAAGAATATCAAATAGATAAAATGAAATACAATAAAGAGCAGCATCTTTAGGGTTTCATCAACAGAAATGCTAAAGTTCTGCAATAATAACCAAATCAAAATAAGAATGATAATAGTAGGAATAAAAAGCAGCATTATAACAGAAGCGACCCCCAGAATTTTACCAAACAACAGCTGTTTCCAATTGATTCCCTGACTCAAAAGCAGTTTTAAAGTTCCGTTTTCACGTTCGTAAGCGATTGAAATAAAACCCAGAAAAAAGATTAACAGCGGAAGTAAAATCTGTAGAACCATTGCAATGCTTATTTCTCCAAAACGGAGCATACTGTTCGAGAAACCTGCTTCAGAAAAATTGGCAGTATTTTGTTTGTGTGCCTCAAGAAAAATGGCGTTCCCAAAAAAAGGTTCCATTCCGAATTCAAAAACACTTAAAGAAGTACTTTTACGAAACGCAAAGTTTCCGTAATGCGCCATTCTGTGCGGATTTTTATCCGGATTATTCAGCCAGTCTTCTCGTGATTCGTGTTGGTATTTTTCGCTGGTTTCATTTTGATTGGTATAATTTTCCCAGCCCGAAAATGCAGCGTAAAGCAATAAAATTCCAATAAATAAAGTAATAATAAATACAGCAGGATTTTTAAAAACAGATTTTTTGAAATGCCTGCTTATAAGGATTTCTATATGTAAAAATTTCATAGACTAAAATTTATAAGTAATTGTCAGTGTAAAATTTCTCGGAGCCCCCGGAAATAATCTCAAATAATTCTGAGCACCCAGCCAATACGTTTTGTTTAATAAATTACCTGCATTCAAAGCAACCTGCATGTTGCTGTTGTTTGGTTTGTAATATACAGCAGCATCAAAAACTGTAAAATCAGGAAGCATGAAATCCCTTGTAAACCAAGGCACTTTACTGCTTTGATACTGCATTCCCAGCCCAACTCCAAGAGCTTTCAAAGCAGTATCAGCACCAAAATTGTAACGTGTCCATAAATTGGCGCTGTTTTTTGGTGTATTCTGTTTTCTTGCACCGATCAGAGAAGTATTCTGATCGTTGGTAATTTTGGCATCGATATAACTGTACGAAGCGTTTATTTGCCAGTCCGGAGTAATGTATCCCGCCAAATCACATTCGAAACCACGACTGCGTTCTGCACCTCTTGTTACCAATAAATCCGGATTTTCAGGATCATTGGCATTCATCAGAATATTATGCTGATTAATTTCATAAACAGCCGCATTAAAGCTCATGGAGTTGTTCAGGAAAGTAGTTTTCAGACCAAATTCTTTCAAATTACTTTCAAGGGGATCAAACAAACTTCCGGCAGGCAAAGTTCCCGTTTGTGGCATTAAAGTCACAGTGTTTGATTGTGGCTGATAACCTTCCAGATACGTTGTATAAACATTTATGGCACTATTGACAGCATACGTTACACCAACACGGGGCAGCAGCGCAGACTTTTTAACAATCAGTTCTTTGTTAGTTTTATAATTGGTAATATCTTCAAACCATTCGTTTCTTAATCCTAATAAGAAGGTGAATTTTTCCCACTGAATCTGATCCTGAATATAAATCGCATTTGTAGTTGTCAAAGCGGATGGCAATGCAGTTCTGACATTCAAAATATAATCTTCTGGCGTTCTCATTGCATACGACGGATTATTTAAATCAAAGAAATTTACGTTTGGCTTTGGTAAAATTACTCCGTTAATAGTGGTAGTTTGATAATTATCGGCATTGGCCAAAACAAACGAACTGGCTACAGTACCGTCTTTTAACAGATAACCTCTTGCGGCATTTTGCCCTCCGCCTTTGTTTTTGTTCCAACTACTTAAATCATACCCTGTCAATAATTTATGATTGAGTTTTCCGGTTTTGAAATCAAAATTAAAATAGGCACTCAAATTATCAATATCCCAATATTGCTTACGCTGTACAAACTGCATCATCGCAAGGCTTGTTACCGGCTGGTTATTCATGTCAACGGCAAAACCATTTGTAGTTCTGTGTTCCTGAAGGTCTTCTGTCCAGGTTTGTTTCATGTAAGTCGCATTAAATCCAATTTTAGAATTGAATTTATGGGCAAAATTGGTTGTCAGGATCATTTCTTTCGATTTAAAATAATCTCCTGAGGCGCCTAGATTTAAGCTTATTGGTGTCTGATGCAAATTAGTGACTCCCGCAATAGCACCAAAAATTGGCTGGCCACGATCCAAAACTCCGGTCATGTCGCTCAGGATCAATTCGGTATTAATGGCTGTTTTTTCATTTGGAATATAACTGAAGGAAGGAGAAATCAGAAAAGATTTATTTCCCACTAAGTCACGAAATGATTTTGCATCCTGATAAGCAGCATTTATACGATAAAGAAGCGTTTTGGATTCATTTGCAGGTCCTGTAAAATCTAATGCACCGCGCAAAGTACTAAAACTGCCTACACTTAAACTCACTTCTTTTCGATCTGTAGCCAAAGGTTTTTTTGTAACCAGATTGATACTCCCGCCGGGATCTACAGACGAAAAAGTGGCGCTCGAGGGGCCTTTTATTACTTCTACACGCTCAATATTTGTGGTTAAAGGCTGGAGGAAATAATACTGACGTGTTCGCATCCCGTTAATAATCTGACCTTCTTCGTTCTGGCTAATTCCGCGAATAGTATATTGATTATAATAACTTGCCGGAATTACGCCGCTGGACATTTTTACGGCATCTGCCAAATAAAATGCACCTTTATCGGCAATCAATTCTTTGGTTACTGTTGAGATTGATTGCGGAATATCCTTGTTTAGAGATGCTGTTTTTGTTGCGGCAAAAGAATAATCACTGTTGTATTTTTTTGTAGAACGACCCACAATTTCAACTGTTTGCAGTTCATTTAGATTAGCCTCCATTTTTATAGTAAGAAATCCGGTATCCGCATTAATTTGCTGTGTTTTATATCCTGTAAAGCTTATTTCGAGCAGTCCGTCACCTTCAATGCTAAAATTTCCGTCGCGGTCTGTCGTTGTACTTTTGCCGGAATTAAGTACTTTTATATTTGCTCCGGCAACAGCCTCCTGCGTATTCTGATCTATGATTTTTCCGGTTATTTGAGACTGAGCATAGTTTACGCTACATATTAAAAAGAATAATGAAAATAAGTGTTTCATTTTGATGTTGATGGAAATCATTATTTCCTTTATACGGTTTGTAAATACAAGTTTTCCAGTTCGTTTGCCGAGATTTTATCTGCTTCTATAATCGTAACAAGATTTCCCTGTTTCATGATTCCGATATGTGTGGCAACTTCCCTTGCTCTAAAAATATCGTGTGTCGCCATTAAAATAGCCGTTCCGTCTGCCGATAATTCTTTTAGGATTTGAGAAAATTCATTAGATGCTTTTGGATCAAGGCCACTTGTAGGTTCGTCTAATAGTAAAACTTTGGCTTGTTTGGCGATTGCAATAGCAATTCCCACTTTCTGGCGCATTCCTTTTGAGTAACCGCCAAGATTCTGCTCGTGCGCATTTACTTGCAAACCTGCTTTGTTCAGGAAATAGGTTAACTCTCCGTCAGAATATTTAAAACCTGCCAGTGACGAGAAAAATTTCAGGTTTTCCAGACCGCTTAGATTTGGATATAACATAACTGTTTCAGGAATATACGCCACATGTTTTTTGGTTTCCTGCCCATTTTCGGTAACCGAAATATCGTTGATTTTTAAGGTTCCGTTACTAGGCTCAATAAAGCCTAAGAAAAGATTTATGGTAGTGGTTTTTCCTGCTCCGTTTTGACCTAAAAGAGCAAAGATTTCTCCTTTTTTTATTGTTAGATTTAAGGCATTCAAAGCAATATGATCGCCATATTTCTTTGTAAGGTTTTCAGCTATAAGCATAATATATGGATTTGGTTTTGTTTGATTTTAAATGAATGAGAACAAAAATTTGGACAAGGCATAAATACCCCGAACCTGATTTTTGTTTATTCTGATGAAATGGAAATTGTCTGCTACTGATTTTTACTGAAATAAATATTCAGTCCGAATTGGAAATGCTTTTTTGCGCTTTATCCTGAAATTAAAAATTCTGATAAAACAGCAAAATACGAATGTCTCTTACCTGATATTAAGAGGCAAAAGATAATTTGAGCATTTAAAAAATGTAGTGGATTATACCAAAGCAGGAGGTGCCCTAAGAGCAAAAAGACTCCCCTTAAAAAAAGTGGAATATGTTTTTGTATAAAAGAATACAAACGAAGCTTCTTTGCTTATTTTATTGAAAAATAAGGTCTGAAAATTATTCGGTACAAAGGTACTGAAAGCAAAATGACAAACATGACAGCTATTCTCTGCTGCGTGACTGTGTGTTATTTGTTTTTGATGTGGAGTATATTTATGTTCGCAGCGTTTCTCGCTTATTTGTTTATAAATATGCTCATAAGAATCTACAGTCTGAAACAGCATTGAAAACAATACGGTAAAAGACATTAAAATATTAATAAGTAGAATTCTTTTCTTCATTATTGATTATGAGTAAGTTGTCTGTTTCTTTAATCTTTTTTTTTATTAATAAAACGCAACTTTGTTGCAAATATATAAATCTAATTGGCAAATTCGTTACGTTTAATTTTATTTTTTTGCCATTTCACTCTAATGAATAAATTATACTTAGGGTATAGGACAATACAAACGAGTTAAATATGTAACATTTGACTCATTTTTTGTTTAAAATGAATTCAAAAACTTCAATACAGATAGTTAATTTATTGTTTTTATTTAGAATGGTTAAAAATAATTTGGTTTAAAACATATTTGAGTTTACTTTTGCCACGAATTTAAACAACCATTCCAAAATGAATATACCAACCATTCAAAAATTTATATTTAGCTTGTTGTTTCTGAGCTCATTGCAAATGATGGGTCAAGATGCCGGAAAAATAGCCGGAAAAATTACTTTGAGCGGCAATGTACCGGCAGATAATATTTCGGTAAGTCTTAAAGGGACAAAATATACAGCCGTTACTAATGAGAGCGGTCAATATGAGATAAAAAATGTAAAACCGGCTTCGTATACAATCCGCGTACGTGCAGTTGGGGTAAAAGTAGTAGAAGAAATAGTTGTAGTTTCTGCTAACCAAACAACAACAAAAAACTTTGCACTTTCTGAAAATCAGGAAGATCTTGACGAAGTTGTTATTACAAAAAACAAATACAAACAAGACAAACCTTCGTTGTCTTTACGTCTTCAGACTCCTGTATTAGAGATTCCGCAGAACATTCAGATTGTGAGCGGTCAGACATTAAAAGATCAGCAAATCATCAGTATGAGTGATGGGGTTATCCGTAACGTGAGTGGTGCTGTGCGTTTAGAACACTGGGGAGATATGTACACAAACATTACCATGCGTGGATCCCAAATTCAGGCATTTCGTAATGGTTTTAATGTAGTTAGTTCTTTCTGGGGACCACTTACAGAAGACATGAGTTTTGTTGACCATATTGAATTTGTAAAAGGCCCGGCGGGTTTTATGCTCTCGAGCGGTGATCCAAGCGGACTTTATAATGTAGTTACCAAAAAACCAACGGGAATCACAAAAGGCGAAGCTACTGTTATGGCAGGAAGCTATGATTTCTACAGAGCAAGTGTTGACTTTGATGGTAAATTTGACAAAAAAGGCAAGTTCTTATACAGAGTTAATGGTGCTATTCAAAAGAAAGGTTCTCACAGACCATTTGAACACAATGACCGTTATGTATTTGCTCCTGTGCTTTCTTATCAAATAGATGATAAAACTAAAATTACTTTGGAGTATAATCTCCAACACGCAAATATGACTGAAGTTGGTTCATTTTATGTTTTTGGAGCTGATGATGGCGGATATGCTACAATGCCAAGAAATTTTACGATGACGCAACCAGGTTTGCCTGATACAAAAATGAATGATCATAGTGGATATCTTATGTTTGAGCATAAGTTTGATGATAACTGGAAACTTACTGCACAGACATCTTATTTTAAATATTTACAGGAAGGATACAGTTCATGGCCTAGCGTTGTAGGGCCTGAAAAAGTAGGGTCTCAAGAACTTGGTTACGGTGAGATTATCCGTAATGTAGGCATTTGGGATGTTGATAGTGATATGTTTTTAGGACAGCTTTTTATCAACGGAAAATTTAATACAGGAAATGTTTCTCATAAAGTTTTAGGTGGTGTAGATTCAGGCCAGAAAGAATATTATGCAGACTTTTTTCAATCACATGATTTGGATACTTTCGACAATCCATTTAATGTTTTTAATCCAAATTATGGAACTCCGGCTAACGGATTACCAAATTTTGATCGTGAAACTCCTATTAAACAAAGATCTTTTGGAGGTATGATTTCAAAATATGCAGCAGCTTATATTCAGGACGAATTGGGCTTTTTTGAAAATAAATTAAGATTAACACTTGCAGCCAGATATACCTGGATTAGCCAGACAAGCTGGGGAGAATTAGAAGAAGATAATCACATTACACCACGTGTAGGTCTTAGTTATTCTATTACGCCAACTACATCAGTTTACGGATTGTACGATCAGGCTTTTACACCTCAATCTGGTGTTACACAAAATGGTGATGAAGTAAAACCTCTTACTGGAAGTAACATTGAATTTGGAGTTAAAAAAGATTGGTTTGATGGTTCATGGAGTACTACAGTTGCAGCATATAGAATCATCAAGCAAAATGAACTTACATCTGATCCTGACAATAAACCAAATGAGATTTTTAAAGTTATTTTGGGAGAAAAAAGAGCACAGGGTGTTGAGTTTGATGTGAGAGGGAAAATTCTTGATGGTCTTAATCTTATTGCAAATTATGCTTTTACAGAATCAATCGTTACAGATTCAAGAGTAGAAACCATTATTGAAGGAAGTTCTTTAACAGGATTTTCAAAACATGTTGCAAATGCATGGTTAAATTATACGCTTGTATCTGGTAAACTAAAAGGGTTGGGAGCTTCGATAGGAGGAACTTATCTTGCAGGCAGACAAACAGATACATGGGCGGTAGGATTAGAAAAACTTCCAAATTATTTTAAACTTGACGGAGGTTTGTCATACGAAACAGGAAAAATGAAATTCACGGCAAATGTTTTCAATATTCTTGATGAATACCTTTACAGTGGTTCTTATTACAACTCACAAACTATAAAAGCTTATAGCTGGCAAACAGAACAGCCAAGAAACTTTAGAGTTGGTGTTACTTACAAATTCTAAACAAAATATTCCTTTATACGCCTATTGATTAATTTTCATAAAAAAGGCATACGTAATGTATGCCTTTTTTTGTGCTTTTATTTTAAAAGTAAATTTTTTTCCATTATTATTGTTTAATAATGGATATCGATTTACTATTCAGTTTATTTTTAATGAAATAAATACCAGTTGCCTGATCAGAAATATTGATTACATTTCCTGAACCTTGTTTTATTTTTGTTCCAAGAGAAGAATAAATCGTCCATTCCAGTTCTTTTGATAAATTAAAAATTCCGTTTGAAGGATTTGGATAAACACTAATATTTTTTGATTCTTCATCTGGATTTTCTACACCAAGATTGCAGTTATGAACCATATAGGTAATTTCCTTTTTATTATTTCCTGCTGTATTTGATACCGTCAAAGAGACTGTTTTGTCTCCTTCGGTAGCGTAAACTACAGAATGAGGCCCAATTCCTGTTGCGGTTGCCGGCGTTGCACCTTCGCCAAAACTCCAGTTATAAGCATCTACTGTTCCTACAGACACAGAAGTAAAAGTTACAGGCGTATTCAGGCATCCCATTTGTGTATTTACTTCAAAATCAGCAACAGGTGCTGCGGCATTTTCTGATAATGTAAATTCAAGTTTATTAACATTCACATCCGCTTCCTCAAAAAATAAGGTAATCACATGAACACCCTGAGTTAGGGGAATATTAGGAATGGTAACTGTCTGCCAGTTCTGAAAACCAGTCGTATTTGGAATATTTACGGTATTGGTCACATCTACACCGTCTACTTCAAGATGAACAGTTTTGTTGTTATAAGGTGTAGAAATTCGGAGTTTGATATCATAATTTCCGGTAGAATTTACCTTTGCAGTATATTTAAGCCATTCGTTTTTGGCTACATACGCAATATTAAATCCGCCTTCGTTACAAACTTCAGTTCCTACATTATCACCAGGTCTGTATGCAGTGTCTCCGCCGCCATTACTGTCAAAAATAGCACTTGGGCCAATATCATAATTTTCTGCTTCAATGATACCTGGAATCTGTGCAATTAATCCCTGATAAGGTGCAGTGGCAAGTGGTGTTTCAGTATAAAATGCCGTATAAGTTATCGTTCCGGTTGCAGGTGCCTGAAAAGTCTGGTTTACAGTACCGCCCTGGCTCCAGTGATCAAAATCATATCGGAGGTTTCCAACATATTGAGGTGTTGGTGCATTTAGTGTCTGCAATTTTGCATTGGCTACCACTTTTTTTGTAGAAGGCGCTGTAACGGCTTTTTGGTTAAATTCTAAATTTAATAAAGCAGGAGAACTTGTAGCGGTAACATCAACCAGATTGGGGTGAATATCGACAAAAGAAGAAGCTGTCAAACCGTCGCTATCAGTAACTTTAACCGTAAATCTGTACCACACATTTGGCGTTTTTTCTCCTTGGTTTGATGCTACAAAAGTTCCTGAACTCACGCCCTGTGGGCTTGCTCCGGGATGAGAATGTCCTGCTCCGGGAACATCTTCGTGAAATAAATCCATACTCCATGAAAAAGCGCTTGCAGGCAATGTTCCGTCTTCTGTATCTGTGGCAGTAGCAGAAAAATTAACAATATCATCTGCATTCCATTTTAATGTTGGAAGCGGAGAAACCAAAGTAACTGTCGGCGCATTGCTAAAAGGAGTTATCGTAAGTGTGGCTGCATTACTTGTAACACTGCCGGCTGTATTGGTCACAATCACTTTGTAGGCTCCTGCATTTGCATTGGTCACATTTGAAATTGTATAACTTGCCGCTGTCGCTCCCGGAATATTCACATTATTAAATTGCCATTGGTAACTTAAACCAACGCCGCTTGCAGTTACATTAAAAGTAACAGGATACGTTTCCATTATTGTTTGTGTTACCGGATGATTTACAATCGTCGGCACTTCAGTTTCTATATAATTAAGTCTTATTAAAGAGCCATTATTTCCATAAGCGCAATAATAAAGGTAACCGTCATTTCCTAACATCATACCCAAAACATATTGCTGGGCAGCGGTATAAAAAACATCAGAAACAGGATCTGCTACATTCGGATCAAAAGATCTTATTTCGGTTCTGACATAATCCTTAATAATAAATTTCCCCTCAAGATTAGGATAACGAGGTGTTGCCGGATTGTATAAAACACCGTTGGTCAGAGCATTTCCAATACTTCCGGTTGCATAAGTAAATATTGGATTTGTAAATAAGTTGGTTTCGGGTTGTTTCCCGTCGCCGCCCTGCGGATGTCCCCAGGCATAATTTCGAATAGCCGGGTTGCTGATTTCATTCACTTCTTCCCAGGAAGTTCCAACATCCAGAACAAATAATTTATTGGCTTTAGGATTGGGAATCAGTCTCCACGGATTTCTAAACCCATAAACCCAAATACTTTGTCTTTGCACCGATCCGCTTCCGTAATATGGATTTCCGGGAGCAGGCTGTCCATCTTCCGTCAGACGTAATATTTTCCCTTTATAAGTATCCAAATCCTGCGAATTTGTGTTCTGCTGACTGTCTCCAACGGTTACGTACAAAAATCCGTTAAAGAATTTTAAATCGCCGCCATTATGAAATCCGCCGCCAATAGGCTCCAACAGCAGAATTTCCTGTCTGCCCACTACCTGATTGGCATTATCAATCTGCACTCTCTCTATTCTGTGTCTGATTACTCCTGCGATATCCACACTATAAAACACATAGATGTATCCGTTTGTAGCAAAATCAGGATGTAGTGTAAGACCCAGTAATCCTTGTTCGTTATCAGTCACTGTTGTAACCGTAAAAACATTCGTTACGGTATTGTTTTGGTACACCTTTACAATACCGCCTCTTTCGGCAATAAATATTCGGCCATCAGAAGATTGTTCCAAAGAAAGCCCCTCTTTGATAGTTTGCGTAGGAGCAAGGTTTTCTGTAATGTACTGGCAATTGGCCTGCCATGAGATAAATAAAACGGAAACATAAATAAATGTTGTCCTTACTTTCGATAAAACGTGCTTAAAATGTAATTTTTCTTTCATAACTATTTAGTAGGTTGTGATTTGGTATCTCAAATTTAACATTTTTTTACTTATTAAACTCTCTCGTATATTAAGTTTTTATAATATAAAGATGATATTCTATAATAAGATTTCTGTCTTATTCTTTAATTTTAAATTAATCATACATTAATTTTTTTAGAATGGAAGAATTTTTTAACGACGTTTACAAGCATTTAGAAGGATATTATTATAGTATAGTCGACCTCACCCCAAAATTTATATTGGCTGTCGGTGTTATTTTGGTTTCCTGGTTTATTGCAACCAGAATAGGAATAATTGCCAATAAAAAATTAAAGGTCAGAATGCATGATCCTTTGCTTGCCAGTTTTATTGCGCGACTGATTAAATCTGTTCTGATTATAATTGGAGTCCTGATAATGTTTAGAATTATCGGATTAAGCGGGGTTGCACAAAGTTTGCTTGCCGGTGCCGGAATTTCTGCTTTTATTATCGGTTTTGCTCTCAAAGATATTGGTGAAAATTTTCTTGCCGGGATTCTTCTGGCCTTCAAAAGGCCTTTTTCTATAGGTGATATTATTGAAAGTAACGGTGTAAAAGGAGAAGTAATTGCTTTAAATCTTCGTGATACCGAAATAAAAAGTGACAGTAAAATAATTTACATTCCAAATGCACTTTTGATAAAAAACACCCTTATTAATTATAACAGCAGTGGTTTTCTATTGCAGACTTTTACAGTAGGTTTAGAATACGGATCAGATTTTGACCGCGCCATTGAGCTGGTAAAACAAGTCCTGGCCAACAATGATGATGTAAGCGATAAAGACCATAGCGATTCGGCTTATATTGCAGATATTACCGGCGCTGTTGCACAGTTAAATATTCGTTACTGGGTTGTTACAACAAAAACAAAATCGGACAATTCTGAAAATCGTTCAAAAATAATCACAGAAGTCCTAAAGACTTTAAAAGAAAACGGATTTGTTGTCAAATAGCAGCAAACCCATTTCTTTATTTTTTAGTAATAAGCCTTTATTTATTCATGGCAATATAATCTGAGGGTGACATCTCAAAATGTTTGAGAAAACTTCTACCAAAACTCGTTTGTGACTTATAACCAACCATTTCGGCAATTTCATACATTTTGTAATTCTCAGTTAAAAGCAGTTCAGCAGCTTTTTTTAAACGCACAATATTGATTAATTCGTTTGGACTAAGATTCGAGATATCTTTGATTTTTCTGTATAAAGTAGAACGGCTCATATTCATGATTTCTGCCAGAGACTCTACACTTAAATCAGAATCGGTTATGTTTTTGAGAATTTCTTCATCGAGTTTTTTCAGGAATTTTTCATCCGTTTTATTATGCGCAATACTTTTGATATGCGAAAGCGGAGAACTCGCATAATATTTCATAATCTGCTTTCTGTTTTCTATAAGGTTATTGGCCTGAACTTTTAAATAATCCATTGAAAAAGGTTTTGCAATATAAGCATCGGCACCAACTTCAAGCCCGTCAATTTGCGATTTGAGCGAATTCTTGGCAGTCAGTAAAATTACCGGAATATGGCTGGTTTCTAAGTTGGTTTTGATTTTTTTGCAAAGCGTGATTCCGTCCATAACAGGCATTTGTATATCACTGATAATTAGTTGAATATTTTCGTTATGAATAATTTTCAACGCATTCTCTCCATTATCAGCTTTTAGAACAGTATAAGAAGATCCTAATTCTGAAGTAATAAAACTCAGAAGATCTTCATTATCTTCTACAACCAGAATTTGTGTTCGTTCATTTCTGGTCTCAGTTTCAACTTTTTCCGTTTCTTTTGGATTGGTTTCTTTTTCAGAATCAATATAAAACATAAATTCTTCTTCCTGATGCAAAGGAACTGTAAGCTCAAAAATATTCAGTTTTTGATCTGAGATCAACTGAAGATTTCCGTTATGCAATTGCGTGAGCGAGTGCGCCAGCGAAAGTCCGATTCCGGTTCCCGACGATGCATCGGTATTATTGACCCTGAAAAAAGGTTCAAAAATTTTATCCTTGAGTTGAAACGGAATCAATTCGCCGTCATTTTTCACAGTAAGAGTCAGTTTTTTTTCATCCCTGAAAAGTGTAATCGAAACTTTTTCCTTCGAATATTTTATCGCATTATTAATCAGGTTACTCAGGATTTTTTTGAAGGCTTCCTTATCAACAAAAGCAAAAATATCTTTCTCTCCCAGTTCCAGTTCAAACTCAATTTGCCTTTCTTCGATCAACTGGCTAAACCTCAAATGTAAATTTCGAACCATCGACGAAATATTCGCTTCTACAAAAGTAAGTTTCAGGCCTCCGATTTCAGATTTTCTAAAGTCCAGTAATTCATTCACCAATTTCAATAATCGAGACGTATTTTTCTTCATTATAGAAAGATTCTGCGGCACTTCCGGAGCTTGATGTTCCATAACGAGTAATTTTTCCAAAGGACCTTTTATGAGCGTCAGAGGCGTTCTGATTTCGTGCGCCACATTTGTAAAAAAGTCAATTTTGGCCTGATAGATTTCTTTTTCCTTTTCATCGTTCAGGTGTTTTATTTTTCGGTTATTTTTAATCTGAGTAAGATTTTGAGAATAACGGATTACATAATAAAATCCGGCACACATCAATAAAAAATAAAAAATATACGCATAAATACTAGCGTAAAAAGGCGGTAATATTTTGATTTTAAGTTTAACTTCTTTGCTCCAGATTCCAAAACTGTTTAACGATTTTACTTTAAAAACATAATCTCCCGGAGCCAGTTCGGTAAAAAAGACCTTATTGTTTCGCTCGAGATAAACCCAGTCATTGTTTACATTTTCTAGTTTATACCAATATTCAGTAAGTTCTGGTGCAGTGTAATTTAAAGACGCAAACTCGAGATTAAAAGAAGACTGGTTATTGTCAAGTTCCAGCTCGTCAATATGAGAAATGGATTGTTTTATTGGCGAATCATTTTCATTGGTACCGATATCTTTGTTATTGATTTGAAGATTGGTAATAAAGATAGAAGGCGTATACTTATTCTTGGTAAAATTTTTTGGATTGAAACTAATCATCCCGTTTAGATTTCCAAAATACATATCACCATTTGTATCCCTAAAAGCCGAGCTGTAATTGAACTGGTCGCTTAGTAAACCATTTGCCGTTGTATAGATTTTGATACTCTTGTGATCCGGCCCAAATTTTACAAGACCTTTAGAAGTCGTAAGCCATAAGTTCTTGTTTTCATCTTCTAAAATTGAATAAAAAACATTACTCGGAAACCCGTTTTTTGTGTTGAATTTCTTAAAGGTCCTGGTTTTTTTATCAAACAAGTTCAAACCATTTTCTGTAGCAAACCACAAATTATTGCGGCTGTCCTCAAAAATTGAATTGATAGAATTATTGCTAATGCCATTTGGGTTCTTATAATCGTATATAAAAACTTCTTTTTTTCTGGTTTTTGTATTATAAAAAAACAAGCCATCCCTGTAACTTCCTGCCCAGTAATTGCCATCGTTGTCTTCCTTAAAATTGGTGTAATGCGTATTTTCAGGAAAAATTTTCAGGATATCAAAATTATCGTTTGCTTCATTATAGGTGTAAATTCCCAAGGTAGTAACCACAAAAAGTTTTCCTCTTTTGTTCTCATAAAAAGAAAATATAAAATTACTGTGCAGACCGCTCGACGGGTCATTGGCGCTGTAATGTTTGATTACGGCACCTGATTTTTTGTCAAGAATATCCAGGCCATGCTCAAAAGTTCCGACCCAGATTTTATCCTTTCGCGGCAGCAAAGCGTGAATGTTATAATAAGAAACACTGTTGCTGCTTCCGTTTGGTGAATACGAAGTAAATTTTTGTGTTTTTGGATTAAATCTGTTGAGACCTGCATCTTCAGTCCCGATCCATAAATCGCCCGAATCGTCTTTATGGATTTCCCTAACCGCACTTCCGTTTATGGAATTCTGATTGTTTTGAGGAAAATATTTTTTAAACTGTGTGTATTGTTTCTGATGGTAATTGACACCGCCAAAATAAGTCCCGATCCAGATTCCGTTTTCCTTATCAATTGTAATAGAATAAGCTGCATTGTCTGAAATCGCATACGGATCATTATAATTTTTGCGAATATTCAGGTTTCTTTTTGTTTTAAAATTATAAACATAAACGCCCGATTCGCTTGCAATCCAGAGTTCTTCGTTTCCTTTCTTTTTAAATTGGCGCACAAATACAGGATCTTTTCCGGTAAATTGCAAAGAAGAAGTTATTTTGGTTTTAATATTATACACCAGTACACCATGATCCTGAGTTCCTATCAGAATGGTTTCTTTGTCCCATGCATAAATAACTGTAATCCTGAAATTGGTTTTGCCAGCCGGCGGGTTTAATGTGATACTTTCAAAAGAGAGATTTTCCTCAGAATAATGGTATATTTTATTTAAGGAAGAAGCCCAGATTTCGCCTTTTTGATCCCTTGTTATTGAAGTTGTTATAAAATATTTGTTGGGATTAAAAGTTTTGGTTTCCTTCTTTGCAGGAGCATATTTGTAGAGTATATTTCCCGAAATAAACCAGATATTTCCTTTTTTGTCGTGATTAATATCATTGATCCTGTCATTGATCGCTTCATTAAAAACCGAAAAATGGTCTTCTTTTTTATCATATTGATACAAACCCTTGTCGGTTCCAACCCAAATTGTACCATTATATTGATGCAAAGACTGAATATAGTTGCTTCCTAAACTGTTAATCGGGTCGTTCTGGCTTCTGTAAGTCTTAAAACGATAACCATCAAACCTGTTTAATCCATCTTTTGTTCCAAACCACATAAAGCCGTCATCGTCTTGTATTGAGGTCAGAACAGTGTTGTTTGAGAGTCCTTCTTCAACCTGAAAATGTTTAAAATAATATTCCTGGGCATGAATAAAATTTTTCGAAAAAACCAGAAAAAATATAAAAAGAAAGAATTTACGCATTGTTATAAAAATTTAATGTAAAAAAGAGCTTCTTCAAATCGTCTCAATATTATTCCAAATGTTGCAAAATGAAATTAAAGGCCTAAAAATGACACAATTTGACTCATTTGAAATAGATATTGACACAAATGAATCATTTTATTTTGAATTAAAATCATCTACTTTGAATAATCAAATAAATGATATTGATAATTTTTAAGCATAAAAAATGAACTATCAATAAAATTAAGTTTGAAAAAATATATCATCAATAATTTAATTTAGCAAATGAACAAATTATTATCAAAGGACAATATAAATCATTTTGTTCGTATTCCAGACGATTAATAATAGTATTGTTTTAAACCAACTAACTCAAAAAATGAAACTATCTAAAATGAAAAATCAATGAAAACAAAGTTCACTCAAATTTTAAAGCAGAGATATTACCTCTTGTTTTTCTTTAGTTTATTATTACAACAAACGTATGCACAACAGCAAATAACCATAACGGGAAAAGTAGCTTCTGCAACAGGAGAACCGATTCCGTTTGCCAACGTTGTGATCAAAGGCACCAAAAGCGGAGCAGTTACCGACTTTGACGGAAGATATAAAATTTCAGCAGCCGGCAATCAGACCCTGATATTTAGTTCACAGGGATATAAAACAACCGAAATCGCGATCAACAACCAGACAACAGTAGATGCTTCATTGGCCGAAGATGCAATGAAACTTGATGAGATTGTAGTTGTCGGTTACGGTTCTCAACAGAAAAAAGATTTGACAGGAGCCATTTCGCTCGTAAAAGCCGATGAAATCCAAAAACGTCAGGTGACCACAGTTGCAGATGGTCTGCAAGGTCTTGTAACCGGAGTAAAAGTGCGTGGCGGCGGACGTCCGGGACAGGAAGCTAATATTGAAATCCGTGGTTTAAAAAATCTGCAAAACACAAACCCATTATATGTAATTGATGGTTTGGTTACTTCGGCAAACAGGGATTTTAACCCAAATGATATCGAAACTATTCAGGTTTTAAAAGATGCATCTGCAGCAGCAATTTATGGCTCAAGAGCTGCAAATGGTGTAATCATCATCACTACCAAAAAAGGAAAAAAAGGCCCGCTAAAAGTAGAAGCTTCTGCCAAAACAAGTTTTACTACGATGCCAAGATATGATTTAATGGGCACAGAAGATTTTGCCAGATTAAACAATCAGGCTTATGATAATGCCGGATTTCCAAGACAAAACCTAAATATGGCTGTAAATACAGACTGGCAGGACGTAGTTTTTAAAACAGGAATGATTCAGGATTATAACGCAAGTGTTTCTGGAGGAGGAGATAATTCTTCATTTTTCATGTCCGGAAATTATTTTGGAAATGAAGGAACTGTAGTTTCTACAGATTTTGATAGAATTTCATTCAGAGTAAATTCAAGTGGATCAAAAGGAATTTTTAGTATCGGAGAAAATTTAGCCATCAGTAATTCCAGAACAGACGAAATGTCCGGAAATCCGATTATTGATGTGTACAGATTAACGCCAACAATTCCGGTTTATGATGAAACTAATCCTGGAGGTTACGGTTACGGAAAAGCAGGTGTTGCAGATACTTTTGGTACAAACCCTCTGGCAATTGCAGATTTTGCAGATACAAACAGAGAAAACTTCAGAATCAGAGGGAACATTTGGTCAGAATTAAAATTTGCACCATGGTTAAAATACCGTTTTAATTTTGGTTATGAATCTAGTTTTGATTCCTATAAATTCTTAAGAAAAGTAGGGAACTGGTCCTTAAACCAACCACCGGATCAGTCTTATACAGATCAAAATAAGGCAAGATCAGAAACAAAATTGTTTGAAAACACATTGACTTTCAAAAAACAATTTGGCAAACACGATGTAAGTGTTTTAGTAGGTCAGACTTTTCAAAAAGACACCTATAATCAAATTTACGGAACAAAGAGAAATTTGGTAATTAATTCTGCCACAGGTCAATACTATACGGTTTTAAATCAGGGAGATTCTCCTGTAGTTGGAGGTTTTATAAATGAATCAGCTTTAGCATCTTACTTAGGAAGAGTTGAATATAATTATGACAACCGCTATTTGCTTAATGCTGTTTTAAGACGTGACGGATCATCAAGATTCAGCGATGCAAACAAATGGGGAAATTTTCCATCAGTTTCGGCGGGATGGAGAATAAACAACGAGCCTTTCTTTAAATCTGAATTTATAAAAGATTTAAAAGTAAGAGCAAGTTACGGAGAATTAGGATCTGGTAATATCGGAGAATACGAGTCAAAAAGTTTCGTTAATAATTTCGGACAGATTGTTTTAGGAAGCTCACAAGGATTGCAGCCTGCCGGAACTCAGGTAAAATTATCAAATTCGGAGTTACGTTGGGAAAAACTAAAACAAACCAATTTCGGATTAGATCTTGGAGTTCTAAATAATGACTTACGCCTTACGGCAGATTATTTTATTGCCCGCACAGAAGATGTATTGTTTGGTTTCCCAATTTTATTAACTACAGGAAATGACGGAGGAAACCCAATTTCTAATGCAGCAACTGTAGAAAACAAAGGTTTTGAATTGGAATTGGCTTACAGCAAAAAAATCAACGACTTCTCGTTTAATGCTTCTGTAAACTTTACCAAAATAAACAACAAACTGGTTTCATTGGGTAACGGACAAAACGAAAATATTTCCGGAAATACAATCACAAGATCAGGTATGCCTGTTGGAATGTGGTATGTTTTAGAAACTGACGGATTGTTTCAAAACCAACAGGAGATTGACAATTACAAAACCGCAGATGGAAAAGTAATTATGCCAAATGCCGTTCCGGGAGACATTCGTTTTAAAGATAATAATGGAGACGGACAAATTTCAAGTACTGATAAAGCTATTGTGGGAAGTCCATGGCCGGAATTTGAAATGGGTCTAAATGCCGGAGCAGAATACAAAGGGTTTGATTTTTCTATGAACTGGATCGCTTCTCACGGAGCTACTGTTTATAATGGATTTAGAAGCGTTGTAGACCGTTTTGATGACAATAGTAATTACAGAGCCGGAATTCAGCCGTGGACACCCGAAAATCCAAATACTGATTTTCCAAGAATCACAAAAGGTTCTACCTTAAATTCAAGAGGAGATAGTGACCGTTTCTTAGAAAATGGTGATTTTATCAGACTTAAATACGTTGGGTTTGGTTATAATTTACCGGATAGTGTTTTGAAAAATTCAGGAATTACAAGAGCAAGATTAACATTGTCAGCACAAAATGTTATTACAATTACAAAATACAAAGGACTTGATCCTGAGTTTACTAACGATAATATTTTTGAAAGAGGAGTAGACAACGGAGCTTTCCCTAATCTACAGACGTATTCTTTTGGTGTTGAGTTTAGCTTTTAATTTTAAAAAAATAGCACAATGAAAAAAATAATAACAATAACCGTAGTTTTTTTAAGCCTCTTTTTTGCCTCTTCGTGTGAAAATGAACTTGACTTAAACAGCCCAAATGATGTAACAACAGACCAGTACTGGAAAACTGAAAAGGATGCACAAGCCGGTGTAAATTCTATTTATGCCATGTTTTATAAAGATGGATTATGGGCAAGATGGATTTATTTTCGTTTAGATTTAACATCAGACGAAGGATACAGCAATAGCCCGTGGACAGAACTGGCAGACTGGACAAGATTCAATTATATCAACTATAATTTCTGGGAAGGAAACTCAGTAACCTGGAGAGATACTTACAAAGCCGTTTTTAGATGCAATCAGGTTTTAGCAAACGTTCCTAATATTCCTTTTGCGAACGAAGATGACAAAAAGCAAATTCTTGCGCAGGCCAAATTTTTCAGAGCATTACACTATTACTATGCCGGAATCATCTGGGAAAATATTCCGCTTGTTTTAGAGCCATCTACACCAAGCGATTTGCCACCACAAAAAAACCTTACAGAGGTTTGGGCTCAGGTAGAAAAAGATCTGAATGAAGCTTACGAAGATTTACCAACAGGATGGACAGGCGATAATATCGGCAGACCAGATAAAGGAGCTGCAAAAGCTTTTCTGGCAAAATTATACATGCAACAGCATAAGTGGCCTGAGGCAAAAGGAGCTCTGGAATATTTAATCTCTGGCGCGGGAGCAAAATACACTTTAGCATCTAACTACAGAGACAATTTTACAGATCTTAAAGAAAATAACAGTGAATCTGTATTTGAAATTCAGTTTGGCGACCAGAGAAAAGGAGATACAGGAGAGGGACAAAATGCTGCAGTATCGAGCAACCGTGCACAATTTTTTGCTCCAAGAAGTATCGGATGGTCAGATGGTCAGGCTCGTTTCTGGTTGGTAAATGCCTTTAAAGAAGAAAAAAATAAAGACGGAGATCTTGACATAAGATTAAGATGGAGTTTATATTATCCAAATTTATTAGCTGATTTTGGAGATAAAACATACGGACAAGACTGGAAATGGGGTTCAGATGAAGCCTGGTTCAGAAAAGGAAGCCGTGATTACTACAGAAATAATGAAGATTACTACAGTCAGGTAAATTACAGATTGGTTCGTTATGCTGATATCTTATTGCGCTATGCCGAAGTTTTGAACGAACTTGGAAATACAGCAGAGGCTTATCAATATGTTGATATGGTAAGAGCTCGTGTAAACTTAAATACACTTGCTGTGGCACATCCTGAAATCGGTAACGATCAGGGTAAATTCTTAGAGCGATTAAAAATGGAAAGAGCTTTAGAATTATGCGGCGAAAGTGTTCGCTGGGAAGATCTAAAACGCTGGGGAGATTTAGATTCTCAGGCTTCTCTAGATAAAATTGCACTTCGTGATCCTGATTTCAAAAATTTTGTAGTAGGTAAAAATCACAGAATGCCTATACCTCAGGTAGATGTCGATAATAACCCATACTTAGACCAGCATCCCGAATATTAAACTATTTAGTAAGGGAACCAGAGCCCCCGATCTGGTTCCCTTAATCAACAATAAACCTATGTTCTAATTAAGAAAATTATAATGAGAAAAATAAAATTGTATCTGACACTCGTGTTAGCAGGCACGGTATTGCTTGGTTGCAACAACAAAAAAAGCAATTCTGAAGAAAATAAAAGCGAAACAGCTGTAATCGAAAAAAGAGAAATCTGGACAAAAGACCAGGCCAATAACTGGTACAAAGAACAGCCCTGGATGGTTGGTGCCAATTATTATCCAAGTACAGCGATCAATCAGTTAGAAATGTGGCAGGCAGATACTTTTGATTCAAAAAGAATCGATCAGGAATTGGGCTGGGCAGAAGGAATCGGAATGAATGTAATGCGTGTTTACCTGCATGATTTATTGCACCAGCAAGATCAGGAAGGACTGTACAAGAGAATGGACACTTATTTGGGAATTGCCGATAAGCATCATATAAAAACATTATTTGTATTATTTGATTCTTGTTGGGACCCGTTCCCAGCATTGGGAAAACAACGTGCTCCAAAACCTCATACACACAACTCCGGCTGGGTACAAAGCCCGGGCCAGAAAGTATTGCAGGATTCTACACAATACCCTCGTTTAGAGAAATATGTAAAAGAAACCGTTTCTAAATTTAAAGATGATAAACGTATTTTGGGCTGGGATGTATGGAACGAACCGGATAATATGACAGGCCCTTCATACGAAAAAGTAGAAATAAAAAACAAGGTAGATTTGGTTTTGCCTCTTTTAAAAAATGTTTTTGTTTGGGCAAGAGAAAGCAATCCATCACAACCATTAACTTCGGGAGTATGGGCAGGAGACTGGAGCGACGAAGCCAAAATGCAGCCAATGCACAAATTGCAGCTCGAACAATCTGATGTTATCACTTTTCACAATTACAACACACCTCAGGATTTCGAAAAAGTAATCAAACAATTGCAGCGTTATGGAAAACCAATGATTTGTACAGAATACATGGCAAGACCAAACGGAAGCACTTTTGAAGGTTTCTTGCCAGTAGCCAGAAAATACAATATTGGTATGATTAACTGGGGATTGGTAGATGGAAAAACACAAACCAAATATGCATGGGACAGCTGGACAAAAACCTATACAGCAGAACCAAAAGTTTGGTTTCACGAAGTATTCCATACAGACGGAACACCGTATAGAAAAGCAGAAACGGATTTGATTAAAAAACTAACGTCAGAGGCGAATAAAAAGAATTAGATAATTTGTCAATTAGATAATTAGATTATAGATAATTTTTTTGCCACAGATTGTACAGATTTAGATGATTAATCTTTTTAATCCTTTAATCTGTGGCAAAAAATAATTAGTCAAAAATTAGTGGAATTCGTGGCAAAAAAAACATTAGATAATTTTTTTGCCACAGATTGCACAGATTTATATGATTAATCTTTTTAATCCTTTAATCTGTGGCAAAAAAAATAATTAGTGAAAAATTAGTGGAATTCGTGGTAAAAAAACATTAGATAATTTTTTTGCCACAGATTGCACAGATTTAGATGATTAATCTTTTTAATCCTTTAATCTGTGGCAAAAATAATTAGTAAAAAATTAGTGGAATTCGTGGCAAAAAAACATTAAATCTTTTAGCAACATGAAAAAAATCACAATAAAACTGCTCTTTTTTCTAGCAGTAAATCTGGTCGGATTTTCCGCGAAAGCGCAACAGCCAGATCCGCCGGGGCAGGTAAAAGGGAACGAAAAACCCAAAAACGAAGCCTATCTTTTTGCGCACATGACACACAACGATTACGGTAGGTTGTATTATTCTGTTAGTCTTGACGGTTTGCATTGGGAAAACCTGAATAGCGGCAAGAGAGTTTTTGAAGAATACAAAGGACATCCCGATATCTGCAAAGGCCCTGATGGAAAATATTATATAGCAGGCAATACCGGAGACGATGCAAAAAGCATTAATATTTGGGTTTCGGATGATCTGATTACATGGAAAAAACATGCTGATTATACGCCAGATTTAAAGAGCACACCCGATTATGCCAACGCTTTACAGCGAATTGGTGCTCCAAAATTATATTACGACAAAGATTCAGAGAAATTTATTATGACATGGCACACGCCGCATCTCGACGGAACAAAAGAAGATCCGGAACGTTATTGGGCAAGCCAAAGAACACTTTATGTTTTGTCCAAAGATCTAAAAACATTTGAAGGAACTCCAAAACGATTATTTGATTGGGATATGGGAACCATAGATGTCTTTATTCGTAAAGTTGGCGATTCCTACTACGCTGTGATAAAAGACGAAACCTATCCAACCTTGTATTGGACAACCGGAAAAACCATTCGAATTGCCAAATCAAAATCCCTTTTAGGACCTTATTCTTTGCCCCAACAATCAATAAGCCCAAATTTTAGAGAAGCACCCATGCTGATCCCGTCGCCGGATGATAAAATCTGGTACATGTATTATGAACAATACCCCGGAGTTTCCTACGGATTATCGATTGCAGATAACCTAAACGGACCTTGGTTTCAGGCCTCAGGATATACTTTTTTCTCCGATTGGGACAAATACAGTTTCCCCGAAAAAGTACGTCACGGCTGTATGATTACAATTTCTAAAAACGAATATAATAGTCTTGTCAGGAAATTTGGTATTACGAAAAAGTTATAGGTTATGGGTTATGAATGATAGTTAAACGTTCTAAGTTGTTTTTTGAGTTAATAAACAAGTGGATTACAATATCGGAAATTATAATCCTGTTTAACGAAAAAATCATAACCCATAAGCTATGACAAAAGATTTGGTTAGTTTAAGTAGTTTGTGATTACCAGGCTTTTGTAGTGGATTGCCTGGTAATTTTTTAAAATTGAAGTTAACAATTGCTCTTTTGATTTAAAGAGCATAAAAACAATATATAATGAATAAAAAAACGACAGTTCTTTTCGCCTTATTCCTTAGCTGCATCCTGCACGCACAATGGAAACCACAAGGAGATAAAATCAAGACTAAATGGGCAGCTCAGGTAGATCCGAATAAAACATTACCCGAATATCCCCGTCCGATTATGGAGCGAAGCCAATGGAAAAACCTGAACGGTTTATGGAATTACGCCATTCAGGAATCAGGAAAAATGGCACCTTCAAAATATGACGGGCAAATTCTGGTTCCGTTTGCGGCAGAATCCAGTTTGTCTGGCGTTATGAAACAAGTTGGAGCAGAAAAAGAACTTTGGTACGAAACTAATTTTAGTATAGATTCTAATTGGAACGACCAGAATATTCTATTGCATTTTGGAGCTGTTGACTGGAAAACAGAAGTTTACATAAATGATATAAAAATAGGCTCCCACACTGGCGGCTATACGCCGTTTTCGTTTGATATTACACCTTTTATCAAAAATGGAAATACTCAAAAACTGGTAGTTAAAGTTTGGGATCCATCAAACGACGGGACTCAGCCAAGAGGAAAACAAGTCAAAAATCCTGAAGGAATCTGGTATACACCCGTAACGGGAATCTGGCAAACGGTTTGGATTGAGCCTGTAAATGCAAAAAACATAACAACATTAAAAACAACTCCAAACATCGACCAAAACAGCATCAGCATAAAAGCAGAAGTCGCCGGAGCAGAAACCGGAGATATTATTGAAATTTCTGTTTTGGATGGAGGAAAAGAAATTGCCAAAGAAAAAGCAGTTGCTTCAGAGAATGTAGAAATTATACTGAACAACCCCAAATTATGGTCACCGGAAAATCCTTTTTTATATCAGACTAAAATCAGTCTGATCAGCAAAAACAAAGTAGCAGACGAAGTAAAAAGCTATTTTGCCATGCGAAAAATATCGTCAAAAAGAGATGAAAACGGTATTGTAAGAATGCAGTTAAATAACAAAGATTATTTCCAATACGGCCCTTTGGATCAGGGCTGGTGGCCTGACGGATTGTATACCGCACCAACAGACGAAGCGCTAAAATATGACATCATTAAAACCAAAGAATTAGGTTTTAATATGATTCGTAAACACGTAAAAGTAGAGCCGGAGCGCTGGTACACACATTGCGACCAGTTGGGAATTTTGGTTTGGCAGGATATGCCGAGCGGAGATGCCCAGCCGATTTGGCAAGACAGAAAATATTTTGACGGAACTGAATTGCAGCGTTCTCCAAAATCAGAAGAAATCTACAGAAAAGAATGGAGAGAAATCATGGATCATTTGTATTCTTATCCAAGTATTGTGGTTTGGGTTCCGTTTAACGAAGCCTGGGGACAATTTAAAACTGTTGAAATTACAGAGTGGACCAAAAATCACGATCCGAGCCGATTGGTGAATTCTTCAAGCGGAGGAAATCATTTCCAAACGGGTGATATTTTAGATTTACACAAATATCCAGGACCAGAATTGTATTTGTACGATGCCAGAAGAGTTACTGTTTTAGGCGAATATGGCGGAATTGGTTTGCCTCTTGAAGGACATTTGTGGAAAACAAATGACAATTGGGGTTATGTTAAATTCAAAAATGAAGATGAAGTTACAAACGAGTATATAAAATATGCACAAACTTTAAAAACGCTTGTAAAATCAGGATTTTCAGCAGCAGTTTATACCCAAACGACAGACGTTGAAGGTGAAGTAAATGGCTTCATGACGTATGACAGAAAAGTAGATAAAATGGATTTCAAAAAGATTAATAAAATCAACAGAGAGGTTATTGATGTTTTGAATCGCAAATAGCCTTTACGTAGTAAAGCAACTTTGTCAAAGTTTCAAACTTTGACAAAGTTTTCGACACAAAAACACGCTCCAACAATAAAAAAACAAAATGAAAAAATACCTAATTCTTTTTCTGTTCACAACTATAAGTTTTGCACAGCAAAAAACATTTTCAAACCCAATTCTGCCTTCGGGCGCAGATCCTTATTCTACCTATTACAAAGGATATTATTACTACACCAATACACTTGGAAACAGACTGGTTTTATGGAAAACCAAAGATTTGTCTGAACTCAAAAATGCCGAAAGCAAAGTAATTTGGGAAGCGCAGAAAGGAACTGATTATGCTGCCGGAATATGGGCGCCTGAGTTTCATATCATCAACGGAAAATGGTATTGTTATTTTGCAGCAGACAACGGCGAAAATAAGAATCACAGAATGTATGTTTTAGAAAATAAATCTTCAGATCCATTTAAAGGAAAATGGGATTTTAAAGGAAAAATTGCAGCCAAAACAGACAAATGGGCCATTGACGGAAATGTGTTTGAATATCAAAAACAGCTGTATATGATCTGGGCAGGCTGGGAAGGAGACACCAACGGACAACAAAATATTTACATTGCCAAAATGAAAAATCCACTGGAGATTGAAGGTGACCGCGTTTTGATTTCATCGCCAACTCACGGATGGGAAACACATGGAGCACTGCATGATGATGTAAATCCGGCGCAGGTAAACGTAAATGAAGGCCCACAGTTTTTGACCCATGATGATAAAATTTTTATTATTTTTTCGGCAAGCGGATGCTGGACCGATTTTTATGCACTGGGTTTATTGGCTTTTAATGGCGGAAATAATTTATTGGACCCTTCAGCCTGGAAAAAATCAGAAGAACCAATTTTTCAGCAAACAGCAAAAAATGGCGTATATGCCCCGGGACACAATTCGTTTTTTAAATCCCCCGACGGAAAAGAGGACTGGATTTTATACCACGCCAACTCAAATCCGGGAGAAGGCTGCGGGAACAAAAGATCACCAAGAATGCAGAAAATCAGTTGGGATGCAAACGGGTTTCCGGTTTTGGGAGAGCCTGTAAGTGAGCAAACTATTCTAACCATACCTTCAAAATAGATAAATAACCAGAGGACAAATTACTTTTTCCTCACAATGATATAAAAAATGAAGAACCTACAAATAGCCGGAATTGTATTGCTGGCACTTTTTCAGTTTAATTGTAAAGATGCAAAAAAAGAAAATGCAATTTCTAAAGAAACAGCACTAGAAGCAGCAACAGACTCAATAAAACCGGTTTTGGAAGCTAAAAATTTTGATACGATAATTGAAGGAAAAAAAGTCAATTTGTACTGGATTGAAAATAAAGGCATAAAAGCAGCTTTCACCAATTACGGAGGAAGATTAATCGGACTTTGGGTAGCGGATAAAAACGGAAAACAAACCGATGTTGTAGTTGGAATGAACTCTGCAAAAGGTTTTAAAACTTCAACAGAACCTTATTTTGGCGCCACAATAGGAAGAGTAGGAAACCGTATTGCAAAAGGAAAATTTACGTTGGAAGGAAAACAATATCAGATTCCGTTAAACAATGGAAAAAATGCACTGCATGGCGGTATCAAAGGTTTTCAGGATGTAGTTTGGGATGTGGAAAAAACGAATGATAGCACCTTGGTCTTTAGTTATATTTCGCCAGATGGAGAACAGGGTTTTCCCGGAAATTTAACTGTAAAAGTTACCTACACACTTACTGAAGATCAATCTGTAAAAATGGAATATGAAGCAACAACAGATAAAACTACAGTTGTTAATCTAACAAATCATGCTTTTTTTAACCTCAATGGAGAAGGAAGCGGTACCATTCTAAATCATAGTCTTGAGATTTACGCAAACGAATTTACACCTGTTGATGAAGGATTGATTCCGACCGGAGAATTAAAGCCGGTAAAGAATACCGTTTTTGATTTTACTTCAAAACATACCATCGGAGAACGTATTGAAACAAAAGACGAGCAATTGAAATTCGGAAAAGGGTATGACCACAATTATGTTTTAAACGGTACTAAAAAGAACGGATTGAATCATGCCGCAACAATTTCGGGAGATAAGTCAGGTATTACTTTAGATATTTATACACAAGAACCTGGTCTACAGTTTTATAGTGGAAATTTTATGCAATCTAAGAATACTTTTAAATCAGGTGCAAAAGACGATTTCAGAACCGCTTTTGCCTTAGAAACACAACATTTTCCGGATGCTCCAAATCAGCCGAAGTTTGCACCGATTGTTTTGAAACCAGGTCAAAAATATAAGACAGTTTCTGTTTATCAGTTTTCGGTAAAATAAGTTAGAATCTGAAAAAGGATGCATGTTTGTCATCCTGACGGAGGAAGGAACACACTAAAAATTCCGTAAAGAAAATTGCCAATCTTTGTCGAGTTTCGTGTGTGGTCCTTCCTTCGTCAGGATGACAAAAAAGAAAAAACTACCGGTGAAAATTTAAACCCAATAAAAAATGAAAAAAATATTAACCCTCATAACATCACTTTGTGTCTTTGTAGCCTGCTCGCAGGAAAAAGACACAAAAACGCCAAAAGCAGTAGAAACAAATTCTATTTTACTGGCCGATCCGACTATTTTTTACAATAAAGGAATGTACTATCTGTACGGAACCACAACAGGAAATACTCCCAACGGAGAAGGGTTTCAGGTTTATACTTCTTCTGATCTGAAAAAGTGGGACGGACCATCGGGGGCGCAAAATGGTCTGGCTTTAAAAAAAGGAGATTCCTTTGGAGATAAAGGTTTTTGGGCACCGCAAATTTTAGAATACAATAACAAATTTTATATGATTTATACAGCAAATGAAAATATTGCCATTGCTGTAAGTGATAGTCCGCTTGGGCCTTTTAAAAATGAATCTAAAAAGGCAATTATTGAAACCGGGAACCAGATTGATCCATTTATTTTTATTGATGAAGATGGAAAAAAATACTTGTATCATGTGCGGTTAACAAACGGAAACCGAATTTTTGTTGCCGAAATAAATGATGATCTGCAAAGTATAAAACCGGGAACTTTAACCGAATGTATTTCCGGAACTTTAACTTGGGAAAACACAGAAAATGTGAACTGGCCGGTTACAGAAGGATCAACTGTTTTAAAACACAATGGATTGTATTATTTGATTTATTCTGCTAATGATTTTAGAAATCCCGATTATGCGGTAGGTTATGCTACAAGCAAAAGTCCGCTTGGGCCTTGGGAAAAATCTGCTGACAGTCCGATAATTAGCAGGAAAACAACAAACCAAAACGGAATTGGTCATGGTGATGTTTTTTGGGACAAAGACAATAAAATGCATTATGTTCTTCATACACACTATAGCAACTCGGCAGTTTCTCCAAGAAAAGCCGGTATCATTGATCTTAGTTTTGAAGGAAATAAAATCAAAGCCGAAAGCAAAAGTTTTGTTTTATTCGAAAAATAAATATGTTTCATAAATATAAAAGAGCGTATCAAAGTTCAATTATAATAAAAAAAATCATCCCTGACAAATACTGTTTTGGGATGATTTTGCTTTTATAGACTTTTAAGTTTTTTCATAAAGACAGGAAATACTTCGTTCAATTCTTCAAACAAAGGATTATTGCGGTATTTCAATTTTATTTCACTAAATAATTTTAGGCCAATTGCAAATTGTGTTGCTTCAGACGGATTATCGAAAAGATTTTTGTCTTTCATTTTTTGGATGATTCCGAAGATTTCGTCATGATTATTAAATTCAATTCCTAGTTCCCTTGCAGGCTGCGTATCTCCGTTTGCATATTCTTTTAGACTAAGCGTAAGATAATATTTGTTTGATCTTTTTTCCATGGTATTTATGTTTTATTTTAACCATTTGTCAACTATGGTTTTAAATGTTTCTTTGTATTGTTCTCCAACCGTAATTTCTGTTTTTCCGATCAAAATTGAGTTTTTGGTGATCGCATTTATTTTATCCAGCGAAACAATAAAAGAACGGTGCACTCTCATAAATTTAGCCGATGGAAGTTTTTCTTCTAATGCTTTTAGCGATATAAGCGAAAGCACTGATTTCTGGGCATCATCCAGATGTACTTTGACATAATCTTTTAAACTTTCGATATATAAAATATCTTTGAGCGAAATCCTGACCCATTGATATTCTACCTTTAAAAAGATAAATTCATCATCTGCGGTAACTGTTTGAATATGATTTGCAGCTTCTTCAGTCAATTGTAACACTTTGTTGGCGGCGCGTAAAAATTCTTCGTAGCTAAAAGGCTTTAAAAGATAATCTACGGCATTCACTCTGTAACCTTCAATAGCATAATGATTATAAGCCGTGGTAAAAATTATTTTCGGAATCGGTCCCGGCTGATCCTGTAAAAGCCGTGCAAGCTCCATTCCGGTCAGATTAGGCATATTGATGTCAAGAAAAACAACATCTGGCTGTTTTTCACGAATTAAACTCAGAGCTTCGACTGCATTATCACAGCTGCAGCTGAGCTGTAAAAAAGGAGTCTGATCTATAAAAGTTTCGACCAGTTTTAACGCCAATGGTTCATCATCTACTGCTATGCATTTTAATACGGTCATTTTTCCAGAGTTATTTGCAATTCAACTTCATATTTTCCTTCTTTATTTACACCACATATTAGTGAGTGTTTATGAGGATAAATAAGCTGTAATCTGCGTTTGGTATTCGTTAAGCCAATCCCGCCAGGTTCAGTATTCGATGTTTTTTCGAAGAAAGTATTCAGAACCTCAAAGGTAAGATTGGTGCCATTTTGTTTTATAGCAATTATTATTTCGCTTTTTTCGGTAGCATTTACACCATGCTTAAAAGCATTTTCTACTAAAGGTAGCAATAACATCGGTACGATGGGATAATCATGCAGTTTTTCGGGTATTTGGGTAATAATACTCAGCTTGCTGTTGGCACGAAGTTTCATCAACGCGATAAAATCTTTTAAGAATTCAACTTCTTTAAGCAAAGTAGTTCTTTCGCCTTCAGTGCTGTAAAGCAAATAGCGCATCATTCTGCTCAAGGTATGCAAAGCATTTCGGGAATCCTCAATATTAGAATAAGTAAGGGAATAAATACTATTTAATGAATTAAAGAAAAAATGCGGATTGATCTGCGCTTTCAGCATGGCGAGTTCTGCCATTGTTTTGTCCTGTTCCAGTTTTTGTTTGTGCTGTGCTGCCTTTTGCCAGTACTGCAGCATAGACCAGCTTGTACTAATACCTAAAACCAAAAGAGTGAGCATAAAAACATAATTGTCAAAATACGGATTTCTGTATTTTTTAAAACCTAAAACAATACTTATTTTAGTATGAAGGTCTGTCTGTGATGTAAAAAAATATGCAATAAGCTGCATCGTAAATATGGCCAAAAAGGCCCAGACCAAATAAGGAGTAGTATTGTCTTTAATAATCGTTTTCGGGACAATGATTTTTGCATTGGTATAAAATAAAATAATCAGCAAAACCAATACAATCATCTGCCAGAGCCAAAAGACTTGTGGCAGCACAACATTCCATGTTAATGGGATGTAAAATAACATGATAAACCCCAGTAATAACCAGCCCAGAATGTGCAGTCCGGTAAATAAATAAGGTCTGAAAAAATTTGGCGCCATTGTAGTTTTGTGAATTTAAAAGCAATATTACATTTTATTTGAGTACCATTTAAAACCAATCGCCCAATATAGAATTACACTCTTTATAAACCATTTTAGAACCGACGAGCATTAATTAAACAGCTGTTTAACTTTCTGGAAAAAACCATCGGCTGTCAGGTCATCTCTATCGATTGTATTTTGCTCTTCGTCTATTGAAATTTTTTTGTACCTTATATTTTATTTCTTTTGTTAGTATATAATCGATAATTACAACTTTTTCACAATGAATAAGCAATCATTTTTAAGCATACTCGCAGCATCAATTGTTATCGCATCATGTGGTAAAAAAGATGATAAATCGGCTCAGGCCGGAGGAGCACCTCAAGTTAAGGAATACAAAACATTGATCTTACAGCCGCAATCTGCTACATTAAATACAGATTATCCGGCAAGCATACAAGGTCAGGAAAATATAGAAATCCGCCCAAGAGTTGAAGGTTATATAGAAAAAATATATGTAGATGAAGGTGCGGTTGTAAAAACAGGGCAGCCTTTATTTAAAATTAATGCTCCCGAATACGAGCAGCAGGTACGTACGGCAAGTGCGAGTATCAAAAGTGCACAAGCATCTGTAAGTACAGCAAAACTGGCTGTTAACAAGGTAAAACCACTTGTAGATAAAGGAATTATAAGCAAATACGAATTAGAATCTGCTCAATATAATTACGAATCGGCAATGGCAACTCTGGCGCAGGCCAATGCAGCTTTGGTAAATGCAAAAGTTAACTTAGGATACACAACAGTTACAAGCCCGGTTAATGGAGTTGTAGGGTCAATCCCATTTCGTTTAGGAAGTCTGGTAGGATCTAATACAGCAGAACCACTGACAACCGTTTCAAGTATAGGTAACGTATATGCCTACTTTGCCATGAACGAAAAAGTACTTTTAAGCTTTACTAAAAGCGCCTCAGGACCATTAGCTCAAAAAATCAAACAATTGCCGGCAGTTTCCTTATTACTTTCTGATGGAACAGAATATACCGAAAAAGGACGTATCGAAACTGTAAACGGATTGATTAATACCGAAACCGGTACGGTAAACATAAGAGCCCGTTTCCCAAATCCGAGAGGAATTATCAGAAGCGGAAGCAGCACAACCGTTAGGATTCCAAACGAAATCAAAGACGGATTACTTATTCCGCAAAGCGCAACATTCGAACTTCAGGATAAAATCTTTGCTGTTACGGTTGGAAAAGACGGTAAAACCAAAAACGTCAACATTACCGTGATGGAAAATACACCAGGAAACTACTATGTGGTTACCAGCGGTTTAAATGCCGGAGATCAAATCGTTCTGGAAGGTGTTGCCACATTAAAAGACGGTTCTCAAATCAAAGTTCAAAATCAGAGTGCAGAAACGGTATACGCAGACTTAAAATAAGAAAAAAAAATGTTTAAAATATTTATACAACGACCTGTACTTTCGACAGTAATATCTGTTATTATTGTGATATTAGGAGTTTTAGGTTTGGTTGAGCTTCCTATTTCTCAATATCCCGATATTGCTCCGCCAACAGTAAACGTTTCAGCAAGTTATACAGGAGCCAATGCTGACGTAGTTTTAAAAAGTATCGTAATTCCGTTAGAAGAGCAAATCAACGGTGTAGAAAACATGACCTACATGACTTCTACAGCGACCAATGACGGAAATGCTTCAATTAGAATTTTCTTTAAAGTAGGAACAAATCCTGATTTAGCAGCAGTAAACGTTCAGAACAGGGTTTCCAGAGCAACCAGTTTGCTGCCCGTAGAGGTAACGCAGGCAGGGGTAACAGTAACAAAAAGCCAAAGTAGTAACTTACTGATTTTCTCATTATACAGTGATGACAAAACCTACGACCAGACTTTCCTTCAAAATTATGCCAAGATCAATCTTGTACCTCAGATCCAGCGTGTAGTCGGAGTAGGAGATGTAACTGTTTTTGGAGCAAAGGATTATTCGATGAGAATCTGGCTTAAGCCGGATGTTATGCAGCAATACAAGCTGATTCCAAGTGATATTTCGGCTGCTTTGGCCGAACAGAATATAGAAGCTGCACCGGGTAAATTTGGTGAAAACGGAAATCAGGCTTTTCAATACGTAATCAAATACAAAGGACGTTTGACAAGTGACACAGAATTTGGTGATATCATCATTAAATCTGTCGGAAACGGACAAATGCTGCGACTAAAAGATGTAGCTAAAGTAGAGTTAGGGTCACTGAGTTATTCGGCAACCATTAGAACCAACGGTGTAGAATCTGCAGCGATGGCGATAAGCCAGACGCCGGGATCAAACGCCCGTGATGTAATTATTAATTCTAAAAAACTAATTGAAGAAGCGGCAAAAACTTTCCCGAAAGGAGTAAAATATACACTTTTGGTAGATGTTAATGAAAATCTGGATGCTTCTATCGAAAAAGTAATCCATACCTTAATAGAAGCTTTTATTCTGGTTTTTATAGTAGTATTTATTTTCCTTCAGGATTTCAGATCTACATTAATTCCGGCTATTGCAGTTCCGGTTGCGATTGTAGGAACTTTTTTCTTCCTGAATTTATTTGGATTTACAATCAATTTATTAACGCTGTTTGCAATGGTTTTGGCGATTGGTATTGTGGTCGATGATGCTATTGTCGTCGTCGAGGCTGTGCATGCCAAACTGGACCATGGCTACAAATCGGCCAAAAAAGCTACGATAGATGCGATGGACGAAATTTCGGGAGCGATTATTTCGATCACACTTGTCATGGCAGCCGTGTTTATCCCCGTAACATTTATTACAGGATCTACAGGAGTTTTCTACAAACAATTTGGTATTACACTAGCAGTAGCGATTATTCTTTCGGCAGTAAATGCATTGACTTTGAGCCCGGCATTATGTGCCTTGTTGCTAAAACCTCATGCAGACGATCATAAACACAAAAGTTACCTTCAGCGATTTTACACAGCGTTTAACGTCGCTTTTGATAATGTAACAGGACGCTACAAACGCTCTGTTCAGTTTCTTTCCATAAAAAAATGGATTGTACTGGCTGCTATTCTTATTGCCAGTGCAGGATTATTTTATATGATGAAAACCACGCCGTCAGCTTTCGTTCCGGCAGAAGATCAGGGAACTGTTTTTGCCAACATTAGCTTACCGCCATCCGCCTCAATGGAGCGTTCTGATAAAATTGCCAAACAGGTAGACAGTATTGCCAAAACGATTCCCGGTGTTAAAAATACGCTTCGTATTGTAGGGCAAAACTTTACGGCCGGAGCGGGTAGTGCGTACAGTATGGTTATTGTAAAACTGGAAACATGGGATAAACGTGATTTGAGTGTTAACGATGTAATCGGACAGCTTTTTGCGAAAACGAGCGGAATCCGTGAAGCCAATATTTTCTTTATATCACCTCCAACCATTCAGGGATTTGGACAGAGTGGCGGATTCGAGTTTCAGTTACAGGATAAAGGTGGACATACAACGGCAGAATTCTTTAAAATCAATACCGCATTTTTGGAACAGTTGGCCAAACGTCCTGAAATACAATATGCAACAACACCTTTTAATCCCGGTTTTCCTCAATATATGATGGATGTAAATTTGGCAAAAGCCAAAGATGCAGGTGTGACAATCAATTCAATCTTGTCTACTATGCAAGGGTATTATGGAGGATTGTATGCATCAAATTTCAATAAGTTTGGAAAACAATATCGTGTCATGATTCAGGCTGCACCAGAATTTCGTGCAAATCCCGAAGGACTTAATAAAATCTTTGTCAGAAACAGTTCAGGAACAATGGCCCCGATTACAGAATTTGTAAAAATGACCAGAGTTTTTGGACCGGAATCTATTTCAAGATTTAATCTTTTCTCTTCTATATCTATTACCGGAGCTCCAAATCCGGGTTATAGTTCAGGAGACGCCATAAAAGCCATTCAGGAAGTCGCGGCAGAGCATCTTCCTGCTGGTTATGGTTACGAATTCTCAGGATTAACGCGTGAGGAGCTGGCTTCGGGAAGTGAAACAATTTTCATTTTCATCTTATGTCTGGTTTTTGTTTACTTCCTTTTGAGTGCACAATACGAAAGTTATATTTTGCCATTTGCCGTACTATTCTCGATTCCGTTTGGATTGGCAGGAGCATATTTGTTCTCTATCATATTCAAACTAAACAGTAATATTTACCTGCAGATTTCCTTAATCATGCTGATCGGGTTGCTGGCCAAGAACGGTATTTTGATTGTAGAATTTGCGCTTGAGCGAAGACGTAAAGGACTGCCAATCGTTCAGGCAGCGATTGAAGGTGCCGTAGCACGTTTACGACCAATTTTGATGACATCTTTTGCTTTTATTTTAGGACTTGTTCCTTTGATGTTTGCTACGGGAGCCGGTGCGGTTGGTAACAAATCAATTGGTACAGGAGCCGTTGGCGGAATGTTGATCGGTACAATTTTGGGGGTATTTGTTATTCCGGTATTATTTATCGTTTTCCAGACCTTACAGGAAAAAGTAAGTGGCCCGCCCAAAGAAGGTTATGATGAAGATGATGAAGAGGAAACCCCATTATTAGAAGCTCATAAAGAGTAATAATTAAATTAAAAAAAGATGACTCATAGTTCAAATAAATATATTCTTTTGGTAATTGCCGCTGCACTGTTGAGTGCGTGTGCCGTTAAAAAATACGAACGCCCCGCAACGGTCACGACAGATAAGCTGTTTCGTGACGAAGTTTCGGCAGATTCTACAACTATTGCCGATATGCCGTGGCAAACTGTTTTTAAGGATCCAAAACTTTCGGCTTTAATTCAGAAAGGGCTCGACCAGAATTTAAACCTTAAAAATGCAATTGAAAATATCGTTCAGGCACGCGCTACTTTGCGTCAAAGCAAATTAGCCTATTATCCGACCTTAAATCTGGATGCCAGCGTAACGCGTAACAAACAATCTGAAGCAGGACTTAATTTTCCGCCGGGAATTAACATCAATACCCTGACTACAACTTATAAATTAGGTTTAAGCACATCATGGGAAGCTGATATCTGGGGAAAATTAAGCAGTTCCAAAAGATCTGCTTTTGCTTCATACCTGGCAACAGATGCGGCAAAACAAGCGGTTCAGACGCAATTGATTTCTGATATTGCCAATAATTACTTTTTGTTGATGTCTTATGACAAACAATTAGAAATTACCCAAAAAACATTAGAAAGCCGTATTGAAAATGTTGAAATCATAAAAGCTCTAAAAGAAGGTGCAATCGTAACCGGAGCGGCAGTGGTGCAAAGTGAAGCCAATCGTTATGCAGCAGAAGTTCTGATTCCGGATTTAAAACAAAGAATTCGCGAAACAGAAAACATACTGAATATTTTGATGGGACAAGGACCGGGACCAATTGACAGAGGACATTTGGAAGACCAGGCAATACCGGAAAATATTGCCATTGGTATGCCGTCTCAATTACTGCATAATCGTCCGGATGTCCGTCAGGCGGAATTTAATTTCAGAGTGGCTTTTGAATCGACAAATTTGGCCAGAACTTATTTTTATCCAAGTTTGACACTTACAGCAAGCGGAGGATTTTCTAATTTGCAATTAAAAGACTTTTTCGACCGTTCGATTTTTTATTCGATTATTGGAGGATTGACACAGCCGCTTTTTAATCACGGACAGAATAAAGCACGATTGACAACAGCGCAGTCACAACAATTACAGGCGTATAATAATTTTCAGCAAAGCCTTTTAATAGCAGGACAGGAAGTTTCAAATTCTTTGTATGCTTATCAAATGGCAGTAGCAAAACAGGATTCGAGAGCCAAACAAATAGAATCGCTGGAGAAAGCAGTAGATTATACACAGCAATTGTTAGAATATAGTTCTGCTACCAACTATACAGATGTATTAACTTCAGAACAAAACCTTTTGGCGGCACAATTGAGCGGTGTTAATGATAATTTGCAAAAATTACAGGCTTTGGTTGATTTGTACAGAGCTTTAGGCGGAGGATGGAAATAAAGGTAAACTTTAACTGATAAAATCGACTTTTGGTCGATTGTTTTTAAGATTCTGTCTGAAATAAATTTAAAAAGCTCATTTTGGTATTATTTTAGATTAATACAAACTAAGTTTAATACTTAACAATAAAAAAGATGAAAAAATTAGGACTGGCTTTAGTGCTTTTAGTGGGGATGTTATCTCACGCACAAGTTTCAATAAACGTAAATGTAGGTACCCCTCCAAACTGGGGACCAGTTGGGTATGACAACAGCAGATATTATTATCTGCCAGATATTGACATCTATTATGATGTAAACCAGAGTCAATTTATTTATGACAATAATGGCGCCTGGGTACGCGTAAACAGATTACCGTCAAGATACAGAAACTATGATCTTTATGGAGGTTACAAAGTAGTACTTAACGATTACAGAGGCAACACACCATATTCGTATCACTCCAAACACAGGGCAGCTTATCCAAAAGGATACAAAGGAAAGCCACAAAAAAACAGAGGTAATAAGCCGGAAAAATACAACAAGCCGGATAAACAAGAACCTCAAAAGAATGGTCCAAAAAAATCAAATGGACATTCAAATAAAGAAGGTAATAACGGAAATGGTAATGGCAATGGTAATGGTAATGGTAATGGTAATAAAGGTAATGGTAAACACCATTAATTGATTTAATTAAAAACGCCTCAAGTATTTGAGGCGTTTTTTTTTGTTTTAAAAAATGGTCTTTCCAAATATCAATTTGCAAATAGGTGATCTTTTTAATATTTAAAAAAAGACTCTTTTGCGCCTCCGGATTTTCAATAAATTATAGGCAGGTACTCTTTTTATGTTTGAAGGATATTAGCATAAAATAGTATATTAGCACCGGTCAACAGACCATAAATACCAAAATTAAAACCTGCCAAAAACAAACTGAAATGGAGAATATTACAGTCATTATTATGCTCTTGTTCGGGGTCGCTTTCCTGAGTATCCTAAGTAAAAAATATAATTTTCCCATTCCGATTGTGCTGGTTCTTTGTGGTGTTGTTATCAGTATCGTTCCCGGACTTCCGGTAATCGCCTTAAATCCAGAAGTAGTTTTTATTATCTTTTTACCGCCGCTCTTATATCATGCGGCCTGGTATACAAGCTGGTCAAAGTTTAAACAAACCGTTCGTCCGATCACGCTTGCTGCTGTTGGTCTCGTACTTTTTACTACCGTAGCCGTTGCCATTGCAGCACATATGCTTATTGATGATATTTCCTGGCCGTTGGCTTTTTTGCTTGGTGCTATCGTTTCTCCTCCCGATGCCGTTTCCGCTACTTCGATTACAAAAGGTTTAGGACTGCATCCGAGGCTTATCGCAATTCTTGAAGGAGAAAGCCTCCTTAACGACGCCAGTGGCCTTGTGGCGTATAAATATGCCTTAACAGCCATAGTAGCCGGTAATTTTGTACTCTGGCAGGCAGGATTAAATTTCTTTATCATGTCTACACTTGGTATCGCCATTGGACTTGGAGTAGGATTTGTGATGAGTTTTGTACACAAAAAATTTGTCTGTGATGAAGTGATCGAAGCTACGCTAACCCTGCTGACACCTTTTGCCTCTTACCTGATTGCAGAGCATTATGAATGTTCGGGCGTTCTCGCAGTAGTTACAACCGGTTTATACCTTTCGGCAAGATCGGGTACCATTTTTACGCATGAAAGCCGAATGATGACAGGAACAATCTGGAGCGTTCTTACGAATATCCTAAACGGTCTGATTTTTATTTTGATAGGTTTACAGCTTCGTCAGATTATGGAAGGAATCGGAGATTATTCGGGCATGTCATTATTTATTTGGGGCGCAGCTGTGAGTATCGTAGTGATTTTGGTTCGTTTTTTATGGGTTGTTCCGGCAACATTAATTCCGAGATATTTGAGCAAAAAGATTCGGGAGAAAGAAGAGTTTGATTACCGTAACATGATTGTTTTCGGATGGTCGGGAATGCGCGGTGTTGTATCGATGGCGGCAGCTTTGGCTTTGCCTTTAACTATTAATAATGATACAGAAGCTTTTCCGTTGCGAAACCTCATTATTTTCCTGGTTTTTTGTGTAATCCTTTCCACTTTGGTCATTCAGGGACTGACGCTTCCGTGGTTGATTCGTAAATTGAAACTCGAGCCATATTCGATTTTAGCGGAAGAATACAATATTCGAAATGTGATTGTTTCGGAAACTATCGCCCATATCGAAGATAATTTTTCTTTATTGAATGATGATCTTCTTCATAATATAAAAAGCAAATACGAAGTCAAATTCAACCGTTTGCAGAAAACCGAATTACCGGCCAATTTTTTCGGAAAAGGAAATATGCTCGGAGGCGAAATCTTTAATGATTTTACCAAACTGCAAATCGATCTGCTCAATGTAGAGCGTTCCAAACTGGAAACTATGCACAAAGCAGGCGATGTAAACGAAGAAATCTTCCGAAAAATAGAGAAAGAACTTGATCTTGAAGAAAGCCGTTTATGGATGGAAATTTATGATAACTAACTAAAAAACAAAACCTCTGATTTACTGAATCAGAGGTTTTACTTTTGTTCCTATAAGTTCGATGGCGTTCATCAACTGGCTGTGCGTAAGACCGGCATTATCCATTTGGAAAGTAAATCTCGAAATGCCGCCAAGAGCATCGCTGTGACGCAAAATTTTCTCTGCCACCTGTTCCGGATTTCCAAGAACCAAAACTCCTTTTTCGTCTGCCAGATAATCAAATTTCTCTTTTGTTACAGGAGGCCAGCCACGTTCCAGGCCTAATTTTGTCCAAAGTTCGGCATAACCCGGATAGTATTCGACAATGGCACTTTCGTTGCTTGCAGACACATAACCCGGTGAATGCAGACCTACTTTTAGTTCTTCGGGTTTAAAACCGTTTGCCTGTCCGGCTTCTCTGTATAAATCAATCAAAGGACGAAAACGGTGTGTTTGTCCTCCAATAACCGCAACCATTAAAGGCAAACCTAAGGTTCCGGCTCTCACAAAAGATTCCGGGCTTCCGCCAACACCAAGCCAAACGGGTAATTTTTCCTGTATCGCTCTCGGGTAAACCGGAAGATTGTTTAAGGGTGCACGGAATTTTCCTGACCAGGTTACAAATTCGTTATCACGTATCTGGAGTAAAAGTTCCAGTTTTTCCTTAAAAAGTTTATCGTAATCATTCAGTTCAAATCCGAAAAGGGGATAAGCCTCAATCGAAGATCCGCGGCCTACTACAATTTCTGCCCTTCCTTTGGAAATTAAATCCAGAGTGGCAAAACTTTGATAGACGCGCACAGGATCTGCAGCGCTTAAAACACTTACGGCACTCGAAAGCCTGATTTTTTTGGTACGTGCTGCGGCTGCACTCAGAATGACTGCTGTAGCCGAATCTAAAAATTCTTTTTTGTGGTGTTCGCCGATTCCGAAAACATCAAGTCCAACCTGATCGGCAAACTCAATTCTCTGAAGCAGCTGCTCCATGGCATCTACGCTGCTAAGCGTGTTGTTTTCGCCGTACATCGCCGACGCAAAACTGTCTATTCCTATTTCGATCATACCGTAAAGATACTAAATTTACCTTTTTTCACGGTTAGGAAAATGCTATGAAAAGCATAACTTTTAAAAGAAGAATTATGCCTTTTCCTGCTGTTTACGAATATATTCCCGATGCGATTTTCCCCAGTTGATCATTTCAGTTATTATAGGCCCGAATGATCGGCAATAATCGGTTGACTCATAAAGAATAACAATTTCTGCATCACGGTCTTTGGTTCTTTTTAAAAGATTATTAAGTTCCATATCCTTCAATTCCTTCGAAAGCATGCGTGAAGTTATCCCCGGAATACTCTGCTGAATTTCCATAAAACGATGATTGCTATTACAAATAGAATTAATAATAGGCAGTTTCCATTTTCCTCCTAAAACGTAGATGGTGTCTTGAAGGGCCTGGACTTCTTCTTTTTGGTTTCTTTGCATAAGTCGGGATTTTAGATTGTGACTTAATTGCAAAAGTATCTAAAAGTTGTTGAATACAAACAAAGGTGATGGGAAAGGATTCTTTTAAAGGGTTTAGATTATTCAAAAAACAATATAGTAGTGCTTTGGACAATTAATTTAGTGTTGTTCTCAAAGTGAAAACATTTTTTCTATATTTAAAGAAGCTATATTTTCTTTGCTTTAGGTTTTCTTCTTTCCACTTCGATATATATTCAATACTTTAGCACTCATAATAAATTCAAATAATATTGCTTAATGGCAGCCGAACAAAAACAAAAATTAGAACAACAACTCTGGAATATCGCTAACACCCTTCGTGGAAAAATGGATGCAGATGATTTCAGAGATTACATATTAGGTTTTATTTTCTACAAATATCTGAGTACAAAAATGGATTTGTATGCCAACGAAATCCTGAAACCAGATGGTTTGACTTTTCAGGAAATTGAAGGACATCCAAATGAAGCTTTATTAATGCAGGAATTAAAATCATTGGCGATTGATAAACTTGGTTTTTTCTTAGAACCGTCTGAATTATTTTCTGAATTGGCAAGAAGAGGAAATGCAGGAGGAAAGAATAATTTTATTCTTGGTGATTTAGCGAAAGTACTTACGCACATTGAGCAAAGTACGATGGGTACTGAAAGTGAAGAAGATTTTGGAAACTTATTTTCTGACTTGGATTTAACTTCTCATAAACTAGGAAAATCTGAATCTGACAAAAACGAATTGATTGTAAAAGTGCTTGTGCATTTGGATGAAATTGATTTTGATTTAGAAAATGTTGATAGCGATGTTTTGGGTGATGCCTACGAATATCTGATTGGAAAATTTGCCAGTGGCGCCGGAAAAAAAGCAGGAGAATTCTATACACCACAACAAGTAAGCAGCATTTTGGCACAATTGGTAACCGTTGGTAAAGACAAATTGAAGAGTGTTTATGACCCAACTTGCGGATCTGGTTCATTGTTATTGCGTGTAGCCAAAGAAGTAAAAACGGTTAATGCTTTTTACGGACAAGAAATGAATCCAACGACGTACAACCTATGTCGCATGAATATGATCATGCACGATGTGCACTATAAACGTTTCGATATTAAAAACGAAGATACTTTAGAACGCCCACAACACTACGATATGCGTTTTGAGGCTATCGTTGCCAATCCTCCTTTTTCTGCAAATTGGAGCGCGAGCCCTTTGTTCATGAATGATGAACGTTTTTCTGCTTATGGAAAATTAGCTCCAAGCAGTAAAGCCGATTTTGCTTTTGTACAACACATGGTACATCAATTAGATGATAACGGAACAATGGCAATTGTTTTACCTCATGGAGTTTTATTTCGCGGCGGTGCCGAAGGACACATACGCGAATATTTGATTAAAGAAAAAAATTATCTGGATGCCGTAATAGGTTTACCAGCCAATATTTTTTACGGCACAAGCATTCCGACTTGTATTTTGGTTTTGAAGAAAAAAAGAGAAAACACAAATGACATTTTGTTTATCGATGCCAGCCAGCATTACGAAAAAGTAAAAACGCAAAATGTATTGCGTACAGAAGATATTGATAAAATTATTAGTACTTATCAAAATCGTATGGGAAAGCCAAAATATAGTCACGTTGCATTATTAAGCGAAGTTGCAACCAACGATTACAACCTAAACATTCCTCGTTATGTAGATACTTTTGAAGAAGAAGATGTCATAGATTTGAAAGCAATAACTGCTGAATTAAGAGAATTAGCAATTCTTTCTAAAACTACGGATTCTACTATTGCAGATTATTGTAATGAATTAGGAATTGAAAGACCATTTTAATGAATACAGCAACTTTATATAACGAGAAGAAAAAAACAATTGGTCCTAAATTGAGATTTCAAGAATTTAATAATGAATGGACAAAGATAAAACTAGGAGATTTATTAACATTCAAAAATGGATTAAACTCTGATAAAGAAAAATATGGAAAGGGAATAAAGTTTATTAATGTCTTAGATATTTTAAATAATAATTTTATTACTTATGATAAAATTTTAGGTTCTGTAGAAGTAACTGAAAAAGAATTTGAAAAAAATGAAGTAAGTTATGGAGATATTTTATTTCAAAGAAGTTCAGAGACAAGAGCCGAAGTTGGTCAAGCAAATGTTTATTTAGACAGAGATAAAAGTTCTGTTTTTGGAGGTTTTGTAATTAGAGGAAAAGCTAAATATGAGTATAATCCATTATTTATGAATTATCTATTAAGAACTCCAATTGCTAGGAAAGAAATTACCGATAAAAGCGGAGGAAGTACAAGGTATAATGTTGGGCAAGATACCTTAAGTCAAGTCCAATTAACTACTACAACAATTTTCGAACAGCAAAAAATAGCTTCTTTTTTAAGTGCTGTCGATGAAAAAATACAGCTACTTTCTCGCAAAAAGGAATTATTAGAACAATACAAAAAAGGTATAATGCAACAATTACTTTCGGGTAAATTGAGGTTTAAAGATGAGAATGGGAAAGATTATCCAGATTGGGAGGAGAAGAAATTAGGGGAGGTTGGAAAGATTGTAACGGGAAGTACACCGCCAACATCAATCTCGGAATACTATAATGGAAACCAATTATTTGTTTCTCCTGTAGATATAAATGGAAGTAGATTTGTGATGGATACTAAAACGAAATTGACAGATTTAGGATTTGAAAAAGGAAGAAAGTTAAAAAAAGGCGCGGTGTTATTTGTTTGTATAGGTTCTACAATTGGCAAAGTTGCAGTTGCTGGATTTGACTGTATAACTAATCAGCAAATTAATGCAATAGAAGCAAATTTTTTTAATTATAATGATTTTATTTATTCATTATTAGAATTAAATTCTTCTAATATTAAGCTATTAGCTGGCGTCCAAGCTGTACCACAAATCAATAAGACAGATTTTTCGAATTTTAAATTTATGTTTCCCTCTATTCAAGAACAACAAAAAATAGCCAATTTTTTATCAAGCATCGATACAAAAATAGAAATCACCAATAAACAAATTAGCCAAGCACAAACGTTTAAAAAAGGATTGTTACAGCAAATGTTTGTGTAGAGACGCGATTTATCGCGTCTATCAATCAGGATGGATGTAGATTATGTTGAGACGCGATAAATCGCGTCTGTACCTGATGATAAATGAGTATTATAAATAATAAGAAATCATAAAGATGCGATTTATCGCGTCTGCCAAAAGGGATAGAGATAGATTATGCAGAGACGCGATAAATCGCGTCTGTACTGCCAATAGAGAATAAAGATTATTGTAGATATGATAAAATTTCAAAATAAATATCGCATTCCATCTGCCCGATTGCAAAATTGGGATTATGGTGCAAATGGTGCTTATTTTATCACAATATGCACAGATAAAATGCAGCATTATTTTGGGGAGATTTTTGAATGCGAAATGCAATTAAATGAATTGGGGAAATTAGCCCAGGAATTATGGAAAGAGATTACAAATCAATTTTCGTATGTCGAATTGGGTAATTTTGTGATTATGCCCAACCATGTACATGGGATATTAATCATAAACAAATCCGCAACGGTAGAGACGCGATTCATCGCGTCTCCAAACAACGAAGAGAAAAAAGGAGGAGAGACAGGCGATAAAAACCCGATGCTGAATGAAAATATATCGCGCATTATTCGATGGTATAAAGGAAGATGTAGTTTTGAAATGCGTAAAATACATGCTGATTTTAGTTGGCATTCCAGATTTCATGATCATATTATCAAAGATTCTACATCGTTTGAAAATATTCAAAATTATATAGAGAATAATCCTTCCAAATGGGAAGAAGATAAATTTTATAAATAAAAAATGAGCCATCAATCCGAAGCAGTCTTAGAAAATAATTTAATCAAGCAATTGATTGGTTTAAAATATTCATCTGTAAAAATTCCAGATGGAGACGCTTTGGTTTCTAATTTAAAAAGTCAGTTAGAAGTTTTTAATAAAACTATTTTTTCAGCAAAAGAGTTTGATGCTGTATTGAACCACTTAGCAAAAGGAAATGTTTTTGAAAAAGCAAAAACAGTACGTGATTATTTTCAATTGACCAAGGATGATGGTACTTCATTTTATGTTCGGTTTTTTAATACAGAAGATAGTAGCCAAAATTTGTTTCAGGTTACTAATCAAATATCTTTAGAAGGAAGTTATAAAAATCGTTTTGATGTAACGCTTTTAATCAACGGTTTACCTTTGGTACAAATAGAGTTGAAACGCTCTGGAATTGAAATTAAAGAAGCTTTCAATCAAATCAATCGCTACCAAATGCATTCTTTTTGGAGCAATCACGGTTTGTTTCAATACGTGCAATTATTTGTGATAAGCAATGGAGTTAATACCAAATATTTAGCAAACAATAAACTGCAATCTGTTAAGCAAACTTTCTTTTGGGCAGATAGCAATAACAAAAACATCACTGAATTAACCGCATTTGCTGCTGCCTTTCTAACCCCTGTGCACTTGGGTAAAATGATAGCGCATTATATTGTGATTAACGAAACCCATAAAGTGATGATGGTGTTGCGACCCTATCAATATTTTGCAACAGAAGCCATTATTCATCAGGTTAAAAATTCTAACGGCAACGCTTATATATGGCATACAACTGGTTCCGGTAAAACCTTGACCTCTTTTAAGGCAAGCCAAATTTTGATGGAATTGCCAGAAGTTTATAAAGTTGTTTTTGTAGTCGATAGAAAAGATTTGGATTACCAAACTATGAACGAATTCAACGCTTTCAAAAAAGATAGTGTTGACGTAACTGATAATACGCAATCCTTAATCAGGCAATTAACTGATAATACGAAATTAGTATTAACTACAATTCAGAAATTAAATAATGCCGTTTCAGAACGTTTTAAAGGAAATATTGAACCTTTGAGACATAAGAAAATCGTTTTTATTTTTGATGAATGCCATCGTTCTCAGTTTGGAGAAACGCACGAGCGCATTACAAAATTCTTTGAGAAAAGCCAATTAATAGGTTTTACTGGAACGCCTATATTTGCAGAAAATGCTTCAAAAAATGATTTAGGAAAACGCACTACCAAAGATTTATTTGGCAACTGTCTGCATAAATATGTAATTACCGATGCGATTCGGGATCAAAATGTATTACGTTTTGGAATTGAATATATTGGTAAATACAAAAACAAAAGCAATACTTTTATTGATATAGAAGTTGAGGATATTGATAAGCAGGAAGTTTTAGATTCCCAAAAAAGAATTAATAAAATCGTTGATTACATTATTGCTTATCACAATCAAAAAACCTTTAGCAGAGATTATTCTGCATTGTTGGCTGTAAGCAGTATTGACAATGTAATTAAGTATTACGATCTTTTTCAGCAAAAGAAAGAAGCCGGAGAACACGATTTGCGTATTGCAACTATTTTCACATATGGAACTAATGAAGATTCAGACGAAGCACAAGATTATCTTCCTTCTGATGAAGTAGATTTTGATGTTTTGGCAGAACCAAGAACTCCTTATCAATCCAGTCATACCAGAGATAAATTAGAAAAGTATATTGGACATTATAATGCCATGTACGGCACCAGTTTTACAAACAAAGACAGTTCGTCATTCGAAAAATATTTCCAAAACATCAGTAAAAGATTAAAAAATCGTGAAAAAGAAAACTTCAACAATGAGCAAGATCGCTTAGATATTGTAATCGTTGTCAATATGATGCTAACCGGTTTTGATGCTAAAAAAGTAAATACACTTTATGTAGATAAAAACCTCAAGCAACACGGTTTAATACAGGCTTATTCAAGGACAAATAGAATTTTAGGAGAACAGAAGTCGCAAGGAAACATTTTGTCTTTTAGAAATCTGAAAAAAGCAACAGACGATGCTATTACTTTGTTTTCGAATAAAGACGCAATAGAAGTTGTTACGATGCCTGATTATGAAAAGATAACGGAGAAGTTTGATGAAGCACTAAAATTGTTAAGAGAAATTACACCAACTTATCAAAGCGTAGATGATTTAGAAAGCGAAGAAGATGAAGCACAATTTGTACAGGCTTTCAGAAAATTGATGCGAGCGATGAACGTTTTGCAATCCTATGCCGATTTTGATTGGGAAGACTTACTGATTGATGAACAGGAATTTGAAGACTACAAAAGCAAATACCTGGACTTGTACGAAAAAGTAAAACAAGACAATCAAAAACAAAAAACTTCAATACTAGATGACATTGATTTTGAATTGGAATTAATTCATAGAGATCAAATCAATGTTGCTTATATCTTAAAATTATTAGCACAATTAAAAGGTGCTAAGACTCCTAGTACCGCTGCTGCTCAAAGAAAAGTTATAATAGATTTATTGGGAGGAGACATTCAATTAAGAAGTAAAAGAGAACTAATTCAGAAATTCATTGATGAGAATATGCCTCACATAAAAGATGGTGATTCTATTGAAGATGAATTCGAAAAATTCTGGCAAGATCAAAAAGTTTTAGCATTAGGAAAACTATGCGAAGAAGAACATTTGGATAAAGCACAATTTAAAGCTTTAATAGATGCATACATTTATAGCGGTAGAGAGCCTATAAAAGATGAAGTTTTTCAATGTTTAGATAATAGACCCAGTATTTTACAAGCCAGAGTTATTGGCGATAGAATTATTGCTAAAATGAAGGAGTTTATTGAAGTTTTTGTAAATGGAATGATGGCTTAAACCTTCTTATAAACCCCAAACCCCCTAGCCCTGATGGAAGCGGCATCCTTTTGTGGTGGGGTTCACCACAAAAGATATAGCGGACAGCAGGAAACAGCTCCAAAAAAATCTACTCCCGGTATACTCCATGATACCATCAAAAAACCAATCTCATTTCCAATTTAACTTTGTCCTATTAATTTAAAAACAATTAAAAATGGACAATCTTAAAAATAAAGTAGCAGTAATAACAGGCGGAAACAGCGGAATTGGTTACGCTACAGCAAAACAATTAAAAGAACAGGGCGCAACGGTAATCATAACCGGAAGAAGAAAAGAAGCGATTGAAGCAGCAGCTTCGGAACTGGATGTAAACGCTATTGTAGCCGACCAGTCGAGTTTGGTGAATATTGAAAATCTGGTTTCAAAAGTAAAAGCAGATTTCGGGACAGTTGACATTCTTTTTGTCAATGCCGGAATCGCCGGTTTGGGTACAATCGAACAAACATCGGAGGAATTGTATGACAGTATTATGAATGTCAACCTGAAAGGAGCTTTTTTTACACTGAGCAAATTTATTCCGATTTTAAAAGATGGTGCTTCGGTAGTGTTTCTTTCTTCTAATACGGCAAGTATGCCAGGTCCGGGATCTTCGGTTTATTCTTCGAGCAAAACAGCTTTGAATTCGGTTATGAGATCGGCAGCATTGGAATTAGCGCCAAGAAGAATCAGGGTAAATTCTGTGAGTCCGGGACCAACAGAAACCGAAGTCATGAAAAAAGTAGGCCTGGACGAAGCAACCGTAAAAGGAATTATGGATGTTGTAGTAGATAAGATTCCGCTTAAACAAATGGGAACCGCAACAGACGTAGCCAAAATGGTTTCGTACTTAAGCAGTGACGCTTCTAAATTTATCACCGGAGCCGATTTCTTAATGGACGGCGGAATGGTGCTGGCATAATTTTTTTGTTTGAGGTTTCAAATTTCAGGTCGTAAAGTTATTGGCCACAGATTATTGGATTAAAAGGATTTTAAATCTGTGTTAATCTGTGTAATCTGTGGCTATAATTTTTAATGAATTGTATTTTGAAATATTGCAGTAAAATATCCAGTTTGGCTTGTGTCCGTTTCAGGTTTTAGTTTGTCCGTTTGGGCTGTTTTCTGATTTTAAAACGTGGGTTATCGAAATACTTTTGACAAAGAAATTAACAGATAATCAAAATTTAAATATCAAAAAAAAATGAAAACAAATACAACATACAGACGCAGCTTGTCTAATATAATCGCAACAGGTGCACTTATTTTGATGACGGCTACAGGATTTGCACAGAATAAAAATACAGAAAATCAGGAGTCAATTCGCCCTTATCACATTAGTGTTTCAAAAGAAGCGATTACAGAACTTAAGGAACGTGTAAATGCTACCAGATGGCCGGAACAGGAAACCGTTACCAATCAGTCTCAGGGAGTAAAACTGGCACAGATTCAAAGTCTTGTAAAATATTGGGGCAGCGATTATGACTGGACAAAAACAGAAGCAAAATTAAATTCCTTACCTCAATTTGTAACCAATATCGACGGACTGGATATTCAGTTTATTCACATTCGTTCTAAACATAAAAATGCTTTGCCCTTAATTATTACCCACGGCTGGCCGGGATCTTTCTTTGAACTTTTAAAAGTAATCGGACCGCTTACAGACCCAACTGCTTACGGAGGAAAAGCCGAAGATGCTTTTGATCTTGTAATTCCGTCAATGCCGGGTTATGGTTTTTCTGAAAAACCAAAAAGTGCAGGTTGGGGACCGGAAAAAATTGCTTCTGCATGGGATGTTTTAATGAAACGTCTGGGATACAAACAGTATGTTTCTCAGGGTGGTGACTGGGGTTCTGTTGTAGCAGACGCAATGGGACGTCAGGCTCCGGAAGGTTTGTTGGGTATTCACGTAAACATGCCTGCAACGGTTCCGGCAGATGTTGCCAAAGCTTTGAAAAACGGAGAACCGGCACCTAAAGGATTATCAGTAAAAGAAAATGCAGCTTTTAATTCGCTATATAAATTATACACAAAAGGCGGCGGTTATGCGGGAATGATGGTTACACGCCCTCAGACTTTGGGTTACGGACTTACAGATTCTCCGGTCGGACTGGCTTCTTTTTTCCTGGATAAATTCAATGAGTGGACGTATAGCGGAGGAAATGCCGAAAAATCACTTACCAAAACAGAAATGCTGGACGATATTTCCTTGTACTGGTTTACCAACACAGCCAATTCATCTGCACAATTGTACTGGGAAAACAACAATAATAACTTCAACGCTGTAGAGCAAAGAACGGCTGAAATTAAAGTTCCGGTGGCGATAACTGTTTTTCCGGGAGAAATTTATCAGGCACCAAAAAGCTGGGCCGAAAGAGCGTATAAAAACCTGAGTTATTTTAATGAGGTACACAAAGGAGGACATTTTGCTTCCTGGGAAGAGCCACAGATTTTTACCATAGAACTTCGTGCGGCTTTTAAAGGATTAAGAAAATAAACTCAATTTCAGTACTGTCCAATTCAACTCTTACTTTGTCCATTTGACCTTTTTTCTGATTGTAAAACGATGACTGTCAGGATACCTTTGACAAAGAAATTTAACTAATACAAAAAACTCAAATCAAAAAATATGAAAACTATAGTAAACAAAATCGTTCTTATTGCAGTTCTTTTACTAGGTGTGAACTTTAGCAATGCACAATCAGAAAAACAAAATAAAGCAATCGAAGTAAGCCCTTCGCTTGGGACATTAAAACAAATCAATGCCGGCCTGCTAAATATAGGGTATACAGAAGCAGGTTCTGCAACGGGAAGTCCGATAATCCTGCTTCACGGATGGCCTTACGATATTCACAGTTACAATGAAGTTGCGCCTATTTTAGTGGCAAAAGGGTACAGAGTGATTACGCCCTATTTAAGAGGTTTTGGCACAACACGTTTCTTATCTGATGACACTTTCAGAAACGGACAACAAGCCGCTTTGGCAACAGATGTAATCGCCCTGATGGATGCCCTGAAAATTAAAAAAGCAACTATTGGCGGATTTGACTGGGGAGCAAGAACGGCTGTAGCAGTGGCAGCACTTTGGCCGGAACGTGTAAACGGATTGGTTTCTGTAAGCGGTTATATTGTGGTAAATCTTGAAGCCAACTTAAAACCGCTGCCTCCAACAGCAGAATACGGATGGTGGTACCAATATTATTTTGCAACCGAAAGAGGAAAAACAGGATACAGCCAAAACACGTATGAGTTTAATAAACTGATTTGGAAACTGGCTTCTCCAATCTGGAATTTCGACAAGACAACTTATGATCAGACCGCACAATCTTTTGACAATCCGGATCACGTAGCTATTGTCATTCATAATTACAGATGGCGTCAGTCTCTTGAAGGTGGGGAAACTGAATACGACAGTCTGGAAAAACGTTTGTCAGCAAGACCGGAAATTACTGTGCCTGCAATTACAATAGGGAGTGATTTTGATGGCGCTTTCGCGGATGGTAAAGCGTATGCTAACAAATTTAAAGGCAAATACGAACACAGAACCTTAAAAGGAATTGGTCACGATGTACCACAAGAAGACCCGAAATCATTTGCTCAGGCAATTATTGACGTGGATGGATTTGCAAAAACAAAATAATATTCGATAGCAATAACAATAGCAATATCAAAAAACAATAACAATAACAAAAAATAATATAAAATCTAAAATCTAAAATCAACAATCTAAAATTTAAAAACACATGGAAACAAAAGTATTATACACAGGAAAAACACACACAACAGGAGGAAGAGAAGGAGCATCTAAAAGTTCAGATGACAATCTAAATGTAAAACTGACTTCTCCGGGATCTTCAAGACCGGGAACAAATCCGGAACAATTATTTGCAGCAGGCTGGTCTGCCTGTTTTATTGGAGCAATGGGAATTGCAGCCGGAAAATTGAATATCAAATTACCTGCAGAAACTGCTGTAGATGCAGAAGTAGATTTGGTTGTGACCGACGGGGCATATTCATTACAAGCACGTTTAAACATTAGTCTTCCGGGATTAGATACTGAAGTGGCAAAAGCACTAGCTGCAGAAGCACACAATACCTGTCCGTATTCTAAAGCTACAAGAGGAAATATTAATGTGGAAATTAATATTATTTAATTACCATACCGAAACCTCTTCATTTAGAAGAGGTTTCTTTTTAAGAAATTAAGAAATCATGAAAAAAATAAAAGCAATACCCGTTTTTATAGCCTTATTTATATTGTTCGGAATCTCAGCTTTCGCACAAAATAATTCGGATAAAAAGCCACAAAAAGGATTCGCCGTTTTAGAATTATTTACTTCTGAAGGCTGTTCGAGCTGTCCTCCCGCAGATGAATTAATGGGAAGAATCCAAAATGAATACAAAGACAGTCAGGTATATGTTCTGGCGTATCATGTAGATTACTGGGACAGACAGGGCTGGAAAGATATTTTTAGTAATCCCGATTATACCAAAAGACAATATGACTATGCAAAATGGTTAGGAAAAGAGCCAATTTATACGCCTCAACTGGTTGTAAACGGAAAAAAGGATTATATCGCTTCTGATGAAGCTTCGGTGCGAAATGCGGTTAAAAACACACTTTCTAAACCTGATAATCTGGAGTTTTCACTAGAAGCAACTTCCATCAATAACAGACTGAATTTAAGTTATAGTGTAACCGGAATTTCAAAAAACACAAAATTAGTGTTGGCTGTTGTGCAAAAATCAGCAAAAAGCAATGTGAAAAGAGGAGAGAATGCACACCGTATTTTGTCGCATTACCAGATTGTAAAACAGCTTAATAGCATTACTCTTAAAAATAACGGAAAAGGCAACACCACTATTTCTGAGCCTAAAGATTTTAATACAAAAGATTTTGAAATAATTGCTTTTGTTCAGGATATGAATTCAGGGGCAATTTTGGGAGCAGAAAAAGCAATAATCAACTAATGATAAATAACCTATCAACTGTTAAATTTTCAAAATAAGCTTACCTTTGGGTAGGCTTTAATGATTTATAATAAAATGGAAAAACAAAAAAAACGCTTTGAGGTATCTGGCAGGATTATTTGGGGAAGCTCGCTTTCGCTGGCAGTTTTAGCTTCGATTCCAAAATTATTCGACACCTTTTCAACACCGCGCGATATTGCCATTAACTCTTCGATCACATTCTGTTTTTCGGTTTTTATCTGGTATTATAATATCTACAGCCTGCCGAAATTTTCAACACAGCGCACGTCTAAAAATTTATTCAACGGAAAACTTTTTTTAAGCGTCGTACTGGGAATTCTGGTTATGGTAATCCTGGTAATTGCGCATCAGGAACTTTTTCAGGTTGCTCAGATGGATGCCCCGATAATGTTCGAATTGAGAGGGATTTTAATTAACCTGATCGTGTATATGTTTCTGCACCTGCTTTTTCAGAATTACCAGACGCAGCAGATGGGAGTTGAATTGGAACGTACAAAAGCCGTAAATCTTGGCGCACAATACGAACTATTGAAACAACAGGTAAATCCGCATTTTTTGTTTAACAGCCTGAATACTTTAAAATCGATGGTGGACATTAATGATCCCATGAGTTCTGATTTTATATTAAAACTTTCTGATTTCTATCGTTTTACGCTCGAAAGCAGAAAAATGGACCTGATTTCGCTCAAAGAAGAACTCCAGATCCTGGATTCTTATGTATACCTGCTCAAAGCCCGTTTTGAGGACGGATTTGTTCTGGAAAATGAAGTAGACGCAAAACAATATGATGCTGCAATTCCGCCTTTTACCTTACAGCTTTTAATAGAAAACTGTATCAAGCATAATGTGGTATCGCTGGATAAACCTTTGGTAATTAAATTATATACCGAAGAAAATCTTCTGGTGGTTGAGAATAAGATTCAGCTCAAAAGGGGCGCTTTGTCTACTGGTGTAGGACTTGATAATATTAACCAGCGTTTTATGCATTTGCTGCATAAGGAGATTGAAATTGATAAAACCGAAACTATTTTTAAAGTAAAAATACCAACGATCTATGACTATCATAATAATTGAGGATGAAGTAAAAACAGCCAAAGCCCTGGGGCAGCTAATTTTGAGTATCAGACCCGATGCCCAGATTTTGTCGTATATACAAAGTATAGACGGAGCGGTGAGTTATCTTTTGGAGCATGACCAGCCGGATCTTATTTTTATGGATATACAGTTGGCAGACGGTCAGTGTTTTGAAATTTTCAAAAGCGTAGAAGTGCTGTCACCTGTTATATTCTGTACTGCTTTTGATGATTATGCAATTGAGGCTTTTAAATCAAATGGAATTGATTATGTGCTAAAACCTTTTTCGAGAGAAAGTATTTCGGGTGCGATTAAAAAAGCCGGCGAGCTGAAAAACTTTTTTCAGCGTAATAAAAAAATGATGCCTGATTTTGAGTACTTGCTAACCAGAACCGGAGAAAATACAGGGAAAAGCAGTTTTTTGGTTTTTAAAAACAACAAATACCAAACGGTGCAAACTGAGAATATTGCCTTTTTTTATATTAAATATGAAACGCCAACGATTATGACTTTTGATAAAAACGAATATCAGATTACACAATCATTAGACGAGGTTCATAAATTATTATCGCCATCACAATTCTTCAGGATCAACAGGCAATATCTGGTCAATTTTTTGGCTATCAGGGAGGCAGAGCATTATTTTTCGCGTAAGCTGATTATAAAATTAACCATCCCGACAGAAGAAAAATTATTGATTGGAAAAGAGAAAACAACAGCTTTTTTGAGTTGGCTGGAAAACAGATAACCAATTAATTTATCAAATGGGACAAATTAATTGGTTCGATTTTTTACTATTTATAATTCCGGGAACATAAAACAGCTCAAAAAGAAAAGAGCCGATAATAAAAAGCTGATGATAAGAATGATTTTTTTCATTTGATTAAAGTTTAAATAAACAATTGCCTGAGACAAAACTCAGGCAATTTTGTTTTGTTGAAAAAGTTTTAGTTTGCCGCCACAGGATTGTAAGTTGCAGTATATAATTTTCTAAACATAATATACGTAACGCTTACCATTACAAAAGCAATAATTGCATCTGTTGCTGCCGAAAGACCAAGCACGGCAATTTTGGAAAAGAAGGCAAAAATGATGTCGAAAAAAACGCCTGCAAATACCCATTCTTTTAATCGTAGTAATTTGTTTGGGATCAATAAGGTGATAACTCCCAACAATTTAAATACGCCAAGGATATAAATAAAATGTGCCGGATAACCCAATTGTTGTGTGATTTCCCAAACAATAGGATTTTTAGTTAATTCAAATAATCCGCTTGCTCCAAACCATAACGAAGTTAATATGATTCCTGTCCAGTAAATGATTTTTGTTGATTTTGTGTTCATGATTTTTAATATTTTAAGTTATTTAACGGGACAAAAGTGCGTCGAAAGCGCTAAATAAAATAGCAATAATAAGCTGAACCGGACAGAATAAAAGACGAAACAGACAATGGATATTTTGAGTTTTTTGAGGAATGTTTTTTTACTGCAAAGTTTTTTTAACCACAAAGTTCGCAAAGGTTTTTTTAAAATGCTTTGAACATAGTTTAAGTTCGCAAAGTTTTAAAAGCTTTGCGGAACATTGCCAACGGTTTCAACCGTTGGAGCACAATATGTTGCCAGGTATCCCACGGTTGAAACCGCAGGCTATATTTAAAAAAATTAGTGAACTTTGCGGTTAAAAAATATTTTAGGTTAATCTATTTTATCAAATTTCCCGTTTCTGTAATTAGCTCCTTCATTAGTTCATGAGCATCATGATGTTTTAGGGAATTGTTGTTCTGACCGGACCAAAAACTAATCATATCGGTTCTGTTCTGTGCCAGAGCAGCCACTCTTAGAGGAGCGAGTAATTTGGTTTGTAAAGGAAAAGGCAGAACTTCTGTTTCAAAAGGTACACCTTCAGAAATGCGGTTGCTCACCATTCTGCCCATTCTGCCTGTAAGGGATTTTGTAACTGTAGTATGGTTTAAAGCACCGGAAAACAATGTTTCCTTATGAATCGGATGTGCACCAGACTGGTCTGTTACCATAAAAGCAGTGCCCAATTGTGCAGCATCGGCGCCTAAGGTTAGCGCAGCCGCAATACCTTTAGAATCAGTGATTCCGCCTGCAGCTATTATCGGGGTTTTGATTTTAGCTTTTAATTGCTGTAAAAGCGTAAACAATCCTGTAAAAGAATCCTGCGCGGGTCTTAAGAAAGAGGGTCTATGGCCACCGGCTTCAAAACCTGATGCGACAATCGCATCTACCTGTGCATCTTCAAGAGCAAGTGCTTCTTCTAATGTTGTTGCGGCTCCTACTGTTTTTATGCCTAATCGTCGGCTTTCGTTGAGGATTTCCTTAGAAGGAATTCCGAAGATAAAACTAAAAACAGCAGGTTTTATTTCAAATAAAACTTCCACCTGTTTTTCAAATTTAGACGGAATATCAGCAGGTAAATCCGGTAACGGAATCCCTAATTCATCAAAATAGGGTTTATAGATTTGTTTGACCTTTTCTATTTTCTCCTGAGGGAAATTAGCCAGCGTTTTGTCAACATCATTGACCCATAAATTGACGTTATAGGGTTTGTTGGTTGCCGCTTTGATGCTTTTGTCAGCTTCCCGAATTTCTTCGGGTGTTAACGTATAAGCACCATAACTTCCGAGTCCGCCTGCATTGCTCACCGAAGCGAGTAAAGCGGGAGTTGAAAAACCAACGCCCATTGGACCCTGCATAATAGGATATTTTATGCCTAGTAATTGTGTTATTTTAGTTGAATTCCACATCACTTATTAATTTACGTGTGTTAGCAATTTGTTTACAATAACCCATTTGCCATCAACAATAGCAAGGCTTAACTGATCATAATAGTTATATTCAAATATCGGAACTTTTACTTTGGCAACAGCCGTATTATTAATGACTTCCAAAGATAAAATTTCCATTTTGAATTTCTCTCCAAGTTCGTGAGGACTTTTACGGTTTTTTACGCCTTCCAGATATTGATCCAGCGTTTTAAAATAGGGCAGTCCTTTAATATCTCCAACGATTAACGTTTTGGGATGAAAAGCTTTTTCCAATAATGCAGTATCACCATTGTAAACACCATTGAAGTAATTCATAATCAAAGCAGTAATTAAGGCTGCATTTGTACTAAAATTGTCCATGATTTTTAGAATTAAATGAACCGGGCGGGTGTACTTTATCAAGTTTTTTACACCCGACAGGTTTAGATTTATAAAAAATTAAAGTATGCTGTGACCGGAAACGTGTCCGCCATCTAAATTAATGATTTCTCCGGTAACAAAATTGCTTTCGGCAAGATATAGGGCCAAATCTGCTACATCGCTGGTTTCTCCAATACGGTTTAGTAAGTGTAAACCTGCTAGCGAATCGGCATTGTTAACTCCGGTTTTTGCCTGCAGCGGACTTCTGATAATTCCGGGAGCAATTGCATTGACACGAATATTGTTTTTCCCGAATTCAGCGGCAAGCTGTCTTGTTAAAGCATGAATTCCGCCTTTGCTTGAGATAGGAGCAGTTGCAGGAAAACCATCAATTGCGTGGTCTACCAATACCGTCCCGATATTAATTATCGATCCTTGTCCTTGGTTTAGCATTTGTTTTACGGCTGCCTGACTAGTAAAAAAAGTACCTTTTAAGTTGATATTTAAAAACTTGTCAAGGTCTTTTTCTTCTACATCCAAAAATGATTTTGGTTCAAAAATCCCTGCATTATTGATTAAAACATCGACAGTTCCAAAACGTTGTACAGCTGTTTCAACTAATTTTTTTCCGGTTGCAATAAGACTTATATCACCTGCAACCATTGCCACTTTATCAGGATTATTTAACTCCTTATAAGTATTTTCAAGATTGGCTGCATTAGCAGAGTTGATTATCAGATTGTGGCCTTTTGCCAAAAATAGTTCCGCAATTGCTTTTCCGATTCCGGTAGAAGCACCGGTTATTATTATTGTTTTCATTTCTTTTACTTTTAAATTATTTTTTTTGAGCTGTGATTCCTTTTTCACGCAGTACCGAAACTTGTTCGCCTGCAAAACCCCAGTCATCTAATTCTATTTCCTGAATCACAACATGTGTAAGATTAGGATCCTTGTCTAATACGTCGGTAATAAGATTGGTTATTCCGGCAATAAGCTGCTGTTTTTGCTCTCTGGTAACGCCTTCGCGTGTAAGCTCAATTTTTACGTATGGCATGATTTCTAAGTATTAAGCAAGTTTTGCGGTTAGGTCAACGTCCAATTCAAATTCGTTATAAATCAAAGTATCACCAAGATTGGTAAAGAAATTTCCAGAACGGAATTTCATATCGTATTTGGTACGGTCGATTATGATTTTACCGGAAGCTTTAAGTTCATCGTTATTTTTATTTACTGCCAAATTAAAACCGATAGGATGAGTGATGGCTTTGATAGTCAGGTTACCTTCAACAAAATAAGTATCAGAAGATTGTTTTGATACTGAAGTAATGTCCAAAAATGCTGTTTTGAATTTATCTGTTGAGAAAAAGTCATCAGAAGCCAAATGTCCTGCAAATTGTTGGTTAGTTGCCGGGTCTGTCACGTCAAGGATTACGATAGAAGTAGTATCGATTACCACTTTTCCTCCGGTAAGATCACCGTTTGTAAAAGTGAAGTTTCCCTCTTCGATATTGATTGTTCCATTGTGTGAACCAGTTACTTTTTTACCGATCCAGTTTACGCTGCTTTGAGCATTTGCAATTTTAAAATTTTGAGTTTCCATATTGTTGTACTTTAAATTGTTATTAATTTATAGTACAAAGGAATGGCGATATTACAGATTCGTTACGTGATGTAGATCACATTCGTAAAAGGCCTATTTTGAAGAGTTGTATAACCGGCTTAACGTTTCTCTGGATACGCCCAGATAAGCAGCGATTAAATGTTTGGGTACAGTATTGTAAAGCGCAGGGTAGAGGGCAAGAAGTTCTTCGTATCTGGTTTTGGTGTCGTTGTTCATAAAAGAAAGCAGTCTTTTCTGAGCCGCCACATACCCTTTGTTGGTTCTCCATCTAAAGAAATGTTCTGCCTGATGCAATTCACTGCAGATTTTCTCGCGGTCACTGTTAGAAAGCGAAAGTATCTCTGCATCCGAAACGCAGTCTACATTAATAGTGGCTTTTGTATTGTTGTAAAGTGCCGCATAATCAGACGCCCACCAGGTTGGCATAGCAAACTGTAAGATGTACATTTTGACTTCGTCGTTTACAAAGAAAGCTTTCAGGCAGCCGTCAATTACAAAATATTCTTTGTCAACTAGCTGTCCTTCACTAATAATGCTTTGCCCTTTTTTAAAAGTTTCCGGTTTAAAATGCGAAAAGAAATAATCAAATTCTTCATCTGTAAGCGATGCAATTTTTGATACGTGGTCTTTTAAGAGGGCTTTGGCTTGCATTTTTTTAGAATTGGTGTAGGCTGTAAAATTAGTTAAAAACAGCTTTGAAAATCTCGTTTAAAAACAGCTTTTTTTAATTAAACGACTGTCTAAACTCAATAGGCGAAACCTTAGTTTTTGATTTGAATAATTTACTAAAAGATTGCGAATGTTCAAAACCAAGATCAAAAGCAATCTCGCTTACGGTTAAAGAAGTTGTAGAGAGCTTTTCTTTTGCTTTTTCGATTAATTTTTCGTGTATGTGATGTTGTGTGCTTTTTCCGGTCAATACTTTTAGGAGACTGCTCAAATAAGTGGCCGATACGTTTAATTCATTAGAAATATATTGCACATTTGGTAATCCTTTGCTTTGCAAATCAGTGCTTTCAAAATAGTTCGTCAGGATTTCTTCTAAACGATCCAAAATCTGATGACTGCTAATTTTTCGGGTGATAAACTGACGCTGGTAAAATCTTTCGCAGTAATTAAACAATAATTCTATTTGGGCAATAATAATATTCTGGCTGAATTTGTCAATGTTAGAATGGTATTCCTGCTGGATAATCTGCATGATTCCTTCAATAATATTTTCTTCTTTTTCAGACATAAACAATGCCTCATTTATAGCATAACTAAAAAAGTCATATTGTTTTATTTTTTTAGCCAAAGGCGTATTCCAGAGAAAATCAGGATGAATGCACAGCAGAAATCCTGTTGGTTTTACTGTTCCGGTTCTGTCGATACTAATATTTACAACCTGTCCGGGTGAGACAAACGACATTAAACCTTCGTCAAAATCATATTGCTGCTGGCCGTATTTGAATTTTCCGTTTATATTTCGTTTCAGTCCAACCGAATAAAAATTCTGAACCCATGATATTTCATCATCATCCGTCTGATAATCTACTTTGCCATAATCAACCAGACTAACCAGCGGATGTTCCGGTTTTGGAAGTCCGCTTAATTTGTGAAATTCACTAATCGAATTAAATCTGTGAATGTTGTTTTTCATTTTAATACTATCTTTTCAAATGATTAATTGAAAGTATAAAAATAGGGTTATAATTTTACAACCCTATTTTTAGTTTTATTTTTCTTTATGCTGATCGGGCAATTATTATTTTTCAAAATCAGTAGAAAAACTCCATTCTTTATTTGTATCCAGTTCGTTTTGAAGTATTTCAATTTTGTTTTGCGCCATTCCAAAAGAATCAGAACCTAAGAATAAATGAAGAGGCGGATTTTGGGTTTCGGCCAGTTTGATAAAAGCTGTTGCTGCTTTTTCAGGACTTCCCGGCTGATTTCCGATTATCTGGGTTTCATGAATTACTTCTAATTCTCTCGCTTCTTTATAATCCTCAATCGGATTTTTGGCAAGTTTAAGAGAACCTTTCGCTAAAAAATTTGTTTTAAAGTAGCCCGGATAAACAATAGTTGCAGAGATTCCCATAGATTTTACTTCTGCAGAAAGTGCCTCAGTTAAACCTGCTACAGCAAATTTGGTTGCATTATAAATTCCCCAACCCGGAAATGCGCCAAGAAAACCTGCAATAGAAGAAATATTGATAATGTGTCCTGATTTTTTATTGCGAAAATGAGGCATTACACTTCTGATAACGTTTAAAGTTCCGAATACATTAGCATCAAAATTCTGACGTGCTTCTGTATCGCTCAATTCTTCCAGGGTTCCCAATTGTCCGTATCCTGCATTATTTACAACTACATCTATAGAACCAAATTTTTGCAATGCAGATGAGATGGCGTTTTCTACGCTTTTTTCATTGACAATATCAGTTTCAATTGCTAAGAAGTTTTCATTTTTGCCAATTTCATTAATAAGATCATTGGCATTTCTGGAAGTTGCAGCAACCTGATAACCTTCATGCAATAATTCTTTTACAAGGCTTAAACCCAATCCTTTTGATGCTCCGGTTACAAACCATACTTTTTTAGTGTCCATTTTTTTAATTTTTAAATGATTAAATGTTTACACTGCAAAGATGTGACGGATTCAGAAGTTGGTTGTAGCCATTTCTGTGGTTGTTGTAGCCAATTTTGAGAACTTGTTTTTTTTAAAGCTCTGCCAGTATTTTTATATCTTCTATTTCTAAGATTTGTTTAGGATAACCTTCTTTTACGGTATTGATCATTGCTTTTCCGACATCTTGTAAGGACAAGGATTTTTTTGGAAACAAAAGCGGAAAAAGCGGAATTATAATTTTGAAAAAAGGTTTGATATTTTGCTGTCCCTTAAAAGGTTTCATAAACCCCGGACGAAAGTTATATTGTCCTTTAAACGGAAGTTTCATCAAATCATTTTCGGTTTTTCCTTTTACGCGTGCCCACATTACTTTTCCGTTTTCAGAAGTATCGGTATGACTTCCGGTAACGAAATTAAAAACCATGTTTGGGTTTATTTCAGACAACGCTCTGGCAAAAGCCAAAGTCGTATCATAAGTTACATACGTATATTTTATTTCATTCATGCCAACAGAACTCACGCCTGCACAATAGAAACAAGCATCATATCCTTGCAGGGCATCGGCATATCGGCTTAATTGCATAAAATCCAAAACAATCAGTTCTTCGAGTTTGGGATGTTTAATTCCAGAAGGTTTTCTGTTGATCATTAATACCTTTTTTACGGCATAATTATCAAGACATTCCAATAAAACACCTTCACCAACCATTCCTGTTGCGCCTGTAATAATTACTTTCATGATGTTGTTTTACAAATTAATATGAATATAGTATTTTCTGTCTGTAAATTTCACGTTAAAAGAAACAAATTACTTTGCAGAAAAGTTCTTTTTACTTTGTCTGACAGATCAAAAAATCTTGTTTATGACTTTCGAAGATATTAAAACTTTCTTTTTATTTTACAAAAGAGGCGCATAGGTTGGATTTCATTGTAAAATAAATATTTAAAAACAAAAAACCAGAAGCAACAAACTTCTGGTTTAAGGAGATATAAAAAAGACGGTATTAGTTTTGCAAATAGCGTTCAGCAGGTTTCCCTGTTTGAGAACCAGTAAATAATTTAATACGGGAATCTTCATAAACATCAATTAATTCCTGATTGTGAACAGACGGGAAAGTAACCAGTTCTCCGGCATCTAATCCGGCAAGTGCTGCATCTACGCAATCTTCGGTTGTCATAATAGCGGCCTGATCCAGAGCAGATAACGGAACTCCGCCTACTTCCCAGATTTCTGTCGCGGTAATAGATGGATTTACTAACTGTACTTTGATATTCGTTCCTTTTACTTCTTCCTGTAAGCCGCGTGTATATTGCACTACGAAACCTTTTGTACCACTGTAAACACTGCTTATTGGCAAAGTATAAGCGCCAAGTACAGAACCAATATTAATTAAAGTTCCTTCATTACGTTTTATAAACCCCGGTAAAACAGCATTTGATAACACAACCAAAGAAGTAATATTTACATCAATCATTTCTTTTTGTTTTGCTACAGGAGTCTGAGAGACAGGAGCAAGAGTAGAAGTTCCGGCGTTATTGATTAAGAAAGTGATATTTGGATCATTTTGAATATCAGCTGCTATTTTTTCTAAATCTGTTGTATTGCTTAAATCTGCAGTGTAATTGGTAACCGTTACACCATATTTTGCGCGAAGAACTTCGGCAAGTTCATTTAATTTGTCTTCACGACGTGCTACCAGTTTTAAGTCGTATCCTCGTTTTGCCAGTCTTTCTGCAAATACTTTTCCTAATCCCGATGATGCTCCTGTTACAACTGCGGTTCCTAATGCATTGTTTGTTTTCATGATTTTATGTTTTTAAATTATTATTCTGATTGGTTTAAATTCAATTCAAAATGTAAACTAATCTGTTTACACTTGCAAATGTATACAGAACTGTTTACATTTACAAAATAAAATGAATAAAAAAATGGAAAAAAAGTTAGAACCCTCAGCAAAGTCCCTAAAACGGGAGGAAATGGTAAAATTTGCTTTTGATACATTTTATAAAAATGGCTTTCATGCAACCGGTGTAGATACCGTTATGGAGGGAACCGGGATTTCTAAGCGAACTTTATACAAACATTTTGGTTCTAAGGAGGGTTTAATTCTGGCCACAATAGATTATTATCGATCGTTTATGAGTGAATTGCTTTTAGCTTATATCAATCAGGATCCAAAGGCAGATCCGGTAGAAAAGAGTTTGCGTATTTTTGATTTTCTGGCAGAAAGAGTAGCAGAAGGACATTCAAACGGCTGTTTTGTAATGAATGCCAAAACCGAATATGTTAATAAGGCAAAAGAGATTGAGACAAGCTGCGACAATTATACGGCGGGTCTTCAGAAAATATTAGAAACTACTTTAGAACAAGCCAGTTTGCCAAACTACAAAGATTTGGTAGTGCAGATTATGATGCTTTTTGAAGGGGCAATTATAAGAAGTAAAGTTACAAGAGATGCAAATACGGTAAAACTAGCCAAAGATGCTGCAAGAATACTTTGCGAACATAAATAAAAAAAACTCCGGCGATTGCCGGAGTTTGATTAATCTTTTTATGAGAAATTATTTTTTAGTCACTTCTTTTGATGCTGTAATAATTACCTCAGCAACTGCTTTTGGCTGAGAAATAAATACTACGTGACTTCCTTTTATTTCAGTAATTTTTGTGTTAGAACGTTTGTACATAGTACGTTGTACGCTTGGTTCGATGCTTTTGTCTTCTGTTGCAACAATTCCGTAAGCTGGTTTATCTCTCCATGCTGCTTTTGTAATTGGTGTTCCAAAACCCTGTGCAACAAATGCACCTTGTGAAGCAAACATAAAATCAGTTTGGTCTTTTGGAAGGTCACCTGCAAATCCTGCGTGAAATTTATCCTTATCGTAATACACAATTCCTTTATCATCCGGAGCTAGAACACCATTTTCAGGAGCTGGAGGCGCAGTTTGCAACCATTGTATAGAGTTTTCTCCGTTATCTGGCTGTATCGCAGCGATATAAACCAATGCTGCTACTTTTGGGTGATTTCCGGCTTCTGTGATTACAGTTCCTCCCCATGAATGTCCGGCTAAAATGGTTGGTCCGTCTTGTTTGTCCAAAGCCAGATTAGTTACTCGTACGTCATCTGCAAGAGAAGAAAGTGGATTTTGAACCACAGTTACATGATATCCTTTTTTGGTTAAAATATCATATAATCCTCTGTAACCGGAACCGTCTGCAAAAGCACCGTGAACCAAAACTACATTTTTTATAACGGGAGCAGTCTGAGCAGTAATTGCTGCTGAAAAGAAGAAAGAGAAAAATAATACGGCGAACAAGAAATAGTTATTCAATTGTTCTTTTAATGCGATTGTTTTCATTTTATTTGAATTTAAAATTAAAATTAATTTGTGTTGAAATTATGCTGTTAATACGATTGATAAAGTGATTTCTGTATTTAATAATTTTGAAATAGGGCAGATTGCTTTTGATTTCTGAGCCAGTTCCTGAAATTGTTCTTCTGAGATTCCCGGAACTTTTCCTTCTAATTCTAACTGGATCAAAGTAATTGTTCCGTCTTCTAAAGTTACTTTTGCTTTTGTGTTTAAATCTTCTGGTACAAAACCTGCTTCAGATAATAAAAAGCTTAGCTGCATGGTAAAACAACCTGAGTGAGCTGCTGCAATTAATTCTTCTGGGTTTGTTCCGACACCTTCTGCAAATCTTGTTTTAAAAGATAATTGTGCGTTGTCTAATGTTGTGCTTTGTGTACTGATTTTTCCGTTTCCTTCCATTCCTGTACCTTTCCAATTTGCGATTGCTGTTCTTGTAAATTTCATGTTTTCTAATTTTTATTATTATTGATTAATTATTTTTTAAATCGTTGTTCTGATTTGATGAGACAAATTTATGTCGGATGTGTTTATTAATCAAATTAATAATTTTGTACCTTTATAAAATAAATTTATAATCATGACAATTCAGCAATTAAAATATATTGTAGCTCTCGATGAAGAGCGCCATTTTGCAAGAGCTGCAGAAGTTTGTATGGTTTCGCAGCCGGGATTAACCATCCAGTTAAAAAATCTTGAAGAAGAAATCGGAATTAAAATTTTTGACCGGAATAAAGTTCCTTTAACGCCAACCGAGCTTGGAAAAGAGATTATCAGCAGGGCTAAAAAGATTTTGCGGGAAACAAATGAAATCCGTGATTTTGTTGTGAATGAAAAAAATGCTTTGGAAGGCGAATTGAAAATTGGGGTGATTTCGACTTTATCTCCGTATCTGGTTCCGTTGTTTATTAAAGTAATGAAAGAGACAACACCAAAAGTCCATTTTATTATAAAGGAGGCCAACACGGGGCAATTGATGCATGACGTAGAAACCGGTGCAATTGATGTGGCGATTATGGCTACTCCAACGGGAAACAAAAACCTCATCGAGCATCCTATATTTCAGGAACCTTTTGTTGCGTATCTGAATAAAGATCATCCGATGGCGGGAGAACGTTTTTACGAAATTCAGCCCGGTGATAAACCAATGTTACTGTTGCTGCAGAATGAATATTGTTATAATGCACAATTGCTGGATATCTGCGGATTAAAGAATGCAGGAAAAATAAAAGAGCAGTTTAGTTATGATATCAGTTCTATAGAAACTCTAAAAAATCTCGTACGTGCCGAATTGGGTTTTGCAATTATTCCGCAGCTTTCTATTTTAAATGAAAAAGAAACAGAACTTTTTAAACCATTTAAAGAACCAAAACCAGTCCGTGAAATCAGTTTTGTAGTTTCGGATACTTTTTCGAAGAAATTATTATTAGAAAAAATGAATCAGGCAATTTGGAACTGTCTTCCGGAATCTTTAAAAGAAAATTTCAGTTACAAAAAAATCAGATGGAATGATTCTCCTTATTTTGTAGATGCGATAAGTAAACTTTAATTTGTATCTAAATATATTGATGAGAATTTGGTATAAAAAAAACCAGTAAAGCAATCTTTACTGGTTTTAATGAATCTAAGAATAATTTAACCAAAATAATAATTAACGAATTGCAAATCTTAATTTAAGTCCATAAGAAACCAATCTTGCGTTATTTGCGAATGGTGAATCTAATACACTGTTTTGCTGTAGCTGTACCGGGATCGCAGCATTATACTGAACTAACGGTTTCTTTTCATTATCATAAATATTGTTCAGTCCATAATCAAGGTAAAGTCCAATATAAATAGCGTTTTTGTTTCCCAGTACTTGTTTTACACCGGTTTCAATAGTAGCAGAATAAGAAACGTCGGTATCAAGATCCTGTTTGCCGCTTCTTACATCATTTGTGCTGGCAAAACCTGCAAAAGCCGGAGCAAATAATTCTACATTATACTGCGGATAATATCCGCTCGTAGTTAGATTTTGCATGCGGGATTCGTAACTTCCGTTTATGGCAAATCCTACTTTGGCGCCAGCAGCCAGATAAAGTTTTGTTGTGCCCGGAGTTTCAAACTGAATTTGAACAGGAATGTTAATGTACCCTAATTTTTGCTCTTCTCTTAAATTTGACACTCTGTATCTAAATTGAAAATTTTCGCCTTCATCATCAACGGTCATGTATCTGCCATATAGTGCCTGAAATGCTACATCAGAATTATAGGATTGGTATTCTGCACCAATTCCGACACTTAAGCCTTCGTTTAGATAATAAGAATAACGAAGCCCGGCATTGAATCCGTTTCCTTCGACAATCTTGCCGGCTGTTTCAGCATCAATATATGAAAACGGACCACCAACAGCAATAGAAAATTCATGTTTTTTATCCTGCCCATAACTGTTTAAGCAGCCTAAAAGTATAGTAATCATTGATAATGATGCTATATAGTTTATTATATATTTTTTCATCTTAAAATTATTTTATGCCAACGCAATCAAAAGACAGCGTTGGCAGATTTTATTTATTTTACAATTACTTTTAGCGATTTTTTGAATTCTGCTGTTTCAATTACAACAACATACATATTGCCATCTGCGCTATCCGGTAACTGAACTTCAGTTTTTACTGTCGATGATTTCATTGTTTTGATTAATTGACCAGACACAGAGTATAGGCTTATTTGCATATCTTTTAATTGTTCTTCAGGGAAATCGGCTTCAACAGTAACCACTTTTCCTGATTCTATTGGATTAGGATAAAGTTTGGCCTCAAGAGTATTTTGCAATACTACTTTGTCTGAACAAGTCTGAAGTACTTTTCCATCTCTGGTAGTTAATTTCACCATATAATCGGCAGTAGGATCCAAAATGCTGTTTACGGTGTTTCCGGCTGAATAATATTGACCTGCGCCGATTGACTGACCATTTTTGTACCATTCGTAAGCAACAAAATCGTAACCTCCATTTGTTTGCGGATTGTTGTTTACCAGCAAGACATTATTGAATTTCTGACGTACTATATCGTAGAAACTAAATGGTTTTATAATCGTAATGTTATATTTGTTTACTACCGATCCGTCTTGTGAAGTTACTGTAATCGTCTGATTGTAAATTCCCGGTTTCGGTAATGGAAGCGTAAAATTAGCAGATGGAGTGATAATTGCATTTGTATCATTTAATGAAGTGATGTTGATACTGTTTTCTCCGCATAACATTAAGTGAATAATTTGTTTTGGAGGATTATTATAAACGACACCACCGATAGTAAGTTTTGTAATATCAGCATTGTTGTTCATTATGGTAAGAATCTGCGAAACATTTGCAGCTGGCAGATAATTATTATCTCCGTCCTGGTGAGCAGTTACAATACCTTGCCCGGTTCTTAACATGTTTACCTGACCTGTGGCTGAAACTGTAGCCGGAGCAAGGGCAGAAGTATATGTGAAAGAGTAACGGATAGGCAATCCTGAACTAGAAGCAGCATCTAAATCAAACGTATTATTTGTGCCAAGAACTTTTACAGGTATGGCATTAAAAGTAATTTGTTGTGTTGCTTTATCAATCGTAAGGTTTGCTGTCAAAGTAATTGGCGAACAATTTGGTGTTGCCGCTGACGGATTAACTATGGCAGTAATGGTATAGTTACCTGCATTTGTTGCCCCATTTAATGTTCCGCTGGCCGGTGTTGTAGTGTAAGAAACATTTGCTCCAACCGGAAGATTAGCAACCTGGATTGTATGAGCACTTCCATCAAAAGTAAAATTAGCATCAGTGAAAGTTACTGCACTCAAAGGTGAAGCAAGAACATTAACAGTTTGGTTTTGACTTGACGTATTCCCATTTCCATCATTATAATTCCATGTAATGCTATAAGTTCCCTGAGTTGTAAAATTCAATACAGAAGATGTAGTTCCATTAATAGTTCCCGCACAGCTATCAGTAGCAGTAGGAATAGCGATTTGAGCGGATAAAACAGAACAATAGCCATTAATAACCGGCAGGCTGGCAACAGTTGGTACCGGAGCAGTAGTGTCCTGAGTTGTTGTAATAGTTATTATTTCTGTTAATATACATCCATTTGAATCTGTTACTGTCACATTGTATATTCCGGCTGTTAGTCCTGTCGCTGTAGCAGCATTTCCTCCTGAAGGGGACCATGCATAAGTATAGCTTCCTGAACCACCAGTTACGGTAATAGTTGCAGATCCGTTATTTCCTCCAGAACATGTTACGTTTGTTTGTGTAACTGTAGCAGCAAGTGCTGTAGGTTCATTAATTGTAAAAGTTTGATTTGCTGTGCATCCATTTGCATCTGTTACAGTAACAGTATATGTTCCGGCAGAAAGTCCGGTTGCGGTATCAGCAGTTCCTCCGGCTGGTGACCATGAGTACGTGTAAGCACCGGTTCCTCCAGTTACAATTGCTATAGCAGCTGCATCTGATCCTGAGTTACAAGATACATTTGTCAGCACATTTACTGAAAGAGAAAGTGCTGCAGGTTGTGAAATTGTAAAACTTTGCGTTGCAGAACATCCATTTGCATCTGTAACAGTTGCGGTATAAATTCCGGCAGCTAACCCCGTTGCAGTATCTGTTGTTCCACCAGATGGAGACCATGAATACGTATAAGCACCAGTACCACCTGTTGCCGTTACTGTTGCCGATCCATTTGAATCACCATTACAAGTAACATTAGTTTGTGCAGCAGCCGAAGTAATAATTGCAGCAGGCTGATTGATCACAAAAATTTGTGTTGCAGAACAACCGTTTTGATCTGTAACCGTTGCGGTATAAGTTCCGGCAGCTAATCCCGTTGCTGTATCGGCTGTACCTCCTGATGGTGACCATGAATAAGTATATACACCAGTACCACCGGTTGCAGCTACTGTTGCAGATCCATTAGCAGATCCGTTACAAGTAACATCAGTCTGCGCTGAAGCCGAGGCCACAATTGCTGTAGGTTCAGTTATTGTAAAACTTTGTGTTGTAGTACAACCATTTGAATCTGTAATAGTTACAGTATAAGTTCCTGCAGCAAGTCCGTTTGCAGTATCAGCAGTTCCTCCAAATGGTGCCCAGGAGTAGGTATAAGCTCCTGTTCCTCCTGTTACGCTTACTGTAGCCGATCCATCTGATCCTGAATTACAAGATACTTCTGTTTGTCCACCGATTGAAGCAGAAAGTACTAAAGGTTCTGTAATTGTAACGCTTTGTGTTGCAGTACAACCATTTTCGTCTGTTACGGTTACAGTATAAGTTCCCGCTGTAAGCCCGGTTGCTGTATCACCAGTTCCTCCAGATGGAGACCAGGAGTAGGTATAAATACCGCTTCCGCCTGCTACAGTAACGGTAGCAGAACCGTTTGATCCTCCATTACAAGAAACATTTGTTTGCGTTGCTATTGAAGTTGTAATTAATGAGGGTTCTGTAATTGTAACGCTTTGTGTTGCATTACAACCATTAGCATCTGTTATTGTTACCGTATAAGTTCCGGCTGAAAGCCCAGTTGCTGTATTAGCAGTTCCTCCTGATGGAGACCATGAATACGTATAGCCAGCAGTTCCGCCAGTTGCAGTAACTGTCGCTGATCCATTTGTTCCTGAAAAACAAGAAACATTTGTTTGTGAGCTTACAGAAGTAATAATCGCTGTAGGTTCAGTTATTGTAAAAGTTTGTGTTGCGGTACAATCATTTGCATCTGTAACTGTTGCAGTATAAGTTCCGGCAGAAAGCCCATTTGCTGTATCAGCAGTTCCTCCAGATGGAGACCATGAATAAGTATATGTACCAGTACCTCCTGTAGCCATTACTGTAGCAGATCCTGTTGCGCCACCATTACAAGCTATATTAGTTTGTGATATAGGCGAAGCCACAAGAACAGCAGGTTCAGCAATTGTAAAGCTTTGTGTTGCAGTACAACCATTTGCATCAGTAATTGTTACGGTGTAAGTTCCTGCAGAAAGCCCAGTTGCTGTATCAGCAGTTCCGCCTGCTGGCGCCCATGAATAGGTGTATCCGGCTGTTCCACCAGTTGCATTTACTGTAGCCGATCCGTTTGATCCTCCATTACAAGAAACATTTGTTTGCGCTGACGCTGAAGCTACAAGAACAGCAGGTTCAGTTATTGTAAAACTTTGTGTTGTTTGACAGCTATTAGCATCAGTAACTGTAACAGTATAAGTTCCTGCAGAAAGTCCGTTTGCAGTATCAGCAGTTCCACCAGATGGAGACCATAAATAGGTATAAGCACCAGTTCCGCCAGTTCCGCTTACTGTAGCCGATCCGTTTGATCCTCCATTACAAGAAACATTTATTTGTGCTGAAGCTGAAGCTACAAGAGCAGCAGGTTCTGTGATTGTGAAACTTTGTGTTGCAGTACAACCATTTGCATCTGTAACAGTTGTTGTATAAGTTCCTGCAGAAAGCCCGTTTGCTGTATCTGCAGTACCTCCAGATGGCGCCCATGAATACGCGTATCCGGCTGTTCCTCCAGTTACACTTACTGTAGCCGATCCGTTTGATCCTCCATTACAAGAAACATTATTTTGTACTCCTGCAGAAGCCACAAGAATTGTAGGTTCTGAAATTGTAAAGATTTGTGTAGCAGTACATCCGTTGGCATCTGTTACTGTTACGGTATAAGTTCCCGCAGTAAGTCCGTTTGCTGTATCTGCAGTTCCTCCGGCTGGTGACCAGGAATAGGTATATGCACCAGTTCCGCCAGTCGCGCTTACTGTAGCCGATCCGGTTGCGCCACCATTACAAGCTATATTAGTTTGTGATATAGGTGAAGCTACAAGAACAGCAGGTTCAGAAATTGTAAAGATTTGTGTTGCAGTACAACCATTTGCATCTGTAATTGTTGCCGTGTAAGTTCCTGCAGAAAGCCCTGTTGCTGTATCTGCAGTTCCACCTGCTGGTGTCCATGAATAGGTGTATCCGGCAGTTCCACCAGTTACGCTTACTGTAGCCGATCCGTTTGATCCTCCATTACAAGAAACATTTATTTGTGCAGAAGCAGAAGCTACAAGAGCAGCAGGCTGTGTTATAGTAAAGCTTTGTGTTGTTTGACAGCTATTAGCATCAGTAACTGTAACCGTATAAGTTCCTGCAGCAAGTCCGGTTGCTGTATCAGCAGTTCCTCCCGATGGAGACCAAGAATAAGTGTATCCGGGTGTTCCGCCAGTTACACTTACTGTAGCCGATCCGTTTGCTCCTCCATTACAAGAAACATTTGTTTGTGCAGAAGCAGAAGCTATAAGAGCAGCAGGTTCTGTAATTGTAAAATTTTGTGTTGCAGTACAACTATTTGCATCTGTAATCGTTACCGTGTAAGTTCCTGCAGAAAGCCCATTTGCTGTATCTGCAGTTCCTCCAGATGGCGCCCATGAATACGTGTATCCGGGTGTTCCACCAGTTACACTTACTGTAGCCGATCCGGTAGCATCTCCATTACAAGCTATGTTAGTTTGTGATATAGGTGAAGCCACAAGAGCAGCAGGTTGAGAAATTGTAAAGATTTGCGTAGCAGTACATCCGTTTGCGTCTGTTACTGTTACGGTATAAGTTCCCGCAGTAAGTCCGGTTGCAGTATCTGCAGTTCCTCCGGCTGGTGACCAGGAATAGGTATACACACCAGTTCCTCCGGTAGCCATTACTGTAGCCGATCCGGTAGCATCTCCGTTACAAGCTATATTAGTTTGTGATATAGGTGAAGCCACAAGAGCAGCAGGTTCAGAAATTGTAAAGATTTGTGTTGCTGTACAGGAGTTAGAATCTGTTACTGTAACAGTATACGTACCGGCCGCTAATCCTGTAGCGGTTGCCGCTGTTCCACCAGAAGGAGACCAGGAGTATGTATATGAACCAGTTCCACCACTGACATTAACTGTAGCAGAGCCATTAGTACCACCATTACAAGAAACATTAATTTGCGCTGAAGCTGAAGTTACAAGAGCAGCGGGTTGTGTGATTGTAAAACTTTGTGTGGCTGTGCACGAGTTTGCATCAGTTACGGTTACTGTATAAGTTCCTGCTGTTAATCCGGTAGCAGTTGCTCCGGTTCCGCCCGATGGTGACCATGAGTAAGTATATCCGGGTGTTCCGCCAGTTACGCTTACTGTAGCCGATCCGTTTGTTCCTCCATTGCAGGAAACATTTGTCTGAGCTGCGGCAGTTGCTACAAGAGCAGCCGGTTGAGTAATAGTAAAACTTTGTGTTGCTGTACAAGAATTGGCATCTGCTACGGTCACAGTATAAGTTCCTGCTGATAATCCAGAAGCTGTTGCAGCAGTTCCTCCGGAAGGTGACCATGAATAGGTATATCCGGGTGTACCGCCGGTTGCAGTAACAGTAGCCGAACCAGTAGCAAAGCCATTACATGCAATATTGGTTTGTGCAACGGGTAAAGCAACAAGTGCAGTGGTTGGTTGGGTTATTGTAAAAACTTCTGTATCAGTACAACCATTTGCATCTGTTACCGTCACAGTATAAGTTCCTGCTGTTAATCCGGTAGCTGTTGCAGCTGTTCCTCCCGAAGGAGCCCATGAATAGGTATATGTTGGTGTTCCTCCTGATACAGTTACTGTAGCAGATCCTGTTGCGCCACCATTACAAGCTATATTGGTTTGAGAAGCTGCACTTGCAAGAAGAACCGATGTTGGTTGTGTTATTGTAAATGTTTTTGTTGCCTGACAAGAATTAGCATCTGTTACTGTAACAGTATAAGTTCCTGCAGTTAATCCGGTAGCTGATGCAGCTGTTCCTCCGGAAGGAGACCATGAATAGGTATAAGGAAATGTTCCTCCGCTGGGATTAACAGTTGCTGAACCATTTGAACCTGAAAAACAGGAAACATTAGTTTGAGATCCTGCAGTTACATTAAGTGCTGCAACTGGCTGTGTTATAGTAAATGATCTCGTCGTCTGACAAGAATTTGCATCTGTCACAGTAACAGTATAGGTACCTATTGATAAACCAGATGCAGTTGCTCCGGTTCCGCCAGATGGTGCCCATGAATAAGTATATCCCGGCGTTCCACCTGTTGGAACAACAGTTGCCGTACCATTTGAGCCTGAAAAACAAGAAACATTAGTCTGTCCCCCTGTGCTAAGATTAAGAGCTGTAGGTTGGGTTATGGTAAAACTTCTGGTTATTTGTGTTGCTTCACCATCTGTTATTGTAACAGTATATGTTCCTTGTACTAAACCTGTTGCACTGGCATTAGTTCCACCCGCAGGTGACCATGAATAAGTGTAGGGAGTTTTTCCTCCTGTCGCAACAACGGTTGCTGTACCATTCGCTCCTCCGTTACAGGATACATTTGTCTGAGGTGTTGATGAAGTGCTTAAAGCTGCGCCAGTTGTAAAGGTTAACTCAGCACCATAGCCTGTTCCTCCACTATTTGTAGCATATGCTCTGTAATAAATAAGTGTTGAAGCAGGAAATAATCCAACCGCACCAGAAAAGGTTCCGGTTCCACTACCAATAGGAAAAACATTATTTAAAATTGTCGGTGCCGGTGCAGTTCCCCAAACAATTCCCCTAGTGATACTGGCATCTCCGCCGTCTGCAGTCACATTACCACCAATAGTCGCTTTTACAGCTCCCACATTTGTTGCGGTTGTTGTAGTAACCGTTGGAGGCGAAGCTGTTGTTATAGCAGGAGTAGGGTAACTTATTGGAGTTATAGTATAATTTCCCGCCAAATTATCCTGATGATCCCAGTTTGCAGGATTGTTAATGGTTGCCAAAACCTGTGCAGAAGTTCCGGAAAGTGTTACAGTTGATTTTAACTTGCTATTTGCTATCTCAGGGCCCGGAGCAGGAAATAATGAAATACAATTTACACCATTGGTTAAACCTAAAGGCACTGCACTCGACGGACCGCCGCTTGTGCCTGCAAGACTCCATGTGGTTCCTGAATCATAATCAGCAGAATTATATTCGCCATGTACACCTGCAATAAAAGTTGGAAGATTAGGCGTAACTGGCTTGGCTCCAATTCCGGTTGCTGACTGATAAGCTAATATCTGGTCGCCCGAAGCAAGGTTAAAGCCTGTAAAACCAGCTGCAAGAGCTATCCCCGAAGTTCCCGTGACTGTGAATTGATCAGGGGTTGCTGTTTCCATTAAGGAAACTATTGTACCAGCTGGGGTTAAGGAAGGAACTGTCCATACTAAATGTGTTTCAGTACTGCCTGTTACCCATGTAGGATTAACAGCGTTTCCATTCCATCCCTGTTCAGTAAAATAAATGATAGTCCCGGCAGGAATTGCTTTTAAGGTAATAAAAGCGAAACCATCCAACGGACTGGTATTATAACCTATAAAGGCTATATCTCCGGCACCAAGGGTGACTTGGGAGTTTGCGTTTTGATGCACAAAAAAAGTGCAGAAAAACATGATTAATAATAGTAATTTTCTTTTCATAACATACGTTTTAGTTTAATGACATAAGTAAGCATTTTGCCAGCCGCCTAATCTGACAGTTTCATTATAGGAAGTAATAGCTTTAATAAAATGTCCGTCATTTACTAATGTTTCTATTTTGCTAAAGCTTATATTACTTGATGAATCTAAATTTAATTGGTATATATAATGATCAAATATGGTTCGGTTGGTATCCTTATCAAATCGGATTTTTCCTCGTGGTCCCGAAATATTTAATTTATTGATCTCATTTATTAATGCATTAATCTGTGTCTCATTTTTAGTATTCAAAAGAATATTCTTTAATATGAGGCCATTTTCATATCCTAAAATTGAAAATGCAGATGGACTTTCTGAATATGCTTTTTGGTACTCATTATCAAAATCAGGATTTTCACTGTTATTCTGAATCCATGACCCTACCACATATAACTCGTGTGGGGCATTTTTATATTGTTCCAGAATTTTTTCATTGATAAAAAAAGGAGTTACATAAAAAGGATATTTCTGGGTGATTTTGTTCTGATTGATAAAATCAGCATTTTCTTCGGCGTATAATCCGCTATAGAACGCAAAAACAGCATCAGGTTCCTGAGCTGTAATAGACTGATCCATATGTATAGCCTCATCTTCTCTTGGCATAAACGGTGTAATATAATGTCCGGAAAAATTTATATTTTCCTTAAAAGAATGTTCAATGGCAGATAGCAATCCATAACCGGAATCATAATAAGATGTTGAAGAAGCAATTTTCTGATAATTTTTTGACGTCAGGTAATTGCCCAAATGATAACAGGATTCTGTTAATGCCAATGAATTAATATAAACGCCTTTATACGTTAATGCACCATAGGGCATAGTGGCTCCAAGATCTGATGCTATTAAAAAAATGTCATTTTTTGATGCATATTCATAAACGTGCTTCATGTTATTATGCCCAAAAAGGCCAATAATAATAGATACGTCTTCCTGAAAGTTTAATTTCTGAATTTTTTCAATGATCATTTTTTCGTCTGCACCTATACCAATACTTTCCACAAAGATTTTTACATCAAGGTTGTTAAGTTTTAACCCTTTCATAAATTCTTTATCGAGAGTTGGGTATTGTTGAGATTTTGGAATTAAGATGCCTATTTTAATGTCGTTGGTCATAAAATTGATTTAAGGACAGAGGTAAAGAATACCTCTGTCAGTTTGGTTTATTAATTTCTGGAAGGAAAGATTCCTTCAACACATATGCTCATATATATCCCTAAATATGGATTTCTAAGACTAAAAGGCTGAGATCCCCCGGCAGAAGAAGTTGTACCGCTTATAGTAGAAGTTACACCACCAATTTGACTCGTTGTCGGAGGAGTAACCGGCTCGCTGTAAGCATTTGCAGCGTTTCCTCCGCTTGCAAATGAATTTGTACCATTGTCACAGTCGTTTGTTACGGTACCGCCAGTTAATGCGTTAATGACTGTAGTAACTGCTACTTGTCCGGTAGCAAGAGCATGAGTATGTGCAGGCAAATTATTTTGAGTCAAAGTAATGTTTTCAGTTCCTCCAGTTTGTCCTACAACAATAGGAGATAATCCAGGTCCTGTTCCAGGATGTATAATAGTACGGCCTCTTAAGTCTGGTAATGCAAATGTGTTTTGGCCATCACCACCATATATAGTTCCAAGTAAGGCAAATAGTGCACTGTTTTGTGATATAGACAGTAGTTGTCCGTTACAAAACATCCAGCCTCTTGGTGAAAAATTGAATCCAAATGCTTTTATTGTTCCTAAAAATTCTTCCATAGTTATTTTATTTATCGGTTAGTTTTTTTATTGGTTTCGTTAATTTCTTGAAGGATAAATGCCATTTAGCAATATGCAATGGTTCATTGCCAGATAAGGGTTTCTGATGCTAACAGGTATATTGTTACCAATAGGTGAAGTAGTACCGCCAATTGTAGTGGTTATACCTCCAACACTTGAATTGGTTTGAATTGGTTCTGAATATATATTTGCTGTACTGTTTCCGCTTGCAAATGCATTTGTACCATTGTCAGAATCATTGGTTACTGTTCCGCCAGTAGTTGCATTTATAACAGTTGTTACACTTGCTGCTCCATTGGTGATGGGATGAATGTGTATCGGCATGGTATTTATGTCCAAAGAAGTGCTTTCGGTACCGCCAACTTCTCCCCAGTTAATTGACATACCGCCTGATTGACCGGCACCAACCATAGATCGTCCTCTAAGATCCGGTAATGCAAATGTGTTTACGCCGTTACCGCCGTATGTTGTACCCAGCAATGAAAATAGCGCTGTGTTTTGCGTTATTGCTACAGTTTGGCCGTTGCAAAATGCCCAGTTTTTTGGGGCAAAGTCAAAAGCAAAGATTTTAATGGTTCCCATTACTTCATCCATAATATAATTTTGGTTTTTGTTAGTACTTTTTCAGATATTATTTACAAATGGATAGTACTGATTTTAAGTCCTATTCAGTGCTGCTGGTTTATTTGTAAGCTTTTACTCCAACAAAATTAGCTAAACACTTGATTTTCAGGGCGAGTATTTATACCTGATTTTAACTCTTTTTTTGTTGGAATATTCTTTCAATTATTTTGAAGGATATAATAACTGTGAAGTCCTGCTATGATTGAGCATTGTGTCCAGACTAATACAGGTTTATCATGATTTAATGGAGCTTTTTGAGGTTTGTTTTTTAACATACCTTTTTAAAAACTTAATTAAATGGAAAATGTGTTGAAAGTAAATTAACACTTCTGGATATTTTAGGATAATCATTCAGACGATATTATTTACATTTGGCCTTTATTTAAAATTATGACCAAAGGATTTAAGAAAGCAATAAGACAAATACATTTGTGGCTCGGTTTAGCATCGGGCCTCATTGTTTTTATAGTTAGTATAACAGGATTTCTCTATGTTTTTGAAGAAGAAATTCGTGATTTTACACAAAAAGAATATCTGCATGTACCTGTTGAGGCCAGACCCTTTGTAGGTTTACAATCTATAATTGAACGTTACCAACAGGAGGAACCAAAGCAGAAGATAACTGCAATCAAAATAAATAAGGAAGAACCAAATGCCACGGTTCAGATTTCAAATAAAAAGAAAAAGACGTATTATTTTAATCCCTATAACGGAAATCTTGTTAACCAAAAGGGGGCAGACTGGCTCAATACCGTTCTGGAAATACATCGTACTTTATTGCTGGGAGATGCAGGTGAATTTATTCAGGGCTGGTCGGTTGTTATCTTTCTGATTATCTTGATAACCGGACTTATATTATGGTTTCCAAAACAGATGAGGTTAGTCAGACAATCATTTAAAATAAAATGGAGCGGTTCTTTTAAAAGAGTCAACTATGATCTGCATAAGGTTTTAGGATTTTATGCTTCGCTATTTTTGCTCCTTATTGCTTTCTCCGGAACTTATTTTGCATTTAACGGCTCTAAAAAAACAGTCAGTTTTCTAACAGGATCAAAACTGCGAAAAGGGGATGAGGTTGTAAATACTGCAAAAATTGACTCTAAGACTATTCCGGTGCGATATAATCGTATTTATGAAAACGTAAACTCAAAATACCCGGGAGCAGCTTCAATAACATTTTCTGTTAGAAAAACCGGAGAGCTTAGATTAAGATTGATTTATCCAAATAAATGGGCGACGGCAAGAAATCAGAATACTATTTTCTTTGATGGAAAAACTGGCGCGTTATTGAGGACAAAACTTTATAAAGATAATAATGCTGCAGATGTATATGAAGCCAGTAATTATGATTTGCATACCGGAGCTTTTTTTGGTCTTGGCGGGAAAATAATCTGGAGTATTGTGAGTTTGATTGGTGCATCGCTGCCTATAACCGGATTTATTATTTGGTGGAACAAAGGGAAGAAAAAGTCTAAGAAAGGAAAAGTTAAGCAGGTTTTAGTTTAAAACTTCTTATGAAAATGAGTACCCTAGCCCTGATAGGAGCGGCATCCTTTTGTGGTGGGGTTCACCACAAAAGATAGAGCGGATAGCAGGAAATAGCTCCTGATGATTTAGCTTGCTGTTAAAATAAAAATTGTATTTTAGTTGCATCACAAACCTAATTTTTTAATTAATAACCAAAAACAGATTATTATGATTTCAAAAAACACAGACATTGGATTACTAGTTTTACGTATCAGCATTGGAGGTTTAATGCTTTTTCATGGAGTTGCAAAAATACTGCACGGAATTTCATTTTTAACCGAAAATATGGGAGTAATCGGGTATGCAGTTTATATTGGCGAAGTTTTGGCTCCATTGGCTATTTTATTGGGCTGGCGTACTAAAATTGCTTCTTTGGTTTTTGCTGTTAACTGTATTGTGGCAATTGCTGTTGCACATGCTCAGGAACTTTTTTCTATTAGTGACCATGGAGGTTATGCCCTCGAATTGCTAATGCTGTATATATTAGGTGCAGTTGCATTATTCTTTACAGGTGCAGGAAAATATGCTGTTTCGACAACTAATAAATGGGACTAGCTATTTGAAGTTTATGTTAAATATGATCATTTAAAAAATGCTTTTTCAAAGTTAATTGGTAACTTTAATCTCGAAAACTAATTTTATTAATATTAAAAAGACATTTATGAAAAAGTATATAATTGCTATTCTTTCCATTTCAACGTTATTATTAAATTCCTGTATGGCTACAAAAGATTCTAAAGGTGATGCGGGTATTTATGGTACTACCTGGGAACTGGAATATATTTCGGGTCCAAGAATTGCTTTTGAAGGATTATATCCGGATAAAAAACCACAAATTACTTTTGACGAAAAAGAAAAGAACGTACATGGTAACAGTGGCTGCAACGGATATAGTGCACCATTTACCATTGACGGCAAATCGTTGACTTTTGGAGAGCCGGGACCATCTACAATGATGTTTTGTGAAGGTGGAGGAGAACAGCAATTTTTACAGCAAATCAAAAAAACAACAAGTTACTCTATTGATAAAGATGGAAAACTAAATTTAATAATGGGCGATGTTCCTATGATGAGGTTTAAAAAAGTAGCTAAATAATATTTGATTTTAAAAATCAGGAAAAGGGGATTCATTAGTGAGTCCCCTTTTTTTATTTCTTTCTGTTGAAGTTTTGTAATAATGAGTTTGTAATCATATAAATGGCAGAGGCTTGGTATGAATTAATTTTATTAGAATCTAAAAGTGTTTGGCTTTTTAAAATTATTAATTCATATAAAAACAGTGAAATCATGAGATCAATTTGGACAGGATCAATCAGTTTTGGTTTAATTAATATTCCTATAAAAATATATTCTGCCGTACAGGAAAGCAGTCTTGATATGGATATGCTGGATAAATCGGACCACTCTAATATCAAATTCAAAAGAGTGAATGAAAGTACAGGTAAGGAAGTCACATTTTCTGATATTGTAAAAGGATATAGAATTGACGATAAATATGTAATTCTGGAAGAAGAAGATTTTGCTGCGGCAGATGCTTATAAAACAAAAACAATTGACATACAGAGCTTTGCTTCTGAAAATGAAATTGACAGTATTTATTATGAACAGCCCTATTATCTGGAGCCGGACAAAGGCGCTATGAAAGCATATGCTTTGCTTAGAGATGCACTCAAGGCGTCGGGAAAAGTAGGGGTAACAAGTTTTGTAATGCGTAACAAGGAAGGTCTGGCTATTTTGAAACCGTATAAAAACCTTATCCTTTTGAACCGAATTCGGTTTGAGCAGGAAATCAGGGATACATCAGAAATAAAACTTCCTGAAGCTTCTAAAAAAGGAAAAGAAATGGATATGGCAGAAAAGTTAATAGAGCAGCTTACAGAAAAATTTGATATCAGTGCGTTTAAAGATGAATATACAGATAAGCTATTGAAAATTATTAAAAATAAGGCAAAAGGCAAAAAAACTTCAGCACCTAAATTAAAAGTCGTACACAAACAAGATGATGATTTAATGGAGATGCTGAAAGCAAGTTTAGAAAAAAAGAAAAAATCGTCTTAACTTTCTTTTCGGTTTTCAAGTTTGTGCAAAATCTTTTTAATATTTACTCCTTTGCCAATTACAAGCTGCCATAAGTCACCCGTTTTTTCAAAACGTTTCAGGACATTTTTGATAGTAAATTGCGAAGGATGTAATTTTTCATTTACTTCTTCCCATTTTAGCGGAGTAGAAACAGTTGCGCCCGGTTTTGGTCTTACAGAATAAGGTGCTGCCAAAGTTTGTCCGCGTCTGTTTTGCAGAAAATCGATATAAATTTTTTGGTTTCTTTTCTTAATTGTACGCTCTAATGAGGTAGTTTCAGGAAGTCTTTGCTGTACTTCATGAGCTATCATTTCGGCCAGGATTTTTATAGTGTCATAATCATATTGAGCACCTAGCGGGATATATACATGCAATCCGGTTGCACCCGATGTTTTGCAGTAACACTCTGTTTCCAGTTCATCCATGACTTCTCTTACGGTTAGTGCCGTTTTTACTACTTCTTTAAAATCTTCTTTTTCGGGATCAATATCAATCACAATCCAGTCCGGATTTTCAATATGTTTTATAGTCGAATTCCACGGATTTATATCAATGCATCCCAGATTTGCCATATAAATCAAAGTTTGTTTATCATTACAAAGCAGATAGTCTAAATATTCCTTATTTGATTCTGAAAATATTTTTTTTGTTTTTAGCCAGGATGGAATTTTATCTACATCAACATCTTTCTGGTAAAAACTTGGGCCCTTGATTCCGTTTGGAAAACGATTCATAGACTGCGGGCGGTCTTTGATATAAGGTAAAATTAATTCTGAAACTTCATTATAATATTGAACAATTTCACCTTTTGTAATGTTATCATCAGGAAAATAGATTTTGTTTTGATTGGTGAGATGCAAAGTGGTTTTGCCAATTTTTAAATCAAAATCATTTTCAGTTTCTTTGGTTGAGGTTGTAGTTTCCATAGTTTCTTTTTTTGATTGTTGAGGAGTTACCGTATTTGATGGTACAAAGACTTCACTCGCTTTTTTATCTATTCGCAGACCCAGAAAAACAGGATGTCTGAGATGTTTATCCTGTGTCCATTCAGAGAATTTTACCTGACAGATTATTTTTGGTTTTATCCATTGAATTTTATCCCTAAGGTTTACTTTTTCTGCCAAAGGAGATTTTTCAATAAAATTAGGTTTTAGTTTGGTGTACAATTCCTTTAATGTCTGGTCGTTAAAACCAGTACCGCATTTTCCTATAAACTGAAGTCTTTTGCCATAATATTGTCCCAGAAGTATTGAGCCAAAGAATTTTCGTGAATTTTTTGGTTCCGTAACTCCAATGATAATGGCTTCTTCTACATTGCTTATTTTAATTTTTAACCAGTCATTCGTCCGTTTATCGGGTAAGTAAGTGCTGCTGGCTTTTTTGGCTATAATGCCCTCACTTTTATTTTTAATGGCCAGTTCAAATTGTGCTTTGCCTTTTTCATTATAATGTTCTGAATAGAACACATTTGTAAAAGGATATTTATTAAAAAGGATTTTGAGTAATTCTTTGCGTTCCAGTAAAGATAATTCTTTTATACTATTTCCGTCAAGATTAAGTAAATCAAATACATAGTATTTTAAATGGCCTTTTTTTGTTTTAATATAATTCTGGAGCAATTGAAAATCTGCTTTTCCTTCATCGTTCTCGACAATGATTTCGCCATCTAAAACCACAACATGGTCAATTTTTTTTAAATCTTCGGCTATGGGCTCAAAATAAGAATTAAAAGGAAGCTCATTTCTGCTAAACAACTGAACTTCATTTGGATTAATAACAGCAATTGCTCTGTATCCGTCATATTTGTTTTCGAACACCCACGCTTCATCATCAAAAGCTTTTTCGGTCGTTTTGGCCAGCATTGGTTTTATGAAAACGGCTTTCTCATTTACTGTAGTTAGTTTTGCCTGTTTTTTTTTAGGAGAAGATGAAGGTTCTTCGTCTTCGTCATCATCAGAAACAGTTTTTTTCTCTGCCGCCTCCGCCATCTTTTGCGTATTTTTTTCTAATTCTTCGAGGGTTCTTTTTGACAAAACCGATTTGTTCTTTTTTAAGATATCAGAATCACTGGCGTATTTGTCTTTTTTCTTAATTAGCAGCCAGGCGTTTTCCTGTTTGCCTTTTAACTGAACCAGAGAAAATTCTCCTTTTAGTTTCTCGCCTTTCAGGATAAAACTCAAGCGTCCTTTTTTTATGCCTTCCAGTAATGTTTTTTCTGCCGATTTGGTTTCTTCTGCGGGAGTGTAAGTTCCGTTGTCCCATACGATAACATTTCCTGCACCGTAATTTCCTTCTGGAATACTGCCTTCGAAATCTTTGTAACTGTAAGGATGATCTTCAACCATCATCGCCAGACGCTTATCATCAGGATTCATAGAAGGCCCTTTTGGAACTGCCCAGCTTTTGAGAACGCCATCTACTTCAAGTCTGAAATCATAATGCAAATGTGATGCTGCATGTTTTTGTATCACAAATATCAGTTCACTTGCCGACTTTCCGATTTTACCTTTTGGTTCCTGAGTTTGTTTAAAATCTCTTTTCTGATTGTATTTAGATAATGACATAAGTATTTGTTAATATAAAACATTTAGTGAAAGATAATAAGCCGCTGCGGCAACCAGTCCAAATATTACATGTGCAAAAAACAGCTGTATGTAGTAACCCTTAAAATCAATTGCCGGTTTGTATCTGGCAATCTTAAACATGATTACCCAGCCCAGAATGCCAATTATACCGCTAATTGCACCTAGTAAAATTGCCGTTAAAACAGTTAAGGGCAAAATGTTATTAACCCATAATAAGTAATATCCTATTACGAATAATAGCCCAATAATATAGTGTATCAGCCACGCCAGCGTTTTCTTTGTTCCGGCAGACAATTCCAGTTTTAATTGTGCCAGCAAAAAAGTAAGCAAAACAGGTTCTTTATATAATTCTCTAAAACTTGCCGATACTGCATAACTAAATAATGTCATGGCAGAAGTTGCCGCAATTGAAACTAGTAAGATTTGTAAAATAGTAGAGAAATTCATAAAGTCTGTTTTTTGAAATTAAATAAATTTGGGCTAAAACTGATTTAGGATAAAGTTAAAATCATCACTAAAATTTTATTTATAGAATTAATATTTCTAATTATATAATTATCAGCATACTAAAAAAATATTTTGCAGCTAAAAATTTTGATATTCGTTCTTAAAGTGTGAATAATATAAATTTTGAAGTAAATTATATAAATTGTTGAAGATTCTGGATGATTAATTTGCGTGCCATCATTGTTTGTTTTTAGGTTTCTGAAGGGTAAGAACCTAAATAAAAAATGCTAAAATAAAGTTTTGTAAAAAAACATTAAATGCTTTTAATATAAAATAAGAAACAATAAAAAATAACTAATTAATAGTAGTACATTTGATATATGGATGAATATTTCCAGTATTTAAGAATCATGAAAATCCTGTTTTTATAATTAGAGTATTATTGGGAATCTTAAGGATATCCCAAACTAAGGTAATAACCAGCTAAGCATTGCTTCCTTTTATATTTAAAACTTAAGATTAACTAATGATTTATAGAAATATACTACAGATCGATGATGATTGTGATGACTGTGAATTATTCATGGAAGCACTGGAAGAGATTTCTTCTGCCCAGTATACTGCGATATACGACCCTGTTGAAGCGCTTAGGAAATTGATGGAATCTGAAATTACGCCTGATGTTATTTTTCTGGACTTAAATATGCCTATAATGTCCGGCATTGAGTTTTTGACAGAAATTAAAAAGCAGGAAAAGCTAAAAGAAATTCCGGTTATTATTTTTTCCACTTCACAACTGGACCACATTATCAATGAAGCCAAAGATTATGGTGCTCAGGATTTTATTTCAAAACCAAATAATTTTAATGACTTAAAGCGCATTTTGAGTAAATACACTATAGCGGTTTAAGCAAAATGTTATAAGGTTATAGCTACAGAAGTTTGTCTTTTGTTGTCCTTTAAATTATTAGTTGGAATTTTATTTTTTTTACTATTTTTATTACACACTAAAACCCTTTGATTGTGATATGCTTTTTAATTTTATTTAGATGAAATTATCGACTCAAATTCTTGTTGCATTTACGCTGGTAATTTTATTGTCTGTTGCAGATTCATATACAAATTACAGGTTGTCAAAAAAGGTATATCTCAATTCTCAGTTTCTTGCCAAATCTGAAGAAATAATTCGTAATTCTAATAAGACACACAAAACAATCATCGAAATGCAAAGCGCCTTTAGAGGATATCTGCTCACCGATGATAAGACATTTCTTGCGTCTTATTTTGCAGGACTCAAAAAAGTCCCTGATTTAATAAACGACCAGGAAATTCTTATTGGCAGCAATAACACACAGCGTTCGATTTTAGATTCTATAAGTTTGCTGCATAACAGCTGGCAGCGTTATTCTGAACAAATCATTAAATCCCGTGAAGAAAGGCCCGACGCATACATGAACCTTTTTGAAAGCTCATTGAAAAAATATGTGGGAAAAAAGATAAACGATGATATTGCTACAAAATTCACAAGATTTGACAGGATAGAATATAAAAGGAGAAAACATCATACTGATATGTTACTGGAATCATTGCGGTATGCAAGAACTTATTCGCTAATATTCCTTATGCTGACGATAACTGTTGGTATTCTGAGTACCATGTTTATAATGTATGTAACCAACAAAAGAATTACATCGATGGTTCGTCTTGCCGAAAATATCTCAAAAGGAAATTTTACAATAGTAAAAGATACAAGAAATGATGAACTGACAGCATTGGCAACTTCTCTAAATACGATGTCGGGCAAACTGGACAAGAATATTCATGAATTAAAAAACAGAAATGCCGAGCTTAATAAATTTGCATATGTTGTTTCTCATGACCTTAAAGCACCCATTCGCGGTATTCATAATGTGGTCAGCTGGATAGAGGAAGATCTTCAGGACGAATTGTCACCGGAACTTAAAAGATACCTAAAAATTATTCCGCAGAAAACAAAACGTATGGAAGCGCTTATCAATGGGTTGCTTGATTTTGCAAGATTAAATGTAAAAGCTTCTCCTGAGTATATTGATACAAATGCTATGGTACATGAAATTGCAGATTCTATTGTTCCCAGAAATTTTAGGCTGGAAATAGGAACTCTTCCAAATTTATTTACAGAAAGAATTAAATTAGAGCAGGTATTTACAAATCTCATCAGTAATGCTGTAAAATACACGCCACACGATCACGGATTAATTCAGATAAACTGCCAGACTTTTATGCATTTTCATGAATTCTCTGTAAAAGATAATGGAATTGGAATCGCCCGGGAGTACCATCAAAAAATATTTGAAATATTTCAGACGCTTCGGGAGCAAAATGAAGAAGAAAGTACAGGAGTGGGATTGGCAATTGTAAAGAAAATAATTGATGACCATCAGGAATATATTACCCTTAAATCAGAATTAGGAAAAGGTACTGAGTTTATCTTTACCTGGAGAAATAATTAAGTTTATGAAAAAACCAACAATTTTACTTATTGAAGATGACGAGCTCGATATAATAAGTGTAGAAAGATCTTTAAAGAAAATAGAAAGCGAATATGAATTGCACACCGCTTATAACGGAATTGAGGCATTGAGACTTTTAAGAGATCCAAATGTAGGTTTACGGCCAGATGTGGTACTGTTGGATATTAATATGCCCAGAATGAATGGAATTGAATTTTTGAAAGTAATCAGGGAAGATGAAGAGCTAAAAAAATTAAAAGTTTTTATAATGACAACCTCTTCAGAAATAAACGATCGGTCGGAGGCAGAAAAACTGGGAATTTCAGGTTACATTATAAAACCTCTCAATTATACTGAAAACACAAAAAGATCAGATTCTATGGATGCCTTTGTGCAATTTCATTTGAGAAAAATATTACTTGACGCAAGTAATTAAAAATATACCGGTTTTTGCTTGACCAAATTTAAGCAGTTGTAAAAGTGTCAGATTTTTTAATCATTCGATAAAGAGTTGAGAAATGAAAAAAGTAAAAAAGAATAAAGCTGAAGAGAATCAGGACACAGTTATCGTGCTTCCGGTTGTAGCTGGAGAAAAACTTCCGAAAAAAAGGAAGAAAGAAGAAGAGGAAGAAGAGTCGATTTTGACAGATGCAGAATTTTTGAAAATTCTGTTGAAAGTAAAAAACGGAAATTTCACACAGCGTTTTCCAACCGATCAAAATGGTACAAAAAGATCCATTTGTGACACTTTAAACGAAATCATCGATCTTAACGAACGTATGGTTTTTGAATTTCAGAAAGTTGGTAAAAGCATCGGTAAACAAGGAAAATTAACCAACCGTGTTGCACTGGACGGAGCAAGAGGCTCGTGGAGTTCCTGTGTTGATTCGGTAAATACACTGATATCAGACCTTGTGCATCCAACAATTGAGATTGCACACGTAATTACCTCAGTAGCAAAAGGAAACTTATCTCAGGAAATGCCGCTTTCTATTGAAGGAAATCCGCTTCAGGGAGAATTCTTAAGAATTGCCAAAGAGGTAAACGGAATGGTAAAACAGCTGAACCTTTTCTCAATGGAGGTTACGCGTGTAGCACGTGAGGTAGGTACAGAGGGTAAACTGGGAGGTCAGGCGAAAGTAAGAGGAGTTGGTGGAGTTTGGAAAGATTTAACAGACTCTGTAAATAAAATGGCGAGTAACCTTACCGGCCAGGTACGTAATATTGCAGATGTAACAACCGCGGTAGCAAAAGGAGATTTATCTAAAAAGATTACCGTAGACGTAAAAGGAGAAATCTTAGAATTAAAAAATACCATCAATACCATGGTGGATCAGCTGAACTCATTTTCTTCTGAGGTAACCCGTGTAGCGAGAGAGGTAGGAACCGAAGGAAAACTGGGTGGTCAGGCGCAGGTAAAAGGAGTTGGGGGAACCTGGAAAGATTTGACCGATTCCGTTAACCAAATGGCATCAAACCTAACAGGCCAGGTACGTAATATTGCCGATGTAACAACCGCGGTAGCAAAAGGAGATTTATCTAAAAAGATTACCGTAGACGTAAAAGGAGAAATCCTTGAGTTAAAAAATACCATCAATACCATGGTGGATCAGCTGAACTCTTTTTCATCTGAGGTAACCCGTGTGGCCGTAGAGGTAGGTTCAGAAGGAAAACTGGGAGGTCAGGCAAAAGTAAGAGGTGTTGGTGGAGTTTGGAAAGATTTGACAGACTCAGTAAACCAAATGGCATCTAACTTAACAGGTCAGGTGCGTAATATTGCCGAGGTAACAACCGCGGTAGCAAAAGGAGATTTATCTAAAAAAATTACAGTAAACGTTGCAGGAGAAATCCTGGAGCTAAAAAATACGATTAATACCATGGTGGATCAGCTGAACTCCTTTGGTGCCGAGGTAACTCGTGTGGCACGTGAGGTAGGTTCAGAAGGAAAACTGGGAGGTCAGGCAAAAGTAAAAGGAGTTGGGGGAACCTGGAAAGATTTAACCGATTCGGTGAATCAGATGGCATCAAACCTAACAGGTCAGGTACGTAATATTGCCGAAGTAACAACTGCCGTGGCCAATGGAGATTTATCTAAAAAAATTACGGCTGTCGCCGAAGGGGAAATCCTGGAGCTAAAGAAAACCATTAATACGATGGTAGATCAGCTGAACTCTTTTTCATCAGAGGTAACCCGTGTGGCACTTGAGGTAGGAACAGAAGGAAAACTGGGAGGGCAGGCAAAAGTCAAAGGAGTTGGAGGAACCTGGAAAGATTTAACAGATTCCGTTAACCAAATGGCATCCAACTTAACCGGTCAGGTACGTAACATTGCCGAGGTAACCACAGCGGTAGCAAAAGGCGATTTATCCCGTCAGATTACCGTAGATACAAAGGGAGAGATCCTTGAGCTTAAAAACACTATTAATACAATGGTGGGGCAGCTAAACTCATTTGCATCAGAGGTAACTCGTGTGGCTCGTGAGGTAGGAACCGAAGGAAAACTGGGAGGACAGGCGCAGGTGGAAGGTGTTGGTGGAACCTGGAAAGATTTAACCGATTCGGTAAATCAAATGGCATCCAACTTAACAGGTCAGGTGCGTAACATTGCCGAGGTAACAACAGCGGTAGCAAAAGGCGATTTATCATTACAAATTACCGTAGACGTAAAAGGAGAAATTCTTGAACTTAAAAATACAATTAATACCATGGTGGATCAGCTTCGAGGCTTTGCTTCGGAGGTAACCCGTGTGTCAAGAGAGGTAGGAACAGAAGGAAAACTGGGAGGACAGGCAAATGTGCCGGGAGTTGCAGGAACGTGGAAAGATTTAACAGATTCTGTTAACCAGATGGCGGGTAACCTTACCGCTCAGGTACGTAATATTGCCGATGTGGCGATTGCCGTGGCAAATGGAGATATGTCCCGAAAAATTACTGTAGACGTGCGTGGTGAAATCCTTCAGTTAAAGGAAACCTTGAACACGATGGTGGACCAGTTAAGGGAGTTTGCATCAGAGGTAACCCGTGTGGCCCGTGAAGTAGGAACCGAAGGAAAACTGGGAGGTCAGGCAAATGTACCTGGAGTTGCCGGAACGTGGAAAGATTTAACGGATTCAGTGAATCAAATGGCAGGTAACTTAACGACACAGGTACGTAATATTGCCGAGGTAACCATTGCAGTAGCAAACGGGGATATGTCGAAGAAAATTACTGCCGACGTTCGTGGAGAGATTCTTCAATTAAAAGAAACCGTAAATACGATGGTGGATCAGCTGCGAAGTTTTGCTTCGGAGGTAACAAGGGTATCGCGTGAGGTAGGAACAGAAGGAAAACTGGGAGGACAAGCCTTCGTACCTGGAGTTGCCGGAACGTGGAAAGATTTAACAGATTCGGTGAATCAAATGGCCTCTAACTTAACAGGTCAGGTGCGTAATATTGCCGATGTAACCAAAGCCGTAGCCAATGGTGACCTTTCTAAACAGATTACGGTTGACGTAAAAGGAGAAATCCTGGATTTGAAAAACACCTTCAACACGATGGTGGAACAGCTGAATTCGTTTTCATCTGAGGTAACCCGTGTGGCACGTGAGGTAGGAACGGAAGGAAAACTGGGCGGACAATCTGAAGTAAAAGGGGTTGCCGGAACATGGAAAGATTTAACGGATTCTGTTAACTTAATGGCATCCAATTTGACGTCTCAGGTACGTGGAATTGCAAAAGTTGTAACTTCTGTTGCAAAAGGAAACTTAAAACAAAAATTATCTATTGATGCCAAAGGAGAGGTAGCGCAATTAACAGATACAATCAACGAAATGATTGATACACTGGCAACCTTCTCAGATCAGGTGACCACAGTGGCACGTGAGGTAGGGGCAGAAGGAAAACTGGGAGGTCAGGCAAATGTACCGGGAGCTTCGGGAACATGGAAAAACTTAACAGAAAACGTAAACCAGCTTGCAGCAAACTTAACGACTCAGGTACGTGCGATTTCTGAGGTAGCTTCTGCGGTAACACAAGGAGATTTAACACGAACAATTGGTGTTGAAGCAAAAGGTGAGGTAGAAGCATTGAAAGATACTATTAACCAGATGATTTCGAACCTGAAAGCAACAACTTTGCGTAATCAGGAACAAGACTGGCTGAAATCGAATTTAGCGAAGTTTACACAAATGCTTCAGGGGCAGAAAGAATTGAATTCGGTTACTAAAAAAATCCTTTCGGAGCTGGCAACGGTTGTAACTGCACAACACGGATTGTTTTATATTTTACAGGAAGATGAAGAATTCATGGATTCTAAACTGAATCTGATTGCTTCTTACGCTTATATAAAAAGAAAAAATTCCCCAACGCAATATGCAATGGGAGAAGGGCTTATCGGTCAGGTAGCCATAGAAAAAGAAAGAATTATTTTGAGTAATGTTCCAAAAGATTATATAAGAATCAATTCTGGATTGGGAGATGCAAAACCTCAGGACGTAATTATCCTTCCTGTTTTGTTTGAAGGAAAGCTTAAAGCAGTTATTGAGCTTGCATCTCTTGATACATTCAGCCAGACACACTTAGACTTCCTTGAAGGGTTAACAGAAAGTATCGGTATTGTATTGAATACAATTGAATCGAATTCAAGAACAGAAGAGCTTTTGGTACAATCTCAATCTTTGGCAGGAGAGCTGAAAAGTCAGCAAGAAGTATTGAAAAATACCAACGAAGAGCTGGAAGAAAAAGCATTTCTTTTAGCCAATCAAAAAGAAGAAGTAGAATTGAAAAACCAGGAGGTTGAGGTCGCAAGAAAAGCTTTGGAAGAAAAGGCAGATCAGTTAACTTTAACATCCAAATACAAATCGGAATTTCTGGCAAATATGTCACACGAACTTCGTACACCATTGAACAGTTTGCAGATTTTAGCCAACGAATTAATTGCCAACAGAGATGGAAATCTTTCTGAAAAACAAATTCAGTTTGCCAAAACAATCAACTCTTGCGGAGATGACCTTATTCAATTAATTAATGACATCCTGGATTTATCTAAAATCGAGTCAGGTTATATTTCTGTCGATTATAACCCGATTAGTTTTGCAGAAATCAGCCGATTTGTAGAATCAACTTTTAATCCAATTTCCGAAGCCAAGCATCTTCGATTTACGATTAGCATGGATGAAGAACTTCCGGAACAAATAGAAACCGATTCACAAAGGTTAAATCAGATTTTAAAAAATCTGTTATCAAATTCTTTTAAATTTACTGAGAAAGGAGAAGTTCAGCTTAAAATATACAAGGCAAATAATAACTGGAAAACCGCAAATGCAAGTCTTGACACAGCAGAAGCCGTAGTAGCTTTTGAAATTTCAGATTCAGGTATTGGTATTTCCAAAGAAAAACAAAACATTATTTTTGAAGCTTTCCAGCAGGCAGAAGGTTCTACCAGCCGTAAATATGGCGGAACAGGATTAGGATTATCCATAAGCCGTGGACTTTCTGATTTATTAGGAGGAAGTATTGAGCTAGAAAGTGAGACAAACGTAGGAAGTAAATTTACATTGTTCCTTCCGCTGAAATATGTTCATCTTTCTGAAATAGAAAATATTACTGTAAATGAAGAAACAGATGTAAAAGGCAGAATAAAATCACTACCTTCAGAAAAATTCAACAGATCTGATATTGATTTGTTCTTTGTAGATGAGGTTGGTGACGACAGGACCGATATTAAGCCGGACGATAAAGTATTACTGATTGCCGAAGATAATTTGACTTTTGCAAAAATTATGCTTGAACAGGCTCATATCAATGGTATTAAAGCTATCGTGACCACAAAAGGAAATGATGTTATTGATTTTATAAACCAGTTTAATCCGCACGCTATAACGATGGATCTGAATATGCCGGATACAAGCGGATGGAAAATTCTGGACAGATTAAAAACAGATTTTAACCTTCGTCATATCCCTGTTTATATTATTTCGGGAGAAGATGAAAGAAATAAAGGTCTTAAACGAGGAGCAAGAAACTTTTTCCTTAAACCGGTAAAAAACGATTCGCTGACGTATTTGTTTAATGACATTCATGATTTTAAAAATAAAAAAACAAAAAATCTGCTTGTTGTAGATGATAATCAAACAGAGCTTGAGAGAATATTAAATGCCGTAGACGGAGATGATATTTTGGTTTACAGTGCAAGATCGGCTACAGAAGCTGTTGCCCTGATTCGCGATCATTCATTTGATTGTATTATTTTAGATTTAAAATTGCCGGATGCAGATGGTCTTGACATTATAACCGATCTTGAAAATAATCTTGCAGGACAGGAAACAGCAATTATTATCCATTCAGCCGGTGACGTAACCAAAAAGCAGAAAATAAAACTAAACAGATTTGCGCACAGTATCATTACCAAAAGTGCCAATTCTATAGATGAACTTATCGATCAGACCGCTTTGTTTATGCATCGTGTACACAAAGAATTGCCTGATGCAATGAGAGAAGCCATAGAATCGTTTTATTTAAAAGAAGACGTTCTTCCGGGTAAAAAAGTATTACTGGTCGATGATGATGTCCGTAATCTTTTTGCCCTGACAACAGCTTTAGAACGTTATGGTTTGGATGTTATCAGTGCAGAAAGTGGTCAGGAAGCTATTGATATCCTGAATGAAGATAAATCAATTGATATTGTTCTTATGGATATTATGATGCCTGAAATGGACGGATATGAAACGATGAAACGCATTAGAAAAGATGAAAAACACAAAGATTTAACTGTCATTGCAGTAACAGCAAAAGCTATGAAAGGTGACAGGCAGCGTTGTATAGAATCAGGAGCCTCAGATTATATGACAAAACCCGTTAACGTAGAGCAATTGTCTTCGCTCATGCGTGTATGGCTTAAATAATAATTTTATTCAATTTGAAATATAATGGGAGACAACGCAATTAAAATCTTATTGGTAGATGACAAAAAAGAAAACCTACTTTCTTTGCAAGTCGTCCTGGCTGATCGTGGATATCAGTTTGTTGAAGCAACATCCGGAAAGGATGCGTTGCGGATTCTTCTTAAAAACCAGGATTTTGCTATTATACTTATGGATGTTCAGATGCCATTGATGGATGGTTTCGAAACAGCTGAACTAATCCGTCAGAGTGATAAACTCAAACATGTTCCGATTATTTTCCTTACGGCAAATATGAACACAACAGAATATATATTTAAAGGCTATCAATCTGGTGCAGTTGATTATATGATTAAACCTTTGTCTCCTGAGATATTACAGGCCAAAGTAATGGTGTTTACCGAATTGTTCAGGAAAAACCAGGAATTACAGAAAAAAGAAGAAGAAACTAAATCACTGTATGAGATTATTTTAAAAGCAAATAATGAACTTGCCGTACAAAATGCTGCTATAGAAAAACATGCAGAAGAACTGAGAAAAAAGAACATGGAGCTCGATGCTTTTACTTACATCTCCAGTCATGACCTTCAGGAGCCGCTTAGAAAAATACAGACATTTACCAATCTGATACTTTCTAATGAATATCCGAATTTATCTGAAAATGGTAAATTAAAGTTTGACAGAATTCTTTATGCAACCAACAGAATGCGTGAATTGATCAATAGTCTTCTGACTTTTTCAAGAGCAACCCTTCTCGACAGAAAGTTTGAAAGTGTAGATTTAAATTCAATTATAGACGATGTAAAGGAAGCTTTGCGTGAAAACCTATTGGAAAAAAATGCAGTAATAATCACAGATTTTCATGATAAGGCCAAAATTATTCCCTTTCAGTTTGTACAGCTTATGGAAAATTTAATTCACAATGCCATTAAGTTTTCACAGCCCGAATTACCATTAGAAGTCACCATAAAAAGCCGTTTGGTAAGTGGTGCAGATATTCAGATAGAAAAATTATCTAAAGAAGTCAATTATTGCCATATTAGTTTTGGAGATAACGGAATCGGATTTGAACCGCAACACAACGAAAAAATCTTTGGCGTATTTCAGAAACTACATGGCAGGGATTTATACGAAGGTACCGGCATCGGCCTTGCGATTGTCAAAAAAATAGTTGACAATCACAATGGTTATGTCGATGCTATGGGTGAGCCTATGAAAGGCGTAACCTTTAATATTTATGTACCTTATTAAATTTTAAAGGGCTTCTTCAGAAACCCATGTAACAGCCTGGTCGTATTCAGATTTTTTGAAACCTTTAAATTCTCCCGGAACGATATAGCTAAATCCGTTCGTAAAAGAAATAATGGTATCAGAATCTGTAACGATGGCAGCCCTGTTCCATTTAGCAAGATTTTTTAGTCCCAGCAGTGCATCCTGAACCCAGGCACCTGTTGTGAAATTTTCTAATTCAGTGTCCAGAACCAGAAGAAAATTTATGTGGTTAATCTGTTTTAGCAAACGCTCAATTTCAGGAAGTACTACATTTTGATAATTTTCTTTGGTAACTTCTCCGGTTGCGCGAAATGCGGCAATATTATTTGGCGTATCTGGTATTACTTGTATCATGATATTATTTTTTAATTTTTTATAAAATTAGTCTATCACCATTTTCAATATTTTATATTTTAAGGCGTATAATCTTATAAAATTATAACCAGCTCTCGCTGGTTTATCTCATTGCAATTTGTTTTAAGGGAAATAAAATTCTGATTGAAGTTTTGTAATAACAGCTTTTAATCGTGTAATTATTTTTTAGTATATCTAAACTAAATTTAATCTTCATAAAAATGGCGATTTTAGAATCGTTCAAATCTTAAATCTGATATATGACCTCACCGTTATTAGCATTCAACGACAAAGGAATATATTGCCAACAGGCAGATGTTTACCTTGATCCATGGCGTCCGGTTACCAATGCTATTATTACGCACGGGCATTCTGACCATTCACGCTGGGGACATCAAAACTACATAACCCATCATACAAATGTCCCCATCATTAAGCACCGTCTTGGTGACATCAATGTTACGGGCAAAGACTGGAACGAAACATTTACAATCAACGGGGTTAAATTCTCACTTCATCCTGCCGGACATATTATAGGTTCAGCACAAATCAGGGTGGAGTATAAGGGAGAAATATGGGTTTTTACAGGAGATTATAAAACCGAAGACGACGGAATTTCTGTTCCGTACGAAGTTGTAAAATGCCATGCTTTTATAACCGAATGTACTTTTGGATTGCCTGCTTTTAAATGGCTTCCACAATCAGAAGTTATAACAGATATTAATAACTGGTGGGCAGAAAATAGAGCAGAAGGAAAAACCTCCATACTTTTTGGTTATTCTCTGGGAAAAGCACAACGATTATTAAAATATTTAGATACCGATATCGGAAAAATTTACACCCACGGAGCAATCGAAAATATGACCGAGGTATTACGCCCTTTGGTTGATTTTCCGCCGACAACACGAGTAACAACCTTAACAAAAAAAGAAGACCTGCTCGGAAACCTTGTTTTGGCACCGCCAAGCGCACACGGAAGCACCTGGATAAGAAGAATGACACCTTTTGTTACAGGTTCAGCAAGCGGCTGGATGGCCTTTCGAGGAGCCAGAAGAAGGCGTGCTGTAGATCGCGGTTTTGTTTTAAGCGATCATTGCGACTGGACTGGTTTGCTGGAAAGCATAAAAGCAACCGGAGCCGAAAAAATAATCTGCACACACGGATATTCGGATATTTTCTCAAAATATTTACAGGAATTGGGTTATGATGCCAGAACGGCTCACACACAATATGAAGGGGAATCGGGAGAAATGGATAGTAAAAAAGATGCTGAAGAAGGGACAGAAGCTGAATAAGAAATTCAACGAACTTCATTAAATATCAGATAAATAACGCTTAACAATTCAAAAATGAAAAACTTTGCCGAACTTATAAAAACGCTGGACAGTTCTAATAAAACCTCGGTAAAAGTCGATGCCCTGACTAATTATTTTAGAAATGCAAGCGACGAAGATAAAGTATGGACTATAGCAATTCTATCTCATCGGCGGCCGCCAAGGCCTGTCAATACCACATTGCTGCGTTTGTGGGCAAATGAGCTGGCAGATATTCCGCTATGGCTTTTTGAAGAAAGCTATCATATTGTGGGTGATTTGGCAGAAACAATTGCTTTGGTTATTCCGACAACAAAGGAACATTCTGATCGAAGTCTGACTGAATTTTTACAGGAAATAATTGCATTAAAAAAGAAAACCGATTTCGAAAAAAAAGAATATTTGCAGACCAATTGGCTCGCACTGAATTATTACGAACGATTTATTTTTACCAAATTAATTACTGGAAGCCTCAGAATTGGGGTAAGCCAAAAGTTAATGACAAGAGCACTTTCTAAAGCCGAAAATATTGATGAAGATGCTTTGGCTTATAAGTTAATGGGCGATTGGAATCCTAATACGATTACGTTTCAGGAATTAATACTGGATGAAAAGAGCAGTGACTATTTATCCAAACCTTATCCGTTTTATTTGGCATATCCAATTGAGGGCGAACCTTCAAATCTTGGAAATGCCGAAGAATGGAGCGCCGAACATAAATGGGACGGAATTCGTTCTCAGACGATTATACGTGACAATGACATTTATGTCTGGAGCAGGGGAGAAGAACTGGTTACAGATAAATATCCCGAATTTGGTTCTTTTGTTGGAGTTATTCCTGACGGAACAGTTATAGACGGAGAAATTCTGCCTTTTATTGATAATGAAATAGGTACTTTTAATGATCTTCAGACCAGAATTGGACGAAAAACCGTTTCGCCAGCCCTATTAAAAAAATCTCCTGTAATCATAAAAGCGTATGATTTATTAGAATGGAAAGGTCAGGATATTAGAAATTTGCCTTTTGAAGAACGTCGTATATTATTAGAAAAACTATATGATGATATAAAACACAGCAATATTCCGCTGCAGCTTTCAGAAAGGGTAAAATTTTCTACATGGGAAGAATTAACTGAAGAAAGGCTGCGCTCACGCGAAATGAGAAGTGAAGGTCTTATGATTAAAAGAAAAGATTCTCCTTATCTGGTTGGCAGAAAAAAAGGCGATTGGTGGAAGTGGAAAATTGAACCTTTGGTTATAGATGCCGTACTGACTTATGCTATGCGGGGACACGGAAGACGCTCAAATTTATTTACCGATTATACTTTTGCATTGTGGCAGGATAACGACAAAAATGAACGAGAGCTCGTCACTTTCGCGAAAGCGTATTCCGGTTTAACCGATGCCGAATTCAGAATGGTAGACGACTGGATAAAAAAAAATACATTAGAAAGATTTGGGCCTGTAAGAAGTGTGACACCTCAATTGGTTTTTGAAATTGGTTTTGAAGGAATCTCACTTTCCAAAAGACACAAAAGCGGAATTGCAACCCGGTTTCCTCGAATTTTGAGGTGGCGTCATGATAAAAAAATTGATGAAGCCAATTCTATTGAAGATTTGAAAAGTATGATTGTTTAAGTTTTTTGCAATTATGATATAACTGATTTTTTTCTTTATGAAAAAGTATTAAAAAATATAAATGAACAGAGAAGAGCTTTTTGCGTTAGCAAATGAATGGTTTCAGCAGCAGGGATGGAAACCATTTCCTTTCCAGACACAGACCTGGACTGCTTTTCTACAGGGTAAAAATGGCTTACTGAACGCACCTACAGGAAGTGGAAAAACGTATGCGCTTTGGCTGCCTATTATTTTAAACTATATCAGGAAAAATCCAAGCTATAAAACAAAACATACTCCGGGACTAAAAGCGATTTGGATAACGCCATTGCGCTCACTTTCTGTAGAAATAAAACAAGCTGCAGAACGTGTGGTAAATGATCTGGATATTAAAATGACGGTCGGAATTCGTTCCGGAGATACAACCACAGGCGAAAGGGCAAAACAAAAAGAAAAAATGCCGGACTTACTGGTCACAACTCCCGAAAGCCTGCAATTATTACTGGCAGCAAAAGGGTACGATAAAATATTTGGAAACTGTACAGCAATTGTAATTGATGAATGGCATGAATTATTAGGGACAAAACGGGGTGTACAAACCGAATTGGCTTTGTCAAGATTAAAAAAGATCGCTCCGAATCTGCGTATTTGGGGAATTTCGGCCACTATAGGAAATTTGCAGCAGGCCCAGGAAGTTTTACTCGGAATTGATTCTGAAGCGTATCATAATTCGGTTTTGATTAAAGCGGTAATCAACAAAAAAATAAAAGTGGTGTCTATAATTCCCGAAAAAATGGAAACATATCCGTGGCGTGGGCATATGGGATTGCATTTGATTGATGAAGTTGCCAAAATTGTCAAAGCGAGCAAAACAACTCTGATTTTTACCAATGTACGTTCTGCCTGCGAAATCTGGTTTCAGAGATTGCTGGAAAAATATCCCGAATTTGCGGGAGAAATGGCAATGCATCACGGAAGCATTAGCCGGGAAACAAGACTTTGGGTAGAACAAGCGATTCGAAACGAAGAATTAAAAGTTGTCGTTTGCACGTCGAGCCTTGATTTAGGGGTAGATTTTGCTCCGGTAGAAACCATCATTCAGGTTGGAGGACCAAAAGGAGTGGCGCGTTTTATGCAAAGAGCAGGGAGAAGCGGTCACCAGCCCGGAAAAGAAAGTGTCATTTATTTTCTGGCTACACACGCCATAGAATTAATCGAAGCCTCTGCATTAAAAAAAGCAGCAGAACATAATATTATCGAAGACAGAATTCCGTATCTGAACAGCTGGGATGTTTTGGTGCAATATCTGAATACTCTGGCAGTTTCGGATGGATTTTTTCCTAATGAAATTTTTGAGGAAGTCAAGACAACGTTTTGCTACCAGACAATGACGGAAGAAAACTGGAACTGGATTCTTAATTTTATTACAAACGGAAGCCAGAGCCTTCAGGCCTATGATGAATTTAAAAAAGTAGAAATTGAAGAAAATGGACGTTTTAAAATTAACAGCAGATTGATTGCCATGCACCACCGAATGCAGATCGGAACCATAATTGGAGATTCGGTTTTAAATGTAAAATACATGACCGGTGGTTATTTGGGCACAATTGAAGAATGGTTTATTACGAAATTAAAGCCCGGCGATACCTTTATTTTTGCAGGCAAACGACTCGAATTATTTAAGATTAGAAATATGCAGGTTCTGGTAAGAAAAGCAGATCCTAAAAAGATTTCAAAAATAGTAAGCTGGATGGGCGGCCGTATGGCACTTTCGGCTCAAATGAGTGAATTGATGCGTCAGGAATTGTACAGGGCAAATACGAATAATTTATCTCCGGAACTAAAAGCGTTACAGCCTTTATTTGAAAGGCAGAGAAGAGAATCAATTGTTCCGGATGCAGATCAGTTCCTTATCGAAACTTTTAGAACCAGAGAAGGATATCACGCAATTTTTTATTCTTTTGAAGGTCGTTTTGTACACGAAGCATTAGCCAGTTTACTTGCGTACAGAATAAGTCTGCTTTTACCAATTAGTTTTTCGCTTGCGTATAATGATTACGGATTTGAACTGCTTTCTGATCAGGAAATTGACATGCAGAATGTTCTGGACAATAATCTGTTTTCAACAGAATATGTGCATCATGATTTGCAAAAAAGTTTGAATGCCACCGAAATGGCAAGACGAAAATTCAGGGATATTGCTATTATTGCCGGATTGGTTTTTACCGGTTTTCCGGGAAAAATGGTCAAAGCAAAGCACCTGCAAAGCGGTTCGCAGCTTTTGTTTGAAGTTTTCAGGGATTATGAGCCCGATAATTTATTATTTCAGCAGGCGTATCGTGAAACCTTCGAGCATCAGCTGGAAGAAGGACGTCTAATTATGGCTTTGGAGCGTATTCAAAATCAGGAAATTGTATGGAAAGCCTGCAAAAAGCCGACACCATTTAGTTTTCCGGTGATTACAGATCGGTTACGAGAGAAACTTTCGAGTGAAACATTAGCAGAACGAATTAAAAAAATGACAGCTTCTTACATGAAGTAATAAATATGATAGCAACCATACAAAACGAAATATTTATCCTGCATCCAAGCGGTGCTTTATTTTGGAAGGAAAAAAAGCTTCTGTTAATTTCGGATGTGCATTTAGGAAAGGTTTCCCATTTCAGGAAACATGGCGTTGCCATTCCGAATGATGCCATTTTAGAAAATTTTAAAAGACTGAATACTATTGTAGAAGTTTTTGCTCCCGAAAAGTTGATTTTTCTTGGAGATTTATTTCACAGTTCAAAAAATCAGGAATGGAATTTATTTGAAGAATGGGTTTCCTGTTGTGTCAGCGAAATCACTCTGGTTGCCGGAAATCATGATATTATTAATAAAAAGCATTATACTCAAATCAAAGTTAATGTGGTACAATCCCTTGAGATTGATGATTTTTTATTGACACATCATCCTACTGTAAAAGAAGGTTTTTTTAATTTTTCAGGACATATTCACCCCGGAGTTATTTTGAGAGGTTTAGGCGGTCAGTCTCTTAAATTGCGCTGTTTTTACCAAAATAAAAACCAGATGATTCTGCCTGCATTTGGAGAATTTACAGGAAAACATATTGTAAAACCTACTCAGGAAGATGTTATTTATGCTATCGCTAATGAAGAAGTTGTTTTAGTCAAAAAATAAAAATTTATTTAACTTGAACTTGTAATCTTTTTTCTCATATAAAAAAATCCTTTTGTAAACTTCCGTTTTATAAAAGCACAAAAGGATACTTATCTATTTATTTATAAAGTTCTTTATCTAGTCTCACCTGTTTTTTGTAGGCTGCATATGCAATAGAATCTAACTCACAACTTGCATAGTAGTGTAAGCCATTTGCCATATAATAATTTTGTCCTTCCTTGCAATTTTCACACATTGCTGGACTTGGCATACTTTTAATAAACTCCTTTGCCAGCTCTCTTGTTTGTTCTAATGCATCAGTACTTAAATTATCGTAAGGATTAAAAGCATCTTTTTTTTCAAGCAATTGAAAAATAGTATCATTTTGATAGCTTTCTTTTAAAATGGTAAAAAACACATTGTCTTTAAAAGCTCCTACCCAAGGATTTTCACTTTTATTATATTCAAATTTGTGATACGTTTTTTTACTACATGAACTTAGGCAAAGTAGTATTATTATTAGTGTAATATATTTCATAATTTATAGTTTAATTGTATATAAGTCAATGCTGTTTTATTCTTTTCTAAAAGGAAACAGCATTTGACTATTGTTTTGGAGTTGATTAACACTATATGTAGATTTCATTATCACATCTAATCTTTCATTCATAAACAGGACAATGATGTATTAAAAAAACTGCGTATAATGTAATTTCTTTTGTTTTTCTTTTTTCTGTTAAATCGATGATATATAGCGTTTTAAATCCTGATAATAATTCACAAGCGATATATTGATCTTCATATTTTTTTAAAAAATTAATATCAATTATGGCTTTACTATGATTTTTCAAAAATGACTTATCTTCGAATCGTGTATCAATTCTAGGGTTATCTTTTTCATTTGAAGAATTTTTACGATCAGGTTTTTCAAACTTTAAATATTTAGCCTTTTCATTTTTTCTCGATTTCATTTTAAAACGGTACTCTCTATAATTAGTTGAATAAATATTTTTCTCTAAACCGTTTTTTTTTGTAAACACAATATAAATAGTATCTAGCTTTTTAATTTGTTCAGCTTTTTGGCAAAAGCCAAAATTTGAAATTAATAACAAAATGAGTATTTTTTTCATATATTAGTTTTTATTATCTATCTAATTCCTTGCGTCCATATTCTATATATTTAGTAAACAAATTAAATTGATTAGAATTTATTGGAAAATCAACTTTAAAACAGCTAGCTTCTTCTAATCCATTTATACTTATATATTTGTAATATTCAAGCCAAATCCAAGATGTTGATGTTAGCGGAGTAATAGTTGGGTGCATCGTATATTGTGTTTCCAGAATAGCTCTTTTAGATCCAGTTGTTACCAAATCTCTAATTTCTCCAAGTACTTTTTGCATAGTAGGAATCATTCTTCCATACATAAAATCATGTTGCTCTTTAACTGTAGGATACATTGTATTTAAAACTTTTACAAAATCTGCACCAGCAGAAGGATTATTAGCTTTTACAAAAAGATAGGCATGAATGCATTCATGTAAAATGGTTTTTACGTTCTCGATTTTAGTCTGACTTTTGCTGGTACCAGTAATTAATATTTGTTTGTTTATTTTAATCGTAAAATTTTTCGTAATCGGATCCTGGCTTGTCGTCGCATTTACTTCCTTTTTTGTTGGATCATTATTTTCATATACATGCTCTGCAACTTCAAATTTCACATTATACATTTTACTATCTCCAAACAAATCAATAAATAGTTTCTTAAATTCAGGAGATGTAATAAGGGCATTATAAATATCTATAAATTTTCGATTTTCAGGCAAGCTTGAGTTGGTAAAAATGTTTGTCAAATCAACATTCATCGGTGATTTTTCAGAATATGTCAAATCAAGATATGTACCTGATTTAAGAGTTATAATGGCTTGTCTCAAAAACGCTAGCCTTTCAGAACTGTTTTCTTCTTCTTCATTTAAGGCATTATATATATTGTTAACGTTATTTGCATTGCGATAATCCAGCATCCATGCAAATGCTGTTGAATCAATATTTCCTAATTTTCGAACAATATCTGTAACTTGCATACGCAGATAAGCTGCCTCAGGCTCACTCGGTACAAAAACTACATAAGGAGTACCACTGCCAGATGTAGTAGTAGAACCGGCAATATAACCGCTGCCCATATTTGGGGAAGTTACAGTAAGAACATACCCTGTATTGGATGCGCTTCCATATCCCGATGAAATGCTTATATTGCTAAAAAGTCCTCCTACCCAACTGAAGAAGTCTGCCAGGAAATTTCCACCGCCACCTGTGGGGCCACAATTACAATCATCCTCTGTCATGCGATCCGCTAAAATGGCTGTTACTCCTGGTTTTCCAGTTGTTTTATTACTTGGTATAGGATCTGCCTTAACAGCTTTACCATTGATAAAATGTATTGTTCTTTTAATCGTTTTGTTATTGTTAAAAAACTCCATTTTTCCGGTGAAGTTTTTTAAAGCAAACTTTTTTTTATGATTTGTCGGAGTATATCGAATGATAATATTTTCATATTTGTCTCCATCTTTTATCACATGAAGATTTTCAAAATAGTAATCACTATTATCAACAGAGTTATCTATAACCGGGATGCTGTAACTTTTAAAATTATCTGCGCCATCATATTCAATGATATGTTTGACATCCAGCTCTAATTCAGCTTCTTTATCACCTGAAGATTTACTTGTTAAAGAATTTTTAGATTTGAAATTTTCTACATTTGGTTTTAAAAAAGGAGCTTCGTCAATGGTCAGATGATGAACTTTTCCCTCTGTAGCTTGTGGTGTTTCCTGGTCGTTGCTCTCATTTTCACAGCTTTGAAAAGTTAAAAAAAGCACAGGAAGAAGTGGATAAATCCACGATTTAATTTTTGCATTCATAATAATAAAATCTTTTACCTTTCCATTTCACATTTGCTGGGCTGAAAAGGATTTATTAATCCCCCAATATTTAAGATTGTGGTATTTTTATGTTTTTATTATCTACAAATGCTATTTTTTTAACAGTAATTAAGTAGGTTTTTTATTATAATTTTAACAAACATAATAATTTTATTTTTATAAAAATCATAAATAGATTGATATTTTATAATATATTTCTTATAAATACAACTCAAGTGCATTGTTTAGTGAAAAACTAACCAGTTATTAAATTATAAGTTCTGTGCGGTTTTTGAATAAATTGTACAAAAAAAGGATGAATTCACTTTCGTAAGTCCATCCCTATTATAATTTAAAAAAAAAATTAAACGTGGTTTTTGATATACGTTATAATTTCCTGGATAATTTCGTCTATTGCATATTTTTCGGGATTAAAATAAGTACCGTCAAAATATCTTGCATTAGTTCCGTTGCCGGTTGGTGAACCGTGATGAGCATCAATAGATTTTCTCCAGTATTCGGCATGGTTTTTCCATTCCAGCGTATTGACCAATGCAGGTTCGGTAAACCAAAGATTCCATGATAATGTATTTCCTGCCTGCAGCATATTTCCTGATGCAAGATTAAAAGCTCTCATGATTATTTCGTTAAAGCCGTCAACAACCGGGTCTTTAGTCAGTTTGATATCGCCAATTTCTACAGCAATATAACCGGTAGAAAAAGCTTCACTTTCGTGTAATGCAAATGGCGGGTTAATAAACTCAGGAGAAATTCCTTTGTTTACAGGAAAAATTGGCTGATCTGGATTTCCGGGAAGATGTGTAATCACTCTGATGGCATTTTCCTTATCCAGAGGAAATTTAGGAAGACTGTATCTCAGCAGCGGCCAAATCTCTTTTATTTTATCACCCTGATGCTCACTTGGCGTAAACCAAATTTTGCCCTCAACAGTCATATCTACAGCTATTTCTTTTGTTGTTTCATTTACCCAGCCTCTTTGTCCGGTAACGGTTACTTCAACATTTAAGCAGATTTCGTCTTCAAGCCAGATTCCCTGTTGCGGACAAATAACAGAATAAACCCTTCCTTCGTCGGTATAGCCAATTCTCGATATGTAAGGCGCAAATTGCTGATAGCATCTTTGCGGATTGCTGCTGCCTTTTTGTGTTTCCCAACTAAATTCCGGCCATTTTACGCCAAGCTGACGCTGAAGAAAATTAATATTATCCATGTTGCCCAACATAGGCAGGGAGGTAAGATTTCGTGTTGGATATTGCATAGGGGAGCCTGCAGACGGAAATCCGCCAATCCATCCATTAGGGATGCAGGAGTTTTGATTGTTTTGCATGAGTTTTCGGTTGTTTAGGTTTAAAAGTAAATTTAGGCTAACGTATAATCTTACAAAAGAGTAGAATTACGCTTTTTTGATAATTTTATTTAAGAATTATCTTATGTTTTTTTCATTGCTAAAAATTTAAATTTTAACATTTGAAAGAGAAAAAGGACAATTATAAATAATAAGAGACGATTTAGTTAATTTTTTTATTTTATGTTAAAAATTATTGATTTTTTTTGTATATTTGAGAGAGGGTAGTTAATTTTGCTTACAATTATTTGCACAAAAAAAGACTTAAAAAGGCGATTTATAAATCTGTTCATCGGTTTGGTTTCCTTTCTAAAGTTGCATAATACCACATAATTTATTTCAGATAAATAAGGAGATTCCTTACTTATTATCATTAAAAAAGAATTATATGCGCATTAGAAAATTAAAGTTATATGAACTCCTTTTTATAGACTATACAATGTCTTTTTTACACCTATATACACTTTCCCCCACATAGGTTTTAAAATCCGTAGATTTTTATTCAAAACTCAGTAAGTTTTGAATCTGCTTATTACTTTTTTTAGATGCTAAAAAAAGTATTCAGGGATTCTTTTGCCAAAAAATTAGCGAAATGAAATGGCAAAAATGTTTTTTACTTAATCCTTAATGTGCTAAAAATGAAAACAATTAAAAAAATATTACTGCTTTTTTTGGTATTCTGCGGCACAAAATCTGTTTCTCAGATATACTTTAGCCCGGATGCCTACATGTATGTAAAAAACGAAGTTTTATATGCAAAACAGGATGTAAATTTAGCTGTAAATTCAAATTTATATCTAAGAAATCATTCGCAGCTGGTTCAGGGTACAACTTCAGTTTCAACCAATACAGGTTTGGGTAAACTATCTGTATACCAGGAAGGAACAACAGATAGTTATGAGTACAATTATTGGTGCTCTCCTGTAGGAACTCCATCTTCTGCAAGTGGAAATGAAAATTTTGGCATCAAGTTGTTAAATCGTCCTACAACATCTACTGCGGCAACTCCTGCGACGATGCTGCCATGGGGTTCTCAAAATGGTACTGCAAATCCGCTTGGAATATCTACCAGATGGATTTATAAATTAGTCAATGCCAACAATTATTCGCAATGGATTCATGTAGGTGAAACGAATGGACTTGCGGCTGGTGAAGGTTTTACTATGAAAGGGACCGGCGGTACAGATGCTTTGAACCCGGAAGGAACCGGAATAACAAATAATCCGGGGGGAGCCCAAAGATATGATTTTAGAGGTAAACCAAATGATGGTAATATCACAATAACATTAGGTACCAATAATTCGACCTTAACAGGAAATCCTTATCCGTCTGCTTTGCATCTGAACGCATTTTTATTGGATGGAACAAATACAGCAACCGGCGGAGTAGCTTATTTTTGGGAACAGGACAAAACTGTAAATTCTCATTTTCTCGCTGCGTACAAAGGTGGCTATGGCACTTTTTCTCCTGTCAGTGACGTATCAAACGGGTTATATGTCCCGGCTACTTTTAATACTTATAATGGTGATGGAACTGTAAATCATACAGGTGTTTCATCAGGACTTGCGATAGAGCGTAAATATGCACCTATAGGTCAGGGATTTGTAATTTTTGCTACTGCCAATGGTACAGCAACATTCAAAAACTCGCATCGCGTACTTTATAAAGAAGGAGGCGGCTTAACTCAATTTCAAAAAATAAGTATAAAAGATACAGATGTAAAAGACATAGATGCAAAAGATACCGCCAAAAAGGAAAGCAATAAAAAAGAAAGTGATGAAGAGGAATCAAATCCTGTATCTTATTTAAGGTTAAATACGATTATAGACAATGCATTTACCAGACAGCTTGCCCTGGCATTGGTACCAGAAGCAACAGATGGTGTTGATTATGGTATAGATGCCCTTAATATGGATGGTTCACTTCCTAATGATGTTACTTTTTGGCTGGAAGGCAGCGGCTATACTATACAGGGAGTCAATTTTGAGGTATCTAAAAAAATTCCTTTAATGGTAAAAGTAACTACAGAAGCTACTTTTAAATTTTATATACCAGAAGTAAAAAACTTTGACCAGTCGCAGCCAATCTACCTTTATGATGCTTTGGATAATACGTATCATGATATTAAAAATGGATTTTATCAGGTTACGATTGCTCCGGGAACGTATTCAGACAGATTTAAAATCACTTTTACAAGTGAGTCACTGGGAACACCGGATAATGTTGCCAAGCAATTTGTTATTTATGAGGACAACAGCAATAGCGTTCTAAAAGCTTCGAATCCTAATAATCTGACGATACAATCATTTAGATTATACGATATGCTTGGAAAAGTAGTCTTGTCAAAAAAAGCTCTGGGTAACGATTCAGATTATGCTTTTTCTACAAGTGGCCTGAGCTATGGTATTTATATAGCTGAATTCCTGACGATTGATAATCAAAAACTGATTCAAAAGGTTTTTATATCGAATTCAGGTAAAAACTAAAAAAGAATAATATCAACAATTAATATTAGAAATTATGATCACTATCTCTACTCCGAAAAATCAAAAGAAATTATTGTTACTGTTTTTCTTTTTGTTTATTTTCACAGCAAATGCTCAAATCGGGATTGGTACGGTTACACCAAATGCCAGTTCGATATTAGACATAACTTCTACTACTCAGGGACTTTTGCCACCGAGAATGACATCGGCGCAGAGAACCGCAATTGCAACTCCTGCAGACGGACTAATGGTTTATGATACGACCTTAAAATCATTGTATTACTATAACAGCACTTCAGCATCATGGCTGCCACTGGTTAATGGATCAAGTTCAAGATTAAATTATAAACTCATTAAATCTACAGATGTGCTGGCGACTGTTTTGGCTGCTGAGAAGACTGCCGGAGGTGGAACAAAATATCTTATGGATTCTAATACGGTATATGAAATAAATGGTACTATAAATCTTGATTTACCAATAGAACTTAACAACTGTTATATAGAAGGATTAGACGCAAATGGAGATGTTTTAAGCCGTGCGGGAGGAATTTTTGTTGGGAGCACGGGCGGAAGTGTTAAAATGCTCACACTGACTGCTTCCAGCGGTAGCGTTTTTGCTCTTACTGGTGCTGCAAGCCAGACTTTGTTAGTTAAAGATTGTATTGTTGCTGGATGCTCCTCAGTTGGTTCTGTATCCGGTTTTGGGCTCACTTTTTTTAGCGTTATTCAGTTTCTTTCCAATGCTAACGGGATTACTTTTGACAACATAACCTACGTATTGCTTAGTCAAATGGCTTGGTTTGGAAGTAATCAGGGAACATTTGAGAAATATACAGGAACTTTTTCCCTAATAGAAAAACAGGGAGGATTTAGTCAGGTTGTGGGTACAGCAGTTGGTCTCGATGTTTCAAATAATCCGGTTATTACCGGTGATGCAGTTCTAGAATCTGTTGTTTTTACAGGTACGCTTACAACAGGGGCGTATGTAAAAGGATATACAACAGGAGCTTATACAGGATATAGCTTTAATAATAACTGGACCGTAAGAGCTGCAGGAATCCCTACTGAATCAGATACAAATGCGACGGGAGATTTCGCAGTCGATTATCCAGTGGGGAATGGTATCGGTGTGTCATTTAATAGCTCTAACCCCAGTAATATTGTGAAAATTGGTAATGCAAGTACAGTATATACCACTTCAAATTTATTTAGGTTTTCGGCACCATCATCAGATCCGGCAAGATTGGTTTATCAGGGCAAAAAGAAAAGAATTTTTCAAATTGCGGGTTCTGTTTCCTTTCAGGTTCCTTTTGCGGGTACCTATATTATCTATATTGCCAAAAATGGATCTATCCTGAGCCAGTATAAAGTATACGGTCGTGGAGCAGCAAGTAATGATATAGTGGTATTACCGGTAAATGGTACAGTTGAATTATCAAATGGCGAATATATTGAAATATTTGCCCAGCGTTATACAGGTAATACAGGTGCTATTGTGGTACCGAATATGACAATCACCCTTAAATAAGGCCTCGCAATATATTTCTAAATATGAATAATTGCAACGTCATGTCAGATTTATACAGAAAACAAATGGCTATATGGAAATTATGTAAAAAAGAAATTTAAAAATAGAACCGATGCTGTGCGTAATTTACAGATATTTGAATTATCCATGCATTTAAATCACATACAATTGTATTGAATCGTGCCGTTCTGAAACGCCGGAAAGCTTAAGATTGTTTTTTTGGAAGATTGGGATCTTTAAGTTATCAGGAAATAAAGAATCAGGCTATTTATCTGTAGAAGTGATTAATTTACAGACTGAGACAATACAGACATGGAAAGTATTAAAAAGGCCATCATAAACGATGGCCTTTTTTGTGGATTTGTCCGACAGTTGATTACGCTTAGGTAATCATTCGGCATAATAGAATTAAGTTTTTAGCTTAATTATTATGCTGACATTTCAACTGGAGACATAATATTGGTAAGAGATAAAGTAAGCGGATCTAACTGTCCTGAAAAAAACCTGTCTAATAATTCTTTAAAAATAGGATCTGCATTTTCGACCTGACTAAAAAGTGTCAGACAAGAGCGAAGTTTTCGGGCATCTAAATCTCCCAAAATAGTTTCGGCAGATTTATTTTTGGCACTTGCTAATAGTTGTTTGGATATTTCTATAAGATGTCTGGCCAAAATAGGATGCTGCAGATAAGCTCTCGCTTCATTAATATCGGCAATTGCATAATAATCTGCAATACTGCTTTTGCCTAATCCTTTTATTTGAGGAAAAATAAACCACATCCAATGCGTTTGTTTTTTTCCTTTTTTTAATTCCGAAAAAGCAGTTAAGTAAAGTTTGTTTTGAGCGTCTAAAAAACGAGTTAAATCATTGTTTCCGTAAGCCATCGCAGAATATTTTAAAAAGGTTAAACTAATGTTATTTTGGTCATTCAAAAATACATGCGAGCCTGATTTTTTCGTTATATAATTATTTCTCTTTCTTATATAATTAAACGATAGTATATTATTTTCTGTCAATTTCAATCCACACAGGAGCGTGATCGCTGGTTTTCTCCCAGCCGCGAACATGGCGGTCAACTGTAGCAGAAATTAGTATTTTCTCTACTTCCGGACTTAGTAAAAAGTGATCAATTCTTAATCCGGCATCGCGTTGGTAAGCATTTCTAAAATAATCCCAAAAAGTATAAATCTTTTCATCGGGATACAATTTCCGAATGGCATCTGTCCAGCCCTGTGCAACTAAATCCTTAAACGCTTTTCGTACTTCTGGTCTGAAAAGGGCATCATTTACCCAGCGTTCCGGTTTATAAACGTCAAGTTCAGTAGGCATTACATTAAAATCACCAACCAAAATAACAGGGATTTTTAAATTTAAAAGCGTTTCGGCACGTTCAGTCAGTCTTTCAAACCATTTCAATTTATATTCTAACTTAGGACCAGGCACCGGATTACCATTAGGAAGATATAAACATGCAATTACAATTCCCTCAATTACAGCTTCAATATATCGGCTTTGCAAATCATCTTCATCTCCCGGAAGAGTGCGTGTTACTTCTTCAATTTCCATATTTTTTGCCAGTATAGCAACGCCATTCCATTGTTTCTGGCCATGCCAAATAGCATTGTACCCCGCATCATTAATAGCCTTGAGAGGAAATTTATCATGAGGTGCCTTTAATTCCTGAAGACAGACAATATCCGGAGCAGATTCTTCCAGCCAGCGAAGCAAAACATTCAGGCGTCCATTGACACCATTAACATTATAAGTGGCGATTTTCATAATACAATACATTTAGTTCGTATTTCTAAGTTACGAATATTAATGCAGTATATTATTCTTAAAAATTGGTTTTACTTATTTTTTTGGATTCATTAGAAAATACTTTTCCGGGATATTTAGCAGCATACGAAGAAATCAATTGCATAATATAATTGCTGCTTCTGTATTGTGTTACATAATCCTTAAGTTCAGAAGGTTCTGCAATTGCAATATCTGTGGTGATATAACCCATTCCGTAAAAATGACCATTTTCTACCCAGATACAGCTGCGTTCATCAGGCGTTCTGCCTTTATCAATGATACCAAAACTGGGCCTGCCTTTTATGAGAAAATCAATAGCATTTTCGATTCGTTCATTGTGAGATGCTACATCGGGCAGTTCAGAAACATCTTTTTTCTGAATAAATTCTCCTTCTTCGGGTCTGGAATATTTACAAAACCGATAATCAATATCAAATTGTTCCGTAAGGTTTCGCAACAGATTAATAGCGTCAAATTCGCTGTTAAAAACTTCCGTACATGCCTGAAATTTATTGAGTTTTCCGATAGCCAGATATTTATAACCATTACGCGCTTCATACTGATAAAGTCCAAATTTGGCTTCAAAGCGTTTTAAAGCTCTGTTATACGCCGGCCATAAACTCTTGATTTCAGTACATTCCAACAACAAAGCCATTAATTCAGTACCACAGACTTCAAAAGAAATGGCATGAATATCACGAAGAAAATTTTGTCTTTGCGGAGTAATTTTATGACCGCTAAAATGAGAAGCAACGCGCTTTTTTATATTAATAGCCTTGCCCACATAAATGACTTTTTTTACTTCATTATAAAAATAATAAACGCCCGGTTTTTCGGGTAATTGCTCAAAATCTGCCGGAGGAAGGTTAGGAGGGAGCCGTTGGTCCTGAGCTGTTTTTTTAATCATTTTAGCCATTTCTCCTTCTTCATCCCAAACCAACAGGCGGGAGAATAATATGGCAGTCGCATCTGCATCACCACCGGCGCGGTGTCGTCCGTTGACCGGAATATCAAGCGTATTGCAAAGATTTCCTAAACTGTAAGAGCTTAAACCCGGACGTATTTTTCTTGTGGCACGCACGGTACATAATTTTTTTGCAGTCCATTTAAATCCCGCCTGCTCCAGCTGATGGCGCACAAACGAATAATCAAAGTTTACATTATGGGCGACAAAAATACGGTCGGTAAGCATCTCCAGTACTTTTTCTGAAATATCATCAAAAATAGGGGCATTCTGAACCATTTCATTATTAATTCCCGTCAGGGCAAAAATAGGAAGCGGGATCTCTTTCTGGGGGTTCACAAGACTTTCCCAGCGATCTGTTATTTTGGTGCCGTCATGAATAATAATGGCAATTTCTGTAATTCGGCTTCCACTGGCATTTCCGCCTGTGGTTTCAATATCTACTATGGCATATTCCTGCTTTTTCATGTAATTCTTTTCGACAATGCAATACGTCTTTTTAATCTGATTTTTGATTGAAATTCAGGAAACTAACCTGAAAAAACAAAGCTACAAAACTTTTTATTCCAACCTTATTTCAAGAGCAGAATTGGAGCCTGAATACATCATTTTGTTATGGATTGTAACAATAAAATGTTCTTAATAAGGATATTCTTAGATTAATACACAACGGTAACATTTAGCCCCAAATGTTAATAATATGTTTAGTAATCCTGCTGTTTTATTAATGTAAACGTAACCTTTTCCGCCTACCCTAAGGGCTAATTTTGAAGACATATTATAAGAACCCAATACTTGTAAATATGTCATTTTTTAATTTAAGGACACTTCACAAAACACCAATTGAATACGCTTTTACATTCTGTATTTTTTATTGCTTAAGATCTCTAAAAATGATGAATCATGTATAAAAAATATTCAGACGAAGAACTTGTAGCATTATTAAAACAAGGAAAAGACAGGGCTTTTGATGAATTATACTTTCGGTATAGGGATTTACTGGTTCGTTTTGTATACCAGAGAATGAAATCTATTCCTGTTTCAGAAGAAATTGTTCAGGAAGTTTTTACCAATATATGGGAACGCCGCAAGGATTTGACCATTCAGAAGTTTTCGGCTTATGTGTATACATCTGTTCGGTACACCACTTTAGATTACATCAAATCAAGCACAATTACAGATCAGTATATTAAGGAAGTTATCGACAGAAGCTTAAGCGATTCACTCGATCACAATGCAACCGAAGAAGCTATTTATCATGACGAACTTCAGAACGCACTGGATAAGGCGACTTCCTTGCTTCCAAAAAAATCAAAAGAAGTATTCATTCTCAGCAGGTTCAAACAATACACCAATAAGGAAATTGCAGAAGAATTAAATGTTTCTCACGAAACCGTAAAATATCATATCGCTTATGCCCTCAAATTTATGCGGACTTATCTGGGAGAATTCAATTGACAAAAATCACCCATGCAAATCCGGGTTTTATTTCTTAACAAAAGCGTAACCTTTTGCACCTACCCAAAAAAAGGAATCTCAAGACATATTATTAGAAAGATAAATAAATTATAATGCCTGATAAATTATATAACAATATAAAACATTTCTTAGAAGACAAGCCTTCATTAAGAGGTGAAGAAATGTGGAATAACTGGTACAATAATCCAGAGAATAATTCAGAAAGTGAAGTCCTTATTTCATCTTCAAAATCAAAATTAAGAAAAGAAGTTAATGCCATAAAAAAAACAGATTCGGTTATTTCCTTACATCCAAAAAAATGGATGATGGCGGCTTCTGTTTTGTTTGTATTAGGCTTGTCCGGGTTTTTATATAAAGCTTCGACAGCAGTTTCTCAAAAACAATATACCGCAAAATTAGGTCAGCACGGCAAAATTACTTTAGCAGACGGCACTCAGGTTTGGCTTAATGCAGGCAGTGTACTAAAATATCCAAAAACATTTAAGGGCGATACCCGTGAAGTGACTTTAACAGGCGAAGCATTTTTTGATGTTGCCAAAGATGCCAAACATCCTTTTATCATTCACACCGATAAAATGGATACTAAGGTTTTGGGAACAAGTTTTAATATTCAGGCATATCCGGATAAAAATATTCAGGAAGTTTCTGTAGTGACCGGAAAAGTAAATGTAAAATCAATTGTTACCGATGAAAATGTAAACGTAACGCCGGGACAAAAAGCAGTTTTTAAATCTAAAACCAACAAACTGCATGCTTTTACAGATGTGCCGATTAATTCAATTTCGCTATGGCGGAAAAATATAATTGTTTTTGAAGATACTCCGATTTCGGAAGTTATTGCCACAATAAATCGTGATTATAATGTTGTGGTCGAACTTAAAAACAAGAACCTGAATAATCTTAAAATCAGCGCTTACTTCAAAGAACTTTCTGCAGATCAGGTTATTGCCTTGGTGTGCAATATTATTAATGCCAGTTATAACCAACAGGCAGGTGTATATGTAATCGAATAATTTAAATAAAATAAAAAACTGCAAAACAATTAAAACTCCACAATTATGACTGAAAAACAAATGCGGGACACCGCAACTTTTCAAAAAATTAAAAAAACATTATCGCCCAAATGGCTTTTTCTTGCCGCTTTTCTTTTTCTGGGATTGTCGCTAAAAGCTGCAAATGTTGACATTAATAAAAGAGTAACCTTAAAAGTTGAAAATGAAGGAATAAAAAATATTTTTCAGGAAATTGAAAAACAGGCTGATGTGCATTTTATGTATGAAAGCAGTCAGATTAACAGCAATCAGAAAATTAGCCTGAAATTAAATAATGTAACATTAGAACAAGCACTTGATAAAGTTTGTTCGAGTTTTTTATTGAAATATGAAATTGTAAAAGACAATATTGTAATCAGGAAAAACCAAAAATTGGCAAGCGCAGATCAAAACAAAATTACAATAAGCGGAACTGTTTTTGGCGGCGATGACGGAATGCCTCTTCCGGGGGTTGGCATTAAGGACAAAACCTCTAATGCTGCTACAGCTACTGATTTTGACGGAACTTTTAAATTAGAAATCAACGCTGCTGAAGCGACGCTTATGTTTTCTTATGTAGGTTATGTGACACAGGAAATTAAAATAACAAAATCTGAAACCAATCTAAGTATCAAATTAGCAGCCGATATGAAACAGCTTCAGGAAGTTGTTGTAATGGGGTATGGTAGTGTTAAGAAAAGTGAAGTTTTGGGTGCTGTTGGTTCTGTTTCTATGAAAGAAACTTCGAGCAGAACATATAACAACGCTGCCGAATTGCTTCAGGGAACTGTTGCCGGTGTTACTGTAATTAATAATGGCGGAGACCCAACGAGCGAACCTACTATTAATATTCGTGGTATCGGATCTTTAAACAAAGAAACGCCCTTGATTGTGCTGGACGGAATTATCTACAGCGGTTCTTTAAACACAATAAATCCAAATGACATCGGATCGATAAGCGTTTTAAAAGATGCGGCTTCTGCGGCTATTTATGGTGCAAGAGCTTCTGGAGGCGTTATTTTAATTACTTCTAAAAAAGGAGTTTCAGAACGCATTAATGTAAATGTAAACTATCAGGGAGGTTTTCAGAATGTGGCCAAAAAACTGGATGTTCTGAATGCTGCAGAATATGCAGATGCTATGAACACAGCAAGGGATAATGCAGGAATGCCAAGAATACCGGCCTTTAATACTGCATTTGAGCCAACAGCAAGAACGACAAAAACAAACTGGATGGACGAAATTTTCCAGACAGGAGAAATTCAGGATTTGTCGATTTCTATAAACGGAAAAACAGAAAAATCTAATTTCTTCATCTCCGGAAGTTATAGAAAAAATGAAGGGATTTTATTAAATACCTTCGGAAGCCGTTATACAGCAAGAGCGAATTCTTCTTTTAAACTGGCGCCAAATTTTACTATTGGAGAAAACATGAGCTACTCCCTGACGGATGGACAGACTGCTAACACAGCTAATGCGTATACAGGAGCAATTTTGGGAGCTATTTTTTATCCGCCAAATGCAACGATTTACAGAGAAGACGGATCAGGACAATTTGGCGGCGTGCCCGAAAAATATATTGGTTCTTATGGTGATGTTATAAATCCGGTTGCTTACCTAAAAAGGCTTGATAATAGAAATCCTGTTTCGACCATATTATTAAATCCGTACGCAGAATGGGAAGTAATTAAGGGATTAAAATTGAAATCAAACTGGGGTTACACGAGAATTCAAAGCGACTACAAAGAGTTTGATGTAAAGATTACAGAACCGGGAAAAATTTTCGATTTCAACAGATTGACACAACGAACTGCAACAACTACAGATATCTTAAGCGAGCAGACTATTTCTTACGAAAAATCATTAGGAAACCACAACTTTTCTGCTTTGGGAGGATACACTTTTCAGCAGACCAAAAGAGAGTTTTATGATGTAGAAGGAACTGGTTTTGATAGCGAAGATCCATCACAACGCTATTTGCTAAATGCTAAATTGATTCAGCAATTGGGTGCAGGATTAGAAGAGGAGATTATTTCATCTTATGTAGGAAGGTTAAATTACGATTACAATCAGAAATATTTGCTTTCGGGAATTGTTCGTCGTGACGGAACTTCAAAACTTTTATCACAAAACAGATGGAAAGTCTATCCATCGGTTTCTGCAGGCTGGTTGATTTCTGAAGAAGGATTCATGAAAGGACTTAACCCAATTGTAAATAGTTTGAAACTTCGCGGAAGCTGGGGACAAATAGGAAATTTAGGAAACCTTGGGCCATATCAGTTTAGTGTGCCATTGTCTCAGACTTCAGGTTTAATTGGTGCTACACCGGTAATTAATTATGGTTATTCTGAAAGAGAACTTTCAAATCCAAATTTAAAATGGGAAAGCTCTGAACAAGCGAATGTCGGTTTAGATTTTAGTTTATTAAATCATGCCTTATCGGGATCTTTGGATGCTTACATAAAAACAAACAAGGATATGTTGGTGCGTGACCAGCTTCCGGGTGTGGCGGGAACTCCTGACGGAAGAATCGTAAACTCCGGAGATGTAGAAAACAGAGGTATTGAAGCAAGTTTGACTTACCAGAAAACACGCGGGGAATTTAAATTTGATGTGACAGCAAATGCTGCTTTCCTAACCAATAAAATCGAATCAATTAAAGATGGGTTAACTTCTCTGGAACCTCTAAACCTGAGCAGAGTAAGAAGTTTGCCATTGGCAAATATTTATCAGGTCGGAAGTCCGGTAGGTGCTTTTTACGGATATGCTACAGACGGATTATTTCAAAGTACAGCAGAAGCAAAAGCGTATGTAAACTCAAAAGGAGATGTGTATCAGCCAAATGCTGTTGCAGGAGATATCAGGTTTAAGGATGCAAACGGAGACGGCGTTATTAATAACAGCGACAGAGTTGTGTTAGGAAGTCCTTTTCCAAAAGCAACTTACAGCCTGAATGCTAATTTTAGGTACAAAGGATTTGATATGAATATCTTTTTGAATGCCGTAACAGGAAACAGTGTTTTCAATGCTGTTAAATATACAGGTCTAAACGCTTCTTTTCCGGGATATAATTTATTGGCAGATTCTAAAGATGCCTGGTCTCCAACAAATACCGATACAAATATACCAGTCCTTTCGTCAACAGATAACAACAACAACTTTGGGCGTATTTCTGATTTTTATATTGAAGATGCTTCTTTCTTAAGATTAAGAAATCTTTCTATCGGTTATACCGTAAAAGAAAGCTGGCTGAACGGAAAAGCAAAACTGAGATTTTTTATCTCAGGTCAGAACCTGTTTACTATTACCAAATATTCTGGAATGGACCCGGAAGTTGGTCTGGATAATTTCGGAATGGATTTGGGCCGTTATCCACTTTCAAGAATATACATGACGGGTGTAAATGCTACTTTTTAAAAAAAATAAAACACATAAGATGAAAAAATTAAGTATTGTATTGTTGAGTTTTTCGTTGCTGCTGGGAACAGTATCTTGCGAAAGCGAACTTGATGTAGTGCCTCAGGGAGCGCCGTCAAGCGGAAATTTCTGGAAAACCCCGGCTGATGCAAAAGCAGGAGTAAACGCAATTTATGCCCTGTATTCTGATGATAACATGTATGGTCGTGGCTTTTTCTGGCTAAATAATGCCAGCGATGATATCGGGACCAAACCGAGACAGAATGCAGAACGTATCAAGAATTTTATTGTAGACGGATCAGAATCTGATACAAAGGATATCTGGAAACTGCATTACGAAGTCATGAAACGCTGTAATGATGTTATTCGCAATATTCCGAATATTCCATTAGACGAAAAAACAAGAAATATGATGTTGGGAGAAGCTTATTTTAATCATGCTGTAATGCATTTAGAATTGGCCTATCACTACGGAGATGATCGTGCGGGAATTCCGATTCAGGACAGAAACGACCCAACAAATGTATACGTACCGCGTACGAAAAACGTGGGAGAAAATTATGCTTATATCGCTGCCGATTTAATTAAAGCTGCCGAATTATTGCCTTATTTTAATGAACTTACCTCAGACAATTATGGTCGTGCACACAAAACTGCAGCATGGGGTTACCTTGTACGTACGTATTTGTATGCAAAAGACTGGGACAATGCTATTAAATATGCCAACCTGATTGTGAACAGCGGAAAACATAAACTTCTTGACAATTTTGAGGATGTATTTAAAATTAAAAACAACTGGTCAACAGAATATATCTGGTCTGTAACTTCGAGTGCAGAAAATACTTCACTGGGCTCTATTTTTCCGGGAGTTTGTCTTGAAGATAAAGGCTGGGGAGTTTATAATGGCTGGGGGAATTTTTACCCGACCAAAGAATTATTTGATTCTTATGATCCGGCAGATGAAAGACGAAGTGCTACGATTTTGCAAAAAGGCGATCAGTTTATGTATTTTGGTGAATTGGTTACTTTCAATGAAGGAAAATATGTGGTGAGTTCAAGCAACAGAACCGGATATCAATTTAAAAAATACATGGAGCCATTTGGATATCCAAAAACTACTTCAGGCGGAATAGACATTCGTTATGTAAATGCAAACGGAGACAAGCCTTCTACAGCTTTAAATGTACCGCTTTTGCGCTATGCAGATGTAATTCTAATGCTGGCCGAAGCCAAATTAATGAAAGGACAAAATGCCGATACAGAGATTAATATGATTCGTCATCGTGCTAATCTTGGCGATCTTTCCGGAGCAACTTTAACAGATTTAAAAAGAGAAAGAAGATGCGAATTGGCAGGAGAATGGACAGACCGCCATTTTGATTTAGTTCGCTGGGGAGATGCAAAGGCAACTTATGCAAAGCCGCTGCACCATTACAACGGAACAGAAATTTATCCGGCACGAAATTTTAATCCTCTAATTCACCACGTTTGGCCAATACCGCCAGATGAAATTGCAGTAAGCAAAGGAGCTTTATGGCAAAATGAAGGCTGGTAATTAAGAGTTTCATTTAGTTTGTGTTTTTTATTACACTGCAGGCTTCCGGGCCTGCGGCTGTATAAAAAAATATGGATTAAAATAAAAATACTTCATAAACCAGTTTCTAAGGAGACTGGTTTATGTATTACATAATATTCAATTTTATAGGTTATTACAGCTTTATAAAACGAAAAAATAAATTTCAGATGAAAAAAACGATTGCCTTTTTTTGCCTCCATTTCTGTCTTTTGGCGCAAGCACAGGAATACAGTTCAGCCAATATCCATTCGCATAATGATTATGCCGGCAAACTTCCTTTTTATGAAGCGTATTCTAATGAAACAGGTGTTATTGAAGCAGATGTTTTTTTAGTAAAAAACGATTTAATCGTGGCCCATACTTCCAAAGAAATCAATCCGGAAAATTCACTTCGAAATCTTTATCTGGAACCGCTGGCACTTAAGATCAAAACTCTGGGCGGTAAAGCATACAAAAGTGATAAGCCTTTAATTTTAATGATTGATATTAAATCTGATGCGGATGCGACTTTAAAATTAATTACCGAACAGCTAAAAATGTATACGGATTTAATTTCCAATAAAAACCTGAAAGTTGTTATTTCCGGTAACAGGCCTTTGCCTTCTAAATGGAATGAATATCCGTCCTTTATTTATTTTGACGGAAGGTTAAATGAAAATTATTCACAACAGGAATTATCACGCGTAGAGATGATTAGTGAAGATTTGCATCAAATTACGGTATGGAACGGCAAAGGTGTTTTGACCCAACCGGATTCAGAAAAAATACAGGCCATAATTAAAAAAGTACACGATCAGAACAAAAAAATCAGATTCTGGGCCACACAGGATAATGTAAATACCTGGATGACCTTAATGAACCTGCATGTAGATTTTATAGGAACAGACAATGTTCCGGCATTGACACAGTTTATTAAAACCCTGAAAAATAATTTTTACCAGAACACAGGATTTTATGAGGCTTATAGCCCTAAAAATGTGTCTGGATTTAAAAATAAGCGCCCGAAAAATGTCATACTTCTTATCGGTGACGGAATGGGACTGACACAAATTTATGCGGGTTATACAGCCAACAAAGGCAAGCTGAATATGTTTAATATTCCGACTCAGGGATTTTCTATTACTGCAGCTTCAGACAGTTACATCACCGATTCGGCTGCTGGAGCAACAGCAATGGCAACCGGGCATAAAACCAATAACCGTTTTATTAGTGTTGATGAAAAAGGAAAACCGCTTGAATTAATTACGCAGCAGTTGGCCAAAAAGAATTATAAAACCGCCATTATTTCTGCAGGAAATATTACAGATGCAACTCCGGCTGCTTTTTATGCTCACCAGTCAGACAGAAGTTATAATGAAGCTATTGCAGAAGACTTTCTGTCAAATCCTTCTGATATTTTAATAGGAGGAGGAACAAATGAATTTAAATCCAGAAAAGACGGAAAAAACCTTGAAGAGGCATTACAAAAGAAAGGTTATACTTTTTCGGATAAGTTCAGTTCTTTGGATACCATAAAAAATAACCGTTTTGTAGTATTAGAAAATGCAGTAGTAGTTTCCATGAAAGACGGAAGAGGTGATTTTTTAGCCAAATCTTTATCAAAAACAACAACAACTTTCTCAAAATCAAAAAATCCATTTTTTATAATGGCTGAGGGGGCGCAGATCGATTACGGCGGTCACAGCAATAATGTAGAATATGTGGTTCGCGAATTATTGGATTTTGATCGGGTAGTGGGACAGGCAATGGAATTTGCAGATCAAAATCAGGAAACATTATTGATTGTTACGGCAGATCACGAAACTGGCGGACTTTCTCTCATTGACGGAAGTATAGAAAAAGGATATGTACACGGAAGTTTCAGTACAAACGATCATACCTCAGTTACAGTGCCGGTTTTTGCTTACGGCCCGGGAGCTCAAAATTTTTCGGGCGTATATCAGAACACTGCCATTTATACTAAAATAATGGAGCTTTTGACGGCTAAATAAAGCTGATTAAAACTATAATGCAAACCACAATACTATAAATATTGTGGTTTGTTTTTTTATTAAATATCTTTTTCTTTTCCCATCCAGCCTAAGTTGGTGTGCTTAAAATTGTCAGGAAATTTTAATCCGTAACCCAGCATCCTGTCAAAAGAAGAATGCCCCAGCAATACAAATGCCGATGCGGTAAGTATTTCAGAATGCTGTAAGAAACCAATCGCAAGCACTACTAATGCAATGGCACGGTGATGAAATAAATTGTATGTAAAAGCCCCAAACCGTGTGCTAACGAGATAGCCCAACATAGAAATATCGGGAGTAAAGAAAATTAATATCCAGAGCCAGGCCGAGATGCCTAAATTGTTTTGAGATAAAAAATAAATAGAAATTGCTGTTATTGCTGCTTCTTCGATTTTAATGGAAATATCCATTACTTTTTCCTTTTTCATTTTGACTTTTTTTGTTTCGTCAAAGGTAAAAGCCATTACAGCTGCAATCTCTTGACAAAAATCAAGAAATCATTTTTCTGCGTATTCTGCTAAAGGTTTCCGGAGTCATGCCCAGCATAGACGCCAGATATTGGAGGGGAACTTGATTAAATAGTTCGCGATTAGTGTCAAATAATTTTTTGTAACGTTCTTCTGCAGTAAGTGAGATAAAATCAAAAACCCTGTTTTCGAGCATGACAAAGCATTTGGAGACAAACAGTTTTTCAAAATCATTCCACTTAGGGACCACTTTTCCTATCATCAGATAATCTTCATAGTCAATTGTATACAAACGGGTATCTGTAAGCGCCTGAATGGTAAACCGCGACGGATTTCGATAGATAAAAGATTGCAGATCTGTTAGGAAGTAACCCGGTGTTGCGATCCATTGTGTGATTTCACGATCTGGCATTGTCGCAAATATTCGTAAAATGCCTTCTTCAATGAAACTTAATTTATTGCAGCTTTTCCCTTCTCTCGAAAAACAATCTCCTTTTTCGATAATTTCCATTTTAAACAGTTTGGAAATTTTTTGACAATCCTCCAAAGTCATATCAAAATGTTGATGAATGTGAATTTCCAGTTCGTTCATTTGTGTTTTTTCTACTAATAAGTTTCACTAAAGTAATTATAAATCTTCCAAAACATGATTACTTGCTCATAGGATTTTTAAAATTTTAAATTTTTAAGGACTAATATTTTTTTCAAAATATATAGCTTCCGCTAAAGTCAATTATACGTTACGAATTGCTTGAATGTATTTAATCGGATAATTTTAGCATTTAATCGATGTTTTTTACTTGTTATATTAAAATTAATACATATATTCGCTAAAATATAGAGTTGTCTAATTCACCACTTTATTTAAGTTATTGTTTTGGAATAGTTAGTTGAAGCTGCAGTCGTGTATTCTAAACATGGCTGCAGTTTTTTTGTGGCGTGTCTGCAAACTTGTGCGGCAGCTGAAAATCAGTAAATCTTCAATCTTCTCCAGTGGTTCTGTCTTCAAATATTAATAAATCATTAAATGAGCAAAACTGCAAAATAATGAAACAGTCTTTAAGGTAATTTTGTAAGGATTCCTTTTCCAATTTAAAATTACATTATGAATACTATTTTGATCACAAAATTGCGGAACGGTGATGATTCTTGTTTTAAGGAAATCTACGAACTCTATCATTTTAAGGTATTTTGTTTTGTGAAAAAGTACGCTCAGCCCGCAGATGCAGAAGACATAACCCAAAATGTGTTTATACATCTCTGGAAATACCGCAACAAGATTGACCCCAATGCAGCACTCGATTCTATTTTGTTTAAAAGCTGTAAACAGGAAATCTCAAGATGGTATAAGAAGCAAAACAAAATTCTCTCGATAGAGTATATGCAATTAGTAAAAGAACTGGATAATACAGAAGAAACAGAAGAAGTAATATCCTTAAAACTTGAAAAAATCGAGCATTTACTACAGCAAATCCCGGAAAAAAGAAGAAAGATCTTTACACTTCATAAATTTGATGAATTGAGTTACAAAGAGATTGCCGCAGAAATGGGAATGTCTCAGAGTGCAGTTGCCAATCAGATTTCGAAAACGCTGCAATACCTCAAAAAGAATTCTGTAAAAAGCCATGAATTGTACTGGTTTGCTTTGGTTTTTATCAATCATTACCAGCATTCGTAATCTTTTTTTGTTTCAGGTTTCAAGCTTCAGGTTTCAGGTTTACCCAAAAACCAAAAACCTTTGTCCTTTTGCACCTTTGTCCCTTTGTATCCAATTAAGTACCTATTGCGTCAATGTATCTTGTGTGTAAAGTAAATGTAACCTGTTTTTTTGAGTAATATTTTAAATTGTTGTTTTTCAATTGTTTAAAAATAAATACTGCAATTTGATATTAAAAAATCATTAAGAGTCAAATTGCCCGTGATTTTTTGGAGCAAAGATATCTAATGTGTGTAGAAAGGATATTTAAGGATTTTCCTTAGATATTAATTTTACTCAAATAAGATGAAATTGAACAGATTCAAAGAAGAATGGGATGAATTACCACAAAAAGGAATATTTTCTGATGAAATAAAATCCAGAATGTGGAAAAATATTTCGGCGGCTACCATAAACAGACGCAGAAATAACTTTAGAAGAGCAATTGCCGCCTGCGCCGCACTTCTAATAGCTGTTGGAGGATATCAGTTTTATTTCGCATCAAGATCAAAAACTCCTGAAATTATTACACAGACATTTCCGCAGGATATTCGTTTGCTTCGTTTGTCTGACGGCACACGTGTATGGGTAAACGAAAATACCCAAATCGAATATCCGGAACATTTTGCTGCTAATGAGCGAATTGTAAAATTAAAAGGAGAAGCTTTTTTTGAAGTGGCAAGAGATACGACACGTCCTTTTATTATTAGCTCCGGGAATATAAAAACGACCGTTCTGGGAACTTCTTTTGATGTTAAAGCCTACGGTAATATTGCCGAGGTAAATGTCAGAACCGGAAAGGTAAAGGTGGAGAGCACCCAAAATGCTGTTTTCATAGAAAAAGGGTACGCAGCAATATTTGTTTCGCACAATAAAACGGTAAAAAAGCAAAAAGCCGCTATTCTGGAACCCGAATGGAAAAAAGCACTTATTGATGTTGACGGCATGACGCTGACGGCTGTTATCGAGAAGCTAAAAACAGACCATCTTTTTACACTTCAATACAGTAACGAAGATTTAAAAAACCTTCAGGTAAAAGGAACGCTTGACACCAGACAAGGTATCGCAGAGCTATTGCAAACTATTGCGTTTGCCTTAGAAGTTACCATTAAGCCAATTGGTAATAATACTTATATCGTAAGCAGATAAAATCCAGTATCATTATTATTCAGTAAACAAAACCAAAACAAATAATTTAATTATGAATGATTATTTCAGGCAATTTCCTGTTGCCATACAAATTCTGTTTTTTAGCATTTTCTTCGGTTGGACAAATGCTTATTCTCAAACCGGAAGTGTATCAGTAGATTTTAAAAATGCATCTCCAAAAGAGATTTTTGAAAATTTAGAATCCAGAACTCCTTATCGTTTTATTTATCAAAAAGATATCGATTTCAGCAAACCGCTAATTACGCTTAAAAAAGACAATGTTTCTATCGACGATGTTTTAAATGAACTTCAGACATTGACAAATTTAAATTTCAGAAGAAACAATACCAATATTGCGGTCAATAAAAAGGTAAGCACGGGAAAAAAACTGGGAAATATTTCCGGAAAAGTTATTGATAAAAACGGTCTTCCATTACCGGGCGCGACGGTAAGAATTGTAGAAACCAATAATGCTACAGTTTCTGATTCTGACGGAAACTATGAGTTTAATCTGGAACTTGGCGTTTATTCACTAGAGGTAAGTTTTGTATCCTTTCAGACACAAAAAATAACCGATATAAAACTTACCGGAGCCAGTAATATTGTGCTGAATGTTGTGCTCAATGACGATGCCGAATCGCTGGACGAAGTTGTTGTTACCCAGACATTTCAGAAAGCGACTGCTTCTACAGAAGGAATGTTGCTACAGCAAAAAAGAGCGGCTCAGTTTTCTGACGGTATTTCTGCGGCACAAATTGCCAGAACACCGGATAAAGATGTAGGAAGCACACTAAAACGTATTACCGGTGTAACCACAATCGATGATAAATATGTTGTTGTTCGTTCGATGGGAGAACGCTGGAATCAGGCGGTGATGGATGGTGTGAATTTACCAAGTACAGATCCGAGCCAGAACCAGTTTAATTTTGATATTATCCCAACTGCAATGGTAGAAAGTATTATTGTAAGCAAAAATGCAACTCCCGATATGAATGCCAATTTTGCCGGAGGATATGTAGAGGTAAAAACAAAAGATATTCCGAGAAAAAACTTCATGGGATTTTCTATAGGAACTTCATATAACAGCAGAGCTACTTTTGAAGATCGTCTTACCAAACAGGAAGGTGATAATGATTATTTAGGATTTGATGACGGAACAAGAGATTATCCTGCTGGTTTATCAACTATTCCTCTACCGGCGACAGAGGCAGAATCGGGTCCGTTTATAGAACAGTCAAAGAGATTTACACAAGATAATTTTACTACATATAAAACGTATGCCGCTCCGGGAACTTCACTTCAGTTTTCTATCGGAAGAGTATATGAGTTAAAAAACGATAACCGATTTGGGTTTGTAGGTTCTGCAATTTTCAAAAACACACAGGACAAATTAGAAATAGACCATACAGAAAGAGGAAGTTATAAACCGAATACAGAATTTACAGCTGAAAAAGAAAATGGTTATTCTACTTTCACAAAGTATGGCTATAAAAATTCTGGTGCTTCTTATAGCTTCAATTCTACTTTGGGCGGAATGCTGAATGCCGGTTATCAGTTCGGAAAGCACAAGATTACAATTCGTAATACTTATATGCATATGTACGACAACCAATTAACCCAAATTACGGGTTTTAGAATGGAAGATGCTACAACTGATATTGTAAATGGAACAAAATTACCGGATACCAGAGAAACAGATTATCCGGTGTACCAGACTTTTATTCAAAACAAAATAGAGGGAAATCATCGCTTTGAAAATCTTGAAATCAATTGGTTTGGGGCTTATACTGGTACAACAAAAGATACTAAGGATGCTACTTTTATGACCAGCCTTAGAAAAAGGGTTGGAGATGACGTACTGCTTTATCAGGAAATCTATAATAGTGCACCCGATTTATTTAAAAGATCAAACTTTAATAACACCGAAAAAGATTATAATGTTGGAATCAATTTCAATTATGCTTTTCAATTTAGTGAATCATTTAAAAATAATATAAAGGCAGGTTACTTCGGAACTTACAAAAAAGCAACCAACCAACAAGAGTCAGCAGCATTGACTGTTATTGGCCAGGGAACAGACAGAGCTAATGTTGATTTTCCGATTTCTCAATTGCTGGATGGTTCTTATTACCGTTGGGGAGGTTTTGGCTGGAACAGAATTGCTACTTATGGTAATGAATATATAGGAGATGTAAAAGTTCATTCTCCATTTTTAATGCTGGACAACAAATTCAGTCAGTACGTACGATTAGTTTGGGGATTACGTGCAGAAAGTTATGTTTATACACAGATCGCCAGTCAGTCTGATAATTCAGGAAGTTTTGAAACGACACAAAAAGATGATGATGTCTGGCAATACCTTCCGTCGGTAAACTTAACCGTAAGTCCTACAACTAAAACAAATCTTAGATTAGGATATAATAAATCAGTTCTGCGTCCTCAGTTTTCAGAACGTTTAAATATGCCTTATTACGACCCGGTTCGTAATGCATTGGTTCTAAATTATACAGGAGGAGTTGTTTCAACTATAGTAGAGAATTTTGATTTTAAAGCCGAGTGGTTTCCATCACAAGGTGAGATAATGTCTTTTGGTATTTATCAAAAAGACATTAAAGACCCAATAGAAGGTGTGACACAGATTGGAGAAGATGGTGCTACACGTACTATTTATAATATGAATTCACACAGTGCCAAGCTTTTTGGAGTAGAGTTTGAAATCTATAAAAATTTATCTTTTCTGGGAGAAGGAGATCTTTTGAAGAAAATCTTCCTATGCGGTAACGCAGCATTTAACCATACCAAAGTTACTGGATATACCGCAATCGATGGTACAGGAGGTCTTTATGAAGCCAACCGTCCTTTGTACGGACAGGCGCCTTACAACTATAATTTAGGTCTGGATTATATAGGAGACCGTGCAGGATTTAGTATCAGACACAATGCAATTGGAGATCAGTATATTTTAGTTGGATTTAATTATGATGCCGAAGAAATACGTAAGCCGTATTCTGTAACTGATGCTCAAATGAGTTATAAACTTGGAAAGGAAAGAGATATCGAATTGAAATTTGGTATCAAAAATCTATTTGACACTGTTATTGAAACATACAACAATTTCAATAGCTATTCTAAGATCGTTCCTTATGAAGTAGGAGGAAATCCAAGAGATCAAAGAGCGTTGGGAGCAGGAGCTACAAAAAAATATGATGAGAACCTGGACAGAACATTGTTCAAAGCATGGAGTGGAAGAAGCTTTAATTTCTCTATAAATTATTCCTTTTAATTAACATTCACTCCTTCATTTTTAACATAAGGATTAGTTAAAATTAAGAAAAGGTTAAGTATAAAATTGGTGGTGATTTTTCTGTCTTTTGTTGTCTAATGTATATAAAGAAGAGAAAATTAAGATTTTCGAAAGGCAACAAAACGTCACCTAAATAAAACAAGTAAATGCTTATTAAGTGAAGCTTTTAAAAATAAATTTCTTTGAAAAATTGTCACAAATAACAAGGTATGATCACGATAGAAATCTGCAAAAAAAATCCAAATCTCAAGAGTAGATTAGTATGGTAAAAAGGTTTTCACGTTCAAAATAGTACTGTATTGTTTGTTTTGATTTTAAAAGGAATGACCCTTTCATTACGCCCTAAAATGAAAGATTAATATAGGGATAAGTATCTGGCAGGTAAACGGAAAACTTATTAAAAAAATTTACCTAAAAAAGGAAAGGTCAGAGGGAAGAAAATTTGCTGCTCCTCCCACCGACCTCAGATGTAAATCAGCAGCAAAGGTAATCAAAATTAGTAATCATGAAAAAAGTTTTTTTGTTAGCAATTGCAACTATGTTCTTCAACTCATGTCAAAACGATGACGCAGCTACTGACTCGTCGTTCTCAATGAAATCTGCCAGCGCAGATTACTCAGGTTACCCAGCAACAGTACAAACTGTAAGCGGAAACATTACTACAAACACTACATGGACAAACGACAGAGTTTGGGAAATCGATGGAGTTGTTCGTGTAATCGGAGCTAAATTAACAATACAGCCAGGTACTTATATCAAAGCTAAACCATTAGCAGCAGGTGTTGCAGCGGGAGTTTTGGTAGTTACAAAAACAGGTCAAATCGATGCTCAGGGTACGCTAAGCAGACCAGTTATCTTTACTAGTTACAAATTATTAGACGGAAACGCTACTACAGTTGCTGCACCTGGAGATTTTGGTGGAGTTGTTATATTAGGAGACGCCGTAACTAATACCGGTGTATTTACAAACGTTATCGAAGGTTTGGGAGATCAGCCAAATGTATCTGATTTTTACTATGGAGGAACAAATAATGCTCACAATGGTGGTGCTTTAAACTATGTTCGTATCGAGTATGCAGGACGTATCTTAAATGCTTTAACAGGTGTAGAAATCAATGGTTTAACTTTAGGTGGAGTTGGTAGTGGAACAACTATCGCTCACGTACAAGTATCTTACGGAAGAGATGATTCATTCGAATTTTTTGGAGGAACAGTAAATGCAAGTCATTTAGTTTCTTTTGCATCAGATGATGACAACTTCGATTTTGATTTAGGTTACAGAGGTACTATTACAAAAGCAATTGCTATTGCTGATAAAAACTCTACTCACAGTGCAAGCGGTGGAAGCCCTGATTCTAATGGTATTGAGTTAGATAACAACGCAACAGGATCTGCTAATACACCTATTACAAGACCTACAATTTCTCAATTGTCAATCATTGGTGTAGCTTCTGCTACAGACGGAGCACTTTATGAAAATGCAATACACGTACGCAGATTAGGAGAAATCAACCTTAGCAACGCTACTGTTACAGGATATGTTACAGGTATCAGATGGGAAACTCCTTCAGTTCCTGCAAATTCACTATGGAGCAGCATCTCAGTTCACGGGTTTACAAACGTAGTATTACCTGCTGGTACTTTTGCAATTGGTACACCTACATCTACTGCTAATCCTGCAACTCCATGGAGTTTAACACAACCATTCTTTAATAATGGTACATTAAATTTCACAGGTGCAACAGGTGCATTTGCTACAGAAGCTAACTGGACAAACACTTGGACTAAGTTCACAGGTTTTTAATTAGCATAAAAATTAAATAATATTTTGGGACTGTCTGAAGAGTGTGTTTATGTTTTTTTTTGAGAGTAGAATAGGTCAGTATATTTCAGTTGGTATTTGCTCATCATGTAGCAATTGGGTATACTACTGTTCTCACTCTTCAGACAGTCTCTTTTTAAACATTAAAAAATGAAAAAAAAATTACTTGTATTACTATTTCTATTTATTTATGGAGCTGCCTCGGCGCAATTTACAATTTGGGAAGATGATTTTGATGACTCAGATGTATCAGACTGGAGTTTTATAGATGAAGACGGGGACGGAAGCGGCTGGAGAGCACGTAATAATATTCAGATAGACGAAAATGGTGCCATTGTTGGCGGTACTTATAAAATACTTGGAGATTATAGTATAGAATTAGAATATGGGCAAAATCTTCCGGGTCCACAAAAAAATTGGGCAGTTGCTCCGGCAATAGATTTATCTTACTATGCAGGCAGTATGGAGTTAAACCTGACAGTTCAGAAAGCAATCTATGGGGCACAAACAGAAGATTTATATGTATATGTTTCTACAACAGACACAGCTCCGGGTTCTTTTACCCTCGTAAAAAATGTAAATGTTACGAGAGGGACAATGCTCGATGTTGAATTTAACGATTATGTAGTAGATATTTCTCCTTACGTGGGACTTTCGCAGGTTTACATTGCCTTACTGACCCCACCAAGTTTTTCGATAGGTTATGAAATAGATAAAATGTGGGTTACTGCTCAAAAATTAGGCTTAGACGATGTAGAAGCAAATGGAGGAACGCTCCTAAAACAAAATCCTGTAAAGGATTATTTGCAGTTACACCTGTCTGATACTTTTAATAAGGAAGAAACAAAATTAAAAATATACAACACAACCGGCAGTTTGGTTCAGCAATCAAAATATGATGAAGCGGGTGTTTCGGTTGGTAGCCTGTCAAAAGGAATTTATTTTATGGTTATTGAAGAAGGAACAACAATCCGGAAATTAAAATTCATAAAAGAATAAACAATCAGATTCTATTAAAACAAATCATTAAAATAACATACAAGTACAACTCATGGATAATTTAGTCAAAGTAGTAATTCTTTTTTTTATCGCCACTTTTTTACTTACCTCGTGCGCCAACGACGAATTACTACCATTTTATCAGGAACAAAAAGCAGGCAAAATAGTGATAAGAGGCTACAATGCATTGCAGGATTCCATACAAATATCGGTAAATAATAAAATAGTGACAGCCGACAAAAAGCAGAATGCTTTTATGAAAAAAGTAGAAAAAGATTATGAATTTGTATTTTATGATAATGAAATTAAAACAGTAAATATTACCAATAAGAAAACGAATCAGCTTTTGTATTCTCAAAACTTTACCAGTCAAAATGCGGTAGATACGCTTTCTTTTTATGTTAAAGAAAATCTATTAGTTTCAGATTTTATGTCTGTCTCTAATAAACCCGGCACCTTGAGCGCAGTAGGTTTAACAGGATACCGATTTATTTTTCCGGGAATTAACCAATATTCTAAGACCGGTTATAATGGCCCGGTTGACGCAATAATAAGAAAGATAAACGGAGAGATTGTAGGCGTTTCTGAAAATATTAATAAAAATAATGCAGGTTCATTTGTAGAATTTACCTTTAGTCTGCCTCCCATTATTGAAATTGAACTGGTAAAACACGGAACAAATGAATCGTATGTTCCCGGCAAAAGAATTGCTTTTCGTACCGTAATGCAAAAAAACAAATCAGGTTTGGTTGTTTTAGAAGAAACAGCAAATGAAGATAATAGTTTTGCCCGTGTAGAAGGGTTTCTAAATTTGGCAGATTACTTTTCTTTTTAAAGTTTTTCAAATCAGTATAATTTATTTTTAATGTTTGAATCCATAAATAAATATCGTTTTACCATAAAAAGTGGTTTACTTATTGTTTTCACATTTTTTGCTTCCTGCCAAAATGATGATAGCCCGGTTGAGTATGACAAAGGAACCAATCAATATGTGAATAACTGGATGTACGAACAAATGAAAAAATATTATTTGTGGAACGAAACTATCCCTAAAAATACAGATTTAGCCTTAAACCCAAAAACATATTTTGATCGGTTACTGCATAAAGACGATCGTTTTTCTTATGCGATAAATATTTCATTACCAGAAACTTCACCCAAAAGTATTAGAAATAATTACGGATTTGATGTTTCTTTTATTGAATTTGAAAATAATACATATGCCGTTATTTTATATGTACTAAATGATTCTCCTGCAGAACGATCAGGTTTAAAAAGAGGTCATTTTATAAAATCCATAAATGGAGTTTTGGTAAATAATCAAAACTATGATAATTTATATGCTGGATTGACTTCTTCGGATAAAACTATACTTGAAGTACAGGAATACACCTCTTTATCAGGTTTTTCTAAAGCAATACAAATAGAAATAAACCGCGGGTTTACTTTTTCACAACCTTTAAAATATCATGTTCTCACTCAAAATGGTGAAAAAGTCGGATATATAGAAATTCCACATTTTGACATAGGACTGGCAGGTATTTTTTTGCAGATTTTTAAGGAATTCCAAAACCAGTCTGTGACCAAAATTGTAATTGATTTAAGGTACAACGGCGGAGGTGATGTCTCTTCAGCAGCTGCTTTGAGTACAATTCTTGCCCCAGCCATTAAACCAGATGATTTGTTTATTATATTTAAAGGAAATAAAAACGGCGGTCTGGTTCACAAAACTTTTGCAAAAGCTTTAGAAATGAACGAATTCCAGGTTAGTTTTGAGCAGTTAAGAACAGTTCATCCGCCCATTCAGGAAGTATATGTTTTATGCGGAAGCCACACCGCATCTGCTTCAGAAATTATCCTCAATAACCTTAAGCCCTTTATGAATGTGATTTCTATAGGAGAAAAAACAGTAGGCAAGGACGCTGCCGGTTTTGAGATTAAGGACGAAAGAATACCAGATCAGCCCGGATGGACATTATATCCAATTATTTATAAGTTATATAACGCTAATAACCAAGGCAATTATGGTTTAGGAATAAGTCCTTCCATTCAATTAAATGAACTTCAGGAAATAGAAATTTATCCAATAGGAGATCCAAGGGAGACTTTACTGAGCAGGGCTTTAAACGGAACAATAAATTCAAAAAAGAAACAAATCTTTATAAAAGAACTGCCATTAAAATCGGTTTATAATAATGCAGATCCTTTTGTTCTGATCAAGAATGAATTCGAGTAATTTATTTTGGGCACTAAACAATTTCCCTGCCCCATAAAAGAACATCAAGTTTGTTGGAATAATGAATTTTATCGGGATTTACATTCAGCGATATTTCATTAAAATTGTAATTAATATCCCATACCGAAATATCAGATTCTTCCAGATTCCATTCTTTATGATGAATATTATGGCGGTATAATTTTTCTTCTCGATAGTTATATAAACAATGACGCTCTGTAAGCCAATAATCTAGTTCTGTTTTTGCATTCGAAATGCCAATATGCTTATATGTCAGATCAAGATAATAATTATGAACCTTGTTTGCCGACGATAATTTTCCCTTCGATTTTTTGATTTCCGATTTCACATACGGAAGTCCAATAAAACTTCTTGTCAAGAAAACTTCGATAAATTTATCTGTTTCAATCGAAAATAAATATATACCATCAATTCCGTTTTTTGTGACATACGTGCGAACATTGATTTCGGTAAAATTCGAGATAAAAGGAAAAGGAGGAAGGTATTTAAGTCTCATTTTATTAACATCAAATGCAACAAGAGAAATCCAGGCATTGCCTTCAAACGTATCCAGTTCAAGTCCCGGCGGAAGCAATTCCTGAATTTCTTCTGCCGGAAAAATCCAATGCAAAAAAACAGTATTATTCCATTGTTGGTAATATTTCCAGCTTCTTTTCGGAAGAGGAAAACTTCTGTTAGATATGTCTCTCAAAATAGCATTTGCGTTCATATTGATAAACAGTTTATTGATTCTTGGTCCGGATTATATTTTTTTATAGTAAATCCGTTATTATTTAGCCGCTTTTAGCAAAGATTCTGCCATTGCCTGTGCATCTTTGGCATAAGTTTTTTTATAGTAACTTAATAGTTGTGATTTGGTCTTCTTAGAATCTTTGGCATGTCCCTCCCAGATAACACCCAGCGAGGTATAAGGCGGAACGGTTACGCCTACCGAACAGAAAAAGTTAGCAATATTCCCTGTAATATGTTCAACTCCATCAGCATCTCCGGTTACAATAACACCGCCTATTTTTCCGTCCAGCGGAGAATCTTTTCCGGACAAAATAATATCATAAACTTCATCAAGCCGTTCTATACATCGTTGCAGTTCAGACGAATGACTATTCCACCAGATTGGCGTTGCAAATAATATAATATTGGCTGCAAGGATTTTTTCATAAATCTCCGGCCAGTCGTCCTTGACATCCATGTGAGTATAAGAGCCGGGAACTATATGATGATTAACAAGTTTGATAACCTCAAAATCAATATTTTGCTGTGCAAGATAACTACCAAGAAATTCGGTAAGAGTCTCAGTATTGGAGCATCCCTTAATTTTTAGGGTTGCCAGGAGAATAATTGCTTTCATTCCTACTTATTTAATTTTGATTTTTGCTAAATCTGATTTGGCAGGCCCATTGATAACAGTTCCGTCAACAGCAAATCGCGAACCATGACAAGGGCAGTCAAAAGATTGTTCATCTGAATTCCATTTCACAATGCATCCCAAATGTGTACAAACAGCAGAAAATGCCCTTAATGAATTGTCGTAATCACGATAAACAGCAATTTTTCTAAGTCCGGACGAAAGTACGCCGCCTTCGCCCGCAGGTAAATCTGCAGTATTTTGTAAATCCTGCGCCGCTATCCAGTCCAAATATTGATAAGCCATATTTCCGGCCTCCTTTAAAAAATCACCAGTGGCATTTAGAGTAATTCGCGAAGGACTATATATATCTTCCCATTTATTTTTTACACCCGTTATCATATCACTAATAATCATAGCGCCAATTGTAGTATGGGTCATCCCGTTTCCAGAATCTCCGGTAATGATGTAAATATTGTCATCGCCTGGATTTTTACCCATAAAACCCAGAGAATCTACAGGTTCCATAACCTGTCCGGACCATTTGTATGTGATTTCATCCAGTTGCGGAAAATATTTTCTGGTCCATATTTCGAGTTTGTCATATCTGTTGAATTCAGGAATTCCCTCCTCGTCAGCCTGACCGGTTTTATGGTCTTCACCACCTGCAATCAGAAGGTCGTATTTGTCATCAAAATTTTCAAGACGCACATAATGATAAGGCTGAGAAACCCATTTAGATTCCACATCTCCGCTATCCCACCAAAGCGAATAAGGTATTGACCCTTTGGCAACTTTACCCGCAATTACATACGTTCTGTAAGCATATTGTTTGGTATGCATGGTCAGTACATCATTTATAGGACTATTGGTAGCCACGACAATATGTTCGGCTAAGAAATCGAACCCGTTTACCGTAGCACCTTTTTTTGAAATGTTTTCTGCGTGAGCTTCGGTATAAATAGTACCTCCCAAAGCTACAATCGCATCTGCAAGTCCTTTCATATAATGAAGAATATGAAATTGTGCCTGATTGCTAAATTCGAGGCATCGCATGCTTTCACCGCCCGCAATAACCGGAGTACTATTGAGGAGATTCGTTTTTAATCCTGCTTTTAAAGTTGCATTATACTCCTTATCTAAATTTTCCTCTTTATCTGTCGGATGCAGGAATAAATAACCATTTACTCTTTTAAAGGAACAATCAATATTTAATTCCCTAACATTTTTTTCAATTTCATCAATTGCTGCCGTGTGGCTTTCTGCAGCAAGTTTTGCCACATTTTCTCCCAATATATTTTCAATATAATAATAACGGTCATCAAGCGCACTGGCGAGGTGGGCAGTTGTTCTTCCTGTTTCACCGCTTCCAATAAAACCATCTTCTACAACAACAACTTTTTTCCCTTTTTTAAGAAGATTGTAAGCTGTAGACAAACCCGCAATTCCGGCTCCTATTACTAAGACCTCTGTTTCTATGTTTCGATCTGGTTTATCACAAGCTAAAATTGAGGTAGAGTCAATCCAAAAAGAGACATTATCTCCAGATGTAATTGCTCCACTATTAAGTTCATTATTTTGATTATCCATAAAGCATTTTATTTAAAAATTAACACAGTAATAAAAAGCGTAAACCCTTCATTCAAAGCTAATAATCAACTAAATAAATGGTTTACATTTTTAGTTTTTAATATTATAGGATTGCCAGTTTCTGTTATATGTTATCTTTTTAAAACCCCAAAAATTCTATAATAAACAATCAAAATCATGTAAAAAATATACTACATGTAGTTCTATATTTGAGGAAACTGAATAAATAATTAAAATATATTGTTATGAAATCTCTAATTAGTTTTAAAATTATAATGGTCATTATAATAACAGGAATTTTATTTTCATGTAGAAATAGACAGGACGGTTACAGTGATGAAATAGATACAGCCATTAATCCATCTGATAGTATGAAGACTCCATCAGATAATGATGCTGGTGTAAGAAGTGTTGGACCTGGTACAAATGAATCTCCTACAACAACTACCAAAAATAATCCACAAGGTTCTGGCACAAATAGTACTGGGGAGAGCAGTACAGGAACTACTTCAAATGAAAGCTTACAAACTTCTTCAAGTACAAGTGGTAAGGGGAGCGGCCCGGGCGAAAGTCCAAAAGACGGTGCAACCTATACAAATTACAGTAAGGCTAAAAATGATAGTTTGAACACTAATACACAAAGTACCAACAAGAAAAAAACTAAATAAGCAGTTAGTTAAAAATAGCTTATTTAAAACTTTAAATTGTAAATGTGTTTCTAAATCAGATGAACGCATTTACAATTTCTATTTTTTTAGCAAATCCTTTTCTTCTTTATCAGAATTCAATTCTTGTTGTTTTTTCTAAAATTAATATGCTGATTAATCATATAACATCAGCAGAAAATCATATAAGAAAAATGATTACTTCGGACTGTACTTTTATTAAAAGAAAACAGGGTTATTAAGTAGTAGTTTCTTAACTGATTTGTGTTCATTTTCTTTTTAAAAACGAATTGTTTTTCATCAAATAAAATAGACTTTAAGGGAAATTAGAACAGATATAAAAACGAATTATCGTATATTTAGGAAAGAACACGATTGTGCTGTTTTCAATTGTAAAGGTTTTAATAGTATAAAATCATAAATTTTACCTGTGCCGAGGTATTTTAGTTTACAGTTTCGCCAGGCGCAAATCCAAAAAAATCATGCAAAAAATAAAGAACTCAAAATGGGGCAGATGAGTATGATTTATAATTACAAACAAGAATTAAAAATGAAAAAATTACGGATTTCACTAATTAATATACACGGCCTTTTAAAAGGTTCAGGTCTGGAAATAGGCCGGGATGCCGATAACGGAGGCCAAACAAAATACGTTTATGAGCTTGCAGAATTTTTATCACAACACAAAGATGTAGAACACGTTGATTTATTTACAAGATTGATTGATGATCCGGCACTTTCTCCTGAATATGCAGTTCCGGTAGAAGTTATAAATGATAAATTGGATATAAGAAGAATTCCTTTTCTGGGAAAAAAATACAAAGCCAAAGAACAGTTATGGGAAGGTCTGGATACTTTTGTTGATGGTGTCATGCAACATATAAAATTGCATAATATCTATCCCGACTGGATTCACTCGCATTATGCAGATGCAGGATATGTGGCGGCAGAGTTGTCCTCTATATTAAATATCCCTTTTGCTCACACCGGACATTCGCTTGGTGTTTATAAAAAGAAAAAATTACTCGATAGCGGGCAAACAGAAGAAGAGCTTGAAAAAAAGTTCAAATTTGAAGCCAGAATTGCTGCGGAAGAAAAAACACTAGAACTTTCGGAATTTATTGTGACTTCTACAGAACAGGAAATCGAAACCTATAAAGTGTATAAAAACTTTGAATTAGCAAAATATCATGCAATTTCTCCCGGTATCGATACCAGAAAATTTGTTCCTTATTATTACAATGAACCCGACAGTAATAAGCATATGGAGGAAACCCAAAGAAAATACTGGGTATCTGAAACCATTTCTAAATTCCTGACCAATCCGCATAAACCTTTTATTCTGGCGCTTTCAAGACCTGATCGCCATAAAAACCTAAACACACTGATTGAGGTTTACGGCAAAGACAAAGAATTGCAAAGTATAGCCAATCTGGTCATTTTTGCGGGTATCAGAAAAGATATTCAGAAGATGCCTGAATCTGAAAAAAATGTCCTGACTGATTTATTGTTGCTTATGGACAAATATGACTTGTACGGAAAAATGGCAATTCCGAAAAAACATGATGTCGAAAACGAAGTTTCGATTATTTACCGCTATGCTGCAGAAAAACGAGGTGTATTTGTCAACCTTGCTTTGCATGAAAATTTTGGGCTTACTGTTATAGAATCTGCAAGTTCGGGGCTTCCGGTTGTTGTGACTAAAAATGGCGGGCCATCAGAAATTATACCAACCTGCCAGAACGGAGAGCTGGTGGATCCGCAGGATGAAAATCAGATTAAAAAAGCCTTATTGAATATCCTGACCGATGAAAATAAATGGAAATATTATTCTAATAACGGAGCAATTAATATTCAGAAACATTACAGTTGGCTGAGCCATGTAAATCAATATGTAGAAGCGGTAAACGAAAACTTATCGGTCTCGTCTGGTGCCGGAATCAAAAAGCAAAATTATGCCAATATCAATGTAGACCGCTTAAAAAGAAAAATAGATCATTTACTGGTTTCAGATATTGACGGAACGCTCATTGAACCAAAATTAAATAATCCCGGTCTGGAGGAATTAAAATCACATTTGACAAACCGTACCGAAAAAATGGCTTTTGCGATGGCTTCTGGACGAAATTTAAGGCTGGTAAAAAAGATTATAGATGAAGAAAAATTTCCATTACCTGATTTTATTATATGTTCTGTTGGTACTGAGATTTATTACACCAACGGAACCGATTATATTTTAGACAAAGGCTGGGCCAAATTTCTGGCAGGGCGATGGAAAAGAGAGGATGTCGTAAATCGACTGAAAGCAATAAAATGGATCAGACTTCAGGAAGAAGAAGCACAAAACCCCTTTAAAATTTCTTATTATTATGAAAAAGAACATTACAATCATGAAGAGCTTATAGAAGCATTAGGCACAGGTTGGTACAAAATAAACATCGTTCCGAGCCACGGGCTTTATCTGGATTTTATTCCAAAAAGAGCCTCAAAAGGAAATGCCATTAAATTCTTATGCCGCAAATGGGCAATTCCTTTGTTTAATGTAGTTGCGGCAGGAGATTCGGGAAATGATATTGATATGTTCAGAGGTCCGGTAAAAGGAATTATTGTCGGAAACCGAAGTTTGGAATTAGCCAAATATGAAACGACGAAAAGTATTTATGTGGCCAAAAGTTCGGCTTCATCGGGCATTTTAGAAGGATTAAAACATTATAAAATCATAAAATAATATAGGATGTATTCAAGTTCAGGATTTAGCAACTGGGAAATAGGAGACGTTGATATTTTTATTGATGAAAACGGAATTCATCATTTATTTCATTTAATAATTCCCAATCATGATTACATTGCGCATGCAATATCAAAAGACGGACTTTCGTGGAAAAGGGTAAAAAACGCCCTTTGGGTCGGTGAACCCGGCGAGTGGGATGATGATATGTTGTGGACCATGCATGTGAGCAAAATATCTGAAGGAGAAGGTTATGAAATGTATTATACAGGCCTTAAGCGTCAGGATAAAGGAATTGAGCAAAAAGTAGGGCGCGCGGTATCTAAGGATTTAATACATTGGACAAAAGAAAACAAATATGGTATGCCTTTTAAAAGTGAGGCGCCACATTATGAAAGTAATTCCAATAATCCCCGTGAGTGGATCAGTTTTAGAGATCCGTTTAAATACCAATACGAGGGAGAAGATTATTTATTGATTTGCGCCCGCAGCGCTTCCGGGCCAACGTACAGAAGAGGCTGCATCGGGGTTGCAAAACGAGAAGAGGAAGGTTTTGTTCTGCAAAAACCTTTGCACATTCCGTATGTGTATGATGATGTAGAATGCCCTTGCGTTGTAGAAATAAAAGGAACACATTATCTTTTGGGTTCTATTCGTGAAGATATAAAAGTCCGTTATTGGTCAGCACCCGAATTTAGAGGCGAGTATTGTGCCTTTCATAATAATGTTTTGCTTCCGCAGGGTAATTATGCAGCTCGAATTGTAAAAGACGGAAATCATTTTTTGGTTTATAATTTTTATTTTGCCGACGGAAATGTCAATACACACCGTGTAATTCCCCCGCCAAAAGAACTGGATATCGATCACAGCGGAAGGCTTTTATTAAAAAGTTATTATTATTGGGAACGTTTGTATCAAAAAACTATTTTTCAAAAAGACCTTCCTCTGCCATTACCAATTCTCGGAAATCCTACGGCAGATTTTGTTATAGAAAACGAAAATAAATGGGTATTGGGCTGCAGAAGCGGTTACGAAATTTACTGTTTTGAAAAACCTTCAAATGATTTTGTATGGGAAGGAACTTTGGCTGTAGAAGGATTAGGAAAAACCGGATTTGTAATCGAATGCGATAAAGAAGGAACTGCTTATTATATTTCTATTGATTTTGTAAATGGTTTTGTGCAGTTTAGGGCCTGGGGATTTAATGATAAGGATGTAAAGAATAATTTTATCTTCGAAAATATTCAGACGAATCAATTTGGAATACAGGATGACAGGCAGATTTATTTTAAAATCATCCGCTACGGAAACTATTACGAACTTTCTATCAATGATATTGTAAAGCTGACTTTACTGGACTTTAGATATAGTGAAGGAAAAATAGGAATGTATGTCTGTTCGGCAGTAGTGTCGGTAAGTGATTCTAAAATTCATGTTATTCCTGAACCAGAAAATGAATATGCAGCTTCTGATCCTGATAAATACCTCAAGGATTTTGTCAGAATAGTCCAGATGTAGGAAGTCTTTTTAATTAGATTTTATCATTTAAAATGGAGCTTTGAAAAAACTTAAAAAAAATTGACACAAAAAACACCTTTTTTGTAAGTATTGTATTTAAAATTATGTTATCTTTAGAAAAGTAAATATTAAAATATATAAAATGCAAGAAGGTACAGTAAAATTTTTCAATGAAGAAAAAGGTTTTGGATTTATCACACCTAGTAATGGCGGAAGTGAAATTTTTGTTCATGCAACAGGTTTGTCAGAGAACGTTCGTGAAAACGACGCAGTGCGATATGATATCGCTGAAGGCCGTAAAGGACCAAACGCAATAAACGTAGTTTTAGCTTAATACACTATTATTATACGGTTTATAAAAAGCACCTGGCAAAAGGTGCTTTTTTTATGCTCAAAAAAAGCTCAATTCATAAGAGAATTGAGCTTTTTATTTTTAATAAATTAAGGGCTTACTTGTACTACTCGTATTTTAAATATTTCAAAACATTGATTTTTGTTGCCAGATATGCCCGTGACAACACAATTAAAAGTGTGAGTGCCAACAGAATTGTAAACCCCGTAATAAACGGCAACAATTCAATTTTTATTCTAAAAGCAAAGTTCTCCAGCCATATATTCAATAAATAATAAATAGGAAAAAGCGCTATTGCAAATCCAATAATGCAATACAAAATATATTGTTTTGAGAGTTCCTTTAGTAAAAGTGCCGTTTCTGCGCCAAGCGTTTTTCTAATCGCAATTTCTTTCATACGCCTTTCTATCGAATAAGAAGCCAGGGCAAATAGCCCGAAAAGGGCGATGAGAATCACAATCACATTTAGTAGCGAAAAAAGATCTTTTTGCTTCACGTACGCTTCATAAGTTCGAGCATATTCTTTATCAACAAAATCATATTTAAACGGATATTCAGTACTAAACTTCATCCAGAACTTTTCGATATTGGCAATAGTATTTTCCATATTATCAGCTTTCAGCTTTATAAAAACCTTATCAATATTTGCTGCTCTGTTAACCGTTTTGAGGTGGCAAAAAACAATCGGAGGCACTTTTAATTCAGGACTTAGCAGATTAAAATCATTAACAATCCCGACAATTTTTAATTTTTGGTTTTGCAGCAGAATTTCTTTTCCGATTGGATCTTTGATATTCATTAATTTCAATGCTGTTTCGTTTAGTATAGCAGAATCGATCGTGTCAGAAGACAGTTTTTTATCAAAATCCCTGCCTTGCAGCATTTTTATTTTCAGCATTTCAAACATGCCAAAATCTACTGCAATGCTTCGTTCCTTAAAAAGTTCATTATTATATAGAATAGGCGATATAGAATTGTCAGAACCGTCAAACGAAATAAGTCCTGTAGAAATCTGTTCGATTCCTTTCATTTTTGCCAGTTCCTGTTTTATTACACTGTATTTATTATAAATGCTTTGCCCCGTATTTTCACCCAGATAATCTGTTGATGGAAAATGTAAGGAGACTGTGATAACCTGATTTCCTTTAAAACCAAGATCTTTATTCTTAAGATATTTAATTTGCTGGTAAACAATATTGGATCCGATTATAAAAAAAGCAGCAATTGCAAACTGAAAAATAAGCATTCCGTTTCTTAACCAAATACCATTTTTACTTCTTCCAAAATTCCCTTTTAATACTTTTAAAGGTTTAAAATTAGAAACATAAACTGCCGGGAATATCCCTGCCGCCATAACCGTGATTATAAAAATCAGAACCAGTTGCCATAAGAACCGGCTGGCCAGCAGTACAAAGTTTTTGTTTAAAAAGTTATTGTAATAGGGCAAAGTGATTTCTACAATTACCAATGCCAGTAAAATTGAAAAAGAAGTTACTAAGACAGTTTCAAAAATAAATTGAAAAATAATATTTCCTTTTGTTGCCCCTGTAATCTTACGAACACCCACTTCTTTGGCACGTTTTATAGCATTTGCTGTAGCTAAATTGATATAATTGACAATTGACAAAACCAAAATCAAAACAGAGAGCCACATCATAATTAACAAAAACTGATAATTGCCACGCCCTTCAGGATAACCATCTGTTACAGAATGCAATCTGGCTTTAGACAGTGGTTCCATAATGACATTAAAATGACCGATTTTCTTGGCCATATCATCAGCTGTAAAGCCCTCTTGTTTGGCAAGCCTGGTGATAAAATCATGGTTGTATATTCTTTCGAGGGTTTTTCTGGTATTCTCAACTTTTGACTGATCCTTAATTTTTACTAATAATTTTAAAACGAATGGACTAATTGTGCCCGACGTAGTCAGTTCCTTCATTCTGTTCATGATCACATTTGGAGCCAGAGAAGAATTTCCGGGAATCTGATAAACAGCGCGTACCGCAAATATTTGATCAAAACATTTTATTTGTCTGCCAATTGGGTTTTGGTTACCAAAAATCCTTTTTGCAGTACCGTCAGAAATGGCTATCCCAGAGTCATCTTTTATGGCAGATTTGGCATCACCTTTAATAATCTTAAAAGGAAAAAAAGAAAAGAAGTTTTGCTCAACATTAATTATCTTATCGACAAATTCTTTCTTTCCGTTATAAATAATTTTATCCTTTTGATACCAGCTATCAGCATACATAATCATTTCGATATTAGTATCCTGATCCAGAGCCGGTTTTAAGAATAAGGCACAGTCAGACCAGACAGGCATATCGCTGAGTTGTACCAAAACCTGATAAACATTATCTTTTTCAGGATTCCAGGCATCATAGTTTTTTTCATCGTTCCAGTAAAGCAGGGCAAAAAGCAGCCCTGCGATTCCGATTGATAGTCCTAACATATTCAAAGCAGAGAAAAGCTTGTTGTTTTTGAGGTGGTATATAAATATATGTATCCAGTTCTTTAGCATCTTACTCGTATTTTAGATATTTTAAAACATCAACTTTAGTCACCTGATATGCTTTTGCCAAAACGATCATCAGTGTCAGAAATAATAAGGACACAAAAGCAATTACAAAAGGCAAAGCAGGAATGTCTATGCGGAATGCAAAGTTTTCGAGCCATTTTTGCAGTAATAAATAAGCAGGAACTATTCCGATTAAGAACCCGATTATACAGAAAAGAACATATTGTTTTGATAATTGTTTTAGCAAAACATCCGTTTCTGCGCCAAGCGTTTTTCTGATAGCAATTTCGCGTAATCTTCTTTCCATAGAAAAAGAAGCCAGAGCAAATAATCCGAAAACGGCTATTAGAATAACAATCGCATTTAATAAGGCAAATAAATTTCTCTGATTCTGATATTTTTCATACGTTCTGGCGAAGTTTTTATCAACAAAATTATATTCAAAAGGATATTCAGAATCTACTTTTTTGAGCCAAAAATTCTTAAGAGCTGCAATAGTTTTTCCCATTTCTGCCGGCGAAAGCTTTACAGAAATATTATTTATGTTTCCCTGTGTCCATTTCTGAGTATTGATATGAAATAAAATCATAGGACTAATTTCATTGTCTAAACCAAAATAATTGAAGTTTTTAACGATTCCTACCACTTTGTATTTTTCGCCTTGCCAGTCGATTTCTTTGTCCAAAGGATTTTTTTCGCCCAAAGTTTTGGCGGCCACTTCATTCAGCAAAACATTAGAAATGGTGTCCGAAGAAAGTTTATTTGTAAGCGATCTTCCTTTTATAACTTTTATTCCTAACATTTCAAGCATTCCAAAATCATATCCAATTTGCTGTATTATAACCTCCGGATTGTTCTTATAATGTAAACCGGCCCAGGTATTTTCTTTTTCACCAATAGAAAATGCTCCGACAGAAACAGCTTCTACACTATGAATTTTTTCAATTTCCTGTTTTATGCTTTGATAGCGCTCAAACTGACCTTTTCCGTTTTGTTCCCTAAAAGAAATGTTTAATACCTGAGATCCTTCGAATCCTAAATCCTTTTCTGTCATAAAGTTAACTTGCTGATAGACTATAAGAGAACCAATAATAAAAAAGGCTGCTATTGCAAATTGTAAAACCAGCATGCCGTTTCTAATCCAGATACCGCTTTTACTACGCGAAAAATTTCCTTTTAGAACGTTCAGAACTTCAAAATTTGAAATATAAACCGCAGGGAAAACTCCTGAAACTAAAATGACCACAATAAATATTAAAACCAGTTGTATATATAATTGTGACCCTGTGAGAATTAAATCTTTGTTTAAAAAATGATTGTAAAACGGTAGGGAAATTTCAACGATTACGAGTGCCAATAACATAGCAAAAAGTGTAATCAATACCGTTTCAAACACAAACTGAATAATAATTTGAAATTTTGTAGCACCAATAATTTTTCTTACGCCGACTTCTTTGGCGCGTTTTATGGCATTTGCTGTCGCTAAATTGATATAATTTACAATTGACAAGACCAATATTAGTATTGATAACCCCATCAGGATTTGCAAAAGCTGAAGGTTTCCTGTTCCTTCCGGAAAGGGATAATTTCCTTTATAAAGTCTTGAGTTTTCAAAAGGAAGTAATTTTGCCTTCAAAGGTTCACCGAATTTTTTTATAAATGCTTCAAGTGTCATACCTTCATTTCTCGCCTGACGCTTATAGTTTTTTTCAATAAACAGCTGATCCAGACTTTTGACTACCAATGGTGCATCGCTCTTGTTTTTTAGCTTTAAAATCAAACCAAAATTAAACCCCCAGTGATCCTTGCGTTTTTCAAGTTCTTCCTCAATACTATTTGTAATAGCATTTGGCATTACGGCAGATTTTCCTTCTAATCGATATACGCCACGAACAACAAATATTTTATCGTCATATCTTACCTGCCTGCCAACAGGATTTTCATTCTTAAACAAACGCAAAGCTGTTTCTTCAGAAAAAACAATACTTTGCGGATCATGAAGAGCACTTTTTGGATTACCATACTTGAATTCAAATGGAAAAAAAGAAAAGAAACTGTTCTGAGCAGAAAATATCTTATCTATCACTTCTGTTTTGCCGTTATATCGTATCGTTTCTCTTGTATAATCGGTGTAGAAATAACAATAATTTTCCAAATAAGAAGTAGTTGATTTTAGGGCAGGTGCGGTAATAGCAGAATTTGTTGCCCAGATATTTCCTTCTCCCAGGTCATTCATAACAATAAAGGTTTTATCCTTTTCAGGAACCCATTTGTCATAAGAGAATTCATCATTCCAATAAAGAATGGCAAAAATCAATCCTGCAATTCCAATACTCAGCCCTAAAATATTCAAAGCTGTAAACAGCTTATTGTTTCTAATATGGTATAGAAATATATGTATCCAGTTTTTTAGCATCAGTCTAGTTATTAGAAGTTACTAAAACATCTACATTTCTATGATTCAATTTTTCAGAAAGAATCATTCCGTCTTTCATTAAAATTGTTTTTTGCGAAAAAGAAGCATCATAATCAGAATGCGTTACCATAAGAATAGTAGCTCCGTTGGCGTGCAGATTAGTTAGTAATTCCATCACCTCATTTCCGTTTTTGCTGTCCAGATTTCCTGTAGGTTCGTCTGCAAGAATTATTTTTGGATCATTGATTAAAGCCCTTGCTACCGCAACACGCTGTTGTTGTCCGCCCGAAAGCTGTTGTGGATAATGTTTTAGTCTGTGTGCAATATTTAATTTGGCAGCAATTTCATGTACTTTTGTTTTTCTTTCTGCAGCAGGAACATTGTTGTAAATAAGTGGCAATTCGATATTATCATAAACAGATAATTCATCAATCAGATTAAAGTTTTGAAATATGAATCCGATATTTTCTTTTCTCGCTTTTGATTTCACTTTCTCCTTTAAACCAATCATTTCCTGATCCAGCAATACATAACTTCCGTCTGAAGCACTGTCCAATAATCCGACAATATTTAATAAAGTTGATTTGCCGCTTCCTGATGGTCCCATGACCGAGACGAAATCGCCCTGGTTAATTTTTAATGAAATTTCACTTAATGCTTTGGTTTCTAGTTCTTCAGTTCTAAATACTTTTGAAAGTTTTGTAATGGTAATCATAATGAATGTTTTTTCTTTTGGTTACTGTTTTTTTTAAAATTATTTTTCTTCTGAAGTAAAAGAAACACGTCTGAAAATTAAGATAATTAACCATGCAGATTAGATGTTTATTTTATTATTTTTACTTTCGAAAGATGTTAATTATTAATGATTTACCAGTCTTAATATGATTTTCATGCCAAAAATTTAAAAATTGTAACTGCCTTATTCTTAAAATTTTATTTTTTAAGAAAAAGCAAAACTGTCCATAAATGGACACCTTTTGTCCAGAACCGAACAAAAATGAAAAAGACAAACGCTTCAATATTAATCATAGACGATCAGGAAGACATTCTTTTTGCATCAAAATTGTACCTGAAAAAATATTTTGAGACTATTTATACGCTGAATAATCCAAAAAACATTGTCGATTTACTGGCAAAAAATTCCATTGATGTTGTTTTGCTCGACATGAATTACAGAATAGGTTTTGAGGACGGAAAAGAAGGATTGTATTTATTGAAAGAAATAAAAACACTTTCTCCCAAAACGGTTGTGATTTTGATGACTGCTTTTGGTAAAGTAGAAACCGCGGTTGAAGGGCTGAAAAATGGTGCTTTTGATTATATCCTAAAGCCTTGGGAAAATAAAAAACTGCTTGAATCTGTAAAACAGGCTGCAGATAAAAGCCGCAAAGAAAGAAGGAAATTTAAGGATACAGAAATTAAGAAAGAATTTTTTTCTGGTAATTCTGAGATTATAAAAAAGGCTTATTCTCTGGCAGATAAAGTGTCTAAAACCGATGCCAATGTTTTGATCCTGGGTGAAAATGGAACCGGAAAATTTGTTTTGGCACATCATATCTTCAATCAGTCAGAAAGAAAAAACAAGCCTTTTGTTGCTGTTGATTTGGGTTCGCTGAATGCGAATATTTTTGAAAGCGAATTGTTTGGTTATGCAAAAGGCGCTTTTACCGATGCCAAAACCGATACGCCCGGACGTTTTGAGATGGCGCAAAACGGAACTATTTTTTTGGATGAAATAGGAAATGTGCCGTTGCATTTGCAATCTAAACTTTTGCAGGTTATTCAGAGCAAAATGGTGACAAGGCTAGGGGAGTCAAAACCCAGGCCTTTGGACGTGCGCATTATTACGGCAACAAATTTAAACCTGAAAATGGAGGTTGCCGATAAAAATTTCAGGGAAGATTTGTATTACCGAATCAATACGATGGAGATTGTCCTGCCGCCATTGCGCGAACGTAATGAAGATAAAATTCCGTTGGCAGAATATCTTCTTGAGAAAATGATCGATAAGTACGGAAGGGACACTATTATTTTTGATAAAAAAGTGCTGGAACAAATTGAAAAACATGCCTGGAACGGAAATATTCGCGAAATGGAAAATAAAATTGAGCGTGCAGTAATTTTATGTGAAAATAATATTATTACAGTTTCAGACTTAGATTTAGAGCAAATTACCGAATATGAAGACTGCCCGGATGATATTCATCTTTCTGCTGTAGAAAAAGCAACTGTCGAGAAAGCATTATTAAAAAACAATAATAATATCAGCAAAACAGCAGAAGAACTAGGATTGTCAAGAGGTTCCTTATACAGACGTTTAGAAAAATACAACATCAGCACCAATTAATATGCTTAAGTCCTTAAAAACATATCAACTGCTTTTTCTGAGATTGCTTTTGATTTTGGCAGGAATTGAATTTTCTGTTTATCTGCATAAAATCAAATTTGTGTTTGCACCTGTTTTTGGTTTTCTGATTGTTTTGTTTCTAATTATTGAACTGTATTTTTACGTCAAAAGTATCATCTTATTGTATGATAAAACCATTTCGTCTATAATTCAAAACGATTTTTCTTCTGATTTTTCTAAGTATAAAACAAACCAGAATAACCTTTTTAAGTTATATGATATTCTAAAAAGTAAGCAGAATGAGCAGGTTTCAAGAGATATTATTTATACTTCTATTTTGAATAATATTGAAACCGGAATTATTATTCTGAAAAAAGAAAACAGCGAATGGAATGTCTTTTTAATGAATGATTATTTTTCGAAGCATTTTGATGTTCCTAAAGTTTCAAACTGGAAATTACTTAAAAACCAGCTTCCGTCTTTATGTGAAGTGATTGAAGAACAAGATTTTCAGGAAATCAAAACCGCATTAGAAATACGTGTTAATGAGCAACAAAGCCAGACCTTTGTCATGCAGACTTCCAGAACAGAAATTTATGAACTGGATTATTTTATTGTTTTACTGGATTCTATTCAGAATGTGGTAGAGAAAAAAGAGAAGGAAGCCTGGGGTAATCTGATGAAAGTTATTTCTCATGAGCTTTTAAATTCGATAACGCCAATTCGCTCTATTTCTCAAAACCTGCAGGAATTAGTAGAGCAGGATTCTATTTCATCTGAGGATCTGGAAGATATAAAAAGTGGTGTAGGAACGATGCTAAGACGAAGTGATCTTTTGCAGAAATTTGTTGAAGGGTACAGAAAACTGGCGATGCTGCCTTCTCCAAAAAAGGAAAAAATTGAATTGCAAAAAATGATTGATAATTGTTTTCAGGTTATGAATCCGTTATTCAAAAACAAACAAATTGAAGTAATAAATACAATTTCGTTTAATTATTGGCTGTTAGTAGATCATGAGCAGATAGAACAGGCTCTAATAAATCTTCTCACAAACAGCCTCCATGCTCTGGAAAATGCAGTAGAAAAACAAATTCTTATTGCTGCCGAAATTAAAGAGAACAGAATATTTATAAAAATCACTGATACCGGAAACGGAATAGACAAAGAAATAGAAAACAAAATATTTCTCCCGTTTTTTACCACTCGCAAGGAAGGCGCCGGAATTGGCTTAACACTTTCTAAAAGTATTATTGAGGCTCACGGCGGTTATCTCGATTTTAGGAATATGGATGGCAAAACTACTTTTGTCATTTGTTTGATTGAGTAATAATTTGAAAACCAAATTTATAAACAATAAAAAAATGCCGGCTTGAGTTTAAGCCGGCATTTTTTTATTTTTTTTCTTCATTATTAAGTTTGTCATCAAAATCAGGTTCTTTACCTTTAAATTTCTGAGTGTCAGCATCATAATTCTCATCGTTTGTTAAAACTTGATCATAATCCTGATATTGATGTTTTCTGGTATCACTACGATCAGAACCCTTTTTTGAATTGTCGTGTTGTGAATTATTGTTCGGATTTTGATTATTTGTTTTCATAATAGTAAAGTTTAAATATTCATATATCAAAATTACTGGAAATACCCGGCTTTGAGTTACACAATCCTTTCTGAATGTTATAAAATACAACTATAGAAAGTTGATAGCCAGTTTGCTTTATCAAAACGAATACTTTCGTGAATATTGTTTAGTCAATTTTTAGACTGTCATCAGTGAAGGTTTCAGGTTCGATTTTTTCGTCAGAATCATAATCTTCTTCTTCCTCTTCTTCCCAGTCATTCTCGTCATATTCTGCCTCATCGTCGTCTTCAGTTTCTTCCAGATTCTCTTCTTCAAATTCATTTTCCTGATAATCCTGTTCAAGATCATCCTGGTCGTCTGGTTCAAGAGCATTAGAATATTCGCTGTCTACATAATTTTCATCGCTTAAACGCATTTCTTCAAAACTGCTTTCATCGCCTATCGGCTGTTGATTTTGATCCTGATTATCTGTTATAAAATTACCTTCGTATGAATTGTAATTTGTGTAGTTATCTGTTATCATTATAAGTGTGTGTTAAAGTTTGTATAGTCGCAGGACATCGTTGTAGTCAGGATTAGAGAGTGTCTGGTTTAAGATCCAGCTGGTTTTCTAATTCTGTCTTCAGTACATCTTTATATTTAGCGAGACCAATTCCTATGATCGGAATTGCCAATTTTCCAATTACAGAACCAGCCTGTGTTTTTCCTATTTTAGTAAGATATGAAGATAAAAGTAATGAGCCAATTGCTCCAAATAGTATATAATTGCCGGGAATATCAGCAATTTTACTTTCAATTAATTCTCTGATATCTTCCAGGTTTTCCTGATTAATAAAATTTTCCATGATTTTTTATTTTTAAATTATTTTTGTCTTGTTCTAATATTTTTAAAATTACTGTGTTATAGTGATTTTGCTTTTATATAATTCAAAACTTGAGTTATATAATTATCTGCAAGTGTTTGAGATAGCTGGAAATTTATAAGAATAAAAATGAAGGTTGATATAAAATATTAAATCTGGACAAAAACTTATAAGTAATGAGTTTTTGTCCAGATTTAAATTAAAAGCAAATTGCAATTGCTTACTCATCATCAGCATCATCCTCATCAGCCTCAGATTCATCCAGAGTTCTCCTGTCCCCATCATCATGGCCAAATTCATCCTCCAGATCCCTTACCATAAAAGCTTTTTTTTGAAAAGGAGCGTCTGAAGCCTCATTTTCCTCATTTGTTCCCTGATAATAACGATCATACCGATTGTCATTATCATAATTGTCTGTCATCATGATTTTCGATTTAATGTTATGTTTTAATTCTTATATTAATAAATTATTGATTTCTTGTAAGTTTACGGGTTTCCTTCTCCGCCACTTGCACCATAAATTTGTCCGGTAGAATAACTTGCATCATTTGCAGCAAGCTGAACATAAATAGAAGCAAGCTCGGCCGGCTGTCCAGGTCTTTCCAATGGAGTCTGAGAACCAAACTGTTTCAATTTTTCCATCGTAGCTCCTCCGCTTACCTGAAGTGGTGTCCAGACTGGTCCCGGAGCCACGCCATTAACCCTGATACCTTTTGGAGCAAGCTGTTTGGCCAGTGATTTAATATAATTTGTAGTTGCCGCCTTGGTTTGAGCATAGTCATAAAGGTCTTCAGTAGGTGCGTAGGCCTGAACAGAACTCGTACCTATAATAGATGAGCCCGGCTTGAGATACGGAAGTGCTGCTTTTATAATCCAGAAAGGAGCATAGATATTCGTTTTCATTGTCCAGTCGAATTGTTCTGTTGAAATATCCAGAATAGAAGCATGTGTTTGCTGTCTGGCTGCATTATTAACCACAATGTCAAGTCCGCCAAGTTCTTTTGCAGCCTTTTCTACCAATGATTTGCAAAATGTTTCATCTCTTAAATCTCCCGGAATTGCTATTGCTTTTCTTCCTTCTGCTTTTATGAGCTGAATTACTTCTCTGGCATCTTCTTCTTCGGTAGGAAAATAATTTATGGCTACATCAGCGCCTTCTCTTGCATAAGCAATCGCGGCTGCTCTTCCCATTCCTGAATCACCACCTGTTATTAATGCTTTTCGCCCTTTTAACCTGCCGCTGCCTTTATAGCTTTTCTCACCATGGTCGGGTCTTGGATCCATTTTGCTTACCAAACCCGGCCACGGTTGTGACTGCTCTTTAAATGGCGGTCTCGGATATTTTGTTTTTGGGTCTTCCTCTGAATTTGGTAATTGAAATTCATCTGTCTGAAATCCATTACCTAGTATTGGATTAAATGCAGCAGTTGCCAAAACCGCTCCCATGCCCGTAAGTACCGAGCGACGTGATATTGTTTTAGTCTCCATAAATTAAAATGATTTGAATGTTTATATAGTATGCGAATCAACGCTAGTGTTCTCTTAGGTTCTGCTGATCAAACTGCTCCAGAATAGGACAGAATTCGCTGTCAAGGTAATTTGATTCTTCGCCCCAGCACATGAGCTGCTTTCCTGAGGAGGGAAAGGACTGCTCAAAGTGGCGTTCAAATGGTTCCATACGAATCGCTGAGTCATCAGATTGGTGTTGTTGCTGGTAGTTTTGGTAAGTTGATTTTATCATCTTGATATTTTTTGAATTAATAATTTAAAGGGTTAATTATTAGCAGTTTATAAAATCGCCATCTTTAACCTATAAACCAAATTTAGCAAACAGAACTTGTGAGATTTTTATATAATTAAATGGAATAGTTGTTTAATTTTCAGTAACTTATATTTTGACGAAGAAGTAAAAATTCAAATAATGTATTTATGTTTCAGGAAACAGGTTTTAATTTAAATTCAAAATTTAAATTATAAAATGATATTTTTACGAATCAAAGTGCGAAGCCGTTAACGAGATTGCTCATGTGAGTTTGTTTCAAAAAAACAAGATTATTATCCATAAATTATTAATGTATGTCTTTACTAATTCTGATTGCAAGCGTTCTTTTATTATTGGTTTTGATTTCCGGTGCTAAAATCAATGCTTTTCTGGCATTACTTATAAGTTCTTTTTTTGTGGGAATTTTAAAAGGAATGCCATTCACAGCATTAATAAATGCTATTCAGAACGGAGTTGGCAGCACTTTAGGATCTCTGATTTTGATTATTTCGTTTGGAGTTATTTTAGGAAACTTACTTTCAGACAGTGGGGCAGCCCAACGAATCAGTACCGTTATGATAAGACTTTTTGGGAGTAAGCATATTAAATGGGCAATGGTGATAACGGGTTTTTCTGTCGGAATTTCGATGTTCTACAATGCCGGATTTATTATTTTGATTCCAATGGTTTTTGCAGTAGCAAAAAGTACAAAACAGTCTATTATTTATCTGGGTATTGCCATGGCGTCTGCACTTTCTATCACACATGGTTTTTTGCCTCCGCATCCCGGTCCGACAGCCATTGCAGTTCTTTTTAAAGCAAATATTGGTAAAACACTTCTCTACGGAATTATAGTTGCAATCCCGGCGCTTTTGGCAGCGGGAATTATTTTTCCTGAATTTATAAAAAAGATAAATGCTTTTCCGCCAAATGGTTTGTTTGAAAGTAAAACATTTACCGAAGCCGAAATGCCTTCTTTCAAAATTAGTATTCTAACTGCATTGATTCCGGTGTTTTTAATGGCAACTGCTACATTTAGTGAATTGTTATTGCCTGAGAAAAGTGACTTGCGTTCGCTTTTGCTTTTTATAGGAAACCCAACTACGGCGATGTTACTGTCCGTGCTTTTTGCCCTGTTCTCATTGGGTATTTTTCGCGGGAGGAAAATGCAGGATATAATGGATAAATCGGGTAATGCACTAAGTGCTGCCACAATGATAATTTTGATAATTGGTGCAGGCGGTGCTTTTAAACAAGTATTGATAGACAGTGGAATAGGTACAGATATCAGTAAAGTATTTGAACAATCTTCACTCTCGCCTTTGTTTCTGGGATGGCTCGTTGCTACGATAATACGAATTGCTTTGGGATCGGCTACTGTTGCCGGGTTAACTGCTGCAGGAATTGTTCAGCCGTTGATAGCAGCCTCGGGTGTGAGTCCTGAATTAATGGTACTTTCAATAGGAGCGGGAAGTTTAATGTGTTCTCATGTCAATGATACCGGATTCTGGATGTTCAAGGAGTATTTTGGCATAAGCGTATCAGAAACTTTTAAAACCTGGACAGTTATGGAAACTATTATTGGAGTTATGGGATTAATAGGCGTATTGATATTAAATATATGGATCAAGTAAATAAAGACAAATTTTACATCGGAATAGATATTGGAACTACGGCAACAAAAGCGGTATGTTTTGATGTGGAAGGAAATGTGGTAAATCAGATTTCACACTCCTATGCCATGTATCATCCTAAGCCGAATTGGAGCATTCAGCATCCGCAGGAGATTTTAGAAACGGTTTTGAGGTGTTTAAATGAAATTACAAAAGAAATTCAGCCTCAGTTTATTAGCTTTAGTGCAGCCATGCAAAGTATTATCGCCATAGATGAAACCGGAAAACCGCTCTCAGATGCTGTTTTATGGGCAGACAGCAGAGCAGAAATAATAACTGACAAACTTAAAAATACTGAAACCGGAAACCTTTTTTATCAAAAAACAGGAATTCCGATTCATCCTTTTTCACCCATGACCAAGATAGCCTGGTGGAGAGAATTTGACAGCGAAATTTTTTTTAAAACAGATAAATTCATCAGTATTAAAGAATATGTATGGCATTATCTTACAGGAGAATATTGCGTTGATACCTCAATGGCTTCGGGAACAGGATTATTGAATATTCACACTCTTACATGGGATGAAGAAATCCTTGATTTTCTGCAAATAAAACCACAACAACTTTCTGTGATCTACGAAGTAACACATCAGGCCAAAGGAATTTCGGATGATTTTTTATATGTACTCGGCGGGGGAGACGGCCCTTTGGCAAATTTCGGAACCGGCGCTATGAAGGAAGGTTTTATGGCATTGACTATCGGTACAAGTGGAGCAGTACGATTACCTGTAAACCAGCCTTTTCTTGATGGGCAAATGCGAACACAATGTTATCATTTGTATGGAAATCAGTATTTGTCATTGGGAGCTGTAAACAATGGCGCTATTGTTTTGCAATGGTTAAAAGAATCAGTTTTAAAAACCACTGTTTCTTATGAAGAACTTTTTGCAGCAGCAGAAAAAATTCCTGCAGGTTCAGAAGGTTTGCTTTTTGTGCCTTATCTCTTGGGAGAAAGGGCGCCAATTTGGGATGCCTCTGCACAAGGATCTCTCTTAGGAATGCAAATTATTCATACACAGGCACATTTGGTCAGAGCAACCTTAGAAGGGATTTTATTTGGATTATTTCAAATTACAGAAATCTTATTGCCAGATCCTGAAAAAAGAAAAGAAACAACTATTATGGCAAGTGGCGGATTTGGAAAAAGCGAACTATGGCTGCAAATAGTAGCCGATATTTTTCAAATGAATGTTCAGACCTCGCATACCATTGAAGGTTCTGCATGGGGTGCGGTTTTAATAGGTTTGCAATCGACAAATGTGCTGGTAAAAAATCAAACTAAAACCGAGAAAACTTTTTTGCCTGATCCGGCTAATAAAAAAATATATGAGGAAGCTTTTACTAAATTCAGCAAAGTGTATGATTTGCTAAAAGAATTATAAAAACAGAAAACAGAATTTGAAACAACTTTTTAATATGCTATTTAGGCAGCATATCCAATGCATTTTTGATTTCCTCACGCATTTTCAGCATACTAAAAGGCTTATGTATAAAACCGATTGCTCCGAGATTTATACATTCTTCAACTACAGTCTCACTTCTTGAAGCGCTGTACATAATGACAGGAATTTTTTTATAGTCTTCGGATTCTTTAATTTTCTTTAGGCACTCTATACCATTCATCATGGGCATATTGATATCCATAAATATTGCATCAGGATAGAATCCTCTTGTGGCCAGACGTTCTAAAGCTTCGCATCCGTTGGCAGAGGTAAAAAATGATACAGAAGGATCTACACTAGTCAAAGCCTGTTCAAAAATAATCCGGTCATCGTCATCATCATCCGCAAGTAATACGATTCTATTTTTATTCATAATCGATTGATATCAGTAACACAATTTTTGCTTTTTTTGGAAGATGTTGTATTTAGTATACAAATATAACTAATTTGTTTAAAAGCCATTAGTTAGCAATAAATTCTGTTGTAATAGAGTATGTTACTTATTTTCAACTGGCAAATCAGATACTATATCCAAATATTCTTTTCCCTGAAAATCCAGCCATCCTTTCTGTCCATTTGGTAATTCAAAACGGGCATAATTTCCTTTAAAATCTTCCAGTTTTTTATATTTAATTTCTTTCATGATCGGATAATAAGTAATAAGACCTTCTTTTTCGATTAAGTACACACCTAATGAGGTAATAGCATCACAATTTTTAGGTAACTTATTATTAAAAGTTTCCACTTCCTTGTCCGGATTTTCAGCTATAAGATAATCAAGCGTATTCAGATTAAATTTTCCGTTTTTGAGTTTTGTATATAAATAAATGGGATAACTCATTGTGGTTCCCATCATTTCAGAATAAGAGGTGATGAACTGAAGTCCTTCATCTGCAAATTGAATAGTTTCAAACTGTTCTCTGTTATATAATTTATAACGCCCTCCGGAACCTGAAAAATTAGGAACTAGAGAACCCATTTCACCACCATAAATATAGAATTCATTATTCTCTGACGTAATTTTGAACGTGATATTCATATCAGGAAAATAATGTGTTCCGCTTGCTATGTATGACAAATCTTCTTTTTTGTAATCTTCGCCGATAAGATTTATTCTTCTTAAAGTATTTCCTTCAATGATTTGTAAACTTGGATAAAACTTTCCAAAATTAAATGCGCGTACATTTTTTAAGTTAAACTTTTTAAAAGCATAATTATAAATCTCAATTTTTCCTTTTTTATAACCAATTATAAAATAGGCTGTACTTTTAATAGAGTCAAAAGACTGATTTATAACCGTTTGGTTATAAAGGTCTTTAATTCGTAATTGTTTGTTTTTTAAGGTATCAATTTTATAAAAATGACCGTTAAGCTCTAAATCTCTGCTATTGACAAGCTGCATATCTATAGCATTGAGATCTTTATACACCGTAGTTTCATAATTATTAAAAGAATCGTTTAAATCTCCTTTATCAAACAAAAAGCGTACTTTTTCTTTTGTGGGAACAATAAAACCTTCAGGATGATAGATAACCTTATTTTGCGGTCCAAAATCTAAAATGCAATAGTGCAATAAATATTCATTTCTTGGATGCTGTATCGAATCTTCTAAAATACTAACCGCAAAAAAGTTTTTATTATACTTATATAATCTGTAATTATCATCTTCATTAACATCATTCTTAGTAGTAAATTTTTGATTATCCAGTTTTTTGAAATCAAACTTTACAATTTCAGAAGCATTGATGGTAGCAGCATCTTTTTTTAAATCTTCAATTTCCTTAGAAGTGACATTCTTAAGTTCGTATTTTAAATCCTTTGATAAATTTTTATAATAACTTATATCTTGCAATTGTACCTGATAATACTGGTCATTTTTTTTAATATAAATACCTTTTTCCGCATTGATAAATTGTAGCTGACCTTCCTTTATTTTAAAAACTTTTTGTCCAAAACAAATCTGAGCCAACAGAATAAAAATGAAAATTAATTTGGGAGTATATTTTTTATTCATCAATGGTTAAGTTTTATTTTTAATGCTAATGGCTCTTTTACTATTGATTACAATTTAATAGAAAAGGTTGGGAGACGTATGTAAAAATATATTTTTATGCGAAACATTCTAAGAAGAATACCATTTTATTTAGAAATAAGTGTTTCTAAAATCAATCATTTTTAAACATAAAATCTTTGAGTTCCATCTTAACAGCGTGTTTTTTAATAAATTATAAATTATTTCCTATATTTTTTCTTGATTTTTTATTTATATAATGAAAGTTATAGTTTTGATTATCAGTTTATTGTGCTTCATTTTTTTATTTTAAAATCTTGATTTTTAATAGATGTTTTCTTTAATTTTTTTTTAAAGTTTAGTTTCGTTATGTCCTCATTTGGGGATACTTTCTAACTTTTAAAAACCACAAATTATGAAAAATCAATTACTTATTTGTTTTAAAAAGAACCATTTTTGGCAGATAATATGTCTCTTTACAGTACTCATATCTTCAAATCTGCATGCACAGCGCGGCTATTATGATGCTCCTTACAAAAGATATGAAGCAAATACGGGACAATTATCAAACGGAGCTTCGGTTACTACAAAATCGTATGTTCAGTCAGACCTGCAATCTGAAGCTTCAGATCAGCAATGTGTAAACCTCTCTCCAACAAATGCTACTGTTCAGTGGACACTTACAGAAGCTGCAGACGGACTTGTAATTCGATACAGTGTTCCTGATGGGCAAACAGCGACTTTGGGCGTCTATAATGGTAATACAAAAATTACCACATTAACACTGACTTCAACCTGGTCGTGGGAATATTTGTGGAGTAACGGAAATCCAAATAATAACGGAATCACAAATCAAAACCCAAGAATGCGTTTTGATGAAGTCCGCTATAAACTTCCGGCAAAAATACCAGCATCGGGAACTTTAAAACTGGTGAGAGAATCAGGAAATGTTCATGTAGATTTTGCAGAAATGGAACCCGTTCCAACAATCATCACCGCGCCCGCAGGATCAGTAACGTACACCGGAAACGGAAGTGATCTTCAAACCTTTATTGATGCCAACGGTGGTAAAAAAATATATGTCCCGGGTGGTGTTTTTAATGTTAATCGCGAATTGTATTTTGGTGTCGCCAACACGTCATTGGTTGGTGCGGGAATGTGGTATACTCAAATTAACTTTACCAATACCAGTAGTTTAAACGGAGGATTACGTGCCAATGCAGCAGGAATTTCATTTACAGATCTTTATCTGACAACAAATTCGGCTTCAAGAAGTAATTCGTATAAAGCCATAAATGGCGTTTTTACGGCCGCTTCAATAATAAAAAATATCTGGGCAGAACATTTTGAATGCGGTGCCTGGATTGCACAATATAATGTAGGCGGACCGGCAATTGCAGATGGATTTACACTTTCTCATTGCCGTTTTAGAAATAATTATGCAGATGGAATTAATCTTTGCAAAGGAACAGCAAATGCCATTGTAGAGCATTGCAGTTTTAGAAATAATGGTGATGATGATCAGGCGATCTGGTCTGCTGACGGACTGGAATGTATCAATAATACGTTTAGATACAATACTTCAGAAAACTGCTGGCGTGCTACAGGTTTAGCCATTTACGGCGGAAAAAATAATAAAGCTTACAATTTGATTATAAAAGACAATCTTGAAGCCGGAATCAGAGTTAGTAATAATTTTCCAGGAGCACCTTTTAATAATGATGGAAGCCACGAAATACATGATATCACAGTATCAACCTGCGGAACTTTTAATGATACGTACAACAACCCAGTAGCGGCAATAGACATTTTTAGTGCCAGTAATGCCGGAAGTCAGGTTAAGAATGTTCAGTTGTATAATATTGATATTTTAGATTCAAGAAATGATGCTATTTCTATTAGTAAGAGATCTGGTGATGGAATTTATAATCTTAGTTTTAAAGACATAACAGTTAACGGAACAGGTAAAGAATTTCCAAACAACAATGCACTTAACAGAAATTGGGGCAGAGGTTATTTTGTACTTATAGCAGGTTCTCCAGCCGGAAACGGAACGTACTGCAATATGAATTATTCGAATAGAGGCGGCAATGCAACTGTCAACGAAGAATTGAGTGCCATTGGTACATTTTCCTGGACACAAAGTACTAATTGTTCCAGCACATCAATTGCAGTTACAGGAGTTACAGTTTCGCCAGCAACAGCAACTTTAAGCGTTGGTGCAACTCAGCAATTAACGCCAACTGTTGCTCCGGCAAATGCAACGAACAAAACGGTTAGTTATAGTTCTAACAATGCCGGTGTAGCAACTGTAAATTCTTCTGGTTTGGTTACTGCAATTGCTTCCGGTACGGCAACAATTACGGTTACAACACAAGACGGAGCAAAAACAGCAACTGCTGTAATCACCGTAAATACATCAAATGTAGCGGTAACAAGTGTGAGCCTTAGCCCGGCATCTGCAACTTTAAGCGTTGGCGCAACTCAGCAATTAACACCAACTGTTCTTCCGTCAAATGCAACTAACAAAACGGTGAGTTATGCCTCAAACAATACGGGTGTTGCAACGGTAAATACTTCAGGTTTGGTAACAGCAGTTTCTAACGGAACAGCGACAATTACGGTAACAACCGCAGACGGAAACAAAACAAGTACTGCTGTCATTACAGTTAGCACGGCAACAGGAAACTATTTTACCATAAAAAACAGATGGACCAATAATTATTTGTACGATGCCGGAGCCAATGTAGGATATGGCCCAACAGTTGCAAACAATAACTATAAATGGCAGAAAGTTGCTATTGATGGTACTTATTTTATATTAAAAAATCTGGGAACCGGAGATGTAATGCATATCGAAAACCTAACAGGAGTTGTACAATGTACAGCAGGAGATTCTGGATGGTGGAGTGCCCAATGGTCAAACGAAAATGTAGACGGAACCTGGGTAAGAGTAAAAAACAGATGGCAGACAGGCAGTATGATTCATATTGAAAATCTGACTGGTTCTGCTCAATATATTGGAGCTCAAAATAACTGGGAAAGTGCGCAATGGCAATTTCAGACGGCTTCTGCAAAAAATGCAAATATTGCAAAAACAGAAGGTAATTCTTTGGTAACTATTTTCCCAAATCCGGCAATAAACAATGAGTTTAATATTGCACTTCCGGAATTAAAAGCAGATGACACGGCAACAATAACGGTTACAGATACAAACGGCAGAAAGGTTTTGGTAAGCAAACTCAACGCTTCCGGAAAAATCTCTCATAATTTAGCTTCAGGGATTTATATCGTTAGTATTAGTTCTAAAGCTTTTAATGTTTCTAAAAAACTAATTATTAAATAGTGATTTAAATTTTCAATAAGATCAAAACCTATTTCGTTATGAAATAGGTTTTTTTTATATCTTTTTAAAAACTTTCGTTAAGTTGGCTGAAGGTAAACTACAAAAGCAACTACTGTTTTTTACATATTTGGTATTGTTTAGCTTCACTTTGCAATTCGATTGCATAAAATATTACCTACATTTGTACTGTATGAAATGGATATCAACAATATTATTACTCTATATTCTGGCGCTTCTTTTAGTGCCATGCAGCGATGTATATAATAATTGCACAGATACCAATTCAAAATTTCAGGAAGCCAGTCATAGTCATAGTCAGGATAATGACGATCATTGCACACCTTTTTGTCAATGTTCATGCTGCAGTGTTTCGGTGATAAAAATTCAATTTAAATTACCCGATTTCAACCTTCCTCAACATTTTTATACTTCAAAAAAGACAGTAATAAAAGACTGCCAGATTATTTCCGGATACTTCGGAAATATATGGGAACCACCAAAGTTTTACGCTTAATTTCCTTTGAATTGTGTTGTATTCAGATAGTGATTTTTCTTTTGTAGAAATCGCTTGTAGCATGCTGTAGAATAATTTTTTACAGTCATGTAATCTGTCAGCATACATTCTTATTTTCTCCGGTCTTTGGAGAAGTGCATTATTTTCTAAGCGTAAAACAAATTACATTGTGTTAGATTCTATAATTAAATTCAGTATAAAAAACAAAATCATTATCGGTATAATGACTTTGCTTCTTATAATTTGGGGTGCCTGGAGCGCTACTAAATTGCCAATTGATGCCGTACCCGACATCACGAACAATCAGGTTCAGATATTCACAAGTTGTCCAACACTGGCAGGCCAGGAAGTCGAACAGCTGGTCACTTTTCCAATAGAACAAAGTATTGCCAATGTTCCAAAAATTCAGGAAATCCGCAGTATTTCCAGATTTGGGCTGTCGGTAATTACGGTAGTTTTTGATGATGAGACAGACATATATTTTGCCAGACAGCTTATCAATGAAAGGCTAAAAGAAGCTCAGGATCAAATTCCTCAGGGCGCAGGCACACCAGAAATGGCACCGGTAAGTACAGGTCTCGGAGAAGTTTATCAATATATTATTCATCCTAAAAAAGAAAGCAAAAACAAATACAATGCAAAAGACCTTCGGACAATGCAGGACTGGATTGTTGCCCGACAATTATATGGCACGCCCGGAATTGCAGAAGTAAATAGTTTCGGAGGCGAACTAAAACAATATGAAGTTGCCGTTAATCCGGACAGATTAAAAGCAATGGGAGTAAGTATTCCGGATCTCTTTACGGCATTACAAAAAAACAATCAGAATACGGGAGGCGCTTACATTGATAAAAAACCTAATGCTTACTTTATCAGAGGAATTGGCCTTGTTACTTCATTAGATGATGTAAAGAAGATTGTGGTAAAAAATTCTGGCGCAACGCCAATTTATGTAAGCGATATAGCAGAAGTACGATTTGGAAATGCTGTAAGATATGGAGCTTTAACCTACAATGGAGAAGTAGATGCTGTAGGCGGTGTGGTACTAATGCTGAAAGGTGAGAATAGTAATGAAGTTGTAAAACGCATTAAAGAAAAGCTGACTACTATCCAGAAATCACTACCTGATGATGTTATTATTGAACCTTATCTGGATCGCACCGATTTAGTCGGAAGAGCAATCAGCACCGTTGAAAAAAACCTTGTTGAAGGAGCTTTAATCGTAATTTTTGTACTGGTATTATTTTTAGGAAATTTCCGTGCCGGTTTAATTGTTGCATCAGCCATTCCGCTTGCAATGCTTTTTGCCTTGGGGATGATGAATGTATTTGGCGTAAGTGCCAATTTAATGTCCCTCGGAGCTATTGACTTTGGGCTTATTGTAGATGGTGCCGTAATTGTGGTAGAAGCTACGCTGCATCATTTGGGAATGCGCAAAGCAATGAGAAGCCTTACACAGGAAGAAATGGATGAAGAAGTTTTTCAGTCTGCATCAAAAATACGTATGAGTGCAGCATTTGGAGAAATTATCATCTTAATCGTTTACATTCCCATTCTCACTCTTGTTGGGGTTGAAGGAAAAATGTTTCGTCCAATGGCTCAGACTGTAGGTTTTGCAATTTTTGGAGCCTTAATATTGTCATTGACTTACATCCCGATGATGTGCGCTTTATTTCTGTCTAAGAAACCAAATTACAAAGAGACTTTTAGTGATAAAATGATGCATAAGCTTCAAAATATTTATCAGCCATTACTTCAAAAAGTAATTCGTATAAAATGTGCTGTTGTTGGGTTTACAGCCTTTTTATTTGTGATAGCCATTTTCTGTTTTTCCAAAATGGGAGGCGAGTTTATACCACAGCTTCAGGAGGGTGATTATGCATTTCACTGTATTCTTCCGCAGGGAAGTTCTTTAAATCAAAGTATTGAAACCTCAATGCAGGCATCCCGAATTATCAAACAGTTTGATGAAGTTAAAATGGTTGTTGGAAAAACAGGAGCAGCAGAAGTTCCAACAGATCCGATGCCGCCCGAAGCAACTGACTTAATGATTGTTCTGAAGCCGCAAAAAGAATGGAAATCAGATAGGGATTATAATGAACTTGCCAATGCTATTGCCGAAAAACTTGAAGCTATACCGGGTGTTTTCTTTGAAAAAAATCAACCCATCCAGATGCGCTTCAATGAGCTGATGACGGGCATAAGACAGGATGTTGCGGTAAAGATTTTCGGAGAAAATATTGACACCCTTTCGGTTTATGCAAAAGAAGTCAGTAAAGTTATTCAGAATGTAGAAGGCGCTACTTCACCGCAGGTAGAAAGAGTAAGCGGCCTGCCACAGATCAATATTGAATACGACAGAACCCGTATTGCAAATTACGGGTTGACTATTCAGGATGTAAATGATGTAGTAAGTACAGCCTTTGCCGGAAAAAGCGCTGGGCAGGTCTACGAAAATGAGCGACGCTTTGATTTGGTGGTTCGCCTGGATAGTATTCACAGAAGTGGAATTGACGATGTAAGCAATTTGATGATTCCGACAAGTACAGGAAATCAGATTCCGCTCTCTCAGGTTGCCAGCATTAATTATAAACTGGGACCAGCACAAATAAGCAGAGAAGCAGGACAAAGAAGGATAGTGGTAGGATTTAATGTAGTAGATCGGGACGTTCAGAGTGTTGTGGAGGATATACAAGAGCAATTATCAGAAAAAGTAAAATTACCGCCAGGCTATTACTTTACATACGGAGGCCAGTTTGAGAATCTTCAAAAAGCAAGTGCGCGTTTGATGATTGCTGTTCCGCTATCACTTCTTTTGATTTTTGCACTGTTGTATTTTACATTCCGTTCTTTTAAACAGGCAATTTTGATATTCACCGCAATTCCGATGAGTGCCATTGGAGGTATTTTTGCCCTAATGCTTCGTGGAATGCCGTTTAGTATCAGTGCCGGAATCGGATTTATAGCCCTGTTTGGAGTTGCAGTACTGAATGGTATTGTTTTGATCGGGACTTTTAATCAACTCGAAAAAGAAGGTATCAGTGATATTTTTGAAAGGGTAAAAGAAGGAACAATAACCAGACTTCGTCCTGTATTAATGACAGCAACAGTGGCTTCGCTGGGTTTTTTGCCAATGGCAATCAGCAGCAGTGCAGGAGCAGAGGTGCAGAAACCGCTGGCGACCGTAGTAATAGGAGGATTAATCACAGCTACGTTCCTTACCTTATTTGTATTGCCTTTGCTGTATATCATTTCGAATTCTAAATTCAATTTTAAACGAAATTTAAAATGAGAAACACGACAGTTATAATGCTGCTGTGTTTGGCAGGATTAGGATCTGCAAACGCACAGGAGGAAAGAATTTCAATGGATAAGGCTGTAGAAACAGCTTTGAAGAATAATCAGCAATTAGACATTAATGAAGCTGAAATACGAACTGCCGGACTGAATGTAAAAACGGCTGTTGACATACCAAAAACAGGAATATTTGCAGAGAACGAAGATCTTCGTCCATCAGATAATACCGGAATACTAAAAATAGGTATCTCTCAGAGTGTTGCCTGGCCGGGTTTGTATGCTGCGAGAAAAGACTATTTTAATAATCAGTTGAAATTTGCTGAGTTGAATAAAGAGGTTTTAAATGCTACAATCAGAAGAGAAGTACGTACTGCTTATTACAAACTGTGGTATCTGCAGGACAAACAATTGTTGTATAAAAGTTTGGACAGTATTTACACTCTGCTTTTTAAAACTGCCGAAGTTCGCTTAAAAGCAGGCGATGTGGCAGCACTGGATAAAATTGCTGCCGAAGCAAAACTTCAGGAACTTAAAGCTTTTTCAGATCAGAATAAAAAAGAAATGACGGTTCAGCAGCAGCAATTAATGATGCTTTTAAACCAAAATGAATGGCTGCTTCCGGTAGAAACACCACTGGAAAAAGCAACGGTGATTTTGTCTGAAAATAACGGGCTCCATCCTCTTCTGATCCTGCAGGAACAAAATATAAAAATTGCAGAATCCAATGTATTTGTACAGAAAAACAGTAACAGGCCAGAATTTTCAGGAAGGATTTTCAGTCAGCGACTATGGGGTGCAAATGATCCTTATACGGGCTTTTCGGCAATAGCTTCCTTTCCTTTATTTGGTGCAGGTTACGCGCGCAATAAAGTAAAAGCAGCTTCTGCTGAGCAAGAAGTACAGAAAAAAAATCTGGCGTATCAGACCCGGCAGATGCAGGCTCAAAAAGCTTCTTCTGTCGCAGAGATTGAAAAGAATCTTTCTTTACTCAATTACTATGAAACTACAGGATTAAAACAGGCAGAAGAAATTATAAAAGCCTCTGCATTAAGTTACAGAGCCGGAGAAATCAGTTTTGCAGAATTGGGTCAGTTTCTAAGTCAGGCAGTTGGAATACGTCAGAATTATTTAGATATTCTAAATCAGTACAATCAATCCGTTGTTCAGTTTAATTACTTTAATAATAAATAAAAAGCATATATGAAACTCAAAATAAAAATTCTAATTGCTGTTGCCGCTGTCTTTTCATTGATGAGCTGCGGAAAAAATAAGAATGGTAATGAAAGTACTCAGGAGACTGAAAATACAATAGCTAAAGAAGAGGAACACAGAGAAGAACACGTTACAATTGCTACGCTGACAGAAGATCAGATAAAAACAGTAGGAATAACACTTGGCACTATTGAAAACAAAAATCTTACTGCCTCAATTAAAGTAAATGGAGCTTTGAGAGTGCCTAATAATAACAAAGCCAATGCAACATCATTATACGGCGGAGTCGTTAAGTCACTTAAGGTACAGCTGGGAGATTATGTACGTAAAGGACAGGTTATTGCGACTATAGAAAATCCTCAGTTTATACAGCTGCAGGAAGAATATTTGACAATTGGAAGCAAAATAACATTAGCAGATCAGGAATTAAGGCGTCAGCGTGAACTTCAGGAAGGAAATGCGGGTGCTTTAAAAAACCTGCAGAGCGCTACAGCCGATGTAAATGCGCTTCGCGCACGCAAAGCATCATTACAAAAACAAATTCAGCTGATGGGAATAAATCCGGCAGGAATCAATAATACTACTTTGAGATCATCACTTACCGTTACCAGCCCTGTGAGTGGAACTGTAAGCAGTGAGTTTGCAAAAATTGGCAGCTATGTAGATGTTTCTTCTCCAGTGGTAGAAATTGTAGATAATAGCCTTATTCATCTAGATCTTCAGGTTTTTGAAAAGGATCTTCCGCTGGTGAAAGTGGGACAAATAGTAAATTTTACTTTAACCAATAATCCTGTGACTTCATATACGGCTAAAGTATTTAATATTGGTTCTTCTTTTGAAAATGAGAGCAAAACAGTTGCCATTCATTGTACTGTTACAGGTAATAAAACAGGGCTGATAGACGGAATGAATATTACAGCGATGATAAGTATTGGAAATGCTTTAACCACAGCTGTACCAAATGATGCTATTGCTGAAGCGGATGGCAAGTACTATATTTTTGCCCAAACGGATAAAAAACCAAAAGAAGAACATCGGGAAAATGCAGGAGACCATAAAGCTGAAAAGAATAAAACTTCGGCCAATAGTATAAATTTTGAAAAAATTGAGGTGTCAAAAGGAGTTTCTGAACTTGGTTATACTGCTATAACACCAGTTAAGGAAATACCGGAAGGAACGAAAATAGTGACTAAAGGAACATTTTTTGTCAATGCCAAACTAAGCAATTCAGCAGAACACGAACATTAATTCAACAAAAGAGTACTAAATTATTAAAAGAAATTCAGAAGGATGTGTTAGTGAAATTCTTTGTAAATTTACTACTATCACTGATTTAGATTGAGCCTTCTGGTTTTGTAAAGTAAATTAAAATGAAAAAATCTACAGAAGATATTTTTGCAGCCAAAGATGTTCGTTTAACCACAATGCGTATCTTAATTTATGAATATCTGGAAACCGTTACGGCAGCCTTATCGCTGTCAGAAATTGAGAAATATTTTCATAAGGCTGATAAAGTGACAATTTATCGAACTCTTCAGACATTTCAGGAGAAAGGCCTGGTTCATAAAATTCTGGATGAAAGTATTGCAAAATATAAACTTTGTGCAGAATTATGCAGTGAAAACAATCACAATGACAGGCATTTGCATTTTTATTGTAAAAAATGCCGTGAGACTACTTGTCGCGAAGAAGTTGTTTTTCCTGAAAAAATTACCTCAGGAATACAGATAGATGAGATTCAGATATTGGCAAAAGGAATATGTGACAAATGTTTATAAAACAATTATGCTGCACTTTATAAAAAAATAACTGACTAAGACTTTTACTGTAGTAAGGTTTTAAAAAAATATACAATACATGGAACATAAACATACCGCACATGAAGAAGAATCATGCTGTACACATACAGAAAAAGTTTACGAGAATGCAGGTAAATTATTAAAAAAACATTCTTCTGACGACGGACATGATCACTCTGGGCACAGTCATGATGATGGACATAATCATGATACTATAGAAGGAAATGTTTTTAAAATGTTTCTTCCTTCAATTTTAACCCTAACACTTTTGATTGCTGCTGTAGTAATGGATAATTGGGTTTCTCAATCTTGGTTTACAGGCACAACAAGGCTTGTATGGTATCTTGTGGCGTATCTAATTGTTGGTTATACCGTTATAAAAGATGCAGTAAAGAGCATTATTAATAGTGATGTTTTTTCTGAGTTTTTATTGATGAGTATCGCTACAATAGGAGCATTTAGTATCGGCGAATATCCCGAAGGAGTAGCGGTAATGCTTTTTTACGGAGTCGGAGAAGTTTTCCAGACACTTGCTGTTTCGAGAGCTAAGAGAAATATTAAAAGCCTAATGGATCAAAGGCCGGATGAAGTTACTGTCATCGTAGATGGAAAAACTAAAACAATCAAAGCCCAGGACGCTGCTATTGGAGATATAATTCAATTGAAACCGGGAGAAAAATTAGGTCTTGATGGAGAACTTCTTACAGATGGTGCTTCGTTTAATACAGCAGCACTTACCGGAGAAAGCAAACCCGATACAAAAGCAAAAGGCGAAACTGTTCTTGCCGGAATGATTAATCTAAATATAGCTGCTCAGGTAAAAGTGACAGCACTATATACAGAAAGCAAACTTAGCAGAATATTGGAGCTCGTACAAAATGCAACTTCACAAAAAGCGCCAACAGAATTATTTATAAGAAAGTTTGCAAAAATTTACACGCCAATAGTCGTATTTCTGGCCATCGGCATTTGTTTTCTTCCATACTTTTTTACAGATAATTATGACTTTAACATCTGGCTTTACAGAGCTTTAGTATTTTTAGTTATTTCGTGTCCGTGCGCTTTGGTTATTTCTATTCCGCTTGGTTATTTTGGAGGAATCGGCGCAGCAAGCCGCAATGGAATTTTATTTAAAGGCGGAAATTTTTTAGATGTAATGGCATCTGTCAGGAATGTCGTAATGGATAAAACCGGAACAATGACTGAGGGTGTTTTTAAAGTTCAGGAAACTGTGTTTAAGCCAGAGTTTGACAAAGATGAAATATTAAAAATGGTAAATGCTATCGAGAGCCAAAGTTCGCATCCCGTTGCAACTGCCATACACGAGTATGTGGGTGAGGTAGACACGTCAATAAAAATAGAAAGTACAGAAGAGATTGCCGGACATGGATTGAAAGCGTTTATTGCCGGAAAGGAACTTCTGGCGGGTAATTTCAAACTCATGGATAAGTTTGGTATCAGTTATGATATTGATTCGTCTTCAATTGTTTACACAACTATTGCTGTCGCTTATGACAAAAAGTTTGTGGGCTATATTACTATTGCGGACAGCATAAAAGAAGATTCGAAACAGACTATTGACCAGCTGCATAAATTAAATATAAAAGTTACAATGCTCAGCGGAGATAAAAGTTCTGTAGTAAAGTTTGTTGCTGAAAAATTAGGAATTGACAACTCATTCGGGGATTTGCTGCCTGAAGATAAAGTGAATAAGTTAAAAGAGATTAAGTCACAAATGGGCAAAGTGGCTTTTGTAGGAGACGGCGTAAATGATGCACCCGTTGTAGCCCTTAGTGATGTTGGAATTGCAATGGGTGGACTTGGAAGTGATGCTACTATAGAAACTGCAGATGTAGTAATACAGGACGACAAACCATCTAAAATACCCATGGCAATTAACATTGGAAAACAGACTAAAAAAATAGTGTGGCAAAATATAACTTTTGCGTTTGTAGTAAAAGCTGTTGTACTCATTTTGGGTGCCGGTGGACTGGCAACAATGTGGGAAGCCGTTTTTGCAGATGTAGGAGTTGCTCTTTTGGCTATACTAAATGCTGTAAGAATTCAAAAAATGAAATTCTAGCGCTTTATATTTCGGTGATTTAGATTGTTAATTATTTCTTAATTAAAGTTAATTGTAATATAAAGCTTACATAGTATTTATTATTTATTTAAATGGAAAAAAAACAAATAAATTGAGCAATTGTATAACATTATTTACCTATTTTTGTTAGTACACCAAGCAGGTGTATGATTGAATAATAAAATTAACACACCCCTAATCATGAAAAAAATTACTCAAATCATCTGCTTTCTTTTGATTGCTACCAGTATGAGTGCACAACAGGAGAAAGGAATTATGGGCTACAGCAACTGGCTGAACAACTGGACTGAGTTTAAGCCTCATAAAGCACAATATGGTGAACCCAATCAGATTTTGGCTGGAAACATATCAGAGAATACCAAATTATTAAAAAGAAACGTATATGTACTTCAAGGAAATGTATATGTTACCAATAATGCAGTACTGACAATTGAACCAGGAACACAAATTATAGGCGATTTCGATACAAAAGGAACACTTGTAGTAACAAAAGGCGCACAGATAATTGCTGATGGCGTTGAGACTGACCCAATCGTATTTACTTCTGGCCGCAGTGTGAAGAAAGCGGGAGACTGGGGCGGTGTAGTGATATTAGGAGATGCTCCAACTAATAAACTTGGTAATGTTGGTTCTTATAACCTGGATCTTGATCCGGTTTTAACAACATACGGAGGTAATAATGCTGCTTCAAACTCTGGAATCATGAGATTTGTGAGAATTGAGTTTGCAGGAAAAAAAGTAAAAGGAGACGGAATCTTTAACGGTTTGACTATTGCAGGAGTTGGAAACAAAACTATATTAGAAAATGTAATGGTAAGCTATTCTGGTGGTGACTCTTTTGCCTTTTTTGGAGGAGATGTAACTGCTGCGCAATTTGTTTCTTATAAATCAATCAATGATGATTATAAATTTACACAAGGAGCACAATGCCGTTTGTTTAATTCATTGGCAGTTAGATCATCTTATTTGTCAAGTAACAAGGATGGGTCTCGTTGCATGGAGGTAAAATCATATGAAAAGAAAAACGAAACAGACTTTACCAAAAAATCTACATTGGTAGTAGCTTCTAACATGACAATGCTTAATGACAGTGAAAATATTAAAGCTGATATTCAGGCAGGTTTGGTAAAAGAAGCTATATACATTGGTGAAAATGCCGCTGTAGAAATGAAACGTAGTGTAGTTTCAGGATTTAATCCAGCTGTATTGATAGATAGCAAAACGGTAATCAATGATGCCAGCCTTAAGAAAATTAAATTTGAAGAAATGTTCTTTAACCTTTGTAACGGAAACATTTTTACTGAATATAATACAAACAACGAAGATTTAGAAAATTGGTACGGAAACAGCCTTTTCTTTAATGTGTATTCACAAACTGATAACAAAGAAATGTTTGTAGATATTTTCAATCCGAAAAAACCAGACTTCAGACTTCAGTTAGGAAAAATTACAGCTTCAAGCGGAAATAGATAAGCCTTTATAATATATAGGTATATAATAATACAAAAAAAGTCCGGAATTTAATTTCCGGACTTTTTTTGTATTGTATGAAACTGTTTTTACTTATAAAGTACTACTGTTCTGCTTGACAGTAAGATTGTCTCTTTTATTTTTCATTTTTTTTTAAATTTAAAACACTGATAATCAGAAATAGTATGGTTTTGGTTCGCAGGGCACTTTTTTGTAACTACTTGTTTAAGAGCTGTTATAGTATTTTCTTTGTAATACAATGTGCATATTGTTTGATGTAAAAATGTACAAGAGAGGTAAAACAATGAACTAAAAAATGCTACTTATGGATAACAGAATTGCAGTTTACGGAGCTTATGGACATACTGGAAAGTTTATAGTGTCAGAACTTTACAGGCAAGGGTATAAAAATCTCATTCTTTGCGGAAGGGATTATAATAAGGTAGCCGACCTTGGCAGACTTTACCCTGATTTAGAATTAAAAACAGCAGATATACATAATGCTGCATCTCTTGATGATGCTTTTAGGATGTAGAAATCATTATAAACTGTGCAGGGCCTTATCTGGATACAGCCGCACCAATAATTAAATCAGCTTTACGATCAGGAAGCCATTATATAGATTTGACAGCAGAACAAAAATCTGTATTGGATATTTTTGAAGAATTCTCAGAACAGGCTAATAAAAAGGGAATTCTGGTGATTCCGGCGGCTGCCTTTTACGGCGGATTAGCCGATTTGCTGGCAACAGCATTAACCAGTGACTGGGAACACACGGATGAAATCAGTGTTTATATTGGTCTGGACTCCTGGCATCCCACCAAAGGAACACGATTAACAGGAGAGAGAAATCATTACAAAAGATTGATTTTTAAAGATAATAAACTCCAGGAGATGGAGGAGACCTCTTCAAAAGAATGGGACTTCAAAAACCTTGTTGGTGTACAAGAAGTGGTAAGCCTTCCGCTTTCGGAGATTATTACGATTTCAAGTCATTTGAATGTCAATACAGTGAATACTTATCTCAGCAGAAATGCTTTGGAAGAACTCAGAGATACCAAAACTCCTGAACCTGAACCGACCGATGCAAAGAACCGCTCATCCCAACAGTTCAGTATGGAAGTGGTTTCAAAAAGCGGAAACAAAACAAGAAAAATAGCCGCACACGGCCAGGATATTTATGCAGTGACAGCGCCACTGGTAGCTCAGGTCGTTAACGGGATTGTAAAAGGAAAAGCAACAGGAAAAGGCGTTATTACGCTTGGACAGGCATTCAAAGCCGAGGATTTTTTAAAATCCCTGAAAGAAGATGATATTAAAATTACTTCAATAGAAGAGTCTGATGAAGAATAGGGCTTAGCAGTCAAATTGATTTTTAACAGAAGATTATTGCAGCCAAAGCAATAAAGTCCTGTAGGTTAGCGCAAAAAATGTTTTTAAAAATTTCTTTTAATTTTTATATTTCTTATTTTTAAGATATAAATCTGGAAAATAGGAAGAATATGTTTGCAGGAATTCAGCGTTTACTAACACATTTATTGATTTTACTGGCATTACTAATCATGCCCGTGACCGCTACTGCCCAACTATTGGGCGTTCCAAAAACCACTGTAGAAGAATCAGCAGAAGTCCCCGAAGATTCTCTAGGAAGGAGAACACCCCAGGGAACTGTCAATGGTTTTATAAAAGCAATTGGCGAGCAGAATTACCTGCGTGCCAGTCAGTATTTTGTGCTCAGCAAACGCTCTTACCGCAAGACAGCAGAAAGGATACGGATAGCAAAAACCTTTCAGCAGCTGCTCGATCAGGGTGGTAATGTATCACCATCTTCTATTATAAGTAATAAGGAAACCGGACGTACCGACGATGATCTGGCTCAGGGCGTGGATCTCGTGGGTAATATAGCGGCCGGCAAAATCGTTGTGCCACTCTATGTAGAGAACCAGTCTGATGACAACGAGCCTGCACTCTGGCTTTTTTCTGCCGAAACTGTAGAATCTGTACGTTCTGCCGATATCAAGGTAGAAAAAACCTTTCTGGATCGAGTATTACCACCTGTACTGCTGGAACGCAAATTTGGAAATGTTCCCATTGGTCACTGGGCAGTTGTAGTAGTGATGACGATAGTGTCATATCTGCTTTCCAGAATGCTTATTTTTATATTTATTTTTTTCATTAAAAAAGTCTGGAAAAAAGCTGAAAGCGAAAAAGGAAATGCGATTATAGAAGCTTTTTCCCTGCCGGTGCACATGTACCTTACAGTACTGATTTTTGTGGCTTTTACCCAACGTATGGGGATTTCGATTATCGTACGTCAGCGGTTTAGTATTATTATCATCACCATCGGGATTGTTGCTTTTCTGATCCTGCTCTGGAGAATAACCGATTTTTTAAGTCTGTATGCGCGCAGCAGGATGACTAGAAAAGGCCGTATCTCGGCCGTATCTGTTGTCTTATTTTTAAGCCGGGCCACAAAGGTAGCCATCGTCTGTATCGGTATTATTGCCATACTGGGCATTATTGGGGTAGATGTGACAGCCGGGCTGGCCGCACTGGGAATAGGAGGTATAGCACTGGCACTGGGCGCGCAGAAAACCATCGAAAATTTTGTAGGCAGCGTGAGCCTGATTGCCGACCAGCCGCTCAGGGTTGGAGATTACTGCCGGATTGACGATATCAAAGGAACTGTTGAATCTATCGGAATGCGCTCAACAACATTGCGTACCGCTGCCCGTACCATCGTAACTATTCCAAACGGACAGCTATCGGCTAGTAAAATAGAAAATTATGCCCACCGTGATCGTTTTTTATTTAATCCAATACTAAACTTCAGGATGCAAACCACACCAGATCAGATGCGCTACTTGCTGGTTGAGCTGCGATCTCTGCTCTATGCTCATCCCGGAATAATCAACTTACCTCCCGTGGTGGTACGTTTTACCGGTATAACAGCAGACGCCCTAAAAGTAGAGGTCACATCCTATATAGAAGCCGTGAATTTTGACATCTCACAAGAAATACAGGAAGATTTGCTCCTGCGAATGATGGATATTATAGAAAAAAGCGGTACCTCACTGGCTTATCCTTCACAAACATTATATATGGCGAGAGAGACCCCTCCATCAGATGAAAAATCTGAAGCAGTTTCCGGTATTGTTGCCAAATGGAAGGAAAATAATGAACTTCAGCTCCCTGGATTTGATCCCAAACGCGTGGAGGAATTGAAAGACAGTATTCAATATCCGGAACAGGGAAGTGCGAGGCTAAACATCAAAGAAGAGGATAATTAAAATTTATTTTTGAATTTAAACTTGCTTTGAAAAATGTTCCTGGCGAGTAATAAAGTAATGTCTTATAAATACAAAGACTCCATTATTTCAATGGAGTCTTTTATTTACTTAGCTTTTATGCAGCTTATAAACTATAATAGATTAAAATCATTTCATTAAGCTGATATTAGTAAGGCCACCGTCCGAAAGAATTTCTGTGCCCACTATAAATGCTGATTCGTCTGAGGCTAAAAATACAGCTGCGTTTCCAATATCAGACGGCAGTCCTTGTCGGCCAACAGGCGTAATGTCGATCCAGATTTGTTTCACTTGTTCTAGTTGTTCTTCTGGTACAATTTTGGCAAAAACCGGCGTATCAATAGAACCCGGCGAAAGGGTGTTAACCCTTATCTTTCTTGGCAACAGATCCAGCGATAAGCCTTTTGCCAATGATATAATAGCCGCTTTTGCTGCCGAATAAATAGCCATTCCAGGCGCAGCGCGATGCGCAGCACTCGATCCGATTAGTATAATTGATGCACCGTCATTTAAATACGGAAGCGATTTTTGTACTGTGAAATAAGCACTTTTCAAATTAAGATCCATATAACTATCATAATTTTCCTCTGTAATAGTATCGATAGTACCGAGAGGAACACCGTCTACAATACCTCCCGCATTTACGACCAATGCATCAATTTTTCCAAATTTTTCAAAGGTCTTTTTGAATGTATTTTCCAGATCGTTTGCATTCGTGACATCACCAGGGATACTGATAAAATTATTGCCCAGAATCTCAATTGCCTGATTTAATGTTTTCTCATTTCTTCCTGTGATAGCACCAACAGCACCTTCGTTCTTGAATGCTTCTGCAATACCAAATCCAATTCCGCTGTTACCACCTGTAACTACTGTTACTTTATTTTTTAATTTACTCATTTTACTTTTCAGTTTATAATTAATTGTTTAGATACCGTAGATACCTCCGGAAACAGAAATTTTTTCTCCAGTGATCCACGCTGCGTCTTCAGATGCAAGAAATACAGCTACTTTTGCAATATCATCAGGTTGTCCGGTACGGCCAAGTGGAGTAGTGGCAACCAATTTTGCTTCGAAATCACTGCCAATAAAGCCTGCACTGTGCGAACCTTCTGTTTCAACTACACCTGGTAAGATAGAATTGATGCGAATGTTTCTTCCGCTGAATTCTTTAGACAAAGAAATCGTAATAGCATCCAGGGCTGCTTTGGTTGCAGAATATACGGCACCTGTAGGTAATGGCGTATTACTCGCGCCCGAACTGATATTGATAATGTTTCCTCCTTTTTCACCAAACAATTTTAAAGCGGCCTGAATGGTAAACAAAGACCCCAAAACATTGGTATTAAATTGCTTGTGAAAAGATTCTTCTAATGCTTCTTCGATAGGTGCATATTGATATATGCCGGCATTATTTACCAGAATATCCAATCCGCCAAAAGCATTTTTTGTTTCTTCAAATAATCGTGTAACGTCAGATTCTTTAGACACATCGGCCTGAACAGAAATGGCCAGTCCTCCATTATCTATTATGGTTTTTACCACTTTATCAGCATCTTCTTTACTTGATGCGTAGTTCACTACAACTTTTGCGCCTTCTGCCGCGAAGTATTTAGCAATAGCAGCACCAATCCCTTTTGATGCTCCGGTAACTATTGCCACTTTATTTTTTAATTTGCTCATTTTTTATGTTTTTAAAATGTGAAGATGCAAATGTAGACCTGATTAATTTATTTTAGTAACTTTGTAACTAAAAGTAACAGTAACCTTGAAGTAACAAAGTAACATTATGGAGTGCAAACCACTTGAAAAAGAGCAGCATAAAAAAGAAATGATGGCTGTTCAGGACTCAATGGATGTCTTGAGCGGAAAATGGAAAATCGCCATTATATCATCTATCTGCTTTTATAACAAAAGAAGATTTTCGGATATTTTAAATGATGTCGCGGGCATTTCGAACAAAATGCTGAGTAAGGAATTAAAAGAATTAGAAATAAACAAATTGATCAAAAGATCAGTTTTGGATACACAGCCTGTAACTGTTCAATATACACTGACAGAACATGGAAAAACATTACAGACTATTATAAATAATCTGACAGATTGGGGAATTGAACACCGTAAAAAAATAATATCAGAGTAGTTCAATAACTGTAGTTAAATGTGAACTATGTTTTTGTTTTTCAAAATAAACTATATTTACGCTATATAATGATGTAATATGTATGAAGATTTAAAATATTGGTACTTGAGGGATCATAAATTGTTCAGGACACTCAGCTATTCGCAAATCAAGCAATTGTGCATCATTACAGGTTTTAAAAAAGCTTCAAAAGGAGAAATTATTTATTTTTCTTCATCAGATGTGCCGCGAATATTTTTGCTTAAAAAAGGAAATATCAAGATTGTTGCCGTTGATGATAATGGCAATGAAACCATTAAAGACATCATTCAAAAAGGAGATTTATTTGGCGAATTAACTTTAGAAACCGATGACAGAAATGAGGAGTATGCAAAAGTCCTTTCTGATGATGTTGCGATCTGTAGTTTTTTAATGTCTGATTTTGAAGACTTATTATTGAGAAATCCAACTTTGGCACTTTCATATACCAAATTTGTAGGTTTAAAAATGAAACGCATCAAAAACAGTTATTCTAATTTAATTTCCAAAGATGCCAAAACCAGATTATACCAGTTTCTAAAAGACTGGGCAGAAAAAGAAGGCACTGCAAAAGGAAATTCAATAACTATCGAAAACTATTTGACACAGAGTGATATTGCCCAGATTATTTGTACTTCAAGACAAACAGCTACCCAATTGCTCAATGAAATGGAGGCAAATCATCTTTTAAGCTATAACAGAAAAGAAATTGTTATTCAGGATATTACCAAATTATAATTTATTTTAGTTCAATTGTAAATTAGCCGACATTTTGCTTTTTCATAGTGAAGTAGTTTTACATCATCAAAAAGATATAAACCTTAAATTATGAAAAAATTACTTTTTATTTTTTTAGTAACCGTTACTACGGTTGCTAATGCGCAAAACGCAGTTCCCAAATCTGCGACTGATATTGCTCCTTTATTAATAGGAGAGAAAATTCCGGAAATTATTTTAAAATCATCTGAAAACACAGATGTTCAACTTGCTGATTTACTTAAAAAGAAAAAGAGCGTTTTAGTTTTTTATCGCGGAGGCTGGTGTCCGTATTGCAATATGCATTTGCAAGCCATGGCAGAAGCCGAAAAACAAATTCTGGATCTGGGATTTCAAATTATTGCCATAAGCCCAGATGCACCAGCAAATCTTAAAATCACAGCAGAAAAAGATAAAGCAAAATACACTTTGCTTTCTGACTCAAAAGGAGATTTAATTAAAGCAATCGGAATAGCTTTTGAAGCTCCTGAAAACTATAAATCAGTAATTAACGTACATTCTAATGGAGTCAATAATAACTTCTTACCAGTTCCTTCTGTTTTTGTAGTAAATACTGAGAATGAGATTTTGTTCGAATATATTTCACCGGATTTTAAACATCGTATTTCAGCAGAATTGTTGGTTTCAGTATTAAAAAGCTTAAAATAATTAAAGATGAAAAAGGCAGCAGTATTAATATTGATTTTGGTTTCAGGAATTTCATTTGCACAAAATGATTCAAAAAGAATTACGGAGTATAATTTAGAAAACAAAGTGGCTATTTTGGGTTATGATCCTGTTGGATATTTTACTCAGGGAAAAGCAATCAAAGGGAAAAAAGATATTTCAATATCTTATCATGGTGTGATTTATAAATTTTCTTCAAACGAAAATAAAGAAACGTTCTTAAAAAATCCATCAAAATATGAACCTCAATATGGCGGTTGGTGTGCGTATGCGATGGGAAGCTCAGGTGGAAAAGTTGAAATAAATCCTGAAACTTTTAAAATTGTTGATGGTAAATTATATCTATTTTACAATGCCTATTTCAACAATACTTTGAAAAGCTGGAATCCGGATGAAGCTAATTTAAAAGTTAAGGCAGATAATAACTGGAAAAAAATATATAAATAAGGAGTCATGAAAACGAAAATTATAAAATGGATTTTCAGGATTGTGGCTTCGGGAATCTTGCTGCAGACACTGTTTTTTAAATTCAGCGGGGCAGAAGAAAGTATCTATATATTTTCGAGATTAGGAATAGAGCCGTACGGAAGAATTGGTTCAGCAATAGCAGAGCTGATTGTCGCGATCTTAATTTTAATTCCGAGAACAACCTGGATCGGAGCTTTGGGAGGTATTGCAATAATGACCGGAGCTGTCGCATCGCATTTGTTTGTTTTAGGAATTGAGGTTAAAAATGATGGCGGGCTACTTTTTGGCCTGGCCGTGATTACTTTACTAAGCTGTTCTGTACTGCTTTATTGGGATAAAAATAAATTGTTTAATCATCTAAATTTAAAATAGTTATGTTGCTAAAATCCATACACCACAGTTTAGACGAATTACTATATCTATTGCATCAATTGTCTAACGAGGATTACTCAAAATCCTGTCAGGCCTTGAGTAACGCCACAATTGGCGAACATACCCGACATATTTTGGAGATGTTTCAATGTCTTGAAAATAGTTATGATTTAGGAATCTTAAATTATGATAACAGGGAACGGAATAACCGAATTCAAACTGAAACCGAATTTGCCAAACAATGCATTGCGTCCATAAAAATGGGTCTTAAAAAGGAAAACAAAATTATCTATCTCGAACAAATTATTGACGGAATCAACCTAAGGATCCAAAGTAATTATTACAGGGAGCTGCTTTACAATCTGGAACATTGTATTCACCATCAGGCTTTGATCAAAGTGGCGGTTTTACAATTTGAAAATATTTTGGTTAATGAAAATTTTGGCGTAGCCCGTTCCACTATAGAATATAAAAAACAATGTGTACAGTAAGTTTTGTAACAAGTCAGAAAGGTGTAATTATAACCTCAAATCGCGATGAAAATGTGATTCGCCCTAGTGCGGTTGCGCCTAGAAATTATTGTCAAAACGGCAAAAATATTATCTACCCAAAAGACCCAAAAGCAGGAGGGACCTGGTTTGTAATTGATGAAAACGGAACTGTTTTAGTGCTTTTGAATGGCGGAAAAATTAAACATGTACCAGAACTTTTTTACAGAAGAAGCCGTGGGCTTATTGCGCTGGATATTATTTCAAGTAATTCACCAAAGGATTTTTGGGATCAGATTAATCTGGAAGATATTGAGCCCTTTACTCTGGTTTTGTATCAGCAAGAAGAATTGTATGAATTGATTTGGGACGGACTTGTAAAAGTCAAAAAAATATTAGATCGAAATCAAAATCACATTTGGTCATCTGCTACTTTATATCCAAATGAAATCAGACAGGAAAGATCAAGCTGGTTTTTTGATTTCCTTAAAAATAAAAAAGAAATTTCGGCATCAGAAATGCTCGATTTTCATCGGAATACAGAACCAGGCGATTCAGAAAATGGTCTGGTCATCAATAGAGAAAATGTTTTGAAAACATTAAGTATAACACAAGCCGTAATTGAAAAGAACAAATGTGTTTTACGTTATTATGACCTGGTTAAAACAGAAGATTTTTTGTCCTCATTTATTAGTATTTAAATTTTTTGCCAATGAAGTTATTTATCCATAAAATCAGCAATTGGGAGTATTGGCCGTTTCAGGTTTTATATGTTCCTATTTATTTTCTTTGGGCTTATTACGCCATTAAGGCAAAATCGATTTTCTTTTTTAATGCATCAAATCCAAAAATAAAAAATGGCGGATTTATGATGGAAAGCAAAAAGCAGATTTACGATTTGCTTCCCAAAAAATATTATCCAAAAACTATTTTGATAAAAGAAAATACTGATTTGAAGGATATTGTGGATGCGGTTGTAGAAAAAGAAATTTATTTTCCGTTAATAGCCAAACCGGATATTGGTCTGCGTGGCTCTGGCGTAAAGAAGATCAAAACAGTATCTGAATTGAAAGAGTATGCCGAAAAGGCAACTTTTGATTTTCTGATACAAAATCTTATTCCGTTTCAAAATGAAGTGGGGATTTTTTACGTTCGCCATCCGCTTCAAAAAAACGGAAAAATAACCGGTATTGTTTCCAAAGAATTTCTGATTGTTACAGGTGACGGAAAATCGACTATTGAAGAACTGGTTAAACAGACTCCAAGATTTGAACTGCAGTTGGATGTTTTAAAAGAAGAATATGGAGATCAGCTGTACCAAATTTTAAATAAAGATGAAACTATAAATCTGGTGCCTTTTGGAAATCATTGTCGTGGCGCCAAGTTTCTTGACGGGAGCAATTTGATTACACCAAAATTAACTGCAATGATCAATGAAATTGCGGCTCAGATTCCCGAATTCTATTTTGGACGTTTTGATATTATGTACAATACTTTTGAAGAGCTGGAACGCGGAGAAAATTTTCAAATTGTTGAGCTAAATGGTGCAGCAAGCGAACCAACACATATTTATGATCCTAAACATTCGGTTTGGTTTGCCTGGAAAGAACTGGCCAGACATATTACTTATATGTATGAAATAAGTGTTGAAAATCATAAAATGGGTGTACCGTATTTAGATTATAAGGTTGGAATGCGGGAATACAGACTTCATTTGGCACATAATAACAAAATCATTAATTTTTAAAATGAAAAGGTTAAAAAATATCTCCGTTGGATTTTTGGTCAGCTTTCTGGGCTCGATTCCATTAGGATATTTAAATCTGGCCGGATTGGAAATTTATGCAAAATCCGGACTTCATAATTTAGTTTTGTTTTTGTTCGGAGTCATTTTTGTTGAAACTTTTGTCATTTATTTCACATTGCTTTTTGCAAAACAACTGGTAAACAATAAAAAGCTGATGAAATTTATAGATCTGTTTTCAGTACTATTTTTATTTGTTTTGGCTTTTGTTTTTTATTTGAATTTCAATCAGCCTGCAAGGCCTGATAATCAGTTGCGTCAATATATGCTGTATTCTCCCTTTGTAATTGGAGTAGTTTTAAACTGTCTTAATTTTTTGCAGCTTCCGTTTTGGACCAGTTGGAACCTTTATTTACTTAATCAAAATTATATTGCTCCTGATGGAAACTTAAAGTATTATTACATTGCAGGAACTGTGATTGGAATTTTCTTGGGAATGTTTTGTTTGATTATAGTTTTGCAAACTGTTTTTCAACAAATAAATCAGTTTTCAAAATACCTATTACCGGTTTTAATTCCATTGTTTTTTATTGCTATGGGCGTTTTTCAGGGGTTCAAAGTGTATAAAAAATATTTCAAATCGGCAGTTTTTCTTTGATATTAAAATGATTCAAAAAAATAGTTTTAGACATTAAAGATATCGTAGCTTTTCTTCTTCAATATCTAAATAATGCATTTGTCTTCTGATAACATACTCATCCAATGTTTGATCTTCCTTGTTTTTATTTCTAAGCCATTCTCTTTGTTTGTTTAGCAAATCGAGATAAATAACTTTAAGATCTTCACCAATTGATTCATCATCTATACCATTGTTTTGAAGTTCCCATTTTTGAATAAGGTGCTGTAATGAAGTATGAGTTTCGAGCTCATTGCTGTATTTGGTTTTGAGATAATTGATGGCAAAATGCGACAATTCCTGACGTACATTATTGTAGGCTTCATCGCGCGGTACAGGATCATAAATATCAGTAAGGTTTATTTTTCTGATAAAATACGGCAACGTCAACCCTTGAATTAATAAGGTCAAAAGAATAACAATAAAGGTGATAAACAATATAAGATTACGCTGTGGAAAACCGTTTCCATTATTCAAATAAACAGGTATGGATAATGCCGCTGCCAGCGAAACTACACCACGCATTCCGGTCCATCCAAGAATAAAAGGCGTTTTTATGCCGGGGTTTCGTCTATCTGCTACCGTGATAAAGTTGCGGGCAATCAATGTAACCACAACAGCTCCATAAGAAGAAAGCATTCTGCTTACGATCAAAACCAAAGTTATAAGAACCCCATAACCAATTGCAGTTGGAAGGCTTACTTCTTCAAGTCCTTTAGTAATTTGCGGTAAATCTAACCCGATTAGCATAAAGACAAATCCATTTAGTATAAAACAGAAACTTTCCCAAACATTTACACCACGCAGGCGTGATTTGCTGCTAAGAAAACGATGCCTGTTATTGGACAAAAGCAGTCCTCCGGCTACTACAGCCAATACACCCGAGCAATGTACTTCCTCAGCTGCGAGATAAATAATATAAGGCGTAAGCAGCGAAAGGACAATATCTACATTGGCATCAGTAGGCAAATATTTGTGTGCTTTCATAAAAAGCCATCCAATCAATAAGCCGATGGATACACCGCCGATAATCATCCAGCTAAAACTTGCAGCTGCTTTGTAAAATATAAACTGTTCTGTTGCAACTGCAATCATTGCAAATCTGAAAATAATCAATGATGAAGCATCATTCAACAAACTTTCGCCCTCTAAAATAGATGAAATCGCTTTTGGGACTTTGACAAATTTTAAAATAGCACCCGCACTTACTGCATCGGGCGGAGACACAATACCACCGAGTACAAAGCCCAATGCTAATGAAAAACCCGGAATGATATAATTTGCAACCAGTGCTACCGAAAGTGCAGAAAGAAAAACGACAACAAAAGCAAAGCTTGTAATAATTCTACGCCAGCGCCACATTTCTTTCCAGGAAACAGTCCACGCTGCTTCATACAATAACGGAGGCAGAAAAATAAAGAATATAAGTTCGGGTTCGATGTTAATAACCGGTACACCGGGAATAAAACTAATAACCAATCCTGCTAATACTAATAGTACAGGGTAGGCCACTTTTATTTTATTTGCCAGCATAATCAGCAATAAAATAACAATTAATATACCCAGATAGAAAGGGAAGTTGTCAAGCATTCTTTTGTTTTATAATAAAATTTTTAATTTGCTGTTGTGTATTATTGTTGAGTAAAGCGTATTTTAAAGTTTTAATATACGTCAGGATTTAAAATCAGCTTCAATCAATCTTAGCTAAATTAATTAATTTTAATTGAAATGTGCCTGGAGAGTTTGCCAGTTTTTAAAATGCGAAAAATGCTTTTTTATTTAACAACTTAAAATTACTAAGATGTTCTAATGAATTTCAAATGCGTTTTTCTGTTTAAGAGTTGTTGTACCTGAATTTTCTGTATTAAATTTTAAACCGCTATTTTCATTGTTAGAATCCTTAGTGACCGGTATATAAATATTAAAAGTAACACCGTTGTTTAGATTTCCGTCAGCGATTATAATACCATTGTGATTTTCTACAATTTTTTTGACTATAGCAAGACCAATTCCTGTTCCTAAATAATCCTCGGTGTGATGCAGCCTCTGAAATATAACAAAGATATTTTGGTTATACTCAGCTTCAAAACCAATTCCGTTATCCTGAAAACTGAGGTGCCAGTAATCACATATCTCTGAGGTTTGTGGCAGATTAAGAAGTCTGAAATCTTTATTTTTGAGCATAACAGATTGTATGGTAATCTCAGGTGGAGTCTCTGGTAGTGAGAATTTTAGCGAGTTGCTCATTAAATTATAGATAAGCTGGCGAAATTGAAAAGCTATTATTTTTACCGGTGTTAATCCTTTTACTTTAAAAACAGCTTTTTTTTGATGAATTGTATCTGTAAGTTCTAATTTTACATCTTCGATAATATCCTTCAGATCGCTCATCTCATAATGATGATCGTTGGTACTGACTCTTGAAAAGTCCATAAGGTCCTCAATGAGCTGTCTCATTCTGGTCGCCGCTACATGTATCCTTTTTAAGTTGTTTTTTCCGTCTTCAGTCATGGTTTTCATCTCTTTATCCATCATTATAGAAATGAAAATCTGAATTTTCCTAAGCGGTTCCTGAAGGTCATGGCTTGAGATAAAATTAAAGGCAAGAAGTTCTTTATTAGCATTAAGCAGTTCAATTGCCCTTTTTTCTTTTTCGGCATTTTGAAACTCCAATTCCTGATTGGCTACCAATAGTGCCGCAGTCTGAATTTTTAACTTCTCAAGAAGATCTTCTTTTTCTATTAGTTCTTCGGCTTCTTTTAGTGCACGGGTAATTTTTTGCAGTAAGGATGAGAAATTGCTTTTAGATACATAATCTGTTACACCTTCCTTTATAAGCATTACAGCATTTTCTTCACCAATTATTCCGGAAATTATTATAAAAGGAATATTAAGGTTTTTGTCTTTTATTATTTTAAAGGCAGAAACAGCATCAAATGAAGGAAGTGAATAGTCTGATAATATAATATCGGGTAAAAAGTTGTCAAGAGCATCTTCAAATGATTTTCTGGATTCAACTATTTTTGAGACAAAGGATAATCCGGCTTTTGTTAAATGGCGTACCAGTAAATCCGCATCAGCAGCATTATCTTCTAATATCAATATTTTAATATTTTCTTGTATTTGATATGGTATCATAGTTTTATATTAAAATAGTATTTAAAATTTAGATGGCAGGCTGGCTTAGGATCATCCAGTACATTCCCATTTCTTTTATGGCATTAAAAAAATTATTGCTGTCAACAGGTTTTACTATATAACTGTTGGCTCCCAGACTGTAACATTTGGCGACATCAGGATCTTCCTGCGAAGAGGTAAGGATGACTACCGGAATCGATTTAAATTCCGGATCACTTTTTACTTTTTCAAGCACCTGCATTCCGGACATTTTTGGCATTTTTAAATCCAGAAGAAGAAGTTTCGGATATGATTTCGGATTCCTGTCAGCGTAAATTCCCCTGCAGTAGATAAAATCAAGCGCTTCAGCTCCGTCTTTTACATGTAAAAGTTTGTTTGTAAAACCACTTTTGTTTAACGCACGAATAGTTAGTAAAGCATCTTCCATACTGTCTTCGGCAAATAAAATTTCAATATCGTCGTAATTCATTTTTTTTTATTTTTAATGTTTAATAACTGGCAGACTAAAATAAAATTTTGCTCCTGCGTCTAATTTTGATTCAGCCCAGACTATTCCATAGTGGCGGCTTATTATTTTCTGCACAATTGCCAGACCGATGCCTGTTCCTGAAAACTCCTCTTGTGAGTGCAGCCGCTGAAATACACCAAATAATTTGTCATAATAAGCCATGTCGAAACCTGCTCCCCAGTCCTGTATGCTATAAATTATTTTATCATTTTCTGAAATTGAGGTTATCTTAATTCGGGTTTCAGTTTTGTATTTTGAATATTTAATGGCATTAGAGATTAAGTTTATCCAAACCTGTTTAATGAGGGACGAATCTCCATTTGCAGGAGCAAGTTCATCCAGTTCAAATATTGGATTATTTTCGCCCTTTTCTATTACGATGTCATTTATTACTCCATTTACCAATGCTGTCATATTAATACTGGAAGAAGATACTTGTTTGCGTCCTAATTTGCTAAAAGCGAGTAAGTCATCTATCAGGACTCCCATTTTATTTGAGCTTTTTATTATCGCATTAAACATATTTTTTCCATCCTCATCAAGTAAATCGATATGGTCTTCAATCAGAATTTGGGTATAACCGTTAATGGCACGTATCGGAGCGCGAAGATCATGCGAAACAGAATAGGAGAACGATTCCAGCTCTTCCTGGGCTTTTTTAAGTTCATCATATGCAAGGGTCAGTTCTTTGCTTCGTTTTTCCTGATAAGCAAGTTCTCTGTTTTTTACAATCAATTCAGCTGCACGTTTTTGCTTTTCTACTTTTCTTTTTTCCTTCAGGATATTTTCGGCAGCCAGTTTTTTATTAGCAATTATCAATTCAGCAGCACGTTTTTCTTTTTCTTTGCTCTGTATGGCAAGTTCTTTATTGGCTACAATTAATTCCTTTGCTCTTTGTTCTTTTTGCTCATTCTGAAATTTCAGTTCCTTATTGGCAATTACAAGTTCTGCTGCACGTTTTTCTTTTTCTTCATTCTGAAAAGCGAGTTCTTTATTGGCAACTGCCAGTTAAGAAGCGCGTTTTTCCTTTTCCTGTGCCTGTACCGCAAGCTGCAAAAACTGAGTCTTTGTAAGCGTAATATCGGTAGCTATTTTTAAAATTTTATAGGGTTTGCCCAAAATATCCAAAATAGGGTTGTAGCTGCCTAAAAGCCAGATTAATTTTCCGTTTTTGGACAGGCGAATGAATTCATCTTTTTGATAAATTCCTTTTCTCAGGTTGTTCCAGAACAAATCATAAGCTTTTGATTCTGAATAAGCAGGATCAACTAAAAGCCGATGATGTCTTCCAAGGAGATCAGCTTCCTCATAACCCATAATTTCCAGAAAATTTTTATTGACACTAAGGATATTGCCTTCAAGATCAAACTCTATCGAGGCATTTGAGGTGTCAATAGCATTAACATGATTGTTGAGCTGCTGTTCTTTTGCCTTAAGCTGCTCCTTTAGATTTTGGATTTCTGCTGTTTGCTTTTGACTATTTGTAAAGGATAATTTATTCCTGGGAGGCTTTTGATTGTTCTCTTTTTCAGGAGATTTCTGAACTGAGGAAAGGATTATTTCCCTATTGTCATTTTTTTCTTTAATATTCATATAATGCGAAGTTATATTTAGAAAAATAATGGCAGTAATTTGCTGGAAAAGCACCTATATTTTAGTAATTATTAGAACATAATACCTAAGCTTAATTTTTAAGTTTATTAGGATTTCAAACGAATGTAGCGAAATTAAGTGGTTTAACCCTTACTTATTCTCTTTATTTGCCGATATAAAAAATATGGGAGTAGAAATGTAGTAAACGATACGTCCTGAATCATTTATGAGAGCTATTATAAATGGAATATTTAAAATAATTATTCGTTTATTTTCAGAAGAGAAATGTATACTAAATTTAAGTACCTTTCTCACAATAAAAAAAACAATAAACTCATGAATAAGGGCGGCCCAATAATTATTATAGAAGATGACGAGGATGACCAGGAAATACTGGCATTGGCATTTAAAGAACTTAATTACAGAAATGAAATTATTTTTTTTAGCGATGGAGAAATGGCACTTAATTTTCTGACTGAAACAGCTGTTGAGCCTTTTATTATTTTTTCAGATATTAATATGCCTAAGTTAAACGGAATAGAGCTGCGATCAAAAGTTCATGAGAACGAGGATTTGAGAATGAAGTCTATTCCTTACCTTTTTTTTACGACGGGTGCCGAACAGAAGCATGTTGTAGAAGCTTATTCAAAGTCAGTACAAGGATTTTTTATAAAACCATACGATTTTATAGAAATGAAAGAATTGATAAAAAATATTGTTGAGTATTGGCAAAAATGTGTTTCACCGAATTATATAAAATAACGATTGTAGAAACTATAAAATGTAGTATCTAATTTATAACTTGGATTTAAATAAATATCTGTTTATCAGAGGTTAAACTCATTAAATCTATGTTAAAAGTGTGTCCGTGTTTTAATATTATTTTGAACTTTGTATAACTGTATAATTTAAAATAATAGGATTATGGAAACGCAAATAATGGAATTAGAAAAAAAATATTGGCAGGGAATGGAAAATCACGATTATGAAACGGTAAAAAACCTGACTCGTTTTCCGTGTATAATCGCCGGTAAAAATGGTGTACAAAGTATCGATGAACCGAAGTTTAAGGAGATGTTTGAATCTGGGGACGGCGATAAGATAAAAATACTGAATTTTTCTGATATTGAAACACAGTTAGTTGCCGAAGACGCCGCTGTAATAGCTTATTCAATAGAATTGGGGCTGCTGGATAATGAACAAAAAGACCCAATGAAATGCGCCTGTACTTCTACCTGGGTAAAAGAAAACAACAATTGGGTATGTGTACTGCATACCGAAGCAGAATTATCTCAGCAATAAATTGTATTGAAGAACACATTGAATAGTGTTTTTATAATTGATTACATAGTAGTGAAATTTTCTACTATGTAATCAATTAAAAGAAGCTTTAAGAACAAGTCACCTTTTTTGAGTTGTTTTAAGTTTTTCGATTTAAATCCTTTAAATCGAAACAGTTCTGTTAATTTTCTTTTGTTTTATGATTTGATAAACCGTGCCTGCAATAAACAATACCAAAAGGATTAATAATGTATTGGCAATTAGAGGATCTTTTATATCCTTTGCAAGTGGATGTCCAACAGGAACACGTGTAAATGTTTCATTAACAGTGGGAACCAGTGACAAAAAAAAGCTGAAAGACAGGCAAAAGTTTTCAAAATAGCGAGCCCTGATATTTCCTTTCTTTTTCCAATAAAGAAAATAAGCCTCCAAAATTAAAATAACGATCAATACCGAGAAAGCATGACCTGGATTAAATCCTCCATGCTTGGATATGCCTAATGCTGTTAGTGAAGTGACTAATGTGCAGTAGAAATAGATTTTGCCTGTAAGTTGATCCAGATCAATTTTGCCATATTTTACATATGCTATAAGTGCAGCAATAATGGCAGCAACGCCAATTCCGGTATGAAAAATACCTAAACCTGATAATCCCATATTTTTTTAAGTTTTAAATTAATGTCATGATTGACACTGCAAAAGTAATTTTAAGGGAAAAGCCGCATTTCGTCAAAAAGTCCAATCTTTTGGCAATTTGGTCCAATATATTTTAACCGGACTTAGTCAGCTTTACCTGTTTAGATAACTGTGATATTTAATTTATTCTGAAATGTAATTATATAAGTCTGAATACGAATTGTATAAGAAAAAAAACTAAAAAAATAACAAATTTAGAATAGTAAAGCAGCCATAAAAAGTTACTGCATTGATGATAATTCGGGAAACTAAAAATTAAACCATGAGTATATTATATAAGATGATAAGACTATTGCTGGTATTAATTTGTTTATTGTTTGCAGGAACCAGTTGTACAACATGGAAATTGGGTTTATCCGGACAGAAAAAAATTTCGGGTAAAACATATGTTATTGTGGGAGCATCCAGTGGTATTGGCCGCGGTGTGGCACAAGAATTAGGAAAATACAAAGCAAATGTAGTTTTGGCAGCACGAAGAACGGACCTGCTGGAGGAAATCGCAGATACTATTCGCAGCTACGGAGGAAATGCAATAGTGGTAACAATGGATATCAGTAAACCCGAAGACCTGCAGCGTGTATGTGATGCAGCCGTAAAACAATATTCTAAAATTGATGTCTGGATTAATATGGCAGGAGTGGCGGCTCTCGGCCGTTTTTGGGAAGTTCCTATAGAAGATCAGTCACGTGTAATAGATGTAAACCTAAAAGGATTTTTGTATGGAAGCAGGGTTGCTGTAGAACAATTTATAAAACAGCGAAGGGGCGTATTGATAAATATGGGATCAATAGAAAGCGAAATACCTCTTGCATATCAAATTAGTTACGCAGCATCAAAAGCAGGTGTGAGAACCTTAGGTCTTGCTTTAAGTCAGGAATTGCGCCTTAATGGCTATGAACAAATCAAGGTGGTGACTATAGAACCATGGGCTGTTGATACTCCGTTGTGGAAACATGTAGCTAATTACAGTGGGGTAGAACCTAAAATGGCACTTATGGACGAGCCTGTTAAAGTGGTGAATGCAGTTTTGCGAAAATCATTAAGACCTAAAAAAATAGTTCCGGTTGGATGGAAAGCAAAAGGGTCATCGTTTATTGCTAATGTTTTTCCGAGGTTTACGGAGTGGTTTAGCGGTAATATTTCACACAAATATCAAATGGAAATGGGACCGGCAGCTCCCAATACCCAAGGTTCTCTATACCAGCCCATGCCTGAAGGCCGTGGGGTTGATGATGGAGCAGATGAAAGAATGAAACAAAATAAAAAAGAGGGCAGGGATAAAAAGAGATAACTTCTATGGCAATGCAGCATCTTAAGGCTGTGATAATGTTACCACTTTTTCAAAACGCCCATGATGACTTATAGAAATGTCCTGTGCAATATTTTGTAAAGCACCGGCTAAAAATGGAATCCCATTTTTATCTTTATGAATAGCCTTATTTTCAATTTCTATAACATTATTCAAATCATCCAAAAAGCTAACCGCTACTGTGTGAATAAAGTCATTAGAAAGAATCGTTTTTGTGTGAAATGTATTTTCTGAACAAATAACTTTACCTGTGATAAAAATCCGGTTTTGTGATTCAATAAAACAATTAAGTTTTTTAGGAATATATTCCCGTACTTTTGTTTTTCGGTTATAAATCTTATAAGCAGCTTCTTTCATACTCCAAAGTGCCCAAACCATAATTTCAGGATCTGAAGCATTTGAGATATACAATTGTTCCTCAGGATTAAATATTTTTTCTATATAACCTTTGCGCTGCCAGTTACTATCCTTGCGTGACTGCAATAAATCTACAACATCGTTACCGATCATTTTGCAGCCAATTTGGTTTCTATGATTTCTACCGCTGTTTTTACATCAAGCATGCGCTCCATATCGGTATTATCAATTACAACGTCAAAAGCTTCTTCTATATCGAGCACAATATCTACCAGGTTTGCCGAGTTGATGTTGAGATCTCTAATAAAATCAGTTTCTTCGGTAAGGTTGTCGTACGCTTCAGTATTAGTGGTGTACGGCTTTATAATTAATTTTAATTTGGAGATTAATTCTTCTTTATTCATACTGTTATTTTTGAAATTTTTTAAAGATTATACAGGCGTTTACATCGCCAAAACCAAAACTTGCCTTGGCAATAATATTAGGTTGACTGTGGATTGTTTTTAAAGGAACTTTTGACGAATCTATTAAGTCGCTAATTTCCGGATGAAGATCTTCACAATTTGTATTTCCGAATATAAAACCTTCATGCAGCTGTAGAACGGCTGCTACACTTTCGATACTTCCGGCAGCGCTTAAGCAATGTCCGGTCATACTTTTTAAAGAATTAATATACGGAAAATCATTTCCTTTTCGATCCAGTGCTTTTGTCCAGTTTTCAACTTCAAGACTGTCTTTTGTGGTTGCCGTAAGATGTCCGTTTATGGCATCAATGTCAGAAGCTGAAATACCAGCATTCTGAATTGCGTTTGTAATACAGCGCTGAACAGCCGTACTGTTGGGTGCCGTCATACTTCCGTTGCCGCGCTGCCCGCCAGAGTTTACGCTTCCGCCTAAAATTTCGGCATAAATGGTTGCACCGCGGTTTAAAGCCGTTTCCAGTTCTTCTATTACCAATGCTCCGGCACCGCTTCCCGGCACAAATCCTGACGCTGTGGCACTCATTGGTCGTGAACCTCGTTCAGGATTATCGTTATATTTTGAACTGCAGACACGAAGCGCATCAAATCCTGCCCAGATATAAGGCCCGCTGTCTCCTGTACTTCCCGCCAATATGCGTTTTGCCTGTCCCGCTTGTATACGATCGTAGGCCATCATAATAGCTTCTGTACCCGTTGCACAAGCAGATGAATTAGTGGTGACCTGATTTCCGAGCCCTAATTTTCCGCCCAAATAAGCGCTAATACCACTGTTCATGGTTTGTGCCACAACAGTACTGCCTAATCTTCTCGTTTGTAATTCGTCAATTTTATAAATGCTTTCGCGAAATTTATCGATTCCGGATGTTCCGGATCCAAAAATAGTTCCGCTGTCCCAATCGGGTTCGTCGTTGGTTTCTATCTGTAATCCGGCATTTTTCCAGGCTTCTATACCTGCAATAACGCCGTATAAAATACCGGTACTATTAAAACCCCGTAATTCCAGTTCGGTAAAATAGTGTGTTTTGAGTTCTTCAGAAATTTGTGGTTTACCGGCTATCTGACAAGAAAACTGCAATTCCTGCAATTGTGGATCAAACCGAATTCCTGATATTCCGTTTTTTATGGCGTGAGTGAATTCCGATATTCCAACACCGTTAGGAGCTGCGACGCCCAATCCTGTTATTACAACCCGCTTACTCATAATTTATTGGTCATCATGCCGGCCAAAATGCCTTTACACACTTCTTGTCCGGCTTCGTTTTTCATTATTACATCACACTTCAGCTTTCCAAATCTAAAAAATACTTTTTGAGAAGTAACCGTTATTTTTTCATTTGGATAAACCGGTTTTAGAAACTGCATATCGGCAGAAGTAAAAGCAATTACGGTATTTTTAGTAAAAGTATCACCAAGTAAATAAATACCCAGACAAACCAAACCAATCTGAGCCATAGTTTCTGTCAGGATTACACCCGGAGTCACCGGATTATCCTTAAAATGGCCTTTATAAAAATCCAGATCTTCGCTATATGTATACGTACCGCTCACGCTATTTTCGTCTACATGAAGTAATTCATCTACAAACAAAAAAGGTTTGCTGTACGGCAGTTTCGCCAAAATATCCGTTAATTCCATAACTTTTTTAAATAATTACCATTGCAATAAAACCCTTTGTGCCGAAAACCCGGGACCAAAACTCAGCATCAAACCTTTTTCTCCCGATTTAGGATTTCGATCCATAATTTGTTCTAAAACATACAAAACGGTTGCACTCGACATATTGCCGTATTGTCTCAGCACTTCTTTAGTATCATCGATATTTTTTCCTAATCCTGAAAAAAGTGCTTCAACGGTAGTAATAATTTTTTTCCCGCCGGGATGAAAAATCATGTACTCAATATCCTTGATTTCAAGATTGTTCTTTTGTAGAAACGGATGAATAATAGCACCAAAATGAGAGGCTATCGTGTCTGGAACTTCGATGTCCAAAACCATTTGCAAACCGCTGTTAGTGAGTTTAAAACCCATCATGTGTTCGGCCTCATAAAAATGATACATTTCTTCATTTATTATTTCAGGTCCATAATCATCTTCATGAGAAGACAGCAGACAACAAGCAGATCCGTCGCCAAAAATGGCGGCGCTTACAATATTGGGCATCGAAAAATCATCAAGCTGAAATGTTGCTGTTGGAGACTCTACTGCAATAACAGCTGCCCGTTTTCCGGGATTGGCTTTCAGAAAGTTTTTGGCATATATAATACCGGATATTCCTGCAGCACAGCCCATTTCCGTTACCGGGAGACGTACAATATCCTGTCTGAGTTTCATTTTATTGATGAGATAAGCATCTAAAGACGGAATCATAATTCCGGTACAGCTTACGGTAATAATGTAATCCAGACTCTGCGGATCCCAATTGGCTTTTTCGAGTGCTTTTTGCAGCACCTGCTCGCCTAAAATAATGACTTCACGGGTATAAATATCGTTTTTCTCTTCAAATGAGGTGGCGGTAAAAACTTCTTCAGGATCCATTATCGAATACCTTTTATCTACTGCCGCACCTTCAAATATTTTTTTTACTTTTTTTATAAATCGTTCCTCTTGTCCGTGCAGCCATCCATCCAGCATAGGGAGAATATCAGCCGTTTCACGGGAATATTTTGGGAGTTGCTTAGCAACAGTTATTATTTTTACACTCATTTTTTTGCAATTATCCACTGGTAGCGAAAAGCCCACTTCCAGTTTATGGTATAGTTTTTAAAATTTAGTTTTTTAGAGAATTCAATGAGTTCGTTTTTCTTAAATCCTCTCAGGATGGAAACCAGTCCATCTTCGCGCGACATGCTGTTTAAATTAAAAACAATACAAATTAGCTCAAAAAGCCTGTAGGCTGTTTTACTGCGATGCAAATCGTTAATAATAATGCCGGTTTCAGCATTATTATTAAAGATACTAATTATTTTTAATATTTGTTCGTTGGTAAAATGGTGCAATGTCAGAGTACATAAAATAATATCAAACTTCATGGTTTTAAAATCATCGCTAAAAATATCCACACATTGGTATTGAATATTCGAATATTCTTGTGATAATTTTTTTGCATAATTGATCGTAAACTCATTGGCGTCTATACCGATAAGTTGAAAATTAATCTTATTTTTTTTACCAAATTTTGCCAGCATTCGCAACATGTCTCCGTTCCCGCATCCTATATCGGCGATCGTAATAGTTTTGTTATGATCCAATTCATTTAATAAAGTTCTAACACCATTTAACGTCACTTTATTCCCGCCCAATAATTGGTTGATGCGGGCAATTTGATCCAGTGCTTCTCTGAGTTCTTCTCCCTGCAGAGAAAAATCGTCCATTATTTCGGTTGCTTGTGTTCTGTATTTTGTATTTATACTCATTTAATTGATTACTATAGGTTTACCATGAGTTTGTTTAATAATCTCAGGCAGTATTTTAGGAAATGAGGCCACTAAGGAAACAAAGATATTGGTGAGGGTTTTGTTCGTTAAAACTCTTGCCAAAATTCTGCCCATTCCAATTCTTTTTCCAAAATGCCTATTCCATTCTTTGGTATAATTTTTTTCTAACTGATTTCTGAAAATGCATTTATCAGCATAATATTCTAAGATTAATTCTGATGCTATTTTGGCACTGTGAATTGCCATTGCCATTCCGTTTCCACAAAGCGGATGAATAAGTCCGGCCGTATCGCCAATCATTAAAATATGATTTTCTACAGGCTGTTTTTTTTCAAACGAAATCTGACTAATTGTTAAAGGTTTATCAAAAAGAAGCGTACTATTTTCAAAAACAGCTTTGAGATGCTTGTTTTTATAAAGTACATTTTGTTGATAATCTTCAATATTTTTATATTGCTTAAAAGTGGCATAATCGGCTAGATAGCAAATATTTATGATGTTATTTTCCACTTTAGAAACGCCACAATAACCACCATTGAAGTTGTGCAGGGCTACAAGATCATTATCTAAATTACCTTCATAATGTGCCTTTACGGCTAGCCATGGCGATTTTTTGTTAAAGAAATTTCGATTTAGAACCTGGTCGACATTAGAGCGTTTACCAAAAGCACCTAATACGATTTTAGTGGTTAAAACCTGATTTGCAGTAGTAACAGTAAAGATGTCTTTGATGAAAGTCACATCTGTAACATTGTCTTTTAGGATAGTACAATTATTTGATACCGCTTTTTGACACAAAAAATTATCGAGCGCATATCTGCTGATACCAAATCCACCAAGTGGAAGTGTTGCCGTTGCAGCTTTCCCACTGTTGGTCGTAAATTCAAATTTAGAGATATTGGTGGGATGAAGTTCTGAAACATCTGTGCCAAGCCATTTGAGATAAGGTAAAATTTCATTCGAAATATATTCACCACAAACCTTATGTTTTGGAAACTCGGATTTTTCGATCAGGGTCACTTTCAAATTCTTTTGAGACAGATGAATAGCGGCCGTCAAACCAGCGAGTCCTCCACCAATAATCAATACATCTGAATTTGTTTCCATGTCACCAATTTACTCATAAAATCTCAGCATTCCAATTATTACTTTGCCTTAATTTTACTTAAAAGACTGAAAGATAAACGGTAATTTAAACCTTGGGATGCATTCTGGAACTAGATTTTATATAAGTTGGATTTAAGATAGTATCTTTTTGACCTGTTTTTAAAAATTAGGAAATTTAATTTAAAGATATATCAACAACCATATGAGGGTAAATAACAGATTGAATACTTATTATTTAGATTTTAATTCAAAACAAAATAATTCAGTTCTACAAAATTAGGACACTAGAAACTTAGCTATTACTTTGTCCAGTTCTTCTCTGATGGCAGCAATAGAATAAGGTTTGGTGATAAACTGCGCGGCATCATGTTCTGCAGCAAACATTTTGTCTTCTTTATTGGAGGAAGTCGAATAAATAATTACCGGAATGTCTTTAAGATCAGTATCCTGCTTGATGCGTTTCAAAAATTCCCTGCCATCCATTACGGGCATATTAAAATCAAGAAAAATCAGATCCGGTTTTTGAAAATCCTCTTTTTTTAATTTTTCTAACGCTTCCTGGCCATGTCTGGCTTCTTCGTACCGTACAGCGGTTTTTAGAGATAGAAGTGATTCCTGAAATATTTCGCGGTCGTCCTGGTCGTCATCAATTAGAAAAACTACTTTCATTTAAAATGGATTTTTGTAAGTAAAGATACGGTTTTTTTATAAAATATTTTAAAACTATACTTCTTATATCTGTTCAGTCGGAATTATGATAGTGAAGGTAGTTCCTGTTCCTTCCTGTGAGCTTGCGGTTATTTGTCCGTTGTGGTTCTGCATGATCCTGCGACACATGGCAAGGCCTATACCAGTACCTGCAAATTCTTCTTTTCCGTGTAAACGCTGAAAAATATTAAAGATCTGTTCTGCATATTCCTGACTGAATCCGATTCCGTTATCGTGTATTTCTATTTTTGCATATTCGGTTTCATTTTGCATTAAAAGCATTTTTTTTGCTGCATCCGAAAGTGTTTCGAATGTAATTTTAATCTGTGGCGGAACTTCATTTTTGCTGTATTTCAATGCATTTGAAATCAGGTTACCAAAAAGCTGTGACATTTGTAGTGGAATTGCCTGGATTACAGGAAGGTGTTCAACAGATATTGTAGCATTTTTCTGTTCTATAGTTAAGTCAAAGTCCGTCAGAATATCATCCATTATCTGATTGAGATCAGTTTTCTCGAATGTTTTTGAAGTATTGGATAGCTGTGAATAACCTAATACATCTTTTATTAGGTTTTCCATTCGTTTGGTCGAACTGATAATCTTGCTCAGATAAGAATCGACCTTTGCAGGATTTTTATCCAGATTATCCCGGAGCATTTCGGTAAAAACACTAATCTTTCGTACAGGCTCCTGGAGATCATGCGAAGCAATGTAAGCAAACCGCTGGAGTTCCTGATTGTTGATTTCAAGTTCGGTATTGGCAGCATGAAGCTCAGCAGTACGTTCTTTTACTTTAAATTTAAGTTCCTCCTGCAGCTCACGTTCCTTGGTTACGTCCTGTGCAGTGCCGCTGAGGCATTCCGGTATGCCGTCTTTTGAATAAATTACCTGAGCATTGGCATGTATGATACGCACCTGACCGGTGATATTGTTGGTGATAGGAAACTCATAGTCATAAAAAACAGAGGATTCCGGCTTGACTGCTTCTTCTATAGAAGAAATTACCTTCTGCCTGTGTGTTTCTGCAATCTGTTGAAAAACCTTGTCTTTGTGCATGCTGTGTTGCTGAAGTCCCAACCAGTGTTTAAAGCGTGTTGAGCATATAAAAATACTATTGGCAATGTCCAGCCTCCAGGTAGCCAGTTCGGCCAGTTCGATAGCCCCTGCAAGTGCCATTCGGGTCTCTTCGAGTTTTTTATTGGCCAATACCTGATCTGTAATGTCAATAGCAATATCCATAATCCCATAAATCTCACCCTGTGCATTTCGGATAGGGGTGTAGGTGAAATCAAAATAAAAGGTGCTGAGAATGCCGTTTACTAGAAGCTCTGCCGGCATTGCACGCCCAAAATATGTTTCACCAGTACGATAGACTTCCAGTAGAATATCTAGAAATGGCTGGCCCTTAAGTTCCGGAACAGCATTTATCAAAGGTTTTCCAATGACCGACTTGTCCTTGCCCCAGTAGCCGGTCATAATATCATTTGCAATTTCAATTTTCATTTCGGTGCCTGTAAAGAGACAAATTGCGACCGGAGACTGCTCAATCATCAGGCTTATACGCTGTTCGCTTTCTGAGAGTGCTTTTCTTCCCGAAATAATTTCGTCCATATCCATGCAGAAACCTGCATATCCGGCATAGTTTCCTTGTGCATCATAGAAAGGATCTCCCGCAGCCCGACACCAGATGATCTCTCCGCTGTGCTTTCTTGCTCTGAAAAGTACATCAAAATGGCCATTTCTGGCTATGGCTTCCATATAAGACTGTACTGCTGTTTTAAGGTCTTCTTCGAGAATAATCGACGACCATCCTCCATCTTGAAGCGCTTCAGAAGTAAGTCCCGTGAATTCAATAAGTGTTTTATTAAAATAGGTCAGTTTTCCTTCTGCATTGGAGAGCCAGAGACCCGTTGGAGAACTGTCGGTTACGTTCTGAAAGAGTCTTTCGGCTTCCAGTTTTGTCTTAACAAGCCTTGATTCAGCTTCCTGTAGTGCTATACGGTTTTGCTCCTGTTCGGTGATATCGGCAACCGTACCCGAAAAAGCGGTAGGTTTTCCATTTGAATTGATCATTCTGGCAGCCGAAACTGCAATTCGGTGGACAGTGCCATCCTCCCAGATCACTCTTGGCGTATAATAAAAAGTACCGGTTTCAATACCATCCTCTATTGCTTTTGAACGAAGGGACAGATCATCCGGATGTACATATTTCAAAAAATCCCTGCGGGTTAAATTATTTATTATTTTTCCTGACAACAGCAGCGAAAATTCAGGTGAATAATCAATACTGTTGTCGGTAAAGTCAACATTAAAAAGTCCCAGTCCCATACTTTTTATAGTAAGGTCAGTAAGCTGTCGGGATTTAAGCAGATCTTCTTCCGCTTTTTTATGTGCGGTGATATCCTGAAGCGTGCCATTAAGCCTATAAGCGGTGTGGGTATCGTCAAACCAGGCCTTACCGAGTGCATGAACCGTCCTTTCGGTTTTGGTTCGAGGATGTATAATTGTATATTCAATATCATATTTCCCGCCAGACTCATACCGGAGCGCTTTGTAGATAGCTTCCGTAACCCGTTGCCTGTCAGATTCGACAATAGCTGCTGTGGCATTGCTCAGCAGTATTTCATCTTCGGCTTTTAGTCCAAACCATTTCTTGAGTCTGGAATTGGCAGAAAATTTATTAGTAGCAGGATTAAGATCAAATGTTCCAAATTCAGCGGCATTAATGGCAAATTCAAGTTCTTCCTTACTTTCTTTTAATTTTTGATTGTAGAAAACTTTTTCAGTGGTTTCATTACAAACGACCAAAACACCTTTAATCTGGCGGTCATCGTCACGAATCGGACTGTAACTGAAGGTCCAATACACATCCTCAAGCTTTCCGTTCCTGTAGATAGGAAGCAGAAGGTCATCATACCATATACCTTCTCCTGTAGTCAATACCTTTGTAATCAGGGGATAGATAAAATACCAGATTTCCGGCCAGCATTCAACTGCTTTCTGTCCCATTGCTTTAGGGTGTTTGCCTTCATTGCCCATGCTCGGACGATAAGAATCATTATAGAACTGAATAAGATCATCGCCCCACCAGAGAAACATTGGAAATTTGGACGACAAGATTGTAGCAAGTGTGTTTTTAAGACTTTCAGGCCATTTATCCGGCGTTCCCAAAGAGGTTGCAGACCAGTCTGTATTTTTAATAATTTCGGCAGATTCACCACCATTTTGAAGATAAAATTGATTATCGATGTTCAAGTTATTATTTTTTTGAATGGCAAAACAATTAGGTCCCTCTCGCCTTAGATTACTGTAAATTTATGTAAATAAAAAATAATAATAAAATTAAAAATTCAGGATGTTACTGCAACTCAACAACAGACTTTTATAATAGAAACTGTTGGTAAAATGTTATTGTCATGCAAATTATATAAACTTACACACCCGATCCTATAAGTTTTCTTGTGATTATGATCTCTATTTTTACATGGCTGATGATCTGAAATTATTTCAGTAATAGTAACTGAAAAGTATATCACTTGTATGTTTACTATTTTATTATCCGGGACAAAAAATAAAATTTATAACCAAACAAAATAAAATTATGGCAGAAATTAAAATTGAGAAAAAGAAACCTGTATGGCCTTGGATTTTAGTGTTACTACTAATCGCAGCCCTTGTATATTTCATCTTTTACAGAGATAATGAAACAGCAACTGATAATGGTACTGAAATAGAAAATACGACAGGTGATAACACAACACGAGACTATAAAGAAAGAACAGGTAGTAAAGGCATCACTGTTGTGGCAGACATAAATGTTGTGAAAAAGTACACGCAGTGGAGTTAATCACAATTAATGCCCGATAAAAATGGATTGGTTAGGGTAGTAGCAAAATTAGCATACTAATTAAAAAATAATATGGAAAATAAAGATAGAAATTTATACAGACTGGACGAGCTTACTGATTACAAAATAGCTTCAGACTATTCTGATGTAAGAGGATGGAAAATAGTAGATGCAGATAATCGTACTATTGGTACAATAGATAACCTTTGGGTAAATAAAGATATGCAACGTGTTGTTTATCTGGATGTGAATGTCGATAAAGGACTTATTGAAGACAGTCGTCATGAAGTACACGACGTGATAGCGAATGAAAATGGGAGAGAGTTTATGTACAAGGAAGGGGACAGCCATATCATTATTCCGATAGGATCAGTTTCAATAAATAAAGACACCAAGGTTGTACAGGCAAACAGTATCGGATATGATACTTTTAGAAATACAAGCCGATATAGCAGACAGGAGAATTTCGACAGAAATTATGAAAGAAGAGTTATGAAATCGTATTATCCAGACAGTAATACTGCTGCTGAGAGCGAGGATAATGCGTTTTACAACCGAAGGGAATTTGATAACAGATAGTGTTACCTTATTTAGAAGATATACAGTTCAGACATTTTAGGATGTTTGAACTTTTTTTTTAAAATATATCCCAATACTATAGTATTATAATTTATACATTTGTTTAGTTATTATAAAATGTTTTCAAGCTACAACCAATCCTGCGAAGACATTGATAAGACAGACGAAAATGAAAAAACTAATATTAAATACTGACGATTCAAAAGCGACAATATTAATTAGATTAATGGTTGGAGTTGTATTCCTCTCAGAAGGCATTCAGAAATTTTTGTTTACTGAGACACTTGGAGCAGGACGATTTGAAAAAATCGGTTTACCCTCGCCTGAATTTTTAGGAAGTTTTGTTGGAAGTTTTGAAATTGTTTGCGGATTTCTAATTCTGCTTGGACTTTTGACAAGATTAGCAGCTATTCCACTTATCATTATAATGTTAGTAGCAATTGCGACCACCAAATCAGAAGTTTTAGCCGAAAAAGGTTTTTGGGAAATGATGCACGGAAGCAGAACCGATTGGGCAATGCTTTTGGGAAGTATTTTTTTGTTGATTAAAGGCGGTGGCTTATGGTCGGCTGACAAAACTTTGATCAAAAATGGAGCATAAAGCAGGCTTAAAAGATATTGCCACACTTTTTCTAAAACTCGGAGTTATTGGTTTTGGAGGACCAGCTGCACATATTGCAATGATGCAGGACGAAGTTGTCATTAAAAGAAAATGGCTGACCGAACAGCATTTTCTGGACTTAATAGGTGCCACAAATTTAATACCGGGTCCCAACAGCACAGAAATGGCAATCCATATCGGACACGAAAAAGGAGGTTGGAAAGGTTTGATAGTCGCAGGTCTTTGCTTCATTTTGCCTGCCGTTTTTATTACAGGAGTTTTTGCTTATCTCTACAAACAATACGGGCAAATTCCTGAAATACAACCCTTTACTTACGGAATAAAACCTGCTATTATTGCTATTATTTTGGCTGCAATTTTTCCATTGGCAAAAAAATCTCTAAAATCTACAGAACTAATAATAATCGGATTACTTGTTTTACTTGGCTCACTATTCAATATCAACGAGATTTATTTAATGTTTGGAGCAGGTTTTTTGGCTTTGTTTTTGGCTTATTTAAGAAGCAGAAAGCAAAATAACAGCATCAGTTTTCTGCCACTAACTTTATTGCAAATTACAAATACGACAGTACTTTCTGCAACAAATGCAAACCTTTTTTGGATTTTTCTAAAAATTGGCGCAATACTTTATGGAAGTGGTTATGTATTGTTTGCTTTTCTTGATACAGAATTAGTCGCCACAGGACTTTTAACAAGACAGCAATTAATTGATGCCATTGCAGTCGGGCAATTCACACCAGGACCTGTTTTTTCTTCGGTAACATTTATAGGTTATCAAATCAACGGTTTAACAGGGGCAATCTTTTCAACTATCGCCATATTTTTGCCTTCATTTGTTTTTGTAGCATTGCTAAACCCAATTGTAAAGAAAATGCGAAATTCAAAACTTTTTTCTGCATTTTTAGACGCTGTAAATGTTGCATCAGTCGCAATAATTATAGCGATTTGTTTTGAAATGGGCAAAGAAACTGTTACAGATTGGCGGACAATTTTGATTGCCGTTTTAAGTATAGTAATTACATTTGGGTATAAGAAATTAAATAGTGCTTTTGTGGTTTTAGGCGGTTCATTAATAGGTTATTTATTGACACTAATATGAAACGATAAAAACTTTGGAAATAATGAATAACAATACATTCTTTTTGATTTTAGTCAAATAAGGAGCAATTAAATGAAATCATCATCAAATTATATCATATGACACTTATAGCAATTTTTTTTCCATGTATTTCTTTCCTGTTGAGAGGAAAAATCCTGACAGCTCTTTTATGCCTAATCCTGCAGATCACTTTAATCGGATGGATTCCCGCTGCAATCTGGGCAGTTCTCTCATTACAAAATGCAAGAGCCGACAAACGAACTAATAAAGTAATCAGGGCTATGAAAAAATAGCTTTAAGATACTGGATAAAAAAAAGCTCAGGAGAAACAATATTGTTCTCCTGAGCTTTTTTTATAGTCAATAGTAAACTCAAAAAATAACCTGCCCGGATAGGGCAGGTTAAGGTTTTGCTAAATTGATTTTCTACAAATATAAGTTGCAGTACCATAATTTGGCCACAACTCATTTGTTTTTTGTTTTGTCCTTGTTATTTCCCGATGCAGAAATTAGCAAAAATATTACCCAATAATTCATCATTACTAACCTGACCCGTAATAAGTCCAAATTGATATAAAGCCTCACGGATATCAAGTGCCATTAAATCGCTTGAAAGACCGGTTTCCAGACCAAATTTTACTTTTTGTATTTCATCTAAAGCTTTTAATAAAGAATCATAATGTCTTGTATTAGTAATGATTGTTTCATTATTGCGAAGAGCTCCTGTGTTTACAAACGATAATAATTCATTTTTTAAATCATCGACACCAATTTTTTGTTTTGCGGAAATTAAAAGAAGTTTTGCGTTCAGGTTTTCCAGTTGATTAGTGATATTCGAAATTTCGTTTTCTGATAAAATATCCTTTTTATTAACTACAATTACTAAAGGTTTTAAAGGATATTTGTTTTTGATTTGTTCAATTTCAGAAACAAATTCAGAACTGGAAATTTGAAATTTTAAGCCATCAAATAAATAGATTACGACTTGTGCCTGCTCTATTTTTTCAAAAGTTTTTTTGATTCCAATACTTTCAACTACATCTTTTGTTTCTCGAATACCGGCTGTATCAATGAATCTAAAACCAATTCCGCCAATTACCAGTTCGTCCTCAATTGTATCACGTGTTGTTCCGGCTATGTCAGAAACAATAGCGCGTTCTTCATTTAATAATGCGTTTAGTAAGGTAGACTTTCCAACATTTGGTTCTCCTACAATCGCAACAGGAATTCCGTTTTTAATTACATTTCCGACAGCAAATGAATCTATTAGGCGCTTTAAAACAAATTCAATTCTGTTTAGTAATTCATGAAACTGAGTTCTGTCTGCAAATTCGACATCTTCTTCAGCAAAGTCTAATTCTAATTCAATAAGAGAGGCAAAATTCAAAAGTTCTTCACGCAATTTAGCAATTTCGTTACTAAAACCGCCACGCATTTGCTGCATTGCAATCTGATGAGAAGCCTCATTGTCAGATGAAATTAAATCTGCAACTGCTTCTGCCTGAGATAAATCAAGTTTTCCGTTTAAAAAGGCTCTCAATGTAAATTCTCCTGCATCTGCCATTCTGCAGCCTTTTCTCAACAATAACTGAATAATTTGCTGCTGAATGTAAGTTGATCCATGACAAGAAATCTCTATAGTATTTTCACCTGTATAAGAATTTGGTCCTTTAAAAATAGAAACTAAAACTTCATCAAGCGTTTTTGTTCCGTCAATTATATGCCCTAAATGAAGTGTATGTGTTTTTTGCTTAGTTAAATCCTTGTCTTTTATAGATTTAAAAACGCTGTTTCCGATTGTAATGGCATCAGAACCTGAAATACGAATTATGGCAATTGCACCAGCTCCGGATGGTGTCGCTAAAGCAACTATAGAATCTTGATTTATCATGTTACAAAGGTATAAAAAAAGCCTTAAAATTGCGAAAATGAAGTATTGACGTATATTTCTGTTTTTATTTTGTTTAAAAAAAATCAGAGTTTTAAACGCCTTATTTTAAATGTTAAATTACTGATAATTGTCAGGTTGATTTGTTTTTAGAATGATTAAATTTGAGAGAACAACTTAAATCTGACACAAAATGAAAAAGATATTATTCCCCACAGATTTTTCTGAGGCAGCAAACAATGCATTTGTACATGCCTTAGAATTTGCTAAAATTGTAAATGGCGAACTTATTTTGTTGCATACATTTGAGATTCCGGTTTATGATAGTCAGTTTTTCCCCGAAAATTACGCATCTATATATAGTTCGATAGAATTGGCAAAATTTGAAATGTTCAAAGATGAGATTCCAAAACTGAGAACCATAGCAATGGAAAGAAAATTAGAAGATATCGTCATAAAACATCGTTTAATGGATGGTGACTTGTTGTATAATTTGAAAAATGCAGTTAAGGAAGATGAAATAGATTTTGTTATTATGGGAACCACAGGCGCTTCTGACTGGACTAAATTTTTCTTTGGTTCTAACACTAGCTCTGTAATTTCAGGAGTTGACGTTCCGGTTTTATGTGTTCCTATTGATGCTAAATTCAGAAAAATTAAAACAATCGGATTCACAACCCGTTATCGTGAAAAAGATAAAAAAGAACTAAAAAAAGTTTTGAAAATTGCAAAGAAGACCGATGCTAAAGTTAAAAGTTTATATGTAAAGACTTCAAATTCCGATGTTTCAGCCGAAACGGTAAAAGAATGGGAGAGAGAGTTTGCTAATGATAATGTCGAGTTTCTGGTTTTACCTAGTGATGAAGTAAAGGAAACAATACTGGATTTTGTTCTTTATAAAGATATTGATGTTTTGGCAATGATTACACATAAGCGTTCTTTCTTTGAGAGTATTTTTGACTCCAGTTTTACAAAAAAAATGTCAAAAGAAGCCTCTGTGCCGGTTTTGATTATGCACGAAGATTAAATTTTCAGAATTTTCAAGCTCTTATTTTGTTATCGATAACCTATATTTGTATTCATCAAATTAATGTAATGGATTCATATCAAAATAAAGTCACTCAGTATTCTCAACTATTTAACAAAATCAATAAAAGATACAACAGCATTAGTATTTTACGTCTATTAAGTGTTTTTCTTTGTTTGTTTTTTCTCTTTTATTATATAAAAAAAGATGAAATTCTGTATGTAGCTTTTGCTTTTATGTCTTTTGTTGGTTTTCTTTTTTTAATGAGAATCCATTCAAAGCTATCTTTTAAAAAACAGATTGTCACTGCTATACTGAAGATTAATGAAAATGAAATTGCTTTCTTAAAAAGAGAAAAAATTCCTTTTGAAAACGGTATTGAGTTTAATGATTTTAATCATCCGTACGCTTACGATTTGGATATCTTCGGAGAACATTCCTTATTTCAAAGTCTTAATAGAACAGCAACCTTTATAGGAAAAAAAACACTTGCTTCTCAATTATTGAGAGTTCATCCAAAACATATAATTTTAGAAAATCAGGAAGCTATTCATGAGTTAAATTCAAAAATGGACTGGAGACAGGATTTCCTGGCATTGGCAACAATAAGTAACGATTCAAAATCTTCTTACGATTCTATAATTAATTGGATTTCATATAAGAATAATTCATTATCTAAAGTTTTAGTTTTACTTTCTGTTGTACTTCCAGCCTTGTTTTTTGGGCTTTTGACAGCCTATTTTATCACGTCAAAAATCATTTTACTCTCTTATCTTACGTATGCTTTTATTGCAAATATGATAGTTTTAGGAAGATCGGTTAAGCGAATTCAATCTGAAATTGCTAAAGCAGATGACGTTGATAAAATTATTAAGCAATATGGTTTATTAGTAGAAAAAATTGAAAATGAAAAATTCAAATCTATAAAACTGATTAATTTGCAACAAGAGTTGATTTTTAAAAATGCTGCCGCCAGTTCACATTTGAAACAATTATCAGAATTGTTTTCGCGAATGGATACGATCAATAATTTTGTTACGGCTATAGTGTTTAATGGAACTTTCTTGTTTAATCTGCACGTACTAAGAGCACTTTTAAAATGGAAAGATAATTATTCCGAAGAGCTCGAGAAGTGGATTTCTGTTATTGGGGAATTTGAAGCCTTAAATAGTTTTGCCAATTTAGCGTACAATAATCCTGATTTTGTTTTTCCTGAAATTAATTCAGAATATAAAATAGGGTTTAAAAATTTAGCGCACCCATTATTAAATCCTGAAAGCAGGGTAGGGAATGATACCAGTTTTTATCCCGAATCTTTTATGATTTTAACCGGTTCTAATATGTCCGGAAAAAGTACATTTCTAAGAAGTCTTGGAGTAAATATGGTTTTAGGAGGAATAGGGTCTACTGTCTGTGCATCAGAGGCCAACATTCATCCACTGCAAGTTTTAGTTTCAATGCGATTATCAGATTCCTTATCAGATAGTGAATCCTATTTTTTTGCCGAAATAAAACGTTTAAAACAAATAATGGATGCTTTGGAAGAAAAACCGGCTTTTGTATTATTGGATGAAATTCTAAGAGGAACAAATTCTGATGATAAACGAAACGGAACAATTGAGGTAGTAAAAAAAGTAATAGCTAAAAAAGCAGTTGGAGCGATTGCAACACATGATATTGAAGTGTGTTTGACAACCAACGAATATCCTGAAATTTTAACCAATCAATGTTTTGAAGTTGAAATCAAAAACAATGATTTGCATTTTGATTACAAACTGCGAAATGGAATCTGCAAAAATAAAAGTGCAACTTTCTTAATGAAGAAAATGGGGGTTATATAATTTTAGATTTCAGATTTGAGAGTGCTGATTTAAATTATTGAATCCTTAATGACCTAAAATCTAAAATCTAAAATCTAAAATCTAAAATCTAAAATCTAAAATTTACTTAAGTACCTCTTTAATAGTATTCACGAAAGCTTCAACTGGCTGCGCTCCTGATACAGCATATTTCCTGTCAAAAACAAAGAATGGAACTCCTTGTACACCAATTTGCTGCGCTTCGGAAATATCGTTTTTAACGTTGTCTAAAAACAAGTTTCCATCTTTAAGAACTTCTAAAACCTGAATTTGGTCTAATCCAGATTTCACAGCCAATTCTATCAATGTCGGGCCATCGTTTAGATCTCTGCCTTCTGTGAAATAAGCTTTAAAGAAAATTTCCTCCATTTCATTGCCTAAATTTTTAGTTTTAGCGAATTGGATAATTCTGTGCGCTTCCAGAGAGTTTGAAATAATAGCTTTGTCGAAGTTATAATCCAGCCCAACGCTTTTCGCGCGTTCTGTGACACCTTTGTGCATTTCTTTAGATTCTTCAACTGAAATACCTTTTCTTTCAGCCAGGAACGTAAAAACGTCTTTGCCGGACTGAGGCGTAATAGTAGGATCAAGTTGGAAACTTTTCCACTCAATTTCAAATTCATCATTCGGGAATTCAGTCAAAGCCGATTCCAGTTGTCTTTTCCGATATAACAAAACGGACACATGATGTCCGACCAAATTTCTATTTTCATAGTACAAAGTTAAAGAAAATGTTTCAGGTTTTGGGTTTGTTGGGGCAAACCTAACAGGTTTTAAAAACCTGTTAGGTTTACTTCTTCACATTTACTCAAAATAAAAAACCGCAACTCTTATTAGGAATTGCGGTTTCTAGGTATAAAAAATGGTTGGTTAATAGCGATATTTTTTTTTACAATGATATATCTTTAATTTTGAACTAAAAAATATCCCTGTAACAAAAAGAAGATTTGATGTTAACTATTTAACATTACAGGCATTACCAGCATGGTAACACTTTCTCCTTCTTCTAAACCATCAACAGGAGTAAGGATTCCCGCTCTGTTTGGTAATGACATTTCTAACATAATCATATCCGATTGTAAGTTAGTAAGCATTTCTGTAAGGAAACGTGAGTTGAAACCAATTTGCAAATCATCACCTTGATAATCACAAGTTAATCTTTCTTCGGCCTTGTTAGAATAATCAATATCTTCTGCAGAAACATTTAATTCTGCACCAGCAATTTTCAGACGAATTTGATGTGTGGTTTTGTTTGAGAAAATCGCAACACGACGAACAGAACTTAAAAATAAAGAACGATCGATCATCAATTTGTTTGGATTTTCTTTTGGAATTACCGCTTCGTAGTTTGGATATTTTCCATCGATTAAACGGCACATTAAAATATAATTATCAAATGAGAAAGTTGCATTAGAATCGTTGTATTCAATTTTAACTTCAGCATCAGAACTTCCTAAAATACTTTTCAAAATATTCAAAGGTTTCTTTGGCATAATAAAATCAGCAACCTGAGATGCTTTTACATCTGTACGTGCATATTTTACTAATTTGTGTGCATCTGTAGCTACAAAAATTAATCCTTCTGGTGAGAATTGAAAAAATACTCCCGACATTACCGGACGCAAATCATCATTTCCGGCAGCAAAAATTGTTTTACTTACGGCAGTTGCCAAAACTTCTGCAGGAACCAAAGTTACAGACGGATCTTCAAGGTGAACAGCTTTAGGAAATTCTTCTCCGGCTGCATATGCCAATGCATATTTTCCTGAATTAGAACTTATTTCAACCGTATTGTTTTCTTCAACTGTAAAGGTCAGTGGCTGCTCAGGAAACGTTTTTAAAATTTCAAGTAAAAGCTTTGCAGGCACAGCTACGCTTCCTTTACTTTTAGAATCGATAGATAAGGTAGCTGACATTGTTGTTTCAAGATCTGATGCAGAAACTGTCAACTCGTTGTTATCTAGTTCAAATAAAAAGTTGTCTAAAATAGGCAATGTATTATTACTGTTAATAACACTACCTAAAACTTGTAATTGTTTTAATAAGTACGAACTCGATACTATAAATTTCATCTGTTTTATTTTATTTTTTGATGTTTCTTCAGCAAACTATAGGCTAAATATACGGATTACAAATATATCGTAAACTATCTTAAGTATTACATTTTTTTATTAACATCTATCTGCTGTATTTTCTTTTTCTGATAAAAGTAAATGCTAATCCAAAAACCAATAATATAAGAATTGGAAGTCCGATAGTTATGAATTGGGTCGCACTATAATTTTCATATACTTTCTCTTTATCAAGTAGCGGCAGATCAAGATCTTTACTTCTTATGTTGATAAGTCCCGTATCATCCAGTAGATAATTGATGCAATTCATCATAAAATCCTTGTTATCATAAAGATTACCAGTACGTTGGTCATAGCCTAATTCTACCGGCATCATGTTTTTATCTAACTGGTTTCGGGCCAAATCCCCATCAGAAATAACAATCATTTTGGTTGGTTTTCCTTTTGCCTGAAATGAATTTTCCTTGAAAGGCAAAACACGGTTTTCAAAAGCAGAATGAAAGGAACCTTCTAATAAAACCGAAAGCGGCAGGTTTCCTTTGTTGATATAATCTTGTGGAGAAGTTTTCTCCGCGACAATATTCAGATTAATTTCAGACGGAGTTCCGATGGTTTTTGAATATTGCGAAGAATGCAATAAAACAGTCTTTTTGATTCCGTTTTTTAAAGTGTCAATCGGGCTTGCAAAATCGAATTTGATTTCGCCTAAATTTTTAACTATAGGATGCGAAGAATTTGGAATCACTTTAGGCGCGTATTTCCAGACAAACTCCTGGTATTGTGTAGCACTTCCTTGTTCTCCGGTAGCCAATTTTATTGGGCTTCCTACTTCATCCTTTACTAAATCAGGGTTAATTCTGAATCCGTATTTAAAGAACATATCGTTCAGGTTTAAATCTCTCGGATACGCCAAAGTCGCTCCAGACTGATTGTATAAGCTGTCCATATCTGCCGCAACCTGATCTATCAGCCAAAGCGTTTTTCCGCCATTCATAATAAATTGGTCCAAAACCTGTTTTTCTTCATCAGAAAAAGTTTCAGTTGGTTTTGAGATAATGGCCAGATCATATTTTTTAAGAGCTTCTAAACTTCCTGTTGGATTTTTAGCTACAGAATCCAGTGTAAAAGGTCCAATATAATAACTTTCACGAATTTGCATCAGCATTTTGGCAATATGAATTTCATTCATTTCACCGTTTCCTTTTATTATTGCAACTTTCTTCTGTTTGTCTTTTGTTATTTTATTAATCGCATCAGCAATAGAATATTCTAAATGCTGAATAGAGCCAATTACTTTTTGTGTAGTCGAAGCGCCCATTCTGTTTTTTAGCAATGGTATGTTTACTTCCTTGTTGTTATACACCGCAATTGCCCACGGAAAAACCATTGCCTGAGATTGTTTTCCTTTATCATCAACTGTGATATTTATCGGCGTAAGTCCTTTTTGAAAAAGAGATTTTGTTAAATCCATACTTTCTTCCTGATTCTCAAGAGGATTAACAAATTCAAAAACAATATTGTTGTTATAAGCCTGAAATTCTTCGAGTAATTGTCTGGTTTCCTGTTGCAAACGTCTAAAATCTGCAGGAAGATCCCCATCCATATAAATCTTGATAGACAACGGATTACGAACTTGCTTGACAATATTTAGGGAAGTTTCAGATAGAGTGTATCGTTTGTCTTTTGTCAAATCAAATCGTTGAAAATAAAGGCTTCCGAGTATATTTAAGACTATTAAAACAAAAACGGTAATACCTAATGTTTTGATATTTTTCTGTGTAATTGCTTTCATTAGGCTTTAAAAGATTTTAATTTATAAACGGTAAAAGACAAAAATAAAACGGTGATGCTCAGGAAATAAATAACATCGCGTGTATCGATTACGCCACGGCTCATACTCTTAAAATGATCTTGCATTCCAAATGCTGAAATAATACCTGAAAAACCCGGAATTAAGGAAGCTAAACCTTCAAAACCAAAATAAAATATGAAACATAAAAAAACAGCAATAATAAAAGCAACAATTTGATTTTCTGATAATGTCGAAGTAAAAATTCCGATTGCAGAATAGGAAGCAATTAGAAACAACAATCCAAAATAAGAGCCAATTGTGCTGCCCATATCAATATTGCCTTCCGGTAGCCCTAAATTAGAAATTACTTTTACATAAATAAAGGTTGGTACAATTGCCAAAATGATCAATAATAATGAACCTAAAAACTTACCGTTTACAATTTCCCAGATAGATAATGGTTTGGTTAAAAGCAATTCAAGAGTTCCTTGTTTTTTTTCATCAGAGAAACTTCTCATAGTTACAGCCGGAATAAGGAAGATTAAGATCCATGGCGCCAATGTAAAAAACGGAGTTAAATCGGCATATCCTGAATCTAAGATGTTGTAATCTCCTTTAAAAACCCATAAAAACAGCCCGTTGCTGATTAAGAAAATTGCAATGACCAAATAGCCAATAGGAGAGCCAAAAAAGGATTTTATTTCTCGTAAAATGATTGATTTCATTTGTGTTTTTTTATTGTTTCAGGTTTCAAGTTGCCTTGCTTTGCGAACTTTATGTTTTATAAAACCTTTTAAATTTATCTTTGCGTTCTTCGTTTAAGTTTACAGTTTAATTAAACCTGAAACTTGAAACATGGAACAATTTAAGTCAAAGAAACTAACTTTTCTACACTCCATGCTTCTGGTTTTGCGTTGAATAATTTTTTTGTAAAAGTCCAGACTGAATCAAATAATTCAGAATTTCTATAATTTTCCAAATCAGCCTCAGTTTCCCAATAACTGTAAGTAAAAAATATCTCTTTGTTGTTTTTATCCTGATATAATTCTAAAAAACGATTTCCTTCAGCATTTCTTATTTTATGTTTTATAGTTTCAAAATTCTCCAGAAAATCGGGAATTTTTTCTTCGTGAAAACTCATTTTTACAATTCTGACAAACATAAATATTATTTTAGATTTCTGATTTTAGATTTTTAGATTTTAGATTGAAAATCGCTTACAGGTGCGCAAAAATACCAAAATTGATTGTTTTTTTTATGAAAAAAGAAAATATTATAAATGTGCCATTTTTGTGAACTCTAGTAACGAATAGTGATTCAAACATAGCCCGCGGTTTCAACCGTGGGATACATATAATATTTGGCATTATCTTAAGGTTGAACCGCAGAATACTATCGTGAAATGCTTTTGCCCCAACGGTTTAAACGGTTGGCTATGTTTAATAAAAAATCTGCCGAATCTCCAAAATCTGAAATTTAAAATTACGAGAACTGAATAGTAATTACATCACGATAATTCAGCATCAGTAAACTAACTGTTGGTAGAACTTATTTTAGTGAATAAAAGATTATTATTCGATAGGTTTACCAAGTTTTACAATTATTGTATCGCTTTCTTTAATTAATAGAATTGAATCGTTATTAGTTTTTTTAATAATTCGAAATGGAGCTTCAATATCAGATAAACGGGGTATGTTTTTTGTGCCTTTTGGTCTCCAGATTGCATTATCTTTTATATTCATTTTTTTGATATTATTTAAAAGCATGAGTGAGCTGCTTAAATAATATTTTCGATTCAATATGTATATTCCTCTTTCATTATAAGCGTTATTGATAGTTAGATTTATTTGAGTAGAGTTATCAATTTGAATTAAATCAGATTGTAAATTGTTGCAAGATATGATTGTAATACTCAATATAACTTCAAGGGCAAATATTCTATAAAGTATTTTTTTTGATTTCATATTTTAAAATATTCTAAATGTAAGTTCTCTTGATAACTGATTATATTACGAGAACTGAATAGTAATTACATCACGATAATTCAGCCCCAGTAAACTATTGGCAGAACCTACTTTAGTCGGATTACTTCTGAAAATTGCTATCTCTAAAAAGCCAGCTTCATTAAAAATCGCGAGTTTTTCTCCTTCATAAGTCTTTATAGGATATTTGTCTGATGTGGCTATAGCCGAATAGTTGGGCAAAATGGTTTTAATATTTTTAGTCTGCATCACAATCTCATACGGACGGCCTTTTGCAACTTCCAAAAATTGTTGTTTGGAGATATTTGTTACAATATTTCCAAAATGATCAATATAAATCACGTAACCTTTTATAGAATTTCCTTCTGCAGAAACTACTGGCTGTAATTCTGTAGCTTCTTTGACTGAAGGTATTTCTTTTCCAATGACATTCAATAAACCGCCTTTGGCAATATGACAAGCAACCTGAATAAATATATCCATATCAGTTGATTCTGGCGGAAAACGATCGTGAATATTAATAGCCACAATTTTTTGTGGTACGATTTTCTGTGTGAGCATACTCAGGATTCCGTTGTCTGCACAAATAAAATAATGGTCATTCCATTGCATCGCAATGTGCTGGTTTTCTTTATTGCGCTCTATATCTACACCGATCAGATGCACAGTTCCTTTTGGAAAACTCAAATAAGATGCACCAATAATATAACTTGCTTCGGCAGTATTAAAAGGATCAATGTCGTGAGAAATGTCAATTATTTGAACTTCTGGGAGTTCTGATAAGATTTTACCCTTCAGCGAACCAACAAAGTGGTCCTTTAAGCCGTAGTCTGTAGTAAGGGTAATTATTGACATCATTTTGTTTATAACTATTGATAGTATTTAAATCTAATTTTCATTAAATTTGAGAAATGCAAAGCTAGTAATAGTAAATACAAATTGAAAGAAAGAAAAGACAATTTGTAATTTTTAAAGTGATCGACCGTTACAGTTATCTCAGTTGCCATTTATATTGTATTTAAAAAAAAATATATCTGCTTGCTGAATACTGTACCTGAAAAAAGACCCGACAGTTAGTATATAATAAACCTGAGTAAAATTAATTTAAAACTACTTCATTTGAACGAAAGAATAATTGAGCTAATTGACATCGCACCCAAAGAGTTTTGGGGCGCTCACGACAGCCATCTTGAAATAATCAAAAAGTATTACCCGAAGCTTAAAATAGTAGCGCGAGGGACAACCTTAAAAGCATTTGGCGAAAAAGAAGTCTTAGATGAATTCGAAAAAAGATTTCAGAGATTGATGCTCCACTTTACCAGATACAACAACATTGATGATAATGTAATTGAACGCGTTATTATGAGTGATGGTCAGGACGAAAAAAGAGCATATGATCATGACAAAATATTAGTTCATGGTGTTGGCGGCAAAATAATCAAGGCCATGACACCCAATCAGCAGCTGTTGGTAGATACCATCAAAAAAAATGATATGGTATTTGCAGTTGGTCCTGCCGGAACCGGAAAAACCTATACGGGTGTGGCAATGGCGGTAAAAATGCTAAAGGATAAGGAAGTAAAAAGAATCATATTAACACGTCCGGCGGTAGAAGCAGGGGAGAACCTTGGATTTTTGCCTGGTGATATGAAAGAAAAACTGGATCCTTACATGCAGCCGCTTTACGATGCGTTGCGCGATATGCTGCCCAACGAAAAACTCGAAGATTACATTTTAAAAGGAATTATTCAGATTGCGCCATTGGCATTTATGCGTGGGCGAACGCTTGATAATGCCTTCGTAATTCTGGATGAAGCGCAAAATACTACCCACTCGCAAATGAAGATGTTTTTGACCCGTATGGGAAAAAATGCCAAATTTATGATTACGGGTGACCCGGGACAAGTAGATTTACCACGCAGAACAATTTCTGGTCTTAAAGAAGCACTTTTGGTGCTAAAAGATATTGACGGAATCGGAATTATTTATCTGGATGATAAAGATATCGTACGTCACAGATTAGTGAAAAAGGTAATTGACGCTTATAAACAAATTGAGAATCACGATTAAATTAATTATAGCGAAATGTTAAATGTAAATCGTGGATTGTGTTTTAACATTTATTAATATTCGTTTTCTACATAATCTTATAAGAATGTAGAAAACGAATATTTTTTTTGAAGAATATATTATGAAACAATTAGACGATTTCTACCTGAAACAAGAAGAGCCTGTAAAAGGAATATTTCTTTCATTAAAAGAAATTATTTTGAATCAGGACAAAGACATTACAAATGTCCTGAAATACGGAATGCCTTTTTTCTGTTACAAAGGAAAAATGTTCTGTTATTTATGGATTCATAAAAAATACAAAAAACCATATATTGGAGTTGTTGAAGGAAAACATTTTGACGAAACATTTTTACTTCAGGAAGCACGTTCAAGAACGAAAATTATGCTCTTTGATGCTTCCGAAGATTTGCCTTTGGAACAAATTGAAAAGGTTGTTGATAAAGCATTAAATTTATACAAATCAGGGATTATAAAAGTTTAAATATTTATAATTCAATATTTAATGAAATAGTTAAATAAATAATAAACTTACCTCAATTTGGCTTCAAACACCGTGGTTTCTTTGCTCTTCTTAGCTTAAACCCGTAAATTTGCACCTCATAAATACGTAATCTTTATATGACTAAGCTTAAAAATATAAAAGTTGTAGTGAGTGACTTAGATGGAACTTTACTCAACACCAACCACCGAATTTCAGATTATACAAAATCAATTTTCCAGGAACTTCACAATCAAAATTATCTTATCGTTGTAGCTACTGGGCGCCATCATCTGGATGCCATGGCAATTATAGAAAAACTTGAAGTACCGGTTTATTTAGTAAGCTCAAACGGAGCCAGGGTACACTCGCCAGAAAAAGAAGAACTTTTTGCCTTTAACTTAGATAGTGATGTAGTAAAGGCAGCTTTGAATATTGAAATTGACCCTGAAATTACCGTAGTCTTATTTAAGGAAAATGTATGGCAGACCAATAGAATTAGCGATAAACTCAATGCTTTTCAGGAAGAATTAAAATATCGTCCTGAATTGGTAGATTATAAGACATTGCAGGATTTTGGAGCAATCAAAATTTTCTTTTCATGTGATAACCACGAAAAATTAGTAAAACTAAAAGATGATATTCTGGCCAATTCCTCAGAACATCTTCATCATGCTTTTAGTTTGCCAACTTGCCTGGAGTTTATGGATAAATCAATAGATAAAGCTGTTGCTATAGAACAAGTACTCGAAAAAGAAGGTTTTACATTAGCAGAGGCCGTATCTTTTGGAGATGGTTTTAATGACGTTCAAATGCTGTCTGTATCTGGAAAAGGTCTAATTATGGGAAATGCGCCTGCGTTGCTAAAAGAGACTTTACCAGATTTGGAAGTTATAAAAACCAATGCTGAAGATGGCGTTGCTAGATTTATTGCTTCAAGAATTTTAGACAAAGAATTTGCAGCAGGTTAATTTTATATTATTAGCAAAATAACAAAATTTTATCGCATTCTTAATTTATCTCTTTATTTTAGTAGTGTAACTCTCTGAAATAATTTTAAATTTGCATTCATAAAAAACAACACAACAAATCAATGAGCAATACAATTACAACTACAAATTTTAATTTTCCGAATCAGAAATCAGTTTACCGTGGAAAAGTTAGAGAAGTTTACAACATAAACGACGAGCTTTTGGTAATGGTAGCAACCGACAGACTTTCGGCTTTTGATGTAGTTTTACCAAAAGGAATTCCGTATAAAGGGCAGATTTTAAACCAAATCGCAACAAAATTTATGGAATTGACTGAAGATATTGTACCAAACTGGTTAATTGCAACTCCCGATCCAAATGTTGCTGTTGGACATTTATGCGAGCCTTTTAAAGTAGAAATGGTTATTCGCGGATATGTTTCCGGTCATGCTGCCCGTGAATATGCCGCAGGCAGAAGACAGATTTGCGGTGTAACAATGGCAGAAGGTTTAAAGGAAAATGATAAATTTCCGGAGCCAATTATTACCCCAACAACAAAAGCAGATAACGGCTCTCATGATGAAGATATTTCCCGTGAAGATATTTTGTCTAAAGGAATTGTATCAGAAGAAGATTATTTAGTTTTAGAAAAATATACCCGCGCATTATTTCAAAGGGGAACTGAAATTGCTGCAAGCCGCGGATTAATTTTAGTTGATACAAAATATGAATTTGGTAAAACAAAAGACGGTGTAATTGTTTTAATTGATGAAATTCATACTCCGGATTCTTCTCGTTATTTTTATGCAGACGGTTACAAAGAAAGACAGGAAAAAGGAGAGGAGCAAAAACAATTATCCAAAGAATTTGTGCGTCGCTGGCTGATCGAAAATGGTTTTCAGGGTCAGGAAGGACAACAGATTCCGGAAATGACAGACGCCTATATCGAATCTGTTTCTGAAAGATACATCGAATTGTACGAGAATATTTTAGGAGAAAAATTTGTAAAGGCTGATATTGCCAATATTGATCAACGTATTGATAAAAACGTATTAGATTACCTTTCATCAAAATAGTAATTTTCAGGTTTAAACTAATTATTTAAACCCATGAAATTTATACCCAATAAAAAAAATGTCCTGTTATTTATTTTTATAATAACATTTTCTTTTTGCTCAAGTTGATGAAAATGCGACAAAAGAAACTAAAAATTTGTACCGCAATCTAAAAACAATAGCTAAAAAACATATTCTATTTGGTCATCAACATGCATTGGAGTATGGACATGGCTGGTCAAATGAAGCAAATAGGTCTGATGTAAAATCAGTAACCGGTTCGCATCCTGCTGTTGTGGGAATTGATTTCAGTGATTTTTCCGGGCATTCCAAAGAAGAAATTGAAAATGCAAAAGCAATTCTGAGAAAAAATGTGATTGATACTTATGAACGAGGTGGAATTACAACCGTTTCGTGGCATTTTTGAATCCGGTTTCAGAAGGAAGTTTTTATTGGAAAGACTCAGTCTCTGTTGCAGCCATGGAGTTAATTAAACCTGGTGGATCTCATCATGAACGGTATAAAGAAATTTTAAAAACAATTGCTGATTTTGCAAATTCTGTAAAGGGAAAAAACGGAACATTGGCACCAATGATTTTCAGACCCTATCATGAGTTTGACGGCGATTGGTTTTGGTGGGGAAAAAAATATACTTCGCGAGAAGATTTTATAGCCGTCTGGCAATTTACGGTTTCTTATTTGAAAGATATTTTGGGTGTTCATAATTTTATATATGCTTTTTCTCCCGATAACAAGTTTAATTCTGAATCTGACTATTTAGAACGTTATCCCGGTGATGATTATGTAGATATGCTGGGTATGGATGACTATGCTGATTTTGGCAGAGACGGAAAATATGACTTGAAAGCAGGAGTTAAGAAACTCAAAATAATATCGGATCTCGCGATAAATAAAAATAAGCTGGCAGCTTTTACAGAAACAGGTTTAGAATCGATTCCGACCCCAAACTGGTGGACAGAAATTTTATTAAAATCATTAAAATCAGAAAATCTTCAACTGGCCTATGTTTTAGTTTGGAGAAATGATGTAAAAAGTCCCACACATTTTTATGCTCCGTTTCCTAAACAAATTAGTGCTCCTGATTTTGTCAAATTTTATGATGACCCTTATACATTCTTTGAAAATGATTTGAAGAATATTTACAAAAAAAAATAAGTTTTAAATAATTATAAATACCAAAAGCGCAATTCAATTAAGTGAATTGTGCTTTTTTTATTTTTTGAATTTAATGCAACCTAATCAGTTTTTTTATCGTCTTAGTTATATAAAACATCATCATCAATCATTTAACAAACAATCAGCATGAAAAAATCATTAATTACGGGAGTAGCCCTTGTACTGGTTTTTACAAATTTATCAATGGCTTCAAATAACGCATCATCAAAAATTCAGACTCAAATCTTAGCTTTTTTAGAATTACCATTGCATCTGGCAATAAGTAGAGGAGATATTGACAGTGTCAGAAAATTTATTAAATATGGGGTTGATGTTAATAAAATGGTAAAAGATATGACACCATTAATGGTTGCAGCACTTCATAATGAAGCCGAAATCATTAAAATCTTACTGGCAAATGGAGCCAAACCTTCTGACAAAAATGAAAAAGGTTATAAAGCTCTCAATTACGCAGAATTTTCTAGTGCGAAAGATGCAATCGCTATTCTGAAGTCTATGAAATAAGAATGCATTATTTATTCAAAAAACGCAATTCAAAATAATGAATTGCGTTTTTTGATTTTTAAGCCATTGTGCAGTCATTTCGAATTCTCCAATTTTATTGATTTGAGTTTAGTATTTGTATTTTCCTACTTTTTTGTTTTTTTGAAAAATAATTTATTAAGATGATTAATGCATGTTTTCGTACTAAAAAATTATGCATTAATTAAAAAAAGCATCCTTTTTTGCCTATAACTTTAAAGTAAAGTTAAAAAACTAAAGTTTTACAGCTTTAAATGCGTAAAATTTTTCGTTTTATTTTTTAAAAATATTCCTATTAGTGTAACATTTTTACCTTTGCGGCGTCTTTTATATGTGTTTAATTTAAAAATAGTATTGCATTAATCAGGAATTATTAATTAAATGTTAAGAGTTAGTTAAAACATAGTACCTTGCAATACATTATACTGAAATTTATTTTACATTTGTAAAGAATTAAAAATCATCAATCAAATATTTATCAATCAATTTAACAAACAAACCCATTATGAAAAATTCAGTTATCTATTTAGGATTAGCATTAGTAACATTTGCAAATGTTTCAATGGCTTCAACTCACAAAACAGCAGTTGTAAACGAACAAGTTGTATCAGTAGCATACGACGCGACTCCACTAAACGTTGCAGTTAGCAAAGGAGATATTGAAGTAGTGAAAAAATTTATTGAATATGGAGCTAATGTAAACGAAAAGTCAGACGATATGTCTCCTTTAATGACTGCTGCACGTTATAATAAAGTTGAAATTATGAAAGTTTTAATAGCAAGCGGAGCTCGTCCAAATGATAAAAATGAAAAAGGATATACAGCTTTAAAATATGCACAATTATCAAATGCTACAGAAGCTATTGCCCTTTTGAAAGATTTAAAATAAGATTTAAATAAGTTTGAGTTAGTATACAAAACGACCTTCCTGAGCAGAAGGTCGTTTTTCTTTTTTTGTATATTTTCTAAGCTTTAATCTTTTTACATATTAAAAAGAAGTTAAGGCAAGCAATTCTTCAAAATGAAAAAGCTTTACCAGGTAATGATCTCTGAACTGACTTTTAATTATTTAAAATAAGAGAAAGTCTCATTATTCTCAATTTTCAATAATGACTCATAAATTAACTGAATCACATTTTCGACATCTTCCCTCTGAACCATTTCCACAGTAGTATGCATATAACGCAAAGGCAGAGAAATCAAAGCCGATGCAACACCTCCATTACTGTAAGCAAAAGCATCCGTATCTGTACCGGTTGCGCGGGAACTTGCATGACGCTGAAACGGAATTTTATTTTCAATTGCTGTATCAACAATTAAATCACGTAGTCTGTTTTGTACAGCCGGAGCATACGCAATAACAGGACCACGACCCATTTTAAGATCACCTTCCACCTTTTTGTCAATCATAGGAGTTGTTGTATCATGGCACACATCTGTAACAATTGCAACATTAGGCTTAATTGTTTGTGCAATCATTTCAGCACCACGAAGACCGATTTCTTCCTGTACAGAATTCACAATGTACAAACCAAAAGGTAATTTCTTTTTATTTTCATGCAATAAACGAGCTACTTCAGCAATCATAAAACCGCCCATGCGATTGTCAATAGCACGACAAACAAATTTGTTCTCGTTCAAGATCATAAATTCATCCGGATATGTAATCACGCATCCCACATGTACACCCAGGGCTTCAACCTGTTCCTTAGTTTCACATCCCAAGTCAATAAAGATATTACTCAATTTTGGAATTTCTTCCTTATCACGCAATCTCGTATGAATCGCCGGCCAACCAAAAACACCATTTACAATTCCTTTTTTCGTATGAATATGCACTCTTTTTGATGGAGCAATCTGATGGTCAGAACCACCGTTGCGAATTACATATAATAATCCATCTTCAGTAATATAGTTTACATACCACGAAATTTCATCAGCATGCCCTTCGATAACAACCTTAAAAGGCGCTTCCGGATTAATAACCCCAACAGCAGTACCATAAGTGTCAGTAATAAAAGTATCAACGTAGGGTTTTAAATAATCCATCCAAAGTTTTTGGCCTTCACTTTCGTAACCAGTAGGAGAGGCGTTATTAAGGTAGCTTTCCAAAAAAGCTATAGACGTATCTTTTAAGATAGAATTCGTGCTCATAAAAATATTTTTGCGCTAATTTATAAATTTGGTATTAGAGTTGTATATAAATATATAATTTTACATTTAAATTATGACTCAATGAAATTTACCTACTGTATTTTAGTTTTATTATTGATTTCTTTTAAAAGTCAAGCACAGGTTACTCCTAAAGAAAATCAGGAAATGGGCTACATATTGACAGAACACGATTCTATCTTAAATGATACTATCGAACTGCCAGAGATTATCATTTCTAAAGAAAAACTGGACCCCGAAGCTCAAAAGCAATTTCTCATTCTTCAGAACAGAGTCTATAAAACGTACCCCTATGCAAAGTTGGCTGCAGATAGATTAACAGCCTTAAATCAGGGAATGGCGCGTTTAAAAACCAACCGTGAAAAGAAAAAATACTTTAAAATTGTAGAAGACTATCTTAATAATGAATTTGAAGCAAGATTAAAAAAGCTTTCACGCAAACAAGGACAAATTCTTGTAAAGCTTGTTCATAGGCAAACCGGAGTTACTACTTATGAATTAATCAGAACATTAAAAAGTGGTTTTAAAGCATTTGTGTCCAACACTACAGCCAATTTATTCGATATAAGTTTAAAAACCGAATACAAACCCTATGAAGTCAACGAAGACTATTTGATAGAAACGATACTCATCAGAGCTTTTGAATCCGGAAGATTAATAAACCAGAAATCAGCAAAACCAATAAATTACAATGATCTTGCAGAAAAATGGCAGCAAAAAGCAAAAGAACAATCACAAAACAAATAAGAATGTTTCTAATGATATAGCGTAAAATTTCTCACTCCTAATATAATAGTACAATCTCACAGAACCCGACAAGTTTTCAAAACCTGTCGGGTTTGTTTTTACACATATATATAAGGAGAAAACTATATTATAATTATAAAAGTAGAATCAAGGATAAAAGATGTTTTACCAGATTTTAATACCGATTGTCAGGCTGAGCGAAGTCGAAGCCACTTCATGTTTGGTTTTGGACCCAGTAGCAAACGGGTAAATAGGTTTAAAACCCAAATGAATTAGGAGCTTAATCCCGCTATCCACTTCAATCTTTTATTTTGAACCCCAAAATAAAAGGATTTCCGTTTCTATCGGGGCTAGGTAAGCTG